>Ga0163215_100041_pt1 | contig 481598 bp, 419 predicted proteins | sample SynspAceP_FD_185934 | JGI IMG/M metagenome (GOLD analysis project Ga0163215, IMG submission 185934) | Saline lake microbial communities from Ace Lake in Antarctica - Synechococcus sp. Ace-P (Hybrid Assembly) | ecosystem: Environmental > Aquatic > Non-marine Saline and Alkaline > Saline | place... | reverse complement strand
GCCACAGTACCACATCCACCGGTGAGCGGAATGGAATAGTTAAATGTTCCTGAAGCGGTAGGCGTACCAGAAATGGTAATCGTATTTGCTGCCCAGTTGGCAGTGACCCCGGCAGGCAATCCAGTGGCAGCACCAATCCCTGTAGCCAAAGTGGTAGTGTGTGTGATGGCAGTTAAGGCCTGGTTGATGCAAGTGGTTCCATTTGGTTGAGCAGAAGTCACAGTCATATTCGGGGTGACGGTGATTGTTCCGGTTGCAGCCACAGTACCACATCCACCGGTGAGCGGAATGGAATAGTTAAATGTTCCTGAAGCGGTAGGCGTACCAGAAATGGTAATCGTATTTGCTGCCCAGTTGGCAGTGACCCCGGCAGGCAATCCAGTGGCAGCACCAATCCCTGTAGCCAAAGTGGTAGTGTGTGTGATGGCAGTTAAGGCCTGGTTGATGCAAGTGGTTCCATTTGGTTGAGCAGAAGTCACAGTCATATTCGGGGTGACGGTGATTGTTCCGGTTGCAGCCACAGTACCACATCCACCGGTGAGCGGAATGGAATAGTTAAATGTTCCTGAAGCGGTAGGCGTACCAGAAATGGTAATCGTATTTGCTGCCCAGTTGGCAATGACCCCGGCAGGCAATCCGGTCGGAATCCCTATTCCTGTAGCGCTTGTTGTGGTATGAGTGATCGTTGGAATAGCTGTGTTGATACAAACCGTTGGAGTCGAAGATGCTGCTGTTGCTGTGTTATTTGGATTTACAATAAATGCTCCTGAAATCGTTGAAGTCACGCTTGGACCACAGCCATTTGTACTAGAAACCACCACATAGTAATACCGAGAAATACCATCGGGTGAATTTGATGGAGGAGTATAGGAACTGGAATTACTTCCTAGCTGAGAGTCAATAGAGGTATTGATTATTCCTGTGGTATTACTATACCATTGATAGGCAAGTGTACCTGTACCAGATGCAGATACCGAAATAGCTCCAAATGGTCCATTATCCTGGCAAATAGTTTGCCCTGTTAGATTTTCACTATCGATATCCGTAAGTGGATTGACAATAAATGTACCTGAGATAGCTGAGGGAACTGTTCCACAACTGCTCGACGCAGAAGCATAGTAATATCTTGGCAATCCGTCTGCTAGGCTTACATCTCCTGGGGGTGTAAAAGTTGCACTGGTTGCTCCTGATATTAAAACTCCTCCTGTATTTGTTGGGCTAGTATTTTGATACCATTGATAAGTAACTGGACTTCCTCCATCACCCAAGGCAGCGACTTCTAGCGGAGAAAAAGATCCTCCATAACAAACAGTTTCATCAAAAACATCAGGGTCATTTGTGATAAGAGTTCCAGAAGGATTGACAAAAAATTCACCCGATAGGTCTGAAGTTTCTACTCCACAATTACCTGTGACAACCACATAATAAAAGGAAGAGCCTGTTGGAGTCGATGGTGGAGTAAGGGTAGCCGAAGTGGCTCCAAGAATTTCCGATCCAGGATTTGTACCTATGTCTGAATTATCTGGTTTTTTATACCATTGATAAGATAAATTCGACCCACTTGCTGAAATGAATATTGGATCAAACCCGTCTCCAAAACATTCAAGTTGAGAGGTGTTGGCGGGCTGAGTATCAATAGAAGTATAAATGCTTATTTCAATAGTATTTGAAGCCGAATTGATACCAGTACAGCCGTTGGCATCAATGTAATTGACGGAAACGGTTTTGGTTCCTGATGTAAGCCACTGTATAGTAACCGTATTACTACCTGTTCCGATACTACCAACTGTAATGTTGTAATCGGTCCCTGTAGTCCCAGTAACAGTCCAGATGTAGTTGGTCTGACCTGCTTGCGTGGTATAAGTTTCTTGGTCTCCAATACAAACAGGATTGGAGGGCTGTAATGAGAAAGTAGGAATCGGAAGCGGATCTAGGTCAATGGTATTGGAGGCAGGAGTAATTCCAGTGCATCCGTTGGGATCGGTGTAGTTTACAGTAACGGTTTTGGTTCCTGCTGTCAACCACTTTATTGTGACCGTATTGCTGCCTGTTCCGACGCCCCCACTTGTAATATTGTAATCAGTACCTGCTGTTCCAGAAATATTCCAAAGGTAATTGGACTGTCCTGTCTGTGTTGTATAGGTTTCTTCGTCTCCAATACAAACAGGATTGGAAGGCTGTACAGTAAATGTAGGTACAGGCAAAGGATTGACCACAAGGGAATTGCTGACCAGAGCAGTGGCGGTACAGCCGTTGGAATTGGTATAATTTACGGATACTGTTTTGGTACTGGCAGTCAACCAAGTCAGCGTGACAGTGTTGCTGCCATTTCCAATTCCTCCAGCGGTGATAGTATAGTCTGTTCCCGCTGTACCCGGAACGGTCCAAGTGTAATTGGTCTGCCCAGCTTGGGTGGTATAGGTGACAGAAGCACCAATACAGACACTTGCAGTCGGAGCAACAGTAAATGTCGGTACAGGCAAAGAATTGACCACAAGGGAATTGCTGACCGGAGCCGTAGCGGTACAGCCATTGGCATTGGTGTAGTTAACAGTTACCACCTTGGTACTGGCAGTCAACCAAGTCAGCGTGACGGTATTGCTGGTCGTTCCAATTCCTCCAGCGGTGATGGTATAGTCAGTAGCTGAAGTTCCTGGAATCGTCCAGATGTAATTGGATTGGAGGTCTTGCGTGGTATAGGTGATAGATGCACCCACACATACAGCCGCTGTAGGAGCAGTTGTAAAAGTTGGTACCGGTAAGGGATTGACGACTAAGGAATTGGATACTGCAGCAGTAGCAGTACAGCCGTTGGCGTTGGTATAATTAACGGTTACCACCTTTGTCCCACTAGTCAACCACGTCAGGGTGACTGTGTGGTTGGTACTTCCTATTCCACCTGCGGTGATGGTATAGTCAGTAGCTGAAGTTCCCGGAACCGTCCAGATGTAATTGGATTGGAGGTCTTGCGTGGTATAGGTGATAGATGCACCCACACATACAGCCGCTGTAGGAGCAGTTGTAAAAGTTGGTACCGGTAATGGATTGACGACTAAGGAATTGGATACTGCAGCAGTAGCAGTACAGCCGTTGGCGTTGGTATAATTAACGGTTATCACCTTTGTCCCACTAGTCAACCACGTCAGGGTGACTGTGTGGTTGGTACTTCCTATTCCACCTGCGGTGATGGTATAGTCTGTTCCAGCTGTACCCGGAACGGTCCAAGTGTAATTGGTCTGCCCTGTTTCTGTCGTATAGGTGACAGAAGTACCGACACAGACACTAGCAGTTGGAGCAGCAATAAATGTGGGTACAGGAAGCGGATTAATGGTTATCGTATTACTAATAGAATTGTTAGCATCACATCCGTTAGCATTCGAGTAATTTACTGACACCTCTTTCGGCCCATCAGTTAACCAAGTCAATGTGACTGTATTGTTGGTCGTTCCAATTCCCCCAGCGGTAATGTTATAATCTGTCCCTTCACTTCCTTCAACATCCCATTGGTAGTTGAATTGTAGGGGTTGAGTGGAATAGGTCACAGAAGTGCCGACACAAACATCAGCAGTTGGGGCTGCTGTGAATGTAGGATTGGGCAATGCATTTACAGTGAGGATTTGACTCGCAGTAGCATTTGCGCAGCCTCCTGAACCCAAAACAGTATAGGTAATGGTAGTTGATCCTGCTGAAAGTCCGATGACTTGACCTGTTGCCCCATCGATAGTGGCAACGGTACTGTTACTTGAAGACCAAGTTCCTCCGGGCATTGTCGAAAGGTAAATGGTATCTTCTTCTACGCAAAGCTCAGTGGGGCCACTTAATGTTCCAGCATTTGGAGGGGCAGTAACAGTGACTGATCTGGTGGCAGTTGCATCTAGACATCCTCCTGTTCCAACTACAGTATAAGTGAGGGTGACTGTACCAGGGGCTACACCAGTTACAACTCCAGATGTGCTGTTTACCGTTGCAATGGATGCATTTCCAGATGACCAAATGCCTCCAAGGCTTGTAGATGAAAGCGTAGTTGTCCCTGCTACACAAACTTCTTGAGTGCCACTCAAAGTCCCTGCAACAGGTGGTGTGCTGACCGTAATTGTCCGAGTGGCAGCAGAAGGAGGACAGCCTCCACTGGCTGGAAGTGTGTAGCTAATGGTGGAAGTTCCTGCGGTAATTGCAGTTACTATCCCAGTACTGGACACAGTAGCGATGGCTGAATTGCTTGAACTCCAAGTCCCGTTAGTTGTTGTGGAGGTGAACTGAGAAGTTCCTCCAATGCAAACCGCTTGGTTTCCATTGATAACACCGGGGTTTAGCGGTGGTGTAACAAATACGGATCGGGTAGAAGTGGGAATAGCACACACTCCCACGATGCTATATCGAATCGACGCGATTCCTGTTGCAACTCCGGTTACCACCCCAGTGGAAGAATTTACTGTTGCGACGGCTGTATTACTAGAGGTCCAAGTGCCTCCAGTTTGATCGGACGATAAGTTGGAAGTCGCTCCAACGCAAATGAATTGGTTCCCGCTAACTACTCCTGCATTAATTGTGTAGGTGATTTTAACTTGACCAGCTCCACCATTGGCTCCATTTACTGTACCGGAAGTCCTTTTGGCACCCCCACCCCCACCACCAGGAGCAAATCCAGCTACACCTGATCCGTTATTTGTATCAGTTCCATCGCCTCCATTTCCCCCTCCTATGATTATTCCTCCAGTGATGCCAGTCCCATTAGTTCCACCCGAGCCGGATGCGCCAGATGATCCGCCGCCTCCACTTGAAGAACCGCTTGCCGCCGCACCATTTCCTCCTGCCCAACGGACATCTCCAGTCCCAAGTGCTCCTCCATTTCCACCGGCAGTTGTATTATCCCCACCTCTATTTCCACCATTTGCGATAACCGAATTTGCACCAAAAGTGAATGTAGTATTTCCACCGTTACCAAAGTTGGAACCACCTTGGCCAACTGAGTAGGTATAAGTATCTCCAGCAGTCGCAGTAAAAATAGAACGGGAGTAACCACCACCACCACCACCACCGCTTTGACCGCTGGAGGTTCTTCTTCCACCACTTCCACCACCACCCCAAGTCTCTACAATAATCGAATTGACTCCATTTGGAACAATCCAGGTGGATGATCCAGTAAGGATAACCTCACAAGCACAGTTTTCAACGATGATAGTGCCTGTTGCAAATGCAGCAGGGCCGCAGGTTCCAGTTAATGGGATCGAATAATTGAAAGTGCCAAGCTGGGTCGGGCTGCCCGTGATGGTAATAATGCCAGCTGCAAAAGATGCAGTAACTCCAGTAGGAAGTCCAGCCGCAGCACCAATTCCCGTTACCCCAAGGGTAGTATGGGAGATATTAACAAAGCCAGAGACTGCGCAGACGGTTGTACTTGTAGCTGCGGAGGCGGATTTGTTTGAGGTCACCGTAATGGTCTTATTTGCAGTCACAGTACCACATGATCCGCCACTAGTGGTCAAGGTCAAAGTAGCTGTTCCGCTATATGCGGCAGGCGGTGTCCAGGTAGCGTTTAAGGTAGTAGCATTAGGTGTAAAGGTTCCACCAGCTACACTTGAAGTCCAAGTTCCCCCTGTAGCTGAGCCACCAATGCTTCCGCCCAAGGCAGCAGAAGTACCACCTTGACAGATTGCTGAAAGGGCAGGACCTGCGTTCGCAGTAGGACCGGGGTTTACTGTAATGGTTTTAGTAGTGGTAACAGGGCCGCATAATCCACCTGAAGTGGTCAATGTCAAGGTGATAGTTCCTGACTCAGAGGCACTTGCTGTGTATCTTGCGGTAGATTGATTAGATGCATTACTCCAAGTACCTGCTCCTCCGCTCCATGTTCCTCCAGAGGCACTTCCTCCTACACTTCCTCCCATCACGGCAGATTGTTGCCCTTGGCAAATCGCTGCCAAGGCTGGTCCTGGTGTCGCAGTTGGATTTTGATTTACTACCAGAGTCTTTGAAGCGGTGGTTGCACAACTTCCACCTGTAGTCGTAAGCGTTAATGTTGCGGTGCCAAAATATGCTGCGGGAGGTGTCCATGTCGCATTGAGAGTAGTCGCATTTGGGGTAAAAGTCCCTCCTGAGACACTGGAAGACCAAATTCCTCCAGTCGCGGTTCCACCTACACTCCCGCCTAATGCAGCGGAAGTTCCGCCTTGGCAAATCGCAGCCAAAGCAGCTCCTGGATTTGCTGTTGCAATACAACCGGGTCTTAATGCTAATAAAATTGCTCCACTTCTAGCATTATTATTTAGAGAGACAGTACCATTCCCTGTGGCTCCAGCAGTTGCTTTAATCGCCCAAGCTCCTCCGATTCCCATATCGAGACTTGCATTAAATGGTTCATCAAATTGTTCTGCTAGTGAATTTGGAGAAGTTGTGGACCAAGAATTGTCTGTATGATTTCTATTGTCCTCGAGCATGGTAAGCATAACTATGGCAGCATTAGCTGTAACCGTCGTTATGGAATTAGCAGTAACAGTATTAGCGTCTGCATTAGTCCTGATAGTACCTGGTGCTACATCAAAGGGAGTGGTTTGGTTAACTCCAGAAAATGCCAAAATAGCACCTTGCATGTCATCGGCATCGCCATCTCCGGTAAAAGTAAAGTCCGTCGTAGCGACATCAGCGGCTGTCGCAATTTTGTATAAAACCGCTCCCCACCATTCATTATCGCCATTGCCACTTTCATAATAATTTGTACCAGCTACTAGGGTCCACCCAGTTAGAGATGGGTTTGATAGAGTGTTGTCATCATTATCGGCTTGGTTTATAGTGGCAATCATTATGTCTCCTAACTGGAGTCCAATTGGCTTGGGAATATCAAGGGTAGTAGTTGTACTAGTATTGAAAGTAGCTGTCCCCCTCTGAGCTATCTGCCCATACCCTTCACTTATTCCCCACCCAAAAATTAAAAATAGCATCAACCCCAGCTTTATCAATTTTGAAAAGCTGAGTTGATAAAATAGATACAGGAATTTGGAAGATTCCTTAGAGTACATATTTTGAAGGACTTAATTGAATAAAATATTCGACCTCAAAAATATACTATTTTTTATAATCTTTACTTTTTCTACGTAATTTGATTTATAATTTTATGTATTTATATCCAAGCAAGGTGGCAAAATCATCTCTCGCTAGCCATAGAGCCATTAAATATTTTTTAAAAGTGGTGTCTAGATCTTTCTTTAAAATTGCTATTATGTGTTTTTGGTAGATAGCCTTTTGTTACTAACACATATAATTAATATTGAATTATATATACTTAAAAAATGGTTTGGTATATGATTTATCTATTTAATATAGCTTTATGGTACTCTAATTTTTCTCCCCAAGATATCTCAATGGTATAAACTCCATCAGGCTTTTTTGAAAGAATCTGTTGAACTTCGCTACTCAGCCAATTAATATTCCCAATTTGAAGGGTTTCCACTTTTCCGGAAGGCGATATAATTCGAAGCGTAATCATCTCATCACTATAGCTTGTTAGATCCAGAATTTCTATTTTGATTTGGCTTCCACGAGTTGGATTTGGAAAAACTTTCCAATAGGTGGTGCCTGGCATTGCATCTACTTTAATTGCCTTGGTATCGCTATAGGTGAACTCTCCATTGAAGTCAACCTGCTTCAATCGATAGAAGATATTTCCACCAGTGACAGGCAACTTCATATCCGAGTAGTCATATTCCACTTCCCCGTCTGAATAGCCCGCTCCTGTAACTTCTCCGATAGGCTCCCAATCTGCAACATTATTCACAGATCGCTCGATCTCAAATCGGTCATTTTCCCATTCTTTGGCTGTAGCCCAAGTTAGATCTCCAGAACGCAAGAAGGAGTTATATTCCGCTTCGATGTAGAGGAATTCTACAGGAAGGATTCTGGCAATTTCATAACGGACAATGACTACACCTTTAGCACCATTTCCACCTCTTACATTTTCATCGTGACCACCGCCTCCGCCACCGCTACCTGGAGTTGTTGCATTTCCTCCGTTCGTCGCATCGTTACCTTCTTCACTCCCACCATTTCCTCCAGCACTAGCACTCCCTCCAAATCCTATTTCATCATCTCTACTACCGCCACCCCCACCGGCGCCGAAAAAAAGGTCTAAAATTATGTCAAAGCTTGAAAATCGTCTCCCGTTGGCACCATCTCCACCATCATCATCATTTGGCGCATCTTGGCCGTCATTACCGCTGAGACCACCACCTCCTGCTCCTGAGTGATTATCTGCTTCCCCACCATCTCCATAGCCATTTCCTCCATCTCCGTCATGGCCTCCACCACCTCCAGAGCCTCTGAAATTTATACCTGAAACTATTGAAAAACCTGTAGTTCCGGTATTGAAGCTTGATGCTTGCCCATCATTTCCATCTTCGGCGTCATCATCATCAGAGCCACCACCACCGCCACCACCAGCTATAATTTCATAATCACCACCGAAATCAAAAAATGATTCAAAACCATTCTCGCCTTTTTGATTTCGTGAGGAAGAGCCTTCTCCGCTGTCACCGACAACGATAGGGAAGGAGGAGCCTGCAGGCAAACCGGTAGGAGTAATAGCCTCAACAAGAGCTCTAGTATGAACAGCACCGCCACCGCCACCGCCACCGCCAGATCGTACTCCTCCGCCACCGCCACCGCCGATTGCAAGTACTTCAAATTCAAGTAGGCCTTTCGGAGCTTCCCAAGCACAATCCTCAAAAAATTCAATGATAACAGTACCTGAAACAGAGCCATTATCAATATACTTCCAGCAATCTCCACCCGGTGGATCAACAGATTCGTCGCAATCGTAAGAGAAGCTTATAAGGCCGTTGCCACCATTTCCTCCTACTTCTGTTTGATTATTACCGGAAGTTTTACCTCCACCTCCTCCGCCTCCGAGATCGCCATCTCCTCCAGCTTTATTTCCATTTTTGCCACCATTTCCACCTTGGCCTCCATTTGGAGAATCTCCACCATCTCCACCTTCTCCGTTATTACCATTTCCAGCATCTTGCCCATTTTCACCGTTAGTTCTGATAGATCCCACACCTTGGTTGGCTCTGCCTCCTTGACCGCCATTCCTATCGTTAGGTTGAACCGATAGACCTCCTTTTGCACGAAGAATTGGATTAAACCCATTCGCTGCTCTTGAAATCCACGAATCCCCACCGGGACCTGTAGTTGTACTTCCTGTACCCGTGTTGTAATAAAGAATTTCGCCTGGAGTAACTGTTAGGGTTGATTCTGAATAGGCACCAGATCCTCCTCCTCCAGCTCCTCCACGAGAGTTAGCCATAGTTCCACCGGATCCTCCTCCTCCCCATGCTTCCATTGAAATCGAAGTTATCCCTACTGGAACAGTGAATTGTTGGATAGAGGAGGAATATGAAATAGTGGGACCACAACTCGGACAGATATATGATATGATGACTTGACCATCTCCTCCTGCTCCGCCGGTATAGGTTTGATTATTATTATCTCTTGTAGCACCGCCACCGCCACCACCTGGATTTTGTCCTGTTGAGCCATTGCCATCAGACGATTCTTGTCCATCACCTCCATCACCTCCATCGCCATTTGCTTGACCGCCATCAGAACCATCATCTCCGTCATCTCCATCTTGGCCATCACTATTTTGGCTTGCAGAAGCTCCACCGCCACCACCATCATTTCCTTTACCATCGCCTCCATCTCCTCCAGATCGCCCATCTCCTATACCTTGACCCTTTTTTCCACCTTTTGCTCCTTTATTATCATTGTTTTTTGCGGATTCACCACCTTTTGCCAAGACTAAAGCGCCACTAGAATTATTTGTCGTTGAAAACCAAGAGTCGCCTCCAGGGTTTTCCGAAGTACTTCCATTCCCAATAGAATAAAAGTAGCTAGTGCTTGATGAAACACTCAATGTGCTTTCTGAGTACGCACCGCCGCCGCCGCCGCCGCCTTCACCATCATTGCTTCTTGTGGCTCCTCTTCCTCCAGCTCCCCACACTTGAACCCGAATAGAAGTCACTCCTGAAGGAATAGAGAAAGTTCCGCTTCCATCAGAAGCGTAGGTGACAGCTACGGTCTCTCCTGGGACGCATTGACTATAAACCACACTATCGATGGTGAAAAACGACAAAGCTAGGATCCAAAGGAATTTAACCTTCTTATTAAAGAATAAAGCCCTGGGAAAAATCAGGAAAGCGAATAGAAAGATATTTTTCATGAGGAATTATTGGAAGGGGAGGGCTAGGATATACCCAAGCGGTCATTCAATAGGCTATTGAATGTGCTGTAAAGCTAATCATACTTAATTGATTTTTAGGTGTAAAATTGTTTTTAAATACAAAAAATTACCTTTCAAATTATAAATAGTGCTTTATGTATTCATATTGATCAATGAGAATGAATTCCTTTCATAAGGGGAAAAGTACTTGAATTGCTTAAATCAATGTTTTTGTAAAATATCTTTGGCCTATTACATTGATCGGAAACTCTGAATTGTCTCGTTATCTTCACTTGCCGAAGGAAGAGTTTTCTTAATTTATATTGGTCGTAAATTTTTTGGAGCCCGTTCGCGCTACATTTCTTGTTCTTCTATCAAGATTTTTTCACGTCGGACGCCAGAAAGTGGAGTATCGATGGCAGGATAGATTCTTGTGTCGGGAAGCTCACGATCTATCACAAGTTCCACGTTACCTGATCCATTAAATTTTTGAAGATTTTCTAGATAAACTGATCATCATCAAAAAAATCTTTCTGATTAACTAAAAAAATTATTACAGAAGACAAAGTAAGTTTGAATATATTTTTTAGGCTTCAAATCAAGAGGGTTAGTCACATTGAATATAAGCAGTTGTTTTTATTACAGGCTGCGCAAACTATTCTGACTTTCTTACACAAAGCAAAGTGAAAAATTGACTTAACAGGTAAGATTTGGAGAAAGTAGGCCGAATGGATATAGGATTTATTTAGAATCTTACCGAATCCCGGAACTGACAATAAATCTTTTGACAGAAGAGTCGGTCATTTGTAAAAATCTATCTTTTTAATATCACCTTATGATACTCCCGATTGATTCCCCATGCTATTTCGATGGTATATACTCCCTTTGGCTTTCTTGAAAAAGTCTGTTGGACTTCGTTACTCAGTCGATTAATGTTTGCAATTTCAAGCGTCTCCACTTTCCCGGTAGGAGAGATAATTCTTAGAAAAATCAACTCATCACTATAATTTGAAGGATCCAAAATTTCGATTCTAATTTGGTTTGCCTGAGTAGGGTTTGGAAACACTTTCCAAAAAGTGTTGCTGAATATTGGGTTTACTTGGATTGCTCTCGTTTCACTGTAGGTATAATCCCCGTCAAAGTCTATTTGCTTCAAGCGGTAGAAGATATCTCCTCCAGCTATGGGAAGGTTAGAATCTCTAAAATCATATTCAACCAAACCATCTGAATAGCCTTGACCTTTGATCTCGCCTATTTTTTCCCAAGATGTGACGGTATTAATAGCTCGTTCAACATCGAAATGAGAATTTTCCCACTCCTTTGAAGTCGCCCACGCCAGATCGCTGGAACGCCAGATTGAATTGTATTCTGAATTAAAATATGCGTAGTCCACTGGAAGAACTCTACAGCCCCCGTAATATGCGGGTAATGAGGCTACATTTATCCTTGGGTCTAAAATTGCTAATGGAAAAGTGCCGGTACAAATTTCAAAAATGGCTGAATCACGGATAGCTAGATTACTATTTGCTCCTTTTGAAAAATTCCCTTCAATCAATACAGTGGAAGATTCAGCATTGGTCCAAGTTGTACCATTATTATTGTCAAAATTTAAATCTCCTAATAAGGTAACGTTTGAATTTCCAGCTAAACTGACGTTTGCGCCAGCCTCAATATCTACAGTATTATTAAAAACTACAGATCCGTTATCATCTAAAAAGAGCATGCTGCCATTTCCATCAATGGTGACATTTGAATTGAAAGTCCCGATCGAATTTCCAATAAATCTAAGTCCATTAGCTGAATTATTTGTGGTTACTTCCACGCCCTGTTCCACAAGTATAGATGAGCTATTATCTAATAATACAGTGGATTGATCATCTAGAGATAATTCACCTTCCAATACTAGTTGACTGTTATCATTCCCTAATATTCTTGCTTGGTTTTCGAGACTAGTATTATCAGTTACGGTAATTTTTGCATCATTATTTAATATTATTGTAGATTGATTTTCCATTTGTAAATCATCTTCAACTATTAAACCCGCATTATTATTGAGTATTATCTGAGAGCCATTTTGCATTAACAAGTCTCTTTCAACCCTTACACCCGAATCGTCAGATAGCTCCAAATTAAATTGATCACTAATCTCAAGATCTCTTCCTATTGTAAGATTTGAGACCCCATTAAGCTGAAGAGTGCCTCCATTGGAAAGCAGGAGATTTCTGTCAGAAATCATAAAAGAATTGTCTTCAAAAATTATTCTCGGGGTGTTACCATCAATTATGATGTCTCGATTTGAAACAATTCCAGATGTTCCGGAAAAAGTCACGTTTGAGCCATTTCTAATGATGAAATCCCTGTTGTTCCCTGTGGATTCAAAACGCGCGTTGGTAAGTGCAGTAAAATTTAAAGAACCGTTTCCGTCAATTGTTATCCTATCAGCAGTAAACTGAATATTACCATCGGCTTCAAATTGTGCAGCTTGAGTTATTTCTATTCTATCATCAACATTTATAGTTAGATCACCGGAAATAGATATGTTACTATTTCCAGATATATTTAAATCATCTCCTATTTCAAGAATGCCTGAGCCACTAATTGTTAATGACTTATTGTTAAAACCAGTTATAGATAAATCTCTCGGAATTGTAAGTGTTCTATTTGCTGCTATTTGTATAAATACTTGATTGTTGTTTCCAATCGTAAGATCATTTGGAGCTGTCACATTATGATTAATGATAACTATAATAGAGCAAGTCCGATTGTTTGTCTGCGCAGGTGGAGTAGTGGGAATTGGCGTTCCACAGCCTGCAGAATTTGAAATAGTCCAAGTTCCTGCATTATTCCAATTGCCGTTTGAATTAGATGTGTAGGTTTGCGCTAAAATATCATTCAAAGTACCGCTTGAAAGGATAATGATTATCCCAACCCAAAATTTTAATCTTAATAATTTTTTCGACTCATGAACCACTTACTAATACAGTTTTGTATGACAGCAGTAAATATATTGAAATCGGTTTAAAACGTAGTAATTAGGATTTAAAAAACTCATGCTTTTGAAGATCAAATTCTCCTCTCTCGTAGGATTTGCAATCCGAAAAAACAAAGTCCCTGACTCTCGCGAATCAGGGACCATGTATAGTTAAAAGCTATTCCAAAGTTTCAAACTTATGGAAATTCTGATTTGCTGGAGAATAAAAAAACCAACTCTTTAAAGCCAGTTTTAATTAGTTGTCTTAGAACAAAATCTGAGGGCAAGAGCACCTAAGAAAGTTTCAACTATATGACAAGCCTACATCGGACATAAAACACCCGACACTCAACATTTTCCTACCCGTTCATACTGATCAAGAACTCCGCATTATCTCGGGTTCCTTTCATTCGGTTGAGTAGGAATTCCATTGATTCCTGAGAGTTCATATCGCTCATCAATTTTCTTAGAATCCATACACGCTGCATTTCTTCTTTGTCCATCAGAAGATCCTCACGACGCGTACCTGAATTAAGCACATCGATTGCAGGATAAATTCTTCTGTTGGAAAGCTTACGATCTAGTGCAAGTTCCATGTTACCGGTTCCTTTAAATTCTTCGAATATTACTTCGTCCATTTTGGACCCTGTTTCCACAAGCGCAGTGGCAATGATGGTCAATGAGCCGCCATGCTCTACGTTACGTGCTGCACCGAAGAAGCGCTTTGGCTTATGAAGTGCATTAGCATCCACACCACCGGAAAGAATCTTTCCAGAACTTGGAACTACCGTATTATGTGCTCTTGCAAGTCTGGTGATAGAATCCAATAGGATCACCACATCATGACCTACTTCCACCATGCGCTTTGCTTTTTCCAAAACGATGTTAGAAACTTTCACGTGTCTATCGGCAGTCTCGTCAAATGTGGAGGAGATTACCTCAGCATTTACGGAGCGAGCCATATCTGTCACTTCCTCAGGTCGCTCATCGATCAAGAGGATCATCAAGTGAACTTCAGGATGATTTTTGGTGATCGCATTCGCAATCTGCTGTAGCAATACCGTCTTACCGGTTTTTGGCTGTGCCACGATCATTCCTCTCTGCCCTTTTCCGATAGGAGCAAATAGATCTACAATTCTCGTAGAGAATTTATCTCCAGTGGTAGAAAGGTTTAATCTTTCCTCCGGGAAAAGTGGCGTTAAGTACTCAAATGGTACCCGGTCTCGGATCTCGTCGGTGGTTTTACCGTTTACTGTAGCGATTTTCAATAAGGCGAAATACTTCTCACCTTCTTTTGGTGGGCGAATAGAACCTTTGATATGATCTCCAGTCTTCAGGCCAAATAGTTTTACTTGACTAGGCGATACATATATATCATCAGGCGAGGCAAGGTAATTGTAATCCAATGATCGAAGGAAGCCGTATCCTTCTTGCATCATTTCCAAAACGCCTTCATTATCTATCACTCCATCAAATTCTCTTGGATGGACGTAGGTTTTTTTCCGGTTTGCGTGAGGCGTCACCTCTGCAGCTGGTGCCATTACCTCATCCTCGGATTTAAAGTTTTTCCGCTTTGGAAGCTCTACTTCCTTCTCGGCCTGTGGATTTGGTGATTCGGGTGATGCTTCTGGACTCGGAGTGGGATTGGATTCATCCTCAAACACTTTTTTCCGAGGTCTAAAAAGTTTCGGCTCTTCTGTTGAAGCTTCTGGACTGGCTTTTTTTACAGGTCTTTCTTGAGCGGGTTCTCGTTTTGGCTTCCACTCTTTTACTTCTTTAGGAGCTGGTTCTGATGTAGCTTCTGATTTTTCGGTAGGAGCTGCAGCTGGAATTTCTGTTACGTTTTGTCGCTTAAACTTAGGCTTGTATTCAGCTTCTTCAGTAGGTGCAACAGTTGCTGCAGCCAAAGCCACTGGTTTCTTTACTTCGGCAGGTTTGGGTTTTTCTGCTTCAGGTTCTGGACTGGTTTCTACGATTGAGGGCTTCTTTTTTGGAAGAGCCTGTTCTGGCGTGATTGCCTGCTGATCTAGGATAGCGTATACGAGGTCGTCTTTTTTGAGGGTTTTATGGTTTTTGACACCTAATTCCTCAGCGATTTCCTTCAGCTCAGACAGTAATCTGATTCTGAGTTCTTCTATGTTGTACATAAAGAGATGATGAAATAAATAGTATTATGAAATGCGGTAATTGGGATTGTGAATGATTTTCTGAGCAAAAAAGATCTGCAGGAAATAATCAAACCAAAGCGGGCTGGTTTGCTCACGCACGGTGATGTTACAATATTAACCTATGGATTTGGATTTAGCAAATTTAAATTTTGTGGTTAAGCCTCATCGGCTTAGGATAACACTTGTCTTAGGATAGTCATTGATTTCCAAACACCTGGGTTTTCCAGATGCTCACTATAGAAATCCAACAAATGGTCCAGTAGCTTTCTTCGCAGTTTAAGATTTATTTTCTGATCACAGGAATAAGCTTTTAGGATTAGTTCTTCCAAGAAAAATCTCACTTCGTTAAGTTCTTGTGGAGTAAAAGGTTGGGAGCGGCTTTCATCCAAGTAGCCTTGTGCTCGCTCAGGAGCAAAGCCTAAATAACCGGCAAATTCGGTTAAGAATGCCAATGGAAAGAGGTCAAGCTTTGCCTCAGGATGGTCAAGCTCGTGCACTGAACTTTCCAAAAAGTCGAAAAGATTTTCATTCTGGTAGTTTTCATAGATTGATTTAGCGATCACCTCTGTGACAAAGAGCGCAATGCCTGTTCGGCTAAACTCAAATGAAATCAATTGATTGTTGTGTGATAACCTTGCCTCGGAGATTCGATTTAGTCCTGCGTTCGCTTTATCATAGACTACCATGTCCAGACATGTGAGTGGCTGGTATAGCGCCATTTTACTTGATTTGGATTGAGCTCTGACGCCATTGATAAGGTAGGACTTTAGACCAAGTTCTCTGGTGAAGATTTTCACGATCAGACTTGTTTCCTTGAATTTTATTGAGTTTAGTACGATTCCCGATGTCTTCTTAAGCATAGCAAAGGCGGGAAAAGCTTACTATGGCTTCAAGCATTTTTTCCATAAAAGCATTTTCTACATCGGGCTTCATAGCTCTCTTTTTCTCCGAGTTGTACTTGCTTTTTCGTATCGGTTAGGCGATAAGAAAAAGCAGCGAGATCTCCACACTTCATACAGATCGCATTTACTTTGGTAACGTACTCGGCAATGGCCATTAACTGGGGCATAGGCTCAAATGGATTTCCTGCGAAATCCATATCCAAGCCTGCCAAAATCACTCGTTTTCCTGAATTTGCCAGTTTTTGAGCCACAGATATAATTTGGTCATCAAAAAATTGAACTTCGTCGATTCCGATCACATCACAGTCGCCACTCATTAATAAAATGTCGTCGGCAAAATTGACTGGTGTAGATCGTATAGAGCTATCATTGTGTGAGACCACATCTGATTCGTGGTAGCGTGTATCGATAGCTGGTTTGAAGATCTCCACTTTTTGCTTAGCAATCAGCGCTCTGTTGAGCCGCCTGATCAATTCTTCCGTTTTGCCGGAAAACATAGATCCGCAAATCACTTCTATCTGCCCTTTTTTGTCAGGGTTTCTATTTCTTCCTGGGGATTGTTCTATAAACATGGATATGCTATTCGCTGTACCTAATATGAGGAAATTTATTTGGCTCGGCCACTCGCACTTTGATATCTCCTTTTTGCAGGACGACTTGACAGGCCAAACGTTCGTTGATCTTTAAACGACCTTGGTCACGAAATACTTTTTCCCGATCGGTCAATTCAGAAAGATTTTCGATCCCTTCCAAGACGATAAGTTTACAGGTAGTACATCGCCCTTTTTTGCCACAAGCATGCATCCAATCGATACCAATTTCATGGATAATTTCAATAACTTTACTCGTAGAAGGAGCCAAATCAATCGTAAGATTAAATAGATTTTCTATGACGATTTGAGGCATTTGTTCGTTCGAATTTGTAAACACTATATTTAATGACAATTCAAATTAACAGCAATTATTTAGAAAAGTACGCGCATGATTATGCTGCGGTCGTATGCGAAAAGGTTTTTTCGTCAAGACAATTTATCACTGGTCAGGATATTATCCAATTAACGGACAGTATTCAAGTCAACTTTTTTGTCATAAAACGAATATTCGAAATTTGGCAAGGTGAGCTGGAAAAATTGAAGAGTAGCCCCTACTTTGACTACAGAGATGTGGCTGTACATGAGTCTCTGACTCAGTTTATGAATGTGCTCTCCAGACGGATAAAAGTCGAAAAATCCAATCTGGAACCTTTGGTAGCCCAAGCGGTATCTGAGGCGATCCAATTAGCTGTTGACCCAGTTAGCTTCTACCAAAATGAAATTCAAAAAGCTCCTCAGGGAAAGATCAATGAATTACTCAGTGAACATAAAAAGTATTTCAAATGGCATCTGCCTGTGATCTCATTTCTGATAGATAAAACAGGCTTTGGTCATGATCAAAATGCATATTTGAAAGCCGTAGCGACAAACTACCATGTTATCAAAGATTCATTAGTGTCTAAGAATCTACTTTTGGCTACTCTTGGTGAGATCAATGCTTTTGATCTTGATAGTTATTTGATGGAGGAGGAGAGTGAGGAGCCTAAAACTGAAATTCAGAATTCTGAACCAGAGACTGTTGAGGAGAAGGCTAATTCTTTTTTCGACCAAATAGAGGAAAAGTCTGATAGAATAGAAGAACCTATTTCTGAGATTATTAGTGAACCAATTGTAAAGGAGGAGCCCAAAAGTACCGGTTCAGGGATGTTGGATGTCATCAGTCTTCAATCCAGATTCGAAAAAGAATCGTACAAGGGAATGAAAGGAGTTATCGGCGAGCTTTCCGAAAGTTTGGCAATCAACCAGCGAATCATGTTTTCCAAAGCTCTTTTTGAGGGGAATTCTGATCTGTTAAAGCATGCTCTGAAATTGATAGATGAAAGTGGGTCCTTCGCTAAGGCGGTTGACCTGATTAATAAGCGCTACGTGGATGAGCTGTCTTGGAATGATAACCCCGATGTAAGGGATGAGTTCCTGTTGTTGGTGTTCAGAAAATTTTCCAGTTAAGCAAAAAAAGGGAGAGATTTTCTGGAAATTTCGCTCCATAAATAGTCTGAACTATTAAAAATCTACATTTAATAGGAAATCTTTTTCCCAAAGTTTATCTTCAATAAGTTTGATGAAATACTTAAGAAGTACTTACACACCAACTAGCGCTCCTTAATCCGTTTTTTCATTTATATAATTTGAATTCGTCATTTGTTATTATAGCTTTAGTCCTTTCAGAGGGAAAATCAAATACCCTAATTTTAGACCGTAATAGGGGGAATAGGGAGTTATTAGAATAGGAAAGTTGGCGTATTGTTGGTTATAATTTTGTAATCTTAAATTAGAACCTCATATTTAGGTTTAAAGCACTGTGTATACATGCAAGGATATTTAAAGCTCAGAAAACATGTGTTGGACAAATTGAGAGGTGAATTACCTCAATATCTTGCCTACCACGGAATGAATCACACCCTAGACGTATTGAATGTTTGCGAGCAATATATTCGTCGCGAGAAGTTGGGAGAGCAAGATCGGTACATGCTCCGAATGGGAGCGATCGTACATGATATGGGCTTTTTGATCGGACCAGTCAACCACGAAGCGGTAGGTGCTGAAATGGCGAGTGTCCTGATGAAAGACTTGGGAATGAAGCAAGACGTGATCGATGAAGTCAAAGGACTGGTCATGGCAACAAAAATTCCTCAAACTCCTTTGAATGATCTTCAGAAAATCATCTGCGATGCAGATCTGGATTATCTAGGAAGAGATGATTACCCAACAATTAGCATAAAATTATTTGCGGAGCTGAAGCATATGAATATTATCACCACTGATGAGCAATGGAAAAATCTTCAGATTAACTTTTTAAAAGCGCACCAATTCCAAACTTCATTTGCAAAAAAGAACCGAGAACCTAAGAAGCAATATTGGCTGAAAAAGCTTTTGGAATCTTAACCTAGTCTTCCCAATTGCAATGCTCTGGAACTGTCCATCTTGACAAAGACGAAAAGCAAGATGGTAAATGACCAAAGTGAAGATCCTCCATAACTAAAAAATGGTAGCGGAATACCCACCACAGGAAATAATCCTATTGTCATGGCAATATTTATCATGAAGTGGAAGAGCAATATCGAAACTACACAGTACCCATAAATCCTTGAAAATCTATTTTTTTGACGCTCCGACATGATCACAAGTCTGTAAAGCAGACCCACAAAAAGCGAAATCACGACTAAGCTTCCAGCCCATCCAAATTCCTCCCCGAGTGTGCAGAAAATAAAATCGGTATGCTGCTCTGGTACAAAGTCAAATTTGGTCTGAGTGCCTTCCAGGTACCCTTTTCCCAATAGCCCACCTGACCCAATTGCAATCTTGGATTGAGTGACATTCCATCCCACACCCAGAGGATCAATGTCTGGATCAAAAAGCACCATGATTCTATTTTGCTGATGCTCGGGAAGCTTGGTGATGACAAAGTCAAGACTGTAGGTATAGGCGATCAAAGCTACCCCGATGAGTGAAAAAGCTATGATTCGCTGGGGAGTTTTTTTACCCATCATGATCAAAGCTGTGATGATGACTCCGATGCCAACTGCTAAATAAATATTGTTGGAAATACCTAGTGTAAGTAGGGTTAGCGCTATAAACCCAAAGCCTAGAATGAAATAATATTGCGGGAGACCTTCCCGATAAAACATTAGGAGCATGGCAAAATAGACCATTGCAGTACCAGTATCTGGCTGAAGAATGATCAATGCCACGGGAATCAAAAGAACCCCAAATGCTTGAAGCTGATAATTTCGTTTAGAAAGGTCAAAAGTAGGCCGCTCCATGATTTTAGCAAGTGCAAGCCCCGTGGCAAATTTGGAAAATTCACCTGGCTGGATTCGAAAAGAGCCAAATCCTATGGACAGTACTTGTCCATTTACTTCTTTCCCCACAAATGGAGTTAGGATCAGCAACACCATGAATACTAAAAAAACAGGAATAGCTAGATTTTCAAAAAGGCGGTGATCTGCAGCCATGATCACTATAATAATACCGATAGCTGTACCTATCCAAACAAGCTGGATCCCGGAATTAATGGAAACATCAAAAATGCTTTTGGGATTCTGTCCATCGAAAACTGCAGCATAAATATTAATCCAGCCTAGTAGGACTAAGGCAAAGTAAATTAATACAGTAGGCCAATCTACCCGGTTTATATTAATATCCGCTTCTCCTCTCATCAGTAAATGAAGTTTCCAGCTAACACATAATTTTCTAGATCAAGTCGCTTTACTTCTCCTTGAATATATTTTTCTATCATCAGTGATGCGGTACTTGCGGCAGCTCTTCCTCCCCAGCCTGCATTTTCGATGTAGACCGCTATAGCTATCTTTGGATCTTCTAGCGGGGCAAATGCGATAAATACGGAGTGATCTTCACCATGCGGATTTTGTGCAGTTCCTGTTTTTCCAGCAATGACCAAGTCTTTCATTATCGCTCGGCTGGCAGTACCATAAAGTGCTGCTGCCATAGCTTCTTGAATCAAATCAAAATGCTTTGCATCGATTCCCACCTCATTCCGTTTTAAATATTCCTCAGGAATAATATTTTTATCCCCATTGATGTTTTTGACCAAATGAGGCTTATAATAAAATCCTTTGTTTGCGAAAATTGCAGCCAAGTTTGCCATTTGAAGAGGCGTGACTTGCATTTCCCCTTGACCTATGGAAAGCGAATAAATAGTAGAATACTTCCACCTTCCTTCGCCATAAACTTTATCATAGTAAGCACCCGAAGGTATTGAACCGCCACGTTCCCCATACATATCGATGCCGAGCGCAGATCCAAGACCAAATTTTTGTACTCTTTCTCGCCAATCATTCAGTCCTATTTTGGTATCTAAAAAAGTGTTGGAGGACTTTTCTTGATTAATAATCTGTCGAAAAGCTTGATGATAATAGGGATTACATGAATTACGAATGGCTCCAAATAGATCTACTGGAGATGGGTGATTATGACAAGCGACTAAGGATTTGTTGCAGGCAAAAGTCGTAGAGGGAACCAAAATCCCCTCTTGAAGTCCGATTAGGCTTTGCACTATTTTGAATATCGAGCCAGGAGGATATACAGCCATAATAGGCCGATTGAAAAGCGGCTTACTAAGTTCTGAATTTAATACTTGATAGTTTTTACTGAAATCAGCACCTGTCAGGCTATTTGGATCATAGAAAGGTGCCGAGATCATAGCCAAAATCTCTCCTGTTTTAGGTTCAATCGCTACCACAGATCCAGTTTTCCCTTGCAATAGTTGCTCTCCATATCGTTGTAGTTCCATATCAATGGTAGAGGTGATATTATTCCCAGCTACTGACGCAGTGTCGTACTCCCCATTTTTGAAAGGTCCTTTATCAATACCCCTCACATTTACCATTTTATATTTTACACCTTTCTTACCACGAAGTTCTTTTTCGTAGTAGCTCTCCATTCCGCTAAGGCCTACATAGTCTCCCTGAGTATAGTATTTTGAACTGTCTCTTTCGAGTTGTCGACCACTGATCTCCCCGATATAGCCCAAAGCGTGAGATGCTAAGGGGGAAGGGTAAGATCTCACTGAGCGGGTCATAATAAATAAGCCTGGATAATCAATCAAGAAATCCTGGATTCGAGCAAAATCTTGAGTAGAAATCTGTTTGATAAAGCTTGAAGGCTTTACCCATGAATATTTCCGTGCCGCAGTGTAGGATTCAATTAGCTTTTCTTTCGAAATCTGAAACAACTCCAAAAATCTTGTCGTGTCCCCAACTTGGAATTCTTTTGGGACAATCATCAGATCAAAAATCGGATTGTTATACACCATGAGTTTCCCACGCCGGTCATAGATCAATCCTCGATAAGGGTGGTCTACAATTCGTTGTATGGCATTACGCTCAGCTTTTTTCATAAAGCTGTCGTCCATGACTTGAATGGTAAATAGCTTAATCAAAAGCACCGCCCCCACCAAGAAAATAAAAATGATAATGACTATTGGTCTTTGGTCGTTCATTAGATTCCTCTTCTTCGTTTGAAGAATAGTAGTTGTACAATAATAGCCAAAAGGACAGTAAAAGTCGAGGAGAAGAAGCTTTTGTTTAAGGCATTTAGAAATCTACCAGTACCCCATTGATCGGTCAGAAAGAAAAGTAAACAGAAGGCGAAAATCAGTGGCCAAGCATAAGAAATGTACCAGCCAATACCCATTTCTGAGATGGTTGGATTTGTAGTATCATCGTAACCTCCACTTGGGCTGATGACTTTCAACCAATGTGGTCTCAGAAATGCTAAAAAAGTAGCTGCTAAGGCATGAATTCCAAGGGTATCGTAAAAAACATCAATGAGAAGTCCCAAGAGGAAGCTGATTAATAATAGAGGAATAGCAGGGATGGAAGTTGGGAAACTCAAAATACTGACTAAATAGATAAAGCAGAAGGCTACTCCAAAAAGGGCGAGATTTTTCAATAGGAGGATTTGAATCAGCCCAAGGACAATCACAAGAAAGATAAAGGTGATCAGACTCTTAAAGTTCATTAGTCACTTCAGATTTGATATTCAAAGAATCCAGTTCGTCAAATTGGGTATTTTCTACCAAATAGACATATCCGACTTTACTAAAATCTGTACTAAGGGCTATCAAAATATCCAAGTAATTTGGATTATCTGTGTTAGAGTTGATTTCAGAAATGATCCCAATACTTATTCCCTCAGGAAATACAGCATTAAATCCTGATGTGATCACAGTGTCACCAACTTGAGCATTAACGTGTCTACCGATATAAAGCATCTTAGCATGTCTTGAATCGTTACCATCCCAATTGACTGATCCGAAAACACCATTTGATTTTATCTTTGAAGAAATCAACATTCCCGTATTGAGCAATGAAATGGCAACTGAATAGTTAACGGAAACTGTTTTTACTCTGCCAACTACTCCCTCATGGTTGAATACTCCCATTCCGGGTTTAATTCCATCTTTTGATCCCTTATTGAGGGTAAGGTGATTCTGAGAAAACCGAAGTGAATTGCTGACTACTCGCGCACCCCTAAATTCATAAGTAGCAGTGAGAACCGAATCCAACTCAATCGCCATGCTATCAGGGATTGTCTGTACCCCTTTAAGTGCAGCAAGCAAGGAAGCGTTTTCAGTAATTAGAGCTTCATTTGCTTCAGCCAAAGAAAAGAAATCAGCGACATCTGATTGCTTCTTTAATGCAGAACCGATAATTGCACTTGAGCTATTGAAGAAAGCTGCCCCTTGAGGCGAGTTGTTTTCTACGATCAACCAGATCGCTGTCACTTCTAGTAATACAAATAATATAAAAGCTCTTAAACTATAGAGGAATTGGAGGATGCGTAGCATTCAGGATTTATGTCATCAATACGGTTCTGAAATTCTGTACATTTTTCAATGCTGTACCTGTACCCCGAACTACTGCTCGAAGTGGATCTTCAGCAATGTGAATCGGAAGCTTTGTTTTCTGGTGAAGACGTTTGTCTAGTCCTTTCAAAAGCGCTCCACCACCGGTAAGATGAATGCCATTGTCATAAATATCAGCAGAAAGTTCAGGAGGAGCGATCTCCAACGCCTTCAGAACAGCCTCTTCAATTTTAGATACTGATTTATCCAATGCAAAAGCAATTTCAGAATAGGAAACCTTGATTACTTTAGGAATTCCAGTCATCAAGTCACGTCCTCTGATTTCATAATCTTCCGGAGGATCATCAAGTTCTGTAAGTGCCGAACCAATGGCAATCTTTACCTTCTCAGCTGATCTCTCGCCAATAAGCAAATTATGCTGTCTTCGCATGTAATCTAAAATATCTTTCGTGAAGGTGTCTCCTGCCACTCGGATAGACTGGTCAGCAACTATTCCCGATAGTGCTATCAAGGCAATTTCTGTCGTACCCCCTCCGATATCTACAATCATGGATCCCATTGGCTTTTCGATATCAATACCGATACCTATTGCAGCGGCGATCGGTTCGTATATCATATAAACCTCTTTAGCTCCTGCGTGCTCAGCAGAGTCACGAACAGCTCTTTTTTCTACTTCTGTGATCCCTGAAGGAATGCAGATCACCATTCGGTGAGACTGTGGGAATAAGCCCTTTTTTTGACCTGGGATCATCTTTATAAGCCCACGAATCATCTGCTCTGCAGCATAGAAATCCGCAATGACTCCATCCTTGAGCGGACGAATTGTTTTAATATTTTCGTGTGTTTTCTCATGCATATTCATTGCTTCACGACCAACGGCGAGTACGCGGTTGGTTGTCTTGTCAATGGCAATGATAGAAGGCTCATCTACGACAATTTTATCTTTATGAATAATCAAGGTATTAGCAGTACCCAAATCGATTGCTATATCACTAGAGAAAAAATCAAATAATCCCATTTTGGCGTTTTGTTTGACTGGTTTTTGGAGTTCAGGGTTTAATATAGTCTGCTTGACTCTTATTATTAAACGGAGGTCGGCAAAATTATTATCTTAAGCTGACATATCTGAAGGAATCCCAATATTTTTTCTTCGAAGGGCAATTTATAGGCCAATGTTTCTTTCGAAGAGCCGCACTCCATTCCAAATTCACATTTAATTGGCGAAAACTTTGATTTTTAGCCCTCATTGTTTTTACATTAAAATCTTTTACCTTTGTGTCGTATTCGAAAGTTTCTGGAGGGGACCACATGTCCCCTCTTTCATTATACCTACTATGACCGAGCTAAAAAGATCGATTGAAGAACTAGTCGAGAAACACCTTCCAGACGAAAATCATTTCGTTGTGGAGGTTGGTATTTCAGACAAAGGGGGTAAAAAGCTTGTTAGCATTCTAGTGGATGCAGACGCTGGAGTTACGATTCGAGCATGCTCAAAAATAAGTAGAGCAGTATCGGAAGAGATTGAGGCCAAAGAGTTGATGCCAGATGCATACATTCTTGAAGTCTCTTCTCCCGGAGTAGATTATCCTTTGAATAGCAAACGGCAATTTCAAAAGAATGTCGGGCGATCATTGAAAATCACTTTGAATGAAGGCACCGAACTTCTTGGGAAATTACTTGAGGTTAGTGACTCTGGGTTAAAGCTTGAAGTGATTAAGAAAGAAAAAGGCAAAAAAGCTGTGGAGGAGGAAATCCAGGTTCTTTTCGAGAACATGAAAAAATCAATTGTACAAGTATCTTTTAAATAATTCAAATGGATGCCAAAGTCTTAATAGAGTCCTTCGCAGAATTTGCGAGATCTAAAAATGTGGATCGACCTACAATGATCCGTATCTTGGAAGATGTGTTCAGAGCGATGATTCGCAAGAAGTTTGAGACAGACGAAAACTTTGATGTGACCATTAATGCTGACCAAGGTGACTTAGAGATTTTCCGTATTAGGGAAATTGTCGACGACAATTCTGAAGATATTTGGGATTTTGATAAAATCAGTTTTACGGAAGCAAGAAAAATTGAGCCTGATTTTGAAATAGGAGAAGAGGTTTATGAAAAAATTCTGTTAGAAGAGTTTGGTAGAAGAGCAGTTCAAATGGCCCGACAGACTTTGATTCAGCGAATTAAAGATCTTGAAAAAGATCTTTTATATAATAAATATGAAGAACTCGTCGGCGAAATAATCAGTGCTGAAGTCTACCAAATTTTAGGAAGAGAGATTCTATTAATGGATCAGGAAGGAAACGAATTGATCCTTCCGAAAGCCGAACAGATTTCAAAGGATCGTTTTAGAAAAGGTGATACAGTGAAAGCTATTGTCCACCGGGTGGATATGAATAATAGTAATCCAAAAATTATTTTATCTAGAACCTCTCCTGTTTTCTTGGAACGTTTATTTGAAAATGAGGTTCCTGAAGTATACGATGGACTAATTACTATTATAAAAATCGTTAGAGAGCCAGGAGAGCGTGCAAAAGTGGCGGTTGAATCTTATGATGATCGCATTGATCCAGTAGGAGCTTGTGTGGGAATGAAAGGTTCAAGAATCCACGCCGTGGTTCGTGAATTGCAAAATGAAAATATTGATGTGATCAATTACACGGAGAATATGGACTTATACGTAACTCGTGCACTTAGTCCAGCGAAAGTGTCATCGATCACGATGAATGAGGAAACGAAAAGACTTTCTGTGTTTCTGAAGCCAGATCAAGTGTCTCTAGCTATCGGTAAAGGTGGTTATAATATCAAATTGGCCAGCCGATTGGTAGGTTATGAGATTGATGTATTTAGAGAATTGAATGAGTCTGAAGAAGAGGACGTTGATTTATTAGAATTTGGAGATGAGATCGAAGGATGGATCATCGATGAATTGAAAAAGACTGGACTAGATACTGCTAGAAGTGTATTGAGTCTGACCAAGGAGGATTTGACCCGAAGAACAGAGCTTGAAGAAGAAACTGTTGAGGAGATTTTCAGAATCCTAAAACAAGAATTTGATCAATAAAATTGGAGCTTAGCTTTAATTAAATACCTATTATTACTTAGAATTTCGAAAGAGGTTTTTGCTTATGTCAGAAGAAAAAATGTTGCGATTAGGCCAAGTAGCCAGGAAACTCAACGTGGGAACTGCAACCATCGTGGAGTCCTTGGCCAAAAAAGGCTACGAGGCGGAGAACAATCCGAATTTCAAAATAAATATGGAGCAGGTGGAGCTGCTCAATAAGGAATTCAAATCTTCCGCACTTGATAAGGAAGAGGCATCACACCTCTCGATAGGGAAGCGACATGAGCCGATTTCGCTCGAGCCGGAAGTAATTAGGCCTGAACAAAAAATAGAAGCTGCCCCAATAGAACCAGCTCCAAAACCTGCTGCTCCAATTCCAGCACCTACTTCAGCACCTGCTCCAATTCCAGCACCTGCTCCAGCGCCTGCACCTGCTCCAGTGCCAACTCCTGTAGCAAAAGAAATTCCTAAAGAAGCCCCAGCTCCTGAAAAAATTGAAGCAGAAGCACCAAAATTGGAGGGAATCAAAGTATTAGGAAAAATCGATTTGAGCAAAAATGTAGCTCAACCCCAAAAGAAAAAGCATAATCAACCGTACCAGCATAAGAAGCCTGATCATACGAAAGCACCTGAGGCAAGAAAGCCAAACCCCCCGCAGGCACCAAAAGAGGCTCCAAAACCAACTCCAGTTAAACCTGCAGTTAAGGTTGAGCCTAAGCTGGAAACAAAACCTGCTGAGAAAGTGGATCAGGTGATTTCAGCAAAAGCAGAATCGCTGAAAGGATTAACGGTTTTAGGAAAGATAGAATTACCGGTAGACCGATCTAAAAAGAAAGGTGGTCCAGTTGCATCTTCCGATGAGAGGGGAAGAGATAAAAAACGACCTAGAAAACGAATTGATAAGCCAGGAGGACCAGGAGGAAATAGACCGCCAGGACCAGGTCAAGCTCCAGGAAATCGACCGCCAGCAGGAAATCAAAGAGGAGCTCCTCGTAATGCTCAGCCAGTTAGAGTGCAAAAAGCAGAGCCTACTCAAAAGGAAATCCAAGATCAGATCAAACAGACTCTAGCCAGACTTCAAGGTAAAAGCGGAGGAAAAGGCAAAAGCCGTAGAGATAAAAAAACTGAGCGTGTTCGCGATCCAGAAATGGAGACTGCGGATGCAAAAATCTTGAAAGTAACTGAATTCATCTCTGCAAATGACCTTGCATCTTTGATGGATCTGACTGTAAATCAGGTCATATCTGCCTGTATGTCTCTTGGAATGTTTGTGTCAATAAATCAGCGATTAGATGCTGAAGCGATCACGATCATTGCCGACGAATTTGGTTACGATGTTGAGTTTACCAAATCGATCGAAGATGAGTTGGAGGCAGATGTAGAAGATCTTCCGGAAGATTTGGAAGAAAGAGCGCCTATCGTCACCATCATGGGACACGTAGATCATGGTAAGACTTCACTTCTTGATTACATTAGAATGTCAAAAGTGACTGCTGATGAAGCAGGTGGAATTACTCAGCACATTGGAGCTTATGATGTGACTACCAAAACTGGTCATAAGATTGCCTTCCTTGATACACCGGGTCACGAAGCATTTACAGCAATGCGTGCTCGTGGTGCAAAAATCACTGACGTTGCGATCATAGTAATCGCGGCAGATGATAGTATAATGCCTCAAACAAAAGAGGCAATAAATCATGCGCAAGTAGCAGCTGTACCGATGATTTTTGCGATCAACAAAATAGATAGACCATCCGCCAATCCTAATAAAATCAAGGAAGAACTGGCAAATATGAACTTGCTTATTGAAGAGTGGGGTGGAAAGTACCAATCCATGGATATCTCAGCAAAAACGGGTGAAGGTATTGATGAGCTTTTGGAAAAAGTACTCCTAGAGTCTGAGGTTTTAGAACTAAAAGCTAATCCTAGAAAAAATGCTGCTGGAACAGTAATTGAAGCTTCTTTGGATAAAGGAAGAGGATATGTTTCCACTATCATGGTTCAAGCTGGAACGTTGAAAATTGGGGATATAATCCTTGCAGGGAAGCATTATGGCCGTGTGAAGGCAATGTTTGACCATAAAGGGAAGAAGTTAAAGGATGCAGGTCCTTCTACTCCAGTTCAAGTATTAGGGCTTAGTGGTGCACCTCAAGCAGGTGATACGATTAAGGTATATGATACTGAAAGAGAAGCTAGGGATATTGCTAATTCAAGGGAGCAAATTCAGCGAGAGCAAAGCATCCGAACCAAGAAGCATATCACATTGGATGAAATCGGTCGTCGATTAGCCATTGGTTCATTTAAAGAGCTGAATATCATCATCAAAGGTGACGTGGATGGATCTGTCGAAGCACTTTCTGACTCCTTACTGAAACTCTCCAAGGATGAGGTTAAAGTTAGTATAATTCATAAAGGTGTCGGACAAATCTCCGAATCTGATGTCCTTTTGGCATCGGCTTCTGATGCAATTATTCTTGGATTCCAAGTAAGACCTTCTTCCAATGCAAAGAAGCTTGCTGAGCAGGAAGAAATTGAAATCCGTCACTATTCAATCATCTACGATGCGATCAATCAGATCAAAGATGCTATTGAGGGTATGCTAGAGCCTACGTTTGAAGAGATAATTACAGGTAACATCCAAGTAAGAGAGGTCTTCAAGATCACGAAGATTGGAACTGTTGCAGGTTCTTATGTGACTGATGGATTTATCACTAGAAAGAATAAGATTCGTGTGATCAGAGATGGTATAGTAATCCACGAAGGTGAGATCGATCAATTGAAGCGATTCAAGGATGATGTAGCCGAAGTGAAGGCTGGTTATGAGTGTGGTATTTCAATCAAGAATTTCAATAATATCGAAATCGAGGATACGATTGAAGGCTACGAAATGAAAGAAATCAAAAGGAAAAAGTAATTTGTAATTGAAAATAATAAAAAAAGGAACCGAATCTCGGTTCCTTTTTTAGTTTTAGGCTATGGTAGAAGCTTTACTGATATTTTTGAAAATTACTTTTTGGATGGTGCTCATAAGCCTTATTTCTGGTTTGATTAAACCTGTTTATTCGCTTTGGTTTTTGGATCGGATGAATCGTCTTAAAGTCCTAAAGATCTACGGTCTTGGTTCAATTATTCTCTTTAGTATTTTGGGGTTTGCGAAATATTATTTTGCGTAAACAATTTTTTTGCTTTATAAATATTGTTCATTAATATTCAATAATACTTTATATATGATTTTTCGGGATAGACTTGGTTTAGCAAATTGAATTTTAATACATTTAGTATCGAAATAAATTCCAAATTGAAGAAAGCTCTTTCCCTATTTCTTTTATTAGTTTTTGCTATGTACCATTTTGGTTACTATGCATTCTATATTTCTTACGATCGACACCTCGAGAGTAAGTGGGAAGAGATAATTTATGGTGAAACTTCAATTGAAATCGAGGAGACATTATTCGAAATTCCGCTATCAGTCCCGTATTTGGCAAATCAGGAAGAATTTAAGCCTACAAATACTTCCTTTGAAAAAGACGGCAAATTTTTTAGGGCCATCAAGCAACGCTATCAAAATGATACCTTACAAATAATTGTGGTCCGAGATACCGATCGAGGTGTCTTCAATAAAACTGTTAAAAAATGGATTTCTTTCATTACAGGTGAAGAAATTCCGCAAGACCAAAATAGTAATTTTGCGATCAAGTTCTTTGCGAAAGATTATATCCAGCCTAATTCATTTTCTTTAGTTTCCCGCTTAAAGGTAACCGTAGATAAGTCGAAGGCAAATGTGTGCTTTTGGCATCTAAATCCTGTTGAGAGTATAGAATCACCACCTCCAGAGTTTTCTTGATTTTTTTTATTATTTCGGCTCTACCACGAATTTAATGGGTGACAAATCTCTTAGGTACAAAATTGTTTTGATTAGTTTTCGAACATACGGAAAATCAAGTCTTAATAGCTGATTAGCCTAAGAATAGTTTCTGTTTTAGAAGCTCCTATTGTTATGTTCCACTATTTTAAGGGTAGAACGATTAATTCCATCTACACTCATTGAATCTATATTCTATAAGTGCCTGATGAAATGTGTCCGTTTGCGCCACTAGGCTGGGGGAACTTGCTACACACAATATATATCTAGCATTAAAAAAACAATTCATGAAAAATTACTTCAGGACACTGATTCTCCTGGGAGGAGGATTGGTTCTGTCCTATTTATCTGTGGCACAAACGCCGACAGATGGTTTGATGATGCCAAAAGGTGATTTATGCTTTTTACTCAAATATGAGTATGGACAATTTGATCATTATTGGGAGGGAGAAGCTCTTCGAAAAAATGGAACTATCGCTAAAGTACAACGAAGAACAGCATTGGTAATGGCCGCTTATGGAATTTCAAAACGTTTGAATGCCTACGTCGGTCTACCCTACGTGAGCACAAACTCCACTATTCCAAATGGAGGTAAATTCGCTGGGACCAATGGAATCCAAGATCTTATGCTGGGACTTAAGTATAAAATGCTTAATCAAAAGGGTGAGAAGGGACAATGGACCGCTTATGGTTCGGTTTTATTTTCCAGCCCAGTTTCTAATTACCTCTCAGATTACCAACCCTACAGTATTGGTATCGGAGCTCTGCAACTTGCTTGGCGAGGCTTGATAGAGTATGAATGGACTAATGGATTCTATCTGAGGAGCAATGCAGGGTTTATCTGGAAAGGTTATACAAAGGCTGAGCGTCAATATTACTACAATGAAGGAAGTTACTATACCTCTTGGATGGATGTGCCTAGTGCTTGGACATATGAAGTGGTGATAGGGAAATGGTTTATAGGTAAATCATTGAGAGTAGAATTGAATTACAACGCTTTGTTATCTACTTCTGGGGATGACATCAGAGCCTATAATTCTCCCCAGCCTACCAACAAAGTCAACATGGATCATGTGGGTGCATTCGCCCAGTATTTCTTCAAAAAACCTAAAGGGTTGGGTTTGGTAGCATCATATAGTCGGGTCATAAATGGTAGAAATGTTCCAGAAATGTCTTCGGTGAGCGCTGGAGTTACCTATCAGCTCGGTTTGTTCCATCCAAAAAATTAAAATTATGAAAATACCATATATACTAATAAAAATAATCGCTCTAGTGGTCACGATGACCAGTTGCAATATGGATTTAGCAACAGAATTAGAATATGAGAGCTATGAGTTTTCCGGTATAGATCCGGACGCTGGAAATTGGAAACCTATTTTGCTTAATTCAGGTTCTGACATCTTTATAGCTATACCTAATGCTGATAATTCTGCGGAGTTTTTGGCAGAATTGAAGGGAGTAAAATCTAGAATTGAATCTATGTCTAGTGATCAAAAGGAAAACGTGGGATTCTGGACTAATAATTCGGTGATTCGATGGAATGAAGTTGCACTCGGACTTATCGCCAAATACAATTTAATTCCCGGGCCCAATGTTGACGAATCCTATTCATTACCTGATCCTGCTAATCCTGAGGGGCCACCCGTGTTCCCTTTTGCTCATCCACCTTATGCAAGTAGGGCGTTAGCATACCTTTCTGTAGCACAATTTGATGGGATGATATCGGCATGGTATTATAAATTTAAATTCAAAAGGCCTGCACCCTATCAGGCTGATGCAACCATTGGCCATGCTTATGTTTCAAATAATTTGCCTTCATATCCTTCAGAGGGAGCTGTGTTAGCGACTGTTTCCAGAAAAATCCTGACTGTTATGTTTCCACTTGAAGCAGAATACCTGAAGAGACTAGAGGAGCAGCATTTGGAAAGCTTGATTTTGGCAGGGGAAAATGTTCCAAGTGATCTCGAAGCTGGGAAAAAAATAGGAGAAGAAATAGCTGAAATTGCTTTGATCAGAGCCTCTTTAGATGGAATGAAATATGCTCAGGCTCCAAGGGCAGTTTCCGATTCCATGCGAAAGGCTGCTTTTGATCGCTTTGGTTGGCAATGGGAAAATCTAGAAAGTCCTGTTCGCCCAGTTGGATTGACACCTCTTTTTGGGAAAGTCAAAATGTGGAATGTCCCAAATGTAGAATCTACAAGACCGGGAATCCCTCCTGCTCCAGGATCCCTCGCTTACGAATCAGATGTCAAATTACTTAAGCAATATGCGGCAAATAGGACTGTTGAACAGCGGAAGATTGCCAATTTTTGGCAAGATGGTTTAGGTACATATACACCTCCAGGACATTGGAATGACATATCAGGTGAATTTATCCTTAAATACAAGCTTAATTCTATTCGAACCGCCCGTGCTTTTGCGTACATAAATATGGCTATGATGGACGGGGGAATTAGCTGTTGGGATACCAAGTACTATTATTACTATCCTAGGCCTATTCAGATGATTAAGGGTTTTGAAACAATTGCAGGTACGCCAAATTTCCCAAGCTATAGTTCTGGGCATGCAGTATTTTCGGCTTCTGCGGCAGAGGTGTTGTCCTATTTATTTCCTCAAGAGGGAAGTGTTTTCCGAAATTGGGCCGAAGAAGCTGCTATTTCTAGAGTTTATGGGGGAATTCATTGGACCTTTGATGCTACAGTTGGCAGCGCGCAAGGAAGGAATGTGTCACAATACACAATCGAGCTTGCCAGAATGGATGGTGCAGACAAATGATAGTGAAAAGCCTAACGTCACTGTTAAAAATTGATTCCTGTCAGTCTTTATAATTTCTTGAATTAGAATTTGTCAAGATGAGAAAGTAGCCGAAGTCAAAGAACCTTTACGGGTTCTTTGACTTCTTTCTTTAAACTCTTGGTCGCCAAAACCATTAAAGAAATGGCCAATACAAATAGTAGTGTAGCTATTAAGGAAAGTACATAAACTTCTTCCTGGAAATTTTTCCACGCAAATAGTCCTAAAGATGCTAAAGTCACAGTGAACATGAAGAACATCGGGATAGTCACGAAAAGTGCATTTTTCTTTTGCCTTATTAACCAAACAGCGATGGTCAATAATGCTAGAGCGGCAAGTAGCTGATTGGCTGAACCGAATATTGGCCAAAGCGTAGTAAACTCCCCTGAGGCAAGCAATAGGATCGAAAAAACCACCACTATGGCGGTAGATGCAAACCTATTTTTTGCTAAAAACTGGGCTGAGGGTTGAGGAACATCTTCAAAATACTCTTGAAGAGTAAATCTGGCCAAACGAGTGCAAGTGTCCAATGTGGTCAATGCAAAGGCAGAAACTGTCAATGCCACAAACCCAACTGCAAACTGCTCCGACACGCCAAGGGATGCGATCATGCCACCCAGACCTGTTGAGAATAATGATACCGGGCCCTCACCCGCCAGTCGGGCAACGTATTCGCTTTTAGTCAAAACTACTACAGCTCCCACTGAAATGATGGCAAGGAATGATTCGATTAACATTCCCCCAAAACCCACAACTTTCGCATCGGACTCTTTATCTAACTGTTTGGAAGTAGTCCCTGAGGCGACTAGTGAATGAAATCCACTAATTGCACCGCAAGCAATGGTAACGAATAAAACTGGAAAAATGTAGCCAAGATTTTCATCAGTAAAAGTAATTTCATTTGACATTTCTATTGTAGGGTTCGCTACAAATACCCCCAAAACTGCCGCGATGATCATTCCATACAACAGAAAACTGTTTAGGTAATCTCGTGGCTGAAGAAGCATACTTACTGGAGTTACCGAAGCCATGAATGCATAACCCAAAAGAGCTAAAACCCAGATTTTATAGTCGAGCTCAAAAGGAAACTGCATCCCGAGATAGACAAAGAAATACATCAAGACTACACCTACGACACTGAGGATAATGAATGATAATTTTTTACTTCCTACCAATCTATTCATGATTCCGAATCCTATAGCAAGGAGGATGAATAATATAGAAGCAGATGCTACTCCGGGATTACTAACAAAGGTTTTGGCGATAATGTCTGAAAACACACCTATGACTAGGATCAAAGTTGAAAAGCTGAAGATAATAAAAAGCTGCTTGCCCCGAAGTCCGATCTGATTTCGAATGATTACTCCTATTGATTTACCATCAGTCTTGAGTGAGGCCGCCATACTACCAAGATCATGAACCGCTCCAAAAAAAATCCCTCCGACTAAGATCCAAATTACAGCAGGAATCCAACCAAAAGTGACCGCGATAATGGGGCCTACAATCGGGCCAGCACCTGCAATCGAAGCGAAATGATGGCCCAAAACCACTATTGGTTTGCTTGGCTCATAATCTATTCCATCCCGATGGGTATGGGATGGAGCTGGTTTATCATCATTCAGTCCAAATTTTTTGTAAACAAAATTCCCATAAAATCGGTAGGCAAGGAGCAGGATGACTCCGGATATTGAGAGAAGTAAAGCTAAACTCATGGTCTAAATTTTGGGCAATTGATGAGAATTGAAAATAAATTCCGTGCACAGTTTTGGTTGAAGATAAGCAAATCCCCCAGCTGATATTTTTTTATGAGAAAATTCTGGGGGATAAATAGGTTCAATCTCCTAAATTCAAACTTTTTGAGCACCAAACAAATATATCGGACAGCTTCAATCCAGCGCTCCAATACTATGTACCTTTGTCAAATCAATGAAAATTAAAGAGTTCAACTATTCCGCAAATTTTTGCGAAGAAAATATTTGGCATCTATGCCAAAACCAAGAATTAAAGGGCTTTACAAAAAAAGTTCTCATCGTCTCTAATTCCTCAAAAAATTGCCCCTTTAGATTTCAAAAATCGATTAATGATGACGAAGTGGTCTGGTGGAATTACCATGTAATTATGTTAGCATCTACTACTGAAGTAAGTTTGATTTATGATTTTGACTCCACTCTGCCCGTCCCCAGTAGCGCTAAGGAGTATTTTGAATTGACTTTTGAAAAAAAAGATCATTTAAAAGAAGGCGATTTGCCTTTATTCAAATCGATAGAAGCGAGAAATTACATTGAATCCTTCTTTTCCGACAGAAGTCATATGAAAGATTCGGATGGGAATTGGTTATCAAGTCCTCCAAACTGGCAGATTATCGGAAAAAATAAGAATCTTCCGCTAATCAAATTGCAGGATTTCTCAACCTCAAGTGAGCAAAAGATGTATAGCCTCGAGGAGATGGAAGCTCTTATTTAAGAGATTTTAGCTCGGAGTTAATTGTTTTTTAACCGACTTAACCCTTTCTTTTCAATTTGGAGTGAATTTTATCCAACTAAATGAATGAGATAATTTGGCTCTAAAACTGGTGTTTCACCCAGTTGAGTCATTGTCACATTGATTTTATTTACCGGATATATAGGCTAAATTTGTAACCTTTGATTTTTCAAAAAAAATAGAAACTCAATATGGCTTGGTTTAAAAGAACAGATAAAGGAATCAAAACATCTACTGCTGATAAGAAAGATGCTCCTGATGGCCTTTGGTTTAAAACCCCAAATGGGAGTATTATTCATACTAGAGAACTGAAAAACAATTCTTTTGTCTGCCCCGATGATGAATTTCATGTTAAAATAGGTTCAAAGGAATACTTTGAAATCCTATTTGATCAGAATAAATTCAAAGAATTAGACGCAAATATGAAGTCAGGTGATCCTCTGAAATTCACAGATACCAAACCATACGATGCTCGAATAGTGGCCACAATCGAAAAAACAGAATTGAATGATGCCGTTAGGACTGCAGTTGGGAAGATGAATGGATTAGATATTGTAGTCTGCTGCATGGATTTTAATTTCATCGGAGGTTCTATGGGTTCAGTAGTTGGAGAAAAAATTGCTCGAGGCATCGACCATTCTCTGAAAAATAAAATTCCTTTTTTGATGATCTCCAAATCAGGAGGTGCAAGAATGATGGAAGCGGGCTTTTCACTGATGCAAATGGCTAAAACCTCCGCTAAGCTTGCCCTGCTTGACCAAGCAGGAATTCCTTATATCTCACTTCTGACTGATCCCACCACAGGTGGTGTAACGGCCTCTTATGCGATGCTAGGTGATTTTAATATCGCAGAGCCAGGAGCTTTGATAGGATTTGCCGGACCAAGAGTAATTCGTGAAACAATTGGAAAAGATTTACCAAAAGGTTTCCAAAGTTCTGAATTTGTTTTGGAACACGGATTTCTTGATTTCATCATCGATAGGAGACAGTTGAAATCCAGGCTGACCACTTTATTAAACCTCTTGAACAATTAATCAGTTATTCAATTGTACTTGTTCAGGAATGAAGTCAAATTTGATAGAAAATATGGCCTGAATTAGTGATTTATAAATATATTTGTGCTCCCATATCGGGACCAAATTCCTAAGAAAAATTAAACCAAAATTTCATGGGTTCTGTAATTATTACATCCATTGTAGCTTTTACCGTCATCATATTGCTACTGGTTTTTATTCTCCTCTTTGCACAATCAAAGCTTGTAGCGTCAGGAGATGTAAGCATCATTATCAATGGGGACACTAGTTCTCCAATCGTAACTTCTGCTGGAACGACACTCTTGTCGACTCTAGGAGGCCAGAAAATCTTCCTACCATCCGCATGCGGTGGAGGTGGCACGTGTGCGATGTGTAAATGTATCATTGAAGAAGGTGGGGGTGAAGTGCTTCCAACCGAAATAGGTCACCTTAGCCGTGCTGAGCAGCAGAGCAATGTTCGATTAGCATGTCAGGTTAAAGTGAAAAACGACATGAAGATTCGTGTCCCTGAGGAAATCTTTGGCATTAAGAAGTGGGAATGCGAAGTAGTTTCGAATTATAACGTTTCTACTTTTATTAAAGAATTTAAAGTAAAGCTTCCAGAGGGTGAAACACTTGATTTCGAATCTGGAGGATATATTCAAATTGACGTTCCTGCCATTACGGTGAACTTCAAAAACATGGACATTACTCCGCATCCTGACTTGGGTCACCCTGCTGATGTGTACCAAAGTGATTGGGACAAATTTGGTCTTTGGGATTTGGTCATGAAAAATGACGAGGAACTATTCCGAGCATATTCTATGGCCAACCACCCTGCAGAAGGTAACATCGTAATGTTGACCATTCGTATCGCAACTCCACCGTGGGATAGAGCTAATAATAGATGGATGGATGTGAATCCAGGAGTATGTTCCTCTTTTGTTTTTGGTAGAAACCCTGGAGATAAAGTAATGATTTCAGGCCCTTACGGTGAATTCCATATCAATCCTACCCAACGAGAGATGATTTATATCGGTGGTGGAGCAGGAATGGCACCATTAAGATCACACATATTTCACCTTTTTCATACCGAAAAGACAGATCGAAAAGTGTCCTATTGGTATGGTGGTAGATCTAAGAAAGAGTTATTCTATACGCCTCAATTCAGAGATATCGAAAAAGATTTCCCGAATTTCCAGTTTAACATTGGTCTTTCTGAGCCTCTTCCAGAAGATAACTGGAAAATCAAAAAATCACTTGAGGACAAAGAGGCAGACGGTTATGTAGGATTTATTCATCAAGTGCTTTTTGATAATTACTTGAAGAATCATCCCGAGCCAGATGAGGTTGAATATTACCTATGCGGACCTCCTTTGATGAATGCAGCAGTTCTGAAACTTCTGGATGATCTGGGAATTCCCCAAGAAAATATCCGATTTGACGATTTCGGAGGATAATCAAAAATAAGATCCCGCTTAGGCGGGATTTTTTATTTAAGAACCATTTTTGATTATTTTTACCTCACACCTAAGTCTAGCATGACCATTCAATCCTATTTTGATCCAGTACCAGAATACCTTTGGCAGAAAAAATTTTCGGAGAGCTCCTTTTTCAAACAAATCCATTTTTTTGGCGAAGATTTTCCAGACCTGAAAGGGGTTCAAATTGCCTTAATAGGTTTAAAAGAAAATCGAGGTGCTTCCAAAATAGAAAGTGCGAACCGAGGAAGTAACGAGATCAGAGAGAAACTTTACGAGCTTAAAAAAGGACTTGGTTCCTATCGAATCGCAGATTTAGGAGATTTGATTTCAGGGGAAACTCGTGAAGAAACCTATGATCGGATGAAAGAGGTAGGAGGGCAATTGATGAAAAATCAAATTCTCCCCATCTATTTTGGAGGGTCACATGACTTGGACTATGGTCAGTATCTTTCGTATCAGAAGATGAAAAAGCTGGTCAGTCTCTTGACAGTGGATGCTAAGTTTGATATGGAGGAGAATGGTCCTGCTACAGATCAGCATACACAAGATATTATTCTACATCAGCCTAATTTCCTTTTCTCTTATTCCCATCTCGGCTATCAAAGCTTTTTGGTAGATCCTACCTTGATTAATGTCTTGGAAAAGTTGTATTTCGAACACGTGCGATTAGGCGAGCTTAGAGCTGAGTTTAAAGAGGTGGAGCCTTTGATAAGAAATGCTGACTTATTGAGTTTTGATCTCAATGCCATTCAATCTGCTGATGCGCCTGGCTCAATGGATCCACAGCCTTTCGGGCTTACTGCGGAGGAAGCTTGCCAAATTTGCTGGTTTGCAGGTACAAATGAAAAGTTGAGCTCCTTTGGGGTTTATGGCTACGAGCCTTATTACGATGATGCAGTCAACAAAACTGCAAAGGTGATTTCTGTGATGATTTGGTACTTCATCGAAGGTTTTTATTCCAGAAAGGACAGTTTATCCTTCAAAAGCAGTGATTACATCAAATACACCGTTTCCTTGGACACAAAGCCAAGCACCTTGGTTTTCTATAAGAGTAAGCGGAGTGGGAAATGGTGGCTTGAGGTGCCTAGTCAAGATGTAGAGCGATTTGATCGTATGAGTACCGTTCCATGCAGCTATGCAGACTACCAAACTGCTCAAAAAGGGGAAATTCCTGAGCGATGGATCAATGCACAGATCAAAATGCTCTAATGAAAGTCTACACTAAGCAACAGCTTGCGCTAAGAAACGGGCAAGACAAGCCTGAAATCTGGGTGGCTTATCGAGGCGTAATTTATGATCTAACGGATTCTAGGATGTGGAGAAACGGAAAGCATTATGAGCATTGGGCTGGTCAAGATTTGACAGAAGAATTACCCGACGCACCGCATACTGAAAAAGTTTTTGAAAAATTTATTCCAATAGGGTATCTCGCATAGCATGATATTAATCGCAGATAGTGGTTCAAGTAAGACAGACTGGAGAGTAATTCACAAGAATGGAAAAGTAAGTCAACACCGAGGGGTAGGATTCAATCCTTATTATCAGACCTCCGAAGAAATGGCGATTCAGATGCGGGAGGATTTTCTGGTTAATCTGGAAATCGAGATTGAAGAAATCTATTACTATGGCGCAGGCTGCTCAAGTCAGGGCCGGAAAGATGAAGTGACTTCTGCGCTGAAAACAATTTTTCCAAATGCTAAGATTGAGGTTGATCATGATCTTTCCGCTGCCGCAAAGGCTACCTGCGGACACAAATCAGGGATTTCATGTATCCTTGGCACTGGCTCAAATAGTTGTGATTACGACGGACAAAAGATCATAGATACGAGACCAGCTCCCGGATATATCCTAGGTGATGAAGGTGGTGGAGGTTACATCGGGAGGAAGTTTCTGAGTGATTTCATCCATGATGAAATGCCTGAATCGATCAAGAATGAACTTATGGAAAGATTTGGGTTGACGGCTACCATGATTCAAGAGCATGTTTATCAAAAGCCTTTTCCAAATCGATATATGGCTAGCTTCTGTAGGTTTATCACCGAACATAAATCAGATCGGTATTGCTACTTGCTTTATTATAATTCATTCCAGGATTTTTTTAAAAAACACGTCAACAAATACCATGACTACCGTAAGAAGCAAGTCAATTTCGTAGGGTCGATCGCTTATTATAATAGTGATATCCTGAGAAAAGCTGCTTACGATAATGAAATTAATGTGAACCTTATACTAGAAAGTCCTATCGCAGGACTGACTTTATATCATCAAGAAATGCTATGAGAGTAACCGAAAGCACCTCTTTATATGACAATCTCGAGCAGATGACTGTCATAGAGTTATTAGAAAATATTAATGCGGAGGATCAGAAAGTCCCGTTGGTGGTGCAATTAATTATTCCAATTATTTCTGATTTGGTCGCTGCGATAGTTCCGCGGATGGAGCGAGGAGGAAGATTGATCTACATTGGTGCAGGGACCAGTGGTAGATTAGGCATTCTAGATGCTTCCGAATGTCCGCCTACCTACGGAGTGCCATTTGATTGGGTGATTGGTTTGATAGCGGGCGGAGATCATGCCATCCGCAAAGCGGTCGAAAATGCAGAGGATGATAGAGACCAAGCTTGGAAAGATATTCAAGAATACGGTTTCAATGAAGATGACACCGTAATTGGTATTGCGGCTTCAGGGACTACTCCTTATGTAATTGGAGGTGTGAGAGTGGCTAGATCGAAGGGCTTATTGACAGGAAGCATCACTTGCAATCCTAATTCTCCTCTTTCGAATGAAGTTGACTTTGCAATTGAGGCAGTTGTAGGTCCTGAATTCGTAACCGGAAGTACTCGAATGAAGTCTGGAACGGCCCAGAAATTAATTTTAAATATGATTTCCACAGCGGTCATGATCAAGCTTGGGCGGGTGAAAGGCAATAAAATGGTGGATATGCAATTGTCTAATGCCAAACTGGTTCAGCGTGGTATCAATATGATTATGGAAGCTACTGGTTTGGAAGAAGGTAAAGCAAAGGAATTGCTTCTGAGTGAGGGTTCCGTTCGAAAGGCTACAGCTTATTATTATTCAAATCTATAATTAGGTTTATTTTTGAAGTTGCTGTTTTTTTTAAAAGTATAGCACGTATCTTTGCAGCCCGATTAAGCTTTTGAATGTCAATAGCTTATTTAATCAAAACAAATACAGCAGTGATGTTGCATACTTATGAAAAATAATAATCCGAAAAAGCCTTTTTTCAATAAAGGGAAAAAAGAAACTGCAGACTCAAAAGGATTCAAAGGTGGGTTTAAGAAAAAATCAACCAGTTCAGAATTTGACCTTTCTGAGGCAGGAAAAAAAGGATTTGGAAAAAAATCAACATTTGCAGGGAAAAAGGACGGCCCAGCGAAAAGTTTTGATCGAAAGGAAAATGAAAATAGATTCGATAATCCTACGTCGAGCGAATCCTCCCAAAAGAAATTTTTTAAAAAATCCAGTGATACTGATTCAAGAAATCAGAGGCCAGCTGCGTTTGGAGCAAAGCGTTTTTCATCTACTGATGAAAAGCGATCCGAAAAACCTTTTAATAAAGATTTTAAATCTGGAAAGCCTAGTAGCTCATCGAAGGAGGAAGGTAAAGTCTATAAAGGGAGAGGTAAAGATCAGCGACCTATTTATGAGCCTGGAACGCCCGTTTATAAGAAGGAGAGTAAGGGACCCAAAGGTTTTGGCAAGAATCGATTTGTCGATCAAGACACGAATTTAGATCGTCCCGATTATAAGTTTGATAGCCTTCCTTCCAAGAAGAAAAAGCTTGAACAAAGCGAAGAAGGATTAATTAGACTCAATAAGTTTATCTCAAATTCTGGAATTTGTGGTCGTCGTGAGGCTGATCAAATGATTGCTCAGGGCTTGATCACCGTGAATGGAGAGATCTGTACAGAGATGGGCAGGAAAGTAAAACGAACAGATCGAGTAGTCTATCAAGGGAGAAAAATCAATCCTGAGAAGCCAGTTTACGTCCTGCTAAATAAGCCGAAAGACTTTATCACCACCACGGAAGATCCAATGGATCGAAAGACTGTGATGAACTTGGTCGGAAACGCCTGCGAAGAGCGTATTTTTCCCGTCGGTCGACTCGATCGCAATACCACAGGGTTACTCCTGTTTACTAATGATGGTGAACTAGCAGCTAAGCTTTCTCATCCTTCCAATGAAATTAAGAAAATCTATCAAGTCTCGCTTGACAAACCTTTGACCAAAAATGATGAAGAGGCGATTATCGCTGGCTTAACACTCGAGGACGGAGCAGTTGCTGTGGATGATTTGCAGGTGTTGTCCTTGGATCGGAAAATCATGGGATTGGAGATTCATGTTGGAAGAAACAGAATAGTAAGAAGAATTTTTGCACATCTAGGCTATGATGTGACAGCTCTTGACCGGGTGATTTATGCTGGTTTGGATAAAAAAGACCTCAAGCGAGGGCATTATAGATTCCTTTCGGAGCAAGAAGTGATTCGACTCAAATTCTTTATTTAATTAAAAAAAAGCTCCCGAGATAGGAGCTTTTTTTATGTAAATCCTTTCAGCGCCTTTTCCAGATCACGTTTGGTAATGATTCCCCCTTTTCGCCAAAGGATTTTTCCTTTTTTGAAGAGGATATAGTGCGGAATAGATCGGATACCAAATTGTTGAGAAAGCTGGGGTTGCTTGTCGATGTTTACTTTAAGCAGTTTGATTTTCCCCTCCAATTCGAAGAGTACTTCCTCGATGATCGGATTCATAGCCAGGCAGGGACTACACCAATCGGCATAGAAATCGACCAGAATTGCTTCCGGGCTTTTCGAAATTTTGTCTTTGAGATTCTTTTTGGGCATATCCTAAACTAAAAAAAGGTCTTCTGAAATCAATCAGAAGACCCTAAATAGATGTTATTTATTGACTCTTAGTTTCCTGCTGGAGGAGTAGGAAGCTTAAGGTTAAGCTTTGCTAATACCAACTCAGTGAACTTATCCTGCTCTTTTGTATAAAGAAGGATTGGAGATTGTCCGGCAGTCTCTGCGAAGATGTGCGTATAGTTGTTTTCTGCAGCCACAGCATTAATTGCATTCACTACCTTAGCTTGGACAGGCTCAAGTAACTCGCCTAATTTTCGCTGATAAGATACTTGAGCATCTTGCTCATACTTTTGAAGATCATTCTGGATTTTGGTCAATTCAGCTTCCTTAGCAGTTCTAGCCTCTTCAGTCATGGACTGTGCAGCTTGCTGGTAGGTCTGAACTTGACGCTGAAAATCAGCAGCCTTAGTCTGGATGTTTGTTTGCAATTGGGTCTGATAGTCTTGAATATCAGCTCCAATTTGCTCCATCTCTGGCATCAAATCCATTATGAATTCAACATTGGTGTACCCGATTTTAATCTCCTGCGCCTGAGCGACAAATCCTGCGCAAAGCAATACTACTGCGGAAAGGATAACTTTTACTTTCATCATTTTTTGGTTCTTTTATTTGTTGTCTTCTATTCCTAATTCTTCCAAAACAAATTCAGAGTAATCATGTCTAGGATCAGTCCAGATAATTGCCGAAGGATCAGCAGCCTTATCAAATAACATCCCCAGATTGTTTCTTCTGGTCACTCGCTCGATCGCATCGTAGATTTTCGATTGAAGTGGTTGAAGCAATTCTGCTTGTTTTTGGAAATATTGTCCGTTGATCCCAAAAATACGACTATTGAATTCTTGGGATTCTTTTTGTTTCAATTTGATTAGTTCCAGCCTTTGCTGATACATTTCTTCTGTCAATAAAACCTCTTCAGCTTTCAAGAGCGTCGAAAGATCTTTAATCTCTTTATCCAAACCCTGTGCCTGTTTTTTCCACTCGGTACTGATATTTTCAAGCTCATCTTGGATTACTTTATAATCCGGGTGCTTATTTAGGATGTATTCAGAATCGATGTAACCGATCTTTTGAGCGGCTAAATTCCTTGCTGAAAGCATTATGAGCAGCAAAAATACTATTTTCAGCGATTTATCCATGCTTATGTTTTGGTTTCTAATTAGGATTTAACTCCAAACGATTCAACATTCAAATTTTGCATAAATTAACCAAAACTCGCTGAATTAAACTTATCTGAATTGCTGTCCAATGGTAAAGTGGAACTGAGGTCCACTGCTTTTGGTCTGACCGGGTATCGGATCAAATCCATATCCCCAATCAATCCCTAAGAGTCCAAACGCTGGCATAAATATTCTCGCACCCATACCTGCAGATTTCTTCAAGTCATATGGGTTAAAGTCTTTGTAAGATCCCCAGTTATTTCCTGCCTCTGCAAATGCTAGGACAAAGATGGTAGCTGAAGGATTTGGAGATACTAGGTATCTAACTTCCATCACATATTTGTTATAGACCACCCCACCATAAGGATCTGGATTAGCTGTGCCTCTTGTATCTCTACCTGGAGTGATAGATTGATTTTCATAACCTCTCAGACCAATGATTTCCTGACCTAAAGCAAAATTGTTGAAGGTCATACCATCTCCTCCCATTACAAATCGCTCCAATGGAATGATTCCAATTTTACTACCGTAAGAACCTAAGAAGCCCATGTGGGCTCTTGCACTAGCAACCAATTTAGTTGAACCAAACAAGGGGGTGTAAATCGAGGCATCAAACATCCACTTATGATATTCTAACCACTTGTACTTTTCCTCATCAGGTGACTCCCGATCGATCTTATTATTCAAAGCAGAATAAGGCGGAGTCGCTGAGATAGCCAGCATGATGTTCGAACCGAATCTTGGGTAGATTGGATTATCGATGTTATTTCGTGCTATCGTTGTATTTAGGGTAATACTATTTGATCGACCTGTTGGGTAGCTCAAACCGAATGAAGTACCGAATTGGTCAAATTCATAAATTTGGAATCGCAAAGAATTACTTATGGTAAAGTAATCATCCGGCCAAGTCACACGCTTTGCAAGTCCCAAAGTAACTCCGGTAATCTTGAAGTATCCTAGTTCATTTCCAAAATTTGCTTGGTTGAAGAAATCGACTTGACGCTGTACGGAGTGATTGAAGGAAAAGCTTAAGGCATTTGGCTTTTTACCCCCAAACCAAGGCTCTGTCAAGGATAGGGAATAATTCTGGAAAGATCGACCATTGGCCTGAACCCGAAGCGATAGCTTTTGACCATCGCCTACTGGAAGTGGATCCCACTTATCGAAATCTCCAATATTTTTTATTGAAAAGTTATTGAAAGAAAGGCCTACTGTTCCGACGAAGCCGTAAAATCCTCCCCATCCACCAGATAACTCAATCTGATCATTTGGTCGCTCTTCTAATTCGAACGTGATATCGACAGTCGCTGCTTCGAAGTTTGGCCTGAGATCGGGATTTATTTTCTCAGGGTCAAAGTAACCAAGAGTCGAAAGCTCACGAATAGTTCGTACTAGGAGCGCCCGGTTAAATTTCTGACCTGGTAGAATTCGAATTTCCCGCATCACCACGTGATCAGAAGTTCGTTCGTTTCCTTTAATATTTACGCTATTTACCGTAACCTGAGGCCCTTCAAAAATCCGCATTTCCAAATCAATCGAGTCTCCTGCCACATTGATTTCTACTGGGTCAATATTAAAGAACAAATATCCGTTGTCCTGATATAGGGAACTGACGTCATCACCTTTTGCAGGATCGTAATTTAGTCGTTTGTCCAGTTTTTCTTTATCATATACATCACCTCTTTGAATTCCTAGTTTGGCTAGCAATACGGCATCTGGATGAATGTAATTTCCATTGAAGGAGATATTTCGGTAATAGTACTTTCTTCCTTCTTCCAGCGCAATATCAATATTGATCTTGTCCTCACCGAAGTCATAAATGGAATCTGCGACGATTTTGGCATCACGGAAACCCTTGCTTTGATAGAAGTTAATCACACTCTCCTTGTCATTTCTATACTCTTTTGGGATGTATTTCGACCCGCTGAAAAAATTGAGCTTGAAATTCTTATTGAGGTAATTTTTCGCATCCTCTGACGAAGCACTGTCAGTATAAAATAGGGTGTTCTTTACGTCCTTTGGAGTTGCAGTCTCTAGTCGGGTATACGCATCTTTGAATATGCTAACTCGCGCATGCTCTTTGGTTTTCTTTAATTTGCCCTTAAGCTTAGCGTCAGTTATTTCTTCATTTCCGTAAAAATCAATCTCGTTTATCCTCACTTTTGAGTTTTGAATAACATCAAAGCGAAGCTTTACTGAGTTTGGAAGTGTAGTGTCTCGCTCTTGAATGATTTTTACCTCAGCATTGAGATAGCCTTTGTCCAAATAGTATTTTTCAATATTTCGTTTGGCGTTATTCAATACGTCATCTCGAACTACTCGACCTCTGATATTGACTTTATCTTTCAATTCACCTTCTTGGGTTTTGCTCATCCCTGAAAACTCAACTCGGGAGAATCTAGGACGCTCAGTAAGGTCTAAAAGCAAGTAAATGTCGTCGCCTTCAATTTTAGTAACTAAGATTTTCACATCACCAATGATTCCTTGTCCCCAAAGCTTTTTGAGCGCAGAGGAAATAGCATCTCCAGGTACTTCAATTTGATCATCGACTTTCAATCCTGATAGTGAAATAATTGCAATTTCATCAAGAGTGGACAAGCCTACAGCTTTGATCTCCGCGATCCGGTAGGTTTCGGGCTTGGCATAATTAAGCTCCAAAATATCTATTGGCTTGCTCGAAGCATAGCGACTTTGGCCCAAACGGATCTGTGCCATTGAGCTGCCCGCCCAACCAAGACAAAATAAAATAAGTAGAATTCTTTTCATCAAAACTTAAGATTTAACTTGCTCACCTGTCAATCCAAATCTCCGCTCCCTTGATTGGTAGTCGGTGATGGCTTCATGGAGGTGCTCTTTTCTAAAATCTGGCCACAATACAGGAGTAAAATACATCTCTGTATAGGCCAGCTGCCAAAGGAGAAAATTACTCAGTCTAAACTCACCACTAGTTCTGATCATGAGTTCAGGATCAGGAATACCGGCAGTGTCCAGATGATCGGCTACCACCTGTTGGGTGATATCTTCTGGATTTAATTTTCCTTCCGAGACTTTTTGAGCAATGCGTTTGGCCGCTTGTGTGAGTTCCCATTGTCCACTGTAACTAAGGGCCAATACGACTTTTAATCCTTTGTTAGCAGAAGTCGTTTCTTGGGCTTCCATCAATTTGGAATAAGCCGAAGTTGGTAGACTATTGATATCACCGATGGATTGAAGGCGGATATTATTTTTCATCATCATTGGAACCTCATCAGTAATGGTTTTTACCAACAATTCCATGAGACCATTGATTTCATCCTTTGGTCGAGACCAATTCTCTGTAGAGAATGAAAATAATGTTAAGTATTCAACTCCCAGATCTTCAGCACCCTCTATTGCATCTTTCACCGCCTGTATGGCATGTCGGTGTCCAAAAATCCTCATGGCACCTTTTTTCTTGGCCCAGCGGCCATTGCCATCCATGATAATTGCAATATGTCGGGGTATTCTGTTTCGGTCTTGTATATCCTTCATTCCTTCGTTTCCGAATGCCTAATTTTTTTGGAGGTACAAAAATGCCTATTCTTTTTCAATTATCTAACTTAGAGTAGATAATATTAATAAGCGTAGCACTTGGTGGAGGCAAAAGTGTAACTGATTGTTACCCCTAGAAAGTAATACCAGTCCTTGTCGTAAGGATTACCAAAGTTAATCCCATAAGGGATATTTGGGTTTGCCGGATCTCCGAATTTAGGAATTGAAGGCTCTGTGCTATCTATCTTATCTAGGTAATCTGTGAATGTGGGTCTAAAGCCTAGTTCTGCAGCTAAAGTCCAACGATCATCGAGGCGATATTTAACTCCACCTCCGAAAGGAATAACCACCGAACTCAAGTTATATTGAGAGGAGGAATTAAACGCGTAGGTGTTTCCTTTCATAAGGAATACGCTATATCCAATTCCAAAGAAAGCATAAGGGGAAAATCTGAATTCAGAACCATTTCTCAAATAATCAAGAAAATTAAATTCCATAACTGCAGACCCTTCGATCACACCACCTCTGAATCTGGCATCCCGAATTCGGGCCAATTCATCAATTGGTTTAATGCTATCAGCTGCCTGAATAATGGCCGTATTAATGCCAACTCGAAGCGTCCAAACATTGTCAAAATTTCTCTTGCCAAACAACGTGACTTGGGGTCCTAACTGGCCCGGGTCAATTTTCCGAATGATATCACCGGAATAAGCAGCGAAGCCTATTCCTCCTCCTAATTCATACTTTTGAGCGAAAGATCCCTGGGTCACCCCGATAAATAGAAAGCTGAAAAGCAGTAAGTATTTAGAAATCTGAAAATTGACCTTTTTCAAGACGATGCAAGTTATGAAGTACCAAACGTTTAAAAAACGCATCTTGGTATTTGGCGGGTTAATAATTGTTAAGCTAAAATTGAGATTATTTTTTGGAAACTGAAATTCAATTTCTCATATCAAAGCCCCAATTTAGTTTTTCTCTAAGCGTATCAAAGAAGTTGTAATTCGGAAGCTTGATCAGTTTCGCTTCGAAACTTTCTTTTTTTACCACTAATTTGACCTCTGAGGAAATGGAAGTGGATCGCGAATCGAGAGAGATTAGAAACTTTTCGGAGCGGCCTTCTATGGTAAAACTTATTTCACTTGCATCCGAAACTATGATCGGTCTGACATTTAAGTTATGTGGACTTACCGGAGTAATTACAAAGTTTTTTGCCTCTGGTGAGATCAAGGGTCCCCCGCAGCTTAAAGAATATCCTGTAGAGCCAGTTGGAGTGGCTATAATTAGTCCATCGGCCCAATAGCTATTTAGGTATTTTCCATCAATGTAGGTGTGAACGGTGATCATCGAAGAAGTATCTCTTTTGTGAATTGTAAACTCATTCAAAGCAAAATTATGCCTTCCAAAAAGGGATTTGCTTGATTCTAGACTGATCAAAGTTCGAGACTCCAATTGAAAATTTCCCTCGGCAAGAAAATTGATGGCTTCCTCAATAGTATCAGTGGCTACAGTGGCTAAAAAACCCAATCTACCTGTATTCAAACCAAGAATTGGGATTTCAAGGCTGCCCACTTGGCAGACAGTATCCAATAAAGTGCCGTCTCCACCAATGGATATCATTAAATCCATTTGAGACATTTCTGCTTTATTTTCTAAAACCCTAAATTTCGATTTTAGATCTGGAAAAGCTAAAAGTTGTTTTTCAAATTGTTTGGTAACAAAAGTTTCAAATTTGAATTGTGCTAGGACTGAGAAAAGAGATTTTACTTTTAAAAAATACTCGGATTTCAAAGCCAAGCCATGTAGGGCGACTTTCATACTTCAAATATCTAAAAATCTGAGCAGGTTGCCAATTCGGTCCTCTTCAGTGCTGACCTCAGCTTCTTCTTGGTATTGATCCAAAACTTTAAAGCCAAATCGCTCTAAGGTTGCTTTGATATATCGTAACTCTGGTTTGTTGATTTTTAAGGTCACTTTGATTTTTGACTGATCTAATGGGTCAGTTGAGATAAATGAACTAAGAATTTTAGTGTTCTCACTTTCGATTATTCTCGAGATTTCAGCCAGACTATATTCATTCATATTCATAGAAAGAATCAATACACTCCCCTGCGACTGGATAGATAAACTATCTGCGAATGCTGAAATAGAATCTTCCACTGTGACCACACCTAAGTATTGTGAATTCCGATCCAATACAGCTACCACATTTGAATGATGCTCTGAACTCACTCGCAGGACCTCGTAGATATGTTGATCAGCAAAAACCCAACAGGCAGCATTTTCGAGGACCAAATCCGAAATCGGTATATCAAGCGTATTCAAGTCGAAAATCAAATCACCATTTACCAATCCCATAAATTTTCCGGAATCCACTACAGGTAACACATTCGTTCGAATCCCCTCCATCCAAGAAAGTGCCTTCCCAGTTTTGTCACTGAGTTTCAACGGAGGAATAAGGTTATTAATGAATTCGTAGGCCTGCATAGTAAGAAAGATAGGGAATCATTTTAAAATTCAAAACGTGTAAATGCCTAATCTTGTTCCTTTCGGACTAATTCAATACCGAATCTAGATCCAAATCTGATTATAGATAATGCCAAGAATAATGCCACCAGCGATGATTGCAGGAGAAGAAATTTTAGTGAACTGTAAGAGCATGTAGGTCACTAAGATGAAAAAGATATTGATCCCATTAGCCTCAAGTGGCTCAAAAAGTAAATAGGCAGCAGAGATCAGCATTCCGCAAGAGACTGCGTTTATCCCCTCCAATGCTGCTCTGACTGGGCGGTATTTTTTTAATTGGTCCCAAAAGCGAATGACAAAAAATATCAGAAAAATCCCAGGTAGAAAAATACCTGCTGCAGCGATAAATCCTCCTATAAAAAAGCCTGCTATGCCATACTCACGCATGGACAAGGCACCCACAAATGATGAAATCGAGAAGGTCGGCCCTGGAATTCCCTGTGAAATGGCATAGCCAGTAAGAAATTCTTCAGAGCTTAAATAATGTTTGAAATCCACAAACTCTGTGTACAGGTAAGGCACCAATACTTGACCACCACCAAAGATCAAGCTTCCGTTTCGATAGAAGTTTTCGAAAAGAATAATTGACTGAGATTTGGTAAGTGCCCCGAGGATCGCAGCAAGGGCTAAGGTTCCTGCCCACAAGTAAAAATTTGCCCATTGGATTTTGAGTGGTGCATCTTTTTCAAGTTTGGGTTGCTTTTTGTATTTAATCGAAGTGCTCAGTCCTCCGCCGAGCAAAAGCAAAGGAAATATATAAGGCGAGCTATAAAAGAATGAAATGAAGGTAGAGATGAGTACCAATACCATTGCCTCCGTAGTTTGGATCATTTTCCCGATCGTCTTTTGAGCTGCAAAAATGATAAACCCGATGGCCATGGGCTGGATGAATCGAGCAAAATTTAACGCTCCTGGAGTATTTTCCTCTAAAAAAATAATTAAGATTGCTGCCAAAATCATTATGAGTGTAGCAGGCAAAATCCAAACTACCAGTGCTAGGTAGGCTAAATTGGGACCTCCTACCCGATAGCCAATGGCAGAAATCAATTGAGTAGAGGAGGGGCCGGGAAGCATGTTGCAAAGTGCATTCAACTCCCAAAGCTCCTCCTCCGAAATATATGCTCGCTGTTTGACCATTCGCTCCAAAAGCATGGCAAGGAATGCCTGAGGTCCACCAAATGCAGTCAATGAAAGTGTCAATGTATCCTTCAGAAAAAGATAATACCGCACTTGTTTGACCGACATGGCTTATTTTTTTAATCCAAGTTCACGAAGACGCTCCTCCAAAAATTCTCCTGCAGTAATATCTTGGAATTTTTTTGGAGATTCATTGGATACGCAACTTTCTAAGCAAGTCAGATCCATTTCGGATCTTGGATGCATGAAAAATGGGATGGAATACCTGCTGGAATTCATTTTTTCTCTTGGAGGATTGACTACCCGATGAATTGTTGATTTTAATTTTTTATTAGTCAACCGCTCAAGCATATCGCCTACGTTGACTACCAGCTGATCAGGCAAGGCAGTAATTGGAATCCATTTACCATCCTTACGGAGCACCTGAAGGCCGTCAGCGCTGGCACCCATAAGAAGTGTGATTAAATTGATGTCGCCATGCTCAGCGGCTCTTACTGCATCTGCAGGAACCTCATCGGGGTTCTCGATAGGAAAATAGTGGATCTGTCTTAAAATAGAATTTCCATGAGCGACTTTCCCCTCAAAATAATTTTCTTCCAAATCCAAGGATAGGGCAATAGCTCTCAACATGGCCTTACCAGCATTTTCCAAAGTTCGATAGGCTTCATTGGCATCATATTGAAATTCCGGAAGTTCCGTTGGCCAAATATTTTCTGGATATTCTGCTTTGATGGGATCCGTGTCAGGAATAGTTGCTAGCTCCTGACCCACATGATAAAACTCCTTCAAATCTCCGGTGTTTCGACCCTTGGCATGCTCTTTACCTTTGCCGGTATAGCCGCGTTGAAATCCGATCTCTGGTTTTTCGTAATGCGATTTAACCTCATCTGGAAGTGCGAAAAAATCCTTAATCGAACGGTATAATCTATCCTGAAGGCCTTTCGAAAGGCCATGATTTTTGATCGCGACAAACCCGATATTTTGATATGCTTCTGCCAACTTATTGACAAAAGTTTTCTTTTGGGATTCTGAACCTGTCGTAAAATCTGCTAAATCTAAACTTGGAATTTCATCAAATAAGATGTCCATATGGGTTGTATTTAAAATTTGAAACTCAAATTTATCCTTAAATTAAATATCTTTAGTCTCAATTAACCTTTACTATGAAGAAATTCCTCCTTTTGACTTTGCTAGCTTCCATTTTTTGCTCTTGTGCAAATCAAAAAGAGAGAATTAATGAAGAAATAGTGGACGGACCGCTAGATTCTGCCGAGACGAATATTAACCTTCCGAAGGTAAGTTTTTTTCAATATGCGGATTCCTCTGCATTTCCTGATGCTATCTTAGAGTTATATACACCACTTGGCAATCAGGTTTTCAAACCGGGTAAAGTGCCTTTTGAGTTCAATATTAAAAATTATCCATTTGAGTTGTCAGCCAACCAAGAATTTAAACTGTTCAACATCCTAAACGGTAGCGATCCAGTCGGATTTTATTCTCCTATTTTCCAGCGCGATTTGGCACAAGGAAGCTATCGAGTGGTTGCTTACCTAGTAGATCAGGAAGGTCTGGCATTGAAGAATTTCGGGAATTATGTAGATCGTGATTTTCAAGTAGGTGATTCAAGGCCTTTTCCATATTCAGCAGAACCTTATTTGGCACTTAATTTTCCAAGATCAGATCAAGTGTATAATGTGGGAGCTGAAGTTATTATAGATTTTTTGGTGATTGGTGGAGATATGGAGCTTGACGGACTTAAAGTTCTCATTGAAGTGAATGAATTCACATACAGCACTGAAAAAATGGCTCCGGTAAGACTTGTTAATCTTTCCGCAGGAGATTATAAAGTCAAAGTTAAATTGACACGAGCAGATGGGAAGGAACTGGAAGGGCCCTTTTCTAGCGTGATTAAGTCCGTCATTGTCCGATAACATGCTTATCTTTGAGTTCTCATTTCTTAGCTCAACTCATGCTATTAGTTAATCATATCAAAGAAAATTTCACCGAGTTCTTATCGGGATTACAAAAGAGAAACTTTCCAGATGCAGAGTCTATCTTGAATCAGGCAACCTCCCTCGACGATCTTCGGAAATCCACTCAAGCTCAACGGGATCAAATCCAAGCGGAATCCAATACTATTTCTAAGCAAATCGGTCTTTTGATGAAAGAAGGCCGTGCTGATGAAGCTGTGAAGATTCGAGAAAAAACAGTTGAGCTTAAGGCGCAGATCAAAGATTTGGAAGACCAATACACGAATGTGGAAGAGGAACTCATAAAGCTTTTATATACTATCCCGAATATCCCACATCGTAGTGTGCCTGCAGGAAGATCTGCAGAGGATAATGAAGTCGTTCTGGAAAATGGTCAGATACCCACACTCTTTGAGGGTAAGCTGCCTCATTGGGAACTGATTAAAAAGTATGACATCATTGACTTTGATCTTGGTGTTAAGATTACTGGAGCAGGATTTCCAGTCTATAAAGGAAAAGGCGCTAGACTACAGCGAGCACTAATTAATTTTTTCTTAGATGAAGCAATTGCAGCAGGTTACATAGAAATACAGCCCCCCATTTTAGTCAATGAAGAATCCGGATATGGTACTGGCCAACTTCCAGATAAGGAGGGTCAAATGTATTTTGCGAGTGCCGACAATCTTTATTTGATCCCAACTGGAGAGGTTCCGATTACCAATTTGTATCGCGATGTAATCCTTTCTGAGTCAGAGCTACCGATTAAAAATGTAGGATATACACCTTGCTTCAGAAGAGAAGCAGGTAGCTGGGGAGCACATGTTCGCGGCTTGAATCGTTTGCATCAATTCGATAAAGTAGAGATTGTTCAAATCACACACCCATCGGATTCGTATCAGACGTTGGAGTCGATGAGCCTTTATGTGCAAGGGCTTCTGCAAAAGTTGGAACTTCCATATCGTGTACTGCGACTCTGCGGAGGGGATATGGGCTTTACTTCATCATTGACTTATGATATGGAAGTCTACTCCGCGGCCCAAGAGCGTTGGTTGGAGGTGAGTTCGGTTTCGAATTTTGAAACGTATCAATCCAATCGACTGAAACTGCGCTTCAAAGGGGAGGACAAAAAAACCCAATTGGCACACTCTCTGAATGGAAGTGCGTTGGCACTCCCGAGAATTGTGGCTTCAATCTTGGAAAATAATCAAACTACCGATGGAATCTTGATGCCAAAAGTGCTTCATTCATACCTGGGTTTTGATAGGATTTAATGGTGAGCTAATAAAATATGAGTCAAAAGGCGTGTGGATTATTCTCCATGCCTTTTTACAATACATTTTCTTCAAACAGCTGCTCTAATTTTTCTTCTAGCGCAGCATGAAATCCCATGTGAGGTCTTGAGGTCTGAATGATCGAACTCCGAACTGCGGTAAGCCATCGGAATCGTGATGCAAGATCCAACTCGGCGATTTTTCCACCGCTGGGTTTCCCCAAACATATTTTTTCAAAAGATAGGAGGTTCAATCGGATCATCTCCAGATCAGCAAGTGGATCCAAGATCAATAGTTTTGTCTCATTCAAATAGATTTTGCATCCTAAGAATCCAGATTTGGAATCACCTAAAATCACGCCCACATTGATGAACTCTTCGCGCTCGACCCGAGGTACTACCCGGATGATGGCATACTCATATAAGTGTAGTCCTTGCATCCTGAGCTTCTTTGGTGAATTGATCGGAATAAGAAAGGCGAAGTGTCAAAAACTTGGAGTAGACTTGACGCAATTCCTGTATGTCATCAGAATCTCTGCCTGCTAAAAGCCATTCTTCTGGCACTTCGGCCACGAGGTTCTCAAAAATCTCCTCAGTCAATACGGATTTGAATTCTTCATTTACTTCATCTAAGAGACTAGCCTGAGGCAGTAACACATGATTTGCGATAATCGGAAAGGAGCCTACTGCATTTCTTTTCCAGTTGGTCCAAGCATGCTGGAATACAAAAGCTGCGCCGTGATCAATTAGCCACAGTTCTCGATTCCAGATCAGCATATTGGTATTCCTAAAAGTTCTATCCACATTGGTGATTAGTAGATCAAGCCACACTATTTTAGAAGCGAGCAATGGATCTATCGGCATAGCTACCGAGTCGTAAGTAATCGCACCTGAGAGAAAGTGCAGGCCAAGATTGAGTCCCTGACTTCCTTTGAGCAGATCCTGAATCTCTTCGTCACCTTCGGATCTGCCAAAAGCTGGGTCCAAATTGGCAAGGACGAGTTCCGGCACGCGAAGACCCAGATATCTTGCTATCTCTCCGCCTAGAAATTCTGAGATCAACGCTTTCTCCCGCTGTCCCGCTCCCCGGAATTTCAGCACATATTTAAAATCGTCGTCAGCATCTGCCAATGCCGGGAGTGAACCTCCCTCGCGCAGGGGCATGATGTAGCGGGTCACATTGACGGTACGAAGTTTGAAGTGTTGATCCATGATTTTCAAGTCGAAAATTATCTATTTCTCCCTAAAGTATTTCAAAGGAATCGAAAAACTTTGGGAATGAAATGGAGTTATTCGTTTTCAGTATCCTTACCATCGCTTAATTTTAATTTAAAAGTCAGATTTATGAAATCTCCTAACCTCAAGTATTTCCTCACTTTATCTCTTTTTCTCAGTTTTTTTTACACTAAAAGTATAGCTCAATCATCCTCTGATCGAGAAGAAATCACGCAAGTAGTGCAGCTTTATTTTGACGGGATGATGGAGCGAAATCGTGAAAAGCTTGATCTGGCATTTATATCTGAAGCGAGGTTGATCGGCTATAGAGGAAAAGACTTTACCATTACTTCCTTTGAAGTTTGGGCTACTGCTACTTCAAAAGGGGAACCCCGAAATCCCAATTTGCATAAAAATGAATTAGTTAGTATTCGGGTGCAAGGAAACACGGCGATAGCTGAAACTGAATTGTATTGGCCCGGGATTTACTACTATGATTTTTTGACTTTGGTGAAGATTGGCGAGACATGGAAAATCGTGAATAAAAGTTGGTCTGAAAAAAAGCTTTAATTAGCTAACCCAACAAGTTTCTCATGAATCTTTAACACTTGAGGAATCAAGAGTTTATTAGCCACATTTTTAATCACAAAATCTGACAACTCATTTTTTTCTTCGTCGGGAAGCTGTTGATCAATGATTTGATTGATTTGAGCCTCATTTCGATCTGGATCACGCATCATCACTCTACTTACTCGTATTCGGAGTGGTGCGCTGACGTTGATGACATAATCCAAAAGATCTTGCCCACCAGTCTCAAAAATCAAAGCAGCCTCTTTAAGGACGTAAGGACTTGATTGTGACTTTACCCATAAATTGAAATCCTCCCCAACCGCAGGATGGACAAATCCATTGATCTGTATGATTTTTTTTGGGTCTGAAAAAACTGTTTTAGCTAAAAAAGCACGGTTAAGTTGACCGGATTCCAAATAGCTATCTTTACCAAAAGCAGCAATAATTTTTTCTTTCAAACCAGGATCTTCAGTCATCAGCTGCTTGGCTCGATCATCCGCAGAATAAATAGCAATACCCAGAATAGAAAAAATCTTAGCCACGGTGGATTTTCCGGAACCTATACCTCCAGTAATCCCAACTTTAATTGGCTTAATTCCCATAGCGAAGCTTTACTATTGATGGTGAAATGCGGATTTGGTCTAGAAATTTTGGCATAGGACGTACCACAACTTCAATTGTACTATCCGCCTTATTGCGTTTGGAATAATTCAGAATTGCTTCAAATTCCATTTCTTTAAGATCTTCTATGCTTCGCTCATCAATTAAGTAGTCCATTACAATAGACACTTCTTCATTCGATAGTGAGACTGATTTAGGGAAGTTGAGTTTTTGTATTTTTAATCGTTTATTTCCCTCCAAAAAAGCTACGACATCAATGGTGACAGTAACCGTTTCTTCTTTGCTTGAAACCAAAGCTTCGATTTCTTTGGGAAGTTTTACTACAAGCTCTTTGGAAAAATCTGACTTGATTTTTTGTTCTTTAATTTCAACTTGGATTCCACTTTTTAATTGCGCTAAAATGGAGCTGGGACCAGTTAAGGTAATCTCTGCTGGGTTGAATTGAGGAGAGGAGAGTAATCGGTAATTTTTAGCAAGAGAGTAACTGGAGCTGTCAGCTATTGCGGGGATTTTTAGGGTTTGGATACGATCTATTTTAAATTTCAATGAATCGTCCAAGATGGAGAGGACTGTAGTTGGACTTAGATACTCTCCAAGATCTCTTCTCAAATCAGTTGTTCGTATAAAATTTTTACTGGCTGGATTTTCTAATGAAACGAGAAAGGGAAGTGTGTTGAGTTTAAAATATTTGCGAAGCAAATCCCAGCCATTCCCTCTGATTTCAATCTGGATTTGATCTGGTTCTTTTTCAACAGCCATATACTTCTCTCTATCATAGCTCAGCTCAATGGGATAATCAACCACAGTGGTATAATCGTCCTTATTCAGGGCGTTTAAAATCCAAAAAGTGGTAGCCGCTGCAATGCAAAGGACTACCACTTTGAGATTAGAGAGTTTTTTAGGAGAAATCCTTTTAGAGGATTTATTGCTATCCGGCAAAATTCAATTTATTTCGTTGGGGTTGATTTCTTCGAGAAATCAAGAGAAATCGCAGACTTTTCAACTTTGACCTTCAATCCTCGATCAAGTTCAAGCATTACCGTATCTGAGTCTACCTGATACACTTTACCATGCATTCCTCCGATGGTCACTACATCATCTCCTTTTTTGATTTCCTCAATAAATTTTTTGGAATCTTTCTGTTTTTTCTGCTGTGGTCTGAACATAAAGAAATACATGATCAGAATAATTGAGCCAAATAAGAAAACTTGACCTAATATTCCACCGCCACCTGCTGCAGCTTGAGCTAATACAATTGAATTCATGCTTATTTTTTAACTGGTCCAACTTGAGCAGGGCCAGCATTTTTAGGATTTACTGTACCTTTTAAACGAAGTCTAGTTACAGTCGGGTTTGTATTTGCTTGAATAGTCACTGTTGGAGCTTGAGCTCCAGATTTGGCAGAAGAATTAAATATTACCTTCACAAAACCGGTTTCACCAGGCTTCACAGGCGTCTTAGTCCAATCAGGACTAGTACATCCGCAAGAGGCTGTAATATTGGAAATTACCAAAGGCGCTTGACCGTTGTTAGTAAAATTGAAGAGATGCTCAACTACTTCGCCTTCAGCAATAGTTCCAAAATCATGCTCCATTTCAGGGAACTGGAATTGACCTAGTGAAGATGGGTCTGCTACTTGTGTAGCTTGAGCATTCACCGGAGTAATTGCGGTGTTTGATGTTTCTAAAGCAGCGATCTTTTCTTCTAGTGCTTTGATTTTCTCATCAGCGCTATCTTTTTGGCTGCACGATACTCCAAGTGCCATGATTAATGCAATGGCGCCTATTTTTAAGAAATTGATTTTCATAACGATTAATTGTTACCTTGATTGATTTGGTCTATTAACTTATTTACATCTGAAAGCAGATTCTCTGCTTTATTTTTTGCTTCAGAGATTACTCGTTTTCCCTCAGTTTTAGCTTCGTTGAGATGAGTTTCTTTTCCTTCAACCAGATCGTCTACTAGACTTTCAAGTTCTTTTTTATATTTGGATAACTTAAATGATAATTTATCACGGGTATTATTACCTGCATCAGGAGCGAAAAGAATTCCCAATGCGGCCCCTACTCCTGCTCCGATTACGAAAGCGACGAGTGAATTGCTGTTTTTGCTCATAGTTTTATTATTTATTGTCCAAAAGTCCTCTACCACTCTTACGGATTTCACCACTTTCGGTTAGCTCCTTTGCCATTACATCCAACAGTCCATTGACGAACTGCTTACTTTTTGGAGTGCTGTAGGTTTTAGAGATGTCTATATATTCATTTATACTCACTTTGACTGGAATACTTGGAAAGTTTCTCATTTCTGACAGAGCCATCGAAATGATGATTTTGTCAGTGTATGCTAGTCGATCAATGTCCCAATTTTTTGTTCGTTGAGAGATTAACGCCTTACTCTCAGCGCCATTCTTGATGGTGAAGTTAAATATATTTTCAAAAAATTCCTTATCCTCATCCCAATTGATTGCAATTTCTGGCATTTGTCCATCACTTTCCTGATCTAGATTCGCAGCATTTTTCAATACTTTGGCTGCCAGACTTCTAACAACTGATTTGTTTTCAGTCCAGTTCAAATCTTTTTCAGCAAAGTAATTTAGGATTACTTCATTTTTAAAGATGATTTTCTTAAGTATGCTATCGGCGGCATCCAAGTCTTGCTCTATGGTTGGGTTTTCTATTCCGAGGTAGGTTTGGTATACTTCTGATGTCTTAATATAATCTCTAAACCATTCCTTAATCTCAAGCTCAAGATCATCTAAGTTTACATGATTTCTTGCCAGAGCAGCCTGATAAGAAACTGAATCACCCAATGAGTTAAGGACTTGATTGGAAGCTAAATTTAGTTCGTTGCCAAAGCCAATCGGGTTATTTCCGGCTAATCGTGTCTTCTTTTCCACTTCTTTTCTTACGTGGTTCCCAAAAGCTCTTAGCAATTCAACTGCAGATAAATACAACTGTGGAATTCGCTCTGCCGAGATTACCATGTTCTTTAATAAGAACTGGTGATCTTTTTCATTGGCTTGGTGAAATTGCTTCAAGGCTGCCAATACCACTTGCTTTACTTTCGGTTCAGCATCGCTGGATTTCAGGATAGAAGTGCCGCTGAGATTCTCTTCAAATAGTTTTAAAGCTACTTCTGCAGATTTATTCAAGGCCTCTTTATTCTGGACTTCCATACTGTTTAAGTCAGGCAAAAAAGATTCCTTGATAAAATCTTTTGCAAGTGTGTGATTCGAACCCTTGCACTGCTCATAAGCATAAAGGTTTTGGAAAGCCTTGACCCTAAGAATTCTTCGATTTAGCATAGTGTTGTTTAGGAGCTGCAAATATAGGCAATTTGCCTTGGCTATTCTTTAGATAGTGGGTACAAAAAAACCACCAGAAAGAGATTTTCGGTGGTTTTGATTTTGACTTGTGGATCAAAAAGGAAGTTTAACTCTTCCCATGGATTGAATTCTAGCTTTTGCAGTTTCGATTGCAGCTTGCTGAGCTGGAATATTTTCTGCCTCTGATTTCTTCAATATTTGAATGCAGGTATCATATATTTTTTCGGTTTGTTGAAATACGATTTCTCGATTATAGCCACCGAGGTATTCCATTCCGACATTAATTACTCCTCCGGCATTAATCAAGAAATCAGGTGCATAGACGATCCCTTTCTGCATCAGAAGCTTTCCGTGCTTCTCCTCATCTTTCAATTGATTATTTGCTCCGCCTGCTATCACTGCGCATTTAAGGCGGTCGATAGTTTCGTCATTAATAGTAGCTCCAAGTGCACAAGGGGCATAGATGTCCATCTGTAAATCATAGATTACATTTGGATCAACTGCTTGAGCGCCGGTAGCTTTTGCCACTTCCATTAATTTTTCCTGAAAAATGTCGGTGATCATCACTTCAGCGCCTTCCTTGATTAAATATTCAATTAGGTATTTACCAACTTGCCCTACACCTTGTACACCAATTTTTTTTCCAGAAAGGTCATCAGAGCCAAATGCTTTTTTTGCTGCTGCTTTCATCCCCATGTAAACGCCATAACCTGTAACAGGTGATGGATCTCCAGCTCCACCTTTAATCTCGGGTAAGCCGGCTACATGTCGGGTCTCCATGGCGATAAATTCCATATCTGATGTCTTCATATTGACATCCTCGGCGGTCACATATCGGCCGGATAGGCTTTCCACAAATCGCCCAAATCGACGCATGAACGCTTCATTTTTCAATTTTGGATCCCCAATGATAACTGCCTTACCTCCTCCGAGATTAAGTCCAGCAAGTGCATTTTTGAAAGTCATTCCTCGGGATAATCGCAATACATCTGTAATTGCTTCTTCTTCTGTAGCGTAAGGCCACATTCGAGTGCCTCCTAAAGCTGGCCCTAAGACCGTATTGTGAATCGCAATTAATGCTTTAAGGCCTGTTGCTTCATCCTGGCAAATGACCAATTGCTCATGATCCATTTTGGTAATTTGGCCAAAAATAGAGCCTGCCTGATGCGTTTCTGTTGGTTTAATCTCTAACATGTGAACTTCGCTTTTTAGAATATGTTATATTTGGGTCGGTAAGGCAAGTGGTTGCCCAATACAAAATTAAATACTTTTATTGGCCTTCAAAAGATTAATTTGTCCATAAACCGCTAACTAATTTCTCAAAATTAAAATTTTTATTTGGTGAAGCCACTTTGGAGACTCAATAAGTATCTGCTTAAGTATAAGGGATTACTGCTCTTAGGGATAGTATTTACTGTCATTTCTAATATCTTCGTAATTATCCCTGCGCAGCTGGTCAGATTGGCCATAGATTATGTCGTAGAGAGTTTGACGATTTATAGGCCGCTACAACTAGGTGGAATGGGTGAGCCAGCTAAAGAAATTTTTTTAAAATCTGTATTCGTATTCGGAATTCTGATTTTAGTGATGGCTTTGTTACGAGGATTTTTTCTTTTCCTCATTCGTCAGACGATAATTATCATGTCTCGAAAAATCGAGTTTGACATGAAAAGTGAAATTTATGAGCACTATCAGAATTTGCCACTTAGTTTTTATAGAAAAAATAGCACAGGTGACCTGATGGCTCGAATCACGGAAGATGTGAGTCGAGTCCGAATGTATCTTGGCCCTGCTATTATGTACGGATTGAATTTATTGATTCTGTTCCCACTGGTGATCACTTATATGATTATGATCAATCCCGTGCTGACGTTGTATTCACTTCTTCCTTTGCCGATACTTTCTTTGAGTATCTATTTTGTGAATAACATGATCAACGAGCGGTCTGAAAAGATCCAACGGAGCCTTAGCGGATTGAGTACTTTTGTTCAGGAAGCCTTCTCAGGAATCCGAGTTTTGAAAGCATTTGTGAGAGAAAGTGATAGCGCAAATGACTTTGCTAAAGCAAGTGAGGATTATAAAATTAAATCCATTCGTCTGACTAAAGTGAATGCTTTATTTTTCCCCTTGATCATGGCTTTGGTTGGAATTTCTACGATTATCACGGTTTACGTAGGTGGATTGCAAGTCATCAATGGAGAAATAGGCTACGGAGTTATTGCGGAGTTTATCCTTTACGTGAATATGCTGACCTGGCCGGTGACTTCTTTGGGATGGATTACCAGTATCGTCCAGCGAGCTGCCGCTTCTCAGACTAGAATCAATGAGTTTCTAGACGAGAAAAATGACATTGTGAGTTCTGAAAATCTAAAAACTGAAATCCAAGGTGCAATTGAAGTGTCTAATTTGACTTTTGTGTATCCTGATTCAGGGATTAAGGCTTTAGATCAGGTCAGCTTTAAGATTAAAGGAGGACAAACCTTGGGTATTATTGGGACCACAGGATCCGGTAAGTCAACAATAGCGAATCTTCTGATGAGGATGTATGATCCTACTGAAGGTGGGATTTCAATAGATGGTAAACCTATTTCTTCCTATGATATTTCTGATCTTCGAAGACAGATCGGTTATGTGCCACAGGACGTATTTTTATTCTCTGATACGATCGGGAATAATATTGCTTTTGGAATCGATACCGCAGATGAGGCCATTATCCATCAGGCAGCAAAGGATGCGGATGTCTATCAGAATATCGTGGATTTCCCAAAGGGATTTGAGACTATGCTAGGAGAGCGAGGAATCACCCTTTCCGGTGGGCAAAAGCAGCGTGTGTCCATTGCAAGAGCTATTGCAAAATCACCTAAAATTCTGATTCTGGACGATTGTTTATCTGCAGTGGACACGAAGACTGAGAATGTGATCCTATCAGCTTTGAAAAAAATAATGAAAGACAGGACCTCCATCATCATCTCACATCGAGTCTCCTCTGCAAAGCTAGCGGATCAGATTATTGTCTTGGATGATGGTAAGATTATAGAAAGTGGCAATCATGATATGTTAATGGAGTTGAAAGGTGTCTATGCAGAGCTTTATGAGAAGCAGACGCAGGCAAGTGAAACAACTGAATCCTAAAAAATATCAGCTACAATAATTCCTGGAATTTAAATAAGTGTGTAAATTGAAATGAATCAAACCGAAAAATTTATGGAAGAGCAAAAGTCAAAAGCCAATGAAATTGAAACGGTTCTTAAAGAAATTGGTGACAAAATAGAAGAGCTAGTTAAAAAAGGTGCCGACGCAGGAATGGATGCGAAGGAGGAAGTAGAAAAGAAGATTCAGGAATTGAAAGAAAATAAGACGACCCTAGAGGAAGAACTCAAAAAAGGAAAGGCACTCTTGGAACGAGAATTCAAAGAGCGTAAAGAAGAAATAAAGCCAAAACTTAAGGAATCGAAAGGGTTCTTAAAAGAGGGACTTAAGCAGTTTGGCTTGGCATTGAAGGCGCTTTTTAGTAAAAAAAGTTAGTAGAAATCAAGGATTTCGAGGTGTTAAAAAAGGCCAGGAGCAATTAGCTTCTGGCCTTTTTTTATTTTCCAGCGAGGACATCGCATCGATCATAAAGTGGATCTAAGTCTATAAAAATATCTTCCTTTGCGGTAATAAACCATTTACTCAAAAGGTCATCCTCTTTTTTTCGAAGAGTTGCAGCCTTCAATTTCTCATAATCATCTGAAAGATTAGCTCGGTGAGCTGGATATTTATCCCTGTAGAACAAGATTCGAAGTTTGGTGCCTTCCCGAGGGTCTTCATATTGAATAGGCTTAGTAATGGCCCCAACCTGCATACTATCAAGAGTGAAGTATAAAACAGGGTCCTCCAGTGTTCGGAGTGTAAGGCGGCTGGAGCTGTTAGCAGGATCAGTGAAGAAACCTCCATTATCAGATGTCGCCCGATCATCAGAATATTCCTTTGCAGCATTCGCAAATTCAATTCTTCCAGCTTGAATCTCTGTTTTCAAACTGTCTAAGTATCGCTCAGCTTTGACAATATCTTCTTGAGTCGCTTTTGGGATTCTTAAAATGTGGCGGGTATTGTAGGTACTTCCTTTGTTCTCCAGCAATTGGATCAAGTGAATACCAAAATCAGTTTCAACCGGATCGCTAAGCTCCCCAGGTCTTAATGCCAATGCGGTTGCCTCAAACTCAGGAGCTAATTCTCCTCTTCTAAAAAAACCTAAATCTCCCCCTTGAGCACCGGATCCTGGATCTTCTGAAAATTCTCTAGCTAAAGTTGCAAACTCTGCCTTGCCTGATCCGATATCGTCCTTAAACTTCCGAAGTTGCTCAAATATCTCTTCTTTGGTTCTTTGATTGACCTCAGGTTTTTTAACGATTTGCCCAACTGTGACTTCAGCTGAGAAAAATGGTAGCGAATCCGAAGGGATACTATTATAAAAAGCTCTTACCTCAGCTGGTGAGACGGTTAGTCCTTCTGTGATCTTTCCCCTCATCCTCTGAACGATCAATTGCTCACGGATTACCTCTTCGATCTCTTTTTTGAGTTGATCACCGGTTTTACCATAAGATTGAAGTAAAGTGGCCTCATCGCCACCAAACTGTTGCATGACCATATTGAAACGGCTGTCTGTCTGGAGCATTACTTCCGCATCAGTGACCATAACAGAATCAATCTCTGCCTTAGCAACCATAAGCTTGTTGATCATTAATGATTCAAATATCTCACATCTTGTAGGAGGCTCGACGCCTTGCTGGGCTTGTGAAATCGCTTCTAGATAAGTCTTTTGGACATCAGATTCCAATATGATGTAATTGTCGACTTTCGCTACAATCTTATCCAGTACTTGGCCGGTAGGCGGCGCTGCCTCCTGCGCAAATGCAGAAGTCTGGAGTAAAACTAGTACTAGGAAAATCGTAAGTTGGTTTAGTTTATTCATGTGAGTCTTTCATCTAAGGTCATTACCCAAGAAGATTAGCTTGATTAAATTCTATTGATTTAGCGAGATAAAGGCTTCCTCTTTCGCTTTTGGATTTACTGTAATTGGATATTTTTTTCGGAGCTCTTCAATTAGCTCTCCATCCAAGTATTCTTGGAAATCCCGAATAACTATTCCGCGGGTTTCTTCAAATTTCTTTTCTCCAGCAGGATATTTTTCACCGAGTAATATGAGGTGAAGATGTCCATTTACCTCAAGCTCTTGGTAAGCGAGATTTAGATTTGCCTTCGAAAGAACTGGATGATTTTTATATTCAAATTTACCTTGTTCAGTTTGGAAAGCCAGAGGGCTGTTTTGGGCATAATCAGCTTCAAAACTTGAGATCAAATCTTCGCTCAGCGGTTTATCGGCTAAAAGACTTTTGGCATGACTAGTCTTTGTCAAATCCAGAACTTTAACCAGGTAGGCATCAATTCGATTTCCCCATTGGTATTGCTTGATATTCTTTTTGAAATATTCTCGCTGTGCTACAGAATCTTCAATTCCTTTCTGCCACACCTCTTGATTCATCAGGGAAAAGAGAAGAATTCCATCCCTGTATTCAGTGAGAAGCATTTTGTAGTCCTTATTATTTGCTGCCAAATCTTTTTCCTCAGAATCGTTCAATTTCAATGCGATAAAGCGATCATACCAAAAATCGAAAGGACTAAGGTTAGTTTTGATTGCAGAATCTTCACCATCAAGGAAATCTAAAAAATCGGATGTAGTATACGATTGACTACCTATCTTAAATAGCTCTTTTCCTTCAAGTTCATTAGCCGAAAGCAATGACTTAAAGGATGTTTTGGATGAGGAGTCAAGCGTTTTCCTCACGGAAACAACTGCTCGCTCATTTTCGTCAAAATTGTAACGAGATTTTTGTATAGCCATTACCTGAGACTTGATCATTGTGGATCTAGAATCTCTCATGATTCGCGACTTGATACTTTCTTCCAAATCTTCGAAAGATTCCACGGGTTTTTTATCTTCTAATCTAAGGATATGGTAACCATACTGAGTACGGATCGGAGGAGACACTTCTCCCACCTCTGAAAGGGTAAAGGCTGCCATCTCAAATTCAGGGATCATTGATCCTACACTAAACCAAGGTAGTAGACCACCTTTTTGGCTTGAGCTAGGATCTTCAGAAAAATTCAAAACGATATCCTCCCATACAGTTGACTCTTTTTGAATCTGTGTATAAATATCATTTACTTTCCTTTTGGCCAGATCTTCCCCAGCGGGATTGGATGGATCTATTCGTACCAAAATGTGAGAAACTTGAACTTGACCTGGATTAGGCTGTCTATCTTGAACTTTAATCACGTGATATCCAAAATTCGTAAGCACAGGATTTGATACCTCACCGGGTTTCATCGTATAGGCAGCATCCTCAAAAGGCTGAACCATCTGTAGTGCTGTGAAATAACCGAGATCACCTTTGTTTTGCTTTGCTGAAGGATCGTCGGAATATTGAAGGGCTAGGGTATTAAAGTCTCCACCAGACTCCAATTCGCTTTTTACTTTTAAAGCCATTTTCAGAACAGCAAGGCTATCGTCAGAAGAGGCATTTGGCGGAAACTGGACTAAAATATGGCTAGCCCGAATTACCTCCTGGAGCCGCGAATATGCTTTTCGCAATTCACCCTCTTCAAGCGAATTTTTAATTAGAAAAGGTGCTTTTAAATTTTCTTTAAAGGATTCAAACTCCAGCGTAAACTCTTCAGCCTGATCTAATCCTTTAGCTTCCGCTTCTCTTACTTTCAACTTATAGTTGATGAAAAGCTTCATATTTTCCTCAAATTCCTCTCTAGACATGCCGGAAGTTCCAGTCTCAGTGTTTTGAGTTTTACCTAGCAGGTAAATCAATTCATCTTTGTCCACGGGCTTTCCGCCCAAGGTTAAAAGAGGTTCTTGCGCAATTTGGGCAAATAGATCTTCCGGTTGGGAAAAGCTTATTGCTAGGAAAAGTAAAATTAAATATGCCGAAGTTGATCGGTGTTTCATGGATTCAATGCCTGCTTAGAAAGTGCAATTTTACAAATTTATTAGGATTTAAAGTCAAATGCCCCGAATACTAAGCATTTAACAAGAATTAGGATTGAAACCACTTGATCAATCGGCAGGTATTTGTGCCTTTCGCTGATTCAAATTCAATTTCATCCATAATCCTCTTTACCAAAATGATGCCTAAACCGCCTTTCCGCTTTTCTCCTTTGACTTTATTGAGATCAGGAATTTCATAATCAAGTAAATTGAAGGCCTTTCCCTGATCTGTGATTTCGAAGATAAGTTTGCCGGGTGATTCTTTTACTTCTAGGTCAATGTGATCTTTGGCGTTGCATCCATGCGAGTGAATGATCAGGTTTGCACATACTTCTTCTACTGCTAAAGTAAGTTGAAGTTTATCATTTTCGGAAAGAAAAGGCATAGTCAAAGTTCCTCGCAAAAAGTCTCTCAGTTCTGCAAGTGCGGTAGTCTGGCAATATATGGTGATCCGATGTTCCATATCAGGAGGAAAGCGCGGTTTGTTTATCCGGGAAAATCGCCATTAACTGGTGGAGCCCTAAAATTTTGAATACTTCCATTACTTTTTCAGAAAGTCCGAAAATTCTGAAGTCTATATTTTTCTCTTGAAAATCTTCCAAGTAAGACATGAAAACCCCCAGCCCTGCAGATGAAATGTATTCCAATCCCTTTCCATCAATCAAGATCGCTTCACTTCCGTCTGTGATAAGCTTCTGAATAGACTCATCCAAAAGCACCGAGTTGCTGGCGTCTACTTCTCCTTCAAGAATCAAGATGTGATAACCATTCTCTTCAAGTCCTTTGATATTGAGCATAGTTGAATTTCTATTTAAAATGACTAGTTAAACTTCACGACCATTATGGAATAATCATCGTCGATTTTCCCATCCCCTCCTACGAAGTGATGAAGCGAATCGATGAGATTGGTTTGGATTTCTTTTGAGTTGTGCTCATGGTATACCTCTAGTAAGGAGCGTAATCGTTCAAAACCGAATTGTTTCCCTTGATGATTCTTGGCCTCAATGATTCCGTCTGTGTATAAAACTAACGTATCTCCAGCCTGGTAAGTGAAAGTCCTTTCTTCAACGTGATTCTCATATAGCTTGTTTCTTAAAATTCCCAAACCAAGACCATCAATTTCCAAATACTCTGATTTTGAAGCTGGTGAGTTGAAGTGTAAGGTCGGGACATGCCCCGCTCTAGCATGGCAGAAGGTCTTTCTTTCGGTATTGATCAAGAAAATTGAAACCGTGATGAAGTGATTCCGTTCGAGACATTTGCTTAAAGCAGAGTTAGCTTTGATCAGAAAGTCAGACGGACTCAGGTTTAATTGGATAAGACTTTGAAAGATTCCTTTCATTTGGGCCATATGGAATGCTGCTGAGGTCCCTTTTCCAGAGACATCACCAATGATCAAAACATAGCGATCTTCATCCAGCTTGAAAGTGTCGTAATAGTCTCCACCTACTTCATCTGCAGCATTTGAATAGGCAGAAATATCAAAAGAGTCGTTATGATCAAGTTTGGTAGGTAAAAGCGCTTTTTGGACTCGCTGGGCAATCTTCAACTCCTCTTGGTAGCGCTCATTTAATATCGCCTGATTAAGTAATCGGTGATTTTCTACCGAAATACAAGCTTGACTTACAAAGGTGCTGATGATGTTAATCATTTCGTTATTAAAGCCATCCTTCACCTCTTTGATTATTATCATTCTCCCAATAGATATTTTATTGATCACCAAAGGTATTATGAGTGCTGACTCGAATCTTGGATGGTTAATTCGTATTTCTTGGATATTGACGCTTTTAGCTAATTTTTCATCCGGTTTTCCGACCAAGCTTTTTGACACTTTGATTAGGACGGTTAGTTCTTCTCTAGTTTTAGTATCAATAAATCGCTCCAACTGAAAATCTATTGATAGATCTTCTCGCTCCATCTCAAGCCAAGCTCCATCTGCATAAGATGCACTCATGCAAGAATCCATTAAGATATCGAGAACTTGTTCTTCATTTTCTTCAGCTTTTATAGATTGACTTAAGCGCTGAAAGCTAATTGCTTCGGTTAGTTTCTGTTCAAAAACAGAAGAGGTCGGTAGGTTGAATAGCGTGACTAAAAAACTGAAAAGGGCATAGGAAAAAATAAACCCGAATAGGCTGATCAAAAATAGGTTGTCAGTGAGGTTGACCGGATAGATGATTTTATTGGTATATCCTTGAATTTGGATGAAAAGGAATCCACATGAGATGAGGATGATAAATAAGAAAAGTAGGGATTTCCACTTTTCCTTAAATGTGAGGTAGGGAATCCATTTTAGATTACCTGAAAGCACAAGGCCGAGACCTATCAGAAGTACGAGTCCAAAAAGGAAGCTGTAATCGAACGTGTTTTGATTGAAAAAGATGAAAAACATCGCCCCGAGCATCGCAAACTCATAGGCTTGCCATTGCTTTACTACGCGCTTACTTTTCTGATAAAGAATAAGGTGCTTCCAAAGGAGCGCGGCGGAAATCAAGAAAATCGAAGTTAGGGCAAAATTGATGTGGTAAAAAAGATTTCTCAGGAATGGTTCTTGAGCGAGTCTGCTTTCACCCAATGATCCATAAAACAAAAAGATCAATAAGGAAACAACCACTGCAAACAATCCTGTGGATGCCGCTCTCCAGATCAAGTTTAGGAATTCATTTTTGGAGTTTTGTGAAAGAGAATATGAATAAAAAACATAGACCATCAGGAAAAACAAAATTTCTAGGATCCATGTAAACTCTATCGCAATTCCGGAATCTATCTCGTTGAGAATCCCAAATAGTCTCACCAAATCCACAAATAGCAATGCCAGCCATACCAATATGGCTAGTAGCAAGCTTAGCTTTCCGAAGTTGATTTGTGGTAGTTTGATCATGAAATTGCCAATGCAAAGGTAATGACAAGATTTAATTTAGTCTTCTCGGGTAATCGGGCAATTAAATACCGATGTTAAAAAATCTAAAATGAGTAAAATCTAAGAAAATGTTCGTGTCAATTATATGCAGACAAGGTCTTCAATGACTCCCTGACCATATTTTGCTTCGATTAGCTGGAGAAGATTGCCTCGACTCATCATCAGTTCTTTTTTTACAGGGCCTGATGTGAGCTTTACAAATAATTTTTTGTCTCGAATATAAACTGAAGTGGTTCGATCTGCTATAGTCTTACCCACTAGTTCTGGCCAATCATGAATCAGCGATTTTTCACGGAATTTCCCTTCCAATCGATATGCTTTAAGCAGATCATTGAAAGCAGTTTCTAAGGGTTCAGCCTCTTTTTTTCTACCGAAATAGGAGTTATTACTCATGGATAGCGATTTATTAAACAAAAAGTGCAGCAGCTATGCTGTCTGCCAATAGCTTGCCCGTTTTGCTCAAAGATAAGTTTTTATCCTGCCAAAGCAGCCAGCCTTCTTCGTTCATTTTGGCCAAAATATCCTTTTTTCTAATCAAAAGGTCAATCTGGTATTGATCAGAAATATATTGAAAATCAACTCCCCAAATCGTTCTTAGTCCTGTAAGTAGGTATTCATTGAGGAGATCTGTTCCGGTCAGATTTTCGATAACAAATGGATTCAGTCCTTTTTCTAAATTTTTCAAATACTTACCATTTGAAGAAGGATTAGATCCTCGATTACTTCCATCAAATGAGTGTGCACTTGGGCCAACACCTAAGTAAGGGGTGCCTTTCCAGTAATTTGTGTTGTGAAGGGCAAACTGATCGGGTTTGCCAAAATTGGAAATCTCATACTGGATATAACCCGCTTTCGCGGTTTCTTCTTGCAAGATTTCGAATTGAGCAGCTGTAAACTCGTCATCTGCAGGAGTAAATTTTCCTTTTTGAGTCCAAATCCCCAAAGCAGTTTTGGGCTCTACAGTGAGTGCATAGCTGGAGATGTGACCCGGGTTTTGGGCGATTGCTTGACTTAGGTCTGCCTTCCAGATTGAATGATCAGAATGCGGGAATCCATAAATGAGATCTAAACTGAATTTTTCAAACCCGATTTTGCGTGCCTTTTCAATCGCTTGGATCGATTCCGAGGCAGTATGTGCTCGATTATAAAATTTAAGAACCGACTCATTAAAGCTCTGAATTCCAAGACTGAGCCGATCGATTCCTTGATTTTTCCAAGCTTGAAGGTTTCCTTCGCTTAGATCATCTGGATTTGCCTCGAGGGTAATCTCGTTGATTTCGCATGAATAAGAAGCAAAGATTTTTTCAAGGATATTTCCAATTAAGTTAGGAGGGAGAAGTGAGGGAGTTCCACCCCCAAAATAGATCGTCTTGATCGGGTCTTTATTAAGGTAATCCGATCTTAAATCTAATTCCGAAATGATTGCTTGTACCATTTCTTCCTTTCGCTCGAGGTTAGTCGAGAAATGAAAGTCACAATAATGACAAGCTTGTCTGCAAAAAGGGATGTGAATGTAAATGCCTGCCAAGATGATTTCTATTAATTTGCAAATGTAATCAATCCCACATAGCCATTTGAAAGCTCGAGTTTTGGTATTCTTCATCCCATTTTTGATGAGCTTCTCGCTTTGTTTCGGTCAAGGGCGTACCTACCTAGCCTGGGAGACCATTCCGACATCAGTTCATAAAGGAGAGCGGTATTTTTTTGAGGGTAAACCCAAAGGGCCATTTCTAGATTCCCTGAAAAGCGCGCTAATTAATGAGGGGTTTTTAGAGGTGAAGTTTTCCGAGGAGTTGCTGGCAAAGGACTCGCTAAAAATGACAATCAATCTCGGGAGATGCTATGTATGGAAAAATGTAGCGATAGATCAAATCCCATTTGCAATCCAAAATAGACTTCCTCCATTGAAGGGAAATCATGCTGACTTGACCAATTGGATGAAGCAAGTCGTTCTTGAATCAGAAAATCAAGGCTACCCATTTGCTCAAATCAGTTTAGGAAATATTTCGAAAGAAGGAGATTCCATAGCAGGAAGGTTGTTATATGATGCTGGACCGTTGATTAATTGGGATTCTTTGGAAGTAATCGGGACGACCAAAACGCAACAAAAATACTTACAGCGCCTGATCGGAATTGAACCGGGAACTCCATTTTCTCAAGCAGAGCTCAACCAAACAGCGAGTCTCTTAAAAAGATCCCCCTATTTTCTCTTGGTGGAGGAGCCGTTTGTTTCCTTTCAAATTAGGACAGCAAAGCCAAGTTTTAATCTTAGGGATCGCAATTCGAATGTATTGGATGGGATTATCGGATTACTTCCAAATGAAAATGAACCTGGTAAAATGCTGATTACAGGCCAATTGGACTTGGAACTATACCATCTTGGAGGTAAAGGAAGAGACATTTTACTTCATTGGCAACGATTAAATATTCAGACTCAAAGTCTGGATCTTTCAGCCAAGGAATCATTTTTATTTAACTCTCCTTTGGACTTGAAAGTAGGATTTAATCTTTTAAAGCAGGACACAAGCTTCATAAATCGATATTTGACTTTGGATTTTGGCTATCGATTTTCCAGTTCTGGCTATCTCAGTTTTTTTGGGAAAAGGCAGGCGGGAGACTTGATTAGTACTTTTTCTTACCGAGAGAATTTAACCTTGCCTGACGTGGCTGATTACCGATGGAATCAATATGGCATACGCTACGAAATGAATCTTCTGGACGATCCATTTCTACCAAGGAGAGGTTGGTTGATTCAAACTGAATTTGCAGCTGGGAACAAAAAAATCCTTCAAAACACAGGGATTCCGGATGAAGCGTACTTAGGGTTGGATCTAAATACGCCACAGTATCAAGGTAAATTAGTGATAGAAAAGCATTTCCCGATCAAAACAAATTATGGGATATGGCTCAGAGGAAGTGGAGGTTTTATGAGAAATGAAAATCTATTTCTGAATGATTTTTTCAGAATCGGGGGCTTGAAAAGTATCAGAGGATTCAATGAGAATTTCTTTTATGCGCGTTCATTTGGATATTTTAATTTAGAACAGCGTTTATTTTTTGAAAGGAGCTCTTACTTGATGGTTTTTGTGGATGGAGGGATTCTGGAAAACCCTTACTTTGCAAATCCAATGGATTACCCTGTTTCATTTGGAGCGGGGTTGAATTTGGAGACGGGTTCTGGAATTTTCCGCTTTATTTATGGAGTTGGGAAATCTGATTTGCAACCCTTGGAGTTTTCATATTCAAGAATTCACTTTGGCTATTTGGCTAGGTTTTAATACATGAGAAAATTTTATCTGTTCGTGCTTTTCTTTTTAATTACTGTTGTCAGTAACGCGCAATTATTAGAAGACTTCCAAAATCAATGGGAAGAAGGAGGGAAGACAACTTGGTTTGAGTCGAATGATCGATTGAAATTGCCGCTAGACTTGACTTCATTCCCAAGATCTTTTTTCTCCATGGAGATCCCTGAGGGCACAGTTGTGTTTTTAGGAGAGAAGCTTTGGTTTTTTACTGACAAGGATACCGTTTTAAATACAAGTCTAGAGGATTTCAGAAAGCTTGTTAATGAGCCAAAAGTTGAATTGACGCTTTTTAAATCAGGAATATCAACTGATGCAGTCAGTGCTAAAAAAGTTTTGAAGCTCGAGAAACCTAAAGAATTGTTGGAGGACGGCATGAAAGCAAATGAAAAACTTGGGTTGAATAGACAGGAAATCAAGGACTTTTTCATCTTTGCTTTGCTGATTATACTCATTATTATCACCGCATATAAAAGTGCCTACCCCTATGTTTTCACAGTTATAGCAAGACCGATATCACTTCTGAATGCTGAAGATTTCTCTGATTCTGGAAGTCTTCAAAAGTTCTTTTCTTTCGATGTTCTGTTTTTTGTTTTGGTGGTAAATATGATCTCAGCTCTAGCATTGATTTTGAGTATTGTATTTTTTAAGGAGACTTGGGTTGAGGCTAGGATCGCTATCAATTTTCAGAATTTGATGATTGGATGGGGAATTGGGGCATTTGTTTTATTTATTCTCACTATTATTAAGTTTACCACGATTCGAATCATTGCCTATCTTTTTGAATTAGGCAAAATCGAATTCGCTCATTTCTTCTATTTGCTTCGTTTGGTATTGATCGCGACAACAGCCTTAATCATAGTGTTGGCCTATTTCATCATGAATGACTTTTATCTGACCAAAATGGCTCTTAGTGTTTCAATTTCAGTCTTTTTCTGGGTTTATATTTTAGGGACGTTTGTACTTTTCATAATTATGATGAATAGATTGAGCTTTAAGAAATATCATTTATTTACTTACCTTTGCATCGCAGAATTAGTACCCTTTTTGATTTTGGCAAAGTGGGTCATTGTCATTGGAGGGTAATTTTGATTTTTAAAACCAAATTATACGAATGAGCGCAGTTATAAAAGATAGGTTTAGGCCAGTAAAAAGTATTCTTGTATCTCAACCGGCTCCTAGCGATGTCAATTCTCCATATAAACAACTGGCGGAAAAATACAATCTCAAGATTGATTTTAGGCAATTTATCAAGATAGAGCCAGTTCCTCCTAAGGAGTTTAGAAAACAAAAGATTGATATCTTAAAACATACCGCGATCATTTTTACCAGCAGAAATGCGATTGATCACTTGTTTGCAATTTGCAAGGAGTTTAAGATCGAGATGCCTGCTGATATGAAGTATTTCTGTATCTCTGATCAGACCGCACATTACCTTCAAAAATATATTGTCATAAGAAAGCGCAAACTTTTTGTGGGGCAGCGGACAGCTCAGGATTTGTTTGATTACTTTAAAAAACATAAGTCAGAAAAATTTCTTTTCCCTTGTTCCGATATTCGTAAAGATGATATTCCTGAATATTTCGAGAAAAATGGAATATCATTCACAGAGGCGATCATTTATCACACACTCGAGGCAGATCTTTCTGATTTGGCAGATGTGAAATATGATGTTTTAGCTTTTTTCAGTCCGTCTGGAATAAAATCCTTAAAAATTAACTTTCCTGATTTCGTTCAGGGAAAAACTAGGATTGCGGCTTTTGGGCCAACTACTGCTCAGGCAGTCAGAGACTTAGGATTGATATTGGATATTGAAGCACCTCTTCCAAATGCTCCAAGCATGACTGGCGCACTAGAACTTTATATTAAAAAGTCCAATAATTTGTAATTCTAGGAATCAAAAAGAGGGGTTTTTCAGTTTAAATTCTTAACCTAGGTTTAAAATTAAACTTAACAGAATAAAAATGTTTGAAAGAGGCCATCTGAAGTACTTTTATAGTGTGTGCGTCCCCATAATTCTTTTTTTTGGAGGTGCGCCCTTGATGGCTCAACAGGATGCTCAGATTACGCAGTACATGTATAATGGCATGTATTATAATCCTGCTTTTGCAGGAAAGCAAGACGGATTTAGATTTTCAGCACTTCACCGGTCTCAATGGTCCAATTACACTACCTCTTCCGGTCAAGGTGGGGCACCCGTAACCCAACTGATTACTGCTCAAGGAAGAGTAGAAGGCAAAGGAATTGGGTATGGTGTCACTATTGTGAATGATCAAATTGGTCCCACAACAAACTTGGAGATCAACCTTCAAGGTGCCTACCACAAAAAATTAAAGCGAGCAACACTGAGTTTGGGGGCTTATGCAGGGATGTTTTCAAGTGCAATCAATTTTGACGAATTGATTGTGGTTAATCCTGAGCCTGGCCTTCCAGTGGGGGGAAAAGAAAATCAAGTGAACTTTAATTTTGGAGCAGGGCTATTATTTGATAGAGGGGATTATTATTTTGGTCTGAGTAGTCGACATTTGAATGAGCCAAATTTTGATTTTGGTGATGGCTCCTATGAAAATCAGCTAAAAAATCACTCCTATTTGCTGCTCGGATATAGGTTTAGACCTATCGGGCAATTGACTATTGAGCCAAGTTTCTTATTAAAAACTGTTTCTTTTAATAATTTTTCTTACGAAGTAAGCGTTATTGCTACACATCAAAATAGGATAAGTGGAGGAGTGGGATTCAGAGGAGAAGAATCAGTTTCTTTGATTTTGGGGTACAGTTTATTGAAGGATAATTCACTAAAGTTAGGCTACTCCTTTGATTTGGTTTTTGGAGGGTTAGAGGCAAAGGCACCTACCAGTCATGAATTGCTCCTGAGATATTCTTTGTCCAATGTGACTAAGGAATTTGAACGCGTGATTCAACGAACTCCCAGATTTAGATTTTGATTTGCATTTAGAGTTAGCCTCGGCATTAAGATGACTTTTTTAAGTCATTATTTTTGGCAGGTTATTTGCATTATTGCGCCAAATTGACCTAAATTTCGAACTGTGGACAGGTCAAAAGACCACAATTTATCTAATGAATGAAAAAATGTCATTTATGTATAAAAAAATGAATTTGCGCCTATTACCCATCAGTCTTGGGTTGGTAGTGACGACGCTTTTACCTAGTTGTGGTCTTTTTAATAAGAAAGGGTCTGCCAGTGAAAAGATGAATCGTAGAGGTGAAGTGACTGGAGTTCCCAAAAGAGATAACTGGCAACAAAATCTTCCTTACGATATGGTTCCTGTAAAAGCAGGTACTTTTTGGATGGGACAATCGGATGAAGACATAGCCTTCACTCAATCTTCTTTGAACAAACAGATAACTGTATCTGAATTTTTTATGGATAAGTATGAAGTTTCCAATAATAAATACAGACAGTTTTTAGAGTCTGTAAAAAATGGTGACATGGATAATGGGACTCCAACCACCTTAAAAGATCCACCTCAACTTAATTATGAAGAATTAAAACCTGACACTACGGTGTGGTCGACTAGTTTTACCTATCATTATGGAGACCCTTTGATGGAGTTTTATTTTGACCACCCTGCATTTGACAACTATCCTGTTGTCGGCATTACGTATGACCAAGCGAATAAGTATGCTGAGTGGAGAACGTATTTCCAAAATTCTAGAGACGATTCTAATTTTGATGGACCAAGCTTTAGACTTCCCTCAGAAGCTGAATGGGAATATGCTGCAAAAGGAGGAAAGGATGTCGCTAAATACCCATGGGGAGGACCTTACCTTAAAAATAAAAGAGGATGTCTGATGGCCAACTTCAAGCCGGGTAGAGGAAACTATATAGATGATGGATTCGCTTACACCGCTCCTGTCGATGTTTTTGCACCAAATGGCTTTGGACTTTACAACATGTCAGGAAATGTTGCTGAATGGGTACTTGATGCCTATGCTACAACTTCTAGATCTGTTACTTGGGATTTGGATCCAGTTTATGATGATCCAAACGAGCCAAGAAAAGTAGTAAGAGGCGGAAGCTGGAAAGACATCGCTCATTACTTAGAAACAAGTACAAGAACCTACGAATACGAAGACGTTGCTCAGGCACACATTGGATTTAGAACAGCCATGACATTTATTGGTAGATCAGGATCCATGGATGTAAAAAGCACAAGTAGAAAAAGAAGATAAAACAACCCACTAAAAAACACTTAAACCTTAATTTAATTCTTAAAATGGCTAGTAACAGTAAATCTTTCTCAGCTAATTTCTATTTCAATATCATGCCGAAAATCTACGGTATTGGTGCTGCAGTCGTAATTCTTGGTGCAATGTTCAAGATCTTGGATTGGCAAGGAGCTAATTGGATGATTGGAATAGGGCTTTCTACAGAGGCTGCTATATTTTTTCTTTCTGCTTTCGAACCAAAGCAAGAGGAAGTAGATTGGTCAAAAGTATATCCAGAACTAGCTGACGGATCTCCTGCTGTAGCACGTGCGGTAAAATCAAGTGCTGGTGATAACACGGCTCAAAAACTTGATGAAATGCTAGCCAATGCTAAAGTAGGTCCAGAATTAATCGAAAGCCTAGGAAAAGGAATGCAAAATCTTGCTACTTCTGCATCAAAAATGGGAAATCTTGCAGATGCAGCTGTTGCGACTAATGAATATGCGACAAATGTGAAAACTGCAGCTAAAACATTGGTAGACATGAATGCTTCCTACAGTAAAACTGCAGCAGCTCTAACCGAAATGTCAGCGGCTTCTCAAGATGCCAAGGCATATCATACTCAAGTGGTAACTGTCACGAAAAATCTTTCTGCTTTGAATTCTGTATATGAAATGGAACTTCAGGATGCTAATAGTCATGTGAAGACTTTGAATAAATTTTATTCAAATATGACAGCAGCTATGGAAGGTCTTAGTGAGGCTGGTAAAGAAACAGAAGCATTTAAAAACGAACTATCAAAATTGAATCAGAACGTCAGTTCATTGAATAAAATCTATGGTGGAATGCTTTCCGCCATGAAAGGTTAATTTCTCTTCAATTCATATACAATCCATTAAAACTTAAAAATGGCAGGAGCTAAAGAGACACCTAGACAACGGATGATTGGTATGATGTACCTGGTTTTGACAGCCTTATTGGCTCTCCAGGTCAGCAACCAAATCCTTCAGAAATTTATATTGATCAATGATGGAATGGAGCGTACCTCCAAAAGCTTCATTGGAAAAAACGTATCTACTGTAGAGTCAATCGCTTATACAGTTGAGCAACAAGGAAATAAGGAAGTTGATGTGCCTAAGGTAGCAGCATCAAAAGAAGTAAGAGAGGCCACAAAAGAGGTCTATGATTACCTTGAGGCTTTAAAACAAGATTTGATAGTGCAATCAAATGCTAAGAATGAGGAAGGAAACTTTGTCAATGCAAATTTGAAAAACACAGAAATTACTGGAAATCTCTTTGCAAATAATGGGAAAGGGTTAGAAATGAAGGAAAAGTTAAATGCTTATCCTATCGAAATTTCTGCAATACTTTCTAAGATTGGGTTTCCTGATATGCAATTTCAAGACATTGCAAAAGATGCCAAAGACATCGAGTTATTTGCCAAAGATCGAGAAGTAAAGAATAAAGATTTTGTGGCGCTAACTTTCGTTAAATCACCAGTCGGTGCAGTAATTGCATTAATTTCTCAATTCCAGAATGAAGTTTTGAACATAGAAAGTGAGTCTTTAAAAGCTATACAAAATTCTATTGGTTCATTCTTCTTCAAAGCGGATGTAACTGAAGCACGGATTGCAGCGCTTTCAAACGTTGTTGCAGCAGGTACTAAATTTGAAGCAGATATGTTTATAGCTTCTAGTTCTACTTCAGCTGCACCAACTATGAGTATTGATGGTAGATCAATTGAAGTTGATGCAAAAGGCTTCGGTAAAATTGAGTTCGCTGTCACCCCGGCAGGTCAATATGATGACCGAGGTCTTGCAAAAAGAATTCTGAAAGGTGAGATTATTACCAATGTAGGAGGAGAAGATAAAGTTCTTCCAGTTGAATACGAATATTTCGTTGCTCAGCCAGTGATAAAAGTATCATCTGAGGTAGTTCAGCAACTTTATGCAGATTGTGCTAACGAATTATTAATCGAAGTTCCTGCTTTAGGTAATACCTATTCTCCTGAATTTGCAGTGTCAAATGGTCAATCCATTAAAGGGAATAAGCCTGGACAATTGACTGTAATTCCAAGTGCCTCAGGAAAAGTGAATATTGGAGTAAGTAGTGGTGGAAATAAAATTGGAGCGGTAGATTATGACATCAAGCCGGTTCCTGCCCCTACGTTAGTTCCTGTAACATCAAATGGAAGTGAGCTAGATTTAAGTTTAGCTCATGCAATTACAACTCTAACTGGCATAAAACTACTAGCAAAGGCAGAACCTACTTTTGCTAGGACAATGGCAAAAGATGCTATTTTCGAGGTGACTGGAGGAGAGATGAGATTGTTGAGAAACGAAGTTCCTCGACAAAGCGCCCAAATCTCTTCAGGCAATTCTCTTGCAATGCGTTCGTTATTAGAAAGTGCTAAAACCGGTGATGTTATCGTTTTTGAAATTCGTCAAGTAACCCGGACTAATTTTAGAGGAAATAAAATTCCTTCAGAATTAAGGCAAGTAGTGCCAATACGGATTAAATAAAAATTTATGTGTTTTTAGTGAAATACAATAATTATGAAAAAGTTAATTCCAAGTTTATTATTGTCCCTGCTAGTTGCAGTTTGTTTGACTCCATTTATAAGTCAAGCACAAATTGCGACTAGTGTCAACCCCTCTGGATTTGGCGATAGGCAATTCGTAATGGATACTGTTTTTTCTGCTAAGAAAATCCGTGAAGATGATAAAATGTATCAAATCGGTGTTTGGCGTAGAATTGACCTTCGTGAGAAGTATAATCTTCCACTTTATGGCTCTGGAGACACAAAATCCAACGGGATTGTGAACCAGCTTTACAAAGCCATTGTAGATGAGAATGCGTTAGAAGTATTTGCTGATCCTGAATTTACTCAGCCACTATCAATCGCTGAGTTCCAAGAGAATTTCTGGTTGAACGCCACTGGTGATAGTATTTTCTCCAAGCAGCTGTATTACTTAGATTTCAAAGAGGATTTTGTATTTGACAAGCATCATTCAGATATGGTATTTGATATCAAATACATAGAAATGGTGATGCCTTCTGCTACGAATTCTAATGCAGGTCAAAAAACTATTGCCTTCATTCGATATAAGGATTTCTACAATCACTTCAAAAACCATCCTGATGCGCGTTGGATAAACTTCAACAATTTATCAAAAAGTTTGACTTATGATGAGGCGTTCGAAACGAGGCTGTTTAGGTCTGTTGTTAGAAGGTTTACAAATCCAGATGAAGCTTTGATTGCCGATCTTATAGCAGCGGACAATCCTAGTCCAGAGACTCAAGCTTACATTAATGCGTTGGCTTTTGAGTATAAATTATTAGAATTTGAAAACTCCCTATGGGAGTGGTAATATTAAAAGGGGCTTTTTAAGCCCCTTTATTTTTTTCTTTCCATTCGAATAAAGCTCTTGCTTTGCTGGCTCCTATTATTTTAGAAATTTCGTCCTCGCTAGCCTCATTTATTTTTTTCACAGATTTAAAATGACTCAATAATTTGTCAGCCGTATTTTCACCTATACTTGGAATAGCTGTCAATTGGGTGCCGAAAGCATTTTTGCTTCTTACATTTCGATGAAAAGTTATTGCAAACCGGTGAGCTTCGTCTCTAATCCGTTGAAGTAATCGGAGACTTTCCGATTTTTTATCAATATGAATAGGATAAGAATCACCAGGGAAATAGATTTCCTCAAGTCTTTTAGCAATACCAATGATTGGCATTTGACCATAGACGCCTAACTCTTGTAAGGCTTCAATTGCTGAAGATAATTGCCCTTTCCCGCCGTCAATTACTACCAACTTGGGCATTGGCTTGCCCTCTTCGAGTAGCCGCTTGTATCTTCTCCCTACGACTTCTTTCATACTTGCAAAATCATCTGGGCCATGTACCGTTTTAATATGATAATGCCTATACTCTTTTACAGCCGGTTTGCCATTTAGAAAGCAAACCATGCTAGCGACTGGATTAGTCCCCTGAATATTTGAGTTATCGAAACATTCGATATGATCGGGAATATCTTGAAGACTCAGGTCATTTTGCAATTGACGGATTACACGGTCTTTTTTATCTTGGTTTAGGCCAATCAACAGGGCTTTTTCTTTTTTGTAGAAAAGTGCATTTTTATAGGAAAGCTCTATTAGCTTTTTCTTATCTCCAATTTTAGGAGTGAATACATTCAGTCCCTCAATTGGCTCAGAAAGTTCGATATTCAAAAGAATCTCTTCTGCGTCACTATGAAATTGATCTTGTAACCGTATCAAAGCTGTAATTAGCAACTCCTCTGGGCTTTCGTCCAATTTTTTCTTGAGCTCGACATTTTTTGAAGTAATCAATGATCCATTTTTAATCCTCATGTAATTCACGTAAGCAGTTTGCTCATCAGTGACAATTGTACATACATCCAGATTCTTAATCGATGGACTAGTGATTAGTGATTTCGCCTGATATTTCTCTAGTGAATCGAGCTTTTCTTTCATTTTCTGAGCTTTCTCAAATTCTAGATTCTCAGCTAGAATTTGCATCTCATTTTTGAAGTAGCTCTTCGCCTGACCTAGATTTCCTTTTAAAATGTGCTTTGCCTGTTCCAAATCGGTTAAATACTCAGTTTCTTTTTGTAAACCGACACATGGTCCTTTACAGTTGCCAATATGATATTCCAAACAGACCTTGTATTTGCTTTCGGAAACTTTATAGGGGGATAGATCTAGTTTGCAAGTTCGGATGGTGAAAAGCTCACGGATTAGGTCCAAGACGTTGTTCATTGCTTTCACACTTGCGAATGGACCGTAATAAGTCCCACGCTTTGGGATCATTTTTCGTGTCTGAAATATCCTTGGGAAATTCTCTTTGGTAACCAAAAGATAGGGATAGGTCTTGTCATCCCTTAATAGGATGTTATACTTAGGCTGTGATAATTTTATAAGATTATTTTCAAGAAGGAGCGCATCAAACTCACTATTGACTAGGGTGATCTCAATGTTCCGAATCTCTTTGACCATTCGTTTGGTTTTGAGATTGACACCTGTGCTTTTATTGAAATAACTACTTACACGCTTCTTTAGGCTTTTGGCTTTACCTACGTAGATGAGTTCATTTTCCTCATTGAAATACTTATAGACCCCGGGTTGGTCTGGAAGGCTTAAGTGTTCGCTTGGAAGATAGGAGGAGGACTGCATGGTTTAAAATTAAAAAACAGCCTTTGGATTAAGGCTGTTTTTTGAAATAGTTCTTATATTCTTAAAAGTCGTTTTTCTTTGCGTCATAATCAAAATCTGCGAATCGCTGACTTTCTTTTTCGTAGACATCGCAATTTATTTCAATGCTAAGTGGGCGCTCTGGCCTTGGGAAAGCACCTTTGGTATACCCAAGGCTAGCATCAGCATAGACTTTTTCCATAAATTTTACCCAAATAGGCCGTGCGGTACGTCCTCCTTGTCCCGCAATCCAGCTTCTAAAGTGTATGGCACGGTCATCTCCACCTACCCAAGTTCCACTTACCAAATCCTTGCTGATTCCCATATACCAGCCGTCTGAGGCATTCTGTGTTGTCCCTGTTTTGCCACCGAGTTCATTCCCTTCACGTATTGAATAAGGCACGCCTTGACTCGTACCGCCGCGCTCTTCAAATCCGCCTCTTAACATATAGGTCATCAAATAAGCATGTTCTTCGCTCATAGCAGGACGTTTTTTAGCGGTAAACTGCTGGATGACATTTCCATTTTTATCTTCAATCCGATCGATGTAAAAAGGAGTTGTATGCTCACCTTTATTGACAAATGTTCCAAATGCACCCACCATTTCGAAGATCGACACATCGTTCACGCCTAGTGCTAAGGAAGGTACTTCCTCCAGATCACTGGTGATTCCTAATCTCCGCGCAGTTTCTATTACTATTTTTGGGCTGAGTTTTTTCATCATATAGGCAGTGATAGAATTAACAGATTCAGCCATAGCGTGTCTAATGGTCATTTTCTCATAAGAAAACTTTCCATTGGCATTGGAAGGACTCCAAGCTGGTTGTCCAGGAATATAAACTTCAACTGGCTGATCGATCACGCTGTAGCAAGGACTGTATCCATTTTCAATAGCGGCTGCATAGACAAAAGGCTTAAATGTTGATCCCGGCTGTCTTTTGCCTCGTTTTACGTGATCAAATTTGAAGTACTTATGATCAAGACCGCCTACCCATGCTTTGATTTTTCCCGTAAGTGGGTCCATGCTCATAAATCCTGTCTGTAGGAATTTTTTATAATATCGAAGCGAATCCATAGTACTCATTAGCGTATCTATTTCTCCGTGCTCCCATGAAAAGACATTCATACGTTTTTTCTCATTCAATTTGAGATTGATCGAATCTGTATCATTTCCAAATCTAATTTTCAAAAGTCGATAAGCTTCCGTTCTTCTTACTGCATCTTCGATGAAATTCTCGATAATGCGATTATCTCCATCCACCCATGGATCTCGCTTTCCCATCTCATTGTAGAAAGCTTTTTGTAAAGATCTCATGTGATCATCCACGGCTTCTTCTGCATAGCGTTGCATTCGGCTATCGATAGTCGTATAGATTTTTAATCCGTCCCCATAGAGGTCATAGGCCGTGCCATCTGATTTGAGATTTTCTTTCGTCCATTGAATTAAATCTGATTTTGCAATTTCCCGAAAGTAGGTGGCTAGACCTTTATTTTGGTTGGCAACACTATAATCAAGTGCTATTGGAAGGCTGGATAAAGAGTCAAACTCCACTTGAGTGAGATGATCATTTTTCATCATTTGATACAAAACAGTATTTCTCCTTCTCAGTGAATTATCTGGATTGTATACTGGACTGTAATAAGTTGGAGCTTTAAATAATCCCACTAAAACTGCCGCTTCCTGGACGGCCAAGTCTGAAGGTTTTTTATTGAAAAAAGTTTCCGATGCAGTTTTTATCCCGTAGGCATTCGAACCAAATTCGGAAGTATTTAAATACAGAGTTAAAATCTCATTTTTGGTGTAGGATTTTTCAAGCTGGGTAGCCACGATCCATTCTTTGGTCTTGATGATCAACATCCGAAGTCCTGGTATAGAGCTTAAAACTCCTTGAGAATCATCTCCTCGAGTTTTAAAGAGATTTTTTGCAGTTTGTTGGCTTAGGGTAGATCCTCCTCCTGAATCTTGTCCAAGCAAAATAGATTTAACAAAAACTCGAATCATTGCGATCATATCAATACCAGAGTGCTCCTCAAATCGAACATCTTCTGTAGAGATCAAAGCATTGACTAGATTTGGAGATAAGTCTTCATATTTGACTGGACTTCGATTCTCTCTATAGTAGGTACCAAGAAGAATCCCATCTGCCGAATACAAGCCAGAAGCGATTTCTGAATCAGGATTTTCGAGTGCCTTGAAATCAGGTAAGGGACCAAAAAGTCCCAAGAAATTAATGCTGATCATCCAAACAAAAAGGATGAAGCCAAAAAAACCTGCAATGAAGGCTATCCAGAGGTATTTGATAGTCTTAGATACCCAACTGGGGGTTTTTGGATTGATAGCTTTACTCATAGTTTACTTATAAATAGACTTGAAAAAAGTCCTGTATTCTTCTAGATTTTTGCTTTTATTTAACTCTTGAAAATTCTCTATGGAAATAAAGAAGGACTGCTCTTTAATTTCAGGAATAAGTCCTTCTGATTCGAATTCTTTCTGGAACAGCTTGAAGTATTCTTTTGCTTTTTCCGAATTTGAAAAAGGGCTGATGATGAAAATTGCATTTTCCCGATTCATATTCATGTTTCCAGTTCTCAATCGTGCATTCGAGAAGTTTTTAGCATGAAAATTCTCTAAATCTCCAAGCAAATTCTTTGCAGTATTTTCTTGACTTGGCTCCATTGCGATCACAAAGATATGTGTTTGGGACTCGTTTATTTTATAAGGAGAGTCTGCCAGTTCGAAAACGTTTTCTTCCCCAATATTGGACTCATTATTTGTTGCCGTAGAATCATTTTCGTCGATCGTTTTTGGATTGAGAGCGGTCAACTCTTCTGCCGACAACAAAGGATTAAGCATATTCTTTGCCAATTCTACCAAGGCCGAGTCTTGGGTGTTTTGTATGTAGACTTCCAATCGTTCGCGGTATCTATTTCTGGTCTCAGTTTTTCCAGTTACCATCACGTCGAGCAGTAGCAGTCGCTCTGTATTTCTTGTGAGTGGATACTCTTCCAATGTGGCTTTGATGATCGATTTCGCTATTTGGTAATTCCCGCCATAGTAAGCATCATATGCACTTTCGTATTGTTTTGAAGAAGCCAAATATGCCATGTTTCCACTTGCTGCATCAGGATTATTCACTGAGAAGGTGTATTGAGATTCAGGAAATTCCCGATTCAGCCGAGATACATATTGCTTAGAATTTCCGCCTAGGTCTTTTTGCCCGAGGTACAGCAGGTAATATGCCTCAGGCTTTCGATTGGAGCCGGGATATCTTCTTACTAAAGTTTCCAAATTAGAAATACTTGGAGGTACCTCTTGGAGATTGAAGTAAAGTAGCTTACCCAGTTCGAAATAAGATTCTTCCAATTCATTATTAAGATTAGCTATTTGCTCCGGAGAGCTCGGTATCTGGGCCAATAGAGTTCCCAGATCAGGAATTTGATCTAATGGATTAGTTTCAGGTGATACATCTGTTGAATCATTTTTAGAATTTCCCGAAATGGTCGGAGTAGCACTTTGAAAACTTGCTGCACTCCGTCTCCAATTATCTTGCAATGGGCGATTTCCCCATGTTCTTCGGAAGTCGATGGCTCCTTGCTGCATAGCCACCCCATTGTCAAAATAGAATTTTGATCCACCACCACGGTCGCTAAATGCCAGCAGATTGTCAAAAATACTTGCGTTTTTAGGTTTCTCAGCTGCTTTTGCAGCTGCCAGTAATCGTTCTTCCTCTATTTTTATAAAGCTGCTAGCTACAATGGCTTGTTCCTCTGGAGTCATCTCAGTTAGTAAAATCAAGCTGTCATTAGACTCAATCCGCTCAAAGTGAAAAACGTAACTGTCCAAAGAAGTTTTTTGCTTTTGAATTTGAATCGATACCGGATCCGTATCGTTGATGAAGGTAAGTGCAGAATCCAAGTAATATTTGGTAGCACGATAGTCCTTAAATTCATTAAGGTTTATCTCAGCCAGCTTCTGATAGATATACCCTTTTAGTCTGGGGTTGCTTCCAGGTTCTTTTGCAGCTTGGTGGAGTAGGTCTAGCGTTAGTCCAGTATCACCTTGTTTTTCTTCGAAGAGCGCCCTCTCGTAAATCACTACGTCCTTAAGATCTCGATTTTTTGGGTCTTCGTAAAGATCATCATAATAGTTCCTTACGCGCTTTAGATCCTTGCTCGCATTAAGTTCCGCAACTTGCTGCGCATAGAGCTGAGCGAAAAAACTCCGCTCGTATGGAGGGTTGCCATCTAGGGCTTTCTTGTAATAGTCATAAGCTAAGGCATCCAAGCCTTCACGCTGATAGCGTTGGCCCAAAATGAAATTGATTCGGGATTCTTCTTTCTTGTCAGCCACATATTCAAGTGACTTGTCCAATGCTCCAATTACGCCGTTTTTATCTGATCTCGATTCATAATAATAAGCGAGGGTTCGGTAAAGCTCGTATCTATTTTCTTCCGAGATTTTTGATTCTTTGGAGAGGTAGTCAATTGTGAAATTTGCCTTTTCTATTTCTCCTAAATCCACATATAGTCTAAGTAGGGTAATGATCGTTTTATGACGAAGATCATTCTCCTTAGAATTTACATTGATGTATTTGAAGGTATTTTGGGAATCATCAAAGTGAGATTGGTAATAGTCAATTTTGCCAAGTATGTAATAACTATCATCGACCCACTTGCTTATTTTATGCCATTCAATTGCTTTTGAAGCCAGTTCTACCGCGGATTTAAGTTTTTCAGCGTTGCCTAGGACGGTTGCAGAATCAATCGGTATGAAGACGGGGAGGACTTGGGTATAATCCTCCTTGTAATTTTTGTAAATTTCCGCTTCCACTTCCTTCAGCTTGACATCCGCCAGATAGTAGGCGTTATAATGTGAAGTAAGATTGTGAAAAGTTCGATTAGTGAATGTATTGCGCTCTGAGGAGCAAGCCATGGCAAAAAGCAACACAATAAATACTAACCTAGATAATTTTGACATGTGGATTTCTTCCCAATTAAAGTACCAAAATAGGATTTTTAACCTTCTTACAGAACGAAATTATAGAGCGATTATTTCTAAGGCGCCATATGACCTATATTTGCGTATTGATTTTTATAAAATTTAACCTCTGATAATGAAGACTGGTGATCCTGAGAGAAAGCCCAGTAGTACGCCCACCTATGTTAAATACATTGGTTTATCATTTCAACTCTTTGGAGTGATTGGCGCTGGTACTTGGTTTGGGTGGTGGATTCAACAAAAGAGCGAAATGAAATTCCCGATTTGGCTTTTACTATTTTCTTTTTTGTCTGTAGGAATTGCTTTTTACCAACTTTGGATGTCAGCGAAGCAGGATAATAAGTGATTTTCTAAAATATGGCTATTTTTGTATCTTATCCTTGGCATCTATGGCACTTCCTAAAAATACTCATATTCGGTTCCTCTTGTTTTCTTTGGCTATTGCAGTTTTAATAGGCGTATTGAGTTTGGTTTTTCCTTTTTTGATTCATGAAAAAATCTGGAATATTTACTTTTTCCTTATGATTTTTTCCTTTTTGATCAGTTTACTCAGTGGATTTCTCTTAAAATCCTTCAGTGAAAATTTCTTTCAAATCATGGTTTTAGCAATGATTTTAAGATTTATCGGCACTTTAGTGTTTATTGGAATTGCCGTTTGGCCTAGTATGGAAAATATTATTCTGTTTATAGCAGATTTCTTCATCATTTTTTTGTGCTACTTAGTTTTTGATATCTACACCTTTCTGTCTAACTTGCGCCCGATTTCGAAGTAGCCCTCAAAAAATAGAGTTGATGACGCGTAAAATACTGGTACTAAGTCTTTTAATTTCAGCATTTTTGCTAGGTTTTGCCGGCAATACTTATGCTGCTGGTGGAGAAGAAGATAAGACGAGCTTCATCATGCATCACGTAAAGGACTCTCATGAGTGGCATTTTGCGACTTTTGGTCACACTCACGTAACTTTACCACTACCTGTAATCGTGTATTCAGGAGACAGAGGTTTAGAGTTCTTCAGCTCTACAAATTTTCAAAATCATGAAACCCACCTTTTCGGAGAAGAATATGCCCATGAAGGGTATTTTATCGATGAGCACGATCACTTGGGTAGAGTAGATGATGCAAGCTTTGTAGAGTTTTCTATAACCAAGAACGTAATTATGCTATTTATAGTATTAATCGTTGTTGGATGGCTGGCACTTTCTGCCGCGTCATTCTATAAGAAAAATGGGGCTGTAGCTCCGAAAGGTGCTGCCGCGATTATTGAACCAATTGTTATCTTCGTGAGAGACGACATTGCAAAAAATTCGATCGGTCCACAATACAAACGATTCGTTCCTTATTTGATTACGCTTTTCCTTTTTGTGTGGTTTGGTAACTTGCTTGGGCTTATCCCAGGTGCTGCCAACATGACTGGAAATATTGCTGTCACCTTAGTTCTGGCCGTGTTGACATTCATTATTACCAACGTAAATGGAAATAAGGCTTACTGGAAGCATGTTTTTATGACTCCTGGTGTGCCTCCTCTGATGCTATTGATTATTGTTCCGGTAGAAATCATAGGCTTATTCACTAAGCCATTTGCCTTGATGGTTCGACTTTTCGTCGCGATCACCGCAGGCCACATTGTAATTCTCGGCTTCATTGCCTTGGCATTTATCTTTGAATCAGTCACTATCGGTATAGCAAGTACGTTGATGGTGACCTTTATAAATTTGATCGAATTGTTAGTAGCGACTATTCAGGCTTATGTATTTACGCTGTTCTCTGCGATGTACATTGGGTCCGCGGTAGCAGAGCACGCACATGATGATCATCATTAAAATTAGGAATTTCTTTTGTTCAATTATATAAATTAAATGTTATGTTAACTATTATCTTGTTGACTGCTGGTTATGCTCTAATGGGAGCTGGAATCGGTGCAGGTATTGTTGCGGTTGGCGCAGGCCTAGGTATCGGTCGTATTGGTGGACAGGCTATGGAAGCTATTGCTCGCCAGCCTGAAGCTGCTGGAAAGATCCAGGGTGCAATGTTGATCATTGCTGCCTTGATCGAGGTAGTTTCTCTATTTGCAGCAGTTATCTGTTTGTTGATCGCCCTAAACATCGCGGGGATCGCATAATTAAATTGGAAAGGGATTGGCGCTAGGCCTTTCCCTTTTCTTTATTTTATTGAACAATTTGGAATAAAATTTCAAAAAATGGATTTAATCACACCCGGTACCGGTCTTATTTTCTGGCAATTATTTGGCTTTTTGGGCCTTCTATTCATTCTAATCAAGTTTGCTTGGAAGCCAATGCTTGCAGCTCTTGACGAGAGAGAAAGTAGCATTGAGAATGCATTGAAGTCAGCTGAAACAGCTAGAAATGAAATGGCTAACCTCAAGGCTGAAAATGAGAAGTTGCTAACTGAAGCAAGATTGGAGCGAGATATCATTTTGAAAAAAGCGCAAGATGCTTCAGTTAAAATGATTGATGAAGCAAAAGAGGATGCTATAAAAGCTGGAGCTCAAATGATTGCTAATGCAAAAGCAGTAATTGAAACAGAGAAGAAAGCTGCTTTAGCAGACATTAAAACTCAAGTTGCTTCGCTTTCCCTTGAAATAACAGAGAAATTATTGAGAAAGAATCTATCTGATGATAAAGCTCAAAAAGAGCTTGTTGATGGGTTTTTAAACGAACTTAAGCTTAATTAATTACTCTCCATGTCAAATCATAGAGTAGCACACCGGTATGCAAAGTCCATTATGGAGCTTTCCCTTGAAAAGGATATCCTTGAGGAAGTGCATGCTGATTTTGTCAAGCTTTCCACCATGGTAAAGGGAAATAGGGATTTGGCTCTCATGCTAAATAACCCGATTATCTCTTCCGAGAAAAAATTGAAAGTTCTAAATGCCCTTTATGCTACAGATGCTCAAAAGATGACACTTACTTTTTTTGAAATAGTCTCAAGAAAAGGTAGAGAAAATGTCTTGGTGGATGTAGCTAAGGAATTTGAAAACCAATACAATATTCATAAATCAATTCAAGTAGCTGAATTGAGTACAACCTATGCCATAGATGAAAAATTGCGCAATCAGTTTATCGAAGTGGTAAAAGAGATTTCTGGTTTGAAGACGGTTCAACTCGTTGAGAAAATAAATCCAGATTTGATTGGTGGTTATATCTTAAAAGTAAATGACCGTCAACTTGATGAATCACTTAGCTCGAAGCTAAGAATTTTGAAAGCGGAGTTCAGTGAGAATCATTACGAAAGTAAAATCTAATTAAAAAGCATTAATCTACGATATCATGGCAGAAGTAAGACCAGATGAAGTTTCGGCAATTTTGAGAGAGCAACTCTCGGGAACAAGAACAGCCGCGGAACTAGAAGAGGTGGGCACAGTCCTTCAAGTGGGGGATGGTGTAGCACGTATCTATGGACTTTCCAAGGTTCAGGCGGGTGAATTGATCGAATTCGACAATGGCCTGAAAGCAATGGTGCTTAACCTGGAAGAAGACAATGTAGGAGCCGTACTTTTTGGGGACTCTAAAGAGGTCAAAGAAGGTGATACGGTAAAAAGAACCAAGAAAATTGCTTCTCTAATGGTTGGCGAAGGAATGCTTGGCCGTGTGGTCGATACGTTAGGTATTCCTATCGATGGAAAAGGTCCTATCACTGGTGAGTTGTACGAGATGCCACTTGAGCGAAAAGCTCCTGGCGTGATCTACCGACAGCCGGTCACGGAGCCTCTTCAGACTGGTATCAAATCTATTGATGCAATGATCCCAATCGGTCGTGGTCAGCGTGAGTTAGTAATCGGTGATCGTCAGACAGGTAAGACTGCTGTAGTTATTGATGCTATAATCAACCAAAAGGAATTTTACGATAGAGGCGAACCTGTATTCTGTATCTATGTAGCGATCGGACAGAAGGCCTCTACCGTGGCAAACGTAGTAGCTGCATTAGAAAAAGGTGGAGCACTTCCTTATACAGTTATTGTAGCCGCTTCTGCCGCAGATCCTGCTCCAATGCAGTTTTTTGCACCATTTGCAGGTGCATCTATTGGTGAATTTTTCCGTGATACTGGTCGTCCTGCGCTAGTTGTTTATGATGATCTTTCCAAACAAGCTGTTGCATACCGTGAAGTTTCCTTGCTTTTGCGAAGACCTCCGGGACGTGAAGCTTATCCAGGAGACGTATTTTACCTTCACTCTAGATTGCTTGAAAGAGCTGCGAAAATCAATAAGTCTGATACCATTGCGCAGCAAATGAATGATTTGCCAGATTCAATTAAGCATTTGGTAAAAGGTGGAGGGTCTTTGACGGCACTTCCTATCATCGAAACTCAAGCTGGTGACGTATCTGCCTATATCCCGACTAACGTAATTTCTATTACAGATGGTCAGATCTTCCTAGAGACAAACCTATTTAACGCAGGTATTCGTCCTGCGATCAACGTAGGTATTTCTGTATCTAGGGTAGGTGGTAATGCTCAGATCAAAGCAATGAAGAAAGTAGCTGGTACATTGAAGCTTGATCAAGCTCAGTTCCGTGAGTTGGAAGCTTTCTCTAAGTTTGGTTCTGATCTTGATGCTACTACTAAGCTGACAATTGAGCGAGGTAGAAGAAATCAGGAAATCTTGAAGCAACCACAGTATTCTCCAGTTTCTGTAGCTAATCAAGTTGCGATCATCTATGCTTCTACAAAAGGCTTGATGGATTCCGTACCTGTAGATCAGTCTAGAGTATTTGAAAAAGAGTTCTATACACTTTTGGAATCAACTTATCCTGAAGCACTAACCTTTATTCTTAAGGGAGATATAGATGGAGCAGGGAAGATTTTGGCTACTGCTGCTGCAGAATTAGCTCCTAAATACGCGAAATAATCGAAACGAATCCGGGAGGGTCAAACCTTCCGGTTTTTTATACCAAGTACAAAGCAACCACTGATGGCTAACCTTAAGGAAGTAAAGCAACGGATCACCTCAGTAGTCTCTACTCAGCAGATTACTAAGGCCATGAAAATGGTATCCGCAGCCAAACTCAGAAGAGCGCAGGACAAGATCACCCAGATGCGTCCATACTCTCAGAAGTTGACTCAAATCCTGAATAATGTATCTGCAGCTTCGGAAGGAGCAGCGGATATCGTGTATGCTGAAAAGCGTGAAGTAAATAAGGTACTTATCGTACCAGTTACTTCGGATAAAGGACTTTGTGGAGCTTTCAATTCAAATGTTATAAAAGCTTGTAACGCTTCCATTCTTGGTCAATTTGCAGGAAAAGAAATAACCATTTTACCTCTGGGTAAAAAGGCTTACGAGGCCTTCAAAAAGCGTGATTTTGCATTGATTCCTGATTTCTATCAGGTTTTTGGTGACCTTACCTTTGACAATGTAAGGTCTGCTGCAGAGTATGCGATGAACTCATTTTTGGAGGGAGAATATGATCAGGTTGTTTTGGTTTTCAATGAATTTAAAAATGTAGCTACTCAGTTTGTTCAAACTGAGCAGTTTCTTCCAATGTCAAATGGTGATACTGAAGAAGAAAAAACTGCAGAAACTGATTACATCTTGGAACCTTCAAGAGCCTACATCATCGAAGAGTTAGTGCCAACATCATTGAAGATTCAGTTTTACAAGGCCGTATTGGAAAGCAATGCTTCTGAGCATGGCGCTCGAATGACTGCGATGGATAAAGCCACTGAAAATGCTGGAGATCTTCTTAAGGAGCTTCGATTGCTTTACAACAGAAGTCGTCAGGCAGCTATTACAAACGAAATTTTAGAAATTGTAGCAGGTGCTGAAGCACTAGGCTAAAAAATTACAATAGCCCTAATTTCTAAACCACAATTCGAAAGGATTGTGGTTTTTTGTTTTTGGTATGATTTTAGTTTTTCCTGCTGCAAAGCCGTAGTGAACTCAGAGGTTTCAGAGAGCGAAATTAGAGTTCGCCAAAATTGGGCAATGGCATTCTTTACCGCCAAGGGTACGGGGATTTCGCAAAGGGTCCCCAAAGATATTTTAGGTGCTGAAAATCCCTTCATCCAAGAAGTAGCGTGCGGAAATCGCGAAATATAATAGCCAATGGAAAAGCTCAGGGGCATGATAATCACTTGTAATTGATGTTTAGGTCAAATCATCTCAATCAGCAATTAGGGTTCACCAAACGTTGGATGGTATTTTTAAATGCAAATGACGCGGAGGTTGTTCAAAGGGTTTAATAGTAATAAAGCTAGCGCAAGTCTTCGGACTGGGATTTTTTAATGATAGTCAGTGGGGACAAATATCTAGGGGTAGAATAGATTCTTTTGCTTTTTCAAGAAAATAAATCTTCCCTAATAAATCGCTAATTTGATTGAATTCAAAAAGCAACTCAATGAAAATCGTATTTCAATTCTACTTATTCACAGGGTTCGTCCTGATTTTTGGCTCTTGTGCTCCAAAATCTAAAGAAGTAAAACCACCAAACATTATTTTTATTCTTGCCGATGATCTAGGCTACGGGGACGTAGGAGCATTTAATCCGGTAAGTAGAATTAAAACTCCTTACCTCGATCAACTTTCTTCCGAAGGGATGATTTTTACGGATGCACATACCACTTCTTCGGTTTGCACGCCAACACGCTATGCTTTATTGACTGGTCGGTATAATTGGCGAACCCGATTAAAGGAAGGGGTGCTAACTGGCAAATCCCGCGCATTAATTCCAGAAGACCGAACAACTCTTGGTTCCATGTTGCAGCGATCTGGCTATGAGACAGCCTTTATAGGAAAGTGGCATCTCGGTATGGATTGGGGTTTGAAGGATGGCGAAACGTTCGATGAGGGCGGTTGGAATCCAGAGGATTATGATCAGTTGGATTTTGGCAAACCAATTGCTAATGCACCCGGCACACGTGGCTTTGATTATTCATTTGCCCTACCAGCTTCATTAGATATTGCACCCTATGTCTATGTGGAAAATAATAAAATCACTAGTATTCCCACCAAAGTGACGATTGATGCCGGAGAATATTCTTGGTGGCGCGAAGGACCGACCAGTGATGATTTTATCCACGAGCAGACAACCCCTTTATTTTTTGAGAAGAGTATAGAATTCATCAATCAGAAGGCAAACTCAGAAAAACCTTTCTTCTTGTATTTGGCTTTACCATCACCGCACACGCCGATTTTGCCAACAGAGACTTGGCAGGGAAAAAGTGGATTGCTTCCTTATGCGGACTTCATGATGATGATCGATGATTACATCGGAAAACTGAACCAGGCTATAAAGGCTGCCGGCATAGAGGGAAATACACTCCTTGTTTTCACAAGTGACAATGGCTGTTCACCAGCTGCAGGTTTTGATAAACTCGTGGAAATGGGACATCTGCCAAGCGGGGTATTTCGGGGGCATAAAGCAGATATTTACGAAGGTGGACATCGTGTGCCTATGATTATTAAATGGCCGGAGAAAATCAAAGCAGGAACTAGTCAATCTGCCACCATCTCCCAAACGGACTTCATGGCTACCTTCGCAGATTTGGTGGGATATAAACTCAGCGAAAATGAAGGAGAGGACAGTTATAGTTTGGTGAACCTTTTCGAAGGAGATAAAGGAATGGACCAAATTCGTGAAGGGACCGTATTTCATTCGGTGAATGGAACATTTGCCATCCGTAAAGGAGATTGGAAGCTAATCACTGCCAAAGGCTCAGGAGGCTGGAGTTTTCCAAAGCCTGGTGACCCTGCGGAAGTAGATCTTCCTGATATGCAGCTTTATAATCTTAAAACTGATCCTAGCGAGACCAAAAATCGCTACTTGGAAATGCCTGAAAAAGCCGAGGAACTGCGGCAGCTTTTGGAGAAATACATCAAAGATGGCCGGAGTACACCTGGAACTCCACAGGCTAATGATGCATTTGAAGGAGAGTGGAAGCAGACGTGGTTTATGAAAGCAGGATGATTTTTTACAGTGGAGTCGCAGATGACGCTCTAGGCGGGTAGTCATTAACAAGCGATTGGAGTGCTTTTTTTGCCAGAGTAGAAATCAAATTTTGAATGTCATACTCTAGTTGATTTTTTCTTTAATATAAAAACCCTCCAGGTTTTCAAAACTTGGAGGGTTTGAATAAATCGTCTAACAGATAGTTTCGCTTTGCTCGCAATGTCGATTACAACCTCAATGCCCTAGCAATCACTTGCGCCATGATTCCCAAGCCTTCGGTATTTGGGTGCACACCATCTGGTAATAGAGCTTCTTTTCCCATAAAAGGGGTGTATAAATCTATAAGTTCGGATCCGCTTTCATGTGCAATATCAATTAGCATAAGCCGCTGCTCGTTATTCATTATGTCTGGGGTAATTCCAAAATTTACTCGGGTGACTGGCACTGGAAGGATCACATAGACTTTGCCGTCTCCGGGCATCGTTTTCTTGAATTCGTGAATCATATCCAAGTAGTCTTGTCGGAATTCCGAGGCAAATTTCCAGTTTTGCGGTTTCGAGTCGTTGGTGCCGAGCATGATGATCAGGATATCTGGTGCAAAATCCTTGACTTCCTGAAACTGCGGCTCATTCCAATAAGGAAAATCACCTTTCCGGAGCAAAGTTCGACCGCTTACCCCAAAATTCCCTACCTGATAAGCTTTGCCAAGGATTGCCTGCATCTGAAGTGGATAGCTATTTGGGTTATCCCTACCTGGACCTTGTGTAATACTATTTCCGACACAAGCCACTTTAATTGGCGCTTGGCCAAAGGCAAGACAATAGCAAAAAAGCAGTGCAAAAGTAATTTTTAAGGTTTTCATAGGCTTATTGTAGGTTTTTTGGTTTTTAGAAATCTGCCATCCGACAGGAAATCTCATCAAACTAGCAAAAAAATTCCTAAGTTCAGCTCAAATTTCCATGAGCAGGCTTCGCTCAAACCTAAATTTCCTTCATGCTACTTTTAGAAAAAACCCACCTTCGACTTTCATGGCTTTCCATCGATGTGGTGCTGGGTGCTTTGGCTGGGTTAGTATTTTTTTCTAAGCTTTTTAGGATCGAATTAGAATGGCAGGTGTTTTTGCTTTTGGGTTTGGCAGTTTGGAGTATTTATACTGCAGATCATCTGCTGGATAGCCGCCAGAAAACAGAAGTGGATCTTTCGCCGCGCCATATTTTTCATTTGAAATATAAAAATAGTCTCAGAATCAGTCTTGGTTTGGTATTGATTTGTGGGCTCAGTCTAGCTTATTATACTTTTGGTCTCAGCAATGAATTGGTTTGGAGTCTGATCTTAGGTACGTTGATCTCTGCCAGCATGCTACTCATCCGACTTGCCGGTAGAAGTATGGCTTGGGCTAAAGAAATTAGCATTGCCCTATTTTATGTATTAGGAATTGTATGGATTCCATTGCTCCGAGTTAAGGTGCTAGATTTGAGTTGGGAGATTATTCTATTTCTGGGGAGCTACATTTTACTTGCCTTGATCAATTTGCTTATACTTTCGCATCTGGATCGCATACAAGACCAGCTTAGCGGATTTTTTTCGGCAGCATTACTGTTTCCTCCTATCAAATTTATTGGCCTTATCAGAAAGCTTTGTTTTCTTTCTTTGCTGATTGGACTGGCGAGTTTTATTCTTTTGCCTTCATTTTACAGACCATTTGCCTGTATTTTAATGGTAATGTCTTTGGTGCATTACTTGGCTTTTTTCAATCCGAAACTTTCTGCTGAAAAAGTCAGATTACGAACCGAAGCTGTCTTTATTCTTCCGGTTTTGCTGTATTTTCTTTAGACAAAGGCACTGTGTCCAGTAATCGCTCTCCCCACGATCAAAGAGTTGATTTCTTTGGTGCCTTCGTAGCTGTAAACGGCTTCGGCATCTGCGACAAATCGCGCAATATCATGACGAAGTAAGATTCCATTACCTCCAAATAGTGCGCGGGAATTATCCACAATCGAGCGCATCCGAAGGGTGCAAAATACCTTCGCTAAGGATGCGTGCTCATCTCGAAGCATATCTGAGTCCTGCATTTCTGAAAGTCGAAATACCATCGTTTGCATGGCTGTAAGATCCCCGAGCATCGTCACCAAAAGATCCTGAACAAGTTGGAAGGAGGCTATGGGCCGCCCAAATTGTTTTCGCTCGTTGGTATAGGCTAAAGCTAATTCGTAGGCCCCGCGAGCACATCCTACGGCTTGCCAAGCTACTCCGGCTCTGGTCATTCGCAAGACTTTAGCAGTGTCCTTGAAGGAATTTGCCTCCTGAAGTCTGTCAGTTTCCGGTACTTCGCAATTAGTCAATGTAATCAAGGCATTTTGGACCGTTCGTAAAGCCATTTTATCCTCAAGTTTCTCTGCCAAAAACCCTGGATTGCCTTTTCTAACGATAAAGCCTTTCACTTGCTGATCCTCCAAATCCCTAGCCCAGATGATCGTCATATCGGAGAAGGTCGCATTGCCGATCCACTTCTTTTGACCATTCAGAATCCAGACATCCCCTTCACGTTTGCATGTAGTCGTCAATCCGCCAGCTACACCAGAACCCACTTCAGGTTCGGTCAAACCGAAAGCTCCAATTTTCTCCAGCTTTTGCATGGGTGGAAGCCATTCCTGTTTTTGAGATTCAGAGCCACAGAGGTAAATACTTCCCATAGCCAGCCCACTTTGCACTCCGAAAAATGTAGAGATGGAAGTATCGATTCTTGCCATTTCCATTGCCACAAAACCTTCTAAAAGAGCGGAATGTCCCGGACAACCATAACCTTGATAGGTCAATCCGGCAATATCTAGCTCAGCCATCTTTGGGATTATCTGCATGGGGAATTCTCCCCGATTCCAATAATCATTTGCGATTGGCTTGATTTCTCGTTCCATAAACTCGCGAACACGAAGCTGAATCTCCCGCTCGTGGTTTGGTAGGCTTTTGCCTAATTCATAAAAATCCCCGTTAATTGGGGGAATTACTTTGGGTTTGCTTCCACTTTTCATCATTCCCATCATTTTGGAGAGGTCTTCCTCACTCATTTGGGATACAAGGCCGACCATTTTGGAGAGGTCTACTTTTTCAGAAAGTTTAGAGATTTGATCTAGGTCTACTGAGGACAGAAGCTTTCGAAGTCCACCAATGGTTTTAAAAATATTTTTCATAAAAAGGAATTTTGGGATAGTTTACTTTCCTTTAAAATAGTGAAAGATCGCTACAGTTTTATCGCTCCTTTTTATTCTCCCCTTGCTCGGATGGTTTTTGGCACCTCTCTGACTGAAGTGAAAATTGCTTTTGCTGAAAATTTAGCCTTAAAAAGGGTATTAATCATCGGTGGAGGAGATGGCCTAGAGTATAAAGGTTTTGCTCGACAAGTTCGTGGGGAATTTTGGGAGCTTTCGGAGGCGATGCTTCGCAAAGCGAAAAAAAACCTTTCAGAAAGTAAACTGGAGTTTCATTTGGGAAAATTCGAAGCAGATTCTGAAAATAAGTTCGATGAAGTCTGGCTACATTTTGTGCTAGATACTTTTACGGATTTGGAGCTTGAAAAATTTCTAGTTGAATTGAAATCAGCACTTAATCCTGAATCGACACTCTATCTCGCTGATTTTTTTGAGCCTCAGTCTTGGATTCAACAGGTTATTCAATTTATCATGATACGATTCTTTCGGATTTTCACCGCGCACCCAAGAATTGATGTTCCCGAGTATGAGCAATTTCTGAAGAAGGCAGGTTTCAAGAAATTGGAAGAACTAAAGAAAAGAAAGGGCTGGATTCGTGCACAACTTTGGAAAATCTCTGCTAGTTGACTTTTGCTATTATCTCCTCTATCATTGCATCGAAGTAGGCCCCATTTCCGGGCCCATACCAGTTCATCTCTCGCACTTCATGGAAATGCTTATCATATAAGCGATCCGGTGTGATATAGCCAATATAGCCCCCATTGAAGGTCGTGATGATTAGATTGAGCCCTTCCGCACTGGCTGACTTTTCCCATTTCTCATAAAAAACTCCGGACAACTCTCCCGAAGAAGCGATTAACAGGGTATTTCCGATGAGAGTAAAATCTAAGTGGGCATTAGTGTCGCCTAATAAATATTTGAAAAGCCAAGGTCGAATTCGAAGGTTGTCTGAGATCCTCAGGTGAGGTTCCCGAAGCGAAACATCTAATGTCCCATACCCAATTTCCTTGCGATTGATTGTGGCAAATTGAGTCATTCGAATTCGAATCGTCGAATCCAATGCGCTTGCATAATCTGCTACCAGTTGTGGAGTATTGCCATACGAAAGCGGGCGATGGCTTCCAACCGTTCCCGCTGCAAAAAATGCAAAATCATATTCATTTGCCTCCAATGCCTGCATCAGGTAAAAAGGATAATCTCCAGACAAGCCCATAAACTTGGAACTCATCGTTGTGGCGTGTGCAGAATAAGTTAGAAAAGTGGCTTTCTTTCCGTTCTTTTTTGTAAAAATCAGCTGTCTGACAAATGGGTCAATTGGGTCATTTTTGATAAATCTGTTTTCAACAAAAGCTCTTGCGTCGGCTTTCCGAAACGCTATGGAAACAGTGTCCTGAAGAGAAATAGCGGTCTCCAGAGCAGTAACGCTTTTTTTTACCATTAAATCAACAATCTCTTGATTGAATCCGCCAAAAGCTATCTCTCCCAAAGGTCCCGGCATGTAGCCACCCATTCCTGAATGTGTATGCGTGGCGGTGAAGTTTAGCTGATCAATAGGGAGGTTCGCTTTTTCTACTGCTTCCCTGATAGATTTTGCAAGGAAAGGGTGAACGATCAGCAACTCAAAATTCAACCATGCAAGTTGAGTTTTGCCGTTGTTCAAAGTTAAAGCTTTTACAAAACTGCTGTCTTGTACAAATTCGTAAGGACCTCTAGGAGAATATCCAACCAAGTCAATAGGCTCAGGAGGGGTCATATTGGATTTGGACCAACCTGCCATCCAAGTTTCTCCTAAAGTGGTTTGAAAAGGAGTCTCATCTAATCGTTCAAAGGTCTCTTTATAAAATTCCTGCTGTTCAATTGGTGAGCGGTCCACCGTAGTCAAGAGAATCAGAGCTAAAACAAAAAGCACTAAAAATAGCCCAAGGAGGATTTTTAGTGCTTTTTTGAACAGGGAATTCCAATTCATGGATTAGTATTCAAATGTCCCATGCTCGCTTCGGATGGTCACTTTCTTGCCAGAATGAGGCTCTACCCGGCCAATGATTTGAGCTTCGACACCATAAGATTCGGCGATATCGATGATCTCTTCAGCATATCTTTCGTCAAGGTATACTTCCATTCGATGCCCCATGTTGAAGACCTTGTACATTTCTTTCCAGTCAGTTTTGCTTTCCTCTTGGATGATTTTAAACAAAGGGGGTGTTTCGAAAAGATTATCCTTGATCACATGCAGATCATCGACGAAGTGTAAAACTTTGGTTTGTGCTCCACCCGAGCAATGAACCAAGCCATGAATCTTTGGCCTCAAATAATTCAATATGTCAACCATGATCGGCGCATAAGTACGGGTAGGGGAAAGAACTAGTTTTCCCATATTTACAGGAGCCCCCGGAGCTGGATCGGTGAGATTGTATTTGCCTGAATAAATCAAATCTTCTGGAATAGCAGGATCATACGATTCAGGATATTTTGTTTTCAATACTTTATTGAAAATGTCATGGCGTGCAGAAGTCAATCCATTGGAACCCATTCCACCATTATATTGAGTTTCATAATTTGCCTGACCAAAAGAAGATAAACCGACGATCACATCACCTGCTTGGATTTTTTCATTGGATATGACCTCATCTCTTCTCATCCGACAAGTGACGGTGCTATCCACAATGATCGTCCGCACCAAATCGCCTACGTCGGCAGTTTCACCTCCTGTGAGGACGGCATTGACTCCTTTGTCTCGAAGCATTTGAAGTACTTCTTCAGTGCCTTCTATGATGGCGGAGATGACTTCTCCTGGAATAAGGTTTTTATTTCTTCCAATTGTAGAGGAAACTAGGATATTATTGATGGCTCCGACGCAAAGTAAATCATCAGTATTCATGATGATTGCATCCTGAGCGATTCCTTTCCAAACGCTCAAATCGCCAGTTTCTTTCCAATACAAATAAGCCAAAGAGGACTTGGTGCCTGCTCCATCTGCGTGCATGATATTACAATAGTCAGGATCATTACCAAGGGTGTCTTCTACGATTTTGCAAAAAGCATTTGGAAAAAGGCCTTTATCTAGCTTAGAAATAGCCTGATGTACATCTTCTTTGGAAGCAGAGACGCCTCGCTGCATATATCGCTCATTCATTTCACAAAGTTAAGTATTCCATGGGAATTCGGGGGATGTAATTGGAAATTTGAAAAATGAGAATTAAAAAAGCGGTTGGTCAATTTTGAGACCAACCGCTATATCTTAAGGACAGAATTTTTGAAATCGGAAATGCAAAACTTGAATTACTCCTTTATCTCAGTCACCTTAAACTCAGTTCGTCGGTTGACTTGGTGTTCTTCTTCAGTTTGTGCATTCTGGATTATCAATTGGCGCTTACCGTAGCCCTTTGCAATCAATCGTTCACTTGCTATACCCTGAGAAACCAGATAGTCTACAGCAGATTGTGCCCTACGTTGAGTTAGGTCATCGTTGTATGCATCTGTAGCTCGAGCATCCGCATGAGAGCTCAGCTCGATTCGAATCGCTGGATTGTCCTTTAGAATTTGAACCAGCTTGTTAAGTTCAGCAGCAGCATCAGGCCGGATATCTGCCTTGTTCAGATCGTAATAGATATTTTCTAAGACAATGGACCTATCTAAGATCAATTGATCCAAGACTATAGTGGTATCAAGGGTAATATTGGTTACCTCTTGAATTAGCGTTGCCGGATCTGGAGTTTTCCCTTTCGTGCTGTAAGGAACAGACTTTGAGAAATAACCTGTCTTGGAGGCAATGATCGTAAAATTTGCATCAGGGCTAAGTGTGAATCGGACTCTTCCATTAGTATTGGAAAAATCTCCTCCTGACTGTTTGTTATTCCCATCATAGAGAACAACTCGAGCTTGGTCTAGGATCTTGTCTGCTTCTCCTGCGACGCGCTCTTTTGTGATTACGTTGAGCAGGACATTGACGATTTTTGGCTTAGGTGTTTTATCTTCAAAAAAGTAAATATCATCATCACCGACACCACCTTCTCGATTGGAGGAGATGTATCCGGCCTTAGGATATTCTGTGAAAAATATTCCAAAGTCATCATTTAGGCTATTGAAATTCTCACCAAGGTTGGTGATCACTTGCTTTCCGGATTCATCCTTATCAGCTACGAAAAGATCTAATTTTCCATAGCCAGGATGTCCGTCGGAGGAGAAAAAGAATTTGCCGTCAGGAGTCATTCTTGGGAAAAGCTCGTTGCCTGGAGTATTGATGTTTGGACCAAGATTCACGGGGTTTCCAAAATCACTATTGGCTAGCCTTGTAGCTTTGTAGAGATCTATTCCCCCAAAACCCCCAGGTCGATTCGAAGCAAAATAGAGCTCAGAACCATCTGGGCTGAAGGCAGGTGTGGAGTTCCACCAAGTTTCATCTTCATTTAATGGCATCCAGATTGGCTGGGTAAATCCGCCGCCCCGGAAGTAAGATACAAATAAGGTGGTTTCTGGAAAATCTTTTGGAGAGGTAGAATTACCTCTACTGTAGATAATCGTATTTCCATCAGGACTGATTGCGATGGCAGCTTGATTGAGCCCTTCTTCATTTTTAAACTCTGGCAGAGCCTGAACAGCACTTACGTCCACCTTTAACCCCTCAGCTCTTGTGCGAAATAACTTGGTGTAGGGAGAACCATCTGCGGCATACAATCCAGAAGCTTGACGACCAGAGGTGAAGTAAATAAAGTCTTCTGAGATCACAGGAGCGTAATCCGCGCCGGCAGTATTGAGATCTTTGTAATTGACGAGCTCATGCATTGGCCAATAGTCTGCAATTCCTCCGGCCAATTTGATCGCTTCGAGTTGGCGTTGAGTTTCGGCGAGAAACCGATCTTCTTGAGTATAGCCTTTGGCAGTTTCGAAAGCTGCTTTTGCTTCTTCATTCTTGCCATTTGCCTTTAGGCTCAATCCCAGTCGGTAATAACTCTCAAAAGTCGGGTCAGTTTCTACTAGTTTTTGGTAATAAGGCGTGGCTTCTTCGATTCGGTTGGAGAGGCGGTAGCTCTCAGCTATGGTCTGATTAGCTTCCTTATTTTCAGGATCATCTTCCAAAATCTGCGAGAATGACGAAATCGCATATTGGTATTGACCCGAAAGGTATTGCTCATTTCCTTTTTCCTGCAGGCTCTTGCAAGAACTGACTCCGATAAGGAGTAAAAGACTAATCCATAAAAAATGGTTTTTCATCTGAAGCGCTAGGGTTGATCTATCCTGAATATTACTAATTAATTTGGAAAGTATTTGTTTAGCCAACTTTCATTGGCGGAAATCCATACTTTTTCTAAGTCTTTCTTATTTTTTACTAGGGGATTGAACACCAGTGTTTTTTGATCAATTTCTCCTGAAAGCACTCTGGATTTAATTCCCAATGCTGGGTATACTGCTACTTGTCCCTCGTTATTTTTGAAGCTTACTTTTCCCTGATCCGTAAGGTTGACATTTAAAGCATTTTCTAGCTCGCGCAAAGTTCTAACGGAACTGTCAATTGAACATCCGCTAGCACCAAGGCTACTTTCATCCACTCCTAATACAATAAATTGTTCTTCCAAAATTTGAAATGAGGTAGGCATCAAGTTACCATGTGTGTTCCAACCTTCACAAAATTTCTTCAAACTAGTGCTGATTAGTTCTTTTTCCTGCGAGGAGAAAGCTCTTTCTGGCTGATAAACCCAGATTCTAGAATGTGTTGGTAATTGATCAAATGGTACGTACATCTACTTAATAATTTTAGGCAAAGAAAAACCCTTTTTACCTAACGGCAAAAAGGGTCAAATTGATTCAATCCGTTTAGATCAAATTCCCATGTCTTTTGCAATCATTTCTGCGAGGTCGTAAACTTTTACATCTGCTTCCCGCTCTTTATTCTTTACGCCATCGGTCATCATGGTGAGACAAAAAGGACAACCTACCGCAATCATACTTGCCCCTGTTGCTAAGGCTTCTTCAGTACGCTCGATATTAATTTCTTTATTTCCGGGCTCTGCTTCTTTGAACATTTGGGCTCCACCAGCACCACAACAGAGGCCTTTGGTCTTGCAGCGCTTCATTTCCACTAATTCCACATCCAAAGCTTTAATCACATCACGAGGAGCCTCGTATACATCGTTTGCTCTGCCGAGATAGCAAGAATCATGAAAAGTAATCTTTTTGCCTTTGAATTCTCCGCCACCTTTTAAAGCCACCTTTCCTTCATTGATTAGTTGCTGTAGGAACTGGGAATGATGAATTACTTCATAATTCCCGCCCAATGCCGGATATTCATTCTTGATCGTGTTGAAGCAATGAGGACATGCCGTCACTACTTTTTTGATTTCGTAGCCATTCATGACTTGGATATTGGCAACGGCCTGCATTTGGAATAAAAACTCGTTCCCGGCGCGTCTGGCAGGATCGCCTGTACAAGCTTCCTCTGGACCGAGAACAGCAAAGCTGACACCCACTTTATTTAATATTTTCACGAAAGCCTGTGTTACGGCTTTGTATCGCTCATCGAAAGAACCCGCACATCCTACCCAAAATAGGACTTCAGGAGTTTCTCCTTTTCCGGCCATTTCGGCCATGGTTGGTACTTTATAATTTTCTGACATGTATCTATGATTTACGAATTGCGATTTACGAGACCTCTTTTGTTCAGGGAAATCACAAAACCTCAATTTTTTTCAACTGATAAACTATATTATCTCTATTAAACTTTCTTTAACCGACAACCGACAACCGACAACCGACAACCGATTACTGAATCTCCTCCTCCTTCACTTTCTCAGCCCAATTGAATCGATCTGAAGGGCTGAATTTCCAAGGAGAGAAACTGGTTTCCATATTTTGGAACATGGCATTCCATTGAGCTGGAGTACCGGACTCTTCCATTGCTACGTAGCGACGCATTTGGAGTATGATTGAAAGCGGATCGATATTGATAGGACAGGCTTCCACGCAAGCATTGCAGCTCGTACAAGCATTCAATTCCTCTTTGGTAATGTAATCCCCCAGAAGTGATTTTCCATCCTCCAATCCAGCTCCGCCAGCATCTATACTTTTCCCCACCTCTTCAGCGCGATCTCGGACATCCATCATGATTTTTCGAGGAGAAAGTTTTTTCCCCGTCAGATTCGCAGGACATTCTGAAGTACACCTCCCACATTCTGTGCAGGAATAAGCATTCATCACATTGACCCAGGACAGATCATTGACATCTTTCGCTCCAAATCTACCAATCTCAGCAGGCGGGCTAGCAGAAGTTTCTGTAGGAATACCCAGCATCATATTCACCTCATTGGTGACTTCTGGCATGTTGACCATTTCTCCTTTTGGCTTGAGATTAGAATACCAAGTATTAGGGAAAGCCAAGAAAATATGGAGATGCTTCGAATACGTCACATAAACGGCGAAAGCTAAAATGCCTATGATATGAAACCACCATGCGAATCGTTCGATAAAATGTAGGGCTTCAACGGACATCCCCTCAAACAATGGACGAATCAATCCACTGAAGAAAAGCGGGCCCAGAGCTAAATAATGGTCAGCACCTCTGTCAGCTAAGATTTGATCAGTAGCATTCATGGTCAGCACAGCCATCATCAGGATAATCTCTACCACCAGAATAAGCGTGGCGTCAAGTGCCGGCCAGCCTTTCATTTCAGGTTTTTGGAATCGCTCCACTTTAGTCACGTACCTCCTAGTCAGGAATACCACACAAGAGAAAAGAACTGCAACTGCAAGAAACTCGAACATATTCATGGCGGCAGTGTAACCCCCTCCAAGAAATGGCGCGAATAGCCGGTGTGTTCCGATTATTCCATCGAGAATAAATTCAAGTACTTCCAGATTGATCACCACAAATCCGACATAAATCAACAGGTGAAGTAAAGCTGGAATGATTCGTTTAAACATTTTTTGCTGACCAAAAGCGACCAAAGCCATGGTCTTCCAGCGGTCTTCAGCGTGGTCATTGCGGGTCTCGGCTTTCCCCAAAAAGATGTTTCTGCGGAGAAATTTGATCCTTTTGCTGAGGATATAGCCTGCAACGCCCAAAATAAGCACAAATGCAAGTTGTGGTAAAAAGCTCATATTGATATATTTAGCGTGTTACTTGAGTTTTTGTCAATAAATTTTTTTCAAATGATTTGGTACAACTATCCAAATACCTACCTTTGCATCACTTTAAAAAACGGTGATATAGCTCAGTTGGTAGAGCATCGGACTGAAAATCCGTGAGTCGGTGGTTCGAGTCCACTTATCACCACCAGCCTCGACTTCGGTCGGGGCTTTTTTTATGTCCTTTTTTAACTCCTGATCTCTCATTTTGTCTTAATTTATACAGCAGCAAATTAATAAATAGTCTGCATGCATACTATTTTTCAAATTAATTTAAAATCAATCTATGTTTCATAGTTATGATTTTCAGATAAATAACTTTTAATTGGAAACTCTGGATATTTCCTTGAGTTTCGGCAAAGCTCCTTTTTTCCATGAAAAAAATTGTAACAGCCTGTAACATTCGATTTAATCCCGCATTACCCTTTTAAATGAAGACATTTTTTGAAGAGCATATTTGGCCGCAGCGTGGCAAACTCTACCGTCTTGCCTTTAGCTGGGTAAAAGATCGGGCGCTGGCCGAAGATGTACTTCAGAATGTTTTTGAAAAATCGGTCGCTCGACAAAAAGAACTCAGTGCTCATGCGAATCTTTCCGGTTGGCTGGTACTTAGTTTGAAAAATGAGGTCTTGACTCACTTTCGGCAAAATAAGAAAATAGATGCTCTGGAAGATGCAAATCAGTTTCGAGCTGATGAACCACAGCCAGAGGATGTCACAGAATCAATTCAAAAGGTGATGTCGCTTCTAAAAGAATTGCCTGAAAAACAACGGGACATTTTCCAATTGAGAGAAGTGGAGGGCTTAGATTATTCGGAAATAGCATCACACTTGGATATAAGTCTTGATCAAGTGAAAGTGAACCTTCACCGTGCAAGAAAAAGAATTCGAGAATGGATGATCAACCAAAAACTAGAAAAATGAACGAACGAATAGAAGATCTACTTGCCAAATATTATGATGCAGAAACCAGCTTGGCAGAAGAGCAGGAGTTGAAGGTGTTGCTTCGAGTTTCGGAAGGATTCGAAGAAGAGAAAATGCTATTTGAGGTTCTTGCAGATTTCAGAAAAGGCGAGCCTTCCAAAATAAGTTTGACTGATGCGAAAGTGAGAAAATTGAATTCTTCTTGGATGAGTTGGGCAGCTTCCGCTGCGATTCTAATTGGATCTATTTGGGGCTGGCAAGTTTACGAGCAAAAGCAATCGGAGCAAGCTGCCTATGAGGAAGTGATGATGGCTTTTGCCTTAATCCAAACCAATCTGTCCAAAGGTCAAAGTCAGCTGTACCCGATGAATAATCTAAAATATTTGAATACTACAGACCAGATTTTTGGTCAATCCAAAAAATAGAAATCATGAAAAAAATAGCCCTAATCCCATTTTTACTGATGGCGATTTTCTTTCAGGCGAAAGCTCAAGATGATGCCATCCAGAAGTTCTTCTCCAAATACATGGGCGACGACCGGTTCTCCAGAGTGTACATTTCCCCTAAAATGATGCAAATGGCTGGAGGATTTCTAAAAAGTAATGCTGGCACAGATAAAGAGGCAGAAGAACTTGGGACGCTAATCTCCAAAGTCAAAGGAATTCGGATTCTATCCTCGGAAGAAGTGGACGGAAAGTCGCTATACAGCCAAGTGATGAGCACCTTGACTAAAAATAAATATGAGGACTTAATGGACGTTCAGGATAAAGGTTCCAGTCTCAAATTTATGGTACGAGAGGAAAGTGGCTTGATCAAAGAGTTGCTGATGATTTCAGGTAGTGGAAATGACTTTACGCTTTTGTCTATGCAGGGAACCTTCACTTACCAAGATCTAAATCTCTTGGCAGAAAAAACTAATATCCCCGGAATGGAACAGTATGGTAAGGGTTCAAAAGGTCCCAAAGGAAATAAATAAGGCGAATAATATTTTAAACTTTAAAATAAACTAAACCATCAAACTATGAAAAAGCTAATCCTAACCTTAGCACTAATCGGAGCTGTAATGACCGCTCAAGCTCAAAGTAAAAGCGTCAAATCTTTGTTTGAAAAGTATAAAAGCAAGGATGATTTCTTCCATCTCGAACTCGGCGGGAATTTTATGAATTTCGCCGAAGGCTTCAAAATCGACCTTGACGAAAATGATATGGCGACAGTAGCCAAGTCGATAGAGAAACTGAATTTCTTTACCCTTCCCGACAATTCTGATCAATCCAAAGCGGAATATAAAGCACTCCAAAAAGGCCTGGAAAAAGAGCGCTATGAATTGTTGATGGAGACTTCCGAAGCGAAAAGTGGCATTGTAGTTTATTCCAAAGGAGATGCTAAAATTTCGGATCTAGTAGTGTTGGTCAGTGGAGAAGAGGGAGATTTAATGGTTTTTGAGATGAAAGGGACATTTGATCAGGAAACGATTGCAAAAGCCACCAAATACAAAGGAAAGAATTAAGGCTATCTAAATCTAAAAAACAAATGGCTAGCTTATCGAATAAGCTAGCCATTTACGTTAATATAATTTATATTCTTCGGCTCGTTCCAGTTGTTGCTTGAGGTCAGAGATGTTGATGCTGTTTTTGATCCCATTGTCTCGGGCTATTTTTTTATCCGTCAGACTTTTTCGGATTCCTTCATAAAGCTGTTGAGGAGTTTGTTCCACTCCGTTTACTTTCTTGGCTTTGATGATCCCATTTTTGTTTGCAAGGTCAAGCGCTTCCATTACTTTAATGTGATATTGGTCTGCGATCTCAAAGAAGTTGTCATAATACAGTAAAAATCGTTTGGAAAGATCCACGACCGAAGAGATATGATTGGCGTAGTATTTCAAATCACTTTCATTTTGTAGCAGTTGTGCGTAATTCGTAGCGGAGCCATTTCTGCCATAGCGCTGCTCTACTTTCCGGAGGTATAAGTCAATATTTTCACTTGAGAAACTGGCTAAAATTCGATTAGAATAAGCATCTATCGTTTCATTTTGATTCCGATCGGGAAGCGAAAATCCTAGCTTGACCGATTCTTTTTTGACTCGGCTAGTCAGTTCTAACTGGAGGTTTTCTAATAATACGATTCGGTCATTGTTGGAATTTTGATTTGCCATATTGGCTTTGTCCAGTGCTGAGAAATAAACTAAATAGCGATTTAGCTCATTTTCAAACTTAGTCATTTTCGCATAATCCGGCTTTTTCTCAGTCATTATCGAGCTGTAGGCTACGTTTAATAAAGAGTTTGATGCAAAAACAGCTTGAGAGACAAATGGTATTCCTGAAGCAATTGGGCTAGCTACGATCGAATTTGTGATCTCCAGAAATCGATCCATCCTTGTTTTACTTTCAAAGATTCCAATCCTATTGACAGATTCCTTGATGACTTCTTCGAACGAAAAGCCCAGCGGTCCACCTTCTATGCTGCCCATGGATTTAATAAATCCTTGATAATCTTCGTCGGTTACACGAGATTTGAGGTTAATGATATCGTCGGATAGCTTGCGGTAAAGCGAAGCAGAATTCACCAGAGAATAGCGCAGGCTGATCCACTTGGTTTGATCGGACACTTGCTTGTCTTTGATCAGATCGTTTAATGCGAGGTTGGTCACTTCAAGACTTCCGGAAATATTGTCTCTGTAAGTTTTTAGGTCTTGGATTTCCCGCTCTAATTGGATGATTTTAAGTGAGTCCGAGTTTTGGGCAAAGGCATGCATCATCGCAATAAATGAGATGAAAAGCAGGGAAATTTTTTTTACCATAAAGAAAGATTGAATTATTCCTTCAATCGCTAAAAAACTGACCAAAGGGTAACCTGATAAGTTTCAAAAAGTGATCCAATTTTTTTTGAAATAATCAACCCGTAATTAATCAAATGTTAAAAATCCTTTTAGAAATTTTTGACCCTTTGTAACTTAATTCCCCACTTTCACACCCTTCCAAAATGCCACATAACCCTGAATCTCACGGGCCGCAGATTTGGTTTCGGGATAGTACCAAGCAGCATCTTTATTGACTTCGCCATTTACCTCTATTGAATAATAGGAAGCAATGCCCTTCCAATGACAAGTGGTGTGCGTCTGAGATGGTTTGAAGAATTCAGATTTAATAGACGAAGGAGGAAAGTATTGATTCCCTTCGATGACTAACGTATCGTCTGATTCAGCGATGATTTGATTGTTCCAGATAGCTTTCATTTCAGTTTTTATTTATAGAACACTCTAAAATTGATACTTGTTGAAAAAAAGTTTTGACCAAATTTTATGGTTGAATACAGCATTATATTTTTTATTTAGCCAAATAATATTTTTAAAATTCTATTTATACAGAATAAATAGATTCCCCTGTTAATTTTTTCGATATTCTGAATACTTCGCTATCGATTGCGGGCAAATTTTATTGAATTCATAATTATTATAGCATAATGTTAAATAATCATTAATTAAAATAATGTTTTGTTGAAATATTTGCAATTATAAAACTGTTAGCTACCTTTGTAAGGTAAACTTATCACAACCGCATACACGGTTGGCCGAAGTAACCCAAAATATTCTCTGCGGATGAACCCATCTGCTGGTTACTAAAATTCACAACCTATTTAAACCAACTAGTAAACATGAAAAATCTATTCACCATGCTTTTTGTTGCAGGGATTGCAACTGGAGCTTTCGCAGCAGGAACAAAAGCTGACGAAACAGTACAAATCAAACAAATAGAAACTGCTAAGGTAGCAGTGTCATTTACAGAAGCCCCTAAGGGAACTGTAATTGTAAAAATTTCTGATTCTCAGGATCGATTGATCATGCGAGATCGAATCAATCAGGAAGGTGCTTTTGCCAAGAAGTATGACCTGAAAGAGCTTCCGGAGGGAACTTACTCAATTCAAGTATCGGATCAATCAGGTCTAATTTCTTCTGCTTCAGTGGAGAACTTTATCGAAGTAAAGTCAGAGGTATTCTCCAGAGTATCCATCATGGACGACAATACTTATCGTTTATTGGTAAGCAGTCTTGAAGCTCAAGCGGTAGAAGTAGTGATCTATGATGGAGACAAAGTGATCCATACCGAAATGATTGACAATCCTCAGGGACTACATAAAATCTATAAAATCGAGCAAGCTGGAAAAGATGGAATCAGCTTCAAAGTGAAGACTGCCTCTGGATTCGAAAAGTTTGTATCAATGCTTTAAATTAAACCAACTCAACTACCAAGCCCTGCCAGAGCGATCCGGCAGGGCTTTTTGGTGTAGTTCATAAAACAAAAAAAGAGCTTCGGGATTCCCAAAGCTCTTTTTTTTACAGAATTTTCTGGTTCACATTATTTTGTGCTCCAACTTGCTTTTCCTCCCTTTGCCGAATCCACCGTAATGGAATAATTCGTACCTGAAGATACGATCCACTTCACTTTGACAGCGCTCATTCCCGGCACATTAGCTACTGCTATTCGTTCTGGAGACATTTTTTGTTCCGCCAGTTTATTGAAATCTTCATCCTCAATCACAAATCCCGCAACTACTTTGGCCCCTGAGATTGTCACATAATCCGGTCTCTCGATCTTGTATTTCAAATCCTGACTTGCGTGAGTTGGCATCAAGCGCTCATTAAAGATTGTCGCTGTGATGGCTTTCAATCCACCTCCAAGCTCTTCCTCTTTAACATCCATCACGGATAACTTTGGAGTATGATACGCATGGTAAATGGTGAAAGCTGCATTTCGATGTGCATCCTGCTCCAGTAAGAAGCCAGGATGTGCACGTCCATAAGTCTTTTTGAAACCGCCGATCTCTACAGCGCCAAACTGTGGGTGCTCAAATTCATGCCAGTTCACAAAAGCATCTCCCATGGTGAGGTATTTGTCAACATCGAAGTTTTCGTCCTGATTTCCTCTTCCAGCAGATTGCTTATGGAAATAGAGGTAGGAGGTCATCAATTCATTGGAATAGGTGAAGATTCCCCGATTGCCATAGAACCAATCTAACTCTCCGCCAAATACAGAATACAAATCCTTGTAGACAGTCAAATAACGATAACCCGGTATTAACTCTTCGCCTTTTTTCCCGATGGCATCATAGATTCTGATGTCTTCCCGATTGTAGGTATTGATATCTTCCTCTGCTCCAGGACCGCGAAGGATCATTCCTCCACTATTGTGGAAACTTTGTGCTCCAGCGATATTCGGATGCTTCATCACAAACTCCATTACCGATCGATTCTCCGGTAAGGTAAATGGATACCGAAGAGCTCCTCGCTGCACGTAATCTGGCTGCCAGTTCCATCCCCAATCCCGATTTGGATCATAGTATCCAACTCCATCATCGTTGACTTGGCCGTCGCCATCTCCGTCGGTTCCTTCCTGACCTAACATTTCATATTCGCCAACTTTATCTGAGTCTACCAGAATCAGTTTTCGACCGTCTTGAGGGTCTTTGATGTATCGCCCTGTTGGTGACTTTCGGATCATCATCGTGATGTGTCCGTCGCCATCCAAATCGTCCAGCCCGTCTTCTCCTGCCAAACCATCGCCATCATTATCCAACACCATCATTCCTGATCGAGGTGAATTGGCAGTATTCGGTTCTAAGAAAAAGTTGTTTCGAGCATCTGGATTGATCGTCGGGGTAATGTAGAAAGTCTTATCCCGAAGCAATTCCTTGATGAATTCTGTGTCCACATGCATTTCAGTTAGGTACCAAGCTGCATAAAGTGAAAATTCACCTCCCTGAATCTCATTGGAGTGAATATTCCCATCGATCCACATACCTGGCTTTTCTTCGGCTTTTCCTACCGAATAATCAGTAATGGTCAGCGTCATGATATCCCGTCCCTCATAAGATTTGCCGATCGATTCGATCTTTGCCAATCCCGGATGAGCCGCAGCAATTTTCTTCATCGCATCTACCAACCCTTCGTAAGTGTAATATTTATTGAAGGTCAATTCCACTTTAGGTTTATATGGACTGCCTACTGCTTTGAAAAATTTCTCCTGCGCATTGGCTACACCGAATGTCATCCATCCAGTCATCAAAGCCAGCATTAGTATCTTTTGTATTTTTTGTATTTTTTTCATGAGGGCTTAGAGTTTGAAATTTGCATTGACAAATCCTACATGAGCGGCACCAGCTTTTACTGGTACATCTCCGGATCCTTTGACGATCCAGCTGAGGCTTACTTTTTCGAAAGCTCCAATAGATTCGATTAGCATAATTTTATCACCTGAGATGATTCGGTCTTTGGAGACATTCAAGTCTACCCGGACTTTGCGAAGCCACCTGGATCGCTCCCCAAGTTCGGAATGCGTTGGGATTGGTGAATTATTGAATAGGTCAGCTGAAATACGATTCAACCCATTTCCAAGATTTTCAATTTTAATATTAAGCATTTCCAGCTTCGGTTGCATGCCTGCTAGTTTTAGGATGAAGTCGGTATGCTCTTCTGCGATTTTTCCCACTTGATCATAAGGTGGATTGATCATCACGAAAGGCTTGATTCCTCCGACTTCCACTTTTTTCCCTGGAAAATCTGGATGCTTGATCTCAGCCCAAGGGACATATACCTCATTCCATCCTAATGAATCTGCCCATGCTAGGTAATTCGCTTCAGGATTGGATTTTCCTTTGCCATCCGCTCCTTTATATTCTGGAGTCCAATAGCCTGGAGTAGAAAAACTCAGTCTTCCAAAATGAAAGTAAGCCCACTGGAAGAAATCTCCAGGAGTTCCTTGATTGGTCTGTTGAAACGCTTTTTGAGAAATCGTCTCATTATACAGGCCTGAAACCATGGTATTGATAGCTTGATCTTTTTCTAAAATTGAAGCGACCACTCGCTTTTTGGCATCTCCAGCATTGTATTTCAGCGGAGCGCTTAGATTGTTTGCAGGGGAAAAAGTCACGAATGCAAAAATATTCCACTGCTCGAAAAGGAAATCCAATACAGCGCGAGACTCGAGTTGTGAAACTGGAATATCACCAGCCAAAGGTTCGAAAACAGGAAATTTGTAGGTCATGGATTTATTGAAAGCGATTCCTTCCTTTAAATCTTCCGCAAAATTCCCATCCTTGTCGTCGTCTTTACTTTCCTTGAAGACCAGGTATTTACCCGCCTCACCTTTGGATCGATCTGCTTTGTCGAGTATGCGTCCATCTTGCGTAGAGATCACATATTCACCCAATGGATCTTCTACACGCATCCAAGTGATCTGTCCATCTCCATTCAAATCAGTATAGCCGTTGTCTCCTGCTTTACCATCTCGGTCATGATCGACTGCGGTTGCATTACCTCTTCGCTCATATTTCAGTGCTGCGTGGTATTGCTCATAAGCGTCTGGCGACATATTCGGAAAAATGTAGAAGGTAGTATTGGCCAATGCGTCTGAATGCTCTGCGACCAATTTTTCTGCAAATTGTATAGCAAGTTCTGTGCTGAGGACATGGAATCCTTCTACTCCTCCGACTACAGCTATTGCTGGTTTTTCGTCTAGTGCACCAGTGCCAACTTTGAGCACCCAAATATCTTTGCCTCCTGCAGTTTTGACCAAGGAAGTAAGCGTGGCGTTGCTGTTTTTGGCCACTTGTTGCATGCGCTGATTGATTTGACTCAGCGTAGGATAATCAGCCGATTGCGCGATTGCGGAGGCCGAAAATCCCGTACTAGCCACCATAAACCAGCTCAGTATAGATTTTTTCATAAATGGATTGGGGTTATATTTTATCAAATTCTGAATTTTAATTTAAATACTAAATTTTAAGAAAATTTACCGAAAATCAGTCTCTCCTTTTTCTGCGAGTCAATTTACAGCTTAAATGGACATTGCTCGGGATAAGTGGATTGAGGATTGAATCTTGGAATGGAACAGAAAATTTGCTTATTTGAAAGACTTAGTCTAGCTCATATGTTTACCAAAATCGCCCTTGCAGTTGCCTTTTCTCCTCGAATGGAAGCACTCCTTGCTGAGACCAAACGTCTCGTTGAGTTGTTCCTTTCGGATTTGATCTTGATTCATATTGGTGAAAAAACGGATGAATTGGAAATGCAATTTCAGGAAGTGTTGCGCCGACATGGCTTGGACAAAAACCGTACAACGATCATCTGGAAGCAAGGAAAACCTGTGAAAATGATCTTAGAGGCCTGTAAAGAATCCAATGTTGATCTTTTGGTCGCGGGAGCCATGAAAGAGGAAGGGTTTCTAAAATATTATATGGGATCTGTCGGAAGAAAAATCATCCGAAAATCACCTTGTTCCGTATTGACTTTGATCGACCCTAAGCCTGAGACGACTAGCTTTTCAAAAGTAGTTTTAAATGGGACTCAATTAGAGATCACCCCATTCGTCATTGCAAAAGGAGTTATTTTTTCTAGAGAAGTTAAGGCAGAGCAAGTACATGTTTTGAATGAAATCAAAATGTATGGTCTCCAAATGGGAGCTGCTGGCGAGGACTCTGAGGGTGAAATCGCGCAAACCCGGCGACAATTGGTTCAGGATGAAATGGACTATGTGCAAGAGATTTTAAAGGGAATTGAAACCAAAGATTTGAAAATAAATATCAAAGTAACAGGAGGGAAGTGGGCGATTGAATTGGGCCGCTTCTGTGAAAAAATCGATGCTGATTTATTGGTAGTCGGGGATGATCAAAAACTTACTTTCTTCGATCGCTTGTTCCCTCATGACTTGGAGGACCTGCTCAGCACCTTACCTTGCAATCTTTTAATCCTTAAAATTTAACCTCCATGGAAACGCTCAACCATAAGGAGGTCATTAATCTGCTCCTCCAGCTTGCCACTATGCTTATAGTCGCCCGGGTTTTTGCCGAAGTGGCTCGACAGTTCAAGCAGCCTGCTGTTGTTGGAGAAATCTTAGCAGGAATTATAATTGGCCCAACGATTTTTGGATCTCTTTTTCCGGTAGTTCAAGAATATCTTTTCAGCTCACATCCGATGAGCAATATCGCATTAGATGGCTTTGTTCAGATTGCTGTAGTGTTGCTATTATTCATTGCGGGCTTGGAAGTTGAGCTGCAAGTGGTTTGGAACCAAGGGAAAAATGCCCTGAAGATTGCCGTAGCGTCTATGGCTTTGCCGATCATTGCGGGGTTTATCGTAGCCTATGCTTTTCCGGAGTTTCTTGGCGTGAATATCAATGACCGAATCGTGGCTTCCACCTTCTTTGGATTAGCGATTTCCATCACAGCGCTGGCAGTAGTCGCCCGAATTCTAATGGATTTGAACTTATTCAAAACACCAACAGGGTTATTGATAATTGCCGCAGCGATGATTGTCGATGTTTTGGGTTGGATTGTTTTTTCAGTTATTCTCTCCCTTTCAGATTCTGGAAGTGGAGGATTAGGCGTCTGGCCTACGATAGGTTTGACACTTTTCTTCACGTTTTTCATGCTAACATTGGGCAAAGGACTTATCAACAAAACGTTGCCTTGGATCAATAAAAAGCTGGCATGGCCGGGAGGCTTACTTTCGCTATCCTTGGCAATTTGCTTTTTAGCAGCATCTTTTACTGAGTTTATAGGGATTCATGCCATTTTTGGAGCCTTTATTATTGGCGTGGCCTTAGGAGATTCAGAGCATTTGACTGAGAAAGCCAAAGAAATTCTTCACCAGTTTATCAACAATATTTTTGCGCCAATCTTTTTTGTATCGATCGGACTCAAAGTGAATTTCATTGCCGCCTTTGATCCTGGAATCGTAGGTGTGGTAGTTATTGTAGGTCTATTGACCAAATATTGGGGAGCTTATATCGGAGGCCGATTGGCCAGTTTACCTCGCAAAAAAGCGATGGTTATTGGCTTTGGACTGAGTACGCGTGGGAGTATGGATATTATCCTTGGGCTGATCGCATTGGAAAATGGATTGATTACCGAGGCCCTCTTTATTGGGCTGGTGATTCTTGCATTGATTTCCAGTGTGAGCAGTGGTCCGTTAATGGGCTGGGCTGAAAAGTTGAAAATTTAAGAGAATCAAGATTTTAGAACTAAGAAGCAAATATCAAGATTTTAGTAGCAAGTGGAGCGCATCTAGAAAAGCGAAAATTTCTTCCCGTCAGAATCTTATTTTTAAGAAATGGATTATTTCGGGGGGATGAAAAGGAAAATCGAAACGCTGAGAAGCAGGATAATTGAATGAATAGATTGACTTTAACCAAACGATCAACGCTATTTAGAGATGTTCATTAATCCAAACTCTTAAATCTTACATCCTAAATCCAATTAGGCAATCCAACTTTCTGCCTTAATTTTGGGTTCTCAAGATCAAATCGTTTTTTAAAAACACCCAATCATGTCAAAATCCGGAAAAACCGGCGTCCTGCTGGTCAACCTGGGCACTCCAGATAGTACTGCCACTGGTGACGTACGAAAGTACCTTCGCGAATTTCTAATGGATGGTCGTGTCATCGACTTTCCTTTTATTCCAAGATGGATGTTGGTCAATTTGATCATAGCCCCATTCCGTGCTCCAAAATCAGCTGGAGAATACCGCAAACTCTGGACGGATCGTGGATCGCCTCTCATGTTTCATACCCAAGATCTAAAAGATAAACTGGTCGAAAAACTAGATCCAGAGGAATACTTAGTCAGTATGGCTATGCGCTATCAAACGCCAAGTATAGAGGCTGGATTAGAGGAGCTGATGAAAGCCAAAGTAAAAAAGATCATTGTTCTTCCTCTTTTTCCACAGTATGCATCAGCGACGAATGGATCAGTGATAGATCGTGTGATGGAGATCGCTCGTGGCTGGCAGATTATCCCTGAGATTTCATTTATCAATAATTTTGTAGAGCATCCCCTTTTTCTCCAAGCTTGGGCTGAGCTTGGCCAGGAGATGATGGCGAAGCAGGATTACGACATATTCCTCTTCTCCTATCATGGACTTCCCGAGCGTCAGATTCGAAAAGGTTCCGTGGAAGGCTACTGCCAATTGGGCGGCTGCTGTAATAAATATGGGCCGAAAAATCAGTTTTGCTACCGGGGTCAATGCTTCCACACTACCAGACAGCTGGCAGCCAAACTTGGCTTACCTGAAGAAAAAGTAATGACTTGCTTTCAAAGCCGTCTGGGGAATGATCCATGGATCAAACCCTATACGGAGGACATTATCAAGGAATTGGCTGCAAAGGGACTTAAAAAAGTATTGGTATTTTCACCAGCTTTTGTTGCAGATTGCTTAGAGACGACAGTAGAAGTTGGCCAAGAGTACAAAGAGAAGTTTGAGGAATTGGGTGGCGAGCATTGGGATCTAGTTCCAAGTCTAAACTCTTCTGATACTTGGGTGGAATGTGTGAAGGATCTTGTGGCCAGTAGGAAGTAATCGGTTGTTAGTTATCAGTTTGTCGATTGAGCACAATTAATAATTTATGAATTAGGCAGGGATTTTAGGTTGATTTTTGAATCAAAATCTCAAATTGCTTGATATCCTTTTTCTCAATCTCCCATTTTCCTAAAACCTAATTACTCCATCAGCCCATTTTGAATAAAACCCCCAACCACCAAGGTTTCCTGATCACGGGCATCATCTTGATCGCTGTGAACCTTCGAACCTCAATCTCATCGGTTGGGCCTTTGATACCATTCATTCGTGCCGATTTGGGGCTCTCCAATGGCTTGGCTGGATTCCTGACTACCCTACCTTTATTGACGTTTGCGACTTTTTCACTTTTTGCTCCGGCTATAGGAAAACGATTGGGAATGGGAAGAGCGATCTTTCTGGCAATGATCTTACTTGCTTTTGGAATGATCCTTCGAGTCTTGGGAGGTATTGAGCTGTTGTTGATTGGAACAGGGATTACCGGGATTGGAATTGTGATTGCGAATGTGCTATTGATTCCGTTGATCAAAGTAAGGCTTCCACAGAAACTGGGCCTGATGACGGCATTAATGGCAACTATCATGTCACTTTTCGCAGCTATTGCGGCAGGGCTGTCGGTGCCTCTTGCAGTAGATTTGGATCTGGGATGGCGGGGCTCTTTAGCCTCTTGGTCAGTATTTATCCTCATTGCATTGGTCCTATGGATTCCTCAGATTCGGAGACCAAAAGCTGGCTTGGATTCCAGTCAATCCCCTGCCAAGAATGTCTGGAAATCCAAGCTAGCATGGCATGTGACTTTATTTATGGGTTGCCAATCGGTGATGTACTTTACCCTGACGGCTTGGCTTCCAGACATGTTGATTTCAAGAGGCTGGAGTCCGGTGGAGGCAGGAGCGGTGTCGGCGGTGATGCAACTCTTGGGCTTGATCGGCTCCTATTTTGCACCGGCGATTTTGATAAGACAAAAACAGCAATCCACTTTTACCCTAATCGTTGGAATCATGTATCTTTTTGGATTCACAGGATTATTCTTCCACCTTGAATGGCTCACTTATCTCTCCCTGAGCATAATCGGGATAGGAATGGGAGCGAGTCTGAGCATTGGCTACACTTTGATTTCACTACGAACTGCCGAGGATACGACAACTGCCAAACTTTCAGCCATGGTCCAATCGTCAGGCTATTATTTAGCTGCTTTGGGGCCAATGCTATTTGGGATTTCCCTTGATATATTTAATAATTGGAATTTTCTGATTTTTTTTATGCTTTTTTTCACTGTACAGTTTATCTATTTCGGAATGGCTGCAGGGCGAGATTTGAAGATCTAATAAAAGATTCCTTCCACCTTGGTAGAAAGGATTGTAATTTTACAGGATCACAAGCCTCAATTTGTCATGCAAGAGTTCTTTCAATCATTCGGCGTATCCGACCAATTATTTAATTACCTGATCATGCCTTTGCTGATTTTTTGCGCTCGGGTTTGTGATGTGTCTATCAATACCCTTCGGATTATGTTTATGATGAATGGGAAAAGAAACATTGCTCCTTTTCTTGGGTTTTTCGAAGCGCTTATTTGGTTGCTGGCGATCGGACAGATTTTTCAAAATATTTCAAATCCCATGTCTTATGTTGCCTATGCTGCCGGCTTTGGAACAGGGACTTATGTGGGAATGTATTTTGAGGAGAAGCTAGCACTTGGAAGAGTGCTGGTACGGGTGATCACCCCAAATCCACTTCCTGAATTGATGGAGTATATGAAGGAGAAGGATTTCCGATTTACAAATGTCGGAGCCGAAGGAAGATACGGGAAGGTTCAGCTGACCTTTACGGTGATGAAGCGGGATTCATTGAAGGAGTTTATCGCGAAAGTGAAAAGCTTGGACGCAAAAGCCTTCTATACCATCGAGAGTGTGAAAAGAGTCTCCGAAGATGAGCTGAATGTGATGGATGATAAGCCGAGATTTAACCTGAGCTTTTTCAGCAAAGCCAGGACCTAATGGGAAATAGCTGGTTTCAGTTTCAACAGTTTCGAATCAATCAAGACCGATGTGCGATGAAGATCAGTACAGATGCGGTACTCTTAGGCGCATTAGCCGAAGCTGACGAGCCCAAGCATATTTTGGATATCGGTACAGGGACTGGAATAATTGCCCTGATGCTGGCGCAGCGATTCTCTGAAGCAAAAATTGAAGCGGTAGAGCTTGATGAACAAGCAGCCATTCAAGCGGGTGAGAATTTTGCCGGAAGTAAGTTTGATGCTCGGCTGACAATTCATCAAGAACGAATCCAAGACTTTGCTACTTCCAAGAGGTTTGATTTGATCGTAAGCAATCCGCCCTATTTTACGGCTCATTTGAAAGCAAAAGGGAAGGAGCGTAATCAAGCCTTGCATACCGATACGCTTTCATTTGCAGATTTAGTGAAACAGGTGACCCGATTATTAGCGAATTCGGGAAGATTTTGGATGATTCTACCTCCTTATGAGTCTGCCGTCTTTCAAGAATTGGCTCTGAAACAAGGTTTGTTTTCCAATCAAATTTTTCGACTAAAAGATAAACCTGAAAAGCAGGTTCAACGTGAATTGGTAGAATTTTCCTTTGAGGAAAGAAGCCTTAGAAATTTTGATATTTTAATTAAAAATCAAGATGGAAGTCCTAGTGAGTATTATTCCAAACTCGTTTCTGGATTTCTGCTGGATTTCTAAAACATAGATGTTTCGATTTTAAGACCCTTAAAAAGGAGAGTTAGATTTTATTTTGCTTGTATAGGGAGTAGTTTTATTTATTTTTGAACACCAATTATTATTAGCTACATGCGAAATTCTTTTTACTTAAGCATTTTTGTAATGCTTTTGCTACTCAATGGCTGTACGGAAGAGGAGTCAGGAACTACTCTACTTGTCACTGAAGAAGTACTTTATACTAGTGGTGAGCAAGTCCGTATTCTTGGTAGATTGATTTCAAATCAGCCTGTATCTGCTTCAGATCATGGGTTTTACCTGAGCCAGGATGCAAATTTTGCATCTCCGATAATTATATCGCTTGGTGCTAAGGATGGCGCAGGCAAATTCATCGGACAGACTTTTGGCCTCTCTTCTCGCAAAAAATATTTTGCGAAAGCGTTTATGGATATTGGAAATGGGATTGAGTTTGGCAATGTGGTCGAACTTGAAACCCTCGCTGCAGGCTTAGATAGCTATAGCCCAGGTTTTGGTACTCCGGGTAAGGAGATTTTTATTTTGGGAAAAAACTTTACCAAAGACACCAAAGTGTTTTTTGGAACAGAGCCCGCTCAAGTTCTTGAGATCTTATTTGAATCTCGTCTTCGGGTGAGAATTCCAGCTGCAAAAGGAAGTTCAAGTGTTCCTATCCGAGTCCAATCCCAAGATCAAAACTTAGTCTTTCCAATAAACTTTGAATATCAAACGGGATCATATCTTGAGGTTGCTCCATTTCCAGAGCCAGTTAGATTAATCGAAAATATTTCCTTCCAAAATGGTGGGTTATTTTACGTGGGATTGGGGAGCGATCGAAAACTCAGCCTTTACACTAAAATTCAAAGTTATAATCCTGTCACCAATCAGTGGCAGAATGCAAACTTCCCTGGTAGCGCTAGAACATTCGCTTTTGCTACGACAAATTATATTGGAGGGGGAGTGGCTGAATTGGGAAGAGAGCCCTACACTTTGAATCCATCTTTATGGAGAGTTACTCCAGCTGGTTTTCAGCGATTAAAAGATTTGCCATTTCCAAGCAGGGAGTCTTTGGCCGCCGAGCTTAACAATGAGCTGTATGTCATTGGAGGTAAGGAAGGGAATCTCCTAGCTGTGAGAAAATACAATCCCACTTCAGAAACTTGGACTACTCTTGGAGACAGTCCGACGCAATTCACTAAAGAGAATGCATCATTTGTCTATCAGAATAAATTTTATGTCATAGGGTCTGATAAGGTGCTTTATTTCTTTGATCCTGTGAACAGCTCATGGAGTCAAATCAGCAATTTTCCAGGAGCTATTGGACAGGGTTATGGATTTGGTCAAATAATCGGTTCAAAAGCATATGTTGGAGGATACGGCAGAGTAGATGAAGTATGGGAATTGAATCTTATGAATTTCAACTGGGTATCCAAAAATCCGATTCCCGGAACTCCTCAAGGGATCACTGCTGGGAGTTTTGAAAAAGATGGATTTCTCTATATCATGCGACAGCAGGACATTAATTTGATTGGAAATTTCCCATTGAGCGTTTACAAATTCGATCCTAACGGTATTTAACAGGTATTTATGAAAAAATTTTTACTACTAATTTTCCTATTTACCTCTCAATTGAGCTTTGCTCAAACTCAAGTAACCCGTGAGGTAGTAGGTCGAGATATCGGTCAGCTAAAGGGGATCAAAATCTCCGGTAGAATTATCGATGAGATCACTGGTGAGGCCTTAGTAGGTGCTACAGTGACTGTCCCTGAATTAGACGTCAATCGAATTACAGACAATAATGGGGCATTCGAATTGACACTAGATCGAGCTGAGTACAATCTTATCTTTAGATACGTAGGCTATGAGACTGTAAACTACCCAATCACAGCGGTGGGTGATGGTCGAATCGGTATCAAAATGATTCAAGAAGATTTTCAATTGGATGATGTGGTGATTTTCGGAAGAGATCCTGAGAAGAATATTCGATCGACTGACATGGGTGCGATCACACTTAGTATGAATTCGATCAAAGAGCTCCCGCCATTTTTGGGAGAAGTAGATATCATCCGATCCATGGCTACGCTTCCAGGTGTCAGCCAAGTAGGAGAAGCTTCCGCCGGACTCAATGTACGAGGTGGAGGAGCCGATCAAAACTTGATTCAATTTGCCGGGGCACCTATTTATAACCCCTCACATTTGTTTGGCTTGTTCACCTCCTTCAATGCCGAGCTGGTCAATGATGTTACACTTTATAAATCTGTAATTCCATCAAGGTTTGGAGGAAGAGGGTCCTCTATTTTGGATATCACGCCAAAAGCTGGTTCTATCTCTAAATGGGGGGGTGACCTTATGGTTAGTAATTATTCTGGGAAAATTGGGATCAACGGGCCGCTTGTAAAAGATAAGGTGTCCATCCGTGGAGGTTTCCGAGGATCGTATATCAATTGGTTTCTTGGTGCACTTTCTAATCCTGATTTGAGAAATAGCCAAGCAAATTTCTATGATGGAAACTTGGTGATCTCAGCACCGATCAATGAAAAGAACGAATTTACCTATAGCTATTACACCAGTTATGATGACTTCGCTTTCGCATCCGATACGACCATTTCCTGGAAAAATAATAGTCATTCCTTGAATTGGAAAAGCCAAGTGAACGATAAGTTAAGCTTTGATATTTTGGGATACTACACCCAATACGATTACAGCATTTTCAATCGGTCTGGAATCAGTGACTTCGATTTGAATTCTGGAATCCAAGACTTTGGATTCAAGGGATATTTCAGCTACCTCTTCAAGGAAGGGAATCGAATTACCATAGGAGCAGACACGAAGCAATTGACATTGCAGCCAGGCGAATTGATCCCTAGTGGGCTAGAGCAGGATATTTTACCCAAGAAAGTTCAGAATGAATACGGAAGAGAATCGGGCTTCCATTTCCAGCACGAGTTTGAGCTGGGAGAAAAGTTCGGGATGACCTATGGACTCCGATATGACACCTATCAATACCTCGGTGCTCGTACGGTACGTCAATATGCAGAGAATCAGCCTATTTCTGATGGTTCTGCAATTGGTGAGACTACTTATGCCAAAGGAGAAAAGATCACCAGCTTTGATGGGCTTGGCCCAAGAGCTTCTATGCGTTATTCCTTCTCTAAAAACAGCTCAGTAAAAGTCGGGTATAACAAAATGTACCAGTTTATCCATTTGATTTCGAACGCAGCCACCATAGCGCCAACCGATATTTGGAAACTTGCGGATGAGTTTCTTAAGCCTCAGATCGTAGATCAAGTGTCCTTAGGTTATTACCAAAATTTCAAGGGAAATATCTTTGAGACTTCTGTTGAAGTGTACTATAAGGATATCCAAAATGTAGTGGAATATAAAGATGGTGCGAACTTGATTCTCCAGAATCATATCGAAACCGAATTGGTGCCGGCACAAGGTCAAGCTTATGGTGTTGAAGTCTATGTAAAAAAGAATCTTGGTAGGTTGACAGGCTGGATATCTTACACCTATTCGAGAAGTTTGCGAAGGGTATTGACTCCATATGAAGAAGAAAATATCAATGACGGGGAGTGGTTCGCGTCCAACTTTGACAAGCCCCATGACCTGACTTTGATAGGAAATTATAAAATAAGCTCCAATACTTCTATTTCGGCCACCTTCGGATATAGCACTGGAAGGCCGGTAACCTATCCGGAAGCAAAGTTTGATTATTCAGGAAATTCCTTAGCCTATTTTGACCGAAGAAATGAGCAGCGCTTACCAGACTTTCACCGATTGGATCTTGCTGTGAATTTTAAGCTAAAAGGAAAGGGCAAGTTCTACGATGGTGACTGGACTTTCTCTATTTTGAATGTATATGGACGTAAGAATCCATTCTCCTTATTCTTCGTGGATGAGTTTGGGGCTCCTCCTCAAGCCTTGCGATTGGCGATTCTAGGTGTACCTCTTCCAAGTTTAAGCTACTCGATTAAGTTTTAAAACCGATGAAAGGGGCGAGATATATACTTCTGCTTTTCGTAGCCATTAGCTGCATTGATCCTTTCGAGACAGACTCGATTGAAGGGCCTCAGCTTTTGACAGTGGAGGGCATGGTCACCACTGGAGTAGGTCCTCACACCATTAAGCTTTCTAGAAGTGCTAACTACGGCTCTATTTTCGAAGCTTTGGTGAGACCTGTTTCTGGTGCTACAGTAATCGTAAGGGATGATTTGGGAGGAGTAACTTTCTTTACAGAAAGTACTGTGGACCGAGGGGCTTACAGCTCTCCCTCAAATTTTTCTGGAGTAGTAGGACGGTCATACACCTTACAGTTTCAATTGGTGGACGGCAAGGTTTATACTTCGTTTCCTGAAAAGTTAGAATCTGTACCTATCATAGAAAACCTGAGTTACCAAGTAGTCACTATTCCTGTTGAGGGAGAGATAAATGCTAGATCTGGAGTTCAATTACTAGCGACTATTTCCGATCCATCAGATCAAAATAATTTCTATTTCTGGAGAAATGATCCTTCAGTTTACATACTCAGGACTAGGCCAGATTTGTTTTTTATTCGTCCTCCGGATGCTGATGATCGAGATCCCGATCCTAAGGATTGCTGCATTACCTGCTTTAGAACGGAACTGGCAGGTAATGAAAGTATTTTCATTGCACAGGATGATAATTTTAACGGACTCAGTACCAAAGTTCCGGTTGGCTTTGTCGAAGATGATGGACTGCGGTTTGTCCAAACTTACCGTATCGATGTAAGGCAATTGAGCATCAGCCAAGGTGCCTATCGTTTTTTACGCTTGGTTAAGCAACAGAGTGAGATCAATGGATCTGTTTTTGATCCTCCGCCTGCAAATATTAGAGGAAACATGATCCGCTTAGATAATCCCGAAGAAGTCGTACTAGGTTATTTTATGGCTTCTGGTGAGAGTAAAAAGCGTATCTATATTAATGGTCAAGACTTGAGCTTTAGACAAAATGTCGCATTGATCCTAGATGACTGTCGCGAAGTATCTGGTGCCCAGCTATTACCTCCATTAGATTGGAGACCTTAACGAATTCGAAAATAATGAAAAAATACATTTACGTTTTTTTACTCTTTCTAGCTTCTTGCATAGATCCATATGAAGTAGAAGTGGAGCAAGGTCCGCAATACTTGACTATTGACGGAACAATAACCTCTCAGGCTCAAGTCCATCGGGTTCGATTGACTCGAGGGGATACGTATGGAAGTATCTTTCAAGGCTTGATCAGACCAGTAACAGGTGCTACTGTGATCGTCCGAGATAATTTGGGTAACGTCACTTTTTTGACAGAAAACCAAGTAGATCGTGGATATTATGATTCACCCGCAACTTTCGCAGCCTTAGTTGGGCGTACTTACACCCTTCAGATTCAATTAGTGGATGGAAAAGTGTATACCTCACTTCCCGAACTTGTCAACGCATCACCTGCTATCAAAAATTTGAGCTATCAATCGAAGCGAATTCCTGTGGAGGGTGAAATCAACGATGCTTCGGGAGTGCAGTTGATTGTTGACTTGGATGATCCTGTGGATCAAAATAACTTTTATTATTACAGAAATTCTGAGGCGACTTACGTACTTGAGACCCGACCAGATCTGTATACTACCCCTCCTCCAGACAGAAGTCCAGCTCCAAAAGATTGCTGTTTTACTTGTTTTCAAACAGAAATAGTTGGGAATCAATCCTACTTTCTCACTTCGGACGATAATTTCAATGGTCTAAGTACGAGGTTGGTTGCAGGATTTATTCCGGATAATGGACGTCGATTTATAAATACCTATCGGATTGATGTGCGGCAGCTCAATGTGAGTCAGGATGCTTATCGCTTTTTACGATTGGTCAAGCAGCAGTCCGAAATTAGTGGTTCGGTATTCGATCCACCTCCCGCAAATATTAGTGGAAATATGATCAGTTTGGATGATCCTGAAGAGGTTGTACTAGGCTATTTTATTGCAGCGGGAGAAAGTCAAAAACGTGTTTATATTAAAAATAGCCAGCTTGATTTTGTTCAGCCACGAGCAATTATCCCTGATGATTGTAGGGTGATCGCAGGCGCAAGATTATCTCCACCCTTTGATTGGAGACCCAATGAGTAGGGAAAAGTTCTAAGTACAAAGTATTTAGATTTTAGATATAGATTCAAGAAGGAAGAAATGGAGATAAGAGACTAGAGCCAAGTTGTTGAAATCAATTTCTCAGAAGGTAACTTAACCCCCTGACTACTGTTTTCTGCCGACTGCCCCTTGAAAACTGCCTAGTGCTCTCGCTCTTCAAACCTGATTCCTTCTACCGCTAATTGGTTCAAGATAGGTTGATAAATCTCTCGAATGACTGGGATGTGAAGTCCTCGAACGGTAATTTTTCCTGTTAGAAATTGATCTACAGCAATAGCCAAGGGCAAGCCTACCGTTTTGGCCATCGCCGTGTAAGTGGAATCTTCCCCGTAACAAACTAGGCTTGAGGTCAATTTTTGAATTCCTTGATCCGTTTTGATTTCAAAAAGATGCTGCATCACAATCATATCTTTATCCTCCGGGGCTAATATCCAATCCTTTTCTAAGATGGCTTGTAGCAATTGAGCCGGGGATCCAGCCGTACGAGGCAATGGTTTATTTTCAAAAAAGCCCAACCACTGGAGCTTTTCAAAAATGGAAAAATCCATGTCAGTAATTACGTTTCCAAGTTTTTCTTCCAAGGAAAGCTCTGGATCATAAGGTAAAAACGCATTCATAAATTGCCGTAGGGTCGTTCCTTTGGGCAGTTCAAGTTGGAATGAATCATCCGTCATCCCCAATTGTATGAAGACATCCCACCCTTTGCAGTAACCATCTCTTCGAAGGGTTCCACGAAGCATGGTTGGAATATTTTCCAGTCCATATATTTTGCGATAGCTAAGGGAATCCCGATTTGGGTAGCCATCAAAATCTGCCAACCCATCAAAACTGATTGTCTCCAAACGTTTGAATAATTGGTGGTAGGGCACGAATTTCAACTCTCCCTTTTCGATGTAACGGGAAGTGCCCTGCCCTGCCAAGACAACATTGCGTGGATTCCAAGTAAATTTATATTTCCAAGGATTATCCTCGCTTTCAGGCGCCAGAAGTCCACCACAGTAGGATTTGAAGGAGATGATTTCTTCCCCCTTAGCTTTAGCCTGATCGATAATATGCATGGCAGACATGTGGTCTATTCCGGGATCCAAACCACATTCATTTAAGAAAAATAAGCCTTTTGCCTCAATCTCTGGTTTGAATGCTCGCATCTGATCGGACTCGTAGGAGGCCGAGAAAAAATGTTTTCCGAACTTTACACAATCCCCAGCTACCAGCGGATGCATAAATGCAGGCAACATGGATACCACTACATCGGCCGCAGAAATTAAGGACTCCCTTGAAGCGGAGTTTTCGATATCCAAAGCTTCCGCTTTTGTATTCGGTTTTCCTTTGAGTTTTTCTTGCGCTACGGTGAGATCTAAATCTGCCAAGATCAAGTTACGTATTCCACTCTGACAGGAGTCTGCCAAATAATCAATAAGGTAAGTGGCGGATTTCCCGCCTCCGAGGATTAAAATCGTCTTCATATGCTGTAATTCTCCTACTAAAATGACTAATATATCATCAGGGAAAAAATTGTTGAGACCTAAATCAAGGAACATTTTACTACTTTGGCCGTTTGCTCAAGCACATAAAAATTGAATCATGTCTAAGAAAATCGCCCTTCCTGCTGAGATTGAGCTTGTTGAATTTGAAGATTTGTCCGAATTAGAGCAGACAGTTTTAGAAAAAGCAAAGTTGATCAGTGAAAATTCGTATTCACCCTATTCTAATTTTCAAGTTGGCGCTGCCGTCGCCCTTGAAAGTGGAGAAATATTACAATCCAGTAATCAGGAAAATGTGAGCTACCCAGTAGGGGTTTGTGCTGAGCGCTTGGTATTGGGCTATGCCGGAGCAAATTCTCCAACCCAATTTCCAACTATTATTGCTGTCGTAGCAAAGCGTAAAGGGGAGGAGTCATGGGCATCAGTAAGCCCCTGCGGAATGTGTCTTCAGGGTATCAATGAAGTAGAAATGCGTTTTAGTAGGATCATGACTATACTGATTTTGCGCCCAGACGGACAGGTAATTCGAGCACAGGGGGTCAAAAATTTACTTCCCTTAAAATTGGATGATCTAAAGAGCTAACTTTGAAAAAACGAATTCAATTTACTTACGAAGCGAACTACTCCATTACCCATGATCCCACTTTTGAGGAAAAGGAGATTTGGTTGGTTCTTCATGGCTATGGTCAATTGGCAGAATATTTCATCCGGAAATTTCAAGCTTTCGACTCTGCTTCTCGACTTTTCGTCGCTCCTGAAGGAACTAACTACACCTATCAAGAAGGATTCAGGGGGAGAGTTGGGGCTAACTGGATGACTAGGCATGAGCGTGAGACTGCCATTGCAAATAACCATCGATACTTGGATCTCCTAATGGAAGAGTTGCTTGCAGGATACCATGTCAAACCTATTGTCAATGTGCTTGGATTCTCCCAGGGTGCGGCTACAGCGACGCGTTGGGCAAGCAACTGGTATGGAGAAGTCAAAAAATTGGTTCTATGGGCTGGGGGATTTGCAGAGGATTTAAAATTGGAAAATGTAGAAGCGAAATTTTCCGCAACAGAATTGATTATGGTATTGGGAAATCAGGATGAATTAATTCTACCTGAAAGCATTGAAAAACAGGAAGAAATGATCAAAAAGCTAGCTATTCCGGTCAAAAAATATTTTTTTGAGGGAGGTCACGAACTAGATCAGGAAATGCTTGGCAAAATTTTTCTTAGGAATGCGTAATTCCTCTTATATTGCCCTTAATTGTATAACCCAGAATAATAGGACATATTTAATTTTTCCGTAACCTTTTTAAATCACGAATGCTTTCGCTTACAGAAAAAGAGGTTGAGCAACTTGCTCACCAACTCATGAAAGGAAATATTTGCTTTTATCAGCTCGATAAAAAGAAAATTTACCAGATGCCGGATGATGAGGACTACTTTAACTACGATCTTACTCCAGACGAGGAAGATATCCTAGATGCAATTGAGGAAAATCCTGACAATTATATTGAATTCACTAAAATGGAGCCCGCACAAGAGCATCAAATGATGCAGGATTTTGTGGATCGAAAAGTGAAGGAGCGTGCGTTAGCTGAAGACTTGGTCAATGTACTGAGCAAGCCAAAACCAATTACAGGTTTTAAATTCCAGATTGAAGAGTCAAAGTATAAAAACGACTGGATCGAATTTAGAACTTGGAAATACCAAGACTGGGTAAAGGAGCAAGTAGACAGCTTCAACTATACCGAAGATTAATCGAAAACCGCCTTAGTGCGGTTTTTTTTAGGTTCAAATTTATTAGTATTGCTTGCCAATCACAAAGGTGAAATCACCAAGATTATGAAAAAATCCATTCTTATCACGCTGTATTTATTGGTATCGGTATCCTGTGCTTTTGCCCAAAATTGGGATTGGGGTGGTCCTATCGACCCAATGCAGGCAATGTTTGAGGTGAAGCATTATAGATTGGAATTGGAGCTTTTTCCCGAAACCCAATCGATCAAAGGGAAAAGTACTGTGAAGTTCTCCACAATGGAAAAACTGGATTTGATCCGATTGGATCTTATTGATCAGTATGAGGTGAGCAGTGTACAAATGAATGGGACTGAAGTTGAGTTTTCGCATGAAAATGATCTCCTGGATATTCGAGTTATTGATTGTACTTGCGATGCAGTCGATATTTTCTACGAGGGTAAAACCCCCATCGCTCCTAATCCGCCTTGGGAAGGTGGATTTACTTGGGAGAAAGATCAGTTAGGGAATCATTGGATGGGGTTTTCCTCTCAGGGTGAAGGCGCAAAGATCTTCATGCCCGCTTTGGATCATCCCTCTTCTGAAGCATCAGAAGGAGTAGATTTGTTTATCACTGTACCCAAACCCTACTTTGTCGCGGCTAATGGGCGCTTGGATGAGATAAAGAAGGAGGGAGAAAAGTTGACGTATCATTGGACAACAGACTACCCGATTAATAACTATGGGATCAATTTTACCATGGGGATATTTCAAGAAGAGCAGTTGAGCTTCAAATCGATTTCCGGTGTGGAAATCCCAATGCATGTTTGGGTATTGCAGGAAAATAAAGCCAAAGCAAAGGAAATTCTGGAAGTGCTCAAGGTATCTACCGAAACTCATGAGAAATACTTTGGGGCATATCCTTGGCCAAACGATAAAATCGCCATAGTCGAAACCCCTTACCTCGGTATGGAGCATCAGACCATTAATGCGTATGGCAATGATTACCGATTTGTGAAAATGGGTTCGGTTAATTATGATAATTTATTGCACCATGAGCTCGGCCATGAATGGTTTGGCAACAATGTTTCAGTGGGTGATTGGGCGGATTTTTGGATTCATGAAGGGATTACTGCTTTCGGAGACTGGATGTTTTATTGGGAGCATGGGGGGGAAGATGCTTATTTTAAGAATGCGAAGAATACCTTGAGGCAAATCACACATTCAAAGCCAGTGGTGAGCCCGGTAAACAGTACCGAAGAGGAAGCCTATCATTCAGAAATTTATACTAAGGGGGCTTTTGTGATGCACTCTTTGCGTTGGGTACTCGGCGACGATGTTTTCTTTCCGATGTTGAAAGCCTTCGCTAGCGACGCGAGATTCACCTATGAAAATCAAGTCAATACCCGTGATTTTATCGATTTTGTAAAGTCTTATTCTGGTAAAGATTTGGAAGGATTTTTCCAACTATACCTTTATACCACTGAAATTCCAGAAGTGAAAATTTCCAAAAAGGGAAAGAAAGGCTTCGAAGTTTCACTGCAGGGAATTGATTTCCAATTGCCTGTTGAACTGAAAACAGAAAAGGGAATAAAAACAGTATTGTTAAGTAAAAAACCAATTTTGATCAATAGCAAAAGCGTACCAATCGTCGATCCGCGCGGTTGGTTAATGTTGAAAAAATAGAGTCTCATATTTTGTAATCACGATTTCAAGAATTTTCACTTCAGAAAAGTTAGCTACTATGAATTATTCGGAATTGAATAAAAGGCTAGCCAATAAATGGCTTCCTTTGGTACTTATTGGATTTTTATTTTTGAGGTTTTCAACAACCTTAAATGCACAGTCTTACATTGGATATAATGTGGATCGGTACGCTGGAGTGCATGGTGTACCTTTTAATCCAGCGTTGGTCTCGGGTTCTGCCTACCGGGTAGATGTGAATATCATCTCCAGTAGTGCTTATTTGTCAACTGATTATCTGGGTCTTAACATCCAAAGTGTATTCAAAGGGGGAGCTGGATTTAACTTCGACGATGACTTGGAGCGTTTCCCTTCTGATGCTAATAATTTTTTCTTGAATACTGATATTTTGGGGCCATCTGTGCTTTTCAATTTAGGACAAAAAAGTAGTGTGGCGTTGACCACACGTCTCAGAGGTGCATTCAATCTCTCTAATATAAGTGGTCAATTTTATGAAAGTATTGCCGACGGCTTTATAGACGGGGGGGACTTTGATATTAATATGAATGAATTTGCTGGGATCGGTCATATATGGGGAGAAATAGGAGCTACTTATGGGCAGGTTTTGTTAGCAAATGAAAGGAATATTTTGAGAGGAGGAGTCACTCTAAAATACCTAGCTGGTGGAGGAGGGTTATTTACCAATAGCCAAAGTTTAAAAGGGAATTATGATGATCAAGACCGCTTGCTGACTACATCTGGTAATCTAGCTTTCGGCTATACTGATGGATTTGATACCGGCGAGCCTGAATTGGCTATCAATGGGAGTGGGGTCGGGGTTGACTTGGGTTTTGTATATGAATTGAATCCGGGAAATCAAGAGATGATCACTTCGTATGCCGGAGTGGAGAATTATCGTTTGAGATTCGGGGTTTCAATGGTAGATATTGGATTTATAACTTATCAAAACAGTAACTTATTCGACTATAATTTGAATGGAACAGTGGCAGCTGAGGATTTTGAAGGAAACTTGTCTATCGATGAGATTCTTGATAAAAATTACAGTTCTACCGAAAGAATAGCCAATCAAAAAATCGGATTGCCAACTACACTAATCTTATTTGTAGATTATTCTTTCAACCGACGATTTCATGTAGCAGTACAAGGCTCTTTCTCTTTAAAAGATGAAATTTCTTTAGTTACGAATAGTATGAATAATTCCTTCTCAATTACGCCAAGATTTGAAACCAAATGGATTAGTGTCTATTCTCCGGTGGGGATCAGGGAATATGATAGTTCTGTTGCTTGGGGGTTAGGATTGCGATTGGGACCACTCCTAGTGGGTTCGGGGTCAATCCTCTCAAATTTGATCTCAAATAGCTCTAATTCAGCGGATGTATATCTGGCCTTAAAAATCCCTATCTATAAAAAGTAGAAATATAAGAGCTCAATTAATTGATTTTCAAGAGTTTTAACTAAGACTCATTTTTTATTATGTGAAATGAGCCATTTTATTGTAGGGCTTTTATTAGTGATTAAATCAGATTTTACCGTGCCCCTTTAGAATATTTTTATAATTTTGACCCAATTTGGACTCAAGTAAAACTTTCTCTTCAACCTCCCTCTCTAATGCCTAAAGACAATAGCATCAAGCACGTTCTCCTAATTGGTTCTGGTCCCATCGTCATCGGTCAAGCTTGCGAATTTGATTACGCCGGTTCCCAAGCGGCTCGTTCTCTGCGTGAAGAAGGAGTAAAAGTCACCCTGATTAACTCCAATCCGGCGACAATCATGACAGACCCAGTGACAGCGGATAATGTGTATTTACTTCCGCTGGAAAAGAAATCAATTATTAAAATCTTGACCGATCATCCGGATATCGATGCAGTGCTTCCTACCATGGGAGGTCAGACTGCCTTGAATCTTGCCATCGATTGTGATAAGGCTGGAATCTGGAAAAAATTCAATACCCACATGATAGGTGTGGATATCGAAGCGATTGATACAGCTGAAAATCGTGAGAAATTCAAAGCGTTGATGGAAAAAATCGGTGTGGGCGTCTGCAAAGGAGCAACTGCTACATCTTTCCTTCAGGGTAAAGAAATAGCGCAAGAAATCGGTTTTCCCTTAATCATCAGAGCATCGTATACCCTTGGCGGGGCAGGCGGAGCTTTTGTCGAAAAGGAAGAGGATTTTGAACATTATTTGGTCGCAGGATTACAAGCTTCTCCAGTGCATGAAGTGCTTATCGAGCAAAGTATCATGGGCTGGAAAGAGTATGAGCTCGAAGTGATGCGTGATAACATCGGTAACATGATCGTGATCTGTTCTATTGAGAACTTTGATCCGATGGGTGTGCATACCGGCGACTCGATCACAGTTGCTCCAGCGATGACTTTACCGGATACTACGTATCAACGAATGCGAAATTATGCCATCCTGATGATGAATAGCATCGGAACTTTCGCCGGTGGATGTAACGTGCAGTTTGCTGTAAGCCATGATAACTCTGAAATTATTGGAATCGAAATTAACCCACGGGTTTCCAGATCTTCTGCCTTGGCTTCGAAAGCAACTGGTTATCCAATTGCAAAAGTAGCAGCTAAGCTGGCATTAGGTTATAATTTGGATGAGTTGAAAAACTCAATTACAGGTACTACTTCTGCTTTTTTCGAGCCTTCGATTGACTATGTGATCGTAAAGATCCCACGTTGGAACTTTGATAAATTCAAAGGCTCTGACAGAAGACTTGGACTGTCTATGAAATCGGTAGGCGAGGTGATGGGGATTGGTCGAAATTTCCAAGAAGCCCTTCAAAAAGCCTGTCAATCCCTTGAAATAAAACGAAATGGATTAGGTGCAGATGGCAAAGAATTGAAGGATCAAGATAAAATTCTTTATTCTTTGGCTAATCCTAGTTGGAATAGGCTGTTCCATGTTTATGATGCATTCAAACTTGGAATTTCTTTCCGGACGATTCATGACCTCACGCAAATCGATAGATGGTTCTTGAAGCAAATTGAAGAATTGATTCATTTTGAGAAGGAAATTGAAAAATATAATATTGATTCAATACCTGCTGATCTCATGGAGATTGCTAAGAAAAAAGGTTATGCAGATCGGCAGATTGCTCATTTATTAGATTGCTTGGAAAGCGAAGTCTTCGACAAGCGCTACCAAGAAATGGGAATCAAGCGAGTTTATAAACTGGTAGATACCTGCGCAGCAGAATTTGAGGCACAGACTCCTTATTACTATTCCACTTTTGGAGAAGAAAATGAATCCATCCGATCTGACCGCAAAAAAGTAGTCGTCTTGGGTTCAGGACCAAACCGGGTGGGGCAAGGAATCGAATTTGATTATTCATGTGTGCATGGGGTTTTGGCTGCCAAGGAATGCGGCTATGAAACCATCATGATCAACTGTAACCCAGAGACGGTTTCTACTGACTTTGATATTGCAGATAAGCTTTACTTTGAGCCTGTTTTCTGGGAACATATTTACGAGATCATTTTACATGAGAATCCACTTGGTGTCATCGTACAGCTAGGTGGTCAGACTGCTCTGAAATTGGCCGAAAAGCTGGAGAAATACGGAATCAAGATAATCGGAACAAGCTTTGAGGCACTGGACTTGGCAGAGGATCGCGGTAGATTCTCTACGTTATTGAAGGAGTTGGAAGTGCCCTATCCTGAATTTGGTACGATTCACAATACAGATGAAGCATTGGAGCTTTGTAAGACGATTGGCTTCCCACTTTTGGTAAGACCTTCCTATGTATTGGGTGGTCAGGGTATGAAGATCGTAATCAATGAAAAGGAGCTGGAGCAGCATGTCGTAAATGTGCTACGGGATATTCCAAATAATGAGATCCTTCTGGATCATTTTCTCGAAGGAGCGATTGAAGCTGAAGCAGATGCGATTTGCGATGGGGAAAATGTTTACATCATCGGAATCATGCAGCATATCGAACCTGCAGGAATTCACTCAGGAGATTCCTATGCGGTGCTTCCTCCTTACAATTTGGGTGACTTGGTAATCCGGCAGATCGAAACTTACACGCACAAAATTGCCTTAGCACTCCGGACAGTTGGATTGATCAATATCCAGTTTGCCATTAAAAATGATAAGGTCTATATTATTGAGGCGAATCCAAGAGCTTCCAGAACGGTACCATTTATTTGCAAAGCATACCGGGAACCTTATGTAAACTATGCCGTAAAGGTGATGTTGGGTGAGAAAAAAGTGACTGACTTTGAATTCAAACCTTACAAGAAGGGTTATGCTATCAAAGAACCAGTTTTCTCTTTCCACAAATTCCCGAATGTCAATAAGGAATTGGGTCCAGAAATGAAATCAACAGGCGAGGCAATCTACTTCATCGATGATCTGATGGATGATTACTTCCTGAAAATTTATGCGGAGCGAAACCTCTATTTGAGTAGATAATCTAAAAAGTTAAAATATAAATAACCTTGTTAAAGTTTTTAATCATATTTCTCGGAGTGGGCTGGCTTTTGGGGCAACTCATTCGTTATTTCTTACGATCCAAACTGGCGAAATTTGCACAGCATGTAAATGAGACGCAAAAAGAACAAATGCGTGCCAATCAGCAAAATGCAAGAAATAAGGAGGGTGTTCATGTGGATTTTATTCCAAAAGAGCATCAGCAAAAGCGCTCCAAAGATATTGAAGGCGGCGAGTATGTAGATTATGAAGAGGTGAAGGAGTAATCTCCCGCTTTTTTCAAATGCTTTAATCCAATAAGGCCACAAAGGCCTCTCAAAGGAACAAGTGGATACTTAATAGTAACTTGGTTCAAGTCTTCGGACTTGAACCTTTTTCATTTAATCGCGCAAAAGGAATTTGCAAAAAGCCAGAAAAATTTTCCTAAAATCCACTCTCAAAAAAGGCTTTTTCACATTCATTAGGAACTTAACGGCGGTATTAGTAAAGTAAAGTCTATGTTGTATTCAAGTCCAACCGGGACGAAACTCAAACCATCTTACACCAAAAAATGGTAAATCCACTTTCGGTTTTGGTGCCAATCAAAAAATCATCTCCACCATCTTTAAGCCCAAACTTCTTTTTGAAAGCATCGGAACCATAGGCATAATTTCGAGTAATCACATTGACTTTTCCAGTAGGAAATCGCTTTTTCAACTCATTTTTATTTGGATTGATCTCTTCCAAAATTTTAAAAACCCGACCCGGAATATGTTCTCCCAATCGGGATGTCGTGTACAAATGACTATTTACGTGCAGTTTCCTCAGCTCAAATCGATTCCCAAAGGTCTTGAAAGCTCCTGCTTTTAAGATTCCTCCCAAAGGCTCAATCAAGTATTTTTCGGCTTCGCCAAAAGTGGCTACCGCATCGGTTTCCTCCTGAGGCGTGTAAGAAAACCGCTGGATTTCCTTACCAAGTTCGACAACTTCAATCACCAACAAGTTGGAAATGCTTTCTTTTTCCCAAGAAAGAAGTAATTCCTTCACTTCATTTTTCACCGAGATGATTTGGACTTTCTGGATTTCTGGAAGTTCGGTGAGTGCCTGAGAAATGTCCAACATCGGCGAGAGTTTGAGAAGAATAGAATTACTCTTGCTCTTCATCAGCTCCCAAGCTGCCACTACGTTGGGCTGACAATCTTCTAGCCTGTACAATTTCTGATTTGAATCTCCTCTTCGAGCTGGGTCGGCATAGATCAGGTCAAATTGATCTTCGGATCTTGATAAAAACGCTATCCCATCCCCAGTTTCGATCTGGAACTTTCCGGGAGCTAGTATTTCTAAATTGTGAGAAGCCATCTGTGCAAGCTCAGGTTGCTGCTCACAGTAAATAGCTTTTTCGAAATCCCTACTCAAATAATAGCTATCCACTCCAAATCCGCCGGTGAGATCAATCAAGGTTTTCCCGGATCGTCCATTTGATTTAAAATTCGCTGTTTCTTCCGAACTGCTTTGTTCCAAAGAGATACTCGCCGGAAAAATCAAATCGAAATTTGAAGCCCAAGCTGGTAGCTTTTTCTTTGATTTTTTCCTTGCAGAAATCTGCTGGACAGCACATTTCAAGTCAAAATCAGTTTTGCCCTGATATTTAAAAAGTAAAAGTGCAGGATCTTCATTCAGATGATCCTGCACAAATTGTCTAAAGTCAGCCCGATGATATTGGCTCAACTCCATTTATACGAGTTTATTTTCTAAAGCAAATTCTGCGATTTGTACGGCATTGGTAGCAGCCCCTTTTCGAAGATTATCTGCGACGATCCACATGTTTAGCGTATTGGCCTGAGATTCATCTCTTCGAAGTCGACCTACAAAAACCTCATCTTTCTTATGTGCGGTGATTGGCATTGGGTAGATAAAGTTGGCAGGATCATCTTGAACAATGATACCAGGAGCATTTGAAAGTAGTTCGCGAACTTCTGCCAAATCAAAATCTTGGTTGAATTCCACATTCACCGCTTCAGAGTGTCCGCCCATCGTTGGGACTCGAACCGTAGTTGCAGTTACTTTGATCGTCTCATCTGAGAAAATCTTTTTGGTCTCATTAATCATTTTCATTTCCTCCTTGGTATAACCGTTTGGTTGGAACACATCGATATGAGGAAGAACATTCATATCGATCTTATGAGGATAAACCATCTCAGGCGTAGTTCCTGCTCGCTCAGCCATCATCTGATCTACCGCTGCCTTGCCAGTCCCTGTGACAGACTGATAAGTTGATACTACGATTCGCTTGATTCCATAGCGCTGGCGCAAAGGCTCCAGAGCCAAGACCATCTGGATCGTAGAGCAGTTTGGATTAGCTATGATTTTATCTTCTTTAGTAATTTCCTTCGCGTTGATTTCAGGAACGATCAATTTCTTGCTTGGATCCATCCTCCAAGCGGAAGAGTTGTCAATTACCAACGTTCCCACTTCGGCGAATTTTGGTGCCCACTCTAAGGAAGTGCTTCCTCCTGCGGAGAAAATGGCAATTTCCGGTTTCATCGAAACTGCATTGGCCAAGCCTATCACCGAGTAATCGTTTCCTTTGTAGGCGATTTTTTTTCCAACTGATCGCTCACTGGCGACTAGTAGAAGTTCGTCAAAGGGGAAGTTGTGCTCATCGAGCACCTCAAGGATTTCGGATCCTACCAAGCCGGTAGCTCCTACCACTGCTAATTTCATCAAAAGAGTTCTAATAGGTTGTAAAATTGAAGAGGTAAAAGTAAGGACTATGGGTTCATTTTCAGGTGAATAATTGAAAATTTTCGAATCAAAAGCTATTTTTTTAATCATGGCTGCCTAAAAGATCAGGTATTTTTTGCTTAAATTGTTTATAGTTTTTAGACGAATTGAAACCATGCACATTTTTTTAGCACTCCTTATGTTGAGTTTTGTGGGAGTACATCCTATCAGTGGGTTTTTAAAAGCAAAACCAAATCAAATTCAGCAATTTGAAGATAGTTTCGCCTTGGTAAATGATCCCCAAGAATTTCTGCCAGGTTGGACTGGTAATGAAGTCAGAAGCACTGCTATGCGAATTTTTCAAAGTGTACAGGGGAGGAATGGTTCCAAAGCAGTGGCAGCTCAGCCTATTTCTTCTTTCAATGCAGTCATTACCGTTAGAATTTTGAATGCTGAATTGAGCGATCCGAAAGTACAGTTCTGGGCGAGGTCAGTCCAGAATGGAACGGGTACGAGAGCTGCCGAAGTCTATTATTCTTGGAAGGCAGTAAGTCAAAGTAACTTTAACGGCTCACAAATTTTGGAAGGGAGTCAAGAATTCCCAAATCAAACCCAAGGATTCAAAAAGTATAGAATTGATGTGCCGGAGGCCTTAAAAGTAGAAGAAGAGCTTCTTTTGAGAATAGAAGTTCGCTATGGTCCTGGAACTGGAAATGCAGCCCGCTGGGTGATGGATGATTTTGAGTTTGGTGAATTCGAAGAAGATCTTTCGCCTCCTTTAATAAATCTAGTGCGAGGCTACAGTGAAAACATAGTGGAGCTTATCTTTAATGAAGGGCTTGACCCTATCTTTTCGACATTTATTTTGAATTATGAGCTTGAAGGACTCACACTTCAAAAAGCAGAGTTGAAGAATGATTCGCTGGTGTACCTTTTTTCAAATGAATTCCTGATTAAAGGGCAGAATTACAAATTGAAAATCAGACAAATTCCAGATTTGGAGGGGAATTTCATGAAAGACACCTTGTTAACATTCACTTTTTTTGACCCAACTGACATTTCTCTAAAAGGACTTGTGATTAATGAAATCATGCCTGCACCCAAAGCTGATTTGGATCTGCCTAATGTGGAATATGTGGAGCTTTTTAATGCAAGTGATCATGATTTAAGATTGGATGAGTTATTCATGGCCAATTCAAGAATATCCACTTCTCTTCCGGCAGCTTGGATCGCATCAGGTGATTATTTGATTCTCGCTCCAGAAACTCAAGCCTTGCTTTTGGCAGGTTATGGAAAAGTGTTATCACTAAAGAACTGGCCAACCCTACTCAATTCTGGGGATGTAATTACCCTCTCAAAACAGAATGGAAAAGTAGTGGATCAGTTAAGCTATGCGACTGCAAACTGGAAAGGTTCTGAATTCGCAAATGGAGGATATAGTCTGGAAGTCACAAATCCATTTTATTCTTGTGATCAATCGGTATTGCTTCAGGCTTCAAAAGATCCTTTGCGAGGAACACCCGGAAAGCAGAATTCTGTTTTCTCGTTGGATGTGGATTTAGAAAAACCTTCTATTATCCGTTCATTTTTCAGAGATAACTCAAGCATTATTTTAGACTTCTCAAAAACTATTTTCCCCAGTTTGAGCGAAAAAAACTTTTCTTTCGAGCCTGATCTGCCAATCAGTGAGGTAGTTTTTGAAAAGTCAAATCGGATTCTCATTCGCTTAAAATCTCCAGCTGTGGCCAACAGTAATTATAAACTGAGCTTTAGTGCCATCCTAGATTGTAGTGGAAATAGCCTTGAGCCGAATAAATTCATCGAATTGGTTTTGCCTCTTCCTGCTAAAATTGGCGATTTGATCATCAGTGAGTTGCTTTTTAATCCAAAGACTGGTTTTCCAAAATTTGTTGAGATTCAAAATATAACAACTGCTACGCTTGAATTCAGCTCTTGGCAATTGGCAAACTTAGATGATTCTGGAAATCCGGCTCAAATACGAGCCTTGGGAGAAGAAAATCTTCAAATTTCTCCAAAAGGTTTTGCTGTCTTCACTACAAATCCCTCTTTGCTATTATCCGCTTATCCTAATTCTGATATGACCACATTTTATCAGCTAAGCTCATTACCGAGCTATTCCAGCTCCGAGGGCGATGTTGTCTTGCTAGATGGGAATAGCAAAGCTGCAGAGGTTTTTTCATATTCTGAGGACTTGCATCATCCGTTGCTTCGAGATCCAAAAGGAGTCTCCTTGGAACGAATCTCCAGCTCGACTCCAGTAAGTACCCCTGCTAATTGGCACTCTGCCTCAGGAATAGCTGGTTATGCAACGCCTGGCAGAAAGAATTCCCAATTCATTTCAGCAGAATATGATGGGAATATTATTCAAATTGAGCCAGAGGTTTTTGACCCTGAAGGAAGTGCGGGAAATACGTTTACCAGTATAAAATATGAATTAGATCAGGCAGGTTGGATTGGGAGCTTTCGAATTTATTCTATTTCTGGACAGCTAATTCAATCCTTGGCACAGAATGAAATTTTGGGAACTAGAGGGCTTTTCACTTGGACGGGGACTGACCCTTCTGGGAAAATTGTGAGGTCTGGATACTATATCTTGCTAGTAGAGCTTTTTGATCTTTCGGGGAATTTGAAATCGATAAAAAAGACCATTATTGTGGCGACACGATTTTGATTTTTTCAGATTGATAAACATGTTTTGATTTTTTTCAGTAATTTAAAAGTGCTAAACACTCAAAACCATGGAAAAAGACCTTATTAACTCATCCCTGCATTCGCTATGCATCCAAAATGCAAAATCAATCACTGAAGTGGCGCAGTACCTTAAAATGAAATATCGTTTAGATATTGAGGAAACAGTACTAAAGAAGCGCTTAAATGACATTATGCATGAGGAAAAGGCTGTAGCCTAGCTCCAGATTGATTGTGAATGAAAGTTTTCCAGTCATTTATTTCTTAATGAGCTACTCGGTCAAGCCCCAAAATCTACCAAAAAGTTTAAATACATCGATATCTTTTTTTTAATCTAATTCAAGTTGTTTATTTTTTGGAAATCCATTCTCTAAATGTATTTTAGAGGAATTTATAAGGGTAAAGTTGCCCATATTATCAATTTTAATCTGTTAGCTATGAGCCAAGGAGAAAAGACCGCTTATTCCCGAGAGGAATTGAAAGAATTCGAAGATTTAATTTTGGCTAAACTTGCTAGCGCAAAAGGAGAGCTGACTTCATTAAAGGAATCTTTGAGTAAGAAAAATGATAGTGGGACTGATTTTACAGCCTCTACCTCTAAATTATTAGAAGATGGCGCCGATACATTAGAGCGAGAAAGTCAAAACCAACTAGCCGCGCGTCAACAGAAATTTATTGTCAGTTTGGAAAATGCTTTAGTTCGGATCAAGAATGGTACTTATGGAGTATGTGTAGATACTGGTAAATTGATTTCAAAAGATCGTTTGAAAGCTGTACCTCATACGATGCATTCGATTGAGGCAAAGTTGGCCAAACAATAGCAATTGGATTTCCTTCATCGGCATATTGAAGCATTGATTTTCTGTGCCCCTACTCCTTTGCCAGTGTCAGAAATCGTAAAATGTCTCAATGAGATGTTCGAAGCAGAGGTGCCTGAGGATCATATATTGGCGGCAATCAAGGAGCTTAGGCTCAAATACCAAACAGAGGATTTTTCATTTCAAATCGAATTGTTGGGCGGTGGGTTTCAATTTTTAACAAAACCCGCCTACCAAACTTCAATCAGTATTCTTCTCAGGCAACAATCTCAAAAGAGGCTCTCTACGGCGCAATTGGAGACACTTTCTATTATTGCCTACAAGCAACCGATTACTAAAGGTGAAATCGAGCAAATCAGAGGGGTAAATAGTGATTATTCTGTTCAGAAACTTCTTGAGAAAGAGCTGGTCGAGATTCAAGGTAAATCGGAGGGAGTCGGCAGACCCTTGATTTATGGTACTTCTGAAAAATTCATGGAATACTTTGGGATTAATTCTGTCAGCGATCTGCCTCAACCAAAGGATTTTTCAAACCCTGATAATCAGATTGGTGAACAAAAAGATTGATTATTCGGATAATTCTACCTTAGCCAGTTGAGCAATCAGGAATTTTCTGCCAGATTTAACTTCCAGACATAATACTCTGGTTCGTCGCGTTTCCCCTTTTTCAAATTCCCTTCCAGCTAAAAGGAATTTATTTCCAGGCTTTAGATCTGAAAGAAAGATGGATTTGTTCTTTTGACTAGTCAAATCGTATTTACTCATTTCTTTCATCAAAAAAAGATCTCCTGAAGAACTGGCTTTAGGATTCCTCATGTGCTTTCGAAGCGGGATCAACAGATCAATCGGGAATATTTTTTCTAAAAGAATAGGACTCATGAGCTCCGCAAAAGTTTTTTTCCATTCTAATCCGTGTGGGGATGTGTTTATTCCAAAATTTTTAAAGGCATGAAGGTGCGCGATCTCATGAATGAGCGTTAGAAGGAATTGGTAGGGGTTGAGATCAGAATTGATGGTAATGGTTTGAATTTTTCGATCTCTTCGATATCTAAAATCCCCCAATTTTGACTTTCTACTTTTAGTGACTTGAAATTGGAAGGGTTCTTTTTCCCAAAGTTGAATGCAATAGTGAATAGCCGAAAGAGGAAGGTGATGTTCAAAAATTTGGCTGAGCTTTTCCAGGCTATTCATTGCTAAAAATATCAAAAAAAAAGAGTCCCGATATTTCGGGACTCAATTTTTTTAGAAGTGAGAGTTAATTACTTAACTTCTTCAACAACCTCTTCAACTACAACAGCAGCAGAATCAGTAGTTTCTTCAACTACTTCGATTGTCTCTTCAACTGCAGGAGTTTCAACAGTTACAGATGTCTCTTCAGTTACTTCTTTGTTACCGCAAGAAGCTGTAGCCAAAAGGCCAGCGATTGCGAAAATTGCAAATAAATTTTTCATTTTTTGTGGTTTTCTTAATTACGATGCAAAGGTATCATTACTTTTCGCAATAAAACAAGTGCCGCTTAAATATTTTTTATTTACTCTTATAAATGATTTTTACCGGAACTCCTTCGAAATCAAAGTTTTCACGAAGTCTATTTTCAAGGTATCTCGTATAAGGAGACTTGATATACTGAGGAAGGTTACAAAAGAACGCGAAAACAGGGTTTTTGGTAGGAAGTTGGGTGACATATTTGATTTTAATATATTTTCCTTTCCATGCTGGCGGAGGATACTTCTCGATCTCAGGAAGCATTACATCGTTCAGTTTTGAGGTGGTTACGCGTCTAGTTTTATTTTCATAAACTTTCACAGCCAGTTCAATTGCCTGCATGATCCGCTGTTTTTCGACGACAGAGGTAAAGATGATCGGGATCCATTTATTCTCTCCCAATCGTTCCGTCATGTCATCTTTGATCGTTCCCATGGTCTTATGATCTTTTTCTATCAGATCCCATTTGTTGACCATGATCATTACTCCCTTATTATTTTTAATCGCAAGGGCGATCAAATTAATATCCTGAGCTTCTAGGCCTCTTGTCGCATCCACCATGACGATGACTACATCAGACTCTTCAAGGGTTCGAAGTGAACGCATTACTGAATAAAATTCCACATCCTCGGTAACCTTAGACTTCTTACGAATACCTGCAGTATCGGTGATGATGAAATCTTTGCCGTAAAGTTTATATCTGGTGTGGATGGCGTCTCGTGTGGTTCCTGCCTCATCAGTTACGATTGACCTTTCTTTCCCTAAAAGAGCATTCAGGAATGATGATTTTCCAACGTTAGGTCTTCCAAGGATCGAGATTTTAGGAGTATCCGCATCTGGATCATCATCCCCCTCATCTTCGAATTGCTTAATAACCTCGTCTAGTAATTCGCCTGTACCGCTTCCGCTTGCAGATGCGATCGGAAAAACTTCAAAGTCACTCACACCCAATGAATAAAATTCGTTGGCCATGAAGATTTTCTCCTGATTGTCTGCCTTGTTGGCAACGATGTAAACTGGCTTTTTAGTAGCTCTCAGTTCATGCGCAAAATCGGTGTCCAGATCAGTGACGCCATCATGGCAGTCTACTATGAATAAAATCACATCCGCTTCTTCAATAGCAAGTTTTACTTGCTTTCTGATTTCTGCTTCGTAAATATCATCCGATCCGATGACGTATCCCCCGGTATCAATTACTGAAAAGAACTTACCAGCCCATTGCGCATGACCGTAATGACGATCACGAGTGACTCCACTCATGTTGTCCTCGATTGCTTTTCGTTCCTCTACTAATCGGTTAAACAAAGTGGATTTACCCACATTTGGTCTTCCTACTATTGCTACAATATTTGCCATAATCAAGTTGGGTCGTACCCAAATTTTTTCAGTTTTGATTTATTTTTTCTCCAGTCTTGCTCCACCTTCACAAAGGTTTCTAGAAAGACTTTTTTGCCGAAGAATTTTTCTAATTCCTCTCGGGATTCTATCCCGACTTTTTTGAGCATTTTACCCTTTTCACCGATCATGATCCCCTTTTGACTTTCCCGCTCTACGAAAATGTTTGCCCGGATTCGGATCATGGTAGCATCTTCTTTGAAGTCTTCAATACTCACTTCTGTACTATAAGGGACTTCCTTTTTATAATTAGTAAAAATCTTCTCTCGGATTATCTCGGAGGCAAAGAACCTTTCGGAGCGATCAGAAAGTTCCGCTTTATCGTAATAGGCAGGGTGCTCAGGCAATCTGTCTAAGATTTCCTGGTTGATTTTTTCGATATTGAATTTTTCTCCCGCAGAAATAGGGATCACCAATTCAGTCTTTAGTCTGGACGTCCAATAGGTCGTCACCTCTTCTAACTGACCTTCTTTTGCGAGATCAATTTTATTGACTACCAATAATACAGGAACCCCGGAATTATTGATTTTTTCAATCACATGCTCAATATCAGTGTCTGTTTCATAGAGATCTGTGACGAATAGAATGATGTCGGCATCCTCTAAAGAGATGTTGACAAAACTCATCATATTCTTCTGAAGTTCGTATTGGGGCTTCAGCATACCTGGAGTATCTGAAAAAACAATTTGATAATTCTCAGAATTTGTAAGGCCAACTATCCTGTGACGAGTCGTCTGTGCTTTGGATGTAATAATCGAAACTCGCTCACCTACAAGGATATTCATCAAGGTGGATTTACCCACGTTTGGTTTACCGATGATATTGACGAAGCCTGCTTGATGTTTATTTGTGCTCATTTTGAAAATTTTTACAAAGGTACTTGATTTTGGAGAGTTTCTCCTTACCTTTGTATCACAATTAGCCGGAAGGGCATTTGATTTAGAAACAAAGACGTAAGTCTAAAGATATATCGCGGGATGGAGCAGTTGGTAGCTCGTCGGGCTCATAACCCGAAGGTCACAGGTTCGAGTCCTGTTCCCGCTACTTGGCGACTCCGGACAATGTAAAAATTGTCCGGAGTTTTTTGTTTTTCAGGGGTTTAGCTTTTTTTAGATTCTGTTTGATTCTGATAAATCCCGTTCTTTTTGTCCCCTTTTTTGTCCCCCCTTGATTTTTTTGATTAATTTGGGATATGATCGATTTCAAGATTAAAGCCGTTTTGAACCCCAAAGGCAAAAAATCCTCCGCAGGAGAAACGATTTATATTTGCATCAACAGAAAGGTTAGGCACTACATTAATCTTAGTCTAGAGAAGATTCCCCTAAAAGCTTGGTCTGGAAAGCCTTTGAGATGGGTTAATAGCCAATACCCCTATTCGCAATCCCATAATCTTGTAATTGCCCGTGAGATCCATCATCTAAAGGAGATTGTGCAAGACTACTATAAAAGGAATGAGATGCTTACATCTGAGAAACTTAAGCAGGTATATCAGGTGAAGCATCAAGGTAAAAGGATTAGAGGTGTAAACGGAACTTCTGCTCCTGGTGCAAGTGATACGATTGTTTCCTACATCGATTACTCCTTGACTTATGGTGCTGCTTCAAAAAAGGCAAGTGGTACGAGGAAGGTTTACGTAACACTTAAAAATCTTATTGGAAGCTACAGAGCTCATGCGGTCATGGCTGATTTGGATGAAGTGCTTATTTTCGGTTTTGTTGAATTTATGAGGAGCAGCGCAACTGACATCAAATCGGATACTACCGTCGCTAAATACGTTGACCGATTAAAAGTGATCTATCGAGAATACTGTGATCAATATGGCATACTTTTTAAGAAGCGAATTTTTGATGGACTTGATGTGGATTCAAATAAAAGGCCTGATAAAATTATTTACCTCAACGATGATTACTATAATGCCTTGATGAAATTGAATTTCACTCCAGACGAGAGGCGACTGGAAATCACTCGTGATATTTTCGTGTTACTTTGCAATACGGCTCTCTATTATAATGATCTAATAGCGATAGAATCAATATCGGGATTTGATAAGAACTTGATAAAGATCAATCCAGATTTTATGGTGTTGAATGGGGAAAGGAAAAAAAACGGGGAGGAATTTTGGATTCCACTGAATCAAACCTCTAAGCGAATAATCCAAAAATATCACTCTGAGGATGGGGTCTACATTTTTCCCGGAGAAGTTGCAATTTCTGAACAGAAATTTAATCAACATTTGAAGGTTCTTGCAGATAGAATTAACTTTCCCGACGTGCTTTCTAACAAGGTAGGACGTAAGACCTTTGGTACTTGGGCTGACAGAATAGGAATGGAGGATAATGATATCAGGATGATTTTCGGTCATTCACCCGGCTCCGTATTGAAGAAATACTACACAGAAAGGAAGACAATAGAAACCTATCAGAAAATATTAAGTTTTATCCAACGCTAAGATGGAAAAGAAAAGTAAGCTTGCTATCAAGCATTATCACGGAAGAGAGCTTGAAAAGATTGGAAAATCTGAAACTGGCTTCCCATTATATGTAATGGTGAGGTATAAGAATGTTAAAACCAAATTTGCATCAAGGCTTGGGATAAAGTATGTGAAGCAAAATGGTGGGGATGCAGGGATTTTAAGCAGCTATAACAGAGATATTATCGATGTTATTGAGGCGGAAGTAAAGCATATCGAACTGTTGAGAGATTACTTTGAGGATTATCTGGCCGTGGAATTTACTCCCTCTATGGTAGTAAATGAGCTTTATGAAACTACAGCCTTAGAAAATGTTGTTGACTATTTCGATTTAATTTTTGAGGATAAAGAATTAAAGAAGATTTTGTTGGAAATAGATCAGGATTTGATAGATCTTTTGGATGCAGCTGGGCCTGTTCGTTTTTTGTCTGGACTTCGGCATCTCGATTTAAGCCTTTATGATAAAACAATGAAGATTGAGGAGGTCAAGGAGATATTCGAGTATTATGAGACTTATAAGTCTTTGCATTCGCCTGAGGTTAATAGGCTGCAATTTCGAATGGTTGATATTGATGGTGACCAAAATATAGTAAGATTAAAAAAGTGGCTTGACGAAAAGTTTGATTCCGAAATGCGTCATTTTTATAATATAAAGCCTATAAGTTTAAATTTATAAGAATTATCGGTCACGAGTGACCGATTTGATATTTTTTCATATATTTGAGTAAATCAAACTCAAATCACGATGAATCAAGACACTTTTATTCCGTTTTCAGCTGTTAGCCAAAAATGGCTGGAAGACAAATTCAAAAATCTTGAGGAGAAAATCTCAAGTATTAGTCCAGCTAGCAAATCCATTAAAGACGAATGGTTATCTCTCCAAGATTTCATGGAGGCTACAGGTGTGAAGTCCCATTATTCTATTTCAAAAATGGAGTCAGTTTCCGAGTCAAAAGGCGAAGAGTTTCGCTCAATGTTTCGAGGAAAAAGACGATTTATCCACCATAGTGAAGTGGATAGGTTCTATGCTGGAGAGTTTGAAAACTAAAAAAGGAAAGGACGACTATCCTTTCCTTTTATTGAAAATGCTTTGTAGGCAATTCCGGGGTTTGTTTTAACCTTCTAACAATTAAAATCTTGCTCTAAGTTGAAGAATATTTCAATCAAAGTCAACTTAGGACCGGCAATTCCTATAACTTTTTCTACTCTCACAACGCACCATCGCTACGATTGGTGAACAGCTGATATTCATTCAGCTAGATTCTAAAACTTATTAAAACATTACTAATAGCATTTATCCTAAAATGCTAAACGAAATCTTATTGCCAAAAAATCATGAACTCAATTAACCATACTAAAAAGTCTAACCCTCCTCAGTCAAATGAATTTTTAATCATCAAATCAGCCAATGAATGGATTGATGATGCCAAAAGTAAACCTATTCCAAAGAAGATATTTGGTCCGTTTTGGTACCAGGAAGAACTTTGCATTCTCTTCGCAGACACCAATCAAGGGAAGTCTCTATTAGCTGTCCAAATCATTGATAGTGTTTCCAAAGGAATCCCTACTCTTGGATTAGAAATGGAGCTGAAGGCTTCAAAAGTGATCTATTTTGATCTGGAACTGACCGCTAAGCAATTTGAAATGAGATATGCCCAATTCGATAAGGAGAAGGATATTTTATTTGATCATTACGAATTCAGCGAGCTTTTCTTGAGAGCAGAACTCAATCCCTACGGATTTGATGATTCTATAGAAGATTACGAAACCTTTCTATTTAAAGAGATCGAAAATCAAACATCAAAATCAGGGGCGAAAATTTTGGTGATTGACAATTTGTCCTGCGTGATATCAGATAATGAAAAGGCTAGAAATACTACTCCGTTCCTGATCCGACTGAATAATCTAAAGAAAATGTATGGTTGGTCAATCCTCTTAATTGCCCATACTCCTAAAAGGAATTTGTTTGCTCCCATTAGCAGGAATGACATTCAAGGAAGTAAAAGCTTCATCAACCTAATCGATTCTTGCTTTGCTGTTGGTGAAAGCCAGAAAGATCCTTGTGTCAAATACCTGAAGCAAATCAAAGTGAGATATGGAGCTTTTGAATTTCCGTCTGAGAACGTGTTAGTCTGCAAAATTGGGAAGGATACAAATTTCAGCTCTTTCAAGTTTTTAGAATTTGGGAAAGAGTCGGATCATTTAAAGCAGCTAAATCTCACAGATAAATCTAAGATAAAGAGCAAAGCATTTGAACTCAAAAAAGAGGGGTATTCTAATGTGAAAATAGCTCAGGAACTAGGAGTGTCTGAGGGTGGAGTAAGAAAGTGGTTGAAGCAACTTGAGATAGAGGACTAAACCTATCTCGAAATGCTCGAACTGTACGAGGGGTACGATGCATACGAATCGTACGAATTCTTATAGCTGATATCCCTCTTTTTATTTTGATGTGGCCTGAGTGATTGGCAGCAAAAAAGAAAATTATACCGTCACTATTCAATTGAATAAACGTATATTTATGTATTAATGTATTTATATAAAAATGTAAATAATTTGAACTATTCAAGAATTAAACAAGAAGCAGAACGAATCAAACGGGATTTCCCAATCGTGGATTATTTCCAAGGTCTAGTTAAGGCGGGTTTTCTAAAATATGAGGGAATTCAGGGGAAGGAACATTTCTTTGGTTTTCTATCTCAGCGAACTGGGTCTATTGCGGTGGATGATAATGCCAATGTATGGTATGACCACTCTGCAGGAAGGGGAGGGGATATTATAGAGGCTGTTCAAGTTTTTGAGGATAAAACTTTTTCACAGTCTATACAGAGGCTCTCTGGTTCACCCCTAGAAGGGATTATTGCTCCAAGGGTAAAACAGGAAATAGTTCCAAAGATTGTGGTTGAGGGTGTTGAGCAAATCTCTCATCCAGCTTTGGTGAAATATATTCAGGAAAGGGGTTTAGACCCAGTTGAAATCTCCCAATTTGCCAAAGAAGTGCATTGGCTAAACAAAGGCAAGAGATACTTTGCAGTTGGCTTTCCAAACGAGTCAGGTGGATGGGTGCTTAGATCTTCCATTTTCAAAGGGAATATTCTCGGAGGAGGTATTTCCATACAGATTCTGGGCAAACCTGAAAGGATAAAAGTATTTGAAGGCTGGTTTGACTTTCTAAGCTACCTTAAGCTTTCTGGATCTACAGATTTTAAATCTATCATTTTGAACAGTACAGCTAATTTGAGTTTACGTTTAATGCTGGATATTTTGGGGGAAAATGGAAATGTTGATCTTTATTTGGATAATGATGCTACGGGAGAAAAGTGTACCAGTGATTTTATTCGGTTAGCTCAATTATTTCGGTATTGCCGTGAAAAAGGATTGCCTACTGAATGGGATTTGGCAGCGTTGAAAGTGGGAAGGGATAAAATTGGAAAGTTGCTTTCTTACTTGGAAATAAGTGCGTCAGAAGCGAGTGAAATCTGGGAGACGCAAGCGGATGTATATGATCAAAGAAGCCACTACGAGGATTTTGAGGATATAAATGCGTTTTTGATAGATAGAATCCAGGAGTGACATTTTTCGAATTAGTTTTGCAACAAGTTCGTTACAAAAATAGATCAGCGCTTTGTAAAGACTATTTGACGTTATGGAAGCAGACTTTTGAAATCTCTACGAATGTGCTATCGATATCGAACAAAAATATTCAAAGTCCGCTTGATGGGGTGGACGAAATTCTTAATTTGGTCACAGCAGAACTCCAGGGATCTTTTAGTAATCAATATATACACAATAGGATAGCTGGAATGATTTAGCCAAATAAATTAGTTCCCATATTGCATTAAACCGTATGAGCCATAATATTAAAACAGATAGCAAGATTCTTAACGACCGACTTTCTCATATTTTTGGAACAGGTCCATTGGGAAAATTTCGTGACTATCTAGACTTGATGGAGTCTTATCTTCAACTGGAATTAGATAAGCATAATGCTTCCTATAGCAAAGATGAACTTGAGGAATATTCTAAAACTGCGGGTGAGCATCATCAAGAATATCTCTGCTTCTTAGCAAAAGAACATTTTATGGAAAAAAAAATACTTGCTTTTGATTTTCCTCATAGTTTGAGGACAGCACTTATTATACAAGTATTCTCCTTCTTTGAATTTGAACTCAAAAATATATGCTTATATCATTCAACTTCGAACTGTTCATTCGTACCATTTGATAATTTAAAGAAGGAATCAGAAATTCTCAAATCAAAAAGATATCTGACTGAGGGAGCTAAGATTAATTTTGAGATACTTAGCGAAGAATGGAGGTTTTTGGACTGTGTTCGTATAATCCGAAATTTCTTTGTTCACAATCAAGGGATAATAAAAGATGATAATAGGGATTTCCAGAAAATTAAGAAATTTGCTGATGTTAATAATTTAAAACTTAGGGAAAATGTTGATAAGGATAGGGTTACTGCCTATCAATTTATTATTCCGAACAAGGTTTTTCCAGAGAGAGTTATTGACAATGTGAATTTATTTTTAAACAAGTTATTAAAGGAATTGAAAATTTAGATCCCTTCCTTTTTTAATAAAATCATAGTGAGTTATTAAAGCAATTATAAATCATTACCAGTCAAAAAATAATTACATCGTCAGCCTGTATATATAATTTATTTTAAAACATCTCCATTTTCAAAAACAATTGACTTTATATTATATAATACTTTGATGTCAGAGAAATTTCCATTTTCAATTTTTCTATCTCTTAATTTTCTGAGTTCTTCGTATTTTTTTTCGTCTTCGCTGAATTGATTGTAGTCAACATGGTATCTTAATAACCCTCCAGGCGAGGATGCTCCACCTGTATAATATGCCGATTCTAAAATTCCAATTCCATCATATTCTAGGTTCTCTATAACTAATATTGTATCTAAATATTCATTTTTGATTATTACATCAAATTTAAAATTTCTTATATTTCTTGGCTCTTCAGGAAGATTGTGGAAAATACTAGATATAGTTAGATTTAAGCGATTGGTATACTCAGAATCCCCCTTAGTGAATGGATCAAGGTTAATGTCGATTTTAATAAAATCATTCATTTCGGCGGTCTGTCTAATATATTCTCTCCTTTTTTCACTTATAGTTTTATAATCCTTTGATTCATATTTTATGTAAGAATTTGTATAGCTGCTATCCGAATTATTAAAACTGTATGAAATCATTAAATTAAATTTTTTTAACATCCATACTTTGTAATAGTTACTAGGAGATATGACTTCCGCTGTCCTTATCATTTCCCTTAATTTGGATTTCCTGTTATTTAATTCAACATTTTTTTCTTTTATATTTATTAATTTTTTATGTAATGAATCTATTTCATAGATTTTTTCTACTGATTTGTAATTTGAGAATTCAAATGTTGGTTTCCCATACCATGTTTCATATAGCTCCATGATAGATTTCAACTTTTCTTTTGTCACGTTTCCTTTCCCAGGTCTGTAGGATATGTTTCCCAAGAATTGTATTGAATCTGTTCCTATATTTAGTTTTATTGCGTATAAAGTGTCGTATTTGTATTCATCGGTATTAGTCCATAGAATGCTTCTCAAATTTAAATTTCCGTTTATGTTGTGAGTGTAAATAGTGTCATAATTTTCATCATTTACAACATTAATGTCGGCTAAACCATCTTTTAGAATTTTTTCGTAAAGTTCTTTTAAAGATATTTTTCCAATACCCAATTTTGAAAGAGGGTCTGACTGTGTACAAGAAAAAATAGGTACTATTAAAATTATCAGATATAATTTTTTGAAGGGGTTATGTTTCATGTTATTATTTCTTTAAAAATATTTTATAACTTCAATTAAATCCCATAATGCTTAGCAACAGCCGTCAGAATCATGTCCCTCATAGAAGCTTTGGTTTCCCTGCCAATCTCATATTTTAGCTTGTCGAACATCGCAGTTGGAATCCGAAGGGAATATATTTTCACATCTTCGGTGTCAAATTCTTTATTGGATGTTTTTTCTTTTTGCTGTGTTTCTGGATCTGGGTTGATCAGCATGCTTAGGCCTCTTTGCTTGGTGCCTAGATTTTTATTTCCCTTGCTAGGATCGTTCAGTTTCTTAGCCATAGTCTTCTTAGTTTAATTTGCTTAAAATTTCTTCAACTAGCATTTCATAATCCTTTGCTCCATTGGAATCAGGGGCATAGTCAAATATGGGTTGTCCCTGCAGCTGGGCTTCTGCCAAGGCTACGTTGATCCGAATTTTGGTTTCAAACACTTTGTCCTTTAGATCCTCGGTTAACTTTTCAACGATTGTTTTGGTCAAGATTCTATTTGGATTGATTTGGGTGATAAAAACACCTCCAATTTCCAGTTTTTCATTTAGATTTTCTTTGACTTCTTGGACTATTCCCAACAGGCGATCTACTCCTTTGTATGCGAAGTATTCTCCTTGAAGTGGCAAGAGGATGGTATCACTTGCTACCATTGCATTAACTGTCAAAAGTCCTACAGATGGGGGACAGTCGATGATGATATAATCATAATTTTCACGGACAGGCTTAAGCAATTTGCTGAGGATTTGCTCTCGGCCTATTTTGGATACTATTTCCATTTCTGCGCCTAAAAGATCAATGGAGGACGGGACCAAGTCTAGGTTTTCAGTGATGTTGAGGATGGGTAATTTTTTATTTTCCCTGATGGAATCATAAACGGATACTTCTGGATCACTTATTCCCAATCCCTCGGTTAGATTTGCCTGGGAATCCATATCCATTAATAAAACTTTGAAGCCTTTTTTTGCGAGTCCGGCACCGATGTTAATGGAGGAAGTCGTTTTGCCTGTCCCTCCTTTATGGTTCATGATGGAGATCGTTTTCATTGCTTTGGGGTTTAAACCAAAGATACAAAAATATAAGTGAGTAAAAATGTATTTATATAAATGAGTATTTATCTTTTGCTTATTTGAGCCTCTAGATTTTCAATGATCTCATTCTTTGATTTGACTAGTTCACCAAATGAACTGTTTTCCGCTCTTAGGTGAGTAATCTCCTTTTGAAGTCGTTCCATTTCTGATTTTAGGTTTTCGAAAAAATTTTGATCGTTTGCTAATCGGTCTGAGAGAAATCCATTGTCCTTACTAGCGGCCTCAAACATTTTTCCCTCACCCATTTCCAACCAATTCAGATTGATATTGTGTTCCTTTTTCAGTATGATCTTGATATTTTTTGAAACGTTGTTTTTGCCTCTTTATATGTCTGAATATTCGTCCTGAGTCAATCCTAAAGAGGAACAAAAGTTTACTTGGGTTATTTTTCAAATTTTTCCTTATGATTTTAAGCGTTGATTTTCAGTCATATAAATTCTGCTTCATTCTTAAAACTATAAAAGTTTTTTAAAACATCGCAAAACCATATATTTGCATACATGGATATATTCAAACGGAATAGTCCTCCAGCTTTGTACAAATTACCTATTCGGGTGATTACAAAAGACAATAACATGCTCCGAATTCAGGCAAGGAGTGCGGTGCTTACCTTATTTACTTTTGATGTTGATAATGAGACGGTTCGCCACAAATATATATTTATAAATGTATTTGAACACCAGTTTATTGGTGTTTCCTTAAGATAAGGATTTATATGTCTCTATATAAGTATATAGATATACACATATATCGCCATATATTCACATGTAAGTACCTGTATATTTGAATGTTAATATGTCCAGGTTTGTTTTACACTTAAGAAATTAATCATCTTTTCAGGTTGTGGAATACGGAGCAAGCGTAGTGAGCGTTGAAGATAAACCTATGTGCTTTGTTGAAAAAGAGAATCGAAATTAGGTTGAGGAACGGTTTGCGTGTTCCATGCAAGTTGTGTATTTGTGACACAAATTCTATCGAATTTTTATCACTAATACCTACTTGCCATTCTGAGATTCTTTTCAGAATCATCCAGAATGGAGGCATTTAACCTCGCAACTCGGTTAAATTTTAATAGACTGAATCATGAGAAAGTTCATAGAACAGGATAGAAAAAACATCATTAATATTTTAGTCAAATCCTTCGAAGGAAATAAATCTATTGATTTTGTAGTTGGAGAATCAGCCAAAAGAAGAAAGGTTTTGATTGAGTACAGTTTGGAAAACTGCTTGGTAAACGGGGATGTGTATATATCCAATACTGGTAACTCCTGCGTCTTGATCAAATATTCTGATCAAAAGAGAAAACCGTTAAAGCTCTTAATCTGGGATTTGAAATTAGCGATCCTGGGTATAGGTATACCAAAAATATCGAAAGTGTTGAAAAGGGAATCGAACATAGAAGGCACCCAACCCAAGGATCCTTTTCTTTATCTGTGGTTTATTGGAGTAAATCCTGAAAGCCAAGGTAAAGGAGAGGGATCTGGGCTTCTTAAATCTGTTCTGCAGTTGGCAAGGGAAAAGAAACTCCCGGTGTGCTTGGAAACTTCCACGGAACGCAATTTCAAATGGTATGAGGATTTCGGGTTCTCAGTCTATTCTTCTTCTAATCAATTTGGGTTTCCGTTTTACTTCTATAAAAAGGATATGCTATGACAGTTTTTGGTACAGAAATGCACATAGCGACATTTATTTTTGTTCTAGTTGAGTGCATCTTTTTTGTTCAGCAACTGATAATTCTTTTTCAAAGGCCATCAGAAAAAAAGAGGTTGTATTACCTGATCTTACTGGGACTACTTATAATCTATAACGTAACAGGAGGTCTTTTTCCCGACCCCAGTCTGTCTTTGTCAATAAAACTCCAAATGATTTTGGCTTATGGCTCAGGCTTCTTCATGGGAGCTTTCTTTCCATACTATTTTTATAAGTCATATGATATGGAGGAGCTCAGGTGGCAAGCTAAATATGGTGTTTTGCTATTCTTGATACTTCCGTTTTTCCTATTTTTTTGCATACTTTATCCCTTGTCAAATGACTTACCCAAGGTACTCTGGTACGGGCTTGCAATTCCTCTTGGCTATGCTTTTTTTCTTGTCTATAAAATCCTGGCTTCAATCCGTGAAAAATTTCGAGATAATAAGAATTCTTTAGAAGCTATTCTTACTTATGGGGCAATGTGCCCTTGGGCGATTTTGCCTCTATTTAGTTATTTAAAAACGTCCCAATTGGTGGAAGTGATTTTTACAAATTGCGGTTTTATAATCATCACATTCTTATTTGTCAAACAGGTGATTTACGAAAATAGAGAGGCGTTTGAAAAATTGAAGCAGTTTGATATTCAAAAAGAGCTAAGTACAGAGGATTTGTTTATCCAATGGTGTACGGAAATTGGACTTACCAAAAGAGAGTCCGAAGTTGCACAGCAGGTTTTTCTAGGATCGACCAGCAAAGAAGTTGCTGAAGTACTTTTTATTTCTGAAAGAACAGTAAATAAACACCTCCAATCAATTTTTAGAAAATCAGATACAAAAAACAGAGTTGAGTTGATCAACTCACTAAATTCTTATTCATAATACACTTTATAGAGGTCAATCCTGACTAGTAGGCATATATGCGTATATGGAATTCCATTTACGCATATATGCCTATAACTCATTTTTACGCAGATCTAGGTATTTTTTTTCACCTAGCGAATCTGATTCTTTACTCCCAGAAACATGTAGCCATGAAAGACAAAAGAGAAAATCTCTCTTGGGTATCTGTCAGGTTAAAGCCTAATGACTATACCCGATTGAAGGAGGAAAGCAGGTCACTTGGTTTGTCTTTGAGTCAATTGATCAGGATAAAACTAAACGATGATGAAATCAAGATCATTGATACCAAAGGCATTCTAAATGCAATCGATAAGGTAGTTTCTGAGCAGGCTAGAGTGAATAATAATATCAACCAATTGGCAAAGTATGCCAATACCTATAGAGATAAGATTTCTCCGAAAGTATTTCAGGATCACTCAATACTGATGACAAAGCACCTTGAATATCGGGATTACATGAACAAGTTTTTGAAACAAATCTATCAAGCAATCAAATGAGAGCTAAAATTCTATCCAGTACAAGTTCATTCAATGGCGTGACCTACAACACAAATAAAACCCAGAATGAAAAAGGAGAGCTAACTAGGCTTAGGAATTTTGGATACCTCCAAGATACCAAAGAGGTGGGGCCGAATGAGGTGAAAAACTTTCTCATTGCCCACTCTAATAGGAATTCTATTGTCAAGGATAAGCAGTTTCATGCTATGATTAGTTGCAAGGAACGAGAATATACTAAAGAGGAGCTGACCGACATCGCTCATGAATGGGTGGATAAAATGGGTTATGGAAACAATCCTTTCCTGATCGTTTTCCACAAGGATACTGCAAATAACCATGTACATATTGTTTCATCAAGGATTGACAAGGAAGGAAAAAAGATTAGCGATTCTTTCGAAAAATTGAGAGCGCAGGAAGCCATCAATGAAATCATGAGAATGAATCCCAAGCATGAAGTTGCTAAAGCTGTAGAAACGCTAAAGGAATTCAGTTTCAGTACCAAAGCCCAAGGTCTGATGATCTTGGAGAGTTTGGGTTTCAAACTTAGAGAAAAGGGAGAACAGCTGGATTTGATCAAGTATGGTTCCGTGCAAGGGCAAATACCATTGTCTGAAATTAATCAGTTAATCAAGTCTTACGAATTGGATAAGCTTCGCACAAATCAACTGAAAGCGATTTTGGACAAGTATTCCAAAGTCTATAAAACTAATCCTGTTCCGATGTTTGAACCATCACCGAACGGTTTAAAGAAAAATCATATAGGGTATCGCTCAGATCTTGGTGAATGCCTCAAAGACAAATTTGGAGTGCAGCTGATTTTTCACGGAAAGGATGAGAAACAACCATACGGCTATTCTCTAATAGATAACGCCAACAAAATAGTATTCAAAGGAAGCGAGGTATTCCCGATGAAGCGATTTTTTGAGAAGGAAGGAGAAGGGAGATCTTATCAATCCAAGAAATCTAGCGAATCAAAACCTCTTGATTTGCTCGCTGCGAAAGTGAAGCTTCAATCAGCTCTCAATGATTTTTCGACTATCCGAGAAGGCTTGGATCATCATGCTTTAAAGATTGAAAATAGGAGGGAGAATCCTTGCTTGAAAACTTCTCAGGGCGATTTGCCTACCAAGGATATCCTGACTCCAGAACAGCAGTTGGCTTTAAGGGAGTATTTCCAGGAAGCAGATGGCCACTTACAAGACCAAAACCATGAGCTATTCGATCTGATCCCTACGCTCAATATCGCAAATGATGTTGACGATGAAGCAGCCCATGGTAGGAGAAGAAGCAAAAAACGAAAAGGAGATAATGAATTCACTAGATAAAATAGACCCATGATAATTCTATTCGCAAACCAAAAAGGAGGAGTTGGGAAAAGCACACTCGCGGTGCTGTTTTCGAATTTCGCAGCTCAGAAAAGGAAAAGAAAGGTGAAGGTTTTTGACATGGACTTCCAACAGTCTTTGTATAACAAGTACCTCAATTCAGGTCAGCTGGAAAACGAAAAGCTTTATGAGGTTGAGCTATCGAGCATTAAGGGATTCAAATCGATACAGAAAAGAGCAGAAAGAGATCCTTTACAGCTCACAGTCATAGACCTGGCAGGGAAGATGGATGATGATAATTTAGTTCAGGTGTTCAAGCAGTCCGAATTGATCATTTGCCCATTCTGCTACGATGAATATAGCGTGACTAGCACTTTTGAATTTTGCTATGTGGTCAAAAAGCTTAATCCTTCCAGCCAGATCATCTTGATACCTAACAGGGTCAAATCCTCAGTCAAGTACGAGACATTGAAAAGTGTCAACCAGGCACTAGGCCAATTTGGAGAACTGACTTCTCCGGTGACAGATCGGATAGACTTCCAAAGATTAACCACTTCTTATACACCGGAATCCTTGGTGCCAATCCTTGATCCGATTTTCAATAAAATATTCGATGACTATATAAAAGAAGATTCCAAATGGGAAACGGAGACTACATAAACAAGCTCTTGAATGGTGTTCGTGGAGACCAGGCGCAAGTAACAAATGAAGCTTTAGAATTAGTCGAGCATCAAGAAATAACGCCTGTAGAGAAGGAAAACTTAGAACTCATGGAGCTTTTGGAAAGGATAAGAAATTTTGAAGTAAGAGGAAAAGCTCAACGATTAATTCGGATAGATCAGAGGACTGAGGAAGTTTTGAAGCAGGTGAAATCCACGCTTAAAATCGATGTAACCACATTTGTGAATTTTTTATGCTGGGAATTCTTAGAAAATAATCCTGAACTGATCAACAAAATCAAAGAATCACTTAAAAGCTAGAAAATATGAACTGGATAGACTTCTTATTATACCTAACCCTTTTCTATGTAGTGTATTATGCAACCAATGTGGTGATCGATGTTTTGAGGAAACCACGTCTTGCTGGATCACAGAATGGGAATTCCTACTCCTTTCAGTCGGACCTCTCGGACTTTGACGATAAACCGACAGTGGTCGAAGACGATTATCCTGAACCTGTCAGATTAGAGAAACAGACTTCAATTTCTTCCGATAAGGAAGAATTGAACAACGGCGAAGATGATTCTGAAGCATTCAAAATCCAAGAATCTAACCCCATCAAATCATCGGGAGGAGTGACGAATCTCAATTCCTTGTTTGTGCTCGCCAAGGAAGGTTCAATTGAGATGAAAAGGAAAGTGGTATTCACATGAGGATCCTCTATTCTCTGGTCTTTTGCGGGTTTTCGCTACTTATTCTCTTTCTGTCGGAAGCTGAAGCTTTTGCCCAATCTCCTCCTGGAGTAACAGAATTTCAGGAGGTGGAGTCGGATATGAAAAGATTCTATGTGGCGCTTTCCCGACTATCCTTTGCCGTTGGTGCCATCTCCGGATTGTTGGGAGGGCTAAGGGTTTATAACAATTGGCAGTTGGGTAGGCATCACATTGATGTTCAGGTAATCAGTTGGTTCAGCGCCTGTATTTTCCTTGCAACCATGGGTATTTTCCTCAGCGGACTTTTCGGAGTTCCAATAACCTAATAACTACAAAATCAACTACATATAATCAATTATTTACTTACTAAAACTAATAAATTCATGTTCAACAGAACTAAAAAAATCATCGCAAGTGCATTCATCATGTCGTTTGTATCAATTTATGCAAAGGCTCAAGGTGTACAAGGTATCACTGCAGCCGAATCCTCACTTCTCGCTTATGTAGATCCTGTGGCAAGCCTTTGCCTAGTCATCGGTGCGGTAGTCGGGATCATCGGTGGCGTGAGGGTTTATATCAAGTGGAACTCGGGAGATCAGGATATCAATAAAGAGCTAATGGGATGGGGCGGTTCCTGCCTGTTTATGGTGTTGGTAAGTGTAATTATCAAAGCATTTTTCGGAGTCTGATGGCAAAGCAATTCCCGATATATAAGGGGCTTCAAAAACCCCTTGTTTATCGTGGTTTTCAAGGAAAATTTATCGGATGGGGAGTCGCTTCCTTGGTGATCGGGGTCGTGTCGGGAGGTCTAATTGGAAGTTTATCAAGTATGGTATTAGGTGGTGTAATCACCATCACTGTAATCGTAACAGGCCTTTTCATTACATCCCAGCAACAGAAAAAAGGATTGCATCGCAAAACAAGGTATGTGGGAGTCTTTCAAATTGCTACATCTCTAAAATCAAAAAATCATGTTCAAGAAAAAGAGGAATGAGTTTAAGTTGCCCTATTTAGGTATTGAAAATGACATCAACGGTTTTCATTGCCTATTCAATCTAACCGGTGATTTTGGGGTTATTCTGAAGCTGGATAATCCTGTTCCACAATATTCGGCGGACTCATCTAAATATGATTCCTTTCATCAGCTGTACACTAATGTAATCAGTATACTTGGTGAAGGATATCTGATCCAAAAACAGGATATTTTTTCAAGAAGCATTTACAATGAAAATGATTCGAAGGAGTACCTACAGCAAAAGTATGACGAGCATTTCCAAGGTCGGCAATACACTTCGTTAAAAACATTTCTGGTAATCACCAAAAGAGCAAAAGGCAAATACAATGGAAAGTCAGTGAATGACTTTATCAAAACACTCGGGAAGATATCTGATCTTTTCGCACGCTCAGGAATTAAAGTTGAAGCTCTAAAAAGGATTGAAACCGACCGTTATGTGAGAAGAATCTTAAGCATGAATTTTCATGAAGAAGAGATCATGCTTGACAACTTGCTAGCAGAAGAAACCCAAGTAGAAAGTGGTGACAGGGCTTTTCGTTCAATCACCTTAGTTGATACGGACAAAGTAGAAATTCCTGAAAATATAGCTACCCATTTGGAGAGAAATGATAAGGATACCCTCAAAGGTTTTCCAGTGGATAACATGGGTTTTCTTTTTGATGTCCCAAACGTCCAAACCGTAGTTTACAATCAGGTCATTGAAATTATTGACCAAAGACAAACACAGGTAAAGCTGGAATTAAAGCGGAAGAGGCATTCAGGAATTCCAGACCCAGCCAATAATATGTGTGTTGAGGATATTGATAGACTTTTAGATGATGTAGCAAGACACAATCAACTTCTCGTCAATTGTCATTTCAACGTAGTCGTTTCGGCTCAAAAAGAGCATTTACAAGGGGCTTGTAATTTTGTTGAATCCTCCTTGTTTCAGCATGGAATTCTGGCAAACAAAAATTCCTATAATCAACTTGAATTGTTTAGGACTCTCCTTCCTTGCAATACCGCAGAACTGAAAGTTTACGACTACTTCCTAACTACTTCAGATGCTGCCTTGTGTTTTTTCTTAAAAGAATCCCTGATCAAGGATGAAAAAAGCACTTTTCAAATCCGCTTCACAGACAGACAAGGAGTTCCCGTAAAAATAGATCCAGCCGATTTGCCGATGCAATGCAACCGGATCAATAATAGAAACAAATTCGTGCTTGGCCCTTCCGGCTCTGGGAAATCCTTCTTCATGAATGCACTGATCGAGCAATATTGTATGTGGAACAAAAAGCCTGATCCTAAATGGCTTATGGATGTGGTAATCGTAGATACTGGACATTCCTATTCGGGTTTATGCCAATATTACAATGGTAAATACATAACCTATACAGAGGAAAATCCCATAACGACCAATCCTTTTTCTATCACTGAAGAAGAATATAACATCGAGAAGAAAGACTACCTCCTTACCCTTGTTTCCCTACTTTGGAAAACAGCTGAAGGTTCAGTTTCGCAAGTAGAGGCAGACGTGATTGCTAATACCATCTCGGGATATTATTCCTCTTTTTTTTCTAACGAGAGTAGTATAGAAAGGCTTTGCTTCAATAGCTTTTATGAATTCGCTCTTGAAAAGATTCCCGACATCATAGCGCATGAGAAAATCGGTTTTGAACTGGATGAATTTCGATTTGTACTCAAAAAATTCTATAGGGGAGGGGAATTTGAAAACCTTCTTAACGAGGCCGTTGATCAATCCCTGTTTACCGAATCCTTTGTGGTCTTTGAAATTGATAGCATCAAGGAGCATAAGGTGCTTTTCCCGATTGTAACACTCATAATCATGGATGTATTCATCCAAAAAATGAGGTTTCGAACCAAATACCGGAAAGCCCTGATCATCGAAGAAGCGTGGAAAGCAATTGCCTCACCACTCATGGCAGGATATATACTTTATCTCTACAAGACGGTTCGAAAATTTTGGGGAGAGGCTATCGTAGTGACTCAGGAGCTTGGGGATATTATCGGAAATGCTGTGGTTAAGGATAGTATAATCAACAATTCCGATACGATTTGCCTGTTGGATCAGACAAAATTCAAGGACAATTATTTACAGATAGCTTCTCTGCTATCCATCAATGAGACTGAGCGGAGAAAGATTTTTACTATTAACCAACTCGATAATCATGACGGTAGGGGAAGGTTCAAAGAAGTCTATATAAGACGTGGATCTACAGGAGAAGTCTATGGAGTGGAAGTGTCCCTACACCAATACCTCACCTATACTACAGAAAAGCCTGAGAAATCAGCTATAGAAATTTATACCCAAGCCTTTGGCGGACATCAGAAAGGACTGGATGCTTTTGTCGAGGATTTTAAGTCCTCCAATCTTTCTCTACACGGCTTTTTTGGAGAGGTAAACAAACACGAGAGCCCCTTAAGAGAAACACTGATTTCCACTTAATAACCTACGCTATTATGAAATGCTTCCTATTACTCTTATTACTTACCCTGTCGGGATCGTCCTTTGGACAGGCCATATATGTGGACGTTGCCGTTTCAGGTGCCACAGCCGCCCACTCTGCCGTTATCAATTCCCAGCTGAGGGCGACCAATGAAAGGTTGACCCTGATCGAACGGGGTCAGTTGGCGATAACGGGAAACCTAACCATTGTCAATACGATGCAGGACAAAATCTATAAAGGACTTTCGGAAGTAAGCTCCATTCTGACCAACCTTTCTAACGTGCAGGAAATAGCAAGAATGGCAACGGCCATTTCGGGAGATCTAAACGAGGTTACGGACTTAGCTGGGGAAAACCCAGCATTGCTTCTGTTTGCCGAAAGAAATGCCACCATGTTTCAGCAACGGGCTACTTCCTTGGCTTTGGAGGTCAGCTCTTTTGTTTTGAAGGGAGGAGAAACGAACCTCATGGACGCAGGAGAAAGGTCCAAGTTGATCAACCAGATTTTGACTGAAATGGTGATCCTGAGATCCTATACCTATGGAATGTATCGCTCCATGTATTTTGCTCAGATGAAAGGGTTTATCAAGGCTTTGAATCCCTTTCAGGGTTACATCAACGTAGATATTCAGCTTGCGCAGGATATCGCTAGAAAAGCCAAAACGCTATAATCATGAAAGCATTTTATAGCCTTTTCATTATCATTTTCGCAAACATAGGGATTAGCATTGCACAGGTTAATGTTGCACTTCTACACCAGCTAGTCGAAGAATCTAAATCTGAATACAACCTTCAAAAGGAGGCAAAAGCAAGTCAGGGAAAGAATGCTATCAATGAAGAGGTAAATAATAGCCTGGTCAATTCGGTCAAGAAAAAATACCGAACTGTACAGGAGCGATTTGCAAAACTATCCATCGTCATAGATGCCATCGGCATTGGAAGCTCAGCACAACCCTTAGTTAATTCAATCATAGACAACCAACAGCAGATCTTATTCTACTGCAGACAAGATCCGACACTTCTGCTTTTCGCAATTGAAACAGAAAAGATTTTCGTCGAGAGATCTTATTCACTTTTGAAGTATCTCATTGGTTTATCGGCAAGTATCGGGGTAGTTAATCAAATGAAGGTATCGGAAAGAAGGATTCTTTTCCAGCACATCATTGACGAGCTGAGAGAAATCAACGGGATTTCCTATACAGCATCCAAATCGCTACAACATCATCTTGAAAGGAAGTTAGGTGTCAATCCTTATCTCAATTATGTGACTACTGAAATGGCCTTAGTGGAAGAAATCATTCAAAATGCCAAAACCCTCACGCAATGAAATCGAGCATTACTCCAAAGTCACACACTGCGATGATTATAATGCATGCGAGATTCCATATGGCCTTTAAAAATCAATTATAATCATATGAAAAAGCTCATTTTCTTTTTGCTGTTTTTCATCTCACTTCAGGCCTATTCCCAGACAATGGTATTTGACAAAAACCATTTTACGATTGTCAATGCAAATGCCGCTATGAGAAATGTCAGCGAAATAGGTTATCACCAAACGCTGGATGTCATCAAACAGAACACCGATAACATCATTGTCAATTCATCTAGCCTGGCAATGGTGCAGACGATGATCGTCAACTCTCTGACTCAAGTGAATGAAGGATTTAAAGATGCAATTCAGGTAAAGATGATTGCTGAAACTGTCCTAGACATCAGTTCGATTTCATCTGAAGCATTCAAATTGGCGGCTGACAATCCAGTCCTTTTTCTCTTTACTGAAGAATATACCACACAGGCTAAAACCAGAAGCATTAAGCTTGTCACTGAAGTATCGAGCCTGATCCTTAAAGAAGGCGATAACCTGTTGATCAATTACAATGTCAGGGACGAACTTCTCAATACGATTCAGAAGGAATTACAGGTAATCCTCGCCTTGGTATTATCAGCTAGGAACAGCATCTATTGGGCAAAGACCAATGGAGTAATTAGATCTCTTAATCCTTACCAATCCTATGTCAATAAGGATTTAGGATTGATCAACGAAATAGTCATCAAACAGAAAATCCTAACTCAATGAAGCTCTCACTAGCATTTCCAATCCTCTTTTTCATTAGTATTTCTCTAGAAGGGCAAACGCTTATTAATGATAAGGCAATTGTAGCCCAACAGGAAAGAATGGTTTTTAAACAATGGGATGAGGATAAATTCTATCCAGAACCCAAAAGAATTCTCGGGATTCCGACTAATCCTATTTGGTATTCAACCTGGGCATTGCATCCCAATTATCCAGAATTGGATAGAAGACCTTTGTCTCCTAGAGGAGAACAGACCCAAAGGTTGGGTTTGGCGGCCGCGATGCAGATTTCTTCCAACTATTATAAACAGCATTCAGATACAGTTAAGAATTTGGCAAATGCGGAAATAGCTCGGATTTCGGGAGCACTTTCTGCAACAGATCCGCTTTATCAGCTCTATTATAAAAGGGAGCTCAAACTTTTGGAAGACCCTGCTTCAAGTGCTTTTCAGGGAATTTCACCAGAGGTAGTTTCCTACATGACCGACCATGGTTCATATCAATGGTATCTAAACAACATGGCTTCACTTTCTGAGCGGTACGACTTTGCGAAAAGCTTAGACATGGAAAGGGGGCAGCGAATTCTAATGTATCACAGGATCATGCTCGAAATGAGGGATTTGCTTAGAAAATGGCAATACAAGCTGGATTTATCTTCCAATATGCTTGCCTTCCGAAAGCTGAATCAGCGAAAAACAAATGGAGGAATTGTTTTTTCAAACACAACTGATGAAGAGGATAGAGCGAAGAGAATTGCTAACAAAACTCAGGTTCTCAAATGAAATCGAGCATAACTCTCACCACACACCCTGGTATGATTAAACCGTATGCGAGATTCTCCCGAAGAAAAATCGGGACAGGCTATGTGGCCTTTAAAAGACAAATTATAAGCACATGAAAAAGCTAATTACAATACTATCTGTTTTCCTTGGATTGCCTTTCGCTGGATTTGGACAATCTGTTAACCATGACGAATACAAAGAGACAATCAGCTATTTGCAGGGAAACAGCATTTACGACAGAGGCGTAATGACCTTTTTTGAGGAAATGAGAGATTATGGTTTTGCTCATGCTGATCCTTTTATCAGAGACGCGCAGACCTTGGCATGTATTTTCATGCTGATTTTTTTCAGTCTGAAATGTTACGAGATGATGGCAGGTGATAAGAAACTTGAAATCATGCCTCTATTAAGACCTTTCGGGTTGGTTATTCTGCTCATGTGGTGGCCTATTTTCTGCCAGATCATCGCTTTTCCTACGGATTTGGTTGCGGCAAGAACAGAAGCGCTTTTTGGAACTCAGAACGACACAAACAATGCCTTAAGGTTAGATCGTGCTGCTTATATGGTAGAAATGGCCGATCAGCTGGTGGAATACCAAGCAGTCACTGAAATGGCATCAGACCAAGCCCAAGACGCAGATGAAGATTTGGGGACTGTGATTGTGGACGGGGTGAAGGGTTTCTTTTCAGATCAAGTCCTTGGTCCAATCATGCAAATGCGAATCAGGATGCAAACTAGTATACAAGTGCTTGCCACCCAGATCATAGAATTGTTGGCAATATGGATTCTTAGGGTTTGTGTCTATATCATTTTCATGATCCAGATTATCTATTCTACAGTTTTGGTAATACTTGGCCCATTCTCCGTCGTCGCGAGTATTCTCCCCGCTTTTCGGGATGCTTTTACCACATGGATTGCTCGATTCGTGTCGGTCAATCTATATGTGGGAGTTGCTTATCTGATTCTTTATATCACCGGAAGGCTTCAGCAATACGCTCTTGAAGTGGAAATTGACAAATACGAATTTCTACTTTCTACAGGAGGAGGAGTGGACAGACTGGAAAAGATGGCATGGTTAGCCTCAAATGGATTCCTGAGTTTCGGGCTGGTAATCGTGGCATTTTTTGTCAGCGCAATTGCCATCATGACTGTGCCTTCCATATCCACTTGGATCATATCTACATCGGGTATTTCATCAGCAGCAACTACTGCAGGAAGAATGAGTTCTTCTGCATCCAAGTCCATATCCAGAGCTAAACTAATCTAACTATGATCATCAAAAACATCGAATCGAAAATCAGGTTGGCAACCGTTCTTTCCTTAGGCAGTTTTCTGACTTCCATCATTATTTGTGGATTTGTTTCAGCCTATGCTTATCAACAGGTAACAAGTGCGAGACAGTCCATCTATATACTGGACAATGACATTCCCATTTTGGCGAAACAAACCAATATGCAAATGAATAGGCCAGCCGAATACCGAGCGGTTGTGGATTTGTTTCATAGCCTCTTTTTCAACCTTACTCCAGACGATAAACATATTGAATATCAGATGTCGAAGGCCATGTATTTTGTAGATGAAACAGGGGTGGGGCAGTACAACAACCTGAAGGAAAAGGGCTATTTCAATTCCATTCTTTCGTCAAGCTCAGTGCTGAGCATCCAAACGGATTCCATTGTAATTGACCAAAACAGATTCCGCTATTACGGAAAACAAAGGATTGACCGCAGAAGTGCTACCATCACAAGGTCGATCATTACTGAAGGGGAATTGATCGATATCCCAAGAAGTGAGAACAACAGCCATGGGGTATTGATCACCAATTGGAAAACAATAGAAAATAAAGACCTATCTAATGCTTCGAAAAACACATTCTAGCGAGAAGAATACTACCGTATTCCAAGAACTCAAAAAAGAGTTCTCCCCTTACGTCGAGATAGCTAATAATAAGGCCAAAGTCTTTATGGATTGGCATGCTAAAATCATTTTTTGCATCATGATCCTACTGATCGTAGTCTCTTTTATCCTGACGTTTTTTGTGTTCAAACCGGGCTTTAGCAATCAATCTGAAAACTTCAAAAAAGAACTTTATGCTATCCCGGAAGGATTAGGCGGTGAATTTTCAGCCTTACAGAACCTATCATCTAGAGCGGTAATAATGGTCGAGCTAAAAGCAGAGATCGAAAGGATCTTATCCCAGCAATCCATTTCAGAGGAAGATTCCACATACCTAGAAAAAGCAATCGAGCAATTGCAATACTTCAATAACAAACCTAAATGAGATGAAATCGAACATGGCTCAAGCGTCACGCAAGGAGATGATTAAAACACATGTGAGATTCCTCCCAATAGCTATCGGGATTACAATTAAAAATCAAATTATATACAGATGAAAATTGACTTCAAACAGCCGAAATATGTTCTGCCTATTATAATGCTTCCCTTTTTGTGCTTGCTGTTTTACGGCTATAAATCATTCAGCAAGGATGGCCCAACGGAATCCAGAGAGGGACTTAGTGGTATCCAATCGCAGGTAGGAAAGGTTTCTGCAACGATCCAGAATAAAAAGATCGATTCCAAAATGGATGCTTCTAGGGAAACCTACAGGCGAGCAAATGATGGCTATACAGCGATCAAGGGAATTGAATTAGATGTTGAGGAGTCCAGCCAGATCCAAAGTCTTTACAACGAGGAGGAAAAAAGGCTGTTGGACTCTATCGACAATGCCCTGAAAAACTCAGGTTTTTATTCAGGATCATCGAACTCACCCAGTCCGATTCCTGCATTGACCCAAGCCACTCCTAGACAACATAGCTATTCTAAGGAGGATGAAGAGTTGTTAAAGGCGATCAATCAATTGGAGGGGAATAAAACGCAAACACCATCCAATAAATATGAAGATCCGATGGATTTGTTCAAGGCGCAAATGGCCGTCATAGACTCCATATCCAAAGCGAATGACCCAGCCTATCGAGAGGAGCTACAGCAAAAGGAAAAAGAAGTTGGTACAGTAAGACAAAACACAAAAAGGGAGGTTTACCGAGTTCAAAAATCCGACGGAGCGGCTACTATGTTCAATACGGTCACCAGAGAGAAAAAGGGAAAGTTCATCGAGGCAATCATAGATCAGGATATCAAAAACGGGACATTGGGAGCTAGATTGAGAATACGCCTTTTGGATGATATACTAATCGGAAATGCCATAGTCAGTAAAGGCACCTATCTCTATGCGCTGATTTCTGGATATGAATCCCAGCGAGTAAAACTGACCATTTCTTCCGTGATGCTGGATGACAAGATATATCCAATCGAGCTCTCAATCTATGATGTGGATGGCATGGAAGGACTTTATGTACCTGCCAGCGCCTTTAGAGAATTTTCCAAAGAACTCGGGGGAAATGCTACGGGTGGGATGAATCTGACCATGCAGCAAAATTCGGATGCAATGAGCCAGCTGTATATGTCGGCACTTCAAAAAATGTTTACCTCAACCTCCCAAGCCGTTTCCAAAACTATCAAAAAGAACAAGGCCAATATCAAATATGGAACTTCTGTTTATTTAATAGATGCCAACGAGTTGCAGGAAAACGGAAAAATGATCCAAAACCAAAATTGATAAACCATGAAATATCTAACCATAATATTCCTTCTCTTGGTCGTTTCCATTTCGGCCAATGCCCAACAAAATGGAACACTGTTGAAAAGTCAGCTTCCTAAGATCTACATAGACGAAGATATTTCCCTCCATTTCCTTTCTCCAGAACCTATCCAGTATGTAGATATTTCTACCAATAATATGATTGGGGATATCCCATTGGAGAATGTGTTTCGGTTGAAGGCCGTCGGCGATAGTGTCAACAACTTGAACGGATTTAACAAATCACTTGGAGTTGTAACCATCATAGGACAAAAATTTATAGCCCAGTATGATCTATGGTATGCGCATGACGAACGCCAGCTAAAAACCCAGATTGAAATATTGCCAATCAATACCAGTCCACTGGAGGTTGGAAAAATCCCAATGAGCGATCAGGAACTTCGCTATTTTTCGATTGAGGCATTCAAAGGCGAAAAGCAGAACATCGTTCGAAACACAGAATACGGAGTCACAGGTCAGGTTAATAACATTTATACAGTTGATGATTATATTTTTCTAGACATATCATACAAAAACAAGACAAACCTAAAGTTTGATTTAGACCAGCTCAGGTTCAAGATTGAGGATAAGAGAATAACGAAGGCTACCAATGTACAATCCATCGAAATAGAGCCTGAATACCAACTTTTCACTCCCGAAAGCTTTGAGAAGAAATACCGAAATATCTATGTGTTCAAAAAATTCACTTTCCCCAATTCTAAGGTGTTTACCATCGAATTGGCGGAATCTCAGATTAGTGGAAGGACACTCACCTTAGAGGTCAACTATTCGGATCTTTTAAATGCAGATACATTGTGAAAGGGATGTTGATTTTTCTATTGCTTTTCCTGTCGGTTTATTCTGTACAAGCCCAAAACAAGAATCTTTTTTTGAGTTTCAAAGGAGGATATGGAGTCAACAAAATAGCCTATATGGGATTCTCGTTTGACTATAACACCAAGCACAATACGCAGCATGAGATTTTTGCTGATTTCCAAAGCAACAATGAGAATCACTATCACAATGCATTAGTTGGGTTTGGGGTCAAGCCCATTCTTTTTAAATCCGCTAATACAGCCTTACGGCTATTTTTCGGAGCAGCTATAGGTTTTGATTTTGAAAGATTCATTGCCGCACCTCATGCCGGGTTTGAACTTTCACAGGCGTTAAAAAAGAGTATTGACCTTTTTATCGGGAACAAAAATCAAGTTTTGCTATGGGCACCTTCATACCAGAGATGGAGGATCATGGCATTTGGAGGAGTAAGATTTCCACTCAATTAAGCTTTAGCCATGAATGAGAAAAGAGAATTAAAGAGTCTTCACGGGACATTCCAATTCATCGTTTACCTGATGGTTTTCATGGACATTCTAATGTTTGTTTATGCCCCACAGCTGATGGAGTTGGAAGGGAGCGGAAAGCATCTTGCGCCTCTTTTCAATAAATTCTTAAGCTTGAGTATTTACAACAATGTGTTGGCTGGGAAAATGGCCATTTTGATAGCAATAGCACTTTCGGCCATAGGTACAGCTTCCAGAAAGAACTTGGATCTAAACGCAAAAAATCAAATCATTTTTCCCTTAGCCGTCGGTCTTATCCTGTTCTTCGGCTCAGTTTATATCTACACTTTAGAAAATTCCTTACAAGTGATCGATTATACTTCCATTGAAAATTTGGGCTATATGCTGAGTACATTTCTTGGCGCTGTATTGATCCATACCTCCTTGGATAATGTGTCTAAAATGATCAAATCAGGTTTGGGAAAAGATGAATGGAATATTGAGGGGGAGTCTTTCATGCAGGATAGAAAAAAATTGGAGAATCCCTATTCGGTCAATATTCCTATGAAATTCTATTACAATGGGAAAGTTCGAAAAGGATGGATCAACTTAGTGAATCCTTTCAGAGGGACTTTTGTAATCGGAACCCCAGGTTCCGGCAAGTCATTCGGGGTGATCAATCCCTTTATCCGTCAGATGATCGGCAAGGGTTTCACCATGTGCCTATATGATTTCAAATTCCCAGATTTGGCGCAGATTGCCTATTTCCATTATCTCAAAGTTCAGGACAAAAAGAAGAATCCCAATTTCAAATTCCATGTCATTAATCTGGACGAGGTGGAGTATTCCAGAAGAATCAATCCACTCAATAGGAGATACCTGAAAACGGTCGCCAATGCTTCTGAAACGGCTGAGGCCATATTTCAGTCCCTTCAAAAATCAGATTCATCGGGAGGCGCAGACAAGTTTTTCGAACAATCAGCAATCAACTTTCTTTCGGCTTGTATCTTCTTTGTGTCCAGGTATAAGGATGGGGAATATTCCACCTTTGCCCATGTACTTGATTTTCTGAACAGAGACTATGAGGATATTTTTAACTGTTTGACGAAATATCCAGAACTCAGATCAATGGTTTCTCCATTCCGAAGCGCCTATGAAAAGAAGGTTTATAAGCAGCTGGAAGGTCAGGTCGGTACTTTGAAAATTTTCCTTTCCAGACTTAACACCAAAGAGACAGCATGGGTGTTCAGTGGAGATGATTTTGACCTCAAAATCTCAGACCCCAATTCACCATCCATTCTGGTGCTAGCTAATAGCACGGAAACTCAAAGCATCACTGGAACCTGTTATTCGGTGATTATTAATCGGCTGACAAAATTGATCAATACTAAGGGGAATCTGCCAACAGCACTGATTGCAGATGAAGCACCAACTTTTTACATACATAAAATAGAAAACCTGATTTCCACCGCTCGAAGCAATAAAGTAGCAGTGGTGTTGGGGCTTCAGGAGCTTCCCCAATTAAATCAATTGCAGGGAAAAGAAACGGCTTCTACCATGACTTCAGTAATAGGGAACGTTCTCTCTGGTGCAGTCCGTCATAGGGACACTTTATCATGGTTGGAAATGATGTTTGGCAAGCGAAAACAGCTGGGGCAAAGCGTGTCCATTGACCGAGATAGAACTTCGATTTCGTACAGTGAGAGATATGAGCCGCTTATTCCTGCCGGAAAAATAGCCGCTATGCATACAGGAGAGATTGCCGGGATCATCGCTACAGAAGGAACAGAATTCGACGGAAAATATAAAACATCCAATGTCCATTGTCGGGTCAACCTTGACATGAAGGAAATCGAGCAGGAAGAAAGCTCATATCGTGCTACTCCGAAATTCTACGATTTCAAAGGGAAAAAGGAAGAGATCCTAACCAAGCACTTTGAGAAAATCCATCAACAGGTCACCGAGATTATTGAAAAGCACCGAGAAATGGCGCCAGTAGATTAAATCACTTTCATCATGAAAAGGGCTTTATCCTTTATTCTTTTTCTTTTTGTAGCTCAGGCAGCATTCCCGCAATTCAATTCCATTGAATTTCAGAAGGATCTGCCATTGGTTAACGTGATCCAGCGAACAGCCTCCCAGTCAATTACGAACGGTTCAGAATTAAGACTTCTGACCCAGTTGATACAACCAGCCAAAAAGGAGAGGGAGATTTTACTTACTGCACCTCCTTTAGACGATTTTTTCATGACTTCAAATTACGGATACCGTTCAGATCCATTTTCCAATGAACACACATTCCATCGAGGAATCGATTTGAGGACTAATCGCTCAGAAGTCTTCTCGATGTTGCACGGGAAAGTCATTAAGGTTGGGTATGATCCGCTTTTGGGAAATTTCGTCAAAATCAAACATGGGAATTACGAGTCCATTTACGGACACTTTTCGCATATCTCAGTAGATGAAGAGGATAATGTTTTGCCAGGGTCGGTCCTTGGAATTTCTGGAAGTACGGGAAATGCCATCGGAGATCATCTTCATCTGACTATCAAGAAGGGCGGGAATTACATCAATCCAACCCTGTTCATTCAGATGATATCCAAGCTTTCTACCATAGAAGAGTTAATTACTTATTTATCAAAACCATAATCACAACAACATGCAAAACCGGAACGAATTACCCATGAAGGATCTGGAGATTTTTGGAGTAGTAAAAGATGGAAAATTTACCATTCCAGAAAAAGAAGTTAGTGCCCTCAAAAATGGGAAAATGACAGATATCGTAGAATTGAAAGATTTGAAAGGGAAGAATATCCATATTGATAAAATACCAGCTAGACTTTCCATTGTTCGGGGTGAAGATGGGAATCCTGCCTTGCGGATTGATCCAGTATATATGGAGCCAAACATTCATCCAGATATGAGCAAAGTGGAACAAGACCAACTTATAAAAAAGGAATTGGCAAACATCAAGAAAAGCTATGTTGACAAAGAAGGAAATATTCAGTCGGAAATTATTGAATACGACCAGCGTACCAAGCAGTATCTTTCTTACAATCCCAGAGATATTAATGCTCCTCACTTGGTGAATGGTGAAGAACTTAGCCCACAGCAAAAGAAGAAATACAAGGAAGGTGAAGCCGTCAAGCTGGCAGACGGTACAGAATTTCTCCTTTCCCCATCATCTTCTAAAGGGATTAGATCCAACAAGAGGGGGTTAGTCCTTTCGGTCATGTTGGATGGAGGATTGTCATACCTGCTGATTACAGGAATTCAAAAAATGCTCGGAAAGGAAAGTCAGGAGGATAAAGCCTATAGCAAAGGATATCTGCAGGCCATCAAGGAAGTTCAGAAACAGGCAGAACGAAGAATTTATCTTAATCCAAATGACAAGGACGCAGTCCGTGATCTAAATAATATTAAGGAGGAATATTCTAAGATTTCTGCCGACTCTACGCTTCCAAAAGGAATCAGAGATGATTTTGATTTGAATAAAATCAAAGGGCTGAACAGTATCGACACTGAAGAGGGTTTCAACCGTTGAATTTATGATCTGGTAGGAAAACTAAACGACCTAACAATGGGATACATTTTCATGTCGAAATACTCACTTTAATTGATCCATACTTAAGCTGAGCTTTGGCAATATTTTAACATGAAAAAGTAAATTGAGTTGAATAATCGTTTGTCTGAATTTATTCCAAAACTGGGTATATCCTTTAAGTAATTTTAAAAATTAGTTGCTTGAAATAATTAATCTAGCTACATTAAAACGTTGTTCAGATGAGAATAGGTTGTGGGGAAAGGTTTGATCATCTACCAATTCCTGCAAAAGGCAGATGATCCTAATATAAATCTCCGCTTTTCCAAGGTCTGTTTCAATCGATTGGACTTCCCAACCATCCTCAAGATTAATCAGTGTTGTGAAAAAATTCTCTGTAAACATCTTTATGCTTAAAGATACCTATTCCATTAAATTCGTGGTAGAACCAAATTATTTATAAAACTGAATAAATAGAAAAATCTATGAAATTTAAATTAGCAAGGACCCTTTTAGTTTGTATAATATTAGCTATGTCTTCTTGTACAAGCTCAGAAACAAAAACTGATAATTATGATTTACCAATTGATAGTTATGATTTATCTTTAGGATTAGACACGCTTAAAATTGACATTTCTAATAGCCTTGGTTCATACTCAAAATATTCAGTACAAGGTGAGTCATTATACGGATTTAATATATTAAGATCAGCTTATGAATACATTGATTTAGAAAACAAGAAATCAGGTAATGCTATTAATAGTAAGCAATTCTTTGAGTTTTCAAACGTACCTATAAGTGAAATTATTGCGATAGACAATTCAAGAATTGCTGTATTGGATCGGTTAAACAAGGTATACATTATTAACGAAGATTCAATTGAATTTTATATTGATCTTAAAAAGTATATCAACAGTGATAGAACTATTCAAAATTTTTCATATGGATATAGTTTCTCTTATCATGATTCTACTGTATATTATACCTCTACAAATAATTCTTTAGAATCAATTGATGAAAACACAATAAATCTACATAAGTTTAGCCTTAAAGATTCATCGATTAGTACTTATCAACTACCTATTCTTGAAGGAATGGATGTAAATGATTTCAGATGGAATTATCTTTATCTCACTAACTCATTAGACAATAAATTGATCATTCATTTCAGAAATTATAAAGATATCATACTTTTTGATTTTTTAAGTGAAGCTGTAAATATTGTAAATCTAGACTTAAATCTTGAAGATATTTTTAAATATTTAAAACCAGAAATGAAAGAAATTGAAAAAATGGTTTCGGGAGGCTACTTATATCAATTGATTCCAGATTCTAAAAGGAGTGTTTATTATCTTTTTTCTGTAAACCCTCAAGAATTATTAAATGCTAATGGCAAAAGGAATAGCCCTATACGTCGTGATTTTGAAATCAATATTTTGGATAAAAGCTTTACATTGCTATCAAAAAATAATGTGTCAGGTGAATTAAAAAACAAAATCACACCATTTGCAAATTTTTATTCAAACGGTACTCTCTTTTTCGAAATAGAAAGTTCAGAAGAAGATACATTAAGGTTTATTGAATATTCATTTAAGAATGATTAAAAATTTCAATAATATGATTGATTTAATATGTCCTTAATCCATGATTAGATCTATCTCGATACCTTATTGTCAAGTTTGAAAATTCATCATATATGGTTGAAATGGAAGATAATTAGTTTAGGTGTGACATTTGATATTTTGACATACAAAGGCGTTGAAAAAGATATTCAACGTCTTTTCTCAAAACATGCTTTTCAAGATGAAAATGGGAGGATTCTTTTTGATTTTTTTGGTGCGCAAGGACAAGTAGTCGATAGGGAAATCTTGAGCCTTCACCGAAATAAACAGGCTTCCTATGGAATTTCTACGCTTAATTTATCGGAAAATGTACGCTCCATATTTTTGTCGGATTCCTATGCTTCCCTGATTTACTTTGCCAATCAGTATAAGGCCAGAATAACATTTGAAGAAGCAGGCTTTATAGTCTTAGGGGCTGATTTTGATCAATTTCTATTAAAACAGGTTTTTGGAAAAATCCCAAAAAGAACGAAAATCAATACGGTTTTCAGTTCATCGATTTTGGGTAGGGTCATGGATAGTAAAATTCAAGATCTGATCCATGATCGAGATTGTTATTATGTGTTATCAAATGACCTCGTTCAGCTAAAAAACCGAAAAACCAATAAGACTTCTGCAGAATCTTTATTCACCTTTTCACTTCGGACTTATTGTATATCACAAGGTATATTGCAAACCGTTCGCACATTTAAGCCCAAACAGAAAGGGATTGAGTCGTTTTACCAACTCAATCAACTGGTTTGGGATGAGGTTAAATAATATGGTTTTGCTATATTTAAGTTTTATAACTCAATAGTAAGGAGACTATAGTTTTGAATGTTAGCAGCATATTATTGTAGCATCCGAAATCCCTATTGTCCCATCCTCGACCTTATCAGTGATGTAGTGCTCGAAGGTTAAGCCAAAAACAGAATTTCAAACTAACCTAAACCATATGATGAGAAAACTGAATAATCTACTCTTATTCTTTGTGGTACTCTTTGCCTTTGCTTGTTCCAGTAGTGAAGATGAGGAACCTAAACTTATAGAGAAGGCTGTTACCATTGAAGTCGAAATGGAAGGTAGTTACACTGACTACCTTGTGACCTTTTCGGTTCATAGTATGCTAAAGGGTGCGTCCACTTTTGTCACCCCTGTTTTGGAGCAGCCAATTCTGCTTGATTGGACTCAAGTGGTGGAGCAAGGAAATACCTATACGCTTTCCTACGAACCCGAAACCCCTTCTATTCTGGCTAGTTCCTCCGCTCCAATCCATAGCTTGGGCTTGGTTTTCAATGCGATTCATTTGGGAGAGGATACTGACGGTTCTTTTCAACCACTTTCAGCAATGGTTAGTGTTTTGGCAGATGGGGAAGTTTATCGACAGTTCGATTATGAAGCTAATGCTTTAGGGGAAACTTCGGTTCCGCTGGCAGAGGAGATTACTTTTAAATAATTATAGATATTGTTAAATATTTCTAATTTTTTGAAAAAAATTAATTCAAAGAAGTTTTGTCTGACACTTTATTTCTTCAGCAATTCATTTAATTTCAACTTCCGCATGGCCCCAACATCAGTTTTACTTCCTTCATGGATTTCTGGTGAACTTCTTTTTTGACTATTAAAATTCAATAATTGGATTTATCCAATGAATTTAAGTGCTCTCTCGGATTACCAATGTAGGTTGGATGACTTCTTTCTTAAATATTGGCTGTTCACTTCCCGTATTTATTTCCTCCAAGATCAATTTTGCAGCCAATTGCCCCATTTCAAAGGAAGGTTGCGACATGGTGGTAAGGGAAGGACTCACAAATCGACTTGTGTCGTCATTTCCGAACCCAGCTAATGCCAATTGTTCTGGAACTCGGATTCCCAACTCCTTGCAGGCATCTAAGGCGCCAATAGCAAGAATATCAGCAAAGCAAAACACGGCATCAGGCCGGTTTTTTGAATTCCAAAGTTGAAAAATCCCATTTTTTGCATTTTCAAAAGTGAATTCCTCCATGGCTAGAAAATGATCTGGCGACATGGTTAAACCAACGCTTTTAATGGCACTTTGAAACCCATGGAATCGATCTCTGCAAACCCCTAGTGTCAGAGGTCCGCCCAGATAAGCAATTCGTGTTTTGCCGCGGCTAATTAAGTGTTGGGTAATTTTTTTTGCTCCCAAAAAATCATCTGTGACTACTTTTGAAGTGTTAAGTTCATCACACACCCGCTCAAAAAGTAAAACAGGGATCCCCCTATCCATTACCTGCTGTACATGTCCATAGCTTTGGGTTTCTTTAGAAAATGCAATCAGGATTCCATCTACCCGACTATTTGCAAGGGTTTCGACGATTTCTACTTCTTTTTGAAAGGATTCTGCGGATTGGAAAATCATCACGTTGTAGCCGTCCTTGTAAGCAATATTTTCTATTCCAGAGATTGAATTGGACCAAAATTGTCGATTGATTGTAGGAACCACTACTCCCAGAATTTTGGATTTTTTATTGATTAACCCTCTAGCCAGCAGGTTTGGGTGATAATCCATTTCCTTAGCCAGTTTCAAAACAACTCTTTTTGTTTCTGGACTTATCTCATTGGAGTTTCGTAATGCTCTCGAAACAGTCGCCACCGAAATATTCAGACTTTTGGCAAGATCCTTAATGGTAATTGGCTTTTTCAACGAGATCGGTTTTTGAGAAGGGTGCTTTCAGGGCCTAATGAAAGCTTAAGTTAGAGCAACCCACCTTTATATTCAATGCATTATACGACTTTATTCCTATCAGGATAATTTTAGACAATCAGAACTTCATTTTTGTGGAAATTATGATTATCGATTTTTCAACAAATCATTGAATTCTTTATGGAATTTTCAAATGTAAACCTTCTCGATAACGTTTGCGATATAAAAATGAATTAATTTTAACAAAATCAGATTTATATTTTTTCTTTTCAGCTTACATTGTCAATATCTTTCGTCAGATAGCTAAATCACCAAAGGGTATTTCTGTCAAATCTTATCCAATAAACCATTGACCCAATTATGAAACAGAAACTTATTATGCTTATGCTTTTTTTTCTGAGTATAAGTATCCAAATGGCATTTGCGCAAGGAATGCAGGTAAGCGGGGTTGTCACGGATGAAAATCAGCTTGCTCTACCCGGTGCCAACATTGTGATCAAAGGGATGATAGCAAGAGTAGAAAATATCTGGGCCTATGAAAGTATAAAGGCTGTGCCGGGAAGAGGAACTCAGGTTCCAGCCTTATTTGGTCCGCCAAATAGCACCGGCCCTGACTATGGCAATGGTTCATTTGGGTCAGCATTTGCCTATCAAAAATTTTACAATTCTTTTAGTCCCGATGATGACAGAAGAAACCTCCTTGACACTTCTTATATTAACAGAAGTGGGGTAGTAGTACCTCAGTCAGCCATTACTCCAATTACCACAGAAGGGGTTTTGGTAAGGAAATTCAGGGATCCTAATTCGAACGGAGGAGCTTACGATATCAATTTACCGATCTTTCGAATGTCAGATGTTTACCTTATTGCTGCTGAAGCAGAAGCTAGGGCATCAGGGGTCTCAGCAAAGGCTTATGGATACATCAATATCGTACGAAGAAGGGCAAAACTTGAGGATCTTAATCCGGGCCTATCTGTTCAGGAGTTTGTGGATGTAGTCATACAGGAAAGATCTTGGGAATTGTTTGCCGAAGCTGACCGATGGTATGACCTGGCAAGAACAGGGAAATTTTTGACTCTTGTCCCTTTGGCTACGAATAATGTATTTCCAACAAGGGCTCCTCAGGCTAAACATCGGTATTTCCCTATTCCCTTGGATGAGATTCAAGCTAATCCAAGTTTGGTGCAGAATCCTGCATGGGAGTAAACTATTCTTCTAACCCTAGAGATGGAAAATTTCTGTCTCTAGGTTATTAAAAAATCTGTCTCTGGCTATATTTAAATCCGGCAGCTTAGGTATTAACTGGCTCCTTCTCAATAATGAAAACACAGAATTTTTTTTCAATTCCCATTCTATTTCTATTCACTTTCTGTCTTTGGCATACTTCCTTAGGTCAGGATAAATCCGTTGACTCATTTCTGGAGCTGAATGGGACATGGTCATTCAAGACAGATCCTTACAATTTGGGATTGGAGGATCAATGGTTTCAAAACAATAGTGCTCAGGCTTTCACTTGGGACAAGTTGGAAGTTCCGGGTAATTGGGATCTGAGAAATGAATATGCACATTATGTAGGTTCAGCTTGGTATCAAAAGAAATTTGAAATCCCACTGAACTGGAATGGAAAAAATATTCAGATCCATTTCGATGCAGTCTCTCACGATGCTACTGTTTGGATTAATGAAAAATTAGTTGGTAAAAACAACATTGGGTTCCTTCCATTCACATTTGACATCACTTCCTTTATCCAAGCGGGGCAAACCAATGTAATAACCTTACAAGTTGATAATTCAAAAAAAATTGGCGCAATATGGAACTGGGGGGGGATCAGACGATCAGTTCACCTATCTGCATCCGATGGGATCAGATTGACAGGGAATTACATCACTCCCATTTTCGACTACAAGAATAAATCTGCCGAGGTCCATTTTAGGCTGAAATTCCAAAATCATGGTTCCCAAAGCGAAGATCTGCGCGGTGAAATTCAGATAAAAAAAGATGGAGTAATCTTTAAAAAACTTCCCTTTGAGCAAAAAATAACCGGTGCTTCTGAGTCTGAAGTCATTCTAAAAACAAAGTTGGAGGGTAAGGAATTCTTTCCATGGCATTTTGATACTCCCAACTTATACACGACGGAAGTTTTTCTAGGTGGATCGGTATTTCCCCTTGCTGTAGAAAGATTCGGTTTGAGAAAAATCGAATTGGATAATGCCAATAAGCAACTTCTACTCAATGGTGAATCCATTAGAGCGATGGGTTTCAATTTGGTGCCTGATGACAGAATCACTGGCAATACCCTTCCTCTTTGGAGAATCAAAGAAGATATTGACCTGATCAAAGCAGCGGGAGGAAACTTAGCCCGACTTTCTCATCTTCCTTTGCCCAAAGAAGCCTTGGATTATTTGGATGAAAGGGGTCTGATGACCATTTCAGAAGTTCCATTATGGGGATTTGATCCCTTGGCAGACCCAAATTCTCCAATCCCCTCAGAATGGCTTTCTAGATTGATTGAAACGCAATACAACCACGCCAGTGTCATAGGTTGGAGTGTAGCAAATGAAATCGGTCATTTTCCAACGGCATTTGAGTATGTGAAGAAAAATGTTGCTTTTGCCAAAACGCTTGATTCTACCAGATTGGTGACTGCCGTGTCACATACGGCACAGTGGGAAAATGACTTTAGCATCCATTCAGACCTCGGATTGATCAATAAGTATGGTAAAAACCTGGGCCTATCTACGGAAGCACAGCACAAAAGGATTCCTGAAAAAATCCTGTTCTATGCAGAATATGGGATTGAACAATTTGGGGAAGACTTGAATTCGGATTTTGATGCTAAATCCTTGGTCGAATCACTTCGAGGCATTCCCTATTTAATTGGAGGTTCACTTTGGACCTTCAATGATTACAGAAGTAATTATGTAGCAACAAGGGAGTTTTCCGAAAACAGATCTTGGGGTGTGGTGGATGTGTACAGAAGAAAAAAGAAGGCTTATTACAGCATCCGAAAAGAAAATGCCCCGGTAGGTGATCTTTCTATTTCAAAAAGTACTGGAAACAGTGCTGTAATTTCGATCCTTCCTCGGAAAACACTGGATATTCCTGCCTTTTCACTTCGCAATTATCGATTGATATGGCGGATACAAGATCAGGACGGAAAGATTTTGGAGTCAGGCTGGGAAACTCTGCCGACAATCAATCCTGGTTCAGAGCAACTTACTAGAACTATCGCATGGAAAGCCATTGATGGACAAAAACTCGATGTAATGCTTCTGAATCCCCAAAATGATAACGTCCTCGATACAGTTCTCGATTTTAGAAACCCAAAATCAGTAGTTCCAAAAGGAATATACGGGGGCAGATTGGCTCACAATAATCTTCCGCCAAAATCCGGAGTACTGCGGATTTTCTTGGACAAGAATCCAACTGCACAATTTCACATTGCAAGAATTAAATCTGGAAATGAGGTAAAGGAATCAGCACCTGGATATGATAATTTCATTGACCTCACAGAATTGGAATTTTCCACTCCTTACGAGTTGGAAGTCTTCGCAGTCAACTCAGCAGGAGAGACTTTGATTCATAAGGAAACGCTGGAAATTGATTTAAAAAAGATTCTTCCTCCCGCCATCCGCCATTTTCAGCGTGAAAAAGAAGGATTCTATGTGGGGTATGCGACCGATATTGATGACTTCCAATTTCGGGTCAGGTACTCCAAGGGCAGCGATTTGGAGCGTACCGGTAAAATTGTCACTACCACGAATCCGGGTCAGATTTTCGTTCCCCTTGGAGCAACTTCCGACTCCTATACCTTTCAAATTCAACGGGTAAAGGATAATTATTATCACAGTGAGTGGTCTCCGGTGTATCAAGTACTACCGGAGCAAAATCTGTATCCGACAGTTCCCTTGATTAAGGGGGTGACTTTACAAAAAGATCAAGCTTTAATCCATTTCGAACCGGTTCCAAAAGCCATTGGCTATCAACTTGAGTATCGTGAGATGGGCAAGAAAGAGGCGCCTTGGAAGATGGTAACAAGCTCAAAAGCCTTAGAAGGATTTGTGTTTGTAAACGGATTAAACCCTAAAAGCAACTATGAATTTCGAATGGCTTCTGTTACCGTTCACGGGCGTTCGGAGTATTCTTCTTTAATCCAGAGAACTTCAAGTCAAAAATTAGATTGAAAGCTCTAATTCAGCGAAAAAAGTCCAAAGGAACACCTAGACTCAGGTCAATTTTAGTATCCAGAATTATCTTAGTATTTCAAAAAAATAAAATCTAGTACTATAGAACTTAGAGAAGGGGGTCGAATCCTTCTCCAATTAACCACTTTAAAACCGACATGCAGCAGCTTGATTACTTAACCATTCTCATTTTCTCATTGATCATTCTGGCTGCTGGGCTTTCTTTTGCTACGAAGGGAACGAATATGAAGTCCTTCTTTGCAGCCGGAGGTGCAGTGCCCTGGTCCATGAATGGACTTTCACTGTTCATGAGTTTCTTTTCGGCTGGTACTTTCGTGGTTTGGGGGTCTATCGCCTATAAGTACGGACTGGTGGCGATTACCATTCAGATGGCCATGTGCATTGCAGGCTTTATAATTGGTTATTTTATTGCACCAAGGTGGTGGAAGTCAAAAGCACTAACTGTTGCAGAGTTTTTAACCAATCGATTTGGGAAAAAAATCCAACAATACTACACCTATTTGTTCCTGTTTCTTTCATTGGGTTACACGGGTGCATTTCTTTATCCTGTAGCCAAAATTGTAAACGTATCTACCGGATTTGATATTAATTATGCCATTCTTCTTCTCGGAGGAATGATTATGATTTACACGGCTGTAGGTGGTTTATGGGCGGTCGTAGTGACAGATGTATTGCAGTTTGTAATACTTACAGCAGTGGTATTATTGGTGATTCCACTTTCGATTAAGGAAGTTGAGGGATTGGGGAATTTTGTAGAAAAAGCTCCTGATACATTTTTCAATGTTTTCAATGGAGAATATACCGCCGTCTTTATTGTTGCCTTTACAATCTATAATATCATCTTTATTGGTGGCAACTGGGCATATGTGCAGCGCTACACTTCTGTAAAAGATGCCAAGTCTTCCCGAAAAGTAGGCTTTCTCTTCGGGGTTTTATATTTGGTCAGTCCGATTATATGGATGTTGCCTCCTATGATTTACCGGGTTTTAAACCCTGACCTACAAGGTTTGGAAGCAGAGGGTGCGTATTTGATGATATGTAAGCAAGTACTGCCTGTAGGCGTGTTGGGGCTGATGCTTGGGGGGATGATTTTTGCCACTGCCAGTTCGGTCAATACTTCACTTAACCTTGCTGCGGCAGTGTTGACAAATGATATTTTCAAACCTTTACGGCCAAATTCAACAGATAAAACCCTGATGAATGTGGCTAGACTTACCACTATCCTTTTTGGTATCGGCACAATAGGAGTTGCATTTTTGGTGCCTTTGGCGGGAGGGATTGTGGAGGTGGTACTGAGCATTGCTGCAGTCACAGGAGGGGCACTTTACGGTCCAGCGATATGGGCCCTTTTTTCCAAAAAGCAAACAGGCCAAACCATTTGGGGAGTCACGCTAATCAGTTTGATTATCAATGTTTTCTTCAAATTCATTACCCCTAAGGCCTTTAATTTATCCCTAAACCGAACAGAGGAGCTTCTCCTAGGTGTAGGTATACCTATAATCCTATTGATACTGGTAGAATTACTAGCTAAGCCGGCGGTTTCACTCGGTAAACCGATCGAATCACAAATCCTCACTGCCGCAGAAGAGTTGGAAGAGGGCAAACAAAATGATTTTGGGATAAAGGTTTTGAGTATTTCACTTATATCCATCGGTTTTCTTTTTGCTCTTCTGGCGATAAAGGCGGTAGAATCAGCTTTTTACCTCATCGGAATAGGCTTAGTGATAGCTGGAATTGGATTATTTCTTTTCAAATCTATAACGAAAAGAAAGTCAAACACAAAATTACAAACACCTTAAACACTCTTTTGGGTACCTATTTGTTATGAAGAAGGAAGAGTTTTCCATTGGGAAAAGAAACTTAAAATTTGAAAATGTAGCCGTTGATTTGGTTATCGCGGGGGGTGGCCTATCGGGGGTTTGCTGTGCCATTACTGCTGCCCGGGAAGGTCTAAAAGTGACCTTGATTCAGGATAGGCCCGTCTTGGGAGGCAATGCATCTTCGGAAGTCCGGCTTTGGATCTTGGGTGCCACTTCCCACATGGGAAACAACAACAGATGGGCAAGAGAAGGAGGGGTGATAGATGAACTACTGGTAGAAAATTTGTACCGAAATCCGGAGGGAAACCCCCTTATTTTGGATACGATTCTCCTAGAAAAAGTCGTTTCCGAGCCCAATATCAAACTGCTCTTAAACACTGCAGTCCATGACCTTTCTAAAAAAGGTGACGATTCTATTTCCAGTTTAAGTGCTTTCTGTTCCCAAAATTCGACTGAATATGTGGTCAAAGGGAAATTTTTTGTCGACGCGACCGGTGATGGGGTTTTAGGTTTTCTGGCAGGGGCGGCATTTCGGATGGGTGCTGAGACAAAAGAGGAATTTGATGAGGCTTTTGCACCTGATCAAAGCTATGGTGAGCTCTTGGGGCACTCCATGTACTTTTATAGCAAGGACACTGGAAAGCCTGTTAGGTTTGTTCCACCAACTTTCGCCGATTTAGACATCTCCAAACTTCCCAGATTCAAATCTTTTAATTTGAAAGAATTTGGCTGTCGCCTTTGGTGGGTGGAATATGGTGGGAGGCGAGATACCATCCATGAAACAGAAGAAATCAAATGGGAACTATGGAAAGTAATCTATGGTATTTGGAACCATGTGAAAAATTCGGGTGAATATCCTGATTCTGAAAATCTGACTTTGGAATGGGTAGGCACGATTCCCGGAAAGCGGGAAAGCCGTCGATTTGAAGGGGATTATATGCTAATACAAAAAGATGTCATTGAACAAAGGTCACATGTTGATGCAGTTTCTTTCGGAGGTTGGGCTTTGGATTTGCACCCTGCCGACGGAGTTTTGGGCGATAAGCCGGGCTGTACCCAGTGGCACAGCAAGGGAGTATATCAGATTCCTTTCCGGACTATGTACTCTAAAAATATCAAAAACCTCTTTCTTGGCGGACGCCTAATCAGTGCGACGCACGTGGCTTTTGGTTCATCACGCGTGATGGCTACCTGTGCGCACAATGGACAGGCCGTTGCCATGGCAGCTGCACTTTGCGTGGAACAAGAGGTTCTTCCTGCTGATTTATTGGAGAAAAGCAGAATGACTGAGCTCCAAACTAGACTCATCAAATCAGGGCAGTACATACCCAAATTTAAGCTGGAAGATGAGTTGGACTTGGTGCAAAATGCAGAAGTATCCAGTTCTTCTGAATTGGCATTCAATGGACTTCCTTTTGACGGGCCTTGGCAAAGCTTGGAATTTTCTATGGCGCAAATGATTCCTGTCAATCGAGGAAGTCTTCCGGAGATGAAAATTCAGGTGAAATCTACCAATAAAACAAGGCTCCAAGTAGAATTGAGGATAAGCGAAAAACCCGAAAACTACACTCCTGAAGTCCTGTTTGGGAATGTTCAAATTGGGATTGAACCAGGAACTCATTTTTATTCTTTTTCTTTTCCATCGGAGATCCCGAAGTCTCAATATGCATTTGTTACGTTTGTGGCAAATCCCGAGTTGCTGATCAAGTGTTCAACAATTCGTCTTACAGGTCTATTGACCGTTTTCAATAAGTTCAATAAATCTGTTGCCACAAGCAGCCGTCAGAGCCCACCTGACGGAATTGGCATCGATGCGTTTGAATTTTGGGTGCCAGAACGAAGGCCAGAAGGGCAAAATCTAGCTTTTGAATTAAGTCGAAATCTTCACCCATTTTCACCGGAAAATATTAAAAATGGAGTTTTCAGGCCTACCACGCAGCCCAATGCATGGGTTGCTGCGCTCCAAGATCCACTTCCTTCACTGAAGCTGGAGTGGTCACACGTTCAGGAGATATCCTCCATTCAGGTATACTTTGATACAGATTTTGATCACCCTATGGAATCAACTTTGATGGGTCATCCGGAGAGCGAAATTCCTTTTTGTCCGAAATCGTTTCTGATCAAGGATGATTCGGGTAAGGTGATTTATCACAAAAGTGAAAATCATCATACAATCCAAGAAGTCAACTTCACAGAACCTGTTCGGACTCGAAAACTAACTTTCGAATTTGAAAAGCGAGTGGAATCCGTACCATTGAGTGTGTTTGGGATAAGCTGTTATACCTGAAGATTTTAAAGGACTATCCAGTTTTATTCTTACTCATCAGTAATTAAAGAAATAATCAATAATAAACAATCACATTTAGAATGGTACAATGCCCTTGCTAATTTGCAGGCTATATATCTGATATTAGATAGGAAATCGGGTAAGCAATATGTTGGCTGTACAAGTGGTAAAGAAGGCCTTTGGCAGAGATGGGGGGATTATACAAAAGGTGATTTTTCAGGAGGTAATTTAGGACTGAAAACTATTTTGATTGCGAAACCAGACGATGTTTCAAATTTTTCTTATTCAGTTTTAGAGGTGTTGTCTAAAACTATTTTTAAAAATGATGTTTTAGAAAAGGATTCTTTATGGATGAAAAAACTTGGAACTAAAATTAATCATTTCAATTAAAATTGACGCTGTCAGGTATTATACTTGTGACGGAATCTCGATAGAGCCTCTCATTTTTAGAGGTTTTCAGAACTTGGCTTTTTATAACATTTAAAGGATTTCCCATCCGCTCATGCTTAGTTTGATTAGGCATACTTACCATGTAATTCCATGCCCTATTTTGGTTTTACCCCAATTGTATGCACAAAGGTCGGAAGGCCTGTCTGCTTCAAAAAATTGAGGCATTCTGCAGAATTTTCTAAAAACAGGGTTTCCAACGGACTGCCTCCCAGTTTTCAAATTCTAATTTTTCATCACTTTCCCTGCCATCCAAGATGACCTGCATAAATTTTAACTAAAACCAAAATAGTATGACATTCTCAAAAAAGTACATCGGAAAAGGAAAGCAAGTTGAAAACATGGGTGTCGTAGAAGTAAGCCTCAACATGGCTGAGCTACAAAATCACACCTTCGAATATGAAGGAGAAACCTATGTGAAATTCAACGTAGCTAAGCTCAAAGAAGCAGATCAGTACGGAAAAACTCACACGGTTTATGTTTCTGTCAAAGAGCCGGAATCTGATGAGTCTTAAAAAAAATAGCCCTTCGGGGCTTTTTTTTGGATTAAATTCTATGTTAGTATTCGGCATCATTGAAAATAGCCTATAAGAGTGTTTTAAGTTTTTATACTTCTTCAAACCCTCAAGTAAGTAATATCACAAGCCTTACATTTTCTCTTTGTCTGGTCTAAATCTGCTGCGCTGAACTTACCTTCGATGCGGTCGAAAATATCCAATCCTCTACCTAAGTTGATCTTCCATCCATTGTCAGAGATTATTGATCTATCATGGACGTCTGCGAACTCATAAGTGAGATGAATCCCAAGATCTGCCACGCTTTCTTGAAGATCTTCAAAGTTTGCCCGAGAGTCCTCTAAATGCTCGGGATTATTATTGCTTATTACGTGCAAATCAATCTCGTCTTCTGGGGATTTCTCTTGACTAAGCATCAGGCAGAATTCAAGTAGATTTTTGAATTGATAATACATTCTGATATAAGGATCCTGAAGCTGAATTTTTGTAGCTCCTCGTAGATAATCTCCAAATAAAATTTGATACGAAATCTCAGTCTGATTATCCTTTAAACTAACCTGATGTGGTTTTAAATCGACAAGTGGCTTAGTGGGCTCTTCTGATTCAGCTCCTTTCGATGAAGATGCCACTGGATTTTCAGATCCTTTTATAGCCTTTTGTTGAGTGTGATAATTCAGTTTTTCAAGCGTTTCAGGTTCTACCTCGACCCCACTTGATTTTATCCGGTACTTAAAAGATACTCTCTCACTTCGAAAAGTTTCGTCAATAATATAAAGTTGATCTTTCACCCTTTTGCGTCCTTCTATTGCAAAGTCTAATAGTTCGAGAACTTGAGCTTCATTCATTTCCTTATTAGGATAAATAAGCTTAGCTAAACCTGAAAATGATTTCCGAACGGCTGTTTTGTCTCTGGTGGTCAATGAACCATCCATTTCAATAAACCTATCCATTAATCCGCTATAGTCAGCTTTTCTTAGCTCTTTGAGGATTTCTGCCAAGTAATCCACGATGAAACCATAGTCTTTTGTGAATACTGAGCTTTTTAAAATCCTCACTTCCCAGCCAGGAATATACATATGCATCCGGTCCAAGAATGCGCCTTTGATATACCCATCTGGTATGGATTCAAAGAGGTGCGAATTTTTCAGCATGTAGGGTACCGTATGCTTAGTATTACCCACAAAAGCCATAGAGGCTGTTGCTTGATAAGTGTCTTTGCCTCTGTTGAAAGATTGGTTGGCCATATAGTTTTGCATGATCTTCACCAAGTCGCCATCTACCTTTTTTCCCCCTTTTTCTTGTTCAAATTCATCTAATGCCACTACATCCCAAAAGCCCACAAGGCCAATTCTGTTCCCAGTATTATTTACAAATAATCTCGCTTTGGAAACATCTCCACCAGAAACTAATACTCCATGTGGTGATAGTTCTGAAAAAATATGAGATTTCCCAGTACCTTTTGGCCCAAGCTCAATAAAGTTGAAGTTGTTTTCTGTGTGAGTGATAAGCCTTGAGATTTGGATTAGCTTACCCCTTTTATTAAAAAACTCCGGATTCAACCCTATACTATGCATAAGAAGATCCAGCCATTCATCTGAAGTAAAAGCTTTCCTGGATTCAATATATTCTTCCAGTCTTACATTGGCTACCTGAATTGGTTTAATGTCTTGGATTATCCATCTAACATCTGTTTCTGCTGCATGAGAATAGCCCATCGTGAGAATGCACCATACACCAGCGCCACTCAAAAGCTTTTGATTTTCCAAGACCATTATATCGGCTACGGGTACTTTTTTTATACCAAGGTTTGCAAATTCAGCCTCATAAATATTTGCCTTATCGTTCAGGGATACATTGATCTTGTCTATTATTTTGAATTGACCTTCCTGTCTGATCTTAGATTTTACGATTTCGGCGTCACTTCTATGGACATAATTATTTTGGATGACAGCCTTAACTTTTTCAATTCCAGCTTCGATGATAGCTTCATCGTTAATCGCGCAGTATTGCCCGAGAAGGTATTCAAGCACGTAAGTTGGAACTACTGCATTCCCTTTTACTTTAGAGGTAAGGTCCTTCCGAACAACTTTTCCTTCGAAGTGCGCTAAAATTTTTTCTTGTAATTCCATCTTTAAAAATCAGTAGGGATAATTGTTTGGTTTTGCACCCGAATGTCAAATAGGGGGTTAAGTCGCTCTTCAAAATCAAAGCCTTTCAATTTAAGAAAAGACTCTTTCACAGCTGAGTTATTCAGGATTAAATCAACTTTAAAAACACGGTCTGTTGGGGAGTCCGATGTTGAGTTAAGCGTCAGGCTGACTTCGTTACTCACAAGTTCACTATCCTTATACAATGCCAAAATCAAATTTAGCTCCTTTTCATTTCGTGATACTTTTTTCTCCTGTATGATATTGATTCGAAGAATATTGGACACAATCCGTAATTGACTTTCATTGGCCACCAAAGCACTGACCTTTTTAACCACCGCTTGGGACTTTCTGTAGCTGTTAATAACGGGAGTAATAATTTCTTGTAGTGAACCACCGCCATGAATGAATTGATGGCCGACACCTTGCTTTTTGTAGCGATTTATAGATTCAGGAATAGTAATAAATACTTGATCTTGATCTTTAAAATCACTGGTTTTAACTAAAGGAAAGCAATAACCAAGTTTTGGAGATTTAGCAACGGATGAAATTTCATATCGATTGTGACTTGAAATATCTCCATATCCCGGAGCAGGTTCTTTATCTTGTTCCTGGACCTCCATATCTTGATAGATAAACCCATGATCTGAAGTCACAAAAACACGTGTGACATTATAAGTGTGATGAAGCTTAGAAATAAACTTACTCAATTCAGATACTGCCTCTGTTACAGCGTTGAAAGTACCCCTTTCACTTGACCTTTTATCGCCTCGTGCATCAATGACATCGTGATAGACATATACCAAAGGAGATTTGAATAACTCTCTTGCTTCGATTCTTGGCATACTTTCAGCCTTGCTAAACTGTATGGCAATAGCCTCCTGATGTATGTTTTTCAAGATTTGATCACGATTATGGATCCCTTCCGTATTGATTCCTGATTCAGTAATATTCCCCTGATTAAATTGAAGATTCTGATGCGGAAGTAATTGAGCCATGCCCAAGCTTGTTTTGGATGGGATTGATGCGATTTGATAGCCCAATTCAGCGACATTTTTATCATCACTATGCATTACTCCCAGTAGCTCTTTGGCCGCTTCATACCGTAAGGCATCAGAAATAATCACCACTGTTTTAGAGGCATTGTCCCTAATTTCCCGATCAAAAAACTCATACTGTTTGGGAGCTTTTATTAGGCCGTAGTCAAAGCCAAATTCATTCAAGCATTTAAGCCATTCTCTATTCGACTTCTCTAAGAAATTGTCATAGTGTTTATTTAGAAGCTTATAATATTTATCAGAATCAAAATCTTCTGGGGTTCCAACAATTCTTTTGAATGCTTGAATTGCTCTACGATAAGAAGTATCAATTTTATTCCAGTCAACGGTATATCGCAGAATATAGTCTTCTGGGTTATTCAGCGTATAAGTGTGAATTGAATTGATTTGAGAAATCATTTCACCGGTTCGAATCGCAAATTCGAAAGCATCAATCACCACCTCGCTTAATTTATGCGCAGAAAATATCTTCTCTAATTTCTGGACTGCCGCTTTTGGCGAGTAATCCAATTGCTCTGCCTGAGCCGAAAGTAAAGTCCAAGACATGTTATCTGTCAGCTCACCATATTCTGCATCAGGTCCATAAATTTTAATTAGCTCGGAACCATGAATCGTTTTTCCTACCCAGTCCAAGGCTTCTTTGAGCTTTCCATTTATTTGAGGATGCGCTGAAGCTTGTTGAAGCAGTTGAAAAATAGCGGTGAGATTTTTTCTGTCTCTAATTTTCAACTGCCTATATGGATCACTTATGGAAGCATCTTGGATCCATTGTGTGATTTGATTATACCTGATTTGCTGAAGGAACCTGGTAAGAATTGTCTGATCTAAATCATCTTTAAATGGACCGAAATAATGAATTGCCTTTTTCTCAAAGATTTGTAGCAGACCATTATCATTCAACTTTTTATGAAATCTTTTCCAGTCTTGATCCTTTTCTGGATAGGCTAAAAGAAGTGCTTTTGCGATGATATTATCCCAGCTTGTAATTTCTTTAAACTTAAGGAAAGAAGAGATCAGTCCCCTTTGTAGCGTAAGCTCATCTAATTTATCAACGGTTAAAATCGGGCTACAGACTTTTTGAACTGACGAGTACTGCAGCTCTCGAATGTACTTTTTTACAATATTCTTTTGACTGCGATTAAGACCAAACTCCTCTAAAAAAGCATCTTCATCATCCATCGCAAGCTCCATATTTGCTTCTAATAGATCGAGCAAATGGAAGTCCAGATATTTTTTTGATTTATGAGGGGAAGGGATTTTAAAGTATAAAAACACTCTCTCATCTGCCCAAACTGTATAAAGATTCCTTTTAAGTGTAAAGAAGGCTGCATCGCCAAAAATGCATCGGATTGATTCCAATTCTAATGCTTTTACTTCATCCTCAAAATCCCCTTTCTCGTCAAATAGGAAAAGAACCCGAAGTGCCGGGTTATTTGTGAATGCATTAGTGACTTTTTGTTGAATCATGAGGGAAATTAGCAATTCTTACTGAAACTTACTTCTTAACCCAAGTAAGTAGGAATATGCGTCTTCCTTGAGGTGCTTACTATATTATTTGCCTTCAAAGTAGTCGCAGGAAGTCGAGTTGGATTGTGGATACCCTGAGTATGGATTTTTGTGAACCAGTAAACTTGTTCCACTATTTTATGAAAGTCAAGAGACCCCATTTTGTGCTTAATTATTATGGGGTTTACAGTTTTATTACGCTCTCTTACCTGATCATTCGTTATGAGGATTGCATATTTATTTTTAGTGTCAACATAGAATGAGCCTGATTCAGGCACTGCTAATTTCTTATCTTGATTTCTTTCAAGAACCAATGGATAGCCACTTTTGATTACCTCTACGACATCTATTTCGCAGTCTCCCCAATTAGTCGAAATGGATTCTTTTAGTAGGACTAAATCCCCACTGTGTAATTTCCCATCCCGGTGGATTACTACATGTTTTAGAGCTCTGGGGAATTTGTTTGACATTTTTCTTTTCAGTCCTGAAAGTAAAAGATCCAACCCAATCTTTGTCAAATTCTCTTTTCTATCGAGGTCAGGCACCATGAATTTCCCAAGGAGATTTCCATGGCAATCAAAAGTGACTCCTGCAAGATTTGACTTTCGTTCTTCGCCATGGGTACTGTGGCCTAAATCTATCCCAAGGAAAATCCCAGATTCATCTAAAAATGTATTGTCAATGGCTGCCACCTGACCTCCGAGTTTCTCCAAACATTTACAAACGAAATTGGAAAGCACAATGTCTCCCTGCTTAGAACTGTCATTCGCTAATCCATTAAAAATCTGTTTCTCATACCGTCTAATATATTTGAAGGTATCGTTAGGCATTTTAAACTTCGAGAAAATTGCAATCAAAAACTTCCCTTTAATTTTTTCGATTTTTGGAATTATTTCATCGCGAATTAATTCAGAAATAGTCCTTGGATCTTCTTTAGTTTCTTTGATAATAGTCTCCGGTAGTATCTGAAAATCCGACTGCTTTGGATTGAATTTCTTGATTAACTCCTGAAAATTGGAAATATCGTCATCATTTAAAAGGACTGGTACTATTATGCCTTTCCATGCAGGTTTATAAATCCCATTGTAAAAAGCTTGCGATTGTTTTCCCACCAAGGAGTAAGCTGGTTCTCCTTCCAAAAAGAAGTTTGGAAGCTTTGTGTTTCCTTTATATTCATTAGGGTTTCCGTTAACTACAAAAGGCTTTTTAGCATTGATGATTTTTTCTTTTTTAAAGGCATCGATATTTTTCAAGAAATCCACATGGATTACCTCCTCTTGCCTGATGTTAAACTCTATCCGAAGTCCATATTGTGTAGTGTTGGCAGAATGGATGGAGATGGGAGTTTCCAGCATCCCAACTCTTAAATTTTTGCTTAAAAGTGGGTTGGATTTTTCTACTTCAAAAAACGGAGAAGGAGCCAAATTGAAACTGTCAGGAAGCTGTACTTCTTTTAAAATGGTATAAATAAATTTAGCGGATGCTTCAAGTTCTTTTTGAGCATTCTCATTAAGCTTTCCAAACAGTTCAGTATCATATCCAGCCAAGAAGTGGTAATCATAAGAAGCACTGAAGTTGGATTCTTCTGTGAGTGTATTCTTTAGCTTAGTTAAACTGTCTGAATTCATCAAATCAAATTTGGAGCGATAAAAGCGGTTTTGATTAACCAGATTGAAAGTTAGATCTTCTGGAAATTGATCCTGTTTTCTTTGGAGAAGCAAATTTTCAAAATAGGAATAGCTCACTGGTTTTAACGCGCTTACTATTCTCGAAACAGGTAAGAAGTGAATTAAAAAATCACCGCTGGGAAAAACCTCAACATTGAATTCAAAGCATTTCAACAAAAGAAAGGAATCGTATTGATCTCTGGAGACAACAAAAATATTCTTGTTTTCAAATTGCTCATGTTTAAGTAAAAAATTTTCTTTCAGCAAACCGGAAATAATCGATGAAATCGCACTTGTGTTTTCAAATGGAGGTTCCAACAGCTCAGTGGATTTAAAAGTCAATTTCAATGAACTCGGATCTTCAATCTCTCCAAGAGTTCTAATCCCAATAGGGGTTTCATCAAAGATTCGAACTCCTGTCTGATGCTTAATCCAATTGATATGCTTATTCTTTTTCTGATCATCTTCTAAAAATGATTGGTCCAATTTATAGGTTGAAATCGTTACCCCTTGGATGTTTCCACTTCTGGAACTCAATTGAATCTTGGGCATACTGGATTGTTAGAATGGGTTTTGGATAAGAGTGATCAAAAAAATGAAAAATAGTTAGATATCCAAGTTTATCGATTTTTGATATTGAATCTGGGGTACCTAAAGTTAATCTATCTGATTAAATTAGCTTGGAGAGTCTCAACATTATTATTGTGATTTGAATAAAAATCTAAAAACCTAAAATCCCGAAAAATTCTGAGTGAGGTATACTCAAGTCTATAAACTCAAAATTTATCAATTTCTTTTCGCGTAAAAGTGTATAAATCTTATTTGACTCTGAATCTGAAGACAGGTAAAACCTTATGCTCTTTTCAATTGCTGCCTGTGCAAAAAGCTTGGTGTCGTTGGGGATGATGGTTCTTTGGCTTAGGCTTAACCTATTTTTTTCCTTGAAGACGACCTCAGCAAGCTCTCCAGTTTTTTCGGCATGATCCAGGTTAAATGGTAGAATCTTTAAGTTCCGTAATGGCAACTCGGCCAGCTTTCCACGTACGCAATACTCTGAAATCGCTATGGTACTGATGAACAATTCAAAGTCGTTTTCTAAAAAGTATTTGAAATAACCCACAGCATTTTTATGAAGAGGATCCCGCTCATCCATGAGTCGGATAAAAAAGCTGGTGTCTAAATAAACTCCTTGCTTAATCATAGCTGCCTCTTATTTCGCGGAGCCATTGATCTTTGTCTTTCACAGTTGACCAAGTCGAAGATGCTTTGGCAATCAAGTTATTGAGATAAGACTCATCGTATTTAGGCTGATAATCTACCAACTCTACAAATTTTAATGAGCTGCTGTCGATTTCTCCGGTTTCAGAATGTTGCTTACCGGTTGCACGGACTCCAAAATTCCTATAGAGTAAATTGTCATCGTATTCCTTGAGGAAATCAATGGTAGTTTGAATTCGCACGGTTCCCATCTCCTCGGTGGATAGATGTAGGTTGGCTTTATCTTTTCCACCTGCATTCGTCACTTTGCCATAAAAATAGAATTCAGCATCTGCCCATACTGGCTCGGATCGTTTAAAGTGACTCTTTCTCGTAATGGTCAACTCATTGGTTTTTGATAGAGAAGTTTTTAAAGAAAAGGAATAATCATGCTTTAAGGCAATTTCTTGAAGGTGTTCAAAGGCCTTTGCTGAATTTAATTCCAAAAAGTCTATTTGGCCTGAGTTACTAATCTCTCCCAGAAGGGCATTGAATCCAATGATATACTGCATGGAGGTCTTGAAGAGATGTAGAACAGATCCTTCCCTCATCTCATAGCTTACCATAGGACGGTCTTTTTTACCTTCAGGGAAAAGTAACTTTTCTACCGTCTCCAGCACCTCCTTCAGCTCCCGAATGTCATAGGTATCCGGAGAAAGTTCCAAATTGCCTTTCTTTCCCTGAATCTTGATTTCTATATGACCTATATTTTCCATTTGTTGAATCTATGCATTTTCCTTAAAATGTGATTTTTTCAGACAGGATAAATCTTTAATATCCGATCTGGACCAATTGTTTTTGTGATTTTTCCTTCAGCATAGATAAATGGAGTTTTTTCGCGATTTAAGGAATCGATGCCAAAATTAATTAATTGATCAGCCAGATTGGATAGTTGGAAAGTTTCTATTTGATTTAATTCAACGTGGAATTCAACCAAATATGGTTTACCTACAGACTGAAAAATCGCTATGTATTCACAAAGTTCATTCTCAATGATTCTCCTCATCTGCTCACCTCCGAAAAAATTGAGAAATTCTTTGCATTCAGCGGCTTTATATATTTCTCGATTCAATAAAAACCAAAGTCTATTTTCTTTGTTTTTCATGTGTCCCTCTTCTTGATAAAATAATATCCACTCTAAAATTTTCTCTTGATCTACCTTTTTCAAATGCATACTCAAATCTTCTCGAACCAATTGTTTTAGTAAATCAACCGTTAATGGCCTTAATCCAAAGCGCTTAATATTCTGTGGGTTTATAAGATTTGTGCAATGCCAAGCCAAAGCTGAAGAGTCTAATAGTAACTCTTCAATCTTTGATTTAATTTTATCGTACGTAGGCATCTCAATAGAACGATAATGAGCTTTTCCCGACTCAATGTTTTTCCTATCAGCATCCTTCTCGTCAGCAATTAAATTTGAAAAATGGAAAACAAACTCTTGGAGTTTTGGTGGCCATGTATCAGTCTTTCCGAAGTCAATTATATTATCCATTAATCTCTTCAAAATTAAACTGCATGGTATATTTCTTCAACTTTATGTGGAGAACTTCAGTGGTAGCATTTACTAACCTTCGATCAAAGTTATGAGATACAATTATCCCTCGGACTTTACTGTTGGTTTCTTCTCTTAAATCTGAATTTTGGATCATAAAAAGGATTTATATCTTGTTCCCAAACATGATGGTCACTCACAATGGAAGAAAGAATTCCGTTTTGTTGGAGAATATGAGAGTTAATCGATGGTTCGGCATAACCCGGATGAAAACAAGCCTTGATTTTCTCAATTCCTTTTTTCTTACACTCAACAAAAATCTTTGCTCTTTCTTTATCTAATTTACCATTAGTCTTCACTACTTGAAATTATATATCCTTTTTCAACTAACTTAATGTGTAAATACTCATTTCTTATATTTATCTGTTCAAAAAAGCTTCCATTATTGTGTCTATTGATCAGTACATTAATATCATCATCCGTAATATAGGTGTAGCTGAAAGTAAAATTTTCTTTTGGGAAAACATCGATGGGTATAAATCCGTATTTAAAGACCCAGTGAAAAGGTAATATTAAACCTAAGACAACCACAATTGATACTAATAAATAGCCCTTCGAACTTTTTTTATTTTTTTCTATAATGTTCTTATTTAATTCTTCAAAATTGTAATTTGATGTTTGGAAATTTATTAATTGCTCATTGGAAAAAGAACTAACTAAATTGACTATATCAATCTGATCCTGTGATAATTTGAAAGAAAGTTGGTTATGTAAAGAATTTATTTTTCTACTTTTTTCTCTTCCTTGAAGTAAGTTGTCGAGCAGTATATTCACCAATTTTTCAATAAAATTTTGAAAAGTTTCTATCTGTTCCATGTTAAAATGTATTTTGTTTTCAAAAATAAATGAATGTGCTCAACAATTTTTTTTAATAGCTTAATGTATCACTTCACCTTCCCCACAACCCCCTCAAATAACTCATAATTCTTAGTGACGCCATCGTCCAGGTCGAAGGTGATTTGCTTGTCGGCGCTGTCCTTGAGGAGGAGCTCGTAGGCTTCAGATTCTGTTAGGTTCTTTTGGAGGCAGTCGAGAAGGCGAGGGTCTTCGCCGGAGGATTCGAGTCGGTCGATCTGGGATCGCAACTGCTTCAGGAAGGGCATCAGGTAATTACTTCGGATCTTCTCTACCGTAAAGGCATTCATGCGATGCATGTAAACCAGTACTTGGAAGGCTCCCTTCTCAGAGGTAAACAACCAATAAATCGGTTTCTTCTTATAGGTCTGGCAGTGGTCTTTCCAGTATTTCTTCACCAGATAGTTTTCCAGATCATCGTCGAGACATTCCTGTAGGAAGTTTAGATTCTGAGTGAGGGTGTCTGCGCCCCAGACGATCTCCAATAAGGACTTCACTCGGGTAAGGGCATCGTCGGAGAAGCTTGCTGCCGAACCCATCAACGGAATAATCCCATCTTCATCGATCTGGAAGGAATGCTCTTTATAGGCATAAACAGTCAGCTCTTCCGCAGATGGATCCGGATGTGCGATATGAAGTCCTGGGGTATCGAGTCTGTATCTTCCCATATTCAGGCCAATGGCGTAGGAGATCAACTGCTTCATCACTATTTCCTTTTTGATCGGTAAGTGAACCTGTTCAGGATTCGCTAATCGCTGTGCTCTAATCTCATGTTCCCTTTTCCTTAATTCCTTCCAGTCCAACTCATCCTGCAGAATCGTGATCTCTGTAAGTGGAACCTCAGGCGTCAATTCAGCTTCCAAACCATAGATCTCAATAAAGATTCGGTTTAACTCTTCTTCATTTTGATGCAATTCAAAAAAGTCCTGAGTCACTTGCTTTTCCCAAGCATTATAAGCAGTTTTCAGATAAGGGGATTGATTCAACAAAGGGGATTTCTCAAAGTCCCAAGAGGTTTCTCGAGAGTCCCAATTTTTTTTTGAGATTAATTCATTTTTTAAAGTGTTGATTATAGTTTCTTGTAAAAAGCTCTTGTCAAATAATATGGGGACTTTTGCAACTCCACCAGGATTAAAATGAATTGTAGGGCAAAAGAGCTGAAGAAAGAACGCTCCCGCTTTTGAGTTTAGAAGTGATATTAAATATTCATTAGGTATTGTATTTTGAAAAAAACCAATACCAACACTATCAAATATGTATCCTGCTTTCAATTTCTTTACTGAAATTGCTCCACTTGATATATCTCCCCAAGTTATCCCAGGGAGAAAAAAGTATTCAGTATTAAAAACACGTCTCGAATAATGTTTAGTTCTAGGGTCTTTGGGGTTATTTACCACCCAATCCTTAATTTCATTGCCATTATTCTTCCAGTTCACAACATGGTCTAATTCGCATATCCATCTACTTCCCCCGCCTTTATTATAAGGAAACCATTTCTTATTACTCTCGTCTGCTTCACTCTGATCAATTGCATTTAAGCAAACGTTCAGGTCAGATATTTCATGCCAAAAGCGAAGAAAACGGATATTGTCTGTAGTTGACATACCTGACTTTGGAAAGGCATAATCTGAAATAAAAGGTCCTTTTTCTATCAATATCACTAATTGTTCACTCACCCAATAAGCAATAGGGCTACCTGGGATTTTTGAAAAGTTGGTTTGAGGGATCTGTGGATAGAAGATTTTTTGACCAGATTCAGTGCCTTCTTCAGGAATCTCAGTTATTCCATCCTCTCCCCGATATTGACCAAAATCGTACTTATAGTCAAGTTTTCCATTGCTGTATAAAAAGAGTTTTTCAATATCCTCAAAGTAGATGTGTTGGAAGTTCCGCTCATGTAATCTGAAGTAAGTCCCCTTCGCATCTTTATTTTTAGCTTTAGAAACACAAAAAGCAACTGAACCGAAATCTATTCCAAAGATTCCTCTACCCATATGGAGCAGAGAATCAAATTGATATTTTGAGATATAGGATTTTCTAAGCTTTTCAAAAGAAGAAAGGAATAACCATGATGGAAGATTGATCATCGCAAACTTTCCAGATTCCTTTACCATGGCAGGAATTGCCTCCATGAACACCGTCATCAAATCTGATTTGGATTCAGGATAGAACGTAGCCACATAACTACTAAGTGTTCCATTCATATTCCCACTTCCCATGTAGGGAGGATTTGCAGCTACTCCTTCGTATTGATCGGTGAGAATCCCTGCTATCTGTATATAGGAAGTGATTCGATTTAGAAGTAGTTGGGTCGTTAGATCTTGGAAGGTCTGATTTTGTAATTCCTTAAGCCTTTTGAGCATATATTCCCGCCCACTTTTGCTCCAGTCGATCATCATGGTGCAGCCCAGGTTTTGGGCTTCCCGCATGAGTTTAAGAGAATCTGTCAGTTCTTCTTCGTAGTCCAAGCCATCCTTTCCCAAGAAGTCCAAAATCTCCTGCCGGTTGAAAAATACCGAATCAGGCATGGCATAGATTTGTGGCATCCATCCTTTGATCAGTACTTCAGGATAGTATTTGGCAGCCTTCAGTAAGACCGCGAATCGTGCCAGTTGGGCAGCTCGGGTATCGATATCCAGTCCGAAGAGGTTTTTGTCAAGGATACTTTTTACAGCTTCTTCCGCCGTATAGTATTCCTCCTGATACATGGCATAGAGCAGATCAAATCCCTCGACCAGAATATGTCCCGATCCCACTGCAGGATCGAGTAGTTTCAGTTGGGCTGCTTCTGAGATGATGGGCGCTTGCTTCTGAGCAGGATCATCGATCAGGTAAGCCATTTGGCTTTTGAGAACCGAATCTGGATTGAGATCCAGCCAGAGTTTTCCTACGGTGTTTTGCACCATATACTTCACGATCCAGTTTGGTGTGAAGATCTGCGTCGCAGCAGGAATATCTTTGGCTTCTGCTTTTTTATTCTTTTTAAAGGAAGCAAAGACCTCATCTTTCCGCTCCGAGATGTAGAATTGATAGAGCCAGCCGATGAGTTCTACTTTCTGGTAATCGCTGTCGCTGATCGCATCCGTGGTATTCAGGAGATGGATTACCCCGCTTTCTTCCAGAATATCATCGGGCAGGAGCAGTTCGGTATAATCATCCAGTCTTCCGAAGATAGACTTGAGGAGTTGATGATGTTCGCAGTAGCCCGTCAGGAGTATGGCAAATGCTTCGCGTTCCTTTGCATAATCTGTCAAGACGACTTGAAGTCGTTTTTTCTCTCCTGCAGCCAAGAACTCGGATTGACCTCTTCTGGCTCGTGTGAGCAGGGTGGGAGTTTTGCTGTCTCCCTCGTATTCGAGTTGAGCCCGATCGTAGCCGTTTTTAGAAAGAATACGGATCGCCATGATCCGGTTAAACCAGGTATAGGCAGCTTCCTCGATTACCGATTCTATTCCTTTCTTTTGGATTGCATCTCTCAGTCCATTCCATTTGCCCGGAATAGAAGAATCATCAAAAGCTTCTCCTCGCAGTACATAGCCGCCTTCGAGGGTAGTAGGTTCCTCGGTTACATTCCCCTTGGCATCAAAGCCCCAGTATAGGAGTTTCTGTGCTATACCGCGGATCAGTATTCTTCGGCTTTGCTGCGAAAAAGTCTTTAAATTCATAAAAATGGGCTTATTTGATAATGATGGTTTTATTCGCTTTAAGTAGTGCAGTCATATCTTTCTTGACACGGTTCAGGTAATCCTCCAGCTCTGCTTCGTTGCTGATCGTTGCCTTCACATTCGTTATGTAATAGGCTTCCGGTTCATTCACTTTCATTCCTTCCCCTGAAGCAGCTTGTTTCTGACTGGCAAAATGTAGGAGTTTACTGAGTTCCTCAGACTTGAAAGCCGAGGCTTGAGACTTTCGAAGTTTCAATTGAGTAATCGAATGAAGCTTTTTGATGTTCGCCAGCGTTTTTTCACGATCCGCACATACTGCCGATTCAGTCACATTCAGGCTGTTTGCTTCCGACTCCAGTTCGTCAAAGACTTTTCCATAACCGGCCAGTACTTCATCTCGGATTTGAGCTATCCAGTCTTTGATTTCCTCTTTTAGTTCCTTGTAGGCTTTGATGATATGTCGCAGCTCATGGCGCGGATCCTCACTGCGTAGGAAGGCCTCGATCTTATCTGATTTCTCGATGGCATCCGGATTGAGTTCGCGGATATTCTCTTGATTGTGCTGCTGAAAATCCCGAATGGCATCATAGTCCGCCTTGGCTCTGGACATGATGTCAGCCATTCCTTTAGCCAGATCAAAATTGTTTTTGAGATCCTCTTTATTATCTGCTAATCTTTTGAAAAGGCTTTTGGGATCCCGGGCAGTTTTGGTGTCTTCCAGCTTTCTTCGAAGCTGATGAAAAACATTACCGAAAGGATAGCTTCCGTAAAAAGTGTCCTCATCCTTTTCAAAGGAAGCATAGATTTTTTCCAACTCAGCCTTCAATAAGTCAGAAAGCTCATTTCCATTGGTAGATCTTGTGAGTTCTTTATTGAAAATGTATTTGAAATTATCCTGAACCTCATCGAGGAGACTTTGCGGAAGCTCTTCCCCAGATTTTACAATACATACCGATCGCTCAGAGGTCCGCATGGCTTGCTCGATAAAGTCTTTTGGATTGTATCGAGGCGTATTTTGATAGACAAACTCTCGCTTTTTCTTGGCCTCCAATTGGAATAGCACCTGTAGCACTGCTTCAAATTTCCACCCAAAAGGAGGCTTCTCGAAATGCTTGATCAGTTCTTCAACGCTCATTTCATCCCCACGTGCGGTGATAAAGTCATTGACTTCTTGCTCTGCAGTATCCAGCTCCATACTGGTTTGCACGCCACGCTTCATCAAATCTCTTAGCTCACTTTGGCTCTTGACATAATTTTGCGTGAGCTGATGCTTGCTGTAGAGTCGCTCCAGGTGTTTGGTAATCGCGTTTTTGAGCCGCTCTTGTGGCGATGAACCATTGATTTCCGACGCATCGATGACGCGCTGCCCCATGATATAATCCGACTCAGTAAACTTATCCGTGATCTTTCGGGTGATTTTGGAAAGCAAAGCCTCATTTCTGACTTTAAAATTATCGATGGTTTTGGCTCGTTCTCCAGAAGCAGAATCAGAGTTGAAGGCAAAGAATTTTTTGGTTTTCACATACCAGTCAAATTCATTCTGAAGCGGTTTATCCGCCATGTACCAAATACTCGCACCCACCATCATATCCGTTGGCGCATTCATTAAGGCTTTGCTATGATAATCCGCTTTGTCAGTCATCAGGACTTTGATTTTGAAATCCCCATTTCGGAAGATTTCCTTATCATCGATCCAGTAGGAAAGCTTAAAGTCGTTGTTGAAAAAACTGAACTTGTTATTCAGATTGACCAATCTCCTAAAAATTATATCAAACTCAGTCCATCGATCATCCAAGCTTAGACTTTGATTTTTGATGTAGTTCTGTACATCTATTTCATCTTCATTGAAGAAGAAATAGCTTCCTTTTTCTTCCCGGATGATACTTTCCTCCGTCAGCCTATCCAGGACTTCTTTGATCTTGGTCTGAAGTTGGAGTTTGTTTTGATCCAGGGTATCCATCATCAAAATGCACAGATTGTCCACGTTGGACGGAAAGGTCATTTTGTTTTGATCCGAAAGATTGGAGATCATGAATAAAACTCGAACTACTCGCTGGGCAAATTCATAGTTTTGTACATAATTCAGCTGTAGCGCATTTGAAATGGCCCGAAGACCTCGCTGCGTTAAGTTTTGATCAAGTTGCTGATTGTAGAACTTATCGAACGGAATGAATTGTCCTACTTCGAGATTTTGGTTTTGCTTTACGGTAAAGTGCGTGATGCCAAGTAGCGATCGTTCATTGTCTTTGACCTGCTTGATGACATAGCCCAGATTTTGAAAAGCATCAAACACATGGGAGATCAACTTGAATTGGTAAGGCACAAAAGGATAAGCCAATTCAAAGGATTTCAGGTCTTCATAGCCTTTATACAATTCATGTTGGACCTTGAATTGATTGTGAATGTAATCGGTGTTAGTCCGATAGAGGTTTCCTAACACTTCTACGCCTTTGGCATTCTTCTCCAAAATACGCTTCTGGGTGATGTAGGAAGCATCATTGCTCTGTAGCGAAATTCGGGTATCAAATCGACCCAAGATTTTCCCAAATTCATCTTTCACATCGCCGACGTCATCAATGCTTTGCGAGACCTCATCCAAGGTCTGCTGTGCAGTACAAGCGATCCAAACCTGATTATTTAGATCTTGGCTTACTCGCTCAATGATGTTTTGGAAATTGAGAAGAATCTCCTTGTTGGTGCCCACATATTGAGAGATCTCATCGACGAGGAACAGTAGGCGGAAGTTAGATCCTTTGTCCTTCAGGTAATCTTTCAGTTCAGGAATCAGCACGCCTTCGATATCGACTTTGAAGGAATCTGGATCTGTGAGTTTGTGATGTAGCGAAACGGTATCCAATTCAGGAATTAGTCGCTTTCCTATTTCAAGTAAACTTTCGAGTTGGAATGAAGCAATAGTTGCAGCCTCAGAAGTCCAATCGTCATAGCCCAGTTCTGAAGTAACGAGAGACTTGAATTCTTCGAGTTTACCTTTCTTATCCAGATATTTCTCAAAAAGTATGGCAAGCAAAAGGTCATTGGAATTGTATCCTCGTGCTTTGTTGAGCATGTCCAGCAGGACTCGTGTAAGTCGTTGACGTCGGTCACCATCAGCGGTGACATCTTCCACGTTGAACATGATGTCTTCAATATCGGTGCCTTGGACTTTCCTCTCCAGAAGCTTAATATTAGAGGGAGTGATGTTCTCTTGATTTCCAGCTTTGGTAGTATCGTATTTGGCTGCAGCTTCAGCGAAATGGCCAAATGCTTCAGCTGAAGTTTCCTTGCTCAGGCAATAGTGAGCGTATTTGATAAAGTGAGATTTACCGGAGCCGTAATAGCCATTGATCCAGATTCCTGTCTTCCCAGACCGCTTATTGATGACCGTGTCGAGTAGGATATAGAGGCTTTCGAGGATCTCATCCGTGAAGATGTATTCTTGGATTTCCTGCTTTACGGTATCCGCATTTTGATTACTGACTACGACTGCCGAGTTGATCTCACGCTCAATTGGCTTTTCAAAAATATCCTTGATGATCATATTAATCATTGATTAAAGTAGTGGCCCGGTATAGATTTTCATCATTCACCAGACCAAAGAGGCTGTAACTTGGCTTTACTTTGCCGGGATAAAAAACAATTAGTTTATACTTCCCGATATTCTTTTCAAAATTGTTCAAAAACTTGCTGGTTCGGAGATATGGAAAAATGGCTCCCCAACCATAAATGAATACATAAGCAACTTCAAAATCTGCAGAAGACTCGAGATGCTCAGTAATACGGTGATGGATGTAGTCAAAGAATTTGCCGTCGTTGGCATCCTTTTTTAATGCTTGTTCGACTTTCTCAGGTTTCTCAGGTTCATTTTCGAGGTAGAAATCCAGCTTTTTCCTTTTTCCAAAATTACTTGCCTCCAAGAAGTTTAGGAACTCTTGGAAGATATCCATAGTCATGACGTTTAAGTAATTGTTCGGACGATGAAGACGATCTCGGATATCCAGGATCTCTTGTCTGATCTGGTATTCTTCCTTTGGGTTGTATCCATACATATATACTGGCCAAAACAACTTCGCCGTATTGTAGTCCTGAAAGTCCTTGTTCGCCAGCTTTTCGTATAGTTCTTTTACCGTCATGAGATTCCTTCTCTTTCAACTTTGGATAATAGGCAAGCTTCAAGGAACCACCCTTCACCGATTTCTATAAAATATTTCCAAAACTCAGCTGGTTGCTGAGGAAGCTTTTGAAGTTTACCGCTTTTCAGCAAGCCTACTTCACGTAAGCATCTAAGGAAAACAGTGATCACCTTCAGTCTCGTAGATGAGGACCAACTTTCTATTTCTGAGTTACTTGAGGCTAATACATCCATTCTCATCTGTAAATCAAATGCGTCCATTTGTTTTTCCAGTCTTTTCCATTTGTTCAAAACAACTTCAATTTGAAAGTCTTTAGCGATTTCGTATGCTTTTAAAAGAATGAAAAATAACAAAATTCTTCGTTGATCAGAATTTGAAGTTTCATAAACGCTCCAGATATCGTATGGAAGGTCGCTGACTCTACGTTTAATTTCGGTAATGATTCGTTTCCTAGCCGCCTCAGTTTTCACCTTCATCAATCGGTTCTCTTTCGACTCTTCTAAAAGTGCCGCATCCAGATTTTCCTCTCCAAGGATTGGAAGCAATTGATCAAACTCATTGATTAACAGAGCGCCAGAGGTGATGGCTATGTACTTCGGGGTATTCATGTTGGAAATTAAGCTTAAAAATAGGGTTTTGGTAGGGAAAAGGAAGGGTGATATAAGCATTTTACTTTTCAAATAGGTAGATGGGCAAGTTTAAAATTGTTCTTAATCTTAATAGTACTGAAAATTAAGTAGTTAGTGGCTAATGATGTGACTTCTACTTATACAGATCCTGAAAAATGAAATATTTTGACTTATTTAAACTATTAATCTGACGTGTTTACAATGATAAAATCTCTATCTAATCACCCTGTTTATATACCATATTTCCATACTATAGGGCTAGAAAATTTCCGGTTATTCAAAGAAAGGACTGAATTTGAGTTGGCTCCCATCACTATTCTCACAGGGATTAATAATTCAGGAAAGAGCTCACTGATAAAGTCTTTACAACTTTTCAAAAGTAGCATCAAAGCTACAGGAGGTTTGGATGAGCTCAATTTTTCTGGGGGGAGGCATAATTTGGGTTCATTCGAATCTACGTTGAATCGTAATCGCGATAAAAATGAGATTGTTTTCAGCTTTAATTTCCCTCTTTCAATGATAAAAGAGAAGACTTTTATTGAATTAACCTATGTCACTGAATCAAGTAACAAAGAATTTGGTCAGCTTCTAAAATTTAATATTGAAACTGAGTCTGGTCAAAATATTGTACAGATCAAATTTGATTTAAAACCAGGTAATGAGAGTTTGCTTTTTATTGATATTGAATATTTAAATGAGTTTTTCTCGAAAGAATTTTCACCTCAATATTTTAAAACAAAAGAAGAGTCTGAATATAGATGGAATGATCCAAATTATCTCGCAGATCTAAGCAAAAACTTAAGTAGCCCATCTCCCGCTGAAATTAGTGACTTGATAGTAGACGGGACAAATGGAGTCATTTTTAGAAGTTTCTTTTCCAAAAGAGAAAACCGACATCATTTTGATTATGAAAATGATAACAGTTATCAGTATATCCGTGGATTTGGTGCGTTAAGTGAAGTTGATCAGAATGAATTTTTAGGTCGGGTTGAAGATGTGAAAACTAAAGGTTTTCCTATTTTTAAAGGCATTAATGATTTGAATTTGATTTCACTTTTGGAAGAGTCCTTTAAAATGCTGGAATTTAATTTAGAATTTCCAGATCCAAAAACAGGAGCAACGAAATTTGAATTGTCTTCTATTATGAGATTTGTTTTTCAGGATTTTTTAATGAGAGATTTGATCGGGTCACTAAAGGGGTTTTTAGAATCCTTCGAAAGGATTAGCTCGTTGTCCTCGGTGAGGGCTAATTCAGAAAGACTTTACTCCAATAACTCAGACGTAGTAGATATAAATGCACTGTTAATTGATTTTTCCAGAATTACTTTAAAAAAATCAGATCATGTTCAAAAATTCATTGATAGATCTCTCAAGCTTTTTCAAATTGGTGATACAATCAAAATCAATAGACATCAGGGGGTTGCAAGTGAGATTTTTGTAATAAGGGATGGAGAAGAAGTTCTTTTGGCAGATTTAGGTTTTGGATACACTCAATTGCTACCTATAATTCTGAAAATAGCTGTCGCAGCCAAGAGAAAGGAGAATAACGATCCATTTGGTCCATATTCTGGAAGTGTTTTCTTATTAGAAGAGCCCGAAAGTAATCTGCACCCTTCCTATCAGTCTAAATTAGCTGAACTGATTTTTGATGCTGCAAACACTTTTAACATCCAGTTTATTATTGAGACGCATAGTGAGTATATGATTCGGAATTTTCAGTACTTAACAGCAATCAAAGCCATTCCTTCAAATGCCACAAAAATTTACTATTTCAACCAACCTGAATCTGAAGATTTCAAAGAGTCTCCTTATCGAGAGATTGAAATCATGAAGGATGGGAGGCTTAGTCGTGAGTTTGGTGAAGGTTTTTTTGATGAGATTCCGAGGTTGTTGGCATTTTTGTATAATTCAAGTTCAAATTAATGAAAGCAATTCCTGCTCAAACTGTAATTGATGAGAGTTCAATAAAAAGACTTGATGAAATTTGGACTAAAGGCCTAAGTGATACTCAAACTTTAAAATTCTTAGGTGAATTCAATGAATTCCTTGATACTTCAAATCTCACTGTATTTGGTCCATCAAACATTACCAAAGAATCAATAAAAGATAGCTTTTACCTTCGGAAATTAATTGATCAATCAGGTTCTGGACGTAAGAATATTAAGTTGTTTAAGACTTCGCAGATTGATCCATCCCTGCTAAATGACGGTCATGATAACTTGATGAATATATTAATTGGCTCACCTGAAAACAGTGTGACTGATTATTTAGTTGATTGGCTTAAGCTAAAAGATATGCCTGATTCTTGGAGCTGCTTTTCCAATAATAGAAAAACAACCAAAGTTATTGGTGGTGAACAATCAATTTTTCAATCATGGGATGATTTCGGTCTCAAGAAATTCCCAGTTAAATCCATAGTTATTATTGATCCTTATTTGTTAAAGGATAAAGATGAAATCAAATTAAATTTGCCCAGAATAATTGATGGATTGGTAAATCATGAGAACAGAGACTATCCAGTAAACATCCTTCTTGTGGTTAGCGATGAGGTTCCTAATAGGTTTGACTTTGATTCTTTTGCTTCGAGGAATTCGAAGATTATCATTTCGATTATAGATGAAAAGTTTAAGGATAAAAAAATTCAAATCTCTGTAGCCTACGTAAAGGGAGAGTATCTGCATGATCGGTTTATTTTTACCAATTATTATTATATGGATGCTGGAAAGGGGTTTAATGTTTTTTCGAGCAAAGGTCTGATAAATGAAAAGAAGCCGAATAAGGTTACTTTAAAGTTTCTATCAAGTTTCGATGCCTTTGCCGAGTTTGAGGAAGCTGCACAAAAATATTGTGGTGTGATTTTTAACAAAAAAGCATTAGTTAAATTAGAGGGTAGCCATGAAGGAAATGAGATTTTACAATTAGTTAATCAGAAGTGATATTCAATAGACATTCCTTCATTTTGCTAAATAATTCCGCTTAAATAGGTAGTTTGTAATATTGTTTATGGTCGTGCCCATATATATGAGCCCATATTGAATAAACTTATAAAAGCCTCAACTCAATGAGAATTATTTCACCCTAAGAATAAAACCATGATTGCAGATTCCTTGGCAAGGCAATTTTTACTTAAATACAAGCATTTCATCAGAATATCTGTGATAGAGGATGACCTTGGGATTACAGGGAAATCCATTTATAAATGGATAATTGGTAAAAAGCCTTTGCCTGATAGATGGAATGCTCCTCTTTTTGAGTACCTGTATCCTATGCTTGATGCGAAGAGTAAGGTTCATCAAGAAAAATATTCATGTGACAAGGTGGTGGTAGTCGATAATTCTCACTTACTCCCAGAATTTTGGATTTTTTATTGATTAATCCTCTTGCTAGAAGGTTTGGGTGATAATTCATTTCCTTGGCAAGATTCAAAACAGCCCTTTTTGTTTCTTGACTTATTTCATTGGAGTTTGGTAATGCTCTCGAAACAGTCGCCACCGATATATTCAGACTTTTGGCAAGATCCTTAATGGTAATTGGCTTTTTCAACGAGATCGGTTTTTGAGAAGGGTGCTTTCAGGGCCTAATGAAAGCTTAAGTTAGAGCAACCCACCTTTATATTCAATGCATTATACGACTTTATTCCTATCAGGATAATTTTAGACAATCAGAACTTCATTTTTGTGGAAATTATGATTATCGATTTTTCAACAAATCATTGAATTCTTTATGGAATTTTCAAATGCAAACGTTCTCGATAACGTTTGCGATATAAAAATGATTTAATTTTAACAAAAGCAGATTTATATTTTTTATTTTCAGCTTACATTGTCAATATCTTTCGTCAGATAGCTAAATCACGAAAGGGTATTTCTGTCAAATCTTATCCAATAAACCATTGACCCAATTATGAAACAGAAACTTATTATGCTTATGCTTTTTTTTCTGAGTATAAGTATCCAAATGGCATTTGCGCAACGAATGCAGGTAAGCGGGGTTGTCACGGATGAAAATCAGCTTGCTCTACCCGGTGCCAACATTGTGATCAAAGGAACCTCCAGTGGAACCATTACAGATATCGATGGCTCCTTTTCGCTATCAGTGGAAAGTGAAAGTGCTATTCTTGTATTTTCGTATTCTGGATATTTTCCCCAGGAAATCAAAGCGGAAGCCAATATGCAAATAAGTCTAAAAGCTGATGATCTTTTGGATGAAGTTGTAATAGTGGGATATGGTACCGCAAAAAGAAGCAGTTTAACAGGTGCTGTGGCGTCAGTTTCTGCTGCTGATTTTAATAAACAACCTTTAAGTAATGTGAGTCAAGCTTTACAAGGTAGGGCTGCCGGAGTTCAAGTGACACAAACAAGCGGTAATCCAGCTGGTGATTTTAAAATTAGAATTCGTGGCTCAAATTCTATTACAGGAAGTAATGAGCCTCTTTATGTAGTAGACGGTCAATTTCTTGACATTTCCACAATAAATGTAAATGATATCCAATCGATGGAAGTTTTAAAAGACGCTTCTTCAACAGCGATTTACGGAACTAGGGGGGCCAACGGTGTTATTTTGATAACCACCAAAAGAGGTCGCTCAGGGAAAGCCGTGATTGATGCTGACTTTTTTACTGGAGTTTCCAATGTTACCCAAAAGCTGGATTTAATGAGTGCCGCAGAATTTGCTGAGGGAGTTGTTTTTGCCGAAGGGGTTGATCCGAATCAACCTAATCCTTTTTACACCACACAAGAAATTGAAGCATTACGCCAAAGTGGGGGAGAGGACTGGCAATCAAGATTATTTCAAAGCGGATTTACAAGAAACATGCAGCTTTCCGTAAGTGGTGGTAGTGATAAAATAGACTATTATATATCTGGTAACTATTATCAAGCCAGCGGAACAATTAAAGATCAACTCTATAGACGGCTCAATTTAAGATCGAATTTAAATGCAAAACTAACCGAAAAAGTAAAGGTAGGTCTAAACCTAAATTTAGGAAATGTCAGAACTACGGGCATTAGAGCAGATTTGGGGGTTGGTTTGTCTTTTGATCCAACTACTCCTGTTTTTGACGAAAATGGGGATTATAATTTTAATTCGATTAAAAATGTAGCAACGTCAGAGCGAAATCCATTGATAGCTGTGGAAAATAATCAGGTTAAAAATAACCTTGACCGTATGAGTGCTATGACTTATTTGAATTATGATTTAACAAAAAATATAGTATTTAATTTTTCGACCGGGCTTGATAAATCTGATGCACATAATAATAGTTTTGCGCCCTTGATTTCCAGTAATAACGGCCTCGCTAATCTGAATAATTTTTATGGCACAAGATTCTTCAACACAAATAGATTTACTTATACGACTGAATTTTCTGAAATCCACAGTTTTAAATTTGATGCCGTATATGAAATCGTGAAAGAGAATTCCAATTCGGTAAATATCACAGCAACTAATTTTTTTACAGATTTGGTTGGCTACAGAGATGTATCGATTGCAGCTATTCAGCAGGTACGTAATGGTGAGTCCAATAGGACGTTGGAATCATTTCTAGGGAGGGCAAATTATTCTTTACTGGATAAGTATTTTGTCGAAGTGTCAATTCGCGCTGATGGCTCAAGTGTTTTTCAAAAAGATAAATGGGGATATTTTCCATCGGGATCAGTAGGCTGGATAGTTACTAAAGAGGATTTTATGAAAAATGTAAACTTCATAAATTACTTAAAGGTAAGATCGAGTTATGGTCAAGTTGGAAATCAGAGTATTAGTGTTTTCGGGACACGCTCAAGAGCGGTGATTAATATAAGTCGAAATTATCCATTTGATGGTACTTTGACTACAGGTGTAGCTCCTTCCAATCGGGTAGCTAATCCTGACCTAACCTGGGAAAAAACACGACAAGTCAACGCTGGCTTTGATTTGGGAGTAATGAAGTCAGCCTTTACCCTCTCATTTGATTTTTACAAGAAGAATACCACAGATTTATTGCTGGACACCCAGTTACCGCAATTTGTTGGACCTACAGTGAAATTTATAAATGCAGGAGAAGTCGAAAATAAAGGTTTCGATATCTCATTGATTGCTGATCTCTATGAAAATAAAGACTGGTTTGTCACCTCTACGCTGACTGTATCAAGAAATCGTAATAAAGTATTAGCTCTGAATGATGACGTGCAATTTCTTATTCTTGGTGATAACATTAGGGCTAATACTTTTCCTGTTAATCCAACACGAGTGGAAGTTGGTATGCCAATAAACTCTTTTAGAGGCTATGTATTTGAAGGTGTTTATCAATTAGGAGAGGAGACAGAGGCTGCTAAGTTTAATAAAGTACCAGGGCAAGCAAAGTACAAGGATATCAATGGAGATGGTTTAATCACGTCTGATGATATAACCACCGTCGGAGAGGCTAATCCAACTTTTACTTGGGGATGGAATTGGGATATAAATTACAAGAACTGGAATTTGAATCTTCTGCTTACCGGGTCTCAAGGCAATGATATTTATAATTTACAGAGAGCACGCTTAATGTCTTTAGGAGCACAGCAATTTCATGCGGTTTATGGAGATTACAGAGACAGATGGACCCCAACTAATCCAAGTAATATTCCCTCAGGAAGAAATGGTACTGAGATTTTATCCTCACAATTTATTGAAGATGGATCATATACTTCGTTTAAGAACATGGCATTAAGCTATAACCTAAACAGTAATGCTTTACAAAAATTAAAAATGAATAAATTGAGAATTTATGCTAGTGCAGAGAATTTATTCATACTCACCAAGTATACAGGATTTGATCCCGAAACAACAGCAAGTGTATCAAATGAAGATATAGATGCGGGGATTGATTACAATTCTTATCCGCTTAACAGAACCTTTACAGTTGGTGTTCAAGTATCCTTTTAATTTAATATGAGAAACATTATGAAATCTATATATAAAATATTCCTGGTTGTTTTTGTAGTTTTGACTTATTCCTCATGTACAGATTTAGAGGAGGATACAAGAAGTTTGCTGACCGTAGGGGATATAAAAACACAAGGGGATATAGAGACTAATCTTGCTCCTATTTACAGACGATTACTTGCGTTAAACAATGATCCTCATTTTCTGAGAGCAGCCACTTATGGAGCAGATGATATTACCACCTGGATTGCTGGAAACAAAGCTCCATTAAGAGTTTTTGATCGGTTTGATTATGGTAACGGTGAAAACTCAACTATCATCTGGCTTCCCCATGCTTGGGATGGGTATTGGCAAACTATTTATTTTTGTAATACACTTATTGATGGTCTTAAAACTTCCACTGCACCGGAAAATATTATTAAACAAGCAGATGCTGAAGCTAGGGTGTTTCGTGCATTAAGCTACTTAAATCTGGTAAAGATCTATGGAAACGTCCCCTTAATATTAGATGGAGTACTGCCAACAGGTAATGAACAAAGGGCTACCGTGTTGGAGAATTACAGGCAAATAGAGAGCGATCTTCTGATAGCGGAAGAATTGCTTCCTGAACCGAGTACCGTTTCTGTAGGACGTGCATCAGCCTCCTTTGCAAAAGCAATTCTTGCTGACCTCTATTTAACATGGGGAGGCTGGCCTGTGAAGGATGCGTCCAAGTATCCCCTCGCTGCGTCAAAGGCCAAGGAGATCATGGATTACAATTATCATCTACTACTTCCATTGGAGCAATTGTGGACGATTGCCGGAGGTCAAAGTAGAGAAACTATTTTCTCACTGAATTTTGCAAATGATAAAAGTATCACCAGTTCGACAGGATCAGCGTTTACTTTTCATCAAGCGAGAGGTTTTTCAGACTGCTTTCCTGAGCTTCGATTTTTTAATGATTTCCCTCCCGGACCAAGAAAGGACTTTACCTTTTTGTTAGATATTCCTCGTAGAGGTGTAGTTGGAGGAGTGATAACACCTCTAAATCCTGCAACTACTCCGTGGCAACAATCAGATAGGCAGCATCCGATGTATAGGAAATATTTAATTTCGGAAGATCTAACCTTCAGTGATAGGCCACAGACATTCAGGTCGATTCAACTCTATCGATATTCGGAAATTTTATTAATCTATGCAGAGGCAAAAGCCAGAACTTCCCCGGATGCGAGTTCTGTTGAAGCATTGAATCAGGTGAAAAGACGAGCCGCAGGTTTACCTTATTTAGTGCCGGACGCTAGTGTGGATGTTGTTTCTGCTACAGCCAATGAAATAGTAGATGAAAAAGGTTGGGAATTAGCAGCCGAAAATAAACGGTGGTTTGATCTAGTTAGAACCGAGCGTGTTTCCGAAATGGCTGCAAAGAGAGACCCAGAAGAACCAGTTACACTGGTTAGACAACCTACATCAGCTCAGTATATAGCACCTATTCCAGATGCCTCTATTTCTTTGAGTAAATTAATTCAAAATCCTGAGGGATTTAAAATACAATAGTTTTATTCCTTAACTGGAATCCTATAAGCAACCCCTCATCTTAAATGTCTGAGGGGTTGCTTAATACTTGTATGATCAAATTATCTTCTTCATAGCAATGCCTATATAAAGGAGTCTTGGATATTACCTTTCTAAATGAGTGTTTAAAGAAAAAATCACTTTGTGTGGTGTTGCTTGAGCGTAGCTTATTGTTTTGACATATTATGGGATATGATAATAATAAATTGGTTGATTGATCCAGATCCACTTCCTTTTCACAAATTTCATAGAGAAACTTATGAATATACCCTAATATAAAAATGTTACATTCTTGTTTTGATAAAAGTTACAATTCTGCAAATTTCTGTTACAAATAGAATGGCATTATTGAATTTTTAAATTTTATTTTTGAAAAAATAATTATCGGTTATTGATTTTGTTAAACCAGCTTGAATTCGGAGCCTAAATACTTATTTTAACTTATGAATTATGAATTTTAAAACAGACATTATATCTATCTTGATCAAGTGCTTCGTAATTATCATATTTGGCCTAACGTCCACTCTTGTTGCTTTAGCTAGTTCACCAATTGTAATTGAGCCTACTGGTGAAGATATGACACCAGTAATACGAGAGATTTTGGAAAATCATAATGAAAAAGATATAGTAATTGAATTTAAAAAAGGAGAATATAAATTTTTGCCTGATTATGCATCAGGCAAATATCTTGTTATAACAAATCATGGTAATGGCTACAAGCGAATAATATTTAATTTTGATAAGTTTCATTCTGTAACTATTCAAGGAAATGGTTCTGAGTTCATTTTTCACGGTCAAGTCATGCCTTTCTTTTTTGAGGGCTGTGAAAGTGTTAATATTAGCGGTGTAACACTTGACTGGGATATTCCATTTACATTTTTGGGAGAAGTGATAGCCATCAACAAAGAGGAAGGTTGGCGAGATATTAAGCCTAGGACTGAGGGGTTTTCTTGGAATGTAAAAAATGGAAGACTTGAATTCCCGAATATTGATGGTTTCAATTATGCATATCCTGGCAGCACTTTGGCTTTTGATCCGGAGGAGAAAAGACCCATACATGGAGGATGGGATATCTATAGTAATCCAAGATGGGTGGAAAAATTACCGAATGGAAATTTAAGATTTCATGAATTTCTAAACCACTACCCGCCTATTGGCTCTCTACTCAGTTCAAAAGGTGACCGTAAGCAAGATCGATATGCCCCAGCATTTGAATTCAAATCATCCAACAATATAATCTTGGAGAATATTGTTATTCATCACGCTCTGGGAATGGGGTTCTTGTTTGAAAGATCTGAAAATATTCAAATACTAAATAGTGGAGTACATCTTAGAGAAGGTTCTAATAGAGTAATTTCTTCTACAGCTGATGCTACTCATTTTGCCAATTGCAAAGGAAATATTCTTGTTGAAAACTGCAGGTTTGAGAACATGTTGGATGATGGTACCAACGTCCATGGGACCTACGTTGTCATTGACGAAGTAATTGATGAAAAAACACTTCGGACTAAACTCATGCACTTCGAGCAACTAGGATTTGAGTTTGCTTCACCTTCTGATGAAATATGGTTTATCAAGCAACCCTCTCCTGAGCGAAGTGAAACAGCGATTGTAAGCAAAGTGAAAGTGATCAACGAGCAGTTTTTTGAAATCAGTTTCGATTCAGAAATTCCAAAAGGATTAAAGTCTGGAGATATTTTAGAAAATAAAACATGGAACCCGGAGTTTACAATGAGAGGGTGTACGATCAGAAATCACAGAGCCAGAAACATCGTATTGAAAACTCCTTTGAAAACTGTCATCGAAAAAAATCACCTTTCATCAATGATGTCTTCTATATTTTTTAGAGGAGAATCTCATTTTTGGTTTGAATCCGGAGGAGTAAATGACGTTCTAATTCAAAATAACACTTTCGAATATTGTGCCTATAGTGGTGCAGAACATTCAGTTTTAAATATTACTCCAAGAATGGGTAATTCGTTTGATCAGTCACAAATTTTTGACCGAAACATTAGATTTGAAAATAACACGATTCATACTTTTGGAAACAGAATAGTAATTGCAGATCGGGTGGATGGATTGACAATTCTGAACAATAAAATAGTAAAGACTAATCAGAAGGCAAATCTTTATCCTGAAGCCCCAATTTTTGAGTTGACAAATTCCCAAAATGTCAAGATTGAGGGTAATATTTATGAGGGTGATTCTTTACAAATGATAAAAGCAGACAAGAAAAGCTCAAACACCCTAATTCTAAAAAAGAATAAAGGGTTCAGTGATTAAAAAAGTCATACAAACAAACCTTTCTCAGCGCTACAAAATGATTTTAATTCAATAGCTGAATTTTTCATGATAATTTATAAGGGGCCGTAAAAGCCCCTGGTAGTATTTTCTGGAGATTGATGAGAATTCAATGATAAAGTTTATGATTTCTATTTTGTCTGAAATTAATCGAATTGATCCACATTTTTCTTCAAGTTTGCGAGGTATTCAGTAGCTGTAATGTTCATTATTTTCTTGAAGTTATTGTTGAAACTGCCATAATTGACCAAGCCGATTGCATTCATTACTTCCTGTACTCTGTCACAACCTTGATCAAACATATTGACAGCATGCTTAATTTTAACTCTAACAATTGTTTCCTTACCGGTTTCGCCTACCAATGTTTTGAGTTTCCGGTGAAGATGCATTCTGCTTAGACCAACTTCATTTGCCAGGTCATTTACAGTGAAGGCGGGATTCTGAAGATTATCTTCAATGACCTTGTTTACATTTTGAAGTAAACGCTGATCGTAAGGCATATAATGCGTTCGAATATCTAAATTTAAATTGTGTTCAAGAAGATATGATTTGAACCTATTCCTTGTAACCAAAATATTTTCAACCTTTCGGTGTAAAACGTCAGAATCAAACGGTTTTGTGATGTAATGGATATTCTGGACAATACTGACCCCTGTTCCGGCCATATTGACCCCTCTAAAAATGGGTTTGGTACTATAATCTGTTAGGCTGACAATTTTACATTTTTTTTCTGAGACTTTCCCCCTTAAGCTCTATTCTGTAAGAAGAGTGGACCAACCTGTCAAGAATAGCATCGGCAATGGTCTCTTCCCCGATGATATCGTACCAACTTGAAACGGGCAGTTGACTGACGATTATCGTTGATTTCTTCCCGTGCCTGTCTTCTATCATTTCCATTAAATCGATCCTTTGCTGTTGTTCCAGATGTGTCAGTCCAAAGTCGTCGATGATCAGCAGGTCTGTTTTGGCCAGTTTGTCAAAGAACTTCATTACTGTACCTTCCAGTCTGGCCATTTTGGTTTTGAGCATCAGTTTCTGTGTGTTGAAGTAAGCGGCTTTAAATCCCAGGATACAGGCCTGGTGTCCCAGCGCAGAGGCCAGCCATTTGTAAATGAGAAAGTGAAAGGTATTTGCTAATGCCCTCAAGTAAAGCATAGGCGATTGAAAAATTTTTTTATGCAGATGATTTGCAACACGCTGCTGTTTTTTGCCCCTGAATTCTTCCAAAGTTAGTCCTTGGACCTGGTGCGTCCATGAGCTTCCGGCATAAAGCCGCTTGCTTCGCTGTGCTTTTTATTCCTTTTCCTCCTGGTCTTGTCACACCCAAGGCCTGTGTCGCTGTCCTAATTCATTGTTCACCAAAACCAAAAAAAATTATGGATACGCAGGAAAGAAAGATTGATTTGTATGAAGTAGCTGAAATCAAGCTGAGCTATAGTACAAAAGTGAAGGCCAGTCAAAGACCGAAGGTTGACAGTTCAAGACAGGTATATGAAGTATTTGCCAAAGCCTGGGATAAAGACCTAATTGAATTTACCGAAGAGTTTAAAGTGATGTTGCTTTCCAGAGCAAATAGAGTACTCGGAATAGTAACAATCAGTTCAGGAGGAACAGCTGGTACGGTAGTAGATGTGAAACTAGTCTATGCAGCAGCAATCAAAAGTAATGCAAGTTCTATAATCTTAGGTCACAATCATCCGAGTGGAAATCTGCTGCCTTCTGAGCAGGATAAAAGATTAACCCAGCGTGTGAAAGAAGCTGGAAGAATTCTTGATATTCCGGTATTGGATCATATCATAATGACCGCAGATGGATACTATTCATTTGGCGATGAAGGAGAGCTTTAGGGCTCTTTATTATTATCTTTAATAGGTGATTTCTCCTCAAAGTGACACTTTTATAGTTTGTTTCGAAAAGGCTTTTCAGTGGATTTTATCATGATTTTGAAACCTCAAAGTTGTATGACAGGTATTTAATTGACTCAAAGTCAGTAAAATGAAAAATTTATTTTGCGTAAAAGTGTAATTATATAAAAGCGTAAATGTGGTTTTTAGTTTCATATTTAGGATTGCGAAAGAGGTTGTAATATTCTTTTTGCTGAATTAGGTTCTTTCTTACAATCAGGCTATTCACTCCCAATCTTTCTTTCCTATGTATTTGTTTTGCTGAGAATGGGTATTTCGCACATATCTCTAAGCTGCAACTCTACTCTAACTCCCAGAGTTCTGATCAATCAGTAAATTTTTAAACAACTGCTTCCTTATATTCACTCTCGTAAAGGGCTTTCTCTCTCCACTGGAAAAGTTCCTCCTCTTTTAGTCTTTACCCGCGATTTCCGCTAGTCTGAGATTTTGGGTGAATGATGTGTGGACCACTCACGTTAATCTTTTTTAAGGGGGAATGATTTTACTGTTTCCTTTTTATTCGTAAGAAGATTTTACTCTCTTCAGAAGAGGTTATAGACAGGCTTATACCATCCCTTTAAGAAATAGATTTGTACTTGATTTGATATAGTTGTAGGCCAGAATCATTTCTATAATGGCCCACAGTGTTTCATCAAATGAATAGCAAGCAAGAATGCTGTCTTGTCTTCTTTTAATTTGATTATTTGGTACCAAACCATAAATGAAAGATTTTAAGTCATTTCCCACTAAGAATGGTGGGCTTAATTTTTTTTCTGTAGGAATCTGACTATAATTTCCTTGTGCTAGAGTATTTGTGATTTGGATTGAAAAATTTTAGCTTTATGCCGCTCAATTGTCCTTAGACTTGTGTTGAAATAATCAGCAAGGTCTTGGTTTTTGAGAATTTTTTCAATCCCTGGATATTTTTTTGCTAATGAGGAAACACCATTCTTTAATCCGAGTCTTTTTAATTCGCTTTGTTCAAATGTCCTAAGTGTGATGCGATGTGACACTTCTAGTGCCAGTAGACAAAAATCCTTATTCATTTCAAAAAGAGCCATTTCTGATGCTTTCGAAAATTCAAATAACATCGTTTCGCTGAGTGTTTTAATAATGATGGGAGTAGGTTTTGATTCACGAAATCCTTTTTTGTCAAATACAGTATCAGTTGGGCCAAAAATTAATTTCAATTTATTTCTATTTATGGTTCCATCAAATAGTCCTATGTATCCATTACAAATGTATCTACTAAAATTATCAGGCTCATTTTTATTTTTCAGAATGTAGTTTTTCGGATATTTTCTGAAAACAATTCTCCTTAGTACTGACTGATATTCATTTTCAGAGAAAAACTTGATATTGTTATAGTCCTCCATCATTTTCTTAAAATATTCCGTTTCCATGGGAGAGAAATTATAGTGGTGAGTTTTAGTAATTACTAATTATTCAGAGTTTATGCCTTTAAAGACTCTCTGTTTTAATTTCAAGTTAGTTTTTTTATGGAAGTGATGCAAAATATTTTTAGATTACTTCTAAAAATTGCGCCAATTGGCGGATTTTAAATAATAGAATTTGAAATATATATATTTAGACCGCCAATTGACGGGCTAAATATATATAATTTTCAATTATAGGTTGCTATTTTGTATGATGCTTAATAGATTTAGAGCAAGTTTTATTTATGGTTAAATTATTTTGCGATAAAATGAAAGTTCATTTGGGTTATAATGTACAGAGATTAAGGGAAATTTTAGGGATAAAACAATTTGCTTTGGCGGAAAATTGTGGATGGAGTCAACAACAAATTTCAAAAATTGAAAACACTAAAATCCTAAATGAGGAAACATTAAGAATAGTTTCCAAGGGACTAGGTGTATCCCCAGAGCTAATTTTTTGGTTTAGCGATAATCTTATTTTAGCTTTTTTAAAAAATGTTTCAAATTCTAAATTTTTAGGTGAATGGAAAATCTCTGAAAATTTTGAACTTTCTCATTTAGGGTTTATTGATGATATTAAAATATCCCTTTCTGAAGAGAACTCTAAGGAGGAATTATTTAAGTCTTTAGTTATTTCTGTCAATAAATTAGAATGTGAAATTAAAAATATAAAGAAGAATTTATAGATAGTTATTAATCAAGGATAAATGTTTCTTCAGGAATTTTTATTTTATTTATATTTTGTTTATAATATATAATTTTATACAGTTGATTATGTTAGAAAATTTAAAGTGAAATATATATATATGCAAGTATTGATAAATATACCCAAGGAGTCTAATGTTTAATTTATATAAGTTATTTTTAGTATTATTATTATAAATATTATATAGGTTTTATTCATTCAGAGCTAAAGATATTTTAAGAAGGATCAGTGAGCTTTCTCATGTTTATTACGTTAAACTCCAATGTTTTTTAGAAGATCAGAGCTAAATTATTAATTTAATGCTAAGAATGTTGTTAACGGTTGATTATATGATTTATTAGATAATTTTATATGCTCAAATGATTGGTTCTCCACGAATTTAATGGAAAAATCAAAAGCTATGTATTTACGCTCTTTAGTTGATTTTCATAAATCTCTATAAATCTGACATCAGCCAATCTCAATTTATCGCCTATCCAATTTTGGCCTATTCTCCCGAGACAAATTGGGAGATCGGATTGAGTGGTCTTTACCTTTATTATTCTAAACAGGATACGCTGAATCGACTCAGTGATTCCAGATATTATAAGACCGTTCGGAAAAATCAGATTTTGGCAATACAGCTTTTAAGACAGTTTACATGGGGGATGTTCCCTTGAACCAACTCCCTCAGTTGGGAGGCTCCAACTTGATGCGTGGATATTATCAGGGAAGATTTCGCGATATTCATTACTTAGCATCTCAGATTGAATATCGCTTTCTTCCGCTTCCTTTAGGCTTTAGCAAGCGAATAGGGGCTTCAGTGTTTGCGTCCACTGGAACTGTTTTTTCCAATGCTGAAAAGCTAGTATTGCAAAACTTTAGAGGTGCAGCCGGTGGTGGGTTGAAATTCTTGTTATTTCCTAAAAAAGATATTTTTGTACGTTTTGATTACGCAATGACTAGTGAAGGAAGTGGTTTCTATTTCTTTATTAGAGAGGCTTTTTAGTTATTTTTATGGAATAAGGATTTCGATTGAAGAAAAATTTAAGTTGTAATATTTATTCTTGATATACCGGTACTGGATCATATCATAATGACTACAGATGGATTCTATTCATTTGCAGATTACGGAGAGCTTTAGTGCTTTTTTTTACTTCGTATCTGGATGGATATCGTAAATGCATCCTTTGAAAGTTGCAGTAATTCTTCAATTCATCAGGCGTTCGTCAGTTGGCTTGTCTTGATCTATCGCTAGGTACAAGGCTAGGATTTTTGCCATTTCCTTTCTCGGTGTTGTTATGCGTGTGTATTTGGATGGGCCGTCCAGACTGAATATACTATCGTTTAGGTAGGTGTTGATTTGGGCAAGACTTGGATAATGTTCACCGCTTAAATGACATTCAATCGTTAACAAAATCTGGTTTATATAGCTCAATGCGCTCCGATCTGCATCGGTAGGGAGAAAACTGATTTCGTCCAAAAGCCAGTTGACTTGTAATTGGGTAGAATTAATTCTGTCTACAGCTAGCTGTATGTGAAACTCCTGTGCGATTTTCTCCTTAATGTTCGGTAAATCCTTAGCCGTGATGTTTTCCAAGATTAGGGAATAATGGGTTTTAGGATTGTAAAGCAGCCAATTTTTTGTTCGGTTGACATAAAATACCGTAGCATTCCATTTGCCCAAAATCCCTATGTTTTCCGTTTCTCTAAAAGAAGTGATGTGCTTTTTGATTAATGTTTCCAGCTTTTTGCTTACATGGATAAACGTGGACATAGCAGATTGATTTGAAGTGTAAAGATGGAGATTTTTATAATTACAGTCTGTTATCGGGGCTTACCTCCGGTCAGGCTATCCGCTCCCAATCTTTCTTTTTGTCAATGTTTTATTGAGAAAGGATTTGCACTGTTATCCTTAAGCTATTTTTCCCCGTTTCGCCCACTCCCAAAGTTCTGATCAGTCAGCACCATTTTTCAAAAGACAGCTTTCTTCCCTTCACTCTGGGAGAGGCCTTTCACTTCCCACGGGCAGAGTTCCTCCTCACTTAGCCTTTACCCGAGTCCCGACAAACCTGGGACTCGGGAAGGCCGTTCGGTGGAACACTGCCCTTAACCTTCTTTAGGGGGACAAGCCTTTTTTGATTTTATAACGCTCCTAAGGGAATTTTGCTCCGTTCCAGGAGGTAGTCGTTCCGTTCCATTATTTTCTCCTAATGCCTTCATATGTGAGTGTATGACACGACAAAGCAAAGGTTGAGAGCGAGCCTGCATTGGTCAAAAGTATGCTTCGCCCTGAGCTAAAAACGGGGTCTCCTACGGACTACCTCCCAGTTTTCCTCCCAGGCTTTTGCCCTATGCAGAACCGCCCTCTTTGGGTTGCATGTCGGTCAGAACCTCAATACCAGTGGATTAAAAAAAATGTCACTTCACGCCTACAAATCACCTTTCACTTCCCAAAATCCGCCCCTAATGAGCGGGGAAAATCTTGGGTTTAGTGTCGGGTTGAACTTCCTAATATCCTTGGATATACTGGGACTTGGTGTGGCTGGAAATCAATTAAATGATTCACTTAAATCTATACCATTATGAAAGCTTGGGAAAACTTCAACAAACTAGCGGAAACAGTAACAAACGAAATCATCGAGGGAATCCAAAATGAAAATCTCACTTGGGAACAAGTTTGGAATCCAAAAAACGCACCTAAAAATTATGCCTCAGATCGTCCTTATTTAGGCTTTAATTCTCTTTGGCTTGCTTGGGTGACAATCTCCAAAAAGTTCAAGAGTCCATATTTTCTGACTTACAAACAGGCAAAGCAATTGGGTGGAAATGTGAAAAAGAACGAAAAAGGCACCAAGGTTGTATTCTGGAAAATTTCCAAATTTGTCAAAGGTGAAAACAAAAACAATGAAGGTGAGAATGAGACAGTTTTTGGAAGAAAGTTTACCCCGTTTATCTGGACAGTTTTCAACATCGATCAAATAGAAGGAATTGATTTTTCTATCCAAGAGTCAGCGGTACATATATTCTCACCAATTGAAACCTGTGAGCAGATTATTTCAGGTTATGCCGATTGTCCAAATATTGTTTATGAAGGCAATGAAGCTTTTTATAGTCCTCTAAATGACTTTGTCAATATGCCTGACAAAGAAGCTTTCAAAGGAGACGAGCAATTTTACTCTATTCTTTTTCATGAGATGACCCATTCAACAGGACATGAAAACAGGTTAGGCCGATTTGCAGAAAGATCCGATTTGGTTGGTTTTGGCTCGATTGAATATTCAAAAGAGGAATTAATTGCAGAAATGGGAGCAAGCTATTTGAATGCATTCGCAGGAATTAAAGAAGCAAACTTCAAAAACTCCTTGGCTTACATGAAAGGATGGATGAAGCCATTGCAAGATGATCCTAAAATGCTGATCTATGCCGCTCAAAAGGCACATCAAGCAGCTAATTATATTCTTGGAATCGAATCAGAAGGGGAGGAGTAAATCTCCTTTTTTATTGAATGATGGTTTATTGTAACTTAGCTTTTGCTTGATTCAAATCATTGAACCTGATAGTATGTTACAACCACTGCTGATTGTTACCTTATTTCTTGGAACTGGTTTTATACTTTCCCTAGTCCAAACCGCGCACATGAAAAAGCCCTTTCTTTCTAGAATGGGCTTTAGGCTTGTTAGCTTTGGTTCAATATGCTTTTTTCTTCTAGGTTCTTTCGCTTCCCTGAAGTTCCTTTTTGGGTTCTAGAGTTTGTCTAGAATTTCTCTGATCAGACGCTCTTTGTCCAGTTCCTTTTTTCTTTTTGACCGTAGGCTGAGGATATAAATGATCCAGATTCCCCAGGCTACAGCAAAAAGAGGAAAGGGATTCTCAGCGCCCAAAGTGCATGGCTAATTACTTATTTGACTATTTTTTGTTTTACAAGGAATAAAAATCAAATAATTCACCTCTATTCAGAAATTGAATTTTTTGAGATTGATCGATTTGTCCCTCTAGCTGACTTATACCTCCTCTTGTGAAAACCTAATAAGCATTTCTTTGTTTTCTGAAATAGTGCTTACCTCGATTTGCTTTTGAGACTAAAGAGAGGTTGATTGTAGTATAGACCCAAAATTCCAATGAGAGCAGTTCTTTTCATTTTATTCTTTTTTTGTGTTTTCACACATTTGAAAGGAAAGCAAGTAACATTGTCGCAAGAGGAGTTTTCGATCGATGTCATCAATGTGAGGAAGGGGCTGCTTAGTAATTTTGTAACTAAAGTAGTTTCGGATGAAAACAACCTGAAGTACTTCGCCACGGAGGGAGGCATATCCAAATACGATGGGTATAATTTCACTGACTTTCGACCAGGGAGTGATTTTGCTGGATTGGAAAATGAGAATATTGAAACACTTTTTAAAGATCGGGATAACCTGATCTGGATAGGAACCAAAGGGGGAGGACTCGCAGTGATGGATTCTAGAAAAAATACGATCAAGAATATGAATCATATTTTTTCTACCAATCTCAATAAGAAACTTCGGGTAATTTCGATCAATCAGGCTGGTGATGGAATGATCTGGGTGGGTACCTGGAATAGCGGTCTCTATGTGATTGATCCGATCAACGAGGACTTAATACAACATTACAAGGCAGATCAGCCAATCTATAGCATTATCGTAGATCGCTACCAAAATGTATGGTATCTGGCAGGAAGAGATTTATTCAAATTCGATCCTTCTGAATCCCGATTGCTGCGGTTTCCGACTTCCAAAATGTTCTACAACATGGTGGAAGATACCCATAGAAATAAAATCTGGTTGGTAGGAAATCAAGACAAAAAGGTGGTACTGTCGAGTTTTGACTACTTGGATCAGTCCGTAGAAGAAGAGTCAGTTGACATACAAGCCCGTTTTGTGAAAAGTATGGCGCTTGACTCCAAAAGCAGACTGTGGATCGGTAGTTGGGGAGATGGCTTATTTATCAGCGATTCGGATGTGAAGAATTTTAAACGAATCAATACCAATCCGCAGGGAGCCGATAAAGAGAATATTAATTACTCAATTATCGTCAGCATCGATATTGATGATAATGGGATTGCTTGGCTCGGGACTTCTCAAGGAGGCGTTTTGACTTTGTATCCTAATAAGGGATTTGAAATCGCCAGAAATGCTTCCGATGACCAAGTTTCTGATCATAATGTCACCACCTTTTACAAGGATAGACAAGGGGTTTCATACAAGGGGACACTAATGGAAGGACTCTTCACGGATACTAATTCAGCTTCCTATTCTTGGGTGAAGAGCATCGAGAAAACCAGGATCAACTGTGTATATGAAAATGGTGAAAACATCTATATAGGCACGGGAAGTGGGCTTTATGTGATTGAAAACAGAGACTTTAAGAATCCAAAGCATTTGTTTAAACAACAAAAAATCACTGCAATATTACAGGATAGTAAGAACAGGCTGTGGCTGGGGACTCAGCAATTTGGTCTAATGATGACCCACCTTGAGTCTGATCCCGAACTCAGCGAATGGACAATTTTCTCAGAGACAAATGTGGCGCATACCCTGAGCAACAACAGGATAAGCCAGATCAAAGAAGATCGGTTTGGGAGGATATGGCTGGGTACTTATTCAGGAATTAATTTATTCGATGAGCTAAAGCAAAACTTCATTGCTCAGGAGGAATTGGGAGTGGAGAACCTATCAGCCATCATTATCAATGACCTGTATTTCAAAGGAGATACCTGCTACTTGGCGACTCCAACAGGCTTGATTGAATTGGAAAACTCCAAAAATGGCTTGAAAATGATAGCCTCATTTGACCGGAAATCTGGATTGTCAAATGATTTTATCTGTGCAGTTGAGGAGGATTCGACAGGGAATTTGTGGCTGAGTACGATGACCTCCATCACCAGATTCAATCCTGTTGATAAGACATTCGTCAATTTCGATAGAGAGGACGGCGTGATGATCGACTCGTTCCATAGTGGTTCTTCCTTCGTAGATGATACGGGTAAAATGTATTTTGGCGGCTCAAACGGCTTGATTTCCTTCGACCCTTTTTTAATTACTGATCAATTTACTATTCCGGAAGTTGTCCTGACAAAGCTTACTGTGAACAATAAGACCTTGAATGTGGGAGATGAGGTGAATGGGAAAGTGATTTTGGGAAATTCCATTCAGGATACGGATAACATCGAACTAGGGTATTCCCAAAACCACCTGTCATTGACATTCACTGTTAATGATTTTTTTGGCCCGGAAAATATCTTTTATGCCTACCAAGTAAAAGGTCTAAATGAGTCTTGGGTAAATCTGGGTACGGTCAATCAAGTGAGCTTTACGGGACTACAGCATGGTGACTATGAAATTCTGTTGAGAGCCAGCAGAAACAACCAGGACTGGAGTCCCGCCAAATCCCTGAAGATTCATATCGATACGCCACCTTGGCTTACTTGGATTGCTTTCCTTTTTTACTTTTTGTTGGTCGTAAGTATTATTCTTTTGATTCGATACATTTCTGTTAGACAGGCCAAACTGAAAGCTGAGCTGAGGATCATCCAGATAGAGAAGGAGAAAGAACATGAATTGAATGAGGCTAAGATCACTTTCTTTACCAATATTTCTCATGAGTTCAGAACGCCCTTAACGCTGATCTTAAGCCCGGTGACCGAGTTGATTGAACGAAATGACCTGAAAGATTTGATCAAAGAAAAGCTAATGCTAGTAGAATCCAATGCCAAACGGATGCTCAAATTGATCAATCAATTATTGGACTTTCGAAAATCTGAGCACGGCTTACTCATGCTGAAGCTTACCAGATCAGATTTTGTAACGTTTTCTAATGAGGTATTTCTGAGCTTTAAAAATCTGGCAATTAGAAAAAATATTCATTACTCCTTTCATGCAGACCAAGAGGAGCTTTCTCTGGATTTCGACAGAAACCAAATGGAGATTGTGGTTATAAATCTACTTTCCAATGCCTTTAAATACACCAAAGAAGGAGGCGAGATAGCTGTCAAAATAGAAGTAAACGGTAAAGATCTGATCATTACTGTCACGGATTCAGGCATCGGGATGTCCAAACTGGAATCGGAACGCATTTTTGACCGATTCTATCAAGTTCAAAACTCGGAAACCTCCAATTTGGTAGGTAGTGGTATTGGATTGGCTTTTTCCAAAAATATCGTAGAGCTGCATCAAGGTCAGATCAGTGTGCAAAGTGATGAAGGCGTAGGGACGAGTGTTCGTATTTTGTTACCAATTAATAAGTTAGATACTGACATTTCCGTTTCCCCATATGTTCAGGAGGACGTCATAGAACTTGCCGGTGAGCTGGACTTGGAGGATAAGCAGTTGTTGAAAATTACCTCTACTAAAAAAGAGTTTTCAATTATGATTGCTGACGATAGTGAGGATATTAGGGGATACCTGAAATCGCTATTGAGTAATGAATATGAGATTTTTGAGGCGGTAGATGGGCAAAAGGCATTAGAAATAATTCAGAAAGAGCTTCCAGATTTGGTCATCAGTGATGTGATGATGCCCAATATGGATGGGATCAGTCTGTGTCATGAAATCAAAAACCAAATCACTACCTCACATATCCCGGTTATTCTTTTGACTGCCAGAACCTCCCTAACCTATGAAATGGGTGGGTTGAAAGAGGGTGCGGATGATTACATCACCAAGCCGTTTAATCCTGGGATCGTCAAGACCCGTATTCAGAATATTCTGGCAAACAGAAAAATACTCAGAGAACATTTTCTAAATAAAGTTCGCTTCGAACCAGATAGCACTACTGTGGTGGAGAGTAACCTTGACGCTCTTTTTATCGAAAAAGCTATCTCCCTAGTCAATGAAAATATTCAAAATGAAAACTTCGGGATTGAAGTAATGATTGATCAGCTCAATATGAGTCAATCTACCTTGTTCCGAAAGATAAAGGCTTTGACAGGACTTTCACTCACTGGTTTTATCCGATCTGTGAAGCTGAAACATGCAGCCAAATTGATTCTCCAATCAGACATTAAACTGAGTCAGGTCGCATTCGAAGTAGGCTTTAACGATTATAAATATTTCACCAAATGCTTTCAGCATCAGTTTGATTGTTTGCCGTCAGAGTACAGGAATAAAATTCTCGAAAAGGCGTAATAAAGCGCTTTAAATACAATCAAGAAAGGCATCCAGGTGGTGTCTTTTTGCTTTTTGAACCATTTCACCTCTTTGTTGAACTGATTACCCCCATGAGTAAACCTAGTGAAAAGCAATATTTGACTCAGTACCAAGAAAATGAAAACCCAAAATTTAATCTTATGAAATTATCTTTTACTAAGTATGTATCATTAAAAGTGGGAAGGCCGCTCTTGCTCCGAGGAAAGCTTCCTATGGTGATGCTCTTACTCCTGACATTTCATGTGTCTTTAGTAAGTGCCTTTCAAACTTCCAATCAAGTGTCCGGCGTGGTTACATCAGCGCTGGATGGCTTACCAATTCCCGGCGTGGTGGTTCTTGCCAAAGGAACATCTCAAGGCGTAGTCACTGATCTGGATGGTAATTATTCTATTCAAGCAAATGGACCAGAGACAGTGTTGGTTTTTAGTCTCATTGGATTTGATTCGCAGGAAATAGTAGTTGGCAATCAAAGCCGAATTGATGTGAAGCTATCTGAAGCAGAATCACTGCTCGATGAGGTAGTAGTAGTGGGCTATGGAGAGCAAAAGAAGCTCAACCTAACCGGGGCGGTAGAAACTATAAAATTTGACGATGCGGTCAATCAACCTGTTACCAACTCTGCACAGCTGATGTATGGTAAGTTTTCGGGGGTTCAACTGACTCAGTCTACGGGCTTACCTGGATCTGATGGATCTTCTATTATCATTCGTGGTATCGGTACTTTTGGAGGAACAAATCCACTAGTAGTTATAGATAACATACAGTATGATGGGCTGGCTGAGTTTAATAACCTAGCGCCTTCGGATATTGAAAGTATTTCTGTTTTGAAAGATGCCTCGGCAAGCGCTATTTACGGTGCAAGGGGAGCAAATGGAGTTCTAGTGGTCACTACCAAAAAAGGGAAAAGTGGTAGCTTCACTGTTGATTACAACAACTATTTTGGTTCACAACAAGTGACGGTCAATCCTGAATACTTGGATGCTGTAAATTATGCAACGCTTAGAAATGAAAGAGATCTAAATGTCAATGGGCCTAATGCAGCGCTACGCTTTACTGAGGAAGATATCAATGCCATCAGAAACGGTACGAATCCAGACCAATATGCCAATACTAATTGGTCAAAGGTTGCATTAAGAAATGCTCCTATCCAGAATCACTATCTCTCATTTTCCGGAGGAACTGATAAAACTACCTTCAGACTTTCTCTGGGTTATTTGAATCAAGAGGCAATAGTAAAAGGCAAGTTTAAATCAGATAGGTATAACCTCGGACTCAACCTCAGCATCAAGCCCAATGAATGGTTGTCTGTTACTAATGTTACCAATGCTTATTGGTCCAGATTTGTTGGCCCAAGTGGCGGCGCAGGAGCGATTACTGGTGAATCAGGTATTATCAATCAGTTCCAAAGGTCATCTCCGGTAACACCGGTTTATTATTCTAATGGAGAGCTTGGTATAGTGGATGGCGCGTATCAAAATGTGAATTTTTCTTTTCCTATTAACAACGTCCTGCAGACTGGATCCTTTGGAGATTATAGCAATGACAACATCAATATCAGCGAAAGAGTAGGCATAAGTGCCAAGATTGCCAAAGGACTTTTCCTAGAAACCAGTGGAAGTGCAATTATCAATTTTGCGAATATTTCCAACTTCAGACCAACACTTATTACTCGGGATTGGGAAGGGAACGTAGTGAATCAGAATGATGTGAATGACCTGAATAACTCATTGAATTTCAACTACAGGTTGATGAATGAGAATATTCTTAGATACAATTTCTCTATCAATGAGTCGCATAATCTTGGGGTTATGCTGGGTTATTCAGTGATCTATGACAAATCAGATGGTTTTGCTGGATCTCTTCAGGGCTTCCCGTCGGACGCCATTCAGGAATTCAATGGTGGAGGTGTTTTGAATCCTTCGGTTAGTGGTGGGGCTTCGGAAGAAGCTTGGCAATCATTTTTTGCCAGAGTGAATTATAACTTCCAAGAGAAATACCTTTTTGAAGCCAATGTGAGAAGAGACGGCTCATCCAAATTTGGCCCTGCCAATCGCTATGGAACATTTCCTTCTTTTAGTGCTGGATGGAATATCGGCAGAGAGGGATTTTTGAATACATCGGAGACCTTGACGGACTTAAAAATCCGAGCAAGTTGGGGCATCAGTGGAAATGATAGAATCGGTAATTATATCTACGAGCAAACTTACAATACAGGACTTGATTACCAGTTGGGGCAAGATGTCATCGTTCCTGCGGTAGCATTAACCTCACTGTCGAATCCTTTCATCACTTGGGAAACCATAGAGCAATACGATATAGGAATTGACGCTTCGTTCTTTTCCAATAAATTGAGTGTGACGGCAGATTACTTTAATCGAACAAGTTCTGACATTCTTTACACCAATTTTCCTATTCCCAATACTATTGGTGTAACCAACCTAGCAGCTCAGAATGCTGCAGGAATGGAAAATAAGGGATTAGAATTATCTCTTGGATATCGTGAAAATATCGGTAAAGTTAAGTTTAATGTTTCTGCAAACGTGACCCGCATGGCAGACAACAAGGTGACTGACTTAGGTCCGGGTGGAGAAGAAACCATCGGTGGCAATACAATCATTCGGATTGGTGTGCCATTCAATTCCTACTTTGGATATCAGGTGGCAGGAATATTCCAAACTCAGGAAGAAGTGGATAATGCTCCACAGCAATTTGGAAGTAATTTGACTGCTCCTGGAGATATTCAATACGAAGACATTTCTGGTCCAGAGGGAGTTCCTGACGGAGTAGTGAATGCGATGGACAGAACGGTAATCGGTAATCCATTTCCAAGATGGATCTACGGATTGAATGCAAATATGCAATTCAGTGGCTTAGATCTTAATGTAGTATTCCAAGGAGTAGGTAAGATAGACCGCCTATTGAATGGCAACGGTCAGCTACCAATGGCTGATGAGAGAAACAATGCCCTCAGTTATTGGATTGATCGCTGGACTCCTGAAAATCCATCTGAAACACTTCCAAGATTAGGAGGGGTGAATAATACCGTAACGTCGACTTTCTTTATCCAAGATATGTCTTACCTGAGGTTGAGAAATATAGAATTGGGCTACACGCTTCCTAAGCATATTTCTCAAAGGGTCTTACTTCAAAAAGCTAGGATTTTCGTCAGTGGACAAAACCTGCTCACGTTTACGAAAGTGGAAAATTTTGATCCTGAGCGTCAAAGAGGAGGAAATACGGATCAATCCGCTCCGCTGTATAAGGTTATTTCTGCAGGTATCAACATTAAATTTTAATCATCATGAAAAAGTTAATCTATATACTTAGTGCCTTTTGTCTGATTTCCTGTTCTGAAGATTATTTAGAGCGTGGCTCATTGACACAATTAGCGGAAGGAAACTTCTGGCAAAATGAAAAAGATGCCTTATTAGGAATCAATGGGATTTATGAAAACTTACAGGATAGAGTTCTCTATAGTGGGGACCTCAATGGGACAGCTGGAATTCCTCAGCATGATAGTTTCGCAGACAATACCTTCAACAATTACAAGTTCGAAGGACCAGGTAATTTTGTAGAGGGAAGAGCTGATCCCACTTTTGGGTTTTTCAATTCCTTTTGGTCATCCAACTACAGAGGAATTGCTAGAGCTAATATTGCCATCGCTAATATCAGCAGAATACCAGAAAGTAATATTGATGTAGATACCCGCAGTGCATTAATTGCACAGGCGAGATTTCTTAGAGCTTTGTTCTACATCAATCTTGCGATCTATTTTGAGGACGTTCCTTTGATCCAGGAGTTCCAGACGTTGGAGGAAGCTTATGTTCCTAAAAACAGTTACGATGAAATCAAGTCGTTCATCATCTCCGAACTCAACATGGCGATAGATGATCTTCCGGTCGCCTACCCAGCATCCCAGTTTGGCTATGCTACCAAAGGTGCTGCATTGTCATTATTGGCAAGGTTTGAATTGTACAATAAAAATTTTCCTGAGGTAGTCCGTCTTACGACAGAAATCTTAGGCTTAGGATACGACCTTTATCCGGACTATAGTACGCTTTTTACGGAAGCGAGCGAGCTTTCTAAAGAAGTTGTTTTCTCTGTTCGTTTTATCCAGGATCAATCTAATAATGGAGAAACCTTCTCTGCTACCTACTTGGGTATTCCTAAAGTGAATGTTCAGCCCATGCCGAATATGGTCAATGCTTATCTTTCGATAGATGGGCTACCTATTTCTGAATCGCCTCTTTATAAACCATCAAAAAGAAATGAAAATAGAGACCCAAGACTTGGGGCATCGGTTTATTTCGAAGGAGACATATTCGTGAAGTACCTTAACAGGCCCTTTAGAGGCAATACAGCAACTAAATTCGGTTTGAAGAAATACGTGCGTGACGATCAGTCAGCTGACGGGATCGGGCCAGGAGCACCAGGTGGGCAGGATTTTTATGTGATCCGCTATGCAGAAGTATTATTGATGCGAGCAGAAGCATTGGTAGAGACTGGTCAAATGGCTGAAGTGTACACACTCTTAGACCAGCTAAGAACCAGAGCTGGTATGCCTACTGTATCTGAAGTAAACGGTACTGACTTGAGTCAGCAAGAATTGATGGATATGGTGAGGTTGGAAAGAAGGGTTGAACTCGCTTTTGAGGGACTTCGATTCTTTGATGTGAAAAGATGGGGAGAGGTAGAAGAAGCCTATGCAAGAGCAAAAGCAGATCCTGTAGGTCCTTACAATCCTGAGTACAGAGGAAGACAGTCTGAGGTTTTTGCGATACCTCAATCTGAGATAGATGCAAATCCAAATTTGGTGCAAAATCCAATCTGGAATTAAAGAAAGTAACCTTAGATTGGGTTAATTCATCGCTCCTGCCGCCAAAAGGTGGGGGCGTTGTCTTATTCTCTTTATAATTTATAGCATGAGAAATATTGCACTACTAGTTTTCCTTTCTTTCTCCATAAATGCTTTTGGGCAAAAAAGAGCTGCTTTAGAAAAACCCAATGTAATTATCATTCTGACAGATGATCAGGGATATGCAGATGTTGGTTTTAACGGAAGTACTGAAATCCCTACGCCGGGAATTGACCGTATCGCAACTAATGGAGTTGTTTTCACCTCGGGATATGTGTCCTATGCTGTTTGCGGGCCAAGCAGAGCTGGATTGTTGACCGGTCGATATCAAGATAAGTTTGGGTTTTCCAAGAATCCACTCTTGGCACCAAAAGATCCATTGATGGGACTTCCTTTAAGTGAAGAAACGATGGCTACTGTTTTGAAAAAGGCCGGATATACAACAGGTGCTATCGGCAAATGGCATTTGGGCGCACATCCTAGTTTAAGACCCAATAAGAGAGGTTTTGATGAATTTTATGGATTTCTATCAGGAGGACATAATTACTTCCCGGAGGAATTGACAATAGCTAAAATCGAAGATTCTAAGACTCAGTACGATGGGTACAGAACCAAATTACTTCGAAATGAACAGCGCGTGGAGGAAACCGAATATTTAACGGATGCATTTTCTCGTGAAGCTGTTCATTTTATTGGAAGGAATCATGAAAATCCCTTTTTCCTGTACCTCGCGTATAATGCGCCTCATGCGCCTATGCAGGCAACAGAGAAATACCTAAGCAGATTTCCCAATATAAAAGACAGCAAGCGTAGAACTTATGCCGCCATGGTGAGTGCAGTGGATGATGGAGTGGGAGCACTCTTAAATAAGCTGGAGGAGTTACAGATAGCAGAAAACACGCTCGTTTTCTTTTTGTCTGATAATGGAGGGCCAACAAGTGCAAACGCTTCGGATAATACCCCTTTGAGGGGTTTTAAAGGAGATTTTTTTGAAGGAGGAGTACGAGTTCCTTTTGCCCTGCAGTGGAAAGGAATTATTCCTGCGGGTCAAACGTATGATCATCCAGTTATTTCTCTCGACATCTTCTCTACAGCTGTAGCTATTTCGGAAGTATCCCCAAAAAATCAATTGGATGGCGTAAATCTCGTTCCTTTTCTGACAGGTGAAAATAAAGGAATTCCGCATCAGGAATTGTATTGGAGAAATTATGCAGCCAACAGGTTTGCTATCAGAACGGCAGATAGTAAACAGATACTAGAAACTGATAAGATCTTCCTATTTGATATTCAGAAGGATATATCGGAAAAAGTAAACCTTGCTGCTAATCAAACTAATCGGGTGCGGGAATTGACCAAGCTGATAGAAAATTGGAAAATGTCTCTTATGGATCCCGTTTTTATGGGTCTGCTTGAGGATAAGGAGTATTCAAAATTACACCCTGACAGATACAATAAACAGTAGTAAATGAATAGCATATATAGATTCAAGCAAATAATTTCTTGGCCTTTTACTAACATCAAACTTCCACTTCTGGGATGCTTTGTCTGCTTGGTAAACTTTCAGAGTTTAGCTACTGACTATTATTTTCATCCAAAGCTTGGCAATGACCAATCCAATGGAAACTCTAAAGAGGAATCATTTAGGACCTTAGGTAAAATTGCTTCATTGGATTTGAAAGGAGGAGACAGGATTTTATTGGCAGCAGGAGAAACGTTCTTTGAGACTTTGGATCTCTCGGGCAAATCAGGAAGTCTGGAAAATGCTATAGTAGTTGATACCTATTTTGATCACATTTCTAATCAACAATCCAAAAGTCATATTGATGCAAAAGGGCTAGCAAATGGAGTCTTACTCCAGAATTCAAGCTACATCGCGATCAAGAATTTGAGAATAACCGCTGCTGGTTTTGAGGAAGCTGATGACTCTATTACTATGAGGATTGGAGTGATGGTGACAGTAAAAAATAATGGAATTTCCCGTGGCCTCTCAATAGAAAACCTGGAAATAGAAAATGTGTTTTTCGAGAATATAGGATTCCAAAGAGGAGCTGAGGAAGTAAGATCGGCCAATGGTACTCAGAAATACGGCTGGGGAATACGACTGATGAATCAAACGGAGTCAGGAATGATTGAGGAAATCAAAATCCTAAATTGTGCCATTTCCAACCTCAGTCATACAGGTATAAAGTTGACTGGAAATTCTACCCATAATATTCGAAATGTGACAATTTCAGGTAATAAGCTTACTAAGACCGGTGGCCCTGGAATCCAGATGTCTGGAGTGAAGTTCGTTTATGTTTCCGACAATGAAGTGACCTATTCAGGCAGTGATGATGATAGTAGGAAATGGGGCAGAGGTAGTGGGTTATGGACTTGGGGATCTTCCATGGTCCTGATCGAAAAGAATAAGTTCATGTACGCCAATGGTCCTGGTGATTCTGCCGGTGCTCATATAGATTTCAATTGTGACAACATCGTGCTGCAGTATAATCTTAGTGCTCACAACGCAGGTGGTTTCTGCGAGATTTTGGGTAATAATTATAATTGCGCTTACCGATACAACATTAGTATTAATGACGGATTTCGCGAAAAGGGTAAGGATGGAGCATTTCAAGAAGGAAAAGTGTTTTGGCTGAGTGGCTACCAGGGGAGTGAGAAAGCCCGAAAAGGCCCAGTCAATTCATATTTCTACAATAACACTATTTATGTCAATGAAGAAAATGTTTCTAAAATCGCCATTGACAATCGCTCAAGAGGCGTATTGGTAGCCAATAATATTTTCCATTTAATGGGCGGAGCATCTTTAGTGGAGGGAGATCAGTACAAGCCAGATGACCAAGAAAACCGACCGGTAAATGATGTGATTTTTGAGAATAATCTATTTCTACAAAATGGGATTTGGCCTAAATCTGCTGCTATTTCTGAAAATAAGTCTGTGTTTGGAAATGCTTCTTTTCGAAACCCAGGCGGGCTCTCAATAGAGGACTACATTCCTTCTAACAAAGAGCTGGTCATGAAAGGAATTACCATTCCATTTATTCCAAATGATGACTTTGGACTGATGGAAGGACTAAATCTTACCAAAGATATTCTTGGAAATAAAATCAAAGGAAACCCCTCCATTGGGGCAATACATTTAAGTGATAATTAGAAAGTTTAATCTCTCCCGTTTTATGAATAATTTGTTTAACCGATAGGAGTAAATAATCCAGAATAGAATGATGAAAAATATGAAATCTTTAAGAGGACTAGTGATGCTAGGATTCGCCTCTTTTTATATGATTAGCTGCCAAGCTCCTACTAATGTTGAGGATACAGCAGAGTCAAAAAATCCCAATATCATCATTATATATATGGATGATTTAGGCTATGGGGATATGAGTGCTTACGATGCCGGCACGCTGCAAACACCTAATTTCGATATGCTCGCCAATGGTGGAATGCGCTTCACCAATGCATACGCATCCTCATCTACTTGTACTCCCAGCAGATATGCGATCTTGACAGGTACATATCCATGGAGAAATGAAAATGCGAAGATCCTGCCAGGCACTGCGCCACTTTTAATCGACACTGCTCAAATGACAATTCCTAAAATGCTAAGGCAACAAGGGTATTCAACTGGGGTAGTAGGGAAATGGCATCTAGGCTTAGGAACTGGAGATGTAGACTGGAATCAGGAAATCAGTCCGGGTCCAAATCAGGTTGGCTTTGATTATTCCTATATCATGGCCGCTACACAGGATCGAGTTCCTACGGTATATATCGAAGATGGAAATGTGGTCGGTTTGGATCCTAATGATCCGATTGAAGTGAATTATGATCAGAATTTTGAAGGTGAACCAACAGCGATCACCGATCCTGAAATGCTTACGATGAAATGGCATCATGGTCACAACAATAGCATAGTAAATGGGATACCAAGAATTGGCTTTATGAAAGGTGGAGAAGCAGCCAAATGGTCAGATATTGATATGGCAGATCACTTTTTGGAGAAAGCCATTTCTTATGTAAAAGAGGAGGGTAAATCTGAAAAGCCTTTTTTCCTGTATTATGCAATGCAGCAGCCACACGTACCGCGTACTCCACATCCTAGATTTGTGGGCACTTCCGGAATGGGACCTAGAGGAGATGCTATTATCGAAGCAGACTGGATCGTAGGGGAGTTTATCAAGCAATTGGAATCTCTAGGTATTATGGAAAATACGTTGATCATATTTTCAAGTGATAATGGGCCTGTGCTCAATGATGGGTATTACGACGATGCGGTAGAGAAGATTGGAGATCACACTCCTGCAGGACCTTTTAGAGGAGGTAAGTATAGCTTGTTTGAAGCAGGTACAAGGCTTCCTTTTGTAGCTTATTGGAAAGGTAAAATCCAGCCTGGAGTTTCTGATGCTATGATTACCCAAATTGACTTATTAGAATCTCTTGGTGCTTTGGTAGGAAGTGAAGTACAGACTGAGGATAGTGAAAATTTACTCGACGTTTTGATGGGAAAAAGTAATCAAGGAAGAGAAGATTTTGTCATTGAAGCTACTTCCAGGACGGCGCTGCGCAAGGGAGATTGGTTAATGATTCCACCATACAAAGGGCCTGCTATTGAGAAAAATGTAAATATTGAAATGGGCAATTTCACTGATTATCAGTTGTACAATTTGAAAGAAGATCAAGGAGAACAAACTAATCTAGCTGAGTCAAATCCTGAAAAGCTTGCTGAAATGATTCAGGTTTTCGAAGCCAAAAGAGGGACAAACAACAGACAGATTCAGCAATTGGAATTGAAATAGTAAAGAGTTGTAAGCACCCAAGAAAGGCCTGGTATTTCCAGGCTTTTCTGTTTTCAAGGAGTTTTTGTCTTGATGAAATACCCATGAGAAAATCTATTTTCCCAGAGGGATGATTAGTTTGGCCGTTCTCCCGAAACGATGGGTTCGGGACATGCTATATGGCCTTTGAAAATCAACTTTTATACAGAGTAAATCTTGCAGGCCGAAATCAACACAAATAGGCATGATTATCTTCCTCTCAAGATTTCATCCCGATTTTATGGACAGGTAGTGGCATTAAAAAATCAATTATAATCTTATGAATTTATTTCCTAAATAAGGATTAAACTTATTTTTAGGGGTTGAATACATATCATTCTGATTATAAGTTGGTTGTTAATCAGAATCACATACGGTTGCTTATGCATTCATACGAATCTTCTTGTTGATTTTTTAAGTTCCTACTAGCCACATGGACATAAAAAAAATGCGGATCCAGAAGACCCGCATTTCCCTAAATAAACCCTAATTATATCTAATGCACTAGTAACTTATGCTGGATTAATTGATTCCCAACTTGGATGAGAATCAGGTAAAGTCCAGGTTTTAGGTTGTTTTGAAGTACAATGGTCTGGCCGCTAGCTTCTACATGGTTTTCTGACATCCATACTCTGCCATACATATCAGAAATACTAAAGTTAAAGATGACACTTTCTTGTAGGGTAGGAAGGATGATATTAATCGATTCGCTAGTACTTACTGGGTTTGGATACACGTTGAAATCCGCAGCAGTCAATAGTTCTACTGTTGAATCGTCCAGTTTTTCTACAGAATTCAGTACTCTAGCTGATGCCAATTCCTCCTCTGGAGTCTTATCAAGTATTGCTATTTTATCAAATAATGGAGCCTCGTTGGTCGCTGGTCGGATTTCGATTTGGTTAGAGCCTACTTGAAGTTCTACCTCAATCACTTTAGTTGCGGTAGTTCCACCTGCTCCACACCATTCTCCTGTGTCAGTAAATGAAACAACACTGCTAGTACCATTGACGATGACACGTGCTGTTCTATCTACTGCTGAGATATAGCTGATCTCAAGTGGATAAGTTCCAGCGGCTTTGATTTGTATATTTTCGAAAATAATTGCTTTCTCGTAGGAGAAGCCCATATTAACCAAGGCACCATTGGATGCGCTGCTGCAAGTTGAGATGGCTGGTGATCCAAGCAAAGTGGCGTCTTCCGCTTCAAGTGAGTCAATCCTCCTTCTTAGACTGATTTTGTCAATGAAAGGAGCGTCAGTTTCAGTTCTGTAAAGCTCAATTGTATTTACGCCTTTTTGCAAATTGATATTAATCTCATAAGTAGCCGTATTACCGCCTTCAAAGCACCAGCCTCCTGATGGAGATACGCTTTGATAGCCTAAGGCTTCTCCATTTACTATTAGTCTGAAATTTCTGATTACTTTACTCATGTAGTGGACAGACAGCACGTATTCTCCAGCTTCAGCGGCTATTACTTGGTTGAATCGTATTCCAGAAGAAAAGCCAGCCCGGAAGTTGACTTGCTGACCATTGGAGGATGCTACGCAGTCCACAGCAATAGCATTTCCAAAAAATTCAGCATTTTCAGCTTCATAGTCCATCGGCCCAAATACTCTAATCACATCAGGATCTTCAGAGGAAGGAAGTTTTCCTTCAGAAGCAATTGCTAATCTATCTACTTTGAATTCCTGGGAGGAATAGGCTATGGAAATGGTATGATTTCCAGCAGTTAGGAAGTAAGGTAAGGATCGATCTTCCCCTCCCTCAGAAAAGTGAAATGCTTTCCAATACCATTCAAAAGCATCGTTTTCCAAATTATCCCACTTTCTAAACTCGTCGTCGTCCACTTTGATCCAAAGTGAGTTGTCACTCTGAGTCAAGGATTGAATTTTCGCCCAAATTCTATACGTATCCTTTTCCTCAATTTCAAAATTGAAAGTGACCTGACCGTCTGTACCTGGAGGAGTCGCAAGTGCTGGGTTACCTACATTTGCCTCTATATATGCCTCTCCGATGGCAGTACTCGAAGTTTTGATTTCCCACTTATCTCCATAGGTACCATCCTCAGCTTCCAGCCAATAAATAATATCGGTGCTAGTTTGTCCCCATTTCTCCTGAGTTTCGGTGCAGGTATCAGAAGGTGCTGCTTCTAGGTTTACCTCATCACTTGTCGTGATCAAAGCCAGTTGATCAAGTAGAAGTGAATTGTTGGTAAACTCAAAACTGATTCTATGTTTTCCAGATTGTAGGGTGTAGAATCTAGGTAATTGTAGCCAACTATTTAGCGGGGAATTAAGCCCTCCAATTGTCTCAAATTCTCCATCATCAATTTTCACTTTGATTCCAGTGCCTCCTGTGGTGGCAGCTCTAAGCCATATTTTGAAAGTTTTGGCTTCGCTTAAATCTAATTCATAGTGGAGTTGTGAGGCCAAAGGTGAGGTTCCTTCAATCGAATTATTTCCCTGCACATATTTCCCATTTGAACTGGATTCATTCTCTTTGATTTCCCACTTATTACCAAGGTAAAGGGCACATTCTGCTTCGAAACTTAGAATCTCTGGTGTTACAGGAGTGAAAGGTTCATTCAATCCCTGAAGGTTTCCATCGGATTCAAACGTAGCCTCAGGTATAGAAGGGGAGGAAGTGTGATTCAGGTATATTTCCCCAATATTCGTCAGGTTGCCATTCTCATCTGTTAGATCAGCTGGGTCAACTGGAACGGAGGCATTAGAACTCATCGGCTCAAAATAGGCGTATCGCTCTACATATTCCAATGACTCCAAATAAGGCAGTGCCAACTCTAGAAAAGCAGCTTGAATGGCATTCCCTCTATTTGGATTGGCGTTGAACTCAGTGATCCAAATTGGTAATCCATAGATGCGATGGACATTTTCTAAGTAGTTTTTAAATCTGCTGAAAATGACTTGAGGATCAGCATTGGGCGTGTTTGCAGGATTGCTTCCCCAATCATACCAATGAACAGCCACAAAATCGAAACGAACATCTCTCGCTTTGGCCAATTCAGCAAATTCAAGTAACCATCCAGTAGGGCCGTTCTCTCTAGGTGCTGGTGTGCCAAGACGCATTCCGGTCTTCATGATATTCTCGTAATAGCCGACTGCTACTTCTGGTTTGCAGAGATTATTGAATTGTCCGGATTGATCATTGCAGTTGTCAGACTCATTGAAGCCGAGCAAATGATTCACTTTATCTTTCTCAATGATTCTTTGTAATACGGCAGGTGCTGTAGCTCCAGCGCCCCAAGCCATGGGCACATATTCGTAATTGGGTTTGCTTTCGGTTCCATTCCCCCAATTGTAATACCAGCCGGCATCAACTCCTTCTGTGTATCCTCCGGTTCCTTTTTTGACTACCCAATTCCAAGGCAATACTCGGATGAAGCTTACATTATTCAGAAGTGCGGCGGGTAGAGACTCGATCACCAAATCCTCTGTAGAAGCGATGTACACTTTGCTTTTACTTGTGCCATTTTCAGAGATTGCAAAAGTGGCCATGAATCCTCGTTTCAGCTTAAAAGACGTGGTTTTGTCATTAAAACTATTTGGAATACTTGAGCCGGAATAAATAACATCCTCGTTGATTTCAGCAGATATTCCGCTCAAATTTGCTCCAGCATAAATCTCTAAACTTGCGTAAGTTTTCGACAAAGGGCGGATTAAAGATCCTGACTGATAGAATTGATTGATTCTGTAATCGAAATAAAGTGTGCCCTCAGTATTTTGAATCCATACCTGATCCTGCATAGTTGCTATGAAATTATCAGGAGTTGTATTTTTCAAAATCGCCCAAGATTCTAAATCTTCAAAATTCAAATGCACTTCTGAACCTATGGATCCATTCTCAAGGGTAGTAAGCGTAGATCTTTTATCCATGGAGATTACTCCATTTTCTAAGGTAGCTTGAAGTTCAATCTCAGTATTGACTACGGTCAAGCCAATAGCTGAGCATACAAAACTCAGACTCTGAGGTATCTGGATTTTTGCGTCTTCTATCCAAAGATTGTAAGCCAAAGGAACCCCCGGTTCGAGTGTGCCTTCTGTAGGATTCTTGTCTTTCTCCAGATCGACTTCATTGAAGCAAATTTGATGAGGAAGTTTGTTGCTTCCTGGGAGACAGGCTGGCTTAGCACTTCCAGGCTCATTATTCTCACTTTGGCTTGGAACATTAGGAGTTGATGGTGTTTGACTTACAATCTTCCAGTTGCCTTCATTAAAAAAATCATTGTCTTCCTCTCCTGTCCAAAAAAGGTATTTGGATAATTGTCCACAAGACTCTGCACTTCCCTGAGCCCAGGAGGGGAAACTCAGTAAGAAAATGCTCAATACAATTAGGTAGATTTTTTTCATGGCATTCGGGTTTTATCGTTTGATTTTATTACTCCCCGAATTTATTTAGACTGATATTTAGTGCTTTGGGCTATTATGTCAGCCGATAGGTGATATCGGTCAACTTTAACTTTTTATTGGTTTAGTGAGTTTGCCTGCAAATAAAATGTATATAAGAGTCCAATCCTCGCTACAATTCTTTCATCGGTTTTCACTAATCATTCACTGCAAAGTTTTTTACATTCTTTTCCTTAAATCGATTTCCCCGTTTCGCCCACTCCCAGAGTTCTGATCAGTCAGCACCATTTTTCAAATGACAGCTTTCTTCTCTTTACTCTGGGAGAGGGCTTTCACTCTTCACTGGCAGATTTCCTCCTCACTTAGCCTTTACCCGAGTCCCGACAAACCTGGGATTCGGGAAGACCGGACCGTGAAATTATAGTCCTCTAAATGACTTCATCAATATGCCTGAGAAAGAAGCTTTCAAAAGAGACGAGCAATTTTATTCTATTCTCTTTCATGAAATGATCCATTCTACAGGTCATGAAAATAGGTTAGGTCGATTTTCTGAAAGATCGGATTTAGTTGGTTTTGGCTCGATTGAGTATTCAAAAGAAGAATTAATTGCAGAAATGGGAGTCAGTTACTTGAATGCATTTGCAGGAATCAAAGATGCCAATTTTAAGAATTCCTTGGCTTACATGAATTATGGTTAAAGCCATTACAGGATGATCCTAAAATGCTGATCTATGCCGCTCAAAAGGCACATCAAGCAGCTAATTATATTCTTGGAATGGAATCAGAAGGGGAGGAGTAAATCCCCTTTTTTATTGAATGATGGTTTATTGTAACTTAGCTTTTGCTTGATTCAAATCATTGAACCTGATAGTATGTTACAACCACTGCTGATTGTTGCCTTATTTCTTGGAACTGGTTTTATACTTTCCATAGTCCAAACCGCGCACGTGAAAAAGCCCTTTCTTTCCAGAATGGGCTTTAGGCTTGTTAGCTTTGGTTCTATATGCTTTTTTCTTCTAGGATCTTTCGCTTCGCTGAAGTTCCTTTTTGGGTTCTAGAGTTTGTCTAGAATTTCTCTTATCAGACGCTCTTTGTCCAATTTCTTTTCTTTTTTTGCCCGTATGCTAAGGATATAAATGATCCATATTCCCCAGGCTACAGCAAAAAGAGGAAAGGGGTTTTCAGAGCCCAACGCACCGATCATCGCAATGAAGCTGATAAATACTGTTCCTAGAAATTTTATTACTGACCACATAATCAGATGGTTTATTTGAGTATCTAGTATACAAATTCATGAATTAACTTCAAAGTTGGTGGGCATATTAATATTGATGTATTTATATAAATGCAGTAATAATCAAGTGAGTTTTTTATTAAGTAGGATGCCTGCTGTTATTCCTTCATGTGGAGAAGTAAATCACGGCAGCAAAAAGTAAAAGAAAAGATAGGAGAGGGTGATAAAGGTAATTTGTAACAATAGAGTGATCAGCTGGTAATCGTACGATTCGCACACCTCGCGTACCTCGTACCGTACGAATTGTTCGAAATGGAATAGGATGTCTTTGAATTGATTCAATACAATTCAAATTTAAAAAATGACTTAGTTCTGTCCTCCCTTTTGTCCCCTAAAATTTATATTGTATTGATATACATATTGTTAAATTAGCCCTGTTCCCGCTACTCCGAAGGACACTAGAAATGGTGTCCTTTTTTTGTTTCATTTTTTCCGAGGCGTATGTACCAACAATTCGCTAACTTTCTGTTCTATCTTCCTCATATAATGGACACTAGCTCAGCGATAACAGTTACTGCCTTAGTCAATATTCCGATTGAAATAGTTTGGAAAGTATGGATTAGGCCTGTCCACATCAAAAATTGGAATAATGCTAGCCCTGATTGGTTTACACCGTTTGCAAAAAACAATTTGAATGTGGGGGGTAGGTTCAACTACCGTATGGAGGCCCGTGATGGTAGTTTTGGGTTTGACTTTGAAGGAATATATCTAAAAGTAGAAACCGAAAAGCTGATCGAATTTGTCCTCGCCGATGGAAGAAATGTTGTGGTAAGTTTCGAAAAAGAAGGGGCAAGCATTCGAGTTAGGCAAACCTTCGAGCCGGAACAGGAAAATTCAATTGAACTCCAACGTCAAGGATGGCAGGCAATCTTGGATAATTTTAAAAGATATGCCGAAAGCCTTTAAATGGCTTGGAATGGGAAATTTTCCTTGAATAGATTATTTTTCGCTTAGTCTTCAAGCAAATCTACCCACTTCAAATCCCTGTATCTCAATCGCAGTATCTTTTTGCTGATGGAGCTCGGCAAGGATTTTTCCAGTTGCTGGTGCTAAAGAAATTCCCATCATGGAATGCCCGCTACCTACCAAAACATTGCTATAGCCCGGGGCAAAACCGATATAAGGTAAACCATCAGGAGAGCAGGGACGAAGTCCTTTCCAAATTTGATTTTCGGCTGGAAATTTTGCCTCAAAATCTGGATAAAAGCGATTGACTGATTCGAAAATTCCTTTTACCCGATTCAGGTTGATGGATTGGTTAGTGCCGGCGATTTCCATGGTTCCACCAAAGCGAACTGTTTCTGAATAGGGGCTTACAGCCACCTTCATTTCAGTTAAAATCGTTGCTTGCGTAATCTCAGGCTTATTTTCTTGTACAAAAGAGTAGCCTTTACCTCCCATCATTGGTAAGGAGAAATCTAACATTTTAGCTAGTTCACCAGACCAAGAACCCCCACAAAGCAAGATTTTCTCAGCTTCGATTTTACCTTGATCTGTCAAGACTGCTTCCACTTTTGATCCGCTTTTCTCAAAGCCTAACACTTGCGTGTTGTATAAAAATCTGACCCCTTTTTCCTCAAGATATTTTTTCAAATAACTATACAAAGCACCAGGGTCCAGATGTGCATCTCCAGGGAAAAGTACGGCTCCTCTAGCTTTCACTTTAAGATTCAGCTCTACTTTTTGGATATCAGCAGGAGTTAGGATTTCTGCTTCCAAACCGTATTTCCGAGCCAAATGGGCAAATTCAATTTCCTCTTTTTCCACTGACTCGGTTTGATATGCCATCATTAGCCCTTTTTCCACCAAAGCGATAGCAGACTCTGGATGCTCAACTTTAAATTCTTGGTATAAGGCTTTGCTGAGAAGACTGAGGTTTTTGAGAAAAGGGATAGCTTTTTTGACTTGTTTTTCATTGGCAGCTTTGAAAAATAAGAGACACCACTGCGCAAGTTTATAATCTAATCTCGGATGAATGTAGAAAGGGCTTTTGGAAGAAAACATCCAACCGATCCCTTTGCTGATCATCCCGGGAGCTGCCAATGGAATAATATGACTCGGCACAATCATCCCCGCATTGCCTGTGGAGCAATTATCTTTCAAGTCTGTGCGGTCAATTACAGTGACCTCAATTCCTTCTTTTTGAAGGAAATATGCCGAGAAAAGTCCGACGATTCCACCGCCGATGATTAGAGTTGGTTTCATTTTTAAGTATCAAGTAACTAGTATCAAGATTTAAGACTTTCTGGTCCAGTCACAGAGTCTTGATACTCTTGTCTAATATCTTTTGTTTTTAAATCACTTGAAATCCATGCACATATGGATCATCATCGTCCAAAATGATCGTATTGTAGCCATACACTTTTGCCCAACCTTCGATGCTTGGAATGATTGCAGGTTTGCCGTTAATTTCAGTGACTTCTTCGATTCTCCCGGTGAATTTTGATCCGATAAAGCTTTCATGAATAAAGTCATCTCCTGGTTTTAACCAGCCTTTAGCAAACCATTGCGCCATCCGAGCAGAAGTGCCTGTGCCGCATGGAGATCGGTCTATGGCTTTGTCTCCGTAGAAGACCGCATTTCTAGCCGTACTATTTGGATCTAAAGTTTTTCCAGTCCAAAGCACATGTGAAAGTCCTCGAATTCGATCATGTTCGGGGTGCACAAATTCATAGCGTTCGTTCATTTTTGCACGAAGATTTCGAGCCATGGAGATGAGTTGCTCGGCTTTGAAATGTTCCAATCCCGGGAAATTTTCCTGAGGATCGACGATGCAGTAGAAATTACCTCCGTAGGACACATCCACGCTGAGTTTTCCGAGTTCATCAGATTCAATTTCAAGATTTTCGGCTGCCAAAAAGCTCTTCACATTCGTCAATTTGACGGATTTGACCTTTTTCCCTTCCTGTTTATATTCGATCAGTACCAAACCTGCTGGGGCTTCCATTCTTAGGAATCCTGGAGTTTTGGGATGAATCAAGCCCTCTTCGATTGCAATGGTGATGGTGCCAATCGTGCCGTGACCGCACATGGGGAGGCAGCCAGAAGTCTCGATAAAGAGCACAGCGAAATCATTTTCAGGATCATGTGGAGGAAAAAGCATGGAGCCCGACATCATATCATGACCCCGAGGTTCGAACATCAGTCCTGTACGAATCCAGTCGTAATTTTCTAGAAAATACTGCCGTTTTTCGAGCATGGTATCTCCTTTGAGAAAAGGCACCCCACCAGAAACTACTCGAACAGGATTCCCACAGGTATGGGCATCAATGCAAGAGAACGTATGTCTTTTTGACATTTTTAATTCAAAATTGGAATATTGAAAGATTGGAAAATTAAGGTTGAAGGCTGCAAAGTTGAAAGGTGCATAGGTTGGAAATTGATTTTAATCCCTGACTTTAAATTTGTAAAACAAGGACTGATTCCCTAAAATCTCGTGAATGCAAAATCGAAATTCGTAAATCAAACCTCAAACTTTCCATTTACCTGTCTCATAATTCCAAGTGGATTTCCGTCTTTCAATTCATCAGGAAGTAATTCCTTTGGCATATCCTGAAAGGCAATCGGTCTAGCAAAACGCTTGATGGCATGAGCTCCCACTGATGTGCTTCTAGAGTCTGTAGTTGATGGAAAAGGGCCTCCATGCTGCATGGCGTAGCCCACTTCGACACCTGTCGGTACTCCCGCGAAGAGCATTCTACCGCATTTTTCTTCCAATAGATTAATCAATTCCTTATTAGCATTGAATTCATCAGTATCTCCCCAAAGGGAAATCGTCAACTGACCGTGAAGCTTTTCTGCAACTGACATCAGCTCGGCTGTATTTTCATAAACCACCATCAAAGCGAAGGAACCAAAAACTTCCTCCTGAAAGAAATCATCTTCCATCCAATCAGCGGCGGAGATTTCCGCCAAGGCTGGACTGGCATTGATGAGATGTTTTGCATCGGGAACTTTCACCCATTCCAATTCGGAGCGAAGCTGAAGTTCATTGAGAGATTTGTAATAGGATTCCGCTATTCCTTCATGAAGCATCGGAGCTGCAGCCACTTCTTGAATCGCATCCGATATGGCATTTCCAAATCGCTCAGCCAATGTTCTAGGGACGAATATCAATCCTGGATTTGTGCAGAATTGACCTGCTCCTAAAGTCAAAGAACCCACAAAGCTCTGGGCAAGAGGGACAAGTTCATTCTTTAATCGTTTTGGAAAGGCAAAAATCGGATTTACCGAGCCCATTTCCGCATAAACTGGAATCGGCTGATCCCGGTTACCGGCTATATTGAAAAGTGATTTTCCTGCCCCAAATGAACCTGTAAAACCTACGGCCTTCGCCAAAGGATGTTTGACCAAATCCTGTCCCATTTTTACGCCGCCTTCTACATGTGTGAAAATTCCAGATGGAAGACCTGAATTCTTCACAGCTTGTGAAATACAATTGCCAACAAACTTCGAAGTATCTGGATGAGCAGGATGCCCCTTATAAATCACAGGACAACCTGCAGCCAAAGCTGAAATGGTATCGCCACCTGCGGTAGAGAATGCTAAGGGGAAATTGCTCGCACCAAAAACGACAACCGGTCCAAGTGGGGTAAGCATTCTACGAATATCCGCCTTCGGCAAAGGAGAACGATTCAGATCCGCAGGATCTACTGTTGCTTCTACCCAACTTCCTTCACGTAGCAAATTGGCAAAAAGCTTAATTTGACCAGTAGTTCGTCCTAATTCACCGTTGATTCGACCCTCAGGAAGATTGGATTCCCGCACTGCCATCAGGACAATTGCGCTTCGGTTTTCTTCTAGGATTTCAGCAATTTTTTCTAGAAAATCTGCTTTTTTAACTCCAGAGAGGTTTTTGTATGTTAAAAATGCTTCTTGTGCGGAGTTGAAAATTTGGTCTAGGTTCATGTTTGAATATTTTAAAATTGAAAGATTGGAAAATTAGGAGATACTCGGATGACCGATGTCCTAATAAATTCGGACTATCAGATATACATCGTAAATCTTATATCAAAGATCTTACATCAATTTACAAAATAGGCCTTTTCGCTATGCCTTCCATAATGATCTTTTCAATTCTTTCTCTTTCCTCTCCTATCAAAGTCAATCTAGGCGCTCGAACATGTTCGCTTCCGACTCCACAGTGAGTTTCTGCCAATTTGATGTATTGCACCAATTTTGGATGGATATCCAACTCCAGAAGTGGCAAAAACCATCTGTAAATTTCCGCTGCTTCTTTGATTTTCCCTTCTTGCACTAAGTTAAAGATGGTGACAGTTTCCTTTGGAAAAGCACAAACTAAACCTGCCACCCAACCGCAAGCACCCATCAACAGCTCTTCCATTGCCAAAGTATCTACTCCGCAAAGCAACTTGTATCTATCCCCAAAGCGATTAATCATACGAGTCACATTGGAGATGTCACGTGTAGATTCTTTGATGGCTTGAATATTTTCACATTCGGCCAGCTCAGCAAACATGTCGATCGTCACCAAAGTCTTATAATCCACCGGATTGTTGTAGATCATCATAGGGAGTTTGGTAGAATTAGCGACAGCTTTAAAGTAGGTCACCACTTCTCTTGCATCAGCCGCATAGCGCATAGGAGGAAGAATCATCAAGCCTGAAGCTCCTAGCTCTTCTGCTTTCTTGGCCCAGAAAAGGGCATCTTGAGTGGCTCCTTCTGCAATATTCAGGATTACAGGAACCTTTCCATCTATATAATTAACAGTTTCTCTCGTAAGGGTGATTTTTTCCTCGGTTGAAAGTGCTGAGCTTTCACCCAATGTGCCTCCTAGGATAATTCCATGAACTCCAGATTCGAGCTGGAAGTCAATGTTTCTGAAAAATAAAGGCATGTCCAGACTTCCGTCTGCATGAAATTTGGTTGTTACCGCAGGAAATACACCGTACCAGTTCATAGTATTTTTATTTCAAAAGTAGTGGAGCCAAAGCTGATTTTCTTCCACAGGGTTAATATTAATCAATACTGTATTGATCTATTTATTTATATTTTGCATTTACAAATAATAATTTGATACCAATTTAATGATGTCGAAAGTCATTTCCTTTCAAATCCCAAAATCTCAAAAGGAGTTTATTCGCTTTCAAGAAGATAGAGGCGCCCACTTTTTTGATAAACTTCATCAACATCCGCAGTTGCAACTTACCCTGATTTTGGAGGGTAAAGGACAGTTTCTCAGTGGGGATTATGTGGGTCGATTCCAGCCGGGAGATGTCTTTTTTTTGGGAGAAAATGTGCCGCATGTCTTTCGAAGTGATCCAGAATACTTCGAATTGGAAAGTGAATTGATTGTGGCAGGGAACACGGTATTTTTTGACTTTCAAGCCTTAGGCAAAGCGGTGCTGGAGGTGGAGGAACTGAATTCCCTGCAAAAATTCCGAGAAATGACAGGGAGTTGCTTTCAAGTGAAAGGGGAGATTTTGGGTGAATTGAGTAAGATTTTAACTGTATTCTCTACTTTTCAAGGATTAGAACGGTTTCTTTTTGGGATCAAGTTTTTTACGCTCTTGGATAGTGCTAAAGCTGAATTGATCCCACTAAATCAAAGTAGTCCGAATCTCAACGATCGCGATGGAACGCGAATGAATCAAGTCATGCAATTTTTGTTGGAAAACCGATTTCAAGCGATCAGTTTGGATGAGACAGCAGAAAAGGCAAATCTCAGTAAAGAAGCATTTTGCCGATTTTTCAAACTCCGTACTGGAAAGACTTTTACGCAATACTTGCAGCAGCTCCGAATTGCGGAGGCCCAAAAGTTACTTATTGAAACAGATTTAGGGATTGCAGAAATTGCTTTCAGAGTAGGGTATGAAAATCTTTCATACTTCAACCGGAGCTTTAAAAAGCTTGTTACTAAATCTCCGAGGGATTATAGAGCGAGTCAGTCGCGAGCCTAGTTTCTTTTTAGTACCATGAATTTACTATCCATCACATTTCCCACAAACAAAAAGTCTCCCCAAGGTAGGGCGACTGAAGTGCCTGAAATGGTGGTTCCCGGGTCAGTATAAACAGATTCCACTGCCGATTTTTCTGGGGAATATCGGATTTGGATGACTTCAGATGGAGCAGTAGGATTTTTGCCAGCTGCATAAGAGGCAAACCTGAGCAAGTTTGGATGTGCTCCGATCCACAAGTTTCCTGATTCATCCAGTTCGATGTTATCTACTCCGGTTCCAGTCTTGATATCTTCCAAATGTGTCAAATTCCAGTTTTCATCTATCCGATAAACTTTGACCAGAAAACCTCTTACCGAGGCTACAAAAAGAAGGTTTTTGGTTGATTCAAATTGAATTCCATTGGCATAACCGATAGATCCAGCTTTGATTACTGCAGATGTTCCATCATAGAAGCCTACATTGGAAGCTTTCCAGCCGATGTAGTTTTCTGCGAAAACTCCCAGTCCACTGGTATAGCCATGATCATTGGAATAATAGAACTTTTCCGGCCCCACCATCACCAAATCATTTGGGCTAATGAAATTAGGATCGGTGATGGTTTTTTGGTGTGTCAGCATTTTTCCCTCAAGAATAAAATGTTCAACAGAATGCTTCCCATCCACATGATTGATCGCCATTAGGCCATATTTCGCAGAGTCAAGTTGGAATATACTGAGGCCATGCGGGAAAAATGGAAAATCAAGCTGATCAGTCAATGAAACTGGTTCAAAAGAAGGGGCTCTCAAATCAATTAGATAGAGGCCTTTCAACCCGGTTTTCCCTTCTCGCCTTGCGGCTCGATCATCGACTGAAAGAATTAACAAACTATCGGCACGAGCGATGGCCATGTCCTCCACTCCCGGTAAAGCTATGGTTTGGTAAATCGGCCCAAAGTCATTGCTGGATTCCACTTTTCGAAAGAACCCAGTTGTAGAAAAAATATATGCCAAAAAGCCTCCAAGAAGGATCAATACAAAGAGAAGGAATCGAAAGAAATTTTTCATTGGATTGAGTTTAAAGCTTTTTAAATATCTTAAATCCAAGGAGTTTTTACAAGAACTAGGAAAACTTGTTTCTAATTGCGGTTGCTATTTTTCAGTTCGGGAAGAGCCCTTTCTTCAATCAGATGCTTTTTGAGTTCGCTTTCGTATAGAATAATTCTGAACTGTCGAGATTCAGGGGAATTGATTGCTCAAGCTAGGGGTACATGTTGGGAAATTAGGGTTGTAGAAGTAGTCTTTTACAGGAGAATAATTAATTGTTTGATATTTAAAGAATTGATTATCAATTAAGAAATTATATCGGAAGGCTTTTGGATCGAGATTGTGAGAATGGGCACTAGTTTTGAATAGGGGTCGGAAACTAACCAATATGAAAAAGCTAATATTTTCTTTTGCCCTGCTACTAGCAGGATTGACTGTTCAGGGTCAACAAGTGCGCGAGCTTGATGAGATCAATGATGATAACTCATGGCTCAAGTTTGGATTGAATTTGGGTGTGCCAGTAGGTGACTTAAGTAATTATTCTTCTTTAGCTTTTGGAGTAGAAGCTGCAGCTCAATTTATGAGAACAGATAATTATGGCTTGGGTATTACGACTGGATATACCAAATATTACAATAAGGATAATGCATCGCTTGACGGTTCTGTAAGCGGATTTGGAGCAATCCCTCTTGGATTGATGTTTCGTTACTATCCACAGCCTTCCGGATTTTTCGCAGGAACTGACGTAGGATATACCTTCTTCACAGATTTCAATCAAAATGAAGGTGGCCTTTACATCCGTCCACAGTTGGGATATCATAATTACAATTTCAATGTCTTTGCCTTCTATAATCAAGTATTTAGAGCTACTCCAAGTATTGATGTTCAAACTGTCGGCTTGGCGGTTACTTACAATTTGAGATTCAATTAAAACTCTAAACCAGTTCCCCTATGAAAAATCAACTAGTTAAAATTGCTAAAAGTCTATTAACGTTAGTCTTGATGTTACTAGCAACTAGTGTCATCTACGCTCAAGATAAAGGACTGAATATTGATATTCAAATAGGAAGAGAACCGGTTTGGTATCAGCAAACGTGGGTTATGGTAGTGGGAGCAGCAGTATTTGTCCTAGTACTGGTGGCATTGCTGAAAAATAAATCCAGGAAGTAAATCAGGGATTTGAGGAGCTATGTATGCTTCAAGAATTTGATCTTTATATTAATAAATGCCCAATCGTAAGGATTGGGCATTTTTTGATTCGTAGCTATCCAGTTCTAATTCTCCGAACTATTATTTTTTGCTATAAAAAACCCCAATCGGATGAGGATGGGGATTTTGGATCTCTTGATAGTTTTATTTTTGGTAAGCTCCAGAAGAATAGTTGAGTTCATAACTGTGCGTATAAATCTCAAATACAATACCGAAGGGATCTTCTACATATACCATTTTAAAAGGCTTTTCACCTGGGTAATATTCTCTTATGGGCATCCGCTGCTTTCCGCCATGCTTCACGATTTTCTCTGTTAGTTCCTCAATTTCTGGATCTTGAACGCAAAAGTGAAAAAGTCCCGTATTGAAAGGGTTAAACGCAGGTGCTCCCTTAACTCCGTTTGGAAAGGAAAATAACTCAATTCCAATTCCATCAGAAGTAGATAGGTGAGCGATTTCAAATTCCTCCCAATTCTCTCCAAAGACGTCAATGCACATCTGCCCGATTGCGGTCTTCCTTTCCTTTTTCACTTTGGATGGCTCCATAATCACATACCAGCCCATTACTTCTGAATAGAATTTTACTGCTTTAGTTAGGTCTGGAACAGTAATGCCAATATGGGAAAAGGATTTTGGATAGCTGGGTTTAGTCATAGGATTAGGATTGATAGTGAGATAGCACTTTTACGTTTTGCCTTCTCAAAGTTTGATGAATTACGCTAGCAAAGGTAGCCTCTGTTTTCGCGATTGGCGATCTTAAGATATTTAATCAAATACATAATGCAGTAAATTGAACCTTTATTTCCTAAAAAAATGATCTGATTTTTTTTTAAAGCTTAAGGAATGTTGAAATTAAAGTCCTGATGATTTCAGGGAAAATCAAAAAGGCTATACCGATTCGGATCAGTATAGCCTCTTATTAAAATTAGATGAAATGGGTTGTTGTGGTTGGCCTGTATTTGGTCTACTTATGCCTCCCGTCTTCTATCATCCGTTTCCCATTATTTTTCTACATTTTCAAGAACTCCTGCTTTTTCAGTCAATGAAAAACTTTCACTTATTGCATTGGAGATATCAGCCAGCAGATCATCGACATGTTCGATTCCAACGGATAGCCGGATCAACTTATCACTGATCCCGAATTCCGCACGGGCCTCTGGTGTCATTCCTATATGGGTCATCGCTGCGGGCAACTGCACCAGACTTTCTGTGCTGCCAAGACTTACCGCCAGTTTGATCAGTTGGAGACTGTTCAAGAATCGGAAGGCTTCTGATTCGCCTCCTTGTAATTCAAATGCGATCATGGTGCCAGCAGATGAATACTGTCGTGAATAAATTTGATGCGCTCGAGTTCCAGCTTCTAGCTGTCCAAGGAAACAGACTTTTTCGACTCGTGGATCATCCTTCAAAACATCAGCAATCTTTTGTGCATTGCTAGCTTGCCGCTCCATTCTCACTTTAAGGGTTTCTAGACTTCGTAGCAACAGCCAACAAGTGTGAGGGCTGGCCATGTTTCCCAAGAACGTCCGCATCACTTTCATTCGCTTGAGCAAATTGGCATTTCCGAGTACCGCTCCTGCAATAACATCACTATGACCACCTATGAATTTTGTAGCAGAATACAACACGAGATCTGCGCCATGTGCAATAGGATGCGACCAGAGTGGCCCCATGTAAGTATTATCTACGGCAAGTGAAACAGGTGCATCTGGTTTGCCAAAATGATCCGCGACCGCTTTGTACATGTTGATATCGAAGAGATCATTGGTCGGATTGGATGGAGTTTCCAGGTAAATCAATTTCAATCGGTCAGCTAGTCCAGAGGCATTTACCATAGCGATTACGTCTTCCAGAGTGTCAGTTGCCCGAACGGCGATGTTTTGGATTCCGGTTTGATGGAGATAGTGCGCTATGAAATGACTGGTACCTCCGTAAGTAGGCATGCTATAGATGAGCAAATCTCCAGGCTTCAGCAGCTCGAGAAATACGGTGCTAATCGCAGACATGCCACTTTCGAAAATCGCGCAGTCGTCAGCTTGATCCCAGAGGCAGAGTCGCTCTTCCAGTATTTGGAGATTGGGATTGTTGATCCGGCTGTAGATCAGACCGAGATCCTCTTGATCGTTTTTCTCTCTGAGTCCATAGGCTACTTCAAAAAATGACTTTCCTTCTTCTGCAGTCTTAAACACAAAGGTCGAAGTCAAGAACATTGGAGGCTTGATGGCTCCTTCTGAGAGCTCTGGCTTATAGCCGTGAGACATCATTAGACTTTCAGGATGCATTGTCTTTTTCATGGGAAAAGATGGGTTTATATTCCCCTAAAGTTCCATCAGTCCAGCCTCAAAACCTACGGATAGCAATTCTACAGGAAAACGAACTGTCAAAAGCTTAATTATAGGACTGAATTCCTGAATTAGCTATATTTACGTGCCAAATCAGGAAGAAATACGCTATGAAATTAGATGAACTCGATAGGAAACTGCTGCAACTCTTGCAGGCTGATTCCAAGGCCAATGCAAAAGAGCTCGCTGCTGCACTCGGTTTGACAAAAACTCCTGTCTATGACCGGATTCGAAAGTTGGAAGAAGCGGGATTGATCAAGAAATACGTGGCTGTTCTGGAGCAGTCCATGCTTCCTTCCTACATGGTCGTATTTTGTTCCGTATCCTTGGAAAGTCAGAAATTGGAATCGATCGAATCATTCAGCCGGGCAGTCTCCGATTTTCCTGAAGTGAAGGAGTGCTACCTGATGGGGGGTGCAAGTGATTTTTTATTAAAACTCATCGTGAAGGACCTGAACGACTACCACCAATTTTCCTCCGGCAAGCTAGCAGCACTGCCCAATATTTCTCAGATCCAGAGTTCCTTCGTGCTTCACGAGATTAAGAACTCAACTGTGGTGCCGATTTATTAGAAAGGATAGCGTTTGGTCGGTTTGAAAAAGCTTAAGATTTTCGGGCTTTGCATTTGGTGGGGCGGAGTACAAAGTTTGAATTTTTACTGAAGTTCATTAGAAACACCAAGAGCCAAGTTTGAACTTCTGCCTGCCTGATGCAAAACCCATATTATTTGTTTTCTTGTAATTTGTTTGTCTTTCAGTAGCAAATTTCTTCCCCGCTTAGTCAAAATAATGAGTGAAAACACTATTCCAGTTTCATTAAATAGGATTTCGCAAATTGGGATGTTTTTTTATACTATCTGAGTAGTCAAGCAAGTCAGCAAGGAAGAATTTTATTCCAATCTTTCTTCTTCCTAGAGCAGCAGAATTAGGCTACCAGTTGATCTACTTCCACCCAGATTAAGTTGCCATTGTATCGATGAGATACCTTCCCCTCTTCATCCATTGCCATCAGGTAGATCCAGCTATTATCGCATAAGTCCCTCACGGATTTATGTTTCTCCAGAATATCATTCATTGCTTTGATCGGTGCCTCAATGATAACGCTGAGGCGGAGCGGGTCATGCTGAAATTGCTCACCATCGTGGATCGACTGTAATGGCAACCCTACCCGCAGGTCTCCGGAGTATCCTTCTAAGACTCCAACTCCGGCAGTAACGTTGTGGAGCGTTTTATTGCCTGATCCGTAATTCTTGTTGTCTACCGTGGAACCGTAGTACTGTAAGTTGATCCAGCTGGTCACAACCATGGGAGCAGTCATGATCAGTTCTAGTACCGAAAACTCCGCATCCTTCTTCCATTCATAGGAATGTAGAAAGGACTTACCCATAAAGTCGATTCCTTTTGTTCTATCGCGTGGCGCCACCACAAATGCCGAACATCCGGCTAGCCCCCATTCGGGACGAAGTTGTGCCCAATCCCTACTTCTTGCAAGTATTGCCTTATCTATATCAGGGGTGGAATCAGACACTAGTCTCAACGAGCGCTCTGCTCTGGTTGCATGTCCTGCCGTGGCTAGCGAAGTTTTGAGATCCAGCAACTCGGCGGCTTTATTGGCTGGGACTTCTGCTGCGTTCAAGATGCTCACTTCATCTGTCGTGGTATCATGAAGGCAGGCAAGAAATATCGTGGTGCCCGGAATGGAAATACTTGCTTCAAGCAAGCCTGCTCTTACTTTCGGATTATTCAGCACTGCAGCTGCAACTCTGGCGTTGGCTTCACCCGTATGTCCTCCGCAAGCGCCACAGTCATACCCTGTAGCATGTGGGTTATTGACCATGGTAGATCCATGCCCAACGATCAGTACGAATTTCCCAAAATCACGATCCAGCGACATTGCCTTCAATGCATTTTTGGCCATTTGAATCTGCTGATCCAGCGAAATCCCTAGCGTAGGATCATTTCGGTCAGTGGCCAGACTAATCCCTTTATTTTCAGAAAAGTCTTTCTTCGTTCCTACCGTGTTGGGATTGGGAACGGGCCTAGTCCAGCCAAAGGCGTCCGAAACCAGCTTGGGCAAGTAGGAAAGACCCATAGGACTTACAAAGCTAAAGCAAGTCACAGCTCCGGATTTGAATGATTTCCATACCTGTTCAACCTGTCTGTGAAAGAGTCGATCTTTCAGTGCAGCTTCATGTTGATGCTGATCGGGTAAGTGCTCCATGATCGTTGGACCGGTCTTCAGTAGTACCGGGCATTGTGCTTCACCATCGTCATGGCCAATAGGAATATATTTGATTGGGAAGGCGAAAAATCCTGCAAATCCCAAGGTCTCAATCTGGTCATCGGCCAACTCAAGATTTCTACGATATACCTCTGAGCGCACATCGATACAAAAAATTGCCTGTGCTTTAGATTGCTCAGTCTTCTTATCCTGCATCCTCTTTTTGCCCTGAAACTTACCCACAAGGTCACGCTGCGCTGCGATATCAAAAGCTTCTTGAAGGATGAGTTTTTTTACTAGTCGTTGGTTGAGGTCTTTTTCTACATTGACTTGCGAGAGCAATGCTCGCGCATTTTCCCACTTGGCAGCTAGTTCTGGAGTAGTCAGACTTTCCATTAAGCAGGCTTCCCAGCAGGTGAGTACGGTTAAAAATTCGATGAGCTTCCCGTCTTTGCCTCCATATAATTCACTATCCCAATCCAGTCGGGCGGCATAGGCTGACCAACCTCCCATTCGGAGCAGCAGTCGGTGTAAGTACAATGTCATGCCCTCCTTCGAAACCCCTAATTTTTTTAAAGCAAATTGGCTTGCGGTAATGGGATGATCTGGTAAAGCCTTGACCAATTTTCTAAAACCTTTTAGCCCACTCAACTCAGGCGTCAGGTCTATAGAGGCTTCTGATTTCCAGGCCATAAAAAGACCTGATTGCTGATCCGCTGCGGACCAGATGGCTTGTCCATTGTCAAAATAGGAAGCTGCCCAGGTAGAAATTGTGCCAACGATAAAACGATTCCAGTCCTTATTGGTCACTTGAGTAGCTACATCTGCTACCGTGGCAAGTGTTGTTGTTTCTTCGTCATGGTGTTGCTCATTTTCCAAACTTTTGATGAACTCCTGAGCATTGCTAGTTGTTTTTTGCTTGTGCAAAACAGCGGTAAGGTCCGCTGCAGTTATCCGGCCTTCACTGATTTTTTGCAGGTAAAATGCAGTTGGCAAGGTCATCTGAATCCCTCCCGCTGCCGCCAATTCTTGTGCTACAGCACTAAATTTTTTATCAGCAAATCCCAAATAAGGATTGACTGCGACAAAATTTTCCAAAGGCCACACAGGAGCAATTTTTTTGCAGGCAGTTCGTAAGGTGGCCACAAGCTCCTCTTGGCTATTAGTCAGATTTTCAAAGATGCCCACTTGATTTTCGGTTAGGTTGATGTCTTTCATGAGATAGATTTTGAAATGGGTGTTGCAGCCGGTGCTAGATCGTCTCTGTGTTTTTGTTTTAGGTCGGTGTAGGATTCACGATTGATTTGCTCAAGATGCTCAATCACCTGAGGTTTGTCTTCAGTACCATGCGAGTACAAGGAACGCACCGTTCGATCAAACACCGTATTCACATACAATCCATTCCTTAAATGGATCGCCCAAGCCCTGGAAAAAGGCGTAGCCGACATCACAGGCGCCACAATCTGTAAAAATACCGTAGCTGCAAAAATGAGGAGTAGGCCACCCATTAGAATGGTTTCTAGTATTCCGGGACTTGCTAGAGCAGGCACATGGCTCGATAGCAACTGGTGCATTCCTGATTCCAGCGTAAAAAATAAAACCGTTACAAGCAGCGAAAGTAAAGAAGCTCTCACAACCAGTTTTGGACTCCCAGTACTATCCAGTGCGGAGGTAAATAGCCTTGAAAGACCCAAGGCGATAATGGCCCCGATGACTAAAAGGGACTTTTCTTTTACAGGATCAATTCCCCAGAGAATGGCAAAGCCTACATAAAGACCCATGCCCAAGAGAATTCCAAGTCCTATTCTGACAGGGCTACCGATCCTTTTGGCGGCTGTTACTTTGGATGATCTGATCGTGTCAATCACGCTCCCAGATGATAAGAAAGCATGTGCTTTATAAAAGGAATGAGCCACCAAATGAAGCATGGATGCCGCGTAAGCTCCGAATCCGCAGGTCATTAAACTAAAGCCCATATGTGCAATACTGGAATAGGCCAAAGCGGTCTTCACCGAGGTTTGTGTAAGAAATACTACTGAGGCAAATAGTGCTGTAAATCCTCCCAAAACGATCAGCACCATTGAAGCATAGGTACTTACTTCCATGACGTAGGCCATCCGAATAATGAGGAAAGGTCCGGCATTGAGGAGCCCCGCATGGAGCAATGCGGATACAGGCGTTGGTGTTTCCATTACTTCTATCAGCCATCCATGTAGTGGGAATTGTGCAGACTTCAACAGTGCTGCTGCTGCCAGCAACAGTGCTGCGAGTTCTATGCCCTCCATGTTTTGACCTGTTGCAATTGCATTTTTCAATGCCGTAAAAATATCTTCCAGATTGCCTGTCTCGAATTGATTGTAGAGCAATAGTACCACTGCCAGCAAGCAGGCATCCCCCAGTCGAGCAACAATAAACTTTTTGCGGGCGGCTACGATGGCTCCCGGTCTTTCTTTATAGAAAATCAATAAACGATGAAGGGACATACTCGTCAGTACCCACGAAAGGAAAAGGATGCCGAGGTTACCAGAGAGCACAAAGAGCTGCACTGATGCGATGGTGGCCGCAAGGCGACCTATAAAAGCACCTTGTCGATCGTCTCCGTCTAGGTAATTGAGACTATAGCGCACTACAATCAATCCAATTATAGCGATCATAGAAAACATGAGGATGCTGATCGAATCAAGTCTCAAGCTAAAGCCAAGTCCTCCAACGCCAATCAAAGTAGTTTCCAGCATTCCATAATTGAATACAAAAAAACCGCTTATCGCGGCTGTGATAATACTAATCCACGTAGAGGCAACAGCCATTCGCTTTACACGAGATGGTCGCAAGCCATACTCAAACCAAGAAAATAGCGCGGTTGCCAAAAAAACTACCGGTGAAGTCAAAGCGATGATGGAAAGAAAGGTTTGATTCATTGCTTAGAATTTTTTGGGATTAAGGATTTGGTTAAATGACTTTAATGGAAATGTTCGAACTGTCTTGGAAGGTTTTCTGGGATTCTTTTTCCAGTTGATGAATTCATTCCAAGACACCTTACTTTGCTTCAATTCTTCCTGGTATAGCTCGGAGTTTTGATCACATGCTGAATTTGCCATAGCGCTATTCTTTTTGTCTGCTGTGCAAAGGTTAGTATCTTGATCCATATATTTGTATTTATATTATTTATAGTATGCATAAACGATAGGTTATGAATTATACCATTCATCAGCTCCATATATTTCTTAAAGTCATTCAAACTCGAAGTATTACCAAGGCATCAGAGGAGCTTTTCATGACCCAGCCAGCCGTATCAATCCAGCTAAAAAAATTGCAGGATCAGTTTGATATTCCACTCACACAGGTAGTAGGCCGCCAATTACACATCACGGATTTTGGGAAAGAAATAGCGGTAATAGTGGAGCGTATCGTTCAGGAAATGGAGAACCTGAATTATAAAACACAGGCTTTTCAAGGCATCATGACGGGGAAGTTGCGGATAGCTGCTGCTTCTACAGGCAAGTATGTGATCCCTTATTTTTTATCCGATTTTTTAGAAAAAAACACGGGAATAGACCTGGTGCTGGACGTGACAAACAAAACGATGGTGGTAGAAAGTCTTAAAAAGAATGAAATCGATTTTGCATTGGTTTCGGTGCTCCCCGATAAGTTGAATATCGAGGAAGAGGTCTTGATTGAAAACAAACTATACCTCTTGGGTAACCAAAATGATCGAGTAGAAAATAAGCCCTTGATTTACCGAGAGGAGGGATCTGCTACCAGAATGTCTATGGAAAACTATTTCGCTTCTCGGGTGGGACAGCAGCGGAAGCAAATGGAACTTACCTCCAATGAAGCGGTAAAACAGGCCGTCATCGCGGGGCTTGGTTACTCTATCATGCCCTTGATTGGTTTACAGAATGAATTACTCAATGGTCAGATGCATATTTTGGAAGCGGAGGGCTTGCCCATCAAGACGGAGTGGCGTTTGATTTGGCTGAAAGGGAAAAAGCTATCTCCCGTGGCGCAAGCCTACCTGGACTTTGTACGAACCGAAAAGCAGAAAATACTAACTGAGAATTTTGATTGGTATTTGAACTATAAAATCTGATCCTGAAGTAAATTGGAATCGCTCCAGTGTGCCTCTTGACAAGCAAAAGCTAAATTCTAGCTTAGGTTAAGCTCAAACTTTTTCAAAGACCAATCGGTAGTGCTCCATGATTTCTTTTTCAAAGAATACTCGATTAGGGCTTATTTTGAAGACCTCTACTTGATGTCTAAAATCTTTGCTCGTCAGGTACCGAGGAAGCAACGTGGCATAAAGCCAATACTTTTTCAAGCCAAACTTCCGAAACTTCTTCCGCCATTGGCCGATCGTTTCGATGTAATCCAAGCGACCGCTGCTTTTTGAGATCAACTTAAAATGAGGTTCGGAATTTCGGATGACCATTTCTGCGCCGTAGGGAAGCCATGAACCAGGAAATTCCTTGATCATCAAAGCCATCACATGCGCTGCAGATCCCTTTTCGGCATTGACATCAATATCCTTGAAGTCGATCATATGCTTGGCAAAGACCATGGTTTGCATGTAGAACCTTCCACCGACAGGCAATAGGTCGGCTATAGTTTGAAAAAAATCGCGGTACACCTGCTCTTGTTTTCCAGCTTTCCATTCCTCAATAGAACAGAAATGCTCCAAGCCACCGATGCAGGAAATGGCATCAAAAGTCCCAAAATCCTCGGGTTTTACGGTTCGACAATCCTTTACAATCACATTCAGGTCATTATTTTGGCAGGCCTTTGCTTGTCCCTCAGACAGGGTCAGCCCAATCCCGGTAGCACCTCTTTCCTTGGTGAAATAGGTGATGAATGGTCCCCATCCGCAGGCCATATCCAGCACTTTGCTTCCCGCCTTGATGTGGAGGCTATCAGCAATAAACTTATGCTTCGCCTTCTGAGCTTCTTCCAAAGACATGGAGAAATCGCCATCATATTTGGCGCCGCTGTAATCTCCCGTTTCGCCCACGCTGAGGCGAAAAATCTGATCGATCGTGGTATACGTAAAATCTAAATCCTGCTGGTCTGCCATTTTTCAAGGGTTTAATTGGGAAGAAGAGTGGATAAAGCATGCCTCTGACGGATACCTTATCAACTGTAATTTATTGATTATTATGAATTTGTTTGATCCTTTGCAAGTAATTATCTCTGGGAGAAAGTGGAAGAATAAAAAATTTAATTGGTTAGAAAGGAGCGCTTATTATAGCCTCGGGTTTTAACCCGGGGTCTAATATGACATTAAGGTTTTTGTTTTGGCAGGATTGATTTCAATCAGAAAATGGGAATTCGCCAAAACGGGTGGATGGTAATTTTTACCGTATAGAGTTGTTACAAGCCTTGGACAGGAATTACAAATTCCTTTGATACAAAAGCGTAGTTGAAAACTATGCTAAGGGAAGCATTCTACTCCTACCTTAGATTTATGCATGGGACTATTTGAAGTTTACGAGGTGATTACATTCCCTTCTTCCAAAAGTCTCATTGCTTCTTTCCAATTCGGTAAGGTGTCAGTTTCAATTGTGATGGCCCTAATTTCTTTGGCAGTTTGGCTCCTGTTTTTTTTCATTGCGGCTAGGTGCGCCCCACTTTTCGCAAACTCCCTCAAGTCACTTTCATTATTCCAAAGTGTCATCGTGTAGTGTTTAGTCTAAATGCCTTTTTTCTTAAAGTCTTTACAATTAGTTGTCCTCAATTGCTTCACAATACTTAGAGCCTTCAAGGACAACGCAAAGAATTTTAAAGGGCCTTTTAATTCGATGGATGTTATGGTTGCTTTCATTTATTCTGAGTTGCTAATAGGTAGGCTCTTAATGTCCTGAGGTGAAAATAACCTCTTGAAAGGATGGTAATTCTATTCGAATTCCTTGATCAGCTGATAAGCGAATTGGATGATTTCTTTGTAGTTCTCTTTGCTGATTTTTTCGTCGATCCCGTGAAAGCGAGTCATATTGCTAGGGTCAAGGCGCATCGGATAGAAGCGATAGACATCGTCTGAGATTTCGTAGAAGTAGCGCGAATCGGTACCACCACCGATTAGGCCCGGTACCACAATCGCATCTGGGTACATTCCCCGGATTGTTTTCTCCAGGATCTTATAGGCCTCAGAATCCACACTGGAAACAGGAGAGGGGTTGGTTAGAAAGCCTACCGTTTCTACCCGAACCTTATCTGAAACAATACTTTCGATATGCTCCTGTACTGATGCTATGCTTTCTCCCGGAAGAATTCTAAAATTGATCGTAGCCTCAGCTACCGTTGGGATCACGTTGTTTTTCACTCCTCCCCCGATAATGGTTGGCGCCGTCGTAGTATGGGCATTGAGGCCTTCTAAGATTGGCTGCTTTAATAGCCAGGGGTTTGCAAAAGCTAGTTTTAGAAGAAAAGGAAGTTCAGCACCTAGGTACTCCAGTTGGTAGTCTATGGGGTTGACTAGTTTGTAGGGGAGCTGATTGTTTTCCAGATCCACAATCGCCTGAGCGAGGATCCCAATAGTGTTTTCACGCGGAGGTGCGGAACTGTGTCCTCCGGTTGTCTCCACAATCAGCCGAAAAGAAGCGAAGCCTTTTTCCGCCAAATTCACCATAGCGACTGGTGCTTCTACACCGGGAATCAAGCCCTCGGTAATAAATCCTCCCTCGTCAAGGGTCATGGCAGCTTGCACCCCTTTAGCTTTTAGATAGGCTGAAATCTTTGCTGCTCCATTTGCTCCTCCTACTTCTTCATCATGACCCGAAGCGAGATAAATGGTACGGCCAGGCTTGTAGTTTTCTGAAAGTAGCTTTTCTACGGCTTCCAAGAGCCCGATCAAGGTCCCCTTATCGTCCATTGTTCCCCGACCGATAATGTGGGTATCCGTGATTTTTCCAGAAAAAGGTGCCGCTTCCCACTGCTCCAAGGTTGGCTCATCTACTGGCACCACATCTTGATGAGACATCAGGATAAGTGGCTTTTTCGATGGATCAGATCCCTCCCATTTATAGAGTAAACTGTAGTCGCTGATTTTTTCGAGCGAAAGATTGGCATGAGTCAGCGGAAAAGTTTCTTCCAGAAAGCGATGAAAACCAAGGAATGCGGCAGAATCAGGAATGGCATCTTCGTTGAAAGAAATCGTCTTAAATTGAATTGCCTGGGATAGATTTTCAAATACCAGATCCGAGATTTCTACTGGTTCTATGGCAATGGCGTCCACTTGTTTGGAGGTCATTCGCAGGGTATTGAAAAGTAAAATGGCAACAAGAAGGGAGATAATTGCCAGCAGGCCGAGGAGTATTTTTTTCATAAGAGGTGGTTTTTCAGTCCTTAATCTAATTGAATAACCTGATTATCCGAAATGACGCCAGCAACCTCTTTTTCTTTGCTTATCTGGCTGGAAGACCGAAGACCGATGTCCTATGACTATCTGTTCTATGTGTCTATGTGGTTGAAAATACCAGCGTTAAAAACCAAAAAAGCCCAACCAGATCGGTTGGGCCTTGAAGTTTATTCTACCTCGACCGAAATGGTATTATCATCCGGAAGTCGATCGATCAACTTATTCAGCGGATCGATTCCGGCTTTGGCGGGTTCGCCTTTTACTCGAATCGTCAAGGAGCTTTCCCCAGGTTTGATCTTATACTTTTGCATGTAGAGCGGATTCACCCGGTCTTTTCCTTGCTCGTCTTGATCATCTGCGGCAAAGATCCCGATATCAATGTAGTCTCCTTCGTATTCAGCAGGAGTTTCCATTCCTGAGCCGTCGGCATACAGTTTCTGCGAGCTGAATTTGATCGTGACATCATATTCTCCATCGGATATTTTCTTAGCGGTGACTTCACTCGCCTTGTTGTCATAGAGCGTGATCTTGTTCCATGTATCATCCAAATAGTACATCAAGCTATCCGGTGTTTTGGCAGCGAGGTGACGATACAAATCCGAGCTTCCCGGGAAAGGTGGTGCCTGTCGCATTCCAAACTCCGCATTGAAATTATATAAAGCCGAATCGATAGCTTCTTCTCCAATTAAATCTCTAAGACCATAGAGGATCAAACTTCCTTTGTTGTACCATTGGTAAGGCCGATTGCAATTGATAAAAACATTTTCCTTTTTGCCCTCATTGGCTCTTCCGCTGAGGTAATCATCCAGTTCATCTTTTAGGAATCGCTTCATATTTTCCTTGCCGTACTTTCGTTCTGAAAGGATTAAGGCAGAGAATTCAGCTAAAGCCTCAGAAGTTAAATTCGCGCCTCGGGTATAGTTTGGCGTGATCTGATGTCCCCACCACTGGTGAGCGAGCTCATGGGCAGTCACATAATAGACATAATCAAAGCTATTTGGATCCGAGAAATCAGCCACCCATCCGAAGCTTTCAGCAAAGGGAACTGTATTCGGGAAGGACTGCGCAAAACCTGCATAGCGAGGAAACTCCAAGATTCGCATCTGTCTGAACTGGAAGTCTCCATAGGTATCCGAGAAATATTTCAGGCCATCTTTGTAAGAATCTACAAATCGCTGAAGGTTGTACTCATGCCCTTTTTGATAATAGATTTCGATGTCGATTTCCTTTCCAGAGCTGAGGGTTGTTTTTTCTCGAAGGACTTCATACTCGGCCGAAAGCACCGAAAAGAATGCTTGAATCGGCGTGTCCTGCACATAATGGAAGTATCGCCTTCCATCCTCTTCCCATTCCTTTTGCAAGTAGCCTGGCGCAATCGCAATCTGACTTGGGATCGTGCTCACAGTCGCTTCGAATTGCACCAAATCGGCTTCATCGGCGAATAGCAATGTATTTCGACCATACGGATCATCGTGTGGCGGAAGATCTTCTACTTTTTCAGGAAGGTCGTATTCTCTTCGCTTTTCATCACTATTCAATTCGCCATCAGAAGAATATCCGATTTCGGGCAATCCTCCAGCGATGAAACTTCCATTGTAAACGAGTTCGCGACCAAAGCCGCTATTCGGGAATCCTACATTGATGACTTTGCTTTTGATGACAAGTTCTATCGTGTCCCCTGGCATCATCGTCTGCGGAAGGGCAGTGATCCGATACCACTCTTGAGGCTCCTTTTTCCCAAAAATCTGAAACTTAGGATCGTCATAAACTAGCGGAAAACGATAAGGCAATTCCTCACCTTGGTAAAGGATTTCAAAGTCCGTCAAGCTAGTGCTATTGAAATGCACGGAGTCGATCGGCTCGCTGGTCTTATTGACTAGCTGAACTTGAGCTTCGAAAAAGGCATCACGCTCCATGGGATAAAGATCTGCCTTGAGATTGACTTTAGTGATTTTTGGCTGCGCCATAAACTCATAGTGCTTGAGTTGCTTTTCATAAGCCACTTGCTGCAATTCTCCTTCATCCGAAGTTTGATACGAATTATCGTAGACCACCGAATTGAAAATATATGCGCCAGCCGCTATCCCGACAATCAGGAATAAATAGGCTGCAATGGAGGTCTTTTGAGTCAGTCTTCCTTTGGCAATTTTCAAGGTGTTCTTAAAGGAACTTTCGGTACCTCTGCTATAGAAAATACTGAAGAATAGAATCAAGAATAGTCCGATGGCCGTCCAATACAGGTTGAACCAGAATAGCGGCTCACCGAAATGTCCTAAGCCATTCATGTCGGACCAGCGATAGCCTGGCTTGTAGGAGAAAAAGAATAGGTTGAAATCGTAACCGGCAAAATCCCGAATTACAATGATCACCAGCCAAATCCCAATCGCTGCGGCATGACCAGCAAACTTGTTATTCACCACCAAGTGCACCGCAAAGACTAGCATCACCATCTGCAGGTAATCCGGTAGGGAAATCAAATAACTATCTACCAGATAGATACTCAAATCATAGTTGAAATACCCTTTCAGCGTCTGCACTGCCAAACCTACGATAATAGGTATAGTAGCTAGCATCAAGCAGATCACGGCCATTCCTGCAAACTTGGAGGCGATCACCGTTCCGTCTTTTACTGGAAAAGTGTCATTGATCACGGAGTAGCCTGATGACTTGTCCCGATGCAAGCTTTCCCCTGTGAAAAACACGATGATTATAAATACAAAGAGGTTGTAATCAAAGGTCTTGTACTCCATCAAGAAGGAGGTGGAGGGGAAATTTGGGACAGAATACAGCGTATTTCCTATCCAGAAATCTAAGATCAGAAATACCAATCCACCCAGTAAAATCGACTTAAAGTAGATGTCTTTGAAGATATTTTGAAACTCGATTTTGGAGAGTGTTTTGAAACTGTTCCACTGGTAATTTCCAGCAAAACTCGCCTTGGCAATAACTTTTTGAAGCATTGGTATGCTCGCTTCGGTTGCTTCAGCCTTAGATTTCTTTTGTTGAGTTTGGAAGAAATAGGTAAAGCTAAAGCGCCAATAGGCAGCCAAGAAAAATACGAGTCCAATTCCAACCCAAAGGAGTCGATTGATCAGCAGATTTCCTGCTATCGGAAGGATAAAACTGTTTTGCTCGTAAGGAGTGAGGTAGCGAGTTTGGAAATTGAAAGTATTCAATCCAAAAGGATCCATGATCTCCACCAGCGCACGGTTTTCGATATCCTGTGCTAGGAAATTGGAAAGCAGGTAAATGATAAATACAACGATACCGCCGGAGTAGATCGATTTGATATTCCGAGTGAAAACAATCAGCGCAAAGAAGAGCGAACCTGCCAACCATAAATTGGGAAGCAATAAAGTCGCCCAGGGATAGAGGTAATTGATCAATAAATTTGGCCCGTAGCGCAATTCATCTGTGCCGAAAAGCGGACCAAAAACCGTCCCTAAGTAAAACCCTAGAATGCTTCCCAGCGAGATAAACATCAAGGTCACAAAGGAACCCCAGAATCTACCCATGAAATAGGCGAATTTGGAGATGGGGTAACTGAACAAAAACGTCCCAGTCTTATGCTCCAAATCGCGATAGATCGGCACACCCATGACCGCCGAAGCGATCAAAATTCCAAAAATAGAGATCAGCAAAAGTAAGTTTGCAATCACAATTGGCGCATTGTGAAAGACCTTTTCTGAGGCAGGAGAATTCCCAAAGCCGATCAACAGCATGGGCACGATCAGTAGCATCCCAAAATAGATATAGGTCGCAGGGCGACTGAATCTATATTTCAGTTCGAAAATAAATATGTCTTTAAACATAGCTTATATCGTGATGGGATCGACTTTCTTCGAAATATGGCTGAAATACACATCTTCCAAATCAGCCGGAACGGGTATAAACCCAGCTCCGGGATCTTCTTCACTTTCGATTCGTAGGCTGAGTTTGCCCTCGAGGAGTTTGGTGGAAATCACCGAATACTTGCCTCTATACTCACCCAATTCTGATTTCTCGATCGACTTTTTATAGATTCTTCCTTGTACGGATGCGATTCCTTCTGCAGGCTTTCCTTGCATCAATACCTCGCCTTGGCAGATGATCGCCATATTGGAGCAAAGCGTATTCACATCTTCCACGATATGGGTGGAGAGAATCACGACGGTATTTTCTCCGATTTCAGAAAGCAAATTGTAAAATCTGTTTCGCTCCGAAGGATCCAATCCAGCGGTAGGTTCATCGACAATAATCAGCGATGGACTTCCGATTAAAGCCTGTGCAATCCCGAATCGCTGACGCATTCCGCCGGAGTAGGTTCCTAAGCCTTTTTTGCGATGGGTGTAAAGATTGACTTTGTGAAGCAGGTTTTCCACAATGGCTTTGCGCTCACTTTTGCTCCCGATGCCTTTCATCTGAGCGATATGATCGAGCATCACTTCGGCATTGATTCGGGGGTAAAGCCCAAAATCTTGGGGTAAGTAACCCAGTCGCTCTCGAACGGTCTGCTTGTCTTCCAAGACATTGATATCATCCAAAAAAATACTTCCTGAATCGGGATCCTGAAGTGTGGCAATGGTTCGCATTAAGGTGGATTTTCCTGCGCCGTTTGGTCCTAGCAGTCCAAACATTCCCTGTGGAATGGTTAATGAAATGTCATTCAAAGCCTTCACTCCATTAGAATAGGTCTTTGAAAGGTTTTTGATGGTTAGTTCCATAAGTTTTATTAAAAGTTTGAATTGATGGTTTTCTGATTTTTTGAAAAAAAACTGAATGTAGTATTCGATTCAATTTCAATATAGGGAATTGATTTCAAAGTGGTTTTATCGTAGTTACAAATGCATTATCACCTTATTGGATGCAGAATATTGGGGAAGGGTTGCGCCAGCCTGTTTTTTTTTCGCTAATTGACGTGTGAAAAAATAGTATTCGCCAGCCTACATTTGAATCCTACTAGAATCCCCTCTTTTATGAAACGATCTACCTCTTTAGCACTAGTCATCTTGATTTTTGCTTTTTCCTCCTGCACCAAAATGGAATTTTTGAAAGAATCCGGTCAAGTGGAATCTTTTGCAGAAATGGTTGAGGCTGGGGTAAAACCTATTGCGCTAAGTCCGCCCATGAGTTCGGTGGAACTGGATTTGTTTATGCCCGAAGTAAAGCGTTTGGAAGAAAAGTATGAAGTTGAGTTTTTCAGGGAATCAGCATTGATCGATACTGATTTGTTTAACGATTCAGTGATGACGGGCAAAGAAGTCTTGGTGATCTACAAAGGCAATAGTCTCGCAGTCTATCAAATGCTAAAATCTGAAGCAGCAGAATTGACGAAGATCGGCGAATATTCCGGTGCGAAAAAGGAAGCGATTTCCAGAGCTTTTGGAAGATTACTTGGCTATCCAACTTCGAGAATCAATGATTTGCTTGCAAAAAATTCAAATTTCCGAGACCTCCAGGATTTTGGAATTCAGGGGCAAGAGTTGATCTGGTTTTACCGAGATTTGCCAAAGGCAAAAGACTTCTATAGCAAAACGCTCGGCTTGAAAATGATCTCGGAAAATGAGAATTCAGTAACTTTTCAAATCGTTGGAGATTCAAGATTGGTTTTGAAATCTGTAGAAGGTAGCGAATACACTGGAAGAGAAGCGAAGTCAGTGGCTTTGGCTTTGTTGACAGATAATCTGGAGGCTTGGTATGCACATCTAAAGGAGAAAAATGTAGCAATCAAATACACGCTGAAAGTGAAGCCTGATGGTGCGCATGATGGTTTTGTAGCGGTGGATCCGGAAGGATATTTATTGGAGTTCGAGATGTTTCGCATGCATCCAGAGAATGAGCGATTTGTTCCCCAACTTAAAAGCTTGTCGCCGCAGGCAACTAGCTTGGGTACGGAGTTTAATTTTTATGCGAGCATCACCTGGCTGTATTACAAAGACATGCTACCGATGGAGAATTTCATGACCGAAAAGCTGGGGTTGGTCTTAGCTGCCGATCAAGGTTGGGCAAAAATCTATCGGGTATCCGAAAACAGTTATTTAGGTTTGGTGGATGAAAATCGCGGGATGACTAGTTTTTCTGAGGAGAAGCTTGTGGAGGTGAAGTTTGACTTGGGAGATGCTACGGGCTGGGAGGAATATTTGGAAAAAACCGCTAAGGATTCGACTCGTCCGACTGGGACCTTTAGAGATTTCGGGGGGTATTTGTATCGGTTTGATTAATTTTTTTTAAACCACATAGGAAACATAGAAAACATAGTTTTAAATCTGATTCATTTTGAGGTTTTTTGTTGTTTCCTTGAAGTCTTCAAAGTGTTGATCCATTGAGGGTGAATCTTAACCGATCTATGTTTCCTTTGATCTCTATGTGGTTTATTTTTAACTTAAGGATAAAAAAATGAAGCATACTCAAAAATCTCTTGACGAACTGACGTATCAAGTTTTAGGAGCGGCTATAGAAGTGCATAAATTTCTAGGCCCAGGACTTTTGGAAAGTGTTTACCAAAAATGCCTTTTTACTGAACTCAGGTATCAGTCCATTGAATTCCAAACTGAACTTTCAATTCCCATTATTTATAGAGATCAAAAAGTGGAGACTTTATTGAGGTGTGATTTTTTAGTTGAGGAAATTTTGGTTTTGGAACTCAAATCCGTCAGCGAGATATTACCTCTCCATCAAGCTCAGCTAATGAATTACATGAACCTTCTCAAAGTGCCAAAGGGTATTTTGATCAATTTTAATGTGATTAATCTTTTTAAGCAAGGTCAAAAAACCTATATCAATAAGCATTTTGACAAATTGGATCAGTTCTAAAGCTTGATTTTCTATGTTTTCTATCGTTTCTATGCGGTTTTAAAAAGCGAATATGGGGTTCAAATGTTTAATTAGTATTTTAGACCTCTAACCACCACTTCGATTCCATCATGAGAAAATCTTTCCTCATTTTCCTTTTTGTTTGCTGTAGTTTTTTGGCAAATGCCACCGAACTAGTCCAGCTGATCAATACCTATCAGGCAGATTATAGCGCTTTACGGCGCCTATATTCCAATTCCCTTTCTGCCGAATATTTTGAACGGATGCAAAGCTTCAACCAAGATTATATGAAGTCTCTTCAAGCTTATAATTATGACTCTTTTTCTGAAGATGGGAAAATCGACTATGTACTGTTTCGAAATTATTTAGAAAAGGAACTCGCTGAGTTAGATCTTGATCGTAAAGCATTTGTGGAAGTTGCTGGAGTATTGGCTTTTGCTCCGCCGTTGGAAGAATTTGTCAAAGGGAGAAGACGAGCGGTAAGACCAAATGCCCAAGACTTGGCAGCAAGTTGGAATCAAGTGGCCTTGAAAGTAGATCAACAATTGAAAGCCTTGTCTTCTCAATCAAAATATACTTCATGGCAGAAAGCTGATCTCGCAGCTCAGTCTGTGGAATCCTTGAATAAGGTGACTGCTGAAGCCTACAGTTACTACTACGATTTCGATCCGGAATTTACCTGGTGGATGCCAGCTTCCTGGAAAAAACTCGATGGAAGCATGAAAGCCTACGCCAAGACTTTGCGCGAGCATTATACTAATTCTGTGAAAGATGATGGCAGTGGAATCATTGGAAGACCGATAGGAAGAGAAGCGCTGGAGAAGCAATTGGCATTTGAGATGCTTGCTTATTCTCCGGAGGAACTGATCAAAGAAGCCGAGAAGCAATTCGCTTGGTGCGAGAAAGAAATGCTCAAGGCTTCCAATGAATTGGGTTTTGGGAATGACTGGAAGGCCGCTTTGGAGATGGTGAAGGAAACCTACTTTCCGGAAGGAGAATGGCCGGCAGAGGTGATTCGTTTGGCAGAGGAAGCTACCGATTATGTGGAGTCCAATGATTTGATTACCGTTCCAGCTTTGGCTAAAGAGACTTGGCGGACGATTATGATTTCCGCAGAGCGGCAGAAAGTGAGTCCGTTCTTTTTGGGTGGTGAAGTGATTCAGATCGCTTATCCGACTTCAGAAATGAGTTTCGAAGATAAGATGATGTCCATGAGAGGCAATAATCCCCATTTCTCTCGGGCGACGGTGCAGCATGAATTGATTCCCGGGCATCATTTGCAGCAGTTTATGAATCAACGCTACATGACTCACCGCAGGATCTTTCGCACGCCATTTTGGACGGAAGGATGGGCGTTGTATTGGGAGTTTGTACTTTGGGATAGAGACTTTCCGCGTGATGCAAAAGATAAGGTAGGAATGTTGTTTTGGAGAATGCACCGTTGTGCACGGATTATTTTCTCACTGAATTACCATTTGGGAAATATGACTCCACAGGAGTGCATCGATTTGTTGGTGGACAAAGTTGGTCATGAGCCGGCAAATGCCGAAGCAGAAGTTCGTCGCTCTTTTGAGGGGAGTTATGGGCCACTTTATCAGATCGCTTATATGATTGGTGCTTTGGAAATCTATGCCTTGCGTGATGAGATGGTGAATTCAGGTAAAATGGGAGAGAAGGAATTTCATGATTTGATCTTGGAACAAAACACCATGCCGATCGAAATCCTCCGAGCGAAAGTCACCGGAAATTCACTGAAGAAGGATCATCGAGCGAGTTGGAGATTTTTGGATTAAATTAATGGAGAAAATGTTCCCCCAGATTAGCACAGAAAAGGTCACAGATTCCCGCAGATTTGATTTTTGGCTTTTAACTCAGTGAAAATCGGAGGGAGACATTCAAAATGGATAGATCAAATTTGTAATCTGAACCAATAGAAACAAATGTTTTTTCTTAAGCTTCGGAGAAGAAATTTGAGTGTAGAGAATAGGCTAGAAATGATCACCGGAGCTTCAGAGAAGCGATTTGATAAGTATTGATAATTTCAAATTTGGGTTAGGCCGATTGAGGATCAAATCGCCCCGCTGGTGCTCTGGTCGATTCCGGATCACGTTTGTTACAATCAAAATGCGCATCTGGTGCTTCTATGATCTGTGGGAAAGTAGTTTTTGTAAGTAAAATGATTCTGATTAGTCTCAAGTTCATAAAAAAAGGAAGCCCAACCGGACTTCCTTTTTTGAATTAAAACCATAATCATTTTTCTTGGAAATAGTACTTACTATTTTTTTTTAGCGTGATGATGATCACTCCATTTTTACCTTTATCACCATATGTGTCAGTAGCTGATTTGTCTTTCAAAACACTGATGCTCTCTATGTCTTTTGGATTGATGTTTTTGAGTTTATCCCCATCATGGATTTGTCCATCAATAATATAGAGCGGTTGATTCCCGGCTTTATCTACCATTACCTTAATTTCGGGCCCGTCATGGGAGATGCCTGGAGCCACTTTATCTCGATCCCAAGTCATTACGTAGCCTTTGACAGTAGGATCTGTACCCACCTTGATATTGCTAGTAGCCAGTGGAGCGGAATTAAAATTCCCATAGCCAGTAGTTCCCGTAAGCCCTAGCGGGCCTTTTATCTCAAGCAGTTTTTGCTGTGGGCTGGTCAGCTCATTTTTTATGGCAACCAGCGTATTCAATTGCTTTTTCTTCAACAGGCTTTCCAATCTCAACACGTCATCCATTTGCTTGTTGACCAGGGTGGGGTCGATCTTCGACTCCTCCAGCATGGATTTCAATCTGGCAGTAGATGCATCCAAATCCCACTTCAAGGTGCTGAAGTCACTGGAATTGTCTGCATGAATTTTCTTAATTTTCGCAGCTTGGGCGTCGGTGAGGTCTAATTTTTCACGATTCTCCAAGACCCGATCTGCTGAGTACAGGTTTTTCTGAAAGATGTCCTGCCCAAAAGTCAAACTGGAACTGAGCAAGAATGCAATAAAGAGTAGCTGTTTCATAAGTAGTTGGTTTAGAATTCGGTTAATAAAGAGGAAGTGCTGGACTCCCAAGTATCGAGGTAGGTAGTTTCCTTGATTTTGAACTGTTGCTCATGGTTAGGGCCTTGCTCGAGTGTAATGATGATGACTTCTGCAGGAGCTTTGACTTCCGGTTCTTTTTCGAAGAATAGAAATCCTGCCAACATCAAACTTGCAGCAATCCCGACAGGAATTATCCAATTGATTTTTCTAGTCTTGGTTTCTGGGAAAGCCGGAACATCCAAGTTTTGGTCGGCCTTTCGCATGTCTTCAAAGAAGCTTTCGATGAGTTCGTTATTTTCCATGGTTCGCTTCAGCTTTTGATTTAAGGATCAATTCTTTTAATTTTTTCTTGCCTCTGGCATAGTGTGTTCGGGCGGTTCCGAGTTGGATTTGTAGCACTTCTGCACTTTGCTCGATGGTCATTTGATGGTAAAAAACCATCAGAATTACTTGCTGTTGCATGCTTGGAAGCAACTTGATGATCGCGTCGTAATCCGTATAATCCACTTGCTCTGGTAAATCAATTAGCTCTTTATTTTCATCTAAGGCAATCATTTTTCCAGCTTTGCGCAGCTCATCAATAGCAGTATATCGGATAATGGAAAACAACCAAGTTTTAGCTTTGGAAGCATCATTCAATTTGGCTTTCCCTTCCAGAATCTTCAAATAAGTCAATTGAAGAACATCCTTTGCCAGATCAGAATCAAAGCCACAACATTGCCTCGACCAGATAAAGGCCTCCCGATGATGGGAATGAAGGAGTTGTTCGAGTGACTTGCGATTCATTTACATGGGTAAGTCGGAGAAATGGCAAGATATAGGACAAGTCCAGAAAAAAAATCAGAAGGCTAAAATCAGAAGTCAAAAAAACTGACAACTCACAACCGACAACCGAGAACTCACAACCGACAACTGTCTCAATCCCTTTTTTTCATTTCTCTGAACTGGAAAAGATAGGCAAGCGTAAATTCAAGATTGGTCGAACTGATCTCAAAAACCCGATCCAGACTCTCAGGATTGGTGAAATCGTAGGCAAATCTAACCTCAGCTGCCAGCGTACTTTTTCCAAAAAGCTTGGAAATCCCTGCGCCAGCGGTCAGGCCGTACATCAATTTCTTTGGTTTGTTATCCACTCCTCCAAAGGGAGGAAGGATGCCTCCGTTGGCATTTTCAAATTCTCGACGGAGGTCTTTCACATTCAATAGATACCCGAAATGAGGGCCAACTTTAATCTGAAAGCGACCTGATTTTCCTAGGAAAAAGCTGGAGAGCAAGGGCATTTTCAAATAATTGAATTCTGTCTCATTGATTAAAATCGGTGCTGTCTCTCCATTTGGCTGGGCAAATCCAATGGAGATGTATTGGAAATTGACTTCAATTCCGGCATTTTTTGCATTGAAATGTTCGAATACCAGGGCAAAAGTTGGTCTTCCTATTCCTGGAACTGAGCTGGCTCTTGATCCAGGACTGGCCTGGTAACTGTAGGAAGAAGTCGTATATCCTCCCCGAATCCCCACACTTGTTTGGGCATAAGATGACCAAACAAAAAGAAAGAATAGAAGGGTTAGGCCAATTGCACGCATAGTCAAAAGTAAGGATTTTAAATGGCTACGATTACTTTACATTAATCGTAAATGTTCCAGATACAGGCAAGCCGTCTAATCCCAATCCACGGACTTCCACAGTCATTGGACCAGCATTTTCATTAGTATAGAATGAGACAGTTACATTCCCGGATTCGTCGGTTACCAAGTACGGATTCCAATACAAGGTTTGCCGTTGGTCTTTCAATTGACGATCTGCTTCTTGGGTATAATCCACTTGGAAGAAAGGACTGGTTGGCTGAAAGCCCTCGATCTGAAATTCTTTGATCCCAGAGATTTTATTTTGCCCTGATGGCGCCGCCAATGGGTCGAAGGTTTTCAGGTAAACTGCGATGACTCCATTTCGACCTTGATCTCCGAGCATGGAAACAGTCCGAGAGACAATTTCGATCCGATCGATATCAAATGGGTTAATGGTTCTGAGATTGTCAGAAGCTGAGACTCCTCCCGAACTAACCATAATGCTACCGTTTACCATCACGATTGGTTCCATGCTAGAGGAAACAGAAACTGCTCCTGAGCGGATTCGGATCTGCTGTCTCCCACTTGATCCTTCAATGGTTACTCGTATTCCCGGAACACTCCCCGCTAGTGAATTTACCAGATCGGAAGTATTTCCTGTTGCCAATAGTTTTTCTCCTTTGACGACATAGCTTGGCGTTCCATAGATTGCCTTTGGAGTTTTTGGACCTTGCTCCTCCACGGTGACAGAATCCAATTCAATCACTTCATCGGCTTTTTCTAGCACTCGGATAGGGGCGGAGACTGTTTTTACCTGAGGGAAATAGCCTGAGCTAGGAAGTAAGACTGGAGCGTTAAGTGGCTGGATCAATTCTACTTTTGCGGCTGGCCTTCCTTTTTTGTCTGCCGCTTGGATTGCGAGTTTCATCGGTCCATAGAAGTCCATATCCTGTAGCGCAAATCGACCATCTCGGTCAGATTCTAAATCGACCATCCCTTCGAAATCGTTGATAAATGCCACGACTTGACCAGTGATGGGTTTATCTTTTTCATCCAAGATTTCACCTTCCTGAATCAGATTTTTTTCAATTGGATAGGAGAATCTATCTAATCCCATTGTTGCAGGGATCGCTTCCAGAGTCAAAGATCTTTGAATGGAGTTGGATGGCTTGATCAGGACGATTTGAGTTTGATCCAGTATGGCGGTTGAAAGCGTAGCCTGTACAGGAAGTCCGCGTTCGTTTCGTGCTTGTAGGGTCAGTGTCACCAATTCTTTAGGGCCATAGGATAATTTATCCGCCAATACCTTCACTCGATTCGCGGCCATAGGCTCAGTTTGCTCTGACTCAAGCACTCGCTGATACGGATTCAGTATGCTTAGGGATTGAGTGAAATAGTGATTTGGGCCATAGTTTCGATTCCAATTCGTATAGGCACGTAGGTAGTATTTTTCCTGATTTAGGGAGTCGGGAAGTCTGAAGTCACCGACTACGATCCCATTCATGATTTTAAACTTCTTTTCAATCACAAAATCCCGATCTGCATTGATCAGCTCGACATGAAGGACCTTGCTGAGTTCATCTCTCAAATAGCTATTTCCGTAATTGAAGTAGGCCTTGAAGTAAAGTTGATCTCCTGCATAGTAATAAGGTTTATCCGTGTGGAGGTAGATTTTTTCTTGAAAGTTGGCGGCAGTCCGCTCTAAATTTTGAAGCTGGATAGCTTTCTCAGCATCGTAATCTAAAGGCAAGAGTGTGGAAATCCGCTTACGATCCATATCCCCGGAGAAGATCAAATCCTGAGGATTAAGAATCATTCCGTTATCCCGCACTCGAACAGTTCCCTTATTCACCTCAAGCCAAGATACTGGATAGGGCGCATCGACATAGGTGTTGACTTGGGAATAGCCCTTCTGATAATGAATTTCTATTCGACCTTTCATCGCAATCAGAAATTCGCCCGGCTTATCTGCTGGAGTGATGAGTTCAGGGTTTTTGTAGGGGATGACCGATTTGCCGATCTCATTTGCAAAAATATCCGTCCTCATATTCATGGATGCTGATCCACCTGGCTTGTCGCCATAGAGGAAAAATCCCTGTTGCTCCTGTTCTCCTTTGATCATCGCTCTGAACATATTCATCGGAGATTTTTGATAGACCAAAGATCGATTTTGATCCCATCCAGCCTTTTGAGTCTCAGAGTTGGGTTCCATTTCTATGAATCTCGCTGCACCAACGATTCGATAGTTCATGGGTGAATTATAAAATTCCTTCAAATCAAAGCTGATTTTATAGCCTAGGTAATTATTGACAATTTCGATGGGCTGATAAGCAGTTGCGAGAAAAACGTTTTTCTCTTCTCCCTCGGCAAAATCAACCACCCAAGGATTTTCGATACTGGAAAGTGCCGCTACTTCGTCGTTACCCAAGAATAGGTTTTGAAACTTGCGAAGATCGCGTTCCCAGCTTTTATCACGTGAGGCCTTGATCTCCACATCAGAGAGTTCGGTCATGATAGCTTTCATGCTTAGATTGAGGGTAGTGGTTCCTCCAGGATTCAAGGTGACTTTTTTGATTTCGGCAGTGTAGCCCAAAAAGGAAAATCCGATCTCGATGGATCCCGGTTCAAGTCCGGAAAGGGTGTATTTACCATCTAAATCCGTCACCGTAGCAATCGTGGTATTGTTGACAAAGATATTGCAATAGGGAAGTGTTTCGCCAGTTTCGGCATCTTTAACAACTCCGGTAATGGTTGCAGTTTGGGCAAAAGCAAAAATTAAGTTTGCTAAAAGCAGAATAGTAGAAAAGATGAGTTTTTTCATTTTGAATACATGGTTTTATTTCGGTTCACTATCGGCTGTGGATTAATTTTGTTGTGCATTAATGAGGAAAGAGCCATAAATGATCTCGCCCTTCTCGCTGATTCCCCGGATTTCTACCCACATCGGACCTCCGGACTCAGCGGATTTAAACTGGACTTTTTTCACCAATTCTGATTCAGCGGTAATCAGCTCGGGATTCCAATACAGGGTGGGGCTCAGCCCTCTCAGAAGTGGATTGGCTTTTTGCTCATTTTGAACTTCTTGAAATCCCTTAGGCGTTGAGTAGCCGGTGAGTTTATAGGAAGTAAAGTTATTTTGCATCGCCTCATTGGCAAGTTCTAATTCTCTGCCTGTTTTCATAAAAATGGAAATAATTCCATTCCTTCCACCATCTCCAAACACGGGTACGGTTCGTTTGATGACTTCTACTCGAGCGATGGCAAACACATTTATTCCATCAATCACTTGAGCGACTGTTCTCCCAGACCCTCCTCCGCCTAAAGTCGTTCCTGAGGGAAAATTAATAGGAACTCCATCAATCAAGACAAGAGGCTCGCCACCTCTAAATCGGACCGCAGGGGGAGTTCCTGTGACGCTCATGCCAGCGATTTGGCCTGATAGTAGGGCCAGAAACTGGGCAGTATTTCCATTCAATTGAAATTTGGCGGGATCTACCACATTGTCAGGATTCCCATAAATCATTGTGCCCCTTGGATCAGCTTTTTCTTCTTCTATCGTAAATTCCTCCATGAGTATTTCTCCTTCTTTCATGTTGGCTTGGATCTCTTCTACCGTCAGAGGCTTGACTTCGGATCGAACCAGTTCTGGAAACTCAAAACTCGGTATGGTGCCTATAATTGGATACCGCTCGATTTCAAGTGAAATATCTCGCAAAGGAAGACCATCTCTAGATTCTGCTCGAATAGCGATTTCAAATTCTTCCACAAAATTCAAACCTGGAATTCTAAAACTCCCCGCTTTATCAAGTTTGTATTTTTCTAAATCCGCTAAGGAATTGACTAGGGCTGTGATATTTCCATCTGGAACGGTGGAAGAGTTGGAAGTGACTTTACCCATTACGGCATAATTGATTTCCAAAGGAAATTTGAAATCTCCAAGACTTTTATCAGAACTGATCGGTTGGAAGGGGGAGATCCCGATCAAGTCTTGATTAGAATAGCTTGGCAGACCCTGATTGACGTCCAAGATACTGACTGTCAGATCAGCTGTCATAGGATTACTTTTTTGATCGGTCACCATGATATTCAAATTCACTTGCTCACCTGGCTCGTAATATTGTTTTTCAGTAAAAATAGAAACGCCAGCAGAGTTTTGCAAAGGTAGATTTGATCGCGGCAACAGACTAGGATCGTGCACCTGAATGGGAATAAAGGCACTATTTTGATCGCCATAATTAAGGCTCCAAGAAGTATATGCTCTCACAAAGTAATTTTTTTGATCAAGGTCCACCGGGAGTGTTATTGATCCAAATGCTTTTCCTTCATTGATAGCAAACACGTGGTGTAATTCCAAAAAACCCGTAGTGTCCATCACTTCTAAATGCAAAACCTTACTCAGCGAAGGTCTCAAAAGTGGTTCGGTATAGCGCATATTTGCTTTAAAAAATAGTTCTTCTCCTTTCAAGTAATGGCTTCGATCTGTCTGAAGCATTACTTTCTCCTGCATACTTTCTGGGGTCTTATTGAGATTGGAGAGTAAAATCAAGCGATCTCCAAATACATTTTCGGGAATTTTATACACTGAGTTAATGGTCTCGAAAAATCCTCCAAGCTTTACAGCGGCTGGATTGATTGGAGCTCCACTTAGCTTGATTTCTATTGATTCACCAGCATAGTCTATGCTACCCGAGCGACCGTTTGGAAGGTTTAATTCAATAGGCTTCTGAAAGGATAAAAAATAATCTCCCTTGGATGATGAAACAGTAATTGAAGGACTTGGGTCAGTCTCAAAAGATTCAATTTTTCCCTCCATAAGTAGCGAAAGATATTTCTGCGAGGAATTTTCAAAAATTTCCAGACGCTTTTTGTTTCGAGCCTCGTCGCTATTTTCTCCATCAGGCAGTGGCAATTCGAAGTAAACTTGGGTGGAGGCAGGACGCTGATTGGACTCCAAGATAAATGGTTCGAAATAACTGGTGATTAGATACCCCGTAGCATTATTGGTCACAAATAATGGCCCCGTGGAGGATACTTTATTCGTTTTGTTTTCAGTTTCTTCAAAGATTAACGACTCCCCTTCGCCAAAAATCTGAATTCCGTTTAATTTATAGTCTTTGCCAAATAAGACCTCATAGCATTGTTCTACCAATTTGCCACGTTTGCCTTTGGATAGCGCGACTTCGGAAGGAGAAAACCCGGTCTGCTGTACGATTTCTAACGAAAGGGTCGTCACCCCATTTGGACTTATCAAGATAGGGTCTGAATAATCATCCCAACCATAATTCTTCACGGCTAAATTCCATTTTCCGGGCGGTACACCAGCAATCAAGAATGAGCCGCTTGAGTCAGCATAAGTTTGGAATGTCGTATTTGGAATAAATATATGCGCGTTGGTGACCGGCAGTTTGGACTGCTGATCCATTACCTGGCCCATTATCCTTCCATTTTGGCTGTATCCAGCCACTGATATTAATATTAGCGCAAGGCTACAAAAGAGCTGTTGTATTTTCATAAGATATCTAAACTCTAAGTTTAATAAAAAAAGGCTCCAGATTGGAGCCTTTAGTTAGAATTTTTTAGAAAATTAAGATTTGGGTTTTTTGCCTGTTTTTGGTTCGTCCAAATCGTCTCTATCTTTTAGCTTCTTATCTTCAACGTTTTTATTGAGAAACTCATTGATCTTGTCGATGGAGAAAGAGGATGAAATCTCCCCAAAGGAATTGATTTCCATTTTGAAGCCTTTGAGTTCATCGTGTACTTTAGGATCTACTTCTTTCTTTTTTTTCTTGGCCATGACTTTTTATTTAATCGATTACAATTAAGGAAGCTAACGCAAATCTGATGCGTTTGGCTAATTCTTCTGTACCTAATATAGCAAATACCTCCATCAGATCAGGACCTACTCCGGAACCTGTGGTTGCCAAGCGAACCGCCTGCATTACTTTTCCAAGTTTAATCTCCTCGGAATTAGCGGCAGCTTCTAACTGACTTTTCGCAGCTGTTGAATCAAATGATCCAGTGAAGTTTTCCAATGATTGTGCATAAGCCGTAAGGACTTTTACCGCGTCTGGATTCCATTTCTTGGAAGCAATGTCGTCATCAAAATGCTCCAGTGGAAGTATGATAAATTTTCCTTGAGCCCAAAGTTCCGAAGGAAACGTAACGCGCTCCTTCAAGAGTTGAATAATCGTCTTTGCTTTTTCCGTTGATACTTGGAGTCCTGCTGCTGCTGCATCAGCAATAAGGAAGTCTGCCAAATCAGCAATGGACATGGCTCGGATGTACTGCTCATTGTACCATTTTGCCTTAGCAATGTCAAACTTGGTTCCTGACTTCCCAATTCGTTCGATCGAAAATGCTTCGATCAATTCTTCCATTGAGAAAATCTCTCGATCATCCCCGGGATTCCAGCCCAAGAAAGCCAAGAAATTCAGGAAAGCATCTGGTAAGTAACCTTGTTCTCGGAAACCAGCGGCAGTCTCTCCATTTTCTTGATTTTTCCAATCGATTGGAAAAACTGGGAACCCCAATTTATCTCCGTCCCGCTTGGAAAGCTTTCCATTTCCATCAGGCTTGAGCAAAAGTGGTAAGTGTGCAAATTCAGGCATGGTGTCTTCCCAGCCAAAAAACTTGTAGAGCAACACGTGAAGTGGAGCTGATGGAAGCCATTCTTCGCCACGAATCACATGAGTGATGCGCATCAAGTGATCGTCTACAATGTTTGCCAAGTGGTAAGTAGGCATTCCATCCGACTTCATCAGTACCTTATCATCTAAGGTGGAGGAATGGACCATCACCCAACCTCGGATCATATCGTGCAGACGTACCTCCTCTTTACGAGGGATTTTTACTCGGATGACATAAGGATCACCAGCGGCTAATCTTGCTGCTACATCCTCCTCTGTAAGTGTCAGCGAGTTCTTCATTTGGGTTCGCGTGATGCTGTTGTATTGTGGCAGCACCACTCGGGCTGCCGTCAGGCGTTCCCGCATGGCTTCTAGTTCGTCCGAAGTATCAAATGCATAGTAGGCATGACCTTTTTCTACTAGGTCCAGCGCATACTGCATGTACATAGATTTGCGCTCTGATTGACGATAGGGAGCAGAATCACCAGGGTTCCACGGGCTTTCATCAAAGGTGATATTGAGCCATTCCAATGAATCTTTGATGTATTCTTCCGCACCGGGCACGAATCTGTTTTGATCGGTATCTTCAATTCGCAGGAGGAATTTTCCACCCATTTTTTTGGCAAAGAGGTAATTGTACAGGGCGGTTCGTACCCCGCCAATATGCAAAGGTCCTGTAGGTGATGGAGCAAAACGTAATCGAACTTCTCTGGTCATGTGGCGTAATTGGCAAATTCCGGGAACCCGGTCTAGTTGAGGTCTACAAGGCACAAAGATAAGGAAATGTAAGGACTCTGCCTTGTCATTTTGACCCAAGGGGGGAAATCCCAGCGTGTCCTTCAACACTGATATTTATTGTTTGATGAAGAAATCTATCAGAGTGAAAATGAATTAGATTTCAACTCAAGGCTACTTTTTGAGAGGATTTAAACATAATTAGCGAGGATATCAGCTGATTAGAAGAAAAAACTGCGATTCAAGGTTATCTTTGTGCCTTACAAGCGACTAAGTCATTCTCAAAATTGTGAGAATGCAAAAAATACCCAAACATGCGATTTGAAAATCTAGAATTAATAGAGCCTATTTTGAAGGCTTTAAAAGAAGAGAATTATACTACCCCAACGTCAATACAAGAAAAAGCAATTCCGCTCATCCTCCAGGGCCATGATGTCTTAGGAAGTGCCCAAACCGGAACAGGCAAGACTGCGGCTTTTTCAATTCCAATCCTACAGCGACTGTATCTCGATCGGGATCGAAATCCAAATGCTCGGAAAATCAGTACCCTCATCGTGACCCCCACCCGCGAACTTGCCATCCAAATAGGCGAAAGTTTATCCATCTATGGCAAATACACAGGATTGCGGAATACCGTAATCTTCGGAGGAGTCACTCAAGGAAAACAAACCGACGCACTTCGGAATGGAGTGGACCTTTTGGTGGCTACACCGGGAAGGCTTTTAGATTTGATGAACCAAGGATTTATCAGTCTGAAGAACATCGAGTACTTTGTCCTAGATGAAGCTGATCGTATGCTGGACATGGGATTTATTAATGATATCAAAAAGATCATTGCGAAACTGCCAGAAAGAAGGCAGTCGCTATTTTTCTCGGCAACAATGCCAGATAACATTGTGGAGCTTTCTCGAAAAATCCTTCATAATCCACAAAAAGTCGAAGTAAGTCCTGTCTCTTCGACCGCAGAAACTATTAATCAGTTTCTATACTACACGAATAAGGGGTCGAAAAAAGATTTATTGCTTCACATTCTTGAAGATCAGAAAATGGATCAGGTGCTCTTGTTTGCCAAAACCAAGCACGGTGCGGATCGGATTGATCGATCATTGAGTGATGCGAAGATTAAATCTGCGGCTATTCATGGAGGCAAAAGCCAAAATCAACGACAAAAAGCCTTGCAGCAATTTAAGGATGGGCAAGTGCGTGTACTGGTTGCGACAGATATTGCGGCACGAGGAATTGATATTGATAATTTACGGTATGTGATCAATTATGACATTCCAAATATTTCTGAAACGTACGTGCACCGAATTGGCAGATCTGGACGAGCAGGAGGGGAGGGTATTTCGATTTCCATCTCTGAGCCGGAGGATAACGAATTTGTCAAAGACATCGAAAAGTTGATCAATCAGCGAATCGAGGTGATTCGTGACAATCCTTTTCCCCAAACCGAGAGTCCGATGAACGCAAAGGAAAAGAAGGAATTCGAAAAGGAGAAAATGAAAAAGAAGCAGGAATTCTTTGCTGCTAGAAATAAAAACAGATCAGGTCAGCAAGGCAGAGATGGTCGAAACGATCGAAAGGGTAGGAACTAAGCGGTTTGAATCCCTTAAGTTTATCTAATTGAGATGAAGAAAGGAGTCCGTCTGAGGCTCCTTTTTTTTTGAAATGTAATGCGGTTCTGCTAGGCTTTTTTTTAAAGGAGAAGTCAATATTCTAAATTCATCGAAGGAACTTAAATCTTCTTCCCCAACCATCTTGATAGAAAAAAGGCTGTCAAGCAAATGCTAGTTGCCACTCCAAAAACTAAGGTAGACCAAAATATAGAGCCTGGCTCAGGTCGTTATTTCCAAAAGGCGAAGTTGAATTGAATGCTCCAATCACTGATTTACCTTGATAAGCGAGGTAAGTCATTCCTGTTAAAATGGCGACACAGAAGGCTAGAAAAAGCTGTAAAAATCTAAGCGTGATCTTGTCTAGCGCTAGTCCTGGATCTAGTAAGGAATTAGATGTCATCATTAATAGTAGAATTTATCTTTCTAAAATAAGGATTAAAAACAAAAAAAGGAACCCATTACTGAGTTCCTTTTTGATTTCAATCGTGTGAAATCTTACTTTCTCACTCTGATTTTTTCCTTGATACGTGCAGCTTTACCCTGACGTCCTCTTAGGTAGAACAGACGTGCTCTTCTCACTTTACCTTGTCTCAATAGATCGATCTGCTCGATCGCTGGAGAGATGATAGGAAAGATACGCTCTACACCGATTCCGTTAGAAATCTTACGAACAGTGAATGTCTCACCGTTAGAGTTTGGGTTTCTACGCTGGATCACAGTTCCTTGGAACTGCTGGATACGCTCCTTGTTACCTTCTTTGATTCGTACGTGTACGTTGATGGTATCTCCGGCTTTGAAAACAGGAAATTTACCTCTTGCCTCGCTGTATTCCGCTTCTACTATTTTTATTAGATCGCTCATAGCTTTGTGTTTTTATGCTTTCGCTTTTGCCAACGCGTGGCTTGTTTAAGTATTCTTGTTTGACTTTAAATCGCTTTTCCCACTTTCGTCTTTGCTGAGCAAATCAGGTCTTCTTTCTTGGGTTCGGCGAACCGATGCTTCAAATCTCCACTCATTTATCTTGGCTTCATGTCCTGAAAGTAGTACATCCGGTACTTTCATCCCATCGTATGCTGCGGGACGGGTATAAACCGGTGGTGCTAAAAGGCCATCTTGGAAGGAATCTGTCAATGCTGAGGTCTCATCATTTAATACGCCCGGGATCAATCGGATAATTGCATCTGCTACTACTGCAGCGGCAAGTTCTCCTCCCGAAAGTACAAAGTCACCAATACTGATCTCTTTGGTGATGAATAACTCTCTCACCCGCTCATCTACGCCCTTATAGTGACCACAAAGGATCAAGAGGTTTTGATGAAGGGAAAGTGCATTGGCCATGGGTTGGTCAAAAGTCTTTCCGTCGGGCGTCATATAAATGATTTCATCATACGTTCGCGTTTTCTTCAAGGCTTCAATGCAGCGGGCGATAGGCTCGATTTGCATGACCATTCCGGCTCCTCCACCAAAAGCATAATCATCGACTTGCTTTTGTTTGCCCGTTGCATAATCGCGGAGGTTGTGAACTTTGACGCTGGCTAGTCCTTTATCTTCTGCTCTTTTCAGAATAGAATGGGAAAAAGGCCCTGACAGCAAGTCCGGCACTACCGTGATGATATCAATGTGCATGGATTAATCTTCCAGATAAATTTCAAGTAAACCTTCGGGTAGCTGGCAGTAAACTTTTTTAGCTGCCTTATCCACTTTAGAAATAATGCCATCCTGAATAGGGATCAGCACTTCTTTGCCTTGGTGAGTCACTCCGAGGAGATTCTGAGTATCCAAATCATAAATGATCTGAATGGGTCCAATCAATCCTTTGGTCTCGTCAAAGACCTCAAAACCGATCAATTCGTGGAAATAGTATTGTCCTTCTTCTAGCGGTGTAAGTTCCGAGGCTGGAAGATAAACTTCCGTGCCTACTAGTTCCTCAACCGCATCGATGGAGTCAAGCTCCTCAAATTTTGCTAAGGCCTTATTTCCAGGCTGGAGTACAAAGTGCTCCAAGAAATAGGGTACCAGTCGATTTTTTTGTGCTAGAAATACGTGCTTGAGATCTTCATAATCCTCTGGATAATCAACGTCCAGCACAATATTTACTTCTCCACGAAGTCCATGAACTTTAGACACGTAGCCTATTTGAAAGCACTGATCTTTGTTCATGGGGAATATTTGCTAATTATGCTTTTGTTTTGTCTTCGCCATCAGCAGGAGCTTCAGGAGTAGTTTCTTCAGCAGCAGGAGTTTCTTCAGCTTTAGCCTCAGCTACAGGAGCAGCTTCTTCTACAGCAGGAGTTTCAGCTACTACGGCTTCAACAGCAGCAACAGTTTCCTCAACGGCAGGAGTTTCAGCTACTACCGCCTCAACGGTAGGAGTCTCTTCTACAACAGCAACAGTTTCTTCAACAACAGCTTCTGCTTCAGGAGTTTCTTTTACCACAGGAGCAGGATTATTTGCAGCTTCAGCAGCAGCTAGGAGCGCTTTTTGCTCATCTTCTTTTGCCTTAAATGCATCCACACGAGCCTGATTTTTAGCGGATTCAGCGTTCAATGCAATCTGACGAGCATCTGCTTTTGCCTTACTAATGGTATCTGACTTACCAGCGATCTTTGTGTCTTTTTCGTTCAACCATGCTTCGAATTTAGCATCTGCTACTTCTTGCGTGATTGCACCTTTCAATACACCAATTTGAAGGTGTTTCTTCAGCATGATACCTCTGTAAGAAAGCATTGCTTTCACAGTATCTGTTGGCTGAGCTCCATTTAACAACCATTTAAGAGCGCGCTCATTGTTGATGTTAATAGAAGCAGGATTCGTGTTTGGGTTGTAAGACCCGATTTTTTCGATGAAGCGTCCATCACGTGGAGCTCTTGCATCAGCTACAACCACGTCGTAGATAGCTAATTTTCTTCTACCTCTTCGTGCTAATCTGATTTTTACTGACATAAATTTATAATGTATTTAGTGAGTGGATGGAACCCGTCCATCCTAATTTTGGAGTGCAAAGATAGGGTAATTCATTGGAAAGCCATAAGTTGCTTGCAAATATTTGTTAGAAAGTAAGCTTTTATTTTATCTTGCTCCCTGATTCACAGATTAAGGATCGATCTGCTCATTCTGGCCCCGTAGTTCAATGGATATCTACCTGGCGGTAGACAGGGAACAAGCGTTTCCTAAACGCTAGATCTAGGTTCCCTGCCTGCCGGTAGGCAGGGATTCATAGTAAGGTCACAAATGAATATGATATGTTTATTGTGTACGCTTTGAAAAGTGAAAAGGACGGCAGGATATACGTGGGATTTACTCAGGATCTCTCTAGGAGGCTAAAAGAGCATAATTCTGGAAAGACGAGGTCAACAAAGGGATGGCTTCCATGGAATGTAATTTACACTGAAGAAGCTGATAGTCGAGAAAAAGCTAGAGCAAGAGAAATTTACCTAAAATCAGGAATAGGAAAAGAATTTTTGAAATCTTTGTAGAAAAATGGCCCCGTAGTTCAATGGATAGAACAAGCGTTTCCTAAACGCTAGATCTAGGTTCCCTGCCTGCCGGCAGGCAGGGATTCATAGCAAGGTCACAAATGAATATGATATGTTTATTGTGTACGCTTTGAAAAGTGAAAAGGACGGCAGGATATACGTGGGGTTTACTCAGGATCTCTCTAGGAGGCTAAAAGAGCATAATTCTGGAAAGACGAGGTCAACAAAGGGATGGCTTCCTTGGAATGTAATCTACACCGAAGAAGTTGATAGTCGAGAAAAAGCTAGAGCGAGAGAAATTTACCTAAAATCAGGAATAGGAAAAGAATTTTTGAAATCTTTGTAGAAAAATGGCCCCGTAGTTCAATGGATAGAACAAGCGTTTCCTAAACGCTAGATCTAGGTTCGATTCCTAGCGGGGCTACTTTTTATGAAAGCTTGAGAAGCTTTACTCCAAAATCAATGCTGTCAACGATGTCCAATTTTTTTTTCAGCACTTAAAACCTTTTTTGGAAAGGAAGCATTCCAAAGTCAACTCCTCAATGTTTTATTGGGCGATATGATGGAACATTTGCGATTTTAGAATGATGGGAGAATATGAGTTCCAACAAGAAATGAATTTCAGGTCCTAAGTTATTTTAATGCTAGATCAGGTTTACCTTAAATAAGTGATCCCTAATCGAAAATTAATAGCCCAATTTTCAATACATTAAAGGACCCAAAAGAAACCTTCTTATATGTCTGATCGAAAAAGGCTAACATTAAAAGATATCGCCAGAGAACTCGGTATATCAGTCTCAACAGCTTCTAGGGCATTAAATTCTTACCCAGGGATTTCGGGTGATACGATCAAAATGGTCAAGGAATTTGCCGAAAAGCATAATTATGTGCCCAATACCATGGCGGTTAATTTCCGGAAAAACAAGACCATGACCATTGGGATGGTCGTTCCGGAATTGGTGCATTATTTTTTCTCCTCCGTGATTTCAGGAGCGATCAAAGAAGCAAAGAAGCATAATTACAGTATTCTGGTCAGTCAGACAGATGAATTGGTCAAAAACGAAATTATGGACTGTCGAACGATGCTTTCCAGTAGCGTTGATGGGCTTTTGATTTCCATTTCTAACGAAACAGAAGCCATAGATCATATTTTCGAATTTATTGAGGAGGGCCGACCTGTAGTTCAGTTCGATAAAGTCAGTGATCTACTCGCCTCGCCAAAAGTAATTGTAGACGATTTTCAAGGCGCTTACGAAGCTGTAGCTCATTTAATAGGGCAAGGCTACCAAAGAATCGCCCATATCAACGGATTACCTCATGTCAAAAATTCAGCTGAACGTCTGCGCGGTTATAAAAAAGCACTTGCAGATCATGGGATTAGTGCTGAGTCTGATTGGGTAGTCCATTGTAAAGAGATTTCAGAGCAGGAGGGTTTTGACTATGCAAAGGAATTATGTAGTCTACCAAATCCCCCTGATGCAGTTTTCTGTATTACAGACTTGGTTGCAATGGGAGCAATGAGATTTTTCAAACAGGAGAAAATCCACGTGCCGAGTCAAATGGGCTTGGTGGGATTCAGCAATTGGGATATGTCCAAATATGCCTCACCAAGTCTAAGTTCGGTGGATCAACATGCCTACCAAATCGGAGAGAAAGCAGTGGAATTACTTATCGCTTCCATAAAATCCAATGAAGTTGGAAAAGAGGAAATTCATGAAATTAAAACCAGCTTGGTTTTCAGAGAATCTTCAGCTAAGCGACAGGGGCTATTTTAATTTGGAATTACTTCCAAGATATAAAATTCATAAGGTGGTATGATCAAGTACTCATTATCCGGTCCTACCCTAAATTTATTTCCAGTCCAATGATCAAGCAATTCATCCGGACTTTTACCCAGTTCCTTGAATGCATACCAAGTAAGGAAAGCAGTTTCACCTCCGAAATTGAAAATACAATACACCTTTTGATTTCCATAGGATCTCACAAAGCCTGCAACATGGATATTATGTGGAGCAAGCCAAGTAAGGTTTTTTTGGTCACGAAAGACTGGTAATAGCTTTCGAATTTGAATCAATTTTTTAGTCCCAGCAAATATTTTCGCCTCGATAGTATTGGCTTTTGTGGCCTTAGCATTCTTTTTCCAATCGATGATCGGGCGATGCATCCATCGGTTATCGTAGCTTTTCCCTGGATCATTTTGGTAGCTGTAGTCATTGGTATACCCTAATTCATCTCCATAATAAAGCATTGGCATCCCACCTAAGAAGAAGGAATGCGCTTGCATCAGGAGGATTTTTTGAATCGAGTTATCGATCTCCAGTTGGACAGCATTTTCAATTGCTTTTTCTAACCCACAAAGCGAAGCTAAAGAACCTGAAATTCTGGCATCACCAGTTTTAGGATTTGAAGAAAACAAGGCTCCCTTAGCAGGGCTTCCAGGATAGGTACCAGTATAATAGTCCTTCAAAAATTGGCGATGCAAATAGGGATCCCTACCTACTTGAGCAATTTTCTCATCTTCATAGCCGAGCCCAATATCATCATGACACCGGGAGTAAGTAATCCAAGAAGTTCCTAAAGGCTTTTGGAGGATATCGTGCTGGGCGGCAAGCATCACTCGAGTATCTCCAGTGGCCAGCATGTCCCATTGAAGTGCCATCTGAGTGGCATTATAGGCGAAATCACATTCCTTTGCCGAATAGTCCCCAGTTCCAAAATACTTGATGATTTCTTTTGGAGCCACGATCGCTTCTCCTAGTAGAGCCATTCCCGGAGCTGATACTTGGACACATTGCTTGATTAATCTTAGCAACTGATGCGCTTGAGGGAGATTCTGGGAGGTGGTCCCATTTTGCTTCCAGATAAAAGCGGGTGCGTCTATTCGCAGTAAGTCTACTCCTAGATTGGCATAGAAAAGAATGTTTTCCACCATCGCTACAAAAACTGCCGGATTCATGAAGTTCAGATCCCATTGGTAGTGATGAAAAACGGTCATCACCCATTTATCACATTCAGGCACATAGGTGAAATTCCCCGGGGAGGTCTCCGGAAAGATCTCTGGCATACTGGTATCAAACTCATTAGGTATCCACCGATTGTCATACATGTAGTAAAAATCCTGAAATTCCGGATCGCCGGCTTTTGCTTTTTGTGCCCATTCGTGACGATGGGAGGTATGATTCAAAACAATATCAAGCATCAAATGCATCTCTTGATCTTGCATTGCTTTTCGTAGCTTTTTCAAGTCACTCAAATCGCCAAATTTCGAATCTACTTTTTGGAAATTAGACACTGCGTAGCCTCCGTCACTTTCTCCTGCGGGGCTTTCAAAAATCGGCATAAGGTGAAGAAAGTTTACTCCCAGCTCGCTGAGGTAAGGAAGCTTTGCGGGAAGTTTTTTAAGATCTCCGCAGAAGCGATCTACATAGAGACTCATCCCCACAAGTTCATTGCTTAGAAACCAATTGGATTTCTTTGACTGATCTTGTGCTTTAAATTCTGGGGCTCTTTCCTGATCAAATTTGATCAAGGTTCGGATTAATTTTCCAAAAGTTTCTTCGGCTTTTGGATGATGCTGATAGATGCTTTGATACAGTGTAACCAAAGAATCAAGCCCTTCATTAATTCTGAAATTAAGTGCCTTGTCCTTTCCTTTAGGCTCAAAACCATTTTCCTTAGGAAGGACATTCACCAATAATTCGTGAATTTGTTGTTGAAGCGGTTGATTGGTATGAATTGAGCTCAAGGGTATTTTAATTTAAATCTGAAAGCGGATTAATGCCCTCCTCCCGCTGGGATGGCAGTGATGTCGGAATGGACTTCTTTGATTCTTAGTGTTGCCAATGCGGCTAGTAATAACAATACTCCTGCAAAGACAATGGCCAATCTGGGATCGTTATTGAGAAAGGTTTTGGAGATATAGCCAAAACTTAAGGTTTGGAAGATCATTGGAATCACGATCATCATATTGATCACTCCCATGTAAACGCCATAACGTTCTTTGGGAATTTCATTCACTACAAGTAAATAAGGTACTCCCATCATACTCGCCCAGGCAATCCCGAAACCGGTCATTGGAGCGAAGAGAAGGTATTTATTTTCTATAAAAGGGAAAATCAAAAGTGCCACTCCAGCCATAATCAAGCAGACAAAGTGTACTTTTTTAGGACCAAAGTTAGTGGCCAAACGAGCCAAGAAGAAGGCGGAGAGAAAGGTGACGATATTGTACCAACCATTAACCAATCCTGTCCAGCCCACAGCCTCTTCATAAAGCGCTTTGTTATCTAAAGGAGTGGTATTGTAAACGGATTGTGCAATGCTTTTAGCGGCATTTTGCCAATAGCAAAACAGCGCATACCATTGAAACAGGTACACCAAAGCTAGCTTCCACATCACATTCGGCATCTGCGTGATGGCTTCGATGATTTCTAGGTTTTGGGCAAAAAGTATTTTGGTAGTCGGGTTGTTTTCTGCCCAATGAATCGTTTTTCGGATGATTTTACGATCAAAAATTGAAGGAATCAACAAGATCAACAGGATCAAATAAGCAAAAAGCGTAGTCAGAATCGAAAGAAAAAACTGAATTGCCGGATGTGGCATTCCTTTGTTTCGCTCTTTCAAAGCTGCCATTTCTTCAGTAGAAGGCGGGTATTCTGGAGTCTTGGACATGCTCCAAATCACTGATCCAATCGAGCAGACTGTGCCTAAAAAGAAGGAAGCATAGACCCAATAGGGAAGTGAGCCAGCGATGCCTGGGATATACTTTTGAAAGACGAATAAGGAAAGATTGGCTAGCGTAATGCCCAAACCTGTGAAGAAACTTTGTGTCAAAAAGCCTTTGGAATATTGCTCTTCAGGTAGAACGTCAGCAATCAGCGCTCTGTAAGGCTCCATCGCGGTATTATTAGCTGCATCTAGCACCCAAAGTAATCCGGCTGCCATCCAAAGCGAACTACTGAATGGATATAAGAAAAGGCAGATGCTGCAGAAAAGTGCTCCGATAAAAAAGTAAGGTTTTCTTCTCCCAAAACGCTCACTCCATGTGCTGTCACTCAAAGCACCAATGATAGGCTGAATCAACAAGCCTGTCATCGGACCAGCCAAATTCAGCAGTGGGATTTGGTCCGGTGCCGCACCCAACATGTCATAGATTGGGTTGACAGCACTTTGTTGTAAGCCAAAGCTGTATTGAATTCCAAAAAAACCAACGTTCATGTTGATGATTTGGGAAAAGGAGAGTTTAGGTTTATCCATCTTGGGCTATTGTCTTGGATGAAAAGATCAGTTCTAAAATGAGGTAAAGTCATTTTAGAAACTCTTTTCCAGCTCCAAAATACAAAGTTAAACTAGCTTTCAAAGGGCATTTAAATGCTTAAAAAGACATTTATTTATGGAAATCGTTTGAAATTGAGGATGTGGCAAAATTTTCTTCATAGAATTTAGGGTAAAGCTTACCAGCTTATATCCTAATTTCTATTGATGAAGCCAGTTCAAGTTCTTAAAAATTGAAAATGTTCTTGGGAGAATTATTTTCTTATTTCATGGCTGTTCTAATCTCCTGCAGAAACAATTGGACTTTCACTTTTGGGTCGCCTTCGCCCAATGTTTCTAGTGGAATGTATCCACGATAGCTGGATTTCTGAATTATCGACATCAGTTTGTTCAGGTCAGTCTTTTGCTCCACGCCATTCACATACAGATTCTCTTTTAATTGCCAACTGACCGCATATGGAATTGCCTTTTCTATTTCCTGATAGGCATCGGTACGAAAGCTGCCAATATCCAGAATCAGTCCAAACCAATCTGAGTTGACACGATGGATGATTTCAATGGTCTCTTCGGCTGTTTTAAGAAAATCATGGTGGTTTTGTATTCCAACAACAACCCCATGAGCTTTCCCAAATTCGACACATTCTTTTAGGCTAGCGACCATATAATCGACCACTTCTTTGCGGGGTATATGTTTAACATCTGCTGTTCCGGAGAACACCCGAATAACAGGAACTCCGAGCTTTTCGGCAGCTACAATCCAATTTTTCACCAACTCAATACTCGCTTCCCGCTTGGCCGGATCTCGATCAGTAAAATCGTTACGAACACCTGTTCCGCTAATTTCTAGCCCAAGCAAAAAAGCTTTTTGTTTGATGTGGTATAAATATTCATCTGAAGGAACTTCAGGATAACCTGGAAAATAGTAGGCGGTAATATCGACTGCATCAAATTGATTGGCAGCACAATACTCCAACAGCTCATCCAGATTCATATCGCCTTTCATCAGCGGACCATTAAATGAATAGGCATTCAGGCTGGTCTTTAATTTCGATGGAAGTTCTTGCTGCGATTTTCCCGTCAAAGGGAAAGTTATTACTAAAAGAAGAAGGACGATAATTGTCCAAAGTTGATTTGTATGATTCCGGCTCATATTCTAGAGGTCTTTAAATAAATTAAATTCAGTAGGATTACTCCATTTTGTGGGTGCCAGAAGTTAGAATCCACATTGATATGGCAAACTTCCCTTTGTTCTCGTCTTTACCAAAAACACATCTCCGCTCAATGGAAATTTTTTTAGCTGGACTTCACTTAGATTTTCCTGTGCGGTAGTGATCAAAAGTGTGTCTAGATTTTCTCCACCAAAAGCGCAAGACGTAATGTGAGGAACAGGCAATTCAACTTTCTCGATTAATTCACCTGTCGTCGGATTCCAGCGATAAACTCCAGATCCACCATAATGTGCTACCCAAAGCATGCCTTCTTGGTCTATGCACATCCCATCCGGGAATCCAAGTTCTTCTGGAATTTCGATCGCAATTCGATCAAATTCAATTTTGCCTGATTCTAGTTCGAAGTGATAAGCTATGATCTGTCGGGTAGGCGTATCGATAAAATAAAACGTTCGATTGTCTTCCGTCCAAGCCATTCCATTGGAAATGGTCAATTGATCTAGCTGCATCTCTGGCTTCAAATCTTTCCCGACTTTATATAGAGCCCCAGATCCCTGAGTGAATTTTGTACTTAACGTCCCTATCCAAAGTCGCCCTTTTGCGTCGCCCTTCCCATCGTTGAAGCGGTTGAGCGGAAGATTAGATTCTACTTCAGTTAGCCAAGTAAGCACTTCGGTTTCCAAATTATAGGAGGCGATTTTTCGATCCAGCGCTAAGATTAACTGGTTTTCCCTTCCTTCCAAAACCAAGGTAAGTCGATGCGGAAATGATTTTTCACTTGTTTTTCCAGTGGAGAGTTGATGCTCGAACAACCTGCCATTTTCAATATCCACCCAGAAAAAACTTTGGCGTGTTGCATGCCAATAGGGACTTTCTCCCAAATAACACTGTGCAGGAATGGTAGTAAAGTTGTAGCTGTTCAAGGTTCTTGTTTTGAAAGGGTGGAATTAAATTATGATTAAACCCTTCGAGGTTTTGTAAACCTAAAAGGTTATCCGGAACGTCGTAAATCATATATCTGAAATCGTAAATCAATTACGCCAATATTGAGCTATTTTCTTCTTTAAGAATCCAACGCTTCTTGCCAATTGATCCATTCCATCCACGCCATCTTCTATGCTGATCCAATTATCAAATCCCACTCGCTTGAGTTCGGTGAAAATCGCATCATAGTCATTCATTCCCTGTCCGATTTCTCCATGGCTCAATCGCTTTGCATAGCCTACTGCTCCTCCTTCTTCTTTTCTCAAATCTTCTATCGTCCCATACTTCAAAAAGCGGTCACTTGCATGCATGGTGACCACTCGCTCGGAAACATCATACAATAAATCCAGAGGATCTTCTCCTGCCAAAAACGCGTTACTGGGGTCGTAATTGACTCCGAAATTTGGATGATGAATGCTTTTGACCAATTTGGTGAAAACGGCTCTCTTTTGAGCAAACTCAGGATATTCCCAAAAATCATCCTTGTAATGATTTTCAATGACCAAAGTGATTCCCAGAGATTTTGCATAGGGGAGACAGGATTCAATACAGTCTTTTGCTAGTTTAATCCCTTCTTCGATTGATAATTCAGGACGATATTGACCAGATAAAACCCGGCAATATTTCCCACCCAACTCATCTGTCATTTCGATCCAGCGCTTTTGCTTTTGGATTTCTTTGTCCCGGAAAGCTTTATCTCGATGCGTGAAATCTGGAGAGCAGCACATCATGGGGATCACCATTCCTTTGTCCTCCACCATTCGTCTGAACACAGGCCAGTTTTTTTGATCTTCCATTTCAAGGAAACCTGCATACCATTCCAATCCGTCAATTTCCAGCGGAGCGGCCAAGTTGATCCATTCAGAGACCTTCATAGTTCCGTCCTTGCAGAGTGCTTGCATAAATGCTTTTGGGAAAGCGGCTATTTTTGGCATTTTAATTAAATGTTAGGTTTACTTGTGAGGAATAGTGTTCGAGTTTTTTGGGATGTTTCGACCTATGAGTGGGAATTGCTCCAGATCTACCACTTGACCCGTGATTGGTCCTGCCTCATCTGAAAGCCAATAAATGCAGGCAGCGGCGATTTCCTCCGGCCAAATAATCCTCCCTGCAGGAGCAAACATGTCTGGCAAATCTTTATACCAATCGTCAGAAAGACCATGCAGTTTTTTCCGCTCGATTTCCTTTTCCGTCAGCACCCATCCTGGATTGATTTGATTGACTCGCACGCCATTTTCTCGGAAAAGAGAATCACCCAGATTCCGAGTCATCGTCATCAGCGCCCCCTTTGAAATGCTGTAGGCTAGCAAATTATGCTCGCCACTCCAGGCATTAATGGAGCCAATATTTAACACTGCTCCATGGTTTTCGATCAAATGGGGGAGCGCTGCTTGGATCAAAAACAGCGGCGCATAGGTGTTGACCTCCAAAAGCTGAGTTAGAAAGGCTTTATTTGTCGTGTGAATATCTGAAGCAGCTACTATGGCGGCATTGTTCACGACGGTGTCAAGCCTTCCCCAGCTTTTTATAGCTAAGTCAACCAATCGTTGCGCAGACCCTTCATTGGAGAGGTCTTCGATGTGTAATCTTGCCTTTTCAGAACCCAATTCGGCAACTAACTGCATACCCAAATCTTCCTCCAATCCGTGGATGATCACTTTTGCACCTTCTGAAACCACTTTTTTTGCAATGGCTTTGCCGATACCCATCGTGCTTCCTGTGACGATAATGACTTTGTCTTTCAATCTCATATTAGACTGGTTTTAATATGCTTTTCACCACTTCTCCACTATGCATTTTTTCAAAAGCTTCATGCCATTCCGTAATCGGCCAAACGCCTCCGATAATGGGTTTTACGTCCAATGCACCGCTTGCAAGCAGCGCGATCACTCTCTCCCATATCGGCCAATTATGGCTAAAGCTTCCCTGAAGTCTCACATTCTTTTGGATAATCGGATCCAAAGAAAAATTGCAGGGTTTTGGTCCCCAGCCAACTTTAGTGATTTGTCCATTCGGGCGGACCAACTGCATGGCGATTTGTAAAGTCTCACTTACGCCAGCTGCATCGACAACCAAGTCCGCACCCATGCCATCTCTTTTTCTTGCCCAGTTCTCCGCGCTACCAATAATGGTGTCGCAGCCATATTTTTTTGCAATTTCTAATCGGCCTCTATCCACCTCAAGTCCGATAATTACCACTTCTGCTCCGCAAAGTTTGGCAACCGCAGCACAAAGAATTCCGATTGTTCCCGGACCAATCACGATCACACGGTCGCCTGGTTTGACAGAAGAGTTTCCAACCACAGCATTGTAAGCAACACAACATGGCTCGGTGAGGCAGGCTTCTTCAAAGGAAAGATTTTCAGGGACCATGTGGAGGCATCGAGCGGGGACTCTCACAAATCGGGTCATGGCTCCATTGACTCCGTAGCCAAATCCTTTACGTGTTGGATCAAGATTATAGAGCCCAACCTTGCTCATGGGGTTCTGACTGTCTATCACCGCGGCAGTTTCGCTGACCACTCGATCCCCGACTTTCCATCCGGTTACTTTCGAACCAAGAGAAACTATTTTACCTCCAAACTCATGTCCTAGCACGACAGGGTAATTTACCTGCCAGCTGTGGTCTGAAGTCCATTGATGAAGGTCGCTTCCGCAAACTCCAACATTTTCAACTTCCAGTAGAATGTCGTCCTCACCGATTTCCGGGATAGGGATCTCTCTGATTTCAACAGAATGTTTTTTTTCAGCGAAGTTGACTACGGCTACAGATTTAGTGCTGGACATGGCTTAGGATTTTTTGGGTGAAAGAGTTTTTTGACCATGGATGGCTTCGCAAATCATCCGCAGTGATGCTTCAAGATCACCACTGGCAGTTTTGAATGAATCGGCATCGATGGTTAAAGGAGCTCCAAGGACAACCAATGGTGCTCCATATTGAGGACATTTTATCGCTTGTTCTAAAGATAGACCGCCAACTGCCTGCACAGGAACATTTACAGCAGCTACGACTTCCCGAAGCTGATCAAGCGGACTTGGCATTCTGTGGCCAGCCGCTGCAATTCCTCTTCGTTCATCGTAACCAATATGATGGATTACATAATCACAGCCTAGTTCTTCTAAAAATTTGGCTCCTGCTATCATGTCAGAACAAACCATGTTGTCCCCCATGACTTTTATCCCAAAATCCTTTCCAGCCTGAACTACACATTTGATGGTTTCAGCATGGGCTCTCGCCATCACGACCACATGTGTAGCTCCAGCTTTTGCCATCATTTCGGCTTCGAGATAGCCGCCGTCCATGGTTTTGAGATCCGCTACGATGGGGATTCCAGGGAAAGCTTCCCGCAGTTTTCTGACTCCGTGAAGTCCTTCGGCTAGAATAAGTGGAGTGCCGGCTTCTAGCCAATCCACACCAGCACGCAAGGCCAAGGCCGCCGTTTCGAGCGCTTCATCGATGTCGGTGAGGTCTAAGGAAATTTGTACTATAGGTTTCATAGGTTTTGGGTTTGATTAGGTACAGGCTAGATTCAATTTATAAATTATTCTGTTAGATAATACCTTACTAAAGGTTGAAAGGACTAGTCAAGTATCTGACTTATAGCAACTAATTAATTGAGTAAATTCACTCTTACTCCCAAAAATGTTAAGATTTTACATAGGCGGTTTGCCCAAATATCGATTATTAGAGAAAAAAGTATTTTTTTACTTTCTGAATTACACCCAATGATTTAGAGAAATGAGGATAAAAATTATTCCCGCAAAAATTTATGCTGCATTATTGATAATGATAAGCATTCTGGCATTAGCAAACATTTTGGGTTTATTACATTCCCATTTTGGTTTGTTCGGAGAACGTTCGCTCGAACAGTCAATTAATTTGTTTAATATGGATAGGGAAGGGAATATCCCCACGCTTTTTTCCTCTTTGCTCATTTTTCTTTGCTTCATTATCATTCATTTGATTGGCAAATCAATGAAAGAATCCAAGCAACCGGCTTATGGTTGGTTTTTGATGGGTTGGATATTCCTGTTTTTATCTGTTGATGAAGGAGCACAGATTCACGAACTCCTGATTTCAGTAGTCAGGTCAAGAATGGAGACAACAGGTATTTTCTATTTCGCGTGGATGATTCCTTACCTGTTGTTAGTCGCATTGTTTGTGATCGTATTCATTCCTTTCTTAAAACGCCTTCCGGGTGAGACAAGGAATTTATTTATTCTCTCAGGAGCTATTTTCATTGCCGGCGCTGTAGGGATGGAGATGCTGGGGGGGCTCCGCGCGGAGACTTATGGAGAGGATATTTATTACGGTTGGATCGCTACTTCGGAGGAAACTCTTGAAATGGTTGGAATGGCAACTTTTGGTTTTTCCTTACTTAGGTTTATCGAGACTCGGTCATTGAGCTTTTCTTTCCTATTCGGAACAGGCCCTTCGGATGAGGTACCTCAACACATTGAAAAATTGGAATTGAAAGAAGTAAATGCCTTGACCCGGAATATGCGTTAGAATTCGTATTTCAAGTTAAACTGATTTAAAATCAATCGTTTCGCAGCATTTAATTTATTCGCCACAGTGGCGCCATTTCTAGTTCCTTAGATGCTTTGTTTTCTTGCGTTTCCACTGATTCCTGATAAAAGTTAGAACTGGTAGGTAGGTGCTCTAACATAAATTCAGGTTTACAGACATAAACCTTCTTTGAATTTAACTTTCTGGCACTTGCCTGAAACTCTATCGGATTATTTAAATTCAATTATGTCCAAGCTCTTTCTAAGAAGCCTAACCAATTCCCATGCATCACTTTTTTTATATCCTGCTCGCTGTAGCCACGATTGGCTAGAATCGTAGGAATTTTTTGCAAATCGGCGATCGATTCCAAATCATGAGGAGATTGTTCTTTGCCGAAAGCTCCATCCAAATCCGAGCCGATGCCGATGTGATTGGCGTTGCCTGCGATCTGGCAGATGTGATCCATGTGATCGATCACAGTCGCTAGGCTGACATTACGTTCTTTTGGAGTGGATTTCCCCCGCTGCCAATTTGGACTCAGCATCCAAGCATCCATAGCCGAGCCGATCACGGCTCCTCGGTCAATCAATGCCTTGATCATCTCATCCGAGAACTGACGATTATGATCCACCAATGCTCGACAATTGTTATGACTCGCCCAAACTGGGCCTTGGTAGATTTCCAAAGCATCCCAAAAGGCCAAATCGCATAAATGTGTCGTGTCTAGTATGATTCCGAGTTCATCCATTTTTCGAATTAGCGCCTTCCCATCAGGACTCAAAGGTGCTGAAGAATCTGTCCCAAAGGCATAGCGTCCCGGTCCGTAATGTGCCGGACCCAAAGCTCGAAGACCGCTTTCGTAGGCTTTTTCCAAATAGTCCAGATTCACGATCGAATCAGCTCCTTCCAGTGAAAGGATAAATCCTATGGGCTTTTTATCTAAATCGCCAACGGAATTCCACTCTGCCAGATGTGCTTCCAATTCAGCCCAATTCCGAATTTGGCGCATCTCACCCTGCTCGACCATGGCTTGGTACCAAGCTAGTTGTCCCTGCGTTTGAGCCCAAGCCTGAGCGGGAGAGTTCCAGCCCGGAAGCGGATTATCAGGAGCGACGAAGCGGGCGATCTGTGTGGCGACAACCAAACCAATATTTCCTTTTCGCAGCGCGGGTAGCGAAACCAAGGCATTTCCTCGATCAGGTTTGTCCGTTATTCCCTGTTCCCGGGCATTGATTTCTGAAGTAGCAAGGGTCAAATCCCGATTCCACTCTAGGGCATTCATGCTGAGATCAAGATGGGCGTCTATGGTAAACATATCTTAGAAGCTTTGAATGATAAAAACAGTGGGAATCTTATGTAAGTCGATCGGCAGTTTCTTCCACTCCTCGACTGTTTTCGTGAGGACTAGTTCGTCCGAAGCAGTCAGATTTTTTGCGATGCAAAGTTTGGTTTGCGGAGCTAAAGTGCTCAGGATATCTTCCAAAAGCTGATTGTTGCGAAAAGGCGTTTCCATAAAAATCTGGGCTCGTTTCTCCTTGGTCGATTCGTTTTCCAGCTTGCGCAAAGCCTGAGCTTTCTCCTTTTTGTCAATGGGTAAATACCCATGAAAGGCAAAAGACTGACCAGAAAAACCTGAAGCCATCAGTGCCATAAACATGGAACTTGGTCCGGAAAGTGGCACGACCTGAATACCTTTGTGATGCGCATGTGCTACTGCCAAAGCTCCTGGATCGGCGATTCCTGGACAGCCAGCCTCGGAAATGATTCCCATATCTGCTCCGTTGAGTAGCGGTTGCATCAGTCGATTGATGGTTTCAGGAGCAGTATCCTTATCTAGGATTTCCATGTGGAGTTCCTCGATATTCACCCCAAGCTTTAGGCTGCTGATGTAGCGACGGGCAGTGCGGAGGTTTTCGACCAAATAGACTTTGGTGTGCGTAATTATCTCTTTGATCTGAGGACTGATGATTGACTGGGCTGTGTTTTCAGCTAGGACATTGGGGATTAAAAAAAGTTTTCCTTTGGGCATTTTTGATTATTCAGAATTGAGGATAAAGTTAAAAGTTAATGCCCAAAATCTTTAACTTATTCGCAGAAACACCAAATCCTATGAAACATAAAATTTCCATCCTCCCAATTTTCATTCTGCTCCTCATTTCAGGTTTTGAGAGCTATTCCCAGAATCTCAAAGCCCTTGTCGGCGGAACCTTAATCGATGGCTTTGGTGGAGTGCCAATCAGGAACTCCGTGATCCTTATCGAAAATGAAAAAATTATTGCAGTTGGTCAAGTCGGGAGTTTGGAGGTTCCGGCCGGGGCAGAGGTGATTTCTACCGAAGGCATGAGCGTCCTTCCCGGCCTTTGGGATATGCATGTGCATTTGATGATCAACGGACACAGTGACTATGAACATTGGGATAAGACATATATTGATTTGTTTGAATCAGTGATCATGCCTTCTTCAGCACATCAGCTATTGATGGCTGGGGTGACTAGTGCTCGAGATCTTGGAGCGCCTTTGGAAGCGAGTATTACTGTCCGAGATAGAATAAATAAAGGGGAAATCCCTGGCCCGACGATTTATGTTTCTGGGCCATTTATCCAAAAAACAGCCTATCCTGGAACTGAAGCTTTCCGCTGGGGAGTCAATGGCGTAGCAGACGCCAAGGCAAAAGTGAAAAAACTCGCCGATGCTGGCGTGGACGTGATCAAGCTGATTGATCAGGATCAGATGACTTTGGAAGAAGCCCAAGCGGTAGTTGATGAAGCACACAAGCATGGCTTGCCTGTCGTGGGACATTCACATCGTCCTGAGGAAATCCGTATCGGATTGAAAATCGGTGTGGATTGTTTCGAGCATACCGGACTTAGCTCAGCACCAGAATATCCGGAAGACATCATGCTTGCCATCCAAGAGCGATCTGCCCAGATGAATCTCGGCCCATTATTTTGGACTCCGACGGTGGAGGGTTTATACAATTATGAATCGGTGCGAAATAACCCTGAGAAATTGGATGATCCAAGTTGGCATCTTGGGCTGCCTGACTCTATTATCCGTGACATCCGAGCTTCGTTAAGATATCCCGGCAGGATGTCTTATTTCCAATTGACACCTGTTCGGAAACCAACGCTAGAGCGGAAATTTAATCAACTCAAGCAGAGTGGCGTGGTGATGCTGATCGGGACGGATTCTGGGATTCCGATGAAATTTCACAGTCAAAGCACCTGGAATGAACTTGATGTGTGGGTGAATGAATTTGGCTATGACCCGCTTCTAGCGATCAAAGCTGCCACCTATTGGCCATCGGTAGCCATGCGGGTTTCCGACCAAGTGGGAACAATTTCCGAAGGGAAATATGCTGATATTATCGCCGTGAGAGGAGACGTGCTTCGTCATATCAGCTTGCTACAGGATGTAGATTTGGTGATTAAAAAAGGGAAGCGGGTGAAGTGAGGAGATTAGATCTTGATATAAATCTAAAATAACTGCCGCATCCCTGAACCGATAAATGCGGTCAGTGGCACGCTGTGTCGGATTCGGAATTCTTCCCATTCTGTACTCTCATTGGCTAGAAAGGCCAAAACTGATTCAGGGGGCACGTTTTTAAAGAGTTGGGCGAAAATTTCCCTTCCGCCTGATTTTTTATTTAGGAGGACATCAAGTAGGGTTCGATCATACCAATCGTACTTTCGATCCTGAAAAGTCTTTGTGAGGGCTGGAGATTTTCCCGCCTTGAGACTTACCATTAGGTTGTCGAGGTGCTTTTGGACAAAATAAAAGGTATAGCCCGTACTGGCTTTGGTAAATCCTCCGGCAGTGCCTAAGTTGATGATTCGCTTTTCAGCCCCAATACTCCGATCAAATCTTGCCAGAGACATAGGGATAATCCCAAATTCTTCGTGGGTAATTTCATATTCGGTGATTCCTAAATCCTTCCGGATATAAGTTTTGATTGCTGCTTCGTATTCCTCCCGAGCTAATACTTGTGGACTGAAAAGGGTGTATTCCACCAGCGCCTCTTGCGATGTGGTGGGAAGCATATACATAAAAGTAGTCCCATGCGTTTGATCCAAAGTAAAGTCCATGAGTGTGGCTTCTTTTGGGTTGAAAATCGGCTGCTCTACTTTGATTTTCCATCCTAGAAAATGCTGAAGTAGGGAATTTTCAGTGGTAATCTCAGGATTAAAAAGATTGGTGGAGTTGAACACATATTCACTGTCAAACTTCCCTGTATCGGTCTGTACTACTCCTCGATTTCCTTCGGTATAGATCTTTAGAATGTTGCCTGTGCGGAAGGTGATGTTTGGATTCTTAGCAGCTCCATCGAGTACATAGTGGTAAAATTCTTCTCCCAAAATCATCTTATAGCTGTAGGATGTCATCTGGAAAGTCTTCGAAAATTCAGGTGTCAAAAAACTCAGTGTGCTCCAACTGTGATGAACAATAGGTTCGAAAATTCCAGTTCCTTTTTCCCAATAGCACCAGGTTCGATCATTTTTGGTCTTTTGCTCTCCATCGATTACCAATATCTTTTTTCCTGCAAACTGACTGTCTTGGACTAATCGATGCAGCAGACTCAGTCCTGCCAGACCTGATCCGGCGATGATGTAGTCAAAAGAGTTGATCATGGGAATTGATTTCAAAGTTTAGGGGAGATTTCGAAAATTAGCGAAGAAACTTTCTTATTTCAGCAACGACAGCCTGAGGCTGCTCTGCGTGGAGCCAGTGTCCGGCATTTGGGATCCGATGAAATTCGTAAGATGGGAAGTGAGTCAAAATGCTTTCCATGTCCTTTTCCTGGATGTAATTTGATTTTTCACCGGCCAAAAACAAAGTCTTGCCTTCAAAAATTGTATCAATTGCTAAAGCTTTTCCAACTTCCTCTATATTTTTCACGATTATCGGGAGGTTGATTTTCCAATAAAATCCATCTTCATTTCTACCCAGACTTTTTAGCAAAAACTGACGCGTCCCAAAGTCTGGAATGTATTCTACCAAGGCCTCATCCGCTTCTTTTCGGGATTGAATCTCTGACAAATTGATCGCTTGTAGTCCATCAATAATGACTTCGTGATGGACCGGGTAATACCTCGGCGAAATATCGGCTACGATTAGGCGCTCCACTCGCTCTGGATATTTCACGGCAAATGTCATCGCTACTTTTCCTCCCATAGAGTGCCCCATGAGAAATACTTTATCCAAATTTTCTTCATTCAGCAATTCTAATAAATCCTCCGCCATGACGGCATAGTTCCACTCATCTGAATGTGGAGAATCACCATGATTCCGTTGATCAACCAGATACATGGTAAACTCTTTGTCGAGCTCTCGGGAAATGCTGTACCAATTATCCGCTGAACCAAACAGTCCGTGAAGAATCACTAATGGTGGCCCTGAGCCTATTTTTTTGAAATTTAACTGCATTTTGATTTACGATTTTTGATTTACGGGGTTACAGCTTATTTTAAACACACTTTTTTAAACCAGCTATTCTCTCCATAAATCTTATATTTTTTCGGTTCATCGGGCATCGGTCAACAAACATCCAACATCTTTTACTCAAGCTTCCTCCGATACATTTGAATGGCATTTTCCAAGCCATAATACAAGGCATCACAGATCAGCGCATGTCCGATGGAAACTTCGGCTAAATAGGGAATACTTTTTTTCAAAAAGGCTAAATTGTGTAAATCCAAGTCGTGACCAGCATTAAGTCCCATGCCTAACTCGCGTGCGATTTCCGATACTTCAATGTAAGCTTTTACGGCTTTGTCGGGATCAGTAGGAAAACCAACCGCATAAGGTTCAGTGTAGAGTTCGACACGATCAGTACCAGTCAGCTTAGCCGGTTCGAAATATTTCGCTTCTGGATTGATGAAAATTGAAACACGGACGCCGGCTTCTTTCAACTCAGCTACTACGTCTCGAAGCATACTTTGATGGGCGATCGTATCCCAACCGGTATTTGAAGTAATGGCAGTTGGTGGATCGGGGACCAAAGTAGCTTGTGCCGGCTTCACTTTTTTGACCAATTCCATAAATCGCTGATCCGGGTAGCCCTCAATGTTAAATTCGGTGGTGACTACTTTCGCCAAATCCATTACATCTTGGTAGCGAATATGTCGTTCATCCGGTCTGGGATGCACAGTGATTCCCTCTGCACCAAACCGCTCAGCATCCATTGCGACCTGTACCACATTGGGATTATTTGCTCCACGGGCGTTTCTTAGGGTGGCGATCTTGTTAATATTTACACTTAGCTTGGTCATATCCGATCTGAAAAGGTATTTTTGACTTCAATAATAAACGTATAACACAAACTTAGGACTTATGAGTTTAAAGCTGAACATAGAAAGTGAAATTAAATCCGCAATGATCGCGCGGGACAAGACTCGATTGAGTGCTTTGAGAGCAATCAAATCCTTGATTTTATTGGAGGAAACTAAAAGCGGGGCAAAAGCGGAAATCACCGAAGAGGATGAAATGAAAATCCTTACCAAAGCAGCTAAGCAGCGAAAAGACTCTGCAGAAATCTATGAGCAGCAGGGTAGAGCTGATCTTCTAGTAGTGGAATTGGCTGAATTGGCGATCATTCAGGAGTTTTTGCCAAAGGCAATGACGGAGGAAGAAGTCACAGCAGCCATAATGGCGATTATTGCACAAACTGGAGCCAGCAGTCCAAAAGATATGGGGAAAGTGATGGGAGTAGCGAGCAAAGAACTTGCAGGGAAGGCAGATGGCAAGATGATTGCGGATAAGGTGAAAGCACTTTTGAATAGCTAAAACTTGGAAATAGTCGACATCGTCATATTGATAATTTTAGGGCTTGGTGCTTATGAGGGATTCAAACAGGGATTTCTCATGAGTATCCTCGGCTTGGTCGGTTTTGTAATAGCGATTATTTTGGGGTTCTATTTTATGGACACCATGGCCGATTGGTTGAGTGAAAATGTCAAAGAAATAAACCTTGGCTATCCTCTGGCTGGCTTTTTGGTTATTTTTATCATCAGCATGATTTTGATTCGAATAGTAGGCTGGATTCTGAAAAAAGTAATGGATTTGATTTTATTGGGAGGAATCGATAGTGCTGCTGGCGGAGTGCTGGGCGTGGTGAAAGCTGGATTTTTTATCAGTTTGTTTCTGTGGTTTACCACAGAATTTAAAATGGATCTTCCCAAAAAGTGGCTTAAGAATTCTGAAATCTTAGGTTATATCAAGCCTTTGGCTCCTACGGTGATCGAAGCTGTAGAACCTTTATTTCCGAGTGTAAAGAGCACAAGGGACAAGTTGGATGAGTTTGTAGATAAGATTAAAGAAAAAGCAAGCGAAGAATTGTAAGCTTTTTTCCGTCAAACTTCAATCCCTCCGACATCACTAGAGTTGAAATTGAAGATTCTTTCATTTCCAATTATGAAATTCGATTTCATGAAATTTTTGAAGAAACAGAAGATTTGGAGAAAGTCTAACCCAACTCTTACTTGTGAGATTATCGAAAAAATTACCTCAAATCAATCACTTCAATCCCAGGATATTGCTTGATGTCAAAGCTGAAATAATTCGCAGCAAGATTGACATTGGTTTTGAGATTGGTAAAAGCATAGGAGAATACGCCGCCTTGGCCATCGTACATTTCCCAGCCAAGAAGATTGCTGGTTACTTTTTCGATTCGTAGGGTGACTTTTTCAAAAGGAGCTCCGGATTTGATGGCTGTGAGTTCTACCAGTTGGGCAGTCTTGCCTTGAAATTGCTTTTCGCCGATTAGTTTGTAGTTGTATCCAGACTCGTACATCCGGTAAATATTGGATGGAGTGAGCTCACCTTCCATTTGCGAAGCGTCGTTGATTGTTACTTCCTTGTAAGTGTCCGTTTGGATAAAAGTCCATACCGTTTTTGAATCATTAAAGATTTCTTGATCCGGAAGCTTGAGTCGATACTGCTCACCCTTCACAGCTATGTCGCCTGTTTGCCTGTCAGATGAACCAGTTTGATCCTGAAAAGTAAAATCGAAGCTTGCTGTGAATCCATTCATGGCTTGGAACTTTTTGCTCATTCCATCCAGGATTGCCTTGGCTTTGGGGTCTTTCTGAGCGGCAGCTTCAAAGCTGCTGGAAACAAGAAGAATAAGAGAAAATACTAGGGCGAAATTTTTCATGTGTAAAGCTGTAGGAACTACTAAAACAGCTTCTACAAACTATTCAATAACCGTTCCAAACTAGCATCGTCCTGCACGAGCACCTCTCTGGCTTTTGAGCCTTCAAATGAACCTACGATTCCTGCGGCCTCGAGCTGATCAATGATTCTTCCGGCTCTATTATAACCAAGTTTTAGCTTCCGCTGAATCAGGGAGGTACTGCCTTGCTGGTGCATTACAATCAATCTTGCGGCATCGTCAAAAAGTGGATCGCGATCAGAAAGATCGATTTGACCCACGCCGCTATTGCTATCTTCTCCTTCAAACTCAGGTAGCAGATAGGCGTCCGAATATCCCTTTTGCTCACCGATCCAATCACAAATCGCTTCTACTTCTGGTGTATCGAGGAATGCACATTGAATCCGGGTAATCTCCGAGCCATGTGAAAGTAACATGTCTCCCATTCCGATCAATTGATCCGCTCCACCGGTGTCTAGGATAGTTCTGGAGTCGATTTTAGAAGTCACACGGAAGGAAAGTCGGGCTGGGAAATTGGCTTTGATGATACCTGTGATCACATTCACCGATGGCCGCTGCGTTGCTACGACCAAGTGAATTCCTATCGCTCTTGCCAACTGTGCCAAGCGGGCAATTGGAGTCTCTATTTCTTTTCCCGCTGTCATCATCAAGTCAGCTAATTCGTCAATAACCAAAACGATATAAGGCATGAAGTAATGACCTTTCTCTGGGTTCAGTTTACGGGCGATAAACTTCGCATTGTATTCCTTCAGGTTTCTCGTGCCAGCCTCTTTCAGGAGATTGTAGCGGTTATCCATCTCAATACAGAGCGAATTCAGTGTATAAATAACCTTCTTAGTATCAGTGATAATCGCCTCTGCTGAGCCGGGTAGTTTTGCTAAAAAGTGTCGCTCTATTTTATTAAATAAAGTTAATTCGACTTTCTTTGGATCGACTAAGACAAATTTCAGCTGCGAAGGATGTTTCTTATAAATCAAGGAAGCCAAGATCATATTCAAGCCGACTGACTTTCCTTGGCCCGTAGCTCCAGCCATCAGCAAGTGAGGCATTTTTGCCAGATCGGCTACAAAAACTTCATTGGAAATAGTTTTCCCCAATGCAATCGGAAGGTCTTTATCCGACTTCATGAATTTCTCTGTGCCCAAGACTGCCCGTGCCGGGACAAGCTCACGGTTTTTATTTGGCACCTCGATACCGATAGTTCCTTTACCAGGAATCGGTGCGATAATTCGAATTCCCAAAGCTGCTAGACTAAGCGCAATGTCATCTTCGAGATTCTTAATTTTCGAGATTTTCACGCCAGGCTCCGGGACGATCTCATAAAGTGTCACGGTCGGCCCAATGGTAGCCTTGATTTCCTGAATTCCGATTTTGAAGTTCTCCAGTGTCTCGACAATCTTATTCTTATTATCCTCCAGTTCCTGTCGGGTGACCGTTACTTTTTGGACATCGTATTCATTCAGGAGGTCTAGCGTAGGATACTTGTATTTTGGAAGGTCAAGTGTCGAATCATATGCATCTAGGTTTTCGACTTCTTCTGCTGTTTTCTCCCCGATAGGCTTGGTCACTGAGAAGTTTTTATCAGACACTGTGACTTCTTCCTCGACTGGATCGAGGATATTTAGTTGAGGTACTTCAAAAGTAATCGGTGTTTTAACTTTTTCAGGTGCAGTTTTGGCAACTTCTATGGATTCTTCTGCGCTTTTGATTGTCCATTCACTTCCATCATCATCTGAATCACCATCTTCCTCAATTGCTAATTCATCCAATTCATCCTCGTCCAAGAATGGATTTTTAACTGGCGCTGCTGTTTCGGAATTGGTCTCTGAGTCTATTTCGTCCACATTTTTTGTACTAAACCATTCCAGTTTATCAATATCAAAGTAGAAGATCACAAAGATTAATAGGGATCCACCAAGTAGAATAAAAGTCCCCCAGCTGAGAAAATCAGCCGATAGCTTTGCCAACTCATATCCGAATCCCCCTGAAAGGAAGCTCCAAAAGGAATACCCTTCAATCAATATCACCACATAACCGGTCAGTAATCCCAACCAGAATGTGAAGAATAAGGCAAAGGTGGAATATCGCGTCAGGGATACCAGTGAGATTTTGAAGGTCCAGCGGAAGCCTAGAAAAAATAGAAAGGGGGGGAATAAAAACGCAGCAATGCCAAACCAGCGATAAATCAGCCAATTCGAAGCTTGAGCGCCAAGGTAACCTAGCCAGTTGGTTGTTTCTTTTGCCGTTTCCCGAATTGCCTCATCCGGATTATTCATCACCAAACTTTGATCAGTAGGACCATTGAGCAGGTAGCTGACAAAAGCAATAAATAAAAATATGGATGTAGAAATCAATAGGATGCCGAGCGTCATGACTAGCTTATTGCTCTTCAGTCCTCCGAAGGAGAAACCTGGCCCCTTAGGTTTTGGGTCCTGTTTTTTGGAGCTCTCTCCTTTTTTACGAAAAGTATTTGTCTTGGGTGAATTGGTGGCCATGTATGCGATTCAAATCCAATTTTAAGTGAAGATTAATGGAAATAGGTTGACAATTTATCTGGAAAAATAAGCCAATAATCCTTTCTTAATCTTTTTAATCAATCCAGGTCCCTCATAAATCATGCCCGAGTACACTTGAATCAAGCTCGCTCCAGCTTCTAATTTCTCAATAGCATCCGCAGGGGAGTAGATTCCGCCCACTCCGATGATCGGAAAGGACTTCTTCGACTTCTGGGAAAGATAGCGAATCACCTCAGTGCTTCTTTTGCTAAGAACTTTTCCGCTTACCCCTCCAGCGCCGATGGCTTCAACTTCATTTTTATCCGTACTGAGACCTGATCGATCGATTGTGGTATTGGTGGCAATGACTCCATCTATTTTAGTCTCTTGGATGATCTCTACGATATCATCTAATTGACCATCCGTCAAGTCAGGAGCGATTTTTAGAAGAATTGGCTTCGGTTTTGGTTTGAGATCATTCGCAGATTTTACAGCTTGAAGCAATGCTTTCAATGGTTCTTTTTCCTGTAAATCTCGAAGATTTGGAGTGTTTGGTGAGCTTACATTAACTACGAAATAATCCACGTGATCATGTAAAGCCTCCAAACAGAACAAGTAATCATCTACTGCATTTTCGTTTGGTGTCGCTTTATTTTTGCCAATATTCCCACCGATAATCACATCTGATTTTCGGATTTTCAATCGCTCGACAGCTTCTAATACGCCTCCATTATTGAAGCCCATTCGGTTGATCAAAGATTCATCCTGAGGAAGTCGAAATAGTCTCGGCTGTGGATTGCCTTCTTGAGGTTTTGGGGTAAGGGTTCCAATCTCAATAAATCCAAAACCCAGCATCGCCATCTCATCGATGAGCTTGGCATCTTTGTCAAATCCAGCAGCAAGTCCCACCGGGTTTTTGAACTTTAATCCGAACACTTCCCGCTCTAACCTTGGATCGTCAAGCTTAAAAACAGATTTTACTATTGACTTGATCACAGGAAGGTTAAAACCAAACTTGGTCAGATCAAAGGTGAAATGATGTGCATCTTCTGGTTTCTTGAGAAAAAAGAGCGGCTTGAGAATGGATTTATACACAGGAACTTTTGGTTGGGATCAATGCCTCAAAGGTACTTATTCAGGATTTGAAATGGGTTTTTTGACTGGAATATTTGATTTTTGAATGGGGCACTAACTATTGCCCAATGTCATCTGCTAAGTGAGAAAGATTGCCTGCCCTCCGAGGCGGGCATCGGATATGAATGTGATACTTAAAAATAAGATTACAGCATATCCTCGGAATAAAGCCCAATCAATGCCTGCTACTTACTTTTTCATTCCCATATAATCCACTACCAAATAACTTAGCGCTCGAACACCAAGCTTAAAGCCACTTTCTTCGAGGTAGAAATCCGGTGTATGGTGCGATGGAGTAGTCAACGGATCTCCTCCTTTTTTCATACCGCCAAGCATTACGAAGATGCCGGGCTTTTCCCGTTGGAAGAAGCTGAAATCCTCGGAACCCGTAATTGGATCCATTGCGATTACATTCCCACTTCCTGCAGCTGCTTGGATCGAAGGAAGCATTTGTGCAGTGAAGGCAGGAGGATTAACAGTGGATGGATAAAGCTTGGTGATTTTCACATCTGCGGTAGCACCTGCGCTTTTAGCGATATTGGAAGCTATTTCTACAATTCGCTTGTGGACTAATGCCTGCTGCTCGTCGCCAAATGTTCGTATAGTACCGATCATCGTCAATTTTTCAGAAATAATATTGGAACGAATTCCTCCATGGATAGCACCGATGGTTACGACTGCTGGGTTTTGGGTGATATTAACGTTTCTGGAAAGTACGGTTTGAAGCCCCAACACGATTTGGGAAGCGGTGACAATCGGATCGACTCCTGACCAAGGGGAAGCTCCATGAGCTTGGGTACCATTGACTGTGATATCCAAATTATCTACAGCAGCCATAAAAGGGCCGGAACGGTAACCTATTTTCCCCGCTTCCACTTGCGCCCAAATATGCAATCCAAAAATCGCATCGACATCTTTCATGACTCCCTCTTTGACCATGAGCTCTGCCCCGGCCATCGTGCCATCATAAATTCCTTCCTCCGCAGGTTGGAAAATAAATTTAACAGAGCCTTGAAGCTGATCTTTCATTCCCGCTAAGACTTCAGCCACTCCCATCAAGATGGCTACATGGGAGTCATGACCACAAGCATGCATTACCCCTGTTTCCTGTCCGTTATAAGTTGCGGTATTTAAGGATTTGAAGGGTAAATCATTTCGTTCGGTAACTGGTAAAGCATCCATATCCGCTCGAAGACCTACCATAGGGCCTGGTTTTCCGCCTTTTAATACGCCAACTACACCTGTGATGGCTACCTCTTCGGTAACTTCCATTCCAAGCGATCGCAGGTGGTCCGCAATTTTCTTGGCGGTTCGAAACTCTTGATTTCCTAATTCAGGGTACTGATGAAAGTCCCTTCGCCATTCGATTACTTTTGATTCCACGTTATCAGCAGATTGATCAATTTTTGGGTGAAGGCTGGACTGGCCAAAGGCGGTGAGCGAAAGGAAGAGGAATGGGAGAAGTAGCTTTTTCAAAATGTTTGGTTTTTGTGTTTGGGTTATTCGATTTAGAATTCTGTCGTAATGACTTTTGCTAAAAAGTAGATTGAATTTCCAAGATAGAAAAATCTCCTTTATATAAATCGATGGCATTTATTTTCAGTGAGTTTCCGTAAGAATCAATTTTTTTTAAAAGCAAAAAAATGCCCTAATCTCCAGATCAGGGCATTTTCTATTTTTTGTAGGAATATCGTCCATGATAAATCTCATATCTTAAATCCCAAATCTCCTAGCTTACCTCACTTCATTCCCATGAAGTCCACTACAAAGTAGCTCATCACACGCATTCCTAGGACAAATCCACCTTCATCAATGTAGAAGTCAGGAGTGTGGTGAGAAGGTGTTTTGGTAGGATCGCCGCCTTTCTTCATTCCGCCAAGAGAAATAAACAATCCTGGCTTTTCGATTTGGAAGAACGAGAAGTCCTCTGCTCCGGTGATTGGCGGGTTAGCGATGACATTTCCCTCGCCCGCAGCTGCCAAAATAGTTGGGGCCATCTTTGCCGTCAGGGCTGGATTGTTTACTGTGGAGGGATATAATTTTTTGATTCTCACATCCGCAGTAGCTCCGGCGCTCTCAGCAATATTGACTGCCACTTCTCGGATCCGCTTATGTACCAGGTCTTGCTGCTCGGTTCCAAAAGTTCGAATTGTTCCGATCATTTCCACTTTTTCAGGAATAATATTATGACGAATTCCACCATGAATAGCACCGATGGTGACTACAGCAGGGTTTTGGGTAATATTGACATTTCTAGAAAGAATGGTTTGTAAGCCCATCACGATCTGTGAAGAGGTCACGATTGGATCTACTCCAGACCAAGGCGATGCGCCATGTGCTTGAATTCCTGTCAAGGTGATTTCCAAATTATCGACTGCTGCCAATGCTGGACCGGATCGATATCCGATTTTACCCACTTCCATCTGAGAACCGATGTGTAACCCAAAGATTGCGTCCACATCTTTCATTACACCTTCTTTGACCATCAGCTGTGCACCAGCCATGTCCACATCATAAACGCCTTCCTCCGCAGGTTGGAAAATGAATTTCACATTTCCTTGAAGCTGATCTTTCATTCCAGCTAAGACCTCCGCGACTCCCATCAAAATAGCTACGTGCGTATCATGACCACAGGCGTGCATGACGCCTGTTTCTTGTCCATTATAAGTTGCGGTTACAGAAGATTTGAAAGGTAAATCCACTCGTTCAGTCACTGGAAGAGCGTCCATGTCTGCTCTTAGGGCGACAGTGGGACCAGGCTTTCCTCCTCTTAACACACCGACTACACCAGTCAAAGCGACGCCTTCGGTCACCTCAATACCCAACGAGCGGAGGTGATCGGCGATTTTTTTGGCGGTTCTGGTTTCCTGATTTCCGAGCTCGGGGTTTTTGTGAATATCACGTCGCCATTCGATCACCTTTGATTCGATGGCAGAAGCTTGCTTGTCTATCGCCGGTCTCAAGGCGGACTGGCCAAATGCCGTCCCGGAGATGAGCAATAGGGGAAGTATAAATTTTTTCATGGTCTGAGGTTTATTTGTTCAATTCCAAATTTAGAAAAATGATCATACCAACACTCATTTTTATGGATTTGCTTCAAAAACTTAATTTGAAAGAACTATTTCGCGCTAAAAACCTTTTCTAAGAGCAAACACTAGAACTTAATTTTATGGAACTCACCAACAAAATCGCAGTAGTCACAGGAGTCAGTAAAGGCATCGGACTTGAATTAGTCAAACTTTTAATCGAAAAGGGAAGCATAGTAGCAGGCTGGGGGAGAACGGCTCCTGATTTCAAACATGACAATTTCCACTTTTTTACCTGTGATGTGGCCAAAGAAGAATCGGTAGAGAATGCCTTTCAAGAAACCATTAAGAAATTGGGAACAGATATTAGGATTCTGGTGAATAATGCTGGATTTGGAGTGGCTGGAGCCACAGAAACCTTCTCTACCGAAGATTGGAAAGCCATGTTTGACACCAATGTTCACGGGATTTTCTACACCACCAAGCGTTTGATCCCAGGAATGAAGGCGGCCGACGAAGGGCATATTCTGAATGTAGCCTCCATAGCAGGACTTAATGGCGTTAATCAATTTGCTGGATATGTTGGGACCAAGCATGCAGTGCGGGGAATTTCACATTCCTTATATATGGAGTTGAGAGATTCTGGAATTAAGGTTTCGACCATTTATCCAGGCTCGATTCAGACCAATTTCTTCGATGAGATTCCTGGAGTCGATGCCAATGAAAATATGATGCGACCAATAGATGTAGCCACGACCATGCTTCAGACGCTGGAAACTCATCCCAATTACTTTGTGGCAGATGTAGAATGTAGACCGCTCAGACCAAAGGGAAAGAAGTAGAACTTTGTGATTGTGTATTAACCGCGAAGGACGCCATGGTTTCGCTAAGGGACACAAAGAAATAATATGGTTTTAAAAAGGTTCAAGTCTTAGACTTGGACCATTTTTACCAGATTTGAGCAACTTTGCCTTGCACCTCAGTTTGTGAAGCACTAGTTAGCAATCGGTCTTTAATTTGAAAGTTTGACCCTAAGTTTTAAATTAAATATAGACCTCTTGGCAGGGTTTAAATTTTTTTTGAATCAGTTAAGTGTTTATTTTGAGTATTAATCTTTCGGAAATCAGTCCCATGAAAAAAATTCATATCATCCTTCTTATTTCAGTGCTTGTCGGCGGTACTGCATACATCAGTTTGCTTGCTAATAATAAGCCTCCAGTAGAGAAGCCAGAAATCGCTGCTCCAGGTACCCTTCCAGATTTTGTTTTGAACGATATAAATGGAAAATCGAGCTCTATTCATCAATTGGCAGGAAACAAACCTACAATTTTCATTTACTTCAGCTCGACTTGTCATCTTTGTCAAGATGAACTTGGTGCGATTTCAAAAAGAATAAATGAATTTAAAGACTATAATATGATTCTGACGACCGTACAGCCGGTAGACGAGATGATTGGGTTTGTGAACAGTCTAGGAATTAAAGATAAATTATACGTTCATTTTTTGCTTGATTCTGAAATGGAAGTAGCAAGTTTCTATCAAATAAGAAGTGTCCCTTCTATTTATTGTTACAATGCGGATAAGAAACTGGTAGCGGAATATGTGGGAATTACTGAGATTGATCTTTTACTGAACAATTTGAGTCAAGGGAGATAAATCTCACAGTTTTTAAGAAGGGTAAAAAAACTGCTTTTTAGAAAGGATTAATCTGTTTTTCTAAAGCTGATGCCAATTTCGGCCCAACTGAAGGAAAAACATTTTTCCTTACTTTTGACTGACCAAAAAATCTCAATGTCCCTAGAAGTAAGCCAGCTCACAAAAATTTACGGTTCTCAAAAAGCACTCGATGAAGTATCTTTTTCAGTTACTCCGGGGCGGATTTTGGGATTTTTGGGACCAAATGGGGCTGGGAAATCCACCGCCATGAAAATTATCTGCGGCTATTTAGCACCAGATGGAGGAGCAGTTTCAGTTTTAGGTAAAAATGCCTTGACTGCTCCGAAGCAAGTCAGTCCCCTTATCGGTTACCTGCCCGAGCATAATCCGCTTTACCTGGATATGTATGTCAGGGAATTTCTAGAGTTTTCAGGAGGAATCTATGGATTGTCAGGAAATAAGCTGAGGCATCGCGTACTCGAGATGCTCCAGAAAACTGGACTGGAACTTGAGCAGCACAAAAAAATCTCACAGCTATCCAAAGGATATCGACAGCGGGTAGGTCTTGCAAGAGCCTTGATTCACGACCCACAAGTCATCATTTTGGATGAACCCACCACTGGACTTGACCCGAATCAATTAGTAGAAATCAGAGCGCTGATCAAAGAAGTCGCTGCTCATAAAACGTTGATTCTTTCAACCCACATCATGCAGGAGGTCGAGGCCATCTGTGATGATGTCGTCATTATCAATAAGGGGAAGATTTTGGCAGCAGACTCGCTGGAAAATCTTAAGTCTTCCACTTCTGAAATTCAATTGATCTTAGAAACCGAGGAGGAGATGGATCTACGATGGTTCACTCAGTTTGATTCGACTAAATTTGGAACTAAGGGAAAATCAGAAGTCATTATTTCTGCTTCCAATGCTGGTGAAGCGCGCAAGGAAATCATGCAATTGATTCAGCAGCGAAAATTGAATCTGATCAGTTTGAATCAAAGCAAGAAAAATTTAGAACAAATTTTCAGGGAAATCACGCGATGAAAAGTCTGTTTTGGAAAGAAATCAACGCGTTTTTTGGAAGCCTTTTAGGCTATCTAGTTTTGGCGCTGTTCCTGGTCGCTCTGGGATTGATCGTTTGGGTTTTTCCAGAAAGCAGCGTGCTTTCCTATGGTTTTGCAGATTTGGAAGTCCTTTTTAGCTATACACCTTATGTATTTACATTTTTGATTCCCGCGCTTTCTATGCGAATTCTAGCTGAGGAGCGCAAAACAGGTACTTGGGAGCTCCTTCGGACTTCACCACTTTCGATTTTTCAGATCGTTTTAGCAAAATACCTTTCCTTATTGGCCTTGGTTTTTGTGGCAATTTTACCCACGCTTATCTATTATTTCAGTGTAGTTCAATTAGGAGATCCAGTGGGTAATTTGGATCAGGCGGGCTTCTTTGGGAGCTGGATTGGTTTGATTATGATCGGGGCAGTTTTTGCAGCAGTTGGGATTTTTTCCAGCTCGTTGACCTCTCAGCAAGTATTAGCTTTTGTACTTGGAGTGTTTTTATGCTTTGTGCTCTACTTTGGCTTTTCAGCAGCGGCGGACCTTCAAGCGGGCAATTTTGCCTATTGGTTGGAAGAGCTAAGCTTAAGCTATCATTACATCAGTTTGAGTAGAGGAGTGATTGATTCCAGAGACGTCTTCTTTCTATTTGGTATGATTTGGTTGTTTTTAGGTGGAACTATAATCGTTTTGCGAAGCAAATGAAAAGATCATTTTTCCATATCGCCAAGCCATGGTTATTCCTTTTTGGAGGAATTTTGGGCTTTGTACTGCTCGCACAGCTTGTCCGTTTTCGAATTGATCTCACAGAAGAAAAACGTTTTTCAATTCATCCCGGTACAGAAAAAGTCCTAGCCCAAATTACAGAGCCACTGCATGTGGATATTCTTCTCGTAGGTGAAAATCTGCCTGGAGGAATGCGCAGACTTCAAAAATCTATCGAAGAGACGGTGCGAACCTTCAATGCCTACAGTCCCGAGCCCATCACTTTCTCCTATTTCGATCCATTAAAAGTAGATCAAAAGGAGCAAGAAGAATTCATTCTGAGCTTGGTGGATTATGGAATCAATCCAACCAATCTATTTGTAAATCAAAATTCCGGACAGCAAGCTCAGCTTATTTTCCCTGGATTTTTGGTGAGCGATTCTGAATTTGAGACTGGCGCATTAGTGCTCAAAGGAGAGCGAGGCATGTCGCCGGAGCAAATTTTGAATCAGTCTATCGAGAATTTAGAGTTTGAACTTAGTAAAGCGATTCAGAAATTAATCGCTCCAAGCTCCTCGACTATTGCGATGCTGATCGGTCATGGGGAAAATGCGCAGGATGATGGATTTGGAATCGTAGAGGCGCTAGATGGGGAATTTGAGATCTTCAAAGTACCGTTGGATCAAGCGAAGAAAACTGCTGATCTAGCTACTTTCAAAACGATTTTTATTCAATCTCCTCAAGAGCAATTCTCGGATCGGGAGATTTATCTGCTGGATCAATATGTCCTGAATGGGGGAAATCTAGTGGTGTTGATGAATGGAGTTGCGGTTTCGGAGGAGGCGCTTTTTAGTGGGAATACATTAGGAATGCCATTTGAAACAGGGCTCGAAAATCTGCTTTTTCGCTATGGAGTTCGGGTGAATAACGATCTCATTCAAGATTTTAATTTCGGCTTAATTCCTACGATGGCTGGTAATTTTGGAAATCAGGAGCAAATGCGACCTATGCCTTGGTTGTATTATTTCCAAGCGCAGGTGATGCAAAATCATCCCATCACCAAAGGGTTGGATGTATTGAGTTTTAGGTTTGCGAGCAGTATCGACACGGTGAAGGCAGAAGGAGTGAAAAAAACTCCCTTGATCTTTACCTCTGATTATTCCGGAATTCTTCCTGCCCCACTACAAATTTCACTTGATGAGATTGCTATTGAGCCAGATCCAAAAGCCTTTGAGCTGAAAAATCTTCCTTTAGGATATCTTTTGGAAGGGGAGTTCACTTCAGTATTCAAGAATCGATTTGCTCCAGAAGAATTTAATAAAGCTGAATTTAAAGAAAGTGGTCAAGGCAAAGTGGTGGTTTTTGGTGATGGGGAGTTGTTTCAAAGCCAATTGAGCTTTCAGGATGGATCTCCGCTTACGCTCGGCGAGGATCAACTCAGCCAAACCACTTTTGCCAATAAAGTCTTGCTCAGTAATCTGGTAAACTATCTGGCAGACCCAGAAGGAATCATCGCATCACGTACTCGAATCATAAAAATAAGACCTTTGAGTAAGGTCAAAGTGTCGGAAGAAAAAACCTTTTGGCAATTAATCAATGTGGCTTTGCCAGTATTGGTCCTTTTGGGAATCGGCAGTATGGTCTGGGTGATTCGGAGAAATGCTTATGGCAGGAGGAGTTGATTGACTTTAAAAGTAAAAATCTGCAGGCTTTTTTACCTACAGATTTAACTTTTGGCAAAGAAAGTTGCAAAGATTGAAAAATCGTTCAAGCAAATTCAGGTTAACAGCGGTTCGAATAAGATTTTATTTATAAATTTACCCCCATTCAAAAGTTAAAATTAAATAAGCCTTAGATATGAAATTCATTGTTTCCTCTTCTGCGTTACTGAAGCAGCTTTCGGCCATCAACGGTGTAGTTACGACTAACCCAGTGGTGCCAATTTTGGAAAACTTCCTTTTTGAAATTAAGGACAGCCTTTTGACCATCACCGCTTCTGATTTGCAGACCTCTATGATGACTGAAATCACGGTAGAGGCCAAAGAAGATGGGAATATTGCGGTGCCCGCTCGAATACTTATTGAGACCTTGAAGAATCTTCCTGAGCAGCCGGTGACTTTCAGTATCGATCATGACACTTATGCTGTTGAAATTAGTTCTGACAATGGTCGATATAGACTAGCTGGCGAGAATGCGACAGATTTCCCTAAAATACCGACAGTAACCAATGCTACAACAGTGGATATGTCCACCGAAGTGCTAGCAAGTGCTGTTTCCAATACAATCTTTGCCACGAGTTCTGATGAATTGAGACCTGCGATGACGGGTGTCTACATCAATTTGAGTGCGACTAATACAACTTTCGTAGCGACAGATGGACACCGATTGGTAAGATATCGAAGAGTGGATATCGCTTCAGGTGAACCAACTAGCTTGATTATTCCTCGAAAGGCATTGAATCTCTTAAAGTCAACTTTGCCTTCTGAGAATGTGCCAGTAACGGTTGAGTTCAATCAGTCAAATGCCTACTTCAAGTTCAATAATATCAAAATGATCTGTCGATTGATCGACGAGCGATTCCCTGATTACGAAAATGTAATCCCTACTGAGAATCCTAATCGAATGAATATCGATCGTCAGGAGTTGTTGAGCTCACTTCGTCGAATCGCCATTTATGCGAATAAGACTACGCATCAAGTGCGCTTGAAATTGACCGGATCTGAATTGATGATTTCTGCTGAAGATTTGGATTTCTCCAATGAGGCGAACGAAAGACTTTCTTGTGATCACGATGGAGAAGATATCGAAATCGGATTCAACGCAAAGTTTTTGGTAGAAATGCTGAATAACCTTTCCTGCAAAGAAGTAAGCTTGAGATTCTCGGCACCGAATCGTGCAGGGTTGATTATTCCTGTTGAGCAAGATGAAAATGAAGATATCTTGATGCTGGTGATGCCAGTGATGCTTAATAATTACGTATAACCACCACTAACAATAGCAAAAGCCCGGAGATTTCTTCGGGCTTTTTGTGTTTCTAACCTTTGAGGTTTCTAAAACCTCGAAGGTTACTAGCCTATTGCTTCTTCGCGTCCCTCAATGATTTCAAATACAAACCTTCCACTCGCTCCCGAGCCCAAGGGGTCTGACGGAGAAATTTCAAACTGGAATTGATCGAGGGATTATGTGTGAAGCATTTGATCGTGATTCGCTCTCCAAGTTCCTGCCAGCCATAAAATTCCACTAAATGCTGAAGAATATGATCCAGCCTGATGCCATGAAGAGGATTGTTGGGTTGAGGTTGGTGCTCTGGATTTTCAGCCATTGTTTTTTTAATTTAACGCTTAAAGATAGTCTGTCCTTCTTTAATCGTTTCCATTACTTGAATATCCTTCAACTTCATCGGCTCGATCTTTAATGGATTTTGATCTAAAATCACTAAGTCTGCAACCTTTCCGGTTACTAAACTTCCTTTTCGATCTTCTTCAAAATGCTGGTATGCACCCCAAATAGTAATCGACTTTAGAGCTTCATAAGGAGTCAGTCGCTCATCTTCACCAATAATAGCTCCGCTTCGAGAGACTCGGTTTACTGTGGTCCAAAGAATCATCATCAGATTGGGAAATGCAACTGGCGCATCCGTATGGGATGTCACTTTCATGCCTCTATTCAATGCTGAGCGGATAGGGGAAATTTTATTTCCTTTTTCCTCGCCTATAATCTGCTTGTGCCAATCGCCCCAATAAAAGGTGTGCATTGGAAATAAGGAGGCGATGATGTCCATTTCTGCCAAGCTATCCAATTGATCCATTCGGACATATTGCCCGTGGATAAGGACGTTTCTCCGGTCTTCATTTCCATATTGGTTGATGGCAGGGCGCATTGCTCGGATAAGTTGATCCATCGCCGCATCTCCATTTGCGTGGGTGAGGAGTTGCCAGTTATTTTCAAAAGCTAAAGCAACGATACGCTTGACCTCGTTATCATCTGCAATGGCAGGATAACCTAAGTAACCTTCTTTTTGCCCATCGGGTGGAATAAGGTAGGGTTCAGTTCTCCATGCTGTCCGGCCTTGGGGTGAACCATCCAAGGTCATCTTTAAACCTCCGATACGGTAGCGGTTGCTGTATTCTCTCGAATTCCATTTCGAATCCATGTACTGAGGGAATGAATAATCGATATAAGAAACGACATCTAAATAAAATTTATCCTGCTCAGCATAGCTCGCCATCAGCTCATGGTTGGTCATGGCTCGACCTTCTTGTGCTGTGGTATAGCCGTAGCTAGCAGCCAATTCCTGAGATTTATCTAAGTAGTAAAATGCCAGTTCTGGATCAGAGGGGCCGATAATGGGAAAGAAAAGTGGGATGGCTGCCAGTTCTTCAAGCACTCCATTTGGCTCGTCTGAGCCCTTTATTCTTCGAATGATCCCACCGGGAGGATCGACAGATGCTGAAGTGACCTTACTCATTTCCAACCCTTTGGAATTCATCACTGCAAAGTGGCCTGAGATATGAATGATACAAATCGGAATTTCCGTGGAAACTTGATCTAAATCTTCCTTGGTAGGAAAGCGATTTTCAGCCAAAATCGCATCGTCGAATCCTAATCCCACGATCCAACCTTGGGTTTTATCAGTTCCATTTTTCTCATGCCAAGACTTCAGCTCAGCGATAAGTTCTGGAATGGAGTTTACATTTCCATCTGGGGAAGCCAAAAGATTTGCAGTGATGGCCTGTGCCCCAAAGCCTCCAAAGTGGGCATGTCCATCTATAAAACCTGGAACCAAAGTTTTGCCATTCAGATTCTTCATCACATGTCCTTTTCCTGCGACTTTCATCGCTTCATCCATGGAACCGACAAATACAATTGCCCCTTCTTTTTCCACCAAAGCCTCAGCATAAGTAGGCTCATCTCCTTCCATAGTGATGATATCTCCACCAAAGTACATGGTGGCAACTGGTCCACTTTCTTCTTTTTGGCTACAAGAAAAAGTGAAAATCAAAAGGTAAAGTAATCGTGAAAGCGTTTTCATAAGCATTTATTTTGCCCAAAATAATATTTTTTTATAATATGAATTATATGGAACCTCCAATTTATCCTATAAAGATCTGCCAGATTAAATTTAGACCTCGATGGGAGAGTTAACTTGAAAATAACCTATTGTGCCACTGAGACATTCCAGTAGTACAGCATCGCCTTCATTCTTTTTCAATATTTTCTTCAACTCATCAATAGTATGAATTCTTCTATTATTGGCTTTGATGATCAGTTCACCAAGTGGCCATTCCATCTGATCCGCTTGCGTGCCTTGATAGATGTGTGTTACGACCAGCATTGGTTTGTCCTGGTCGATGGTTTGTAGCATTTCGATCTGCGCAAAGGGATCAACGTTTTGGATCGCTTGGATGATTTCATAACTCAGCGGCTGGATGATCATGCCAAAGACTTCAAGATACTTTCGGTCATTCAAGATTGGGATAGAGATAATCCCTTTTTCTGGATTTCGCATGGCGAGGGCTTTGGTCTTACTGATCACCCCATTTCTGAGATATTTAATCTCTGTAGCCTCACCGATCGGCACTAGCTTCATCACGTCGAAAATATTTTTGTGTCTGTATAAACCTTCTTTTCCTATGACTATGCCATGCCGGTCAAACTCGACGTTGTTGATGGAAAGGATCACATCCCGCGGATGAATACTAGCTGCCTCCAGAAAGCCATTTGGCAATACTTTGGAGACGATCACCCCCTTGGCTTGCGACTGTTTTAGTAGCTGGTTAAAGTTTTCGGCATTTTTTTGGACTTTACCTCCGATGTCCGCAAAATGCGGTTCATTAAGCAGCAGTAGATTTTCAATGATTATTTTTACAAAACTCGCTGGCGTGATAAAGCCAATGTTTTCGGCATCGATCATCACGGCAGTATTCAGTCCTACTACCTTCCCGTCTTCGTTGATACTCGGTCCGCCTGAATTTCCTGGATTGATGGCAGCATTGGTCACAAATCGTTCTGTGGTGTATTCTGATCCGGAGACGAAATTTGTGATCTCACCTCCGGTAATATTGGGTTCTATCATACCCATCGGGTATCCAATTGCCTTGATTGCTTCGCCACGGGATGGACTGGTACCTTCTCTTAATTCTAAGTAATCAATGTGCTTGATTGCCATTTTTTTAAATCGGCTCAGCTCGTCAACCGTCAGTTTGATCAAAGCCACATCTGGATCTAGCTGTTTTACCAGTCCTACCACTTCTGCTTCGAAGTGTTCTTCACTGGTGAGCATAGAGCTGATTTCTACCTTGACCGAATTTCTTACGACGTGGGCGTTGGTCACCATATACCCTTCGAGCTCTTTGTATTTCACGAAGAATCCAGAGCCTGACCAAACACCGGGGATCTTGATAGAGGGATTCAATACGGACTGAATATCTTCCTCGATATACCCTTCTACCTGTATTTGGACTACACCGCTCATCATCTGGCGGGCGATATCGGTAAGTTTGCGTTTAGCTTTTGTCATAGTTGCATTGAAATAAGCGAAGGACAGGAGTATTGACTGTTTTTTATTTTGCCATTACTATTGAAATGGAAGGTTGGATATCGATAGATGAAATTCCAGCTGGGTAAGACCTTTAGAAAAGAATAATGAGAAGTATTTTGACCCAAAGATCTTTAATAAAGCTACACATCATTGAAAGAATTTATGACCTCCTTTCGATCAAATCCCAAAGATTCCCATACAAATCCTTGAAGACTGAGACGATTCCATAATCCTCCGTTGCGGGTTCTCTGATAAATTCTACGCCCTTGGAAGTATAGCTTTTATAATCTCGCCAGAAGTCATCGGTATATAGAAAGAGAAAAACCCGACCTCCAGCCTGATGACCGATCTGGGAGATTTGGGATTCATTGGCAGCTTTTGCTAGGAGTAAATGGCATGCTGACCCTGGAGGTGTGATCCGAACCCATCGTTTGGTTTCAGACATTGTAGTGTCTTCAAGAAGTTCAAAGCCAAGGGTCTTGGTGTAATAGTCAATAGCTTCATCATAGTCTCTGACGAGAAGGGCGATTTGGGCGAGTTGTTGGTTCATGGGTTAAAAATAGCAGTTATCCCCTAATTGAAATGAAAAGAGCCAGCTATTCAGAGTCCGATCGCGATCGTGGATATTATTCTGAAGCTTGACCTAGGGATTTGCAATCCTAGGACTATCAACAATAATTGTTTTGGCGAACCCTTATTTTCTCGGTCGATTCCAATTCTGCCAAAACAAAAAAACTAATCAAATTCCTATACCCACGGTTAAAACCATGGGCTATGTTATTTGCCGCTTTGCCCAACTCCCAATGATCGGGACTCTCATATCGGCTTAGTTTTCCAAATAGGGTTAGTCTTAATTTTTTTAACTAAATCCAGATTCTATATCAAGCTCTAATTTGCTTTTTTTAAAATAGTTAACTAGTTTCATAAAATTCAATTTATGAAACTAAGCTACCTCCTGATTTTTACGCTATTTTTTAGCTCCTGTCAAAGCGATAAATCAACTGAAGAAAAAACCTTTGAATTGACCTTATCTGGTAAATTTATATCACTAGACCTCGATGACTCTACAGCAAATGTGAGTACGGGTTTGCAGTATTTTAAGGGGGATAAAGAATACCTTTTTAATGCAAATTGGGGCACTAATTCCCTTCAGATTTATGATTTGCAAGACCAAAAACTAGCCAAGGAATTATTTTTTGACTTTGAAGGCCCAAATGGTATAGGTGATTTATTCAGCTTTCATATCCAAAGCATGGACAGCATTTTTCTATTTACCACTCCTTTCGGATCGAGATTCTTTATGGTGGATTCCGACGGAGAAATTAAGAAGAGAATTGACTACCAAATTCCGGAAGGGTTAGGCTCCTTTTTTGTCCACAACGCCTATATGCTATCTCCTCCTGTAATCCAAGGAGGCTTATTAGCGGCCAATACTCGGTTTTCAGCAAACATCAGATTGGTAACCCCAGCGCTTCTATCCTCAAAAAATATTGGAATTGAGGTTGATTTGAATACTGGAGAATCCAAACCAATTGCTCATTTCTTTCCATCCGATTACCTGGCTTCAGGACAGAAAATGCTGGACCTAAGTCGCGCTCAAGGGAAGGATAAAATCGTCTACTCCTTTTTTGGAGATCATCAGCTTTATTACTCTTCAGCTTTTGACTTCCCACTTAGTCCGATTCAAGCATCAAGTAGCTATTTAGAAAATAGTATGCCTGTATTTCAGTCCGATTCGCCTTCGGAATTAATTCTGCAATATAATCTTGCATCCTCCCGCTACGGATCACTACTGTATGACTCCTTCAGAAATGTCTACTATCGATTTGCGTTTCCTACTTTACCGGAAGTGACAGAGGAGGATCTAAGAAACCTCAGAACTGCTCCAGGGCCATTTGTAGTAATGGTTTTCGATGAAAATTTAAATTTGCTCACTGAAAAGCTTTTTGAAGCGGGCACCTACCTTCCAGACAATTCTTTCGTAGGAGAAAAAGGGCTCTATCTCTCCATCAATCATCCTGACAATCCTCAGAATAAGGAAGATCAGATGGTATTTGAGCTTTTTGAGTTAAGGGATTAACTTTGCTATTCAGAATTCTGCTGTTGTGGTCCCAATCGTTATCGGGACTCTAAGAGCGGGAAACTCGAAGAGTGAAACGATTTGAAATGATTCTTTCTCGAAAAATTAAATTTAAAGTTTAAAGATCTAAATACGATAAAATTAAGAATCAAAATTTTTTTCGATTGGCTAGGTCCTGATCACTTTCATGGATGTAATCCTGTCAAAACAAAAAACTAATTCTATTTCATTCCCCACATTTTTAATTCTGGTTTGTAGTAAAATTGTATTTGTATATCCGCAATTGCACTAGTAAGAAGTAAAAAGCGACTTAATGTATGGTAAATAATAGCATTACCGGTACTTCTTCCGATGGCTATCGGAACGTCCTCGGCCTGCCTCGCCTTGGCGGGCCTGCCTACCAGTTAAGCAAAGAAAAAGAGGTCACTGGCATCATTGCGGATAATCATAAAATTGCATAGCCATTTCTTGGAGTGGATAAAAAATAAAGTTTTAAGAGATGTGTAAAGCGAAATATTTCCCTCAAAAGATTCTTTTAAAGTAGGGGTTTTAAAAATATGCTGTGTCAACCAAGACTAAACCTAATTTCAAAAACCTTCAAAACACAAAAAAGCGGAAAGCTTAGACTTTCCGCTTTTCTATATTTGGGCCAATTTCCCTTCTACTTCTTATAGTTTTGGTGCTACCGGGAAGTCAATTGGAAATTTAGCTAGATTGTGAATATAATTTGAAATCGTCTTATCGGCGATCAAAATCACCACATCAATCAGCGTTAATTCACTGTATCCAGCTTCAAAGAATCCATCGACTGCTTCTTTGGAAGCCGTGCCACGATTCTCGGTGATGGATTTGGTCACTTTTGCTAAGGCATCGATTTTTGGATCGAAAGACGCAGTTCCTTTTCTAAGCTCTAAGATTTGCTCTTCTGTAAAGCCGTTCATCTTGCCAATGGCAGTATGCGCTGAGAGGCAATAGTCACAGCCATTTATCTGACTTACTACGAGGTTTACCACTTCTTTTTCCTTTGCCTTGAGGCTAGTTTTTCTGTTGGCCAAAGCGAGGTAATCTGCCAATGCAGTGTCACTTTTGGAATAATAAGAATACAGATTTGGCACAAAGCCTACTGCCTTCTCAAGGCCAGCTAAAATCTCTTGGTTTTTTTCTGATACTTGATCTTTACTAGGTAATTCAAAATTTTTCATTGTCTTCGTGTTTGTTGGTTTATGTTGACACAAAGATGGGGGATTACTCAGGGCTGCGGTTAGACCATTATTCCTGACAAGTTGGCAATTGTTCCCTACTTGATATTTTTCTTGAATTCGGTGGGTGAAGTCCCTTCATTTTTCTTGAAAAACCGACTGAAAGATTGAATATCCTCAAATCCCAACTCATAGCTGAACTCTTTGACCGGCTTGTCTGTATAGAACAATAGCCTTCTAGCTTCGAGCATGATCCGTTCATGGATGAATGTCAAAGGAGTCTTATCACTCATCGTGGAGAAGAGATTTGCTAAGGTTTTGGGAGACTTATTCAAAAGCTCTGCATATTCCTTTACTGTATGCAGTTTCTTAAAATGCTTCTCTACCAAAAAGTTAAATTCTCTAACCAAGTCTGAATCAAAAGAGGTGAGCAGATGGTGTTCGGACTGTTCCTTATATAACCTTGTACTTAGGATTAACAGTCGCTTGAGAACCATTTGAAGCATCTCTAGCTGAAGTCCATCCTGAGAATTCACTTCCATTTGAAAGACCTTCCAGAGCGTTTCAAATTTGTCTTCTTCAAGATTGCTCAAGGTGATGATTGGCAACTGACTTGAGCCAAAAAACAAAATCCCCTTACATCCAACTTCGGAATCGTGGTCCAAGACACAGTAAAAAGGGCGATTAAACCGCACCATGCGTGCTTGTCCGATTTCTTCAACTCGCACTTGATGAAATTCGGTTAGGCAAAGAATTTGATTGGCCGCAAAAATTTCCGCCTTTCCATCGATTAGAAATTTGGCCTCAGTTCTAAACCAGATCAATGTTTGAAAAGAGGTGAGTTGTTTCTCTAAAACCTCCTTATTTTCAACTGTAATTTCCTCAAGAGCGAGACTTTCCTGATTCGGCCCGGTGTAATTCATTGAAAAGCTTTTATCAAAAAGAGGGATAATGATGAATTGGTTCAAAATAAATTTGCTTTTAATTATCTCCAATATTCAGGTCTCGATCACATTCTTGGATTTATTCCTGAACCTCGATCTCAGGATTTTAAATCTGACTAAGCTTACCCACCTAGTCGGCTTTCAGATTTGTGTACTAGGTACGATGTATGAAGATTACAAATCTTCAGATCGAGCTTCGAGATTACAAATCTCGAAGAGCCTCAGATTCCGCTGTTCAGGTCCCGATTGCTATCGTGGATGTAATCCTGAACCTTGATCGTAGGATTTTTAATCCGTAAACACAACGAAGCTCATTTAAGATGAAGATTCGAACTCTTCAGATAGAGCTTCGAGATTATATCCGCGATGATTATCGGGACTCGAAGAGCAAGTGCCGAATAGAAATTTCAGCTTTCTGACTTATCCTTCTTACTGCTTTCTTTCTCCTCGAAAAGTCCCATTTGGCTGAATGAAATTCACGGCCACAATTTTCCCATCCTTTTCCTCAAACTTGATCTTAAATCCGTCCAAGGTCTTGAAGTTGAATTCGTGGGTTCCAACTGGAATCTGCTCGTATTCGGGTTGTCCGGCGACGAAGGCAAAGAGCTTTCCCTCTTTGATATAAATCTTCACTTCTTGAACTCCTGCCAGTAAATAGGAACCCTCGTATTTGGTCAAATCATCCGAGGAGAGTTCCAGCGTTTTGGGAGTACGCTTGAACTCGATCGGATCTAGGGCAGGTTCAAATGCCACTTTCCCTCCCGAGACATCTCCGTTGATTGCTGTGGTGAATTGGAATGGAATAGCCATGTCCATGTTTGGTTTTCCTTGATAGATCAAATAGAGGTTGAAGACATCGTAATGTTTATGGGCGAGAAAACCCTTGAGCAATCCTGTTTGTACATAAAGCGTGTCATTTTCCAATTCCATTTCCATCTTCCCATAGCCGGGATTTTCATAGCTCCCGATGTAGTCGATCAAGGCATGCGAAGGTTTGGTCCCACTCACTTTGCTGGAATCGCCCTGAGTTTTCATTTTCTCCTGTGCTATTTTGGCCTCAGCCATCCGCTTGAGACCTTCACCCGACCAATCTTCAGCGGAAAGTTTCAGCATTCGATCTGCAACCATGTTTCGGACGATTCCCGGGACTTGCGAACCATTTTGATTGCTCAAGACTACGATTCCCAAGCTGTCTGTTGGGAAGAACGCCGCCGAAGCCGAGAAGCCATCGATATTTCCGCCATGCTCCACCCGATAGTGGCCTCGAAAGGAGGAGAGAAACCAGCCATAGCCATAGTTGGCGAAATGTGCATCTGGGTGTTCTTTGGAAGGGGTACCGGCGGAGACAACCATCTGTGCACTCATTGCCTCCTGTACATAAGCAGATGGGAGGATTTGCTCACCCTTGAACTTGCCACCATTGATCCAAGTGATTAGCCAGTTGGACATCTCAGTCACACTGCTATTGATCGCACCCGCAGGAGCCATGGCGGAGATGTCGTAGTAATCCATTTTGGTGCTGAGGCCATCCAAATCTGTAGAATAGCCGAGCGAGGCATCGCTGTCTTTGGACATATCCTGCGTCTTAAAATTGCTGCGGGTCATCCCTAGTTTGTCAAAAAAGTTTGACTGGACATTTTCTTCCCAAGTTTTTCCTGTGATGCGCTTGGCGATCTGACCTTGTAGAAAAAACATCCAATTGTTGTAAAACCACTGCTGCCGAAGTCCGGTGAAAGGTTCATGATGGGCAATACGCTTGATCAGTTCTTCATCAGAATCGGTCGGAAACATAAACCAAGCTAAGTCATGCCGAGGCAAACCTGTCCGATGAGCCATCAGATCCTTGACGATAATTTGCTCATTCATATAGTCCTTGTTGAATCGGAGTTCGGGAATATACTTTCCCGGTCGGGCGTCGAAGTCTACTTTCTCTTCGGCCCGAAGTATGCCCAGTAGCCCCGAGGTGAAGGCTTTGGAGGAAGATCCGATTGCAAAAAGTGTATTTGGAGTTACAGGAGTTTTTTTGTCTTGATCTGTATAGCCAAAACCTTTAGAATAGACGATTTTATCTTTCTCGACGATGGCAATCGAAAAGCCAGGAGCATTCCAATCGGTGCGAACTTTCTCCAAAGCGGCATCGAGATCTTTGAATCGGGGATCGGTTTTTTGAGGAAAGGCAGAAAAAACTAGTGCGAAGCTTAGGAGGAGTAAAAGTGATTTTTTCATGGATTTTATGGTCTTGGATCTAAACAAATAAAAGAATTGATGCCCAATTTGCAATTTTAGCGTTGGATTATGAAGTGATTTATTCAAGTTGAATCACAGGTTTTTTGGTTATCCACTTGGCGCAAAGTCAAGCTTCGAGATTATAAATCTCGAAGAGCTAGTCTTCTGCTCTTCAGGCCCCGATCGTGGATCGTGGATGCAATTCTGAACTTTTATCGTAGGATTTTCAATCCGACTAAACGGATTTTCATAGGTTTTTAAATTGGACTTGGGAGTAATAGATGATTACAAATCTTTGGATCAAGCTTCGAGATTACATCCGCGATAATTATCGGGACTCGAAGAGCCGCAAATCCAAGAACTATTAAGAAAAAAGGCTGCCAATCGGCAGCCTTTTTCATCTTATCCCTTTTTTTCATTGGTCAGGGTTCGTCGGACTGTATTGAGATTGACTCGGATCTCCTCGATACTTTCCCATTCGCGGCCATCTGTACCATGCTCGATTCCTACGTAGCCATTGAAGCCATGTGAAAGGACGATTTTCATCATTCGGGTGTAGTCCAATTGTGTTTCATTACCTCGATCATCCCATACCATCGGCTTCAGCGAAACACCTTTTGCGGCAGGCATCAGCTCATCCACCCCTCGGTAGGAGTCGTAGCTATTCACCTTTCCACCTTCCCGGTTCATGACAAAATTCCCAAAATCAGGTAGCGTTCCAGCCCGCTTATGAGCAGTTTGTTTGATCATCTCGGCGAGCCATTTGCCATTGCTGGAGAAGCCACCATGATTCTCGATGATTACGTCGATGCCGAAGTCATCTGCAAACTCGCAGAGCTGTCGGAGACCGGAGCTACAGACATTGATCGCTTCCTGCTCCGCATCCTTGCTGGTGGAATAAGGTACCGCAGTATAGGAATTCACGCGAATAGCATGACATCCGAGGAATTTGGCTGCCTCAACCCATTTTTTGTGATTTTCCACTGTTTCTTTTCTGCCCTCCGAAGTGGCTGCTCCAAGCATTCCTTCGCCATCGCACATGATTAATACTGAAGTCACCCCTTCGCCATCAGCTCGAGTTTTCATCTCCTTCAGGTAGTTCATGTCTTTGGCTTTGTCCTTGAAAAATTGATTCACATACTCGACTGCGTCAATATTGGCTCTCTTGGCCAATTTGGCAAAGTCCAAATGATCCATTCTTCCTGCAAAAAGTGGTCGGTTCAAAGACCACTCCGCTAGGGAAATTTTAAATAATTCGTCTGCTGGACGATTTGCCATAGCAAAATTTGGCAATCCCAGACCAATGGCTGCTGCAGCCAGTCCGGTTGATTTTAAAAATTCTCTTCTGTTTTTCATATTACTGAGTTTTGAATGGTTTAAAAATTTAAGTGTAAGTCAATATTTCTATGCTCTTGTTTCCGTTCTCTAGTTTCTGTTGTCGGTTATCAGTTGTCGGTCACACCGGTCATCCGACACCGGGCAACCCTTTATCAAATCTCCCATCCCGAGCGATACTGCCGAGTCAGGAAGGCATTTGCTTTTTCATTATTAGTAATCTGCATTGAGGCTTCGTCGAAATTAATTTTAGATTTTGCCCGTAAGGCTACTGCTCCAAGATTAATCGTGTCGGTAATCGTCTGCGCTCGGATAAAGCTTCCCGGAGTTTGCTTTCCCTCCAAGATCGCCTCTACCCAACTCGCAGTATTTCGATCTACTTCACGGGAATTTATCCGCTCAGATTCGCGATTGACCATCATCGTACTTTCAGGAAGGAGTACCGGATTCTCTCCTCTGAATCCACCCAATATTTTTCCTTTAGTTCCCACGAGCATCAACCCTTCGTCAGGCGTGTCTTTTCCATCTCGCTCCAATTCGGCTGGGGCAAATGGCTTCATTCCTCCATCATACCAAAAAAGGTCAAATGCGGGAAGAGTAGTTTGCTGAGGGAAATTCCATTTGATCATACAGCTCGCTGGAAAAGCCACATTATTATCCACCCATTGATAGACTTGATTGACTTCTTCCCGAGTAGTGGTGCCAAAAGCCTTTGCGGCTGTCGGAGACTTGGTGATCCCTAAAGTTTCGAAGAGAGGGAATAAGCTATAGTGTCCCATATCAGCCACCGATCCGCCGCCGAATTCATACCAGCCTCGGAATACATTGTGGGTATAATTTTTATGATAGGGCATTTCAGGAACAGGCCCTAACCAAAGGTCCCAGTTGAATCCATCTGGAACAGGCATTGCTGGTGAAGGTCTTTTGGTCCATTGTTGCCAGACAGGCCGATAGGACCAATTGTGTATTTCTTTCAAGTCTCCGATGAGCCCAGCATCCATCCATGCTTTTATCTGTCGGTATTCCGGTCGGTCAGACCAGGCCAAAAGATGAGTGATTATTCCACTTGATTTAGCTTTTTCGATTACTTTTCTTCCTTCGAGCAAGCGATTGGAAATTGGTTTATGCGTGACCACATGAATTCCCTTATTCATAGCGGCGATCGCAATTGATGCATGCGTATGATCTGGAGTCATGATTTTGACTGCATCGATCCCATTTTCTTTTGCAAAAAACTCACGAAAATCTTCATAGGATTTGCAGCCTTTGTATTTTCCGGAAGGTTTGTTTTTAGCATAGTATTTTTCAACATACTCCTGCCCAATGTCTCTGCCTCCAGGTATTCCAGGTTTTCCCTCCCACCAGGTATCGTCGCCTAATGTTTTTCGGATGTCATCTCGGATTCCGTAAGGGGACCAATCGAAGTAGTCAGTTGAGAATTTATTTGAGTCACAGACTGCGACCACTCGTACTTTTGGATTGAGGAGAAGGGAACCCATTTCCCTAAGGCCTTGTGTACCACAGCCAATGTTAGCTACTGCAATTTGATCTGAGGGAGGGACTTTCCCCAAGCCTGCGATGACATTGGATGGAACTATGGTAAAAGAAGCTGCAAAGGTTGCAGCGGAAGCCATAAACTTTCTTCGGTTGATCGATTCAAAATTTGACATGGAGCGACTTTGGGAATAAACACTTTAATTTAGTATTCAATCACTTGAAAGCCAAATAAATCAGTCGAGATTATCGCTTTTTCGCAAGGATTATTCCTTGATTATTCTCCAAAACTCTTTTTTCATTTTCTCAGCATCAATGGCAATGTAGACCTTAACCAGTCTTTGTAGGTTTTCAGGAGGGGTTTGGACTTCAGCTATTTTGGACCATTCTGGATGTAAATAAGCTTCTACCAAAGCCAAATCCCACATCACCCGAGTTTTGTCCAGAGGATTCTGAATTCGCCAGCGGTTGGCCAAAATCTTTTCAATTCTGACCGATTCGTCTAAAGCGGCATAGGTCTCTTCCTGATCAAATTTTAAGGCAAAAGAAGTAGTGGTGGTCATGATTGTAAAATCTAGACCTTCTAAGTTTAGTAAGTAATCGAAGGCATTGAGGTCGCATCGAATATTGAACTCACTTTTATTCCAAGCTTTAGTGTCTGGATCGTACCAGCTGCCAAGTGAATAAAGCCTGATTTTGGATTTTATATCCGGAGCAAGTATCAAGGCCGTGGCGATATTGGTCATCGCGCCGAGGGTGACAATATCAAGTTTTTCGCTGCCTTTCATCGCACGTGCCTCAGCTATGATCGCCCGTGCAGCTGGTGAATCCCTAGGATCCTGCTGACCCCAAGTTCGGCCGATTTGCCGATCTGCGCCTAGCGGATGTGGGATATCCATTCGATCCATCGCCCCTAAAATTTCTTCATTGAGTCGTTGACTTTCTTCGACTGGCTTCAAGGTAGCAGCATCGTAAGCATTCCACTTTTCAAATACATTCAGGTCAGCATTGTTGAAATGTGCAGAACTGATGCCGATCATATTGATTCTCGTTGATTTTACTAGATGTGCGATTGCGTAGAGGTCATCCATTTCATTTCCGGTATCGGCATCCAGCCATACTTTTTGCTGCGCAAAATTAGGAGAGGGATAAAAGGAAAATAGGATGAAAACCAGTATTAGGTACGTTTTCATGGGTTGAATTTTGTTGATAGGTTAATCTACAGAATTTCCTTTTGTTGCCAAAAGGATAGCAATTTTTAAAGAAAAGGGTATCTTTTGCAAAATACTTATGCTCGCTGTCATGAAAATCCTCATTTCCATTTTTAGTTTGTTTTTGATTTTTTCCTGTCAAGAAAAGCAGGTTGTAAAAGTTGAAATCACCTATCCTGTCCAACCCAATATCGTCTGGCTAGTTGCAGAAGATCTTTCACCACAGCATTTGGGGATATATGGCGGGACTGGCGGAAGTACACCTTACTTAGATTCACTGGCAGCAGATGGGGTGTTTTATAAACATGCCTATTCCACTGCGGGAGTTTGTGCGCCAAGTCGAGCAGCGCTCATCACTGGTGCCTATCAAACATCTGTCGGCGGACATCATATGCGAACACTTGGGATGTCCCAGAATGCTTTAGACGCTTATCCTCCCGGGCATCAATCGTATTCCGCTGTAATTCCTGAGGATATGAAAACGTATCCCGAACTCCTTCGAATGGCGGGCTATTATACCAGTAATAATTCCAAGGAAGATTACCAGTTTAAAGGGCCTGTGACCATGTGGGATGAGAGCAGCAACAAAGCCCATTGGCGCAATCGCAAAGATACCAACCAGCCTTTTTTCTCGATTTTCAACTTTAATATTTCCCATGAATCGCAAGTATGGGCAAGAGCAGACGAACCGCTTTTAGTGGATCCAGCGGACGTATATATCCCGCCCTATTATCCAGACGATTCAATTAGCAGAGCGGTGATGGCCAGATTTATCACCAATGCCATGCGAATGGATATGCAAGTGGGGGAGATCATCGAGCAACTCAAAGAAGATGGACTCTATGAGAATACCATCATCTTTTTCTATGGAGATCATGGAGACGGGATGCCGTATGCCAAGCGGGAATTGTATGATCGAGGATTGAAAGTGCCGCTGATCGTGAAAGCTCCATTTCTGGAAAAAGGAGGAAAGGTGGAAGAGTTAGTCAGTTTTGTAGATTTCGGACCTTCGGTCTTGTCTTTGGCAGGAGTACAAATCCCGGAATCGATGCAAGGTCAGGCTTTTCTCGGAAAGCAAAAATCTGATCCGAGAAAATACATCTATGCGGCTAGAGATCGGATGGATTCGGAGTACGATCGGGTCCGGGCCGTTTCGGATGGGCGCTATAAATACATCCGCAACTATATGCCCGAGAAACCTAACTATCAAAACATCCAATACCGACTGAATAATCCACTGATGATTCATCTACTGGCGCTAAATAAAGAAGGTAAACTAGATTCGAATCAAGCGAGATGGTTTGCAACAAGCAAACCGGTAGAAGAACTCTACGATACCAGTACAGATCCCTTTGAATTCAATAATCTGGTAGCGAATCCAGCCTATGCCGAGAAACTGACTGAGCTGCGAGCTGCGCATGAACAATGGCTTTTGGACTATCCCGATCTTGGAGCAATGAATGAGCAGGAGATGGTGCGAAATTGGTGGGGTGGAAAGGATACTCCTCCATTGACTGCTGCCCCTGAAATTTCATTTCAATCTGGAAAAGTTATCCTGAGCTCAGCGACCAAAGGTGCCTCCATCGGCTATCGAAAATCGACTTCAGATACTTGGTCAGTCTATAAGCAACCATTTGAATGGATTGTTGGTGATTCGCTTTATGTGAATGCGCATCGAATCGGGTACGAGGCGAGTGAAGTAGCCTTGGTTTTGAAGTAGAAATAGATAGGTCTTGGTAGAGGGATTGTGAATTCTCGCAGCGGCGCTGCGAGCATAATAAAGCAAAACTATTGGAGTTAAGTTTTTCTGTAAAAGATCTGTGTAAATCCCTGACCTTTTCTGAGTTAATCTGCGGGAAATTTCTTTCGAGTTTTTCCTCGCCGCGCCGCTACGTCGCCGCCAGAAAAAATAGATCAATTACAAGGAATCCCCTGCTTTGCATACTTCCCAAAAGGAGGCTGGATTCGATATTCCTCGATTCGTTTCAGGACATCGGTATCTTCCATTTGATAGTTCGGAGTATATCTGACTGTATCCCAATAGGTGGATCTAGGGTTAGTTGCACGGATATCTCCAGTTTCAGCCATCCAATTCAAAAGATCAGATTTCATGTCAGACTTGATTTTGGCAAAAGCAGGATAGAACGCTAGGTTATTCAATTGATAGGGATCTTTTTTTATATCATAAAGCTCTTCTTCTGGCCGCTGGCCAAAGCTTAATTCAAAGAAATCGGTTTGACCTGATGCAGCTTTGCCTTCCATCTCCATGATTAGAAACTTGGTGATCGAATGATCTACATCTCCGAATTGTCCTACGGACTGATGCACAGAGGGGTCACCGGCTGGGTTCCGTTCCGGCATGGGATTCCAGATGTATAAATATTCCTGATTTCGTACGGCTCGCATGGGATAGGAGAGGTCACCTTTTCTCACATTGGCATGACGCTCTCTTTCGAGGTAAACTTGATTTCGATCTTGCTTTTCTCCTGCCAAAAGAGCCCAAAGCGATTGCCCTGACATGGAGTTTTGTGTCAGCCCAGCAGCTTCCACAAAGCTCGGAGCAAAGTCTATGAAGTTCACAAAGTCATTCACGACTGTTCCAGCTTTCACTTTCGCCGGCCAGCGAATAGCCAAAGGCATCCGGGTTCCATAGTCATAGAGATTAGCTTTGGCCCGAGGGAAAGGCATTCCGTTATCGCTCGTCATCACGATGAGGGTATTGTCGAGTTCACCCAGTTCCTCCAACATCGCGATCAGCTGTCCACATTCCCGATCAAAGCGCTCGATCTCGAAGTAGTAATCAAGGATGTCATTTCGCACGCAGTCATTATCAGGAAAAAAGCTGGGAACGACCACATCCTGAAGCTTCATTCCTGTTTGGATGCCCGTATTTGGCACATATTCTCGATGTGGATCGGTACTTCCAAACCAAAAGGTAAAGGGTTGATTTTTGGGTTTCTGTTTCAAAAATGACTCAAAATCCTCAAAGCTTTTTCCGGAAGGGTTATCAGCAAAACCAGTCGTTTTATGATCGCCCGGTCCCCAGCCTTTTCGGGTGGAGCCTGAGACATAACCGCTTTTTTCTAAGATCTGAACATAGGTAGGATGCGCATTGGGAAATTCGGACCAAAGATTTCCGCCATCCCCATTTTGATGTGGGTATCGACCAGTCAGCACGCTCGCCCGAGATGGAGAGCAGGAAGGGGAGGCGGTGAAGGCATTGGTGAAAAGCGCTCCTTCAGCAGCTAATCGATCAAAAGTCGGGGTCCGAACCACTTTGTCGCCATAAACTCCAGCATGAGGGAAAGACCAATCGTCCGCGATGAGGAAAAGGATGTTGGGTTGCTTGGTTTGGGAGATTCCTGAAGTAGAAATAAAAAGTAGCGAGACGAAGAGGAGAAGATTTTTCATTTAGCGAAGATTCAATTGGAATTTAATCGCTTTGAGGGGGGAATCCAATAGGGAGGTTAGGAAAGGTCATTTTTCTTATTGAAACCTTAAGGCGCTACTAGAATAAAAAAAAATTTTTTATTCCGAAATCAATAAATTACAAAAAGTCCGAGATCCTCCCCGCATCAGATTCAAATCGACTTTTTCGCCAATACCTTTCACTCTTCCTTTTTCAGAAAACTGCCAAATCATCCAATAGTCGCTCTTTGGTTGCATCACCGGATTATAGTTCGCCACCCAGAGTGGGTAGTCCTCAAAGCCATGACCTTCCAAGACATGCCCAAAAAATGCATCGCCGGTGTAAATAATCGGCTTGACACCGTAATGCGCCTCCACTATGGTTAGCCAATTTTGAATTCCTTCTCGGAGTTTTTCTTTTGACTGAATGGTGGATTGCTTTTCGATATCTAATATTGGCCGAAAATCTCCCTTTTTTAAAATCACAGTATTGATGAAATTCGCTGCTTGAAGTGTGCTATTTTGATTTGGGCGATAATAATGATAGGCTCCTCGAGCCAAATCCATCGTGTCTAGCGTCTGCCAGTTGGATTGGAATTGGGTGTCCTGATCATCCCCCATCGTAGCTCGGACTACAAAGAATTCAATTTTCCGATCCTTCAGCGTGGGATCAAATTGCTTCCAATTGATTTTTCCCTGATAATGGGAAATATCAATTCCCAAAACACCATCGAGATTGCTTCGAAATACATGCTCAAATTTTAAATCTTCAAATTCTGAAAGAGGTTGATTTGCGTAATAGGGGAGTTTATGGAGGGTTTTCCAGGTGGAGTAGACGAGGTAAACGGTTCCACCTAGCAAAATGAGAATCAGTAGACTGACGCCTAACCAGACTGAGCGTTTCTTTTTCTTTGGGGGCATTGCAAGCGATTTGAGTGCAAAAGTGGTGAAAAAACTTCTTCGTGGCTTTTTATTCAGCTTCCAATTTTCGATTAATTGAGGTAAAGAAGGTTCTTGACCTTTCTCCTAAGGTTAGCATTCACATCTGACCTTAAAATCATTCAATTTTGAGGTTAGCCTAGTTTTCTCACCTCAATTTTAATGTCAGATTTTGGTGCTAACATTAGAATATGGAAAATTTGAGGTCAAAAGATGAATCTGCCATTTATAATAATGGCAGATTTTTTTCTTAATGTGGAGTTGTACTGGATCTTGGGGAGTTGAGCTTGTCTCACGGGGAAAAAACGCGAATTAAATCTGCCTAAATTGGAATGAAAAAGAAATGCTGGCAGCGTTGCAGGGCAAGAAAAAAGCCAAAGGAAATATAAAAAATCAAAAAAGCCTGCCCAAAGTTGACAAGCTTAAACCAAATTGTCCATTTGCTTTGTGTTTCTTAGTGAAACCTTTGTGCCCTTAGTGGTAAAAAACATTATTTTCTTAATCCATTTTCACTTTCCAAATCCCTGATTCCAACTTATCCAATTTGAAGGTGATATACCCATAGCCGTCTTTGACCTCTAGAGACGCTGATGCATCACCCAACTGATCCACTAATTCATAACTCCCATCTTTCAATCCCCATTCTTGTGTCAGTTCTCTTGAAAGATTCAAGTAACCGAGTAAGTCGTTTTCCCAATCGAAGTTTGCCCCGATGATCAGTTTTTCATTTTCGGACCAACGCGCAAAAGCATAAGCTCTTCCTCCAAGTCGATTCGGGCCGTTTTCTGGATGATAAAGCTGTTGATAATTGCCCATTAGAGCGGTACTGTTTTGCGTAAAGTTCAACAGTTTGACATAGGCTTCCCGAAGCTTTTTCTCATTGTCAGAAAGTTGCCCTCCGTCAAACTTTCCATTATTCATCCAGCGCTGATGTGAAGGCACTCCTATGTAATCGAAAATCGAAGTACGGGAAGGATCACCAAATCCAACGTCTTCATGCGCAGGTTCACCAACTTCCTGACCAGAATAAATCATCGTCGGCGAAGTAGAGATGGTAGCTGAAACAACCATTGCTGGCATGGCTTTCCAAGGGTCATTGGCAAACTGAGGGCTTGCGATTCGCTGCTCATCATGGTTTTCCAAGAAGTGAAGCATGTGATGTTCGATATCAGCCAATCGATCTTGAATCTCAGCAATATGCCAAGTCGTGCCACGATCCTGAATTACATTTCGAAGGGTATCGTAGAACTCTACTTTGTCGTAGAGGTAGTCCATTTTTCCCTTTCGAATGTAGTCTCTGTAAAGGCTGGGATTGTAAACTTCTGCCAATAGAAAAGCATCTGGATTAGTCTTTTTGATATGAGAATTCAAATAAGACCAAAACTCCACTGGTACCATTTCTGCCATATCAAAGCGGAATCCATCCACGTCTTTGGCCAACCAGAATTGAGTAATGTCCTTAAATTTATCCCAGCTATCCGGTACGTCTTTGCCCTGCCAAAATTCATAGTGCGCATTCCAATCGAGCGAATCTGCCCCTTCTGGTAATCCTGGAAAATCTTTGCTGCCATCAGGACGAATACCATAATTCACCTTGACTGTCTCGTACCAATCGTAAAAATCAGGCTGCGCCATTCGTGAGCCATTTCCGGTCCATTTGGCTGGATTCTCATCAAATTGCCCATCTGACAAAGGATGATTTTCTCCTCCGAGCGGCTTGTAGTTATTCCTAGGCTGAGGTACCTGAAAAGCCTGTCCCGGGATGTAATAGAAATTATTATTACGGTCGTATTCGACAGCCGTGTTGTCCTTGTCGCCAAAGTCAGAAACTCCGGCGGGGTTATTTTTTCCTTTATAGCGCCGAGCGACATGATTGGGAACGATGTCAATAATGACTTTCATATCATGCGCATGCGTTCGGGCGATTAAAGCCTCGAATTCCTCCATTCGCTTTGCAGGGTCTACGGCCAAGTCAGGGTTTACTTGATAGTAATCTTTCACCGCGTAGGGCGAACCAGCTCGACCTTTGACCACATCCGGATCGTCATCAGAAACTCCAATAGAGGAATAGTCGCCGATCAGTGCATGATGCGGAACTCCTGTGTACCAAATATGTGAAACTCCGAGTTTTTTGATTTCTTCCAAAGCGGCATCCGTGAAGTCATTGAATTTTCCCGTCCCATTTTCTTCAATAGTTCCCCAAGGTTTATTGGTGGTATTGGTATTCCCAAATAGGCGTGGAAATACCTGATAAACGACGATTTTTTTTGGATTCATAGTTAGAGTTTCTTCAGGCAAAGGTTGTTGGCAAGCGAACATACTAGTGACCAAAGCTGATACCATAAGCAGGTTCCTATTCATAGTTTATCTAGTCAATCTATAAATCAACAAGGTACTTCGCTTAATCAAGTTTGGATATTCATTCAGCTTGATTGTCTCTCCAGGAGCATGTGCTCCAGATCCGGAAGCACCTAAGCCGTCTATGCCATCCATAAAGTCTGCTACATAGGAGATGTCTCCGGCACCTCGACTTCCAGGATCTCCCGGCTTTACTTCCCCATAACCCATGTCAAGACTGAGCTCGTTCAGAACTTTGGCCAAACGGAGATTTCCTTCAGTTGGGGGCATGCTTGGGATTCCGTCAGTGAAGATGATTTCAGCATCGGTTTGGTTGAGGTTTCTGTCCACGATTACTTGCATTTTGGCACGTGTTCGCTCTTTTTGCTCCTCACCAAGGAATCTCAAATCTCCAGTTACTAATGCTTCCCTAGCTACAATATTGGTTTTACCAAGCGCCTCACCTTTTCCTGTAATGTTATCGTAGTTGATATCCGATCCACCGATGATTTGTCCAGGATTAAAAGTCAAGTATTGTTCTCCCGCTAATTCTTCTCTGAATTCAGTCAAGATCCGTGCAGCCTCATAGATCGCACCATAGCCAACGGATTCTCTGAATACCCCAGAGGAATGACTTTGCTTTCCTGAAGTTTTCAGTTTCCAACCGCTGCTTCCTCTTCGGGCGACAGTTACGGTGCTGAATCCTTGGGCAGTTTCATAGGCTAATGCTACTTCATGTTTTTGTGCTCGCTCTATAAAATCCATCCGAGAGATTTGCTCATTTCCAGAGCTTTCTTCGTCCCCATTGAAATAAACAGTGATCGTCCGATCATTTAAATAACCTAGATCATGCAGCGCTTTCAAGCTTGCAAAAGCCATCACATCTCCACCTTTCATATCGTTGAGACCTTGGCCAGTTGCAGTCGAATCATTTAAAACCGTATAAGGAGAAAAAGGCATATCCTTTTCAAAAACCGTATCCAAATGGCCAATGATGAAGATTTTCTCTCCTTTTGTGCCTTTTCGTGTAGCGACAAAATGCCCAGCGCGATTCACTTCTACGGGTAATTCTATCCATTCAGTTTCAAAACCAATTTTTTGAAATTCACGGGCAAAAACATCTCCTACAGCTTTTACGCCTTCTTTATTGAGCGAGCCGGAGTTGATATTGACTACTTCTTCGAGAAGCTGAAGCGTGGAGGCATAGTTTTTTTCTACTTCTGCGATGAGTTTCTTCTCTTCTGGAGAAAGCTGCTGCGCGAAAACTTGAGAGAATCCCAAGAAAAGGAAAATTGTTAAGAGCAAATTTTTCATATCCGAAAAATAGGGAAAAAGCTTCAAAAAGGAGTTTGCTCTTGAAAGAGAAACAAATCTATATTGTTTAGCTATCGGGATAAAGCCCGAACAAAAATTTATTGAGAAACAACTTTTAATTATTGTTTATCAATAAAAAAGTATTGATATTTGAATTTATCTACTAAATGACATTCTGCTATGTTAATTAAAACTAAAACCTCGACAATCTTAAAGGCTATGCGGATTATCGCTTGGATAGCTTTTATTGGATTGATGGTTCAAGCTGGAGCAATTCTAATTTCAGGAATCATCACGTTTAATAACCCTGCTGGTGCCAATGATTTCTATGATCATATGGATGTTTCAAAACTTTTGAGTTTTAGCCCCCTTCATTTTGCTGTTTTTGTCTTTTTTTTAGCGAGTACTTCAGTGCTCAAATCCATTGTTTGGTATTTAGTCATCAAGTGTCTAACTGGTTTTAATTTGACGCAACCCTTTACCATGACAGTGGTCAAGCGTCTAGAACAAATTAGTATTTTGCTTCTTGCGGTGTGGGGATTAGGGGTTTTTGCCAATGGACATATGAATTATATTTTATTTGAAATAGGGGATTTTATTGGGGAAAAAGCTGGTGGGGAATTCCTTTTTATGGCAGGATTGGTTTATGTGATTTCTCAGATTTTCAAGCGTGGTGTAGAGATTCAGGCTGAAAATGAATTAACCGTCTAAGCCATGCCGATTATTGTAAATCTTGATGTAATGATGGCGAAGCGAAAGATGTCGCTGAATGAACTTTCAGAAAAGGTAGAACTAACTTTAGCTAATCTCTCTATCCTTAAAACTGGGAAGGCAAAAGCTGTTCGCTTTAGCACTTTGGAAGCGATTTGCAAAGCCTTAGAGTGTCAGCCTGGGGATATATTGGAGTGGAGGGAGGAGTAATCTCTTTGTACAGAAAACCTGAAAAATCATTTTTTGAAAGAATTACCTATCTTTTGTAATTCAAAATAACCTACAGTAAATGGCAAATTTTAATATAGATGCAGACAAGGCTCTAACCTATGATGCAATTGTCATCGGATCTGGAATCAGTGGAGGCTGGGCTGCGAAAGAACTGTGTGAAAAGGGATTGAAAACGCTCGTCTTAGAGCGTGGAAGAATTGTGGAGCATGTCAAAGATTATCCTACGATGAACCTCGATCCTTGGGATATGGAGCTACGAGGTGGTTTGACTCCAGAACAAAAAGAAAAGCATCCAATCGGAGTGCGCACTGGTTTTATAGGCGCGACTAACGAACATTTTCACGCCAATGATATCGAAAATCCCTACACGGAGGTCAAGCCTTTTCTTTGGGTTCGTGCACATCAGATGGGTGGTCGATCACTTCTTTGGGGCAAGCAGACTTATCGTTGGTCAGATTTGGACTTTGAAGCAAATGCCAAAGATGGGCATGGAGTGGATTGGCCAATTCGCTACAAAGACATCGAATCTTGGTATACTTATGTGGAGAAATTTGCAGGAATCTCAGGTGAAGCTTTAGGCCTTCCTCAGCTTCCGGATAGCCATTTCTTGCCGCCGATGGAGTTGAACTGTGTGGAAAAGCATGTAAAGCAACGAATCGAAAAGGAATATAATGGCAGAAATATGATCATTGGTCGCGTCGCTCATTTGACTGAGCCGCTCAATGGTCGTGGTAAATGTCAATTCCGTAATCGCTGCGATCGAGGTTGCCCATATGGAGCCTATTTTTCTAGTAATGCAGTGACTTTGCCTGCAGCAAATGCAACGGGTAATTTGACTATTCGACCTTTTTCTATCGTACAGTCCATCGTTTACGATGAAGCAAAAGGAAAAGCTTCTGGCGTAAGAATCATTGATGCTGAGACCAATGAAGAGATTGTTTACAAAGCAAAAATCATCTTTTGTAATGCCTCAACACTGAGCAGCACCCAGATTTTAATGAATTCTACCTCGAATAGATTTCCAAAAGGATTAGGGAATGACTCAGGTGAGCTGGGGCATAATCTGATGGACCATACTTACCGAGTGGGAGCGACAGGCTTGGTGGATGGGTTCGATGATCAATACTATAAGGGAAGAAGACCTAACGGAATTTACATTCCGAGATATGTGAATTTGAAAGATGGACCGCAGTCGGATAAATTCGTCCGTGGCTTTGGCTATCAAGGCGGAGGAAGTCGCGCAGGATGGGGACAAGGTGCCAATATGGAAGAATTTGGAGGAGAGTTTAAAGATAAAATCATGAATCCCGGACCTTGGGAATTCTTCATTACTGGTTTTGCTGAATCTCTTCCCAATCATGAAAATAAAGTCTATCTCAATAAAGAAGTGCTTGATAAATGGGGTCAACCGACCTTGTCTATTGATGCCGAATGGGGTCCAAATGAATTGGCAATTAATGCCCAAATGCGAATCGACGCAAGGGAAATGCTGGAGCGAGCGGGTCTAAAAGATATTGTGGACTTTGACAACAAACATGAAATGGGATATGGAATCCATGAAATGGGAACTGCCAGAATGGGGAAAGATCCAAAAACCTCCGTTCTGAATGGGATGAATCAAATTCATGATTGCAAAAATGTATTTGTGACAGATGGAGCGGCGATGGCTTCTTCCTCATGTGTCAATCCTTCACTTACCTATATGGCATTGACTGCTCGAGCAGCAGATTTTGCGGTATCCGAACTTAAAAAATTAAATCTCTAAGCTATGAACAGAAGAGACGCCCTCCGAAAAACAGGTTTGCTAGCTGGGTCAGCTGTAGCTATTCCTAGTCTTTTTTCACTCCTTCAATCTTGCAGTCAAACGCCAAGGTTGGGCTGGGTCCCACAATTTCTAAGCGAGGATCAGGCACAATTTATTAGTTCATTTGTAGATACCATCCTTCCCAAAACAGAGACGCTAGGAGGATTGGATTTAAAGACGGATATCTTTTTAGATCTGGTCTATGCTAAAACCTATGGTCCAGAAGCTCAGGAAAAAGTAAAATCAGATATCGATCAATTTAATGCAGACTGTAAAATCAAATTTGGTAAAGTCTTCGCCGAGTTGAGTACCGAAGAAAAGTCAGCATGCCTAAAAGATCATGAGGCCACTACTGCCAAATTTAATAGAGGAGTTTGGGGTACAGCCGTTGGCGAGCAAAAGCCAGTAGCTTTTTACCGGCAGCTCAAATCCCAAGCGATGTGGGGCTATTTCAGTTCGGAGGAAATAGGCAAAAATGTATTGAGTTATGATCCGATTCCGGGTGAATACTTGGGCTGTATTCCAGTTTCTGATGTAGGGAAAGTCTGGAGCTTGTAATTAGTCAAATAATTAGAAGTTATTTAGCAGTTGGTTCCTTTCAAAAAATTTGAAGGGAATTTCCAGATGGGATGTGATCAATTTGGACATCGGTAAGATTTTCACGAAGCCATTCCGCCATAAATTCTGATCCGCCTTCTTCACTTGCTGAATGACCAATTACAATTAGGCTAAGTTTCTCGCCCATTTCATTTGCGTTTCGTACGTATTCTGGAGTTTCCCATTCAGGTGATTCGCCGACAATAATCACATCAGGTTTTTCCTTCATTGCCAGTTCCATTTGCCTTCTTCCGCCCATGGCACCAGGAAGTAGTAAAACCTTGGAAATTGTTTGATCCAGATCACCGACATATCGAAGTGCTGGTACTTGCATCTTGGATTTGATATGATTGATCAAATTACGAAGCGAAGATTTTGGAATATTCAGCACGGAATTTTGAGTGTAATAAGTTTCCCAGCATAATTCTTTGACTACTCCAGCCTGCACTCCATCTACTGAAAGTGAATGCACATAATCGTGATTTCTCCAAACCGCAATCCCGTTCTTCGCTAATAAATCTTCCTTGTATTGGTAAATGGGATCATTTTCCAGCCATTCGGTTTCATCCAGATGATTGTAAAAAGTGGGCTCGTGTGCGATGATGAAATTTGCATTGAGCTCAATTGCTTTTTTAATGACCGTGATCGTAGCAAACATAGTCGCCACAATACCCGTGACGATTTGATCTTTTGAACCTGACTTCAGTGTATCCACGGTATTCGGGAAAGGGGCGTCAGGAACTTGGGCGATAAATAAATCCATGACTTCGCCGACGGTGTAGGTTTTTTCCTTGCCGGAAGCGAAAAGGGAAAATGGATTTAATAATGAAGCAGTGCCGATAAAAATGCTCGATTGAAGGAGGAAATGGCGTCGTGGAGGACAGGGAGATTTGGGCATATTTTTTATATTCTTTAGTTAAAATAAAAAAACCGAAGGTTGCACAACCTTCGGTTTGAATTTTCTCTGGTTTAACCTCGATTAATTCACCGAAATATTGGTAAACCAGATGAATTTCTGACCTGGTGCGAAACCATGATCAGTCGCTAGTTTTATCGGACCAAATTGTTGTGCATTTTCCCAAGTGAAAGTTCTTCCATCGGGGCCATTTCCTCTTCTGAAAGTCCATTCCAAAATCATATTGTTTTCATCCAAATACAAGTCATAGGCATCACCCGGCGTATAGCCATCTGCTGAGTTGTAGACAATCGTCAACTTTGTGGCATCAGTTCCTGAGATTGGAGAAGGGATGTTTGCCTCTTCTTCGTAAGTGTACCCAGAATCCCAAGCCAATTGGAATGGCATCATTAACCAATACTTATCATTGATAAATCCTTTGTCAGCTTCTGGTAGTTGATCAACTGGAAGATCCAATGAGTAGGTGTAGCTAGTATCTGGAGTCGCATAGTCAACGGTTCGCTCTTTTATATTCCATTTCCAGTCACGCGTGGAAACAGTCGCAGAATCCACCTGAACATTCCAGGTGTAAGCGATTGAATTGACTTCGTCAAATTTATCATAGCCATAAGCCATGGCGACTTTCATCGGTAGGGTATCAGGAGTAGTTTCTTTTGGCTGGCAAGCCACTAGAAATCCGATAAATAAGAAAGCAATAATCAAGTTTTTCATAGGAGATGGTTTTTGTCAAAGGTAACAGAATCAGAGTTATCATTGTTTTTTGAGCCAATTTTTATACTTCCGATATTCGAAGATTCCATAGCCTTTTTTTAGAAACCTGAAGAATCTTGAAAGGAATAGCATACTGAGGAAAAGTTTCGAAGGAAAGATTTTCTTTTTCTTTTTGGCTGTACCCAATAAGATAGATTTTGCCACCCAAGAAGCAGTTTGCTTTGGGTAAGCTTTGGGAATGTTGTTGCCAGCAGAATCAAAAAATTTTGTATTCGTAGCGATCGGAAATGCTAAGGTGACCCAATTTCCAGTTTTTTCTGACCAGATTGTTCTTGCCCATTGCAGCAAAGCTGACTTTGTAGAGGAATAAAGACTGTAGCCTGGGATGGACCAATAAGACATTGCCGAGGCAGTAATGATCAATCGGAATGGCTTTCTGGGAAATAGTGCTCGGAGCATAAATCCGAGTTGAATGGGGCTGTGGACGTTCAGCTGAAATAAGCGATCCATATCTTTCCAATTTTGATTTTCGGCTGGGCCGTATTCAGCTTTTCCGGCATTTGCAAAGCAAAAATCCACATGAGTCCAGTTGGCTTTAACCCAGTCAATAATCAATTGATTACTAGATTTCTGGCTTAAATCGCAAGTAATTAGTCCATTGATTGTCGGAAATTCATCTTTTAATTCTTCTAATCTCTCCTGTTCAATATCCACTAACAGAAGGTTGGGATTAGATGGAATGATTTGTCTGACTAGCTCCAGTCCTATCCCGGAAGCAGCACCAGTAATAATGCAATTGGTTTCGGAAAAGGCTTTATAAATCATACTCCGGAATCGGGAAATTAATTCGGAAAGGCTTGATTTTTACAGCAAAAAGGGATTTTTGAATTGAGAGATCTGGGAAATAGGCGCTATCAATTTCTTTGATTTTCACCTTAGCCAATTTCCCCCAACCACTCCCAGTAGGTTTGGTGAAATAATCTACCTCATTCAGAACCTGGTGGAGATCAATGGGCAAAAAAGAAGTACTTGCCGGAAAAGGGATCCCAAATGTTTTTACTTCGCAAGAGAAGATGACTTGATCATTTGACTTGATCACTATTTCAGACTTCCCATTTTCTTCTTCCCAAGAAAAGGGTAATGTGTTCTTGGGGATGCCCCAATTTGCTCTGCCATTTTGGGTACTGGCTTCAGAATCGACGTAGATCTTGGTGATACTTTGTTTGCCATGGGGGGAAAACTTACCGGGAATGAATAACAATTCCCGGTAAGGTCCAACGGGCGAAATTTTGTAGTTAACCAGCATTAAGTAGCCGAGACCACCTTTAAATTTCCCCATTAATTCGGGAGGAAGCTGACCGAAAGTTTCTACCCATTTCTTTGAAAACTTATAAACTACAATAATCCCTTCCCCTTCAAGGTGCCAGGGTGCTGGAGCTTGATGGTAGAACTTCGGCGCTGCTGTTGAACTTGGACTATTTTCATCCATAAGGGGAAGGGCTAACGGCGGTCCAACCTCCGTCGATGATTAAGGTCTGACCAGTGATATGTCTTGCAGCTTCTGAGACTAGAAATGCCGCTGCCGCTGCGATATCTTCCACATTCGCGGGACTGCCGACTGGAGTGAGTTTTGACCAGGTTTTCACATAATCTGGGTCAGAAACTGTCCGATTAGTGATTGTAGCGCCGGGGGCAATGGTATTGATTCGGATCCCTAATGGAGCAAGCTCAAGGACAAGGTTTTTGGCAAGCATTTCAATCGCAGCTTTGCTCATGGCGTAGGCAGCGAGATTTTCGTGGCTTTGGTGAGCTGTGACTGATGAGGTGTAAAGAATTGCTCCGCCAGTAGGTTGATCTTTCATGATCTTTGCGGCAGCCTGGGTAAGAAAGAAAGTTCCTGCTTGATTGATCCTACTCACTTCCATGAAGTCTTTTCTGGAATAATCAAAAAACCCACCAAAAAGCGTAATCCCAGCATTTGCGATGACGATGTCCACCGAGCCAAAATTGGCGATGGCAGTTTTAATCAAGGTCTCAATAACCTGCTCAGAACTTGCATCTCCGGGAACGGGAATGGCTGACATGCCATAATGATGTGAAATCTTTTTGCAAGCATCTGCGATCAGACCTTCTTCTAGGTCATTCAATACCAGATTCACACTTTGCGCAGCTAGTTTCTCAGCAATAGCTAAACCTATTCCCTGTCCTGCTCCGGTGATGATTGCGGTTTTTTTGATGTTCATGGTATTAATGTGAATCTCGCTTGACTTCCGAACCCGAACTTCCTTGTAGGAAATCAAAATCTACTCCTTCGTGAGCTTGATTGACTTTATCCAAAAACAAATTTACATATCCTCTTTCATAAGGAAGCTTTGTGGGTTTGAATGCAGCTTTTCGAGTGGCCATTTCTTCTTCGGAGATCAGAAGGTTTAATGTTCTCCCCGGGACATTCAGCTCAATCATATCGCCATTTTGTACGAACGCTAATGGACCCCCAATTGCAGATTCCGGAGAGACGTGGAGTACGACCGTGCCATAGCCAGTTCCGCTCATCCGTCCATCTGAGATGCGGATGATGTCCTTGATCCCTTTTTCCAATAGCTTTATGGGCAAGCCCATATTTCCTACTTCCGGCATCCCAGGATAGCCTTTCGGTCCTACGTTTTTCATGACCATCACGCAGTTTTCATCAATATCTAAGTCTGGGGAATCGATGATAGCCTTGTATTCATCAATATTCTCAAAAACAACTGCACGACCGGTATGTGTAAGTAAATGTGGACTAGCTGCCGATGGCTTGATCACAGCTCCATTCGGGCAGAGGTTTCCTTTGAGGACTGCGATGCCGGACTCTGGTTTGATGGGATTATCAAAAGTCCCAATCAGATTCCGATCATAACATTCTGCCTTCTCAATATTCTCTCCAATGGTTTTACCATTGATCGTGATTGCGTCGGTATTAAGTTGCTTCTCGATTTCTTTCATCACGGCAGGCAAGCCACCTGCATAGAAAAGATCTTCGACCCAATGCTCTCCCGACGGCTGCACGTTTGCGATCAGTGGGATTTTCGAAGAGAAATGATCGAAATCTGTCAATTCAAGTTCCACTCCAATCCGCTTTGCAATAGCAGTTAGATGTAGAATGAAATTGGTAGATCCACCTAAAGCTGCATTTACCATGATGGCATTTTCAAAGGCTTTTCGGGTTAAAATTTTGGACATTTTCAGATCCTCATTGACCATTTCCACGATCCGCATCCCGGACATGTGGGCAAGAACTTTTCGCCTTGAATCTGCCGCTGGGATGGTTGCGTTATCCGGTAGAGCCAAGCCAAGGGCTTCAACCATGGCAGCCATTGTGGAGGCAGTTCCCATTGGTGCACAGTGCCCTACTGAGCGGGACATGGCTGCTTCTGCAGCGATAAAATCTTCTTGGGAAAGTTTTCCCATTTTAAAATCTTCTGCAAACCGCCAGACATCGGAGGTCCCTATTTTCTTGCCTTTAAATCTTCCTACCAGCATCGGTCCGCCGGAAACCACCAAAGTAGGAATGTCCACTGAGGCTGCACCCATGACTAGGGAAGGGGTTGTTTTGTCACAACCACACATCAAGATGACTCCATCCATTGGATTGGCTCGAATGCTTTCTTCCACGTCCATACTAGCCAGATTTCTAAAAAGCATGGCAGTCGGCTTGATGGAGCATTCTCCAAGAGACATTACTGGGAATTCCAATGGAAAGCCACCGGCCTCCCAAATGCCACGCTTCAATGCTTCTGCCAAATCTCTAAAATGGGCGTTACATGGAGTTAGTTCTGACCACGTGTTACAGATGCCGATGACTGGCTTATCTCCTTCGAAAAGATGATGAGGGAAGCCTTGGTTTTTCATCCAAGATCGATAGATGAATCCATCTTTTCCGGTGCGTCCGTACCATTCTTGGCTGCGAAGTTTCTTTTTGGTCATAGGTCTTTGGGTTGAGAAAATTTTGTCCAGAAGTTACCAAAAAAAATGAAAAGTCTGGAGCTATAACCTGAATAGGGATTTTCTTAGCAAGAAAAGATTGGTTTAGCAATCTTTTTCCATCTGATCAAGGGCAGTAGTGAGCGCGTCCACATCTACGGTGAAATCTGTCATGATGGTATCTGAAGTGTCACCTGTATTTAGCGTGTAATAATAAGGTAAGCCAAGCGCAGCAGCCAAATTGAAGTAACATTGTGTCGTAGAATCATCAAGATTGCGCAGCTCAAGGACCTTGGTGTTTGGAGTAAGGAAAAGCATATTGGTCAAAGCTGCTCCATGAAGGGAAACCAATATTTTGCTTTCACCCATCAATTGAATTTGTTGCTTTAAGTTGAGTTTTTCTGCATAAATAATCTCAAACCCTCGTTTTTTGAGAATCAATTCCACTTCCGTTTCATTGTGGGCTTTTCTTTTTCCGGCTAGTTTCCGGCTGATGTAGACTTTTCGCCAAGGCTCAGAGGCAGTTTTAAAGCTGAGCTTTTCTCTGGTTTTTTGCGTCAGCTTCAAATTGAAATTAGGAAAAGAGGCAGTCCGAGCCGTAAGAATCAAGGTGCTTACTTGCAGGTTTTGATTGGATTTGAAAAATATAACCTCGGCACCGATCAGTTTGAGAGATTCACATACAAAATCTAAACTTTGATAGGAATAGGGCAATAGAACAGGAGCTTTGGCGTCGCGTTCCAGCCCTTCCCAGATCCTTGGAAGACAGTCAGTCATCCAATGAAAATAATTTGCACTCCACTCATCAAGTACCCACATCCCTTTTGGGATTTTCCGCCAAGATTTTGGAACACAGTTAATCGCGCGCTTCGCAAATTGTAGCGGGCCTAAGGTTGCAATATGGGTATGGGAAGCGTAGAATTTGAATTCACCGGGAGCAAAGACAGTATCTTGGAGAATCCAGATATTCTTTAAGTGTACTGGGTGAATTCGCTCAAAAGAAACTTCTAAAGCTGTCTGAAATAGGTGCAAGTCCTTGGTGTCAAGATTGACCGGTAGAGCTCTTTTGACGGTAATTTCTTGGCGCAATTGGAAATCATTTTGGTGAAGGGACTATCGGGAGGGTAGCCCTCCCGAATGCTTAAGCTATTCGCTCTATTTGTGCTCCGAGTGCATTCAATCGTTCATCGATCTGCTGATAGCCTCGATCGATTTGTTCGATGTTATCGATAACGGAAGTGCCATTTGCAGATAATGCAGCAATCAACAAGGACACACCTGCTCTAATATCGGGTGAAGTCATCCGAATACCACGAAGCGGATATTTTCGATCTAAACCAATCACAGTAGCACGATGTGGATCACAAAGAATAATCTGAGCTCCCATATCAATTAACTTATCCACGAAGAATAATCTGGATTCAAACATTTTCTGATGGATCAAGACAGTTCCCTTAGCTTGTATGGCAGTGACCAAAATAATCGATAGCAGATCCGGAGTAAATCCAGGCCAAATCTGATCAGCAACCGTCAGGATCGATCCATCTATAAAAGTTTCAATCTCATAATTTGACTGTGCTGGAACATAAATATCATCACCACGAAATTCCAGCTTGATCCCCATTCTTCGAAAAGTCTCTGGAATGATTCCCAATCGGTGAATTTGACAGTCTTTAATCGTGATCTCAGACTGCGTCATTGCCGCTAAGCCAATAAAGGACCCAATCTCGATCATATCAGGAAGCATGGTGTGATCGGTACCACCCAGTTTTTTCACTCCTTCAATATGGAGGAGATTAGAGCCAACCCCGGTGATTTTTGCGCCCATTCTGTTGAGCATATCACAAAGCTGCTGCAAGTAAGGCTCACAGGCTGCATTATAAATAGTGGTTTTGCCTTCTGCCATCACCGCGGCCATCACGATGTTTGCAGTACCAGTGACAGAAGCTTCGTCCAGCAACATGTATGCTCCCTTTAGATTTTTACCATCGATGTGGAAAATCTCATTTGCTGCATCGTAGTGGAATTTGGCTCCAAGTTTTTGAAACCCAAAAAAGTGGGTGTCCATTCTTCTTCTTCCAATCTTATCGCCCCCTGGCTTGGAAAGTTTTCCTGTACCAAATCGGGATAATAGTGGGCCGAGAATCATCACTGAACCTCGTAAAGAAGAGGCCGCTTTCAGGAAGTCTGCGGTTTCTAGGTAGTCGAGATTTACTTCATCAGCTTGGAATGAATAGGATTCTGGACCTAGTTTTTCAACTTTCACACCCATATCGCTAAGCAATTCAATCAGCTTATTGACATCTCGGATGTTTGGGATTTTATTGATTATGATTTTCTCCGAAGTGAGGAGGACCGCACAGAGGATTTGTAATGCTTCGTTTTTTGCTCCTTGTGGGGTAATTTCGCCTTTAAGTTTATTGCCACCGACAACCCGAAATGATCCCATTAGTTTCGTCGTTTTTTTTGTCCGACCGGTCTTCGGTTTTTGTTATGCACAGGATTCCGTTTGTTTTTCCCTGGAGGATCTACAGCGATAGGTAGTTTGAAGTCTCTTCTGGTGTTGGACTCGAAGAGGCTATTTTCTTTCACCTTTTCCAGATCAATGTGCAGTTTACCTTTGGATAGGGTCTTGATGTCGTCGAGGATAATTCCATCGTCAAAATTATCGCGATTCCAAGTCGAGTGAAAGCTTCTCATCAACTGGCCTACATAAATGATCGCAGTTTCCTGCTCTTCATCGTCCTCGATTTCGATAGCCTGCTCGATGAGTTTTTCGATATTTCTTCCGTAGTGCTTGAATTTCACTTCACCTTTTGGATAGCCGATGGGCATAGGTCTCTTCCCAAGCAATTCTTTCTCAGGCATAGGGAAAGGCGCATCTACATCTAATTTAAAATCAGACATGATATACAAGTCATCCCAAAGTTTTTGGTCGTTTTCCTGTTTCCAAGTTGGGTTGAGTTGCTTGATGATCTCAATGACTGTAAAAGCACTTTGGGTACGCTTTTCACGATCTTCGATTCCGGTGATGTGATCAACCAAGCGTTGGATGTTTTTGCCGTATTCTTTCAAAATGTTGTGTTTGTAAGGTTTTTATACTCAATAAGTCGCCCTTAAATTGCGTAGCAAAAGGTAATGAAAAAAATTACCAAAGGTTAAGGGCGCAGGGATTAGTCTATAATTCTGAGCTTTGCAAAGCTAAGTAATAATGTTTTCTCACCAAAATTTTCAAATTCGATGCTTGCTTTCCTGTTAAGTCCTTCGGTTTCAATTTTTTGAACCTTACCAAAACCAAATTTCGGATGCTCCACGAGTTGCTGCGCTTGTAAGTTGTTCGTATTAGAAGGCTTAAAGTCAGGACTCGGCGTGTGAAGCTTAACCCTGCTGACCGGTTGATTGACTGTCGTTTTTTTGATACCAACGAATCCCGAGCCTCCAGGAAGTCCCTCGCTTCGAAATGCTCCCGGCATATCTCGGGTGCTCATCCGTTTGTTGACTTTGATGCAATTTGCCTCTACTTCCTCCAGAAATCTACTCGGCTCACAATTCAAAAGCCGTCCAAATCGGTATCTGGTCAGGGCGTAGGTGAAATACAACTTGTCCATGGCACGAGTGGTCGCGACATAAAATAGCCTACGCTCTTCTTCCAAATCTTCCCGACTCTGCATCATCATCTGAGATGGAAATAGATCCTCCTCCATTCCAACCACAAACACTTGCTTGAATTCAAGGCCTTTGGAGGAGTGAACGGTCATTAAGGTAATCGCATCAGTCAGATCTTTGTTGCGATCATTATCGGTGAGCAAGGCGATTTCCTGGAGGAATGAACCCAGACTTTTATCCTCATTCTCGGGATTGTCCACATATTCCTTGATTGCATTGAGGAGTTCTTGGACGTTTTCGTAGCGATTGAGTCCTTCGATGGTTTTGTCTTCGTAAAGCTCACGCAAAAGGCCACTTTGCTTTGCTATATAATTGGACGCCTCAAAAGCATCTTTGCGTTCGATTTCGATTTGGAAGGCTTTGATAGTGGTGGCAAAATCCATCACCAAACCGCCTGCTCTACCGCCAAGAAAGCTTGGTCCATTTTGCACCACTTGCCAAAGCGGCGTGTCATGATCGTATGCCGCCACCAGTAACTTATCCACCGAGGTATTTCCAATTCCACGTTTTGGATAATTGATGATTCGCTTGAAGGCTTCCTCGTCCATCGGATTGACCGCAAAACGCATGTATGCCATGAGGTCTTTGATTTCCTTCCGCTGGTAGAAAGATAACCCTCCGACAATCTTATAGGTCAAGTTCAGTTTGCGAAGCGCCTCTTCCATAGATCTCGATTGAGAGTTGGTCCGGTAAAGAATCGCAAAGTCGCTGTTTTGAAGTTTCTTGTTATTCTTCTCCTCAAAGATCGTTGTTGCCACAATTTTTCCTTCCTCATTATCAGAACTCGCCTTGATCAATTCGATCAAATCGCCTTCAGGATTGGAAGTCCAGACTACTTTCTTGAGCTGCGCTTTATTCTTGTCGATGATCGAATTGGCGGCTTCCACGATGGTCTTGGTGGAGCGGTAATTTTGCTCCAGCTTTACCACAAATAGGTCAGGATAGTCCTTTTCAAAATTGAGGATATTTTGGATATCTGCGCCGCGGAAAGCATAGATACTCTGGGCATCATCGCCAACCACACAGATATTCTGGTGGACGGCTGCTAGCTTTTTGGTGATCAGGTATTGGGAAAGGTTGGTGTCCTGAAACTCATCCACCATCACATAGCGGAATCGCTGCTGATATTTATTGAGCACATCAAGATGATCTCTGAAGAGCACGTTAGTATTGAAGAGCAAATCATCGAAATCCATCGCTCCGGCTTTGAAGAGTCGGTCTTGGTATTTCTGGTAGATATCACCCATTTTCGGCTTCATCGCTGCCTCGTCATCTGCTTTGACAAATGGATCATTTTGATAGGCTTGCCAAGAGATCAGCCGATTTTTTGCGCCTGAGATTCTGGAAAGGACAGCGTTTGCTTTGTAGACTTTATCATCCAGTCGCATTTCTTTGACAATGGTACGAATCAGAGATTTGGAATCATCTGCGTCGTAGATCGTGAAGTTGGAAGGGTAACCAATCTTGCCGGATTCCACTCGTAGGATCTTTGCAAAGACCGAGTGGAATGTTCCCATCCACGTATTTCGAGCCTCAAGACCAGCCAGCGATTCGATTCGGTGGCGCATTTCTGCAGCTGCTTTATTAGTAAAGGTCAAAGAAAGAATATTGAAGGCATCTACCCCTTTGGCATAGATCAAGTGGGCGATCCGATAGGTGAGCACTCGGGTTTTGCCAGATCCAGCTCCGGCTATAATCATCAGGGGACCTTCTGTATGCTCGACGGCGGCTCGTTGTTCGGGGTTGAGTTTATCTAGATATTCCATTTTCAATTTTATCGCTGTTAAGTAGAATTTGTTCTTTCCACTTCTTAAAATTCTTGTGTTTAAGTAGCCCTAATTGCGGCTATAAGGTTCAAAAAAAAGCTCAAGGAGATTAATTTGTTCTCTTTGCTTTAGCATTTGCTTTGCAATAATAAGCCTGATTGCAGTTGAATTCTTGAGTTTTTGGACAATTCTAATTTTCAATATTGAGCCAAATAAATTCTTCGATCCGGCACTCCGGCCAAGCCTTTTCAATTTTGGAATTAATTAAATTTTCCATCGCTTATGACTCCAAAGGTATAAGTCAGGTTGTTTGCGAATGTTTTCTTCTAGTCTTTGGCAAAATTCGTCCGTTATGCTGTGCGCGGCAGAATTTGCATAGGGTGGAGCGGCCATAGGTGAAAATTCAAACTCATAATGACCGCGCTTGATTTTTTTCATTTCCCCATAGATTACCTCTGCATCCATCTTTTTGGATAGGAATTCGGCTCCTTCAAAAAATACGGCCGGACGATTGAGAAATTCTCGTTGGTAGCGTTTTTCTGATTGGGGAGGACGCTGGTCAGATCCCAGCAGAATTATTCGCGGCGATTTTTTTACGGTAAGCATGCTTTTTCGAAATGCTTTTTTCTCTGTGAGATAGCCGCCAAAGCGCATCCTGATTTTATTCATCAATTGATCGAAGAAAGGATTGTTTACCTTGAGATAGACAGTTTCTACCTCAGAAGTGGTATGCAGGTTAGTGCCAATTACCCCAAACTCCCAATTGAATATGTGGCCGGTTACCATTAAAGCACTTCTTCCCCGCAGTACCGCTTGGTCAAGCAGTTCAGCATTTTTTATTGAAAAGCGGCTATTAAATTCTTTTTCAGAAATGGTAAGCAGCTTTATTGTCTCTGCAAAAAAGGCATCGGTGAAATTTCGATAAAATTGATTGCGAATCTTTTTTCGCTCGGCAGCTGACTTTTCCGGGAAGGCAAATTCCAAATTAGAATCGATCACTTTCTTGCGATAGCTGATCAAGAATCGCGCAACGAAGTACAGCAAATCAGAGAATAGGTAAAGTACAGGGAGCGGAAACCTAGAAAGCAATCTGATGAAAAACATAAAAACGGGATGGGGATTGGGATCTTTTGTGATCCAATCAAGCAACAAAATAAAGGAAATCGCTTGAATTCTTCCAGTTTCCTAGTTATAAATTGACTCAATCGTTACTTTTGAAACATATGTCTGAAGTACAGCGCAGGAAATATTCTCAGGAAGAAAAGAACAGCATCTTCGATGGTGAGTTTATGCCACACATCGACTCGATGTACAATTTTGCTTACCGGCTCACCTTTGACGAGGACGATGCCAAAGATTTGGTGCAGGATACCTACCTGAAAGCCTATCGGTTCATCAATTCTTTTGAGCAGGGGACAAATGCCAAAGCATGGCTTTTTAGAATTCTCAAAAACAGTTTCATCAACGAGTACCGACGAAAGAGTAAGCAGCCTGCGAAAGTAGATTACCAGGAGGTTGAAACTTATTACAACTCAGATGACGTTGACTACCAAAGTACGAGTGACATGCGAGCCGAATCGCTCAAGGATATGCTCGGTGATGAGATTTCCAATGCACTAAATAGCTTGGCAGTAGATTTCAGAACGGTCATTATTCTTTGTGATTTGGAAGGATTCACCTATGAGGAGATGTCCAAAATCCTAGATATACCGATTGGTACAGTTCGATCTCGACTGCATCGTGCACGGAATCTGCTCAAAGAAAAGCTACAAGGCTATGCGAAACACATGGGCTATAAAACAGATGAAGAGGAGGAATAATTAAAAGAATTAAGATGGATATGAACGAAGAATCATCCCAAGCGCGGAAGTTGAAATGCGAGGATACCAGCAAGTGCTTTGAATTGTTGGAAAGCATATTAGATGGAGAGATTGACAATTCGAAAGAAATGTTGAAAGAAAAGTTGGCCAAATGTCAACCTTGCTTTGAGCACTTTCACTTGGAGCAAGCGATTCGGGATCTGTTGAAAAACAAATGTACCAAGCATGCTTTACCAGCTGAATTAGCAGACAGTATCCGAAAACAGATTCAGGAAATCAAGTAAACCATGACCTCAGGTAAGGCAATTATTTTCTCTGCTCCCTCTGGATCTGGGAAAACTTCACTAGTCAAGCACCTCATCACCCAAATCCCAAATCTGGGATTTTCTATTTCTGCCTGTACGCGCGATCGTCGTGGAAGACATGAAGTGCATGGCAAAGACTATTATTTTTTAAGCCAAGAAGAGTTTAAGCGAAAGATTGATGAAAATGCCTTCATCGAATGGGAGGAAGTCTATGCCGGCAACTTCTACGGCACGCTCAAAGAAGAAATCCAACGCATCTGGGACAGTGGAAAAGCAGTAATTTTTGATGTGGACGTCAAAGGAGGACTTGCACTAAAGAGCTACTTTGGAGATCAAGCCTTAGCCATATTTGTAAAAGTGCCGAGTATCGCAGTGCTGAAAGAAAGACTGGATGATCGGGGAACAGAATCTGAAGAGTCGCTTTCTCGGAGGATATTCAAAGCAGAATTTGAAATGAAATTTGAGCCTCAGTTTGATGTGACTGTGGTCAATGATGACTTTGCCAAGTCCTCTGCCGAGGCGGAATACTTGGTCAGTGAATTTTTAGCCCGGTAAGCGGTGAAGGTCGGATTGTATTTTGGCTCTTTTAACCCCATCCATGTTGGACATTTGATTATTGCGGATACGCTCTATAATCGAACTGAGTTGGACGAAGTCTGGTTTGTAGTGAGTCCACAGAATCCCTTGAAAAAGCGACAATCTCTGGCTCACGAACATGATCGTCTCCGTATGGTCGAGCTAGCGATTGAGGGTAATTTCAATTTTAGAGCTTCGGATATTGAGTTCCGAATGCCGAGACCAAGCTATACGATTGACACCTTGACCTACTTGACTGAGCAATATCCACAGCATCAGTTCTGTTTATTTTTAGGTTCGGATAATCTGGACCAACTCAAAAAGTGGAAAAACTACGAGCAGATTCTAGAACATTACGAGGTTATAGTTTATCCAAGGCCGGGTGAACCCAAGGAGTTTGATCATCCAAGCATCCGGGTGATTAATGCACCACTTTTAGATATCTCTGCCACCTTTATCCGGAAGTCTATTCAAGAAGGAAAGTCAGTGCGCTATCTGATTCCCGAATCTGTGTCTGATTATATCCGGGATAAGAAGCTGTATCAGTAGATCTTAGCAATTTCACCCATAGAAAACCGTGATTTTTAACTAAAAATGAGATTTATGAATTTTTTAGTGTTATTTTCAAACTAAAGCTTGCTATTAAAAAAAATAAAATTAAGTTTATACATGCGCTGATTAGTGCTAGATTCTGGCCGGGCTCTTTTTTATCAATTACTTAATTTAATTACTATGAATATCAGTAAGATTAAATCGTTTGTTTTTGGATTGGCCTTTTTGGGGTCAATGGGATTTGGTGGCTTTGCCGCCAATGCGCAAGAGGATGGAGAGCCTTGTCCTGATGGTTCCACCACCACATCTTGGGGTGGAGTATGTTGTCAGTCATTTAGTAGTTGCCAACATCCATACGCTGGAAACATAGCTGCATCCAGTTGGCGAGATTGCGTGGCTACCTGTTCTTAATAATATAATAGGGGAAAAATTTTTTCCCCTATTTTAAATCTCATCAATTCCTTATGAAAAAGATTTTTCCAATAATACTGATCACAGTAATTTATCTGACCGCTTGTAGTCCTGAAGCTTCTGAAGAAAGCTCAAACAAAATTGTCTATTTTACTGAAAAAGACTTGCCAGAACCTATCCATCTGAATGGTAAAAAGTATAATATACCTGAGATCATCAGTCCGCAGGGGGTTTTTTTGAAAGAAGGATTGGCAGTCGTATTTGAACGTAAAAATGTAAACAATGAAAAATTTCATGTGATTGATTTAGCATCAGGACAATATCTGCACTCAAAGGGGATAGATGGCATGGGGCCTGGAGAAGTCTCTGTAATCACCCAGATAGAGGACGCCGGTGAAAAGAATAAGGTGTGGGTATTTGATCCGGAGTTGCGGATTTTTTCAAAATTTGATCTTCGGGACACCAGCAAACTTGCTGAATCTCAAATGAAGTCGCCCGAAACAGCCTATTTTTTGACAAATGCTTCTTGGACCTCTGAAAACACACTTTTGGGAAATTCAGTAGATGGCTGGACCAAATACCTACATCTGACAGTGGAAGGAGATACATTGGCTTTATTTGGCGACTGGAAAGACATGATTAATAATAAAGAATTTCCAGGCGGATTAAAACCGGAGGAGCTAAATGCAAATCTAGTAAGCAATATCTTCCAAGGACCAATGAAGGGAAGCGCGGATAAGAAGTATTATGTGAAAGTCGGGATGTCAATTGATTACATCGACATCATCAATCTGGAAAGCCAATCGATTCTGACCGTATATGGGCCTAGACAAGAAATTCCCTATTTCAAAATTGGATACTCGTTTGGATACCAAATGCCTGATTTTGGTGGCAATGCAACAGAACGTTATTTGGATATTTTTGCAGGTAAAAATTCATTTTTTGTCTTGTTTTTTGGCAAGGCCTACAGGGAACTTAGCGATAGTGAGAAATTGAATCGGATTTTTGAGTTTGATTATGAGGGAAATATTTTAAATCAATACCAGCTTGATTACCCAATCTACGGATTCGCTGTTGATGAGGAAGATAAAGGCATCTATGCAGTTACATTAGATGAAGAGCCAAATCTGGTGCGATTTGATTATTGATTAATTCTTAAATTTTTGAGTCTATCAAGTACCTTCTTCCTGACTGGCGGGTAGATCATATCCCCGCTAAGAAGCTGTTCAATTGAGATTCTTAAATTTTTGAACTAGAAAACCGTGATTTTTAACTAAAAACGAGATTTATTAATTTTTTAGTGTTAGTTATTAAACTAATGCTTGCTATTAAAAAAAAAAAAAATTAAGTGTATGCATGCACTGGGTTGGTGCTGGATTCTGGCCGGGTTCTTTTTTATTAATTACTTAATTTAATTACTATGAAAATCAGTAAGATTAAATCGTTTGTTTTTGGATTGGCCTTTTTGGGGGCTATGGGGTTTGGTGGGATTTCTGCAAATGGGCAAACTCTAGGTGGCTCTGGCGGAGGGGCAAACCAGTGTAAAGTTGAAATATTAATTTGCAGTATCTGGACAGGTTCGACTAGACAAATATGCCATCTTAACGGGAATGGAGTAGACTGTACCTGTGGGCAATCCACAACCTGCTAATTAAATTATAGAGGCTGTCTTAAAATATGGGATAGCCTCTATTTTTTTGGATTAGCGTTATGAGATAATCTCAATTAGCTAAATTTCTGCTCTATAATTAGTTTTATCAAACAACCATTTTATTTCCCAAAATCTTAATGAGACTTCAAATAAAAATTTTTCTATTTTTATTCATATCCATTTTCTATTCCTGTAGATCAGAGTCTGTTGAGGATAATATCATTATTATTCCCTCACTCAATGAGAAAAATCAAATGGTCAGTGATCTAGTCAATGATGTGAGCTATAAACCACTTACTGGAGATCCAAATCTAATTCCACTTGAAGCGGATCGGATCGACTTCTCAGATCAACTGATGGTTATTGGGGATTTTACCTTTTCACAGATGGTTTATGCTTTCGACAAGGCAACCGGTAAAGCCCTACCTATTCCTCTAAAGAAAGGCGAAGGGCCAATGGAGGTACGGGGAGTAAATGACTTTTGGTTGGATGGAGAGAATCTCTATGTCCTAGATGGGATCGGTCGGAAAATTATTCCTTTTTCTTATTCATCTGGCAATTTCGCACAACAGGAAGCTATTGAGTTGGAAATTCCTTTTCGAAGGTTTGCCAAGACGAAAACGGGATTTGTCGGACTTACTGGAGGAGGAATGGAGAAGGCTTTGGCATTTTTAAATGAAGAAGGAAAAATAATTTCTATTGATATATCCAACTCAATCGAGTTTTTGATGAGCCCGATCAATCCATTTCTCAAAATGACTGATGAAAATGGGGTAAAAATTCTTTTTCATAGTGCTTTTAATCCGGAGATTATACGAGTGGATAATGGTAAAATAGAACCCTATAGTGGAATCCAATATGAAGGAGAATTAGTGGAAAAACCTACAAATACAGATTTTGTAAAGGATCAAGAGGGATTGAATCAGTACCGGGAAAGCTTAATTAATCAGCCCTCTTTTTTCACCATTTTTGAAATCACCATAGACCAATACATATTGGTTCATTTCCTTCAAAATTCCCCTAGACTTGCTTTATCCTCTGGTGGTAAGGGCAGTACATATAGGATCGAAAATTTAAATAATGATTTAAGTTTTGATAATCAGCCATTTCCTAAAGTTATCGGGGTGAATGGTTCACGTTTTGTAGCTCTTGTAAGCACTGATCAATTGAATAGAGAAGATCCCGCATTTGCTGGCTCAGCACTGGGCAAAGCTACTTTGGCGAATCCCGATGCCTTAGTCTTCATTCTGGAATTTGAGCTTAAAGTAGATTAAATTGGTTTTCCAGTACTTTCCGATGCGACCTTGGAAAGGATTTAACTATTCCCACATTTCTCCAAAAGTTGATTCAAGAAGGAAAGTCAGTTCGCTACCTGATCCCCGAGTCTGTGGCAGATTATATCCGGGATAAGAAGCTGTATCAGTAGATCTTAGCAATTTCACCCATAGAAAACCGTGATTTTTAACTAAAAACGAGATTTATGAATTTTTTAGTGTTATTTTTAAACTAAAGCTTGCTATTAAAAAAAAATTAAGTTTATACATGCGCTGATTAGTGCTAGATTCTGGCCGGGCTCTTTTTTATCAATTACTTAATTTAATTACTATGAATATCAGTAAGATTAAATCGTTTGTTTTTGGATTGGCCTTCTTGGGGTCGATTGGGTTTGGGGGGATTACTAGTCAGGCGCAGACGGAGCCTGGAATGGAAGGCGGCGGCGGCACTTGTTATTAGCGTATGGCAAGGTGTAGTGGAGTAATGACCGTATATCATTGCGATGGTCAAAGGACTAGTGAAAGTTGCGGTGTATATTATGTACAATGTAAATTCTGCTAATGCTTTTAACAAGTGGTAGCTCCTATTAGTGGAGCTACTGTTTTTATTGTAAATGAACACTATTAATAAATTTTTAAAATGATAATAAATCCAAATCAATTATTGTGTTTGATATTATGTTTTTTGATTTCGTGCGGAGATAAAATTGAAAATAAAAATCCTGATAATACTCTTCACCTTAAAATATCAGACTTCACGCAACTAAAAAAAGATCAGTTAGAGATTGTAGATCTTGTTGCTTTAGAAACTACCCCTGAGAATCTTATGGGTATGGACTTACGGATCAGGTGTAGTGAAGCTTATTATTATGTCTTTGATGAAGCGGTACAAGACTGCGTTCACCAATTCGATAAAAATGGAAATTACCTAGGTCGAAGGGCGATGGTAGGCGAAGGGCCAAACACTATCAATAGATTAAGTGATTTTAATATAGGAACGGATGGCCTGCTTGAAGCACTTAATTCAAATGGAGATCAGGCTAAAGTTTACCGTGTAGGTGCTGACAATTCAGTAAGTCTTGTGTTCGCAATAGATTATATCCCTAGTTCATTTGCGAAATTACCCACAGGGGAGTACCTCTTTTATGGAGGGTATAATCTTCCTTTCGTGTCGCACCGATTGATTCGGACTGACTCTACAGGAGCTATCTTGGAGAAATATCTAGCCAACGATTACAGCAACAAAATGCTCCCAATGTCTGAGCGTAATTTTTTTGAGAGTAATTCTTCACTAAAAATTATTGAGACCTTTAATAAAGTTGGATATCAGTTTTCTGATGACAGTATCAAGCCTATAGTTTCCGTTGACTTTGGAAACTATGCCATTCCTTCCCAATTTTGGGAGTTGAATTTATTAGAGGGAGGTTTTGATCTCCTTCAAGAGAAAGGTTTTGCCAATCTCAACGGGTTTTTTGAAAGTGATGATTTGTTGTTGCTTAGCGTTCACATACAAAAGCCAACTGGGATATTTAAGAATATGATTATTCAAAATAAGCAATCTGGCGAAAAACACAGATTAGATACTAGTCTTGCCGATGACTACCTCTTCCATTATCCCTTTGGAGTAAGTGAAGATCAAATCCTATTCTATACCTATCGGTCCGTGATCAATAAAGAATTTGGAGAGAACCTGAGTTCTGATTTAATGAATAAAATCCCAGTCGGAGACTTCGATTATCCTGTCTTGATGAAAGTTAAAATTAAAGTATGAGTATGAACAGAACATTACTTATTACACTCCAAAGCCTCTTAATTCTCTCAGTGTTGATGTTCAGCTTTTCCTGTGAGGAAAAAGAGCCAGCCAAAATACTAGAGTTCCCTGATGATTTGGAGGTGATTAATGATGGAGATTCGACCATCGAAATCTGTGTGAGCTGCGAGAATAAACTGGTATTTTACTTAGACATCGCACAATGGTCGCTCTATACTTTTTCGGATAAGATCTTAGATTGGAAGGCCTTTTCTAACGAATATCCTCATGTTTCGGTCATTATATATCTTTCTGGAATTGATGAGAAGAAAGGAAAAACAAAAGAAAAAATGGAGGCTTATCTTGAGTATTACAAATTTCCCTACCAAGTATATTTAGACCCTACCTATCGGTTTTATGAACTAAGTAACTTAGATAATTCTTTTTTCAAGAATAATAAAGGAGACCAAGTCTTTTGGGTCAAAGGAAATGAGATTTTGAGTCCTGCAAACATTGGGATGCCTCAAGGTAGAAAGGAAGAATTGGACTTGTATTTCGGCAATGAATAGCGGTATTTTCTGAGTTTATATTTTAGGTAGTTTAAGGTTTTCTACACCGATCTATTGAATCTTTAAGAAGGATTTTTGGATTCGGGCATTGATTTCCTTTTCTTAGGTGATAAGCCAATTATGCACTAGTTTTTTTACGCTATCACATTTCATCAAATGACTAAACACACCTATGAAAGTGGGCTAATCGGCAATTGTGCCTACATCGCCCACGTAGAAAAAAACACGAATATCAGCTGGCTTTGTTTCCCACGATTCGACTCGGATTTTATTTTCGGAGGCATGCTGGATCGGGAAAAAGGAGGACAATTTACTATACTTCCCAATTCGGAAGACTTTGAATCCTCACAGAATTATCTGGAAAATACCAATATCCTGCAGACTCAAATCAGCTATTCGGAAGGAAGCTATCAGGTCACTGACTTTGCACCGCGCTTCAAGAACTTTGATCGATACTATAAGCCCTTGATGCTGATTCGGAAAATTGAGTGTCTTTCTGGTTCACCACGGGTAAAAATCTCTTGCCAGCCAGTTACTGACCGAGGGCAAACCCAGTTGACTTCTAGCCAAGGGAGTAACCATATCAGATATATGGGGATTGATCAAGAGTTGAGGTTGACCAGCAATGCGCCGCTGAGCTATATTCAAAAAAGCAAGCCCTTTGCACTTCATAAAACGATCTATTTGATATTGACCTACGGAAGACCACTTGAAGCAGCGGTGGAGACGACTGCGGAGCGCTTTCTTCATGCGACGAGGGCCTATTGGCAAGAATGGGTCAAGTCCACCAGTATTTCAGGCTTTCATCAGAAACTCGTCTTGCGATCTGCTTTGATTTTGAAGATTCATCAATATGAAGATACCGGGGCAATTATCGCTGCATCTACTACTTCACTTCCTGAATCTCCGGGAAGTACCCGGAACTGGGATTATCGATTTTGTTGGATTCGAGATACCTATTACACGCTTACTGCATTCAATAGTATCGGACACTTTGAGGAGTTGGAGAAGTATTTTGAGTTTATTCAAAACCTTCCCACAGATGCAAATGGGCGCTATCAGCCACTATTTTCGATCACTGGTGATACGTTGCTGACTGAAGAAATCTCGGATTTGGATGGCTACTTGGGTAATAAACCAGTGCGTTTCGGAAATCAGGCTTATACTCATATTCAGAATGATTGCTATGGACAGGTTTTGGTTTCATTGCTTCCTTTGTACTCTGATCAGCGGTTTACAGAAGATGAGCGAAGTCATTCAGAGCCGATGATTATGAACCTGCTGGACAAAATCGAGGCGACGATGAATGAGAAGGATGCTGGGCTATGGGAGTTTCGTCATCTCGCTCAAGAGCATTGTTATACCTTTTTATTCCACTGGGCGGGAGCTTGTGCAGCGGCGAAGATTGGAATTCGGTTGAAAAATGATTCGATGTATAACAAAGCAATTGATCTCCGGGATCAGGCTATTGCGAAAATTGAGTCGTGCTATCTTCCAGATCGGAGAGCATACTCGCAGGCTATCGGTTCGAAATACATGGATGCCAGTACGTTGCAGTTGATCACTATGGGGTATTTTGGGGATGATGTGGAGCGGGCAAACGCGCATTTAAAAGCCTTGGAAGAGGATTTATTGGCGAAGGATTTTCTGTTTTATCGCTATAAGCACATGGATGATTTTGGAGTGCCAGAGACTACATTTTTGATCTGTGCATTTTGGTACATCGAGGCTTTGGCTTGCGTCGGGAGATTAGAGGAAGCGGTGGAAGGTTTCGAAACCTTGGTACAATACTGCAATCATCTGAAATTATTCTCTGAGGATGTGGATCAGCACACGGGAAGTCAATGGGGGAATTTTCCTCAGGCTTATTCACATGTGGGCTTGATGAACGCTGCTTTCCGGATTGGAAAGAAACTGGATAAACCGAATTTTCTTTAATTTTTTTTCGATTGGATATCAATTTAAAAAAAGGTAACAGTTTGAAAAATAGCTGTTACCTTTTTTTTGGCTTATTGATAAAAGAACTAGTTGGTAAACTCAACTACGTGTGCCGAAGTGTTAACCTGCTTTTTCCAAAACAAAATGAAAAAAGAGGTTTTAGTATCAAGAGTTTCATTGACTAAGGCTTTGGATCCACCTATCAAATCAGCCTTTGCGAGCATCTCTTGACGAGCTACTTGTACTAGGGATTTTTTGCTTAATCCACCAATGCCAAATACATAAGTAGCTTTTGCGCTTCCTGAGACTTCATTCACCACTGTGAAATTATTAGAGGAAAGCTCGACATTCGTTTGATGAGTGTTTAGGTTGCCAGTATATGCGCTGTGCGTGGCACAACTCGAAAATAAGAATACAGATACTCCCAGAGAAATTAATAGTTTTTTCATAGAAAATTGTCTTGATAAAATTTAAATAATTGGTTTGTCTTTTTTGGACTACAAATTTATTCTAATTTTCGTCGAAAACAGTATTCTTAGTCAGTTATTATTTTAACTAGATTCTAACTGATTTTGAAATGCTAAAAATCAGCGACCTATCTTCAACTCAGTAAAATTCCATCTAATTGAAATCATATTATTATGAAAGTTCATAACCGATTATCCATTATTTTTCTCCAAATTTTAATCGTATCTATTTCATCCTGCACTCCTAATTCCTACCGCAAAATCAATAATCAACATAAAAAGCAGGTCAAGGCGGTACTAGCAACACTGCAGGAGATCCCAAAAACGAAAACTCAAAGCAAACCCGATACGCTTAGCATTTCAGACGAATGGATTGGGACGACAAATTTTAGTGTCAGAAGGCCAAACTATGTGATCATTCATCATACCGCCCAAGATTCTTTGGCTCAGACCATAAAGACTTTTACGCTCACTCGAACTCAAGTGAGTTCCCATTATGTGATTGGAAGAGATGGTGAAGTGGTGCAAATGCTCAATGATTACCTCAGATCTTGGCATGCTGGCCGGGGAAGATGGGGAAATGATACGGATCTCAATTCAGCGTCCATCGGAATTGAACTCGATAATAACGGTTTTGAGCCTTTTACTGAAAGGCAAATCGAAAGCTTGCTAGTGGTCCTAAAACGACTTAAAACCAAATATTCTGTTCCTACGGCAAATTTTATCGGGCATTCCGATATTGCTCCGGGTCGAAAAGTAGATCCGAGTCCTTATTTTCCTTGGGAAAAGCTGGCGAATGAAGGATATGGACTTTGGTATGACGAGGTATTAAACACTCCTGATTTCTTGACTGAAGGACCGCTTCCGGAAAACTTCAATTCCATCGATGCGCTCCGAATTATCGGCTATGATGTCAGTGATTCTTCTGCTGCGATCCAATCCTTCAAAGTTCACTTTATCCAACGAGATATTGAGTCTCCCATGAGTGATTTGGATCGATTGATTCTTTATAATCTGTATAAAAAATACCGGTAGTATTAGATTAACCGCAAAGTGCACAAAGGTTTCACAAAGGGACGCAAAGGATCTGGCAGCTCCAGAAGCTCAGGATCAAACGTTTTGTAGCCCCAGGTTTCATTCAACCCGGGGTTATTTTTCAAGAACCGAGCTTGGTTAGTAATTGCCGGACCTGCTTCACCGATTTGATATTGTAATTCGCTTGGGTATAGGCATAGCCAACCCGAATCGAGTAAGCATTTTTGGGCATGGCTTTGAATGTGTCCTCATCCGTCCAATCATCTCCAACTGCCAAAACGAAGTCATATTCCTGATCTTTCATGATTGCCGTGGCAGCTCTTCCTTTATTGATATCGGGGCGTTTGATTTCCAGTACCATATTTCCCTCCAAAACTTGAAGATTATGCCCTCTAGCCATGTATTTCAAGTGACTGAAGAGTTCCCGCATTCTGAGATCACCCAAGCCGCTTTCGACCTTTCGATAATGCCATACAAGAGAGTGATGTTTTTCCTCGATAAATGCGCCGGGAGTTCTGAGCACATAATATTCCATGATTTTACGGATATCTTCTTTCCATCCGTCTTCGATTTCTGCGTATAGTTTCCAGTCCCCTTTCTCATTTTTCCGCTTCACCCAGACGCCATGTTCGGCGATGAGATCTACTTTTTGATCTTTAAACCAAGTGCCTAAAGTATCCTTGTCTCTTCCAGAAATGATGACCACTTGTGCTATTGGGCTTAAGTCTTTGATAATACCTTTCAGCTCCTCATCGGGTACCGCATCTTGAGGATTGGTAACAAAACCAGTAAGGGTCCCATCGTAATCCAAGAATAACACTGGATTTTTTGCTGTTTTAAAAGCAGCTTCAATCTCAGTCATGACCTTAGCGTCTACATCCTTTGAGGTAAGCTCTTCTTGCTTGCGTTTGACATGGTCGAGTCGATCCATAAAGACCTTCACCCATTGGAAGACATCGTATTTTTTAAGACTTTCCTGCATGCTCACCATTCGAGCCTTTTGCTCTGCAGGTTTCATACTTAGCGAATTATAAATTGCATCAATGACACCCTGTCGATCATTTGGATTGACCAGAACAGCATCCTGCAATTCTTTGGAGGCTCCAGCCATTTCAGATAAGATCAGCACTCCGGTTTGATTGGTTTTACTTGCTACAAATTCTTTGCAGACCAGATTCATACCATCTCGCAATGGGGTCACTAAGGCGATGTCGGACATGCTGTAGAAGGCGCTCAATTCCTCGAAAGGAAAACTTCGGTAGAAATAGTGCACTGGGACCCAGGTCAAAGTAGAATATTCCGAATTGATTCTTCCCACTAGCAAGTCGATTTCTTCTTTGAGCTCTTTGTACGATTGTACTTTGTCTCGACTTGGCACCACAATCATGATCATAGCAACTTTGCCATGCAACTCTTTGTGTTCTTGAAGAAGTTGTGCGAAAGCCTGAATCCGCTGGGGAATACCTTTCGAATAATCCAGTCGATCAATGGTAATGATTAGTTTTTGATCCTCAACTTGCTTTCTGAATTCACGAACAATGTTTTGTGTTTTTCTGCTTTTTGCTTGATTTGCAAACTTGTCATAGTCAATTCCCATCGGGAAGGAGTCCACATTGATGATGCGATTTTCTGCTTGGATATAGCCACTTTCCGAGGAAAGACCAGTAATTCTACCCACAGCACTAAGGAAGTGACGCATGTCATCATACGTATGAAATCCAATCAGATCTGCACCAACCATACCTTCAAGTAATTGCTTTCGCCACGGAATCATCCGGATGATCTCGTAGGAAGGAAAGGGGATATGCTGGAAAAATGCGATAGTGGCATTGGGTAATTTTTCACGAAGCATTTTAGGAAGTAAAAGCAACTGGTAATCATGCACCCAAATAGTGTCTTCGGGACCGGCTTTCTTTAGGATTGCTTCGCAAAACTTTTCATTTACCCGCACATAAGCCTCCCAATGAGCCGGATTATAGACCATGTATTGGGTGAAATAATGGAAAGCCGGCCAGAGGGTTTCGTTGGAAAATCCCTCGTAAAATTCTTCTACATCTTCTTTGGTCAGAAACACCGGAGCCATTTTGAGCTCATGGAGTTCTAATATTATTTCAGCACGCTGCTCAGGGTCTTCTACTGTATTTCCTGGCCATCCTATCCAGATATTTTCCCCTTCTTTATAGATGGAGCCCAAACCTGTAGCTAGGCCGCCGGCACTAGGTTTGAATTCAAATTTTCCTTTTCTATGTCGAAGACTTATAGGAAGGCGATTGGAAACGATAATCGTTTTTGACATTTTTTTTTTACTAGATGAAAAATATGAATTGGAGAATGCCCAATTCAAAAAGGGGAGTAAAGAAGGTACTGAATATTGAGCCTAATCAAAACAATAACCTTGTAAAAGGGCTAAATCTTAACCAAAAAATATACTTCTGATGATAAAACCAAAAAATAGCTGTGAAATGGAAACCACAAATGAGAACGAAATAGATTTCTTCTCCAGCCTCTGGAGAAGTAGAAAAACATTAAAAAATTACTGATCCTGCTTCCGAAGAAGTAGGATAGCGTAGGAAAAGGCTAGATCATAGGTTTTCTTTGCGCACTTCGGAGATGCCTTTATGATCTTAGCAGTTAATTAGTTTTAGTTCTTAGCTGCTAGCTTTTCGGGTTTGGTGCTGATCTTCGACCAGATAAATTCTCCGACCTGCGTACCCTGAATTAAGCCGTCTTTGATAGCAGGCATGTAGTGAATCCCTCCGTAAAATCGACTGATTGCAGCTTCTTTAGCTGCTCCGCTAAAGGAATCAAATTCCCGAATAGGAAGCCCATAAGCGACTTCAGAACTATCAACCAGATGGAACTGATCTCCAAAAAGTTGACCTAAAGTGTAGGCGGATGCCGCGGAAGCCACAGAATGTCCGGAAGTATGCTCGGGAAATGGAGGCGTCTGCAAAAGTGGAACCCACTCCTCGTCAATGTATTGATTGATGTAGGTCTCTGGTCGGATCAGCTTGCTTCTATATTTCTCATCCCAACAGGATATGAATGCCTCGTTTAGTGAGATTCCTGTCAAAGCAAATGCTTCTGCTGTTCCTTTCCAATCTCTTCCTGCGGCTTTTGCAGCGATAGCGGCGATGCTCATCCAATGTCCACCAGGAGTGATTTTCTTGGTTGCAAACATCACGTGACCTTTTACATTCACTTTATATGGATTGCAATCCCAAAACAAGGCAATATTCTGCTGCTCTTCATTTGCACTCAAAGCTGCTTTATAAACCTCATTTGCCAATTCGTAAAAAGGAGTACCAGCAGTGGTCGAGAAAGCTGGAGGAGCTAGTGGCTTGAATTGGGCAGCGGAATCCAACACAAATGTTCGGATCTTATTCCAATGTGGCTCGATTCCTTCCATATAGGCAGGAGGTGTTGGCTGCCAAGTTCCTAGATCACCTGTGACAGTGTACTTTGGGAAAGAGCGGCTTTGATGGTAGTTGTCCTTAGAAGAATAGTCTTTTACTGCTGCGGCTATCTCTTGACCAAAGGCAATCGAAGCTTCGAAAACATCATCAGGAATTCCTTTGTTTTTCAATTCTTCATAAGCGGCATCCCGATGCTCGTTCATCATTTCCTCCGAAAAGATCATTGCTGTGCCCATGGTATAATAAGCTGCTAAAGAGGCAAGTGGAGGGTAAACTTTTTCTGAAGGGGTAAAGACTTTCTTTTCAGAACCTCTTAACTGTCCCAAAAGTGAAGCATAAGCTGGATCTGTCGCAGCGGCAACTTCGTATGCAGCTATGGAAGAATAAGAATAAATCCGGGCTGCAACCGGTGGAGAGAAAATGTCATGAATGATTACTTGAGTCACTCGATCCTGAGCTTGATTGAGGTAATGCCCATCTGTGATCACATTGGAGTAATCCACTGGCTCTTGGCAAGAAAAACTAAGCAGGATGATTCCAGATAGAAACAAGTATTTTAAAGTACGCATAGTGGGAAAGGTGATATGTAATGCAAATTTAATGAATCAGGGCTTAAGGACATAAAATCCGCTGATTCAGTTCGAGTTAGAGTTCAAAGCTAGCCGATTTGAATTTACCTTCAAATGATATTAATCAAGTTTAATCCAGAATACTCCGCCGTTATTGCTGACGGCAATTTGATAGTTGGTTCCTTTCACTTTGATTGGTTTTAGCTGACGAATTTCAGTCTGGTTTGGAATCGAATTTTCAACTTTGGAAGTCACCCAAATCCCATCCTTATATTGGAAAGCCTGAAATGCATTCGCAGTATTTTTTCCTAAATCTACTCGGAAGTCATTAAAGTTACCCGCAATGAAGACTCGCATGTTGGATTCGTCCCAGGCCAAGTCTTGGATAGGGCTTAGCTGGGCAAAGAATGGGAAGGGCGAAAACAGAAAGGAGCCGTCGGTCTGTTGAATATAGGTTCCAGATCGGAATTCAACCGCAGCCCTCTTGTCAGCTTTTGCCAAAATATCAGCTGAGAAAAGATCAGCGGGTTTGCTGCTTTTTGCATAGTCAGCGTAGGAGCTATGCTTCCGCTTGAGGAGGGGGATTTGCTTGATCAAATCATCTCTTGTTCCAAATGGAACTAACTTTTCTCCCATGTAATGAAAGATAAGTGGGTCTGCTTGACCATTTCCATCAAAATCTGCATGATAGAGCCAAATCGGTTTTTCGGCACTTGCTTTCAGTTTTGAATTCAGACCGAGATTCCCTGTCAATAAATCCATTCGGCCATCTCCATTGACATCCGCAGCTTGTAAACTTTCGATCCAGCCAGCAGACTTTTCAAGCCCAGGAATAGTTATTTCTTTGAAGCTACCATCAGATGCAACTTCAAAAACCCGAATGGCTTGCCAATCTCCTGTTAGGACTAATTCGAGTCGGTCATCGCCGCTTAGGTTTGTCCAAAGGGCGGATTTGACCATTCCAAAATCGATATTTTGCCCGAATCGGGCTAAGGTTTCATCTCTGAATTGACCATTTCCCTGATTGATCAACAGTGAGCTTTTAGGGCTTGCCCCATAATCTCCCGAGACAATACTTGCTCCAACGAAGATATCCAAGTCGCCATCTTGATCAAAGTCATGGACGGCAATAGTGCTCGTGTTTTCACCGATTGGAGGTAAGGCATTTGGGATAAAGCTGAATCCACCTTTGCCATCGCCAAAATAAATCCGATCAAAATTGAAGAGATTTCCAGCCTCGTACTCATTTCCACCACTGCCGATGTATAGGTCAAGATTTCCGTCCCGGTTGAAATCCGCAAACGCTGCTACTACGTCTTCGGCTTTGGCAAGCATTTGGAAAATTGGGCTTGGATTGGAAATGAATTCCCCAGCTTCAGTTTGTAAGAAAATGGCTCCTGCTTGATCCTTTGCGCCACCGAGGTAAACATCAGCTAATCCATCGCCATTCACATCGCCAATAGCCAAAGCAGGTCCGGCTGTCGCAAAACTTTTTGGAATCAGGTATTCCCGCTTGGTCTCGTCGATTTCATTGTACTCGACATGCTTCCAATCGATCGTTGGAAAATCTGAATCGGTAAAAGAGGTAATTGTTTTAGCAGAAATAGAGTTTCCTGTTCCTTGTATGAGTAGGTTTTTCTGGCCTAAAATCAGTCCAGAATAGGATTCCAGATTTCCATCTGGCCATCGGACGCTTACCGAATCTACTTTATTTATTTTACCCAAACCAAAAACCAACGTGCTGGTCGAACCCGACTGGAAACCTCGAGTTCCCGAAACGTATTGATGCCAAGAGTTCTCGCCAGAAAAGACAGAAACCTTAGCCCCGATTCCGAATGGGTTCAACAAGTTTGCCTTTAAATCAATTGAGAGGGAAGTATTTCCATTTTTCTCCGAGTGATTTCGATAGATAAAGGCCGGCTGATCTAGATTATTGATGACCAGATCTAAATCTCCATCGTTGTCCAGATCTGCATAGGCCGATCCGTTGGAATAGCTGGGCTGGTCCAATCCCCAAGTGTTGCTTTCATTTGAGAATTGAAGATCAACACCTTGCCTAAATGCATGATTGGCGAGCTTAACTGTCGGGAGTAAATCAATCTGATTTTTGCGTAAATCTTCCATTTTTGTATTTGGATCGACTTCCTGACTGTATTGGATAAAATCCAAGTCATTCGGTCGCTTTACGATTCCATTCGTGACATGAATGTCTTTCCGACCGTCATTATCCATATCAAAAATCAAAGGCGACCAGCTCCAATCTGAAGCAAAAATGTCTGCATAAAGTGCAATCTCACTAAAGCCTTTTTCACCTCGATTCAATTGTAAGTGATTACGGACGTATTGATCGTTGTAGCCAAATTGCTTCTTGATTTGATACACTTCAGCTTTGTCCTCACCCACAGATTTCATCCAGATCTCAGGATCTTCCGGCAGCATGTCCGTAGTGAAAATCTCCGGTAATCCATCTCCATTCAAATCCCCAAGGTCGTTCCCCATGCTATACCGACTGGTATTGGAAATCAAAGAATCGAGCGATTCTTTGAATGTTCCGTCTTTTTGGTTCAAATAGAGGTAGTCATTTTCGGTAAAATCATTGGAAACATAGAGGTCCGGCCAGCCATCATCATTGACATCATCCACCCCAATTCCCAATCCAAACCCGAGAATACTGGAATAAATCCCTGTTGCTTCGGTGACATCGACAAATCCCCGCTCGCCTTCGGTAGCCAAGTTTTTGAACAGTCGATCCCCTTCTTCATCGGGATTTTTCCGGTTGATCGCTCTGGCGAAAACTTCGGGTGACTTCACCGAATGATTCAAAAGATACAGATCTAAATCTCCATCCCGGTCGTAGTCGAAAAAGGCTGCTTGGGTGCTAAAACCTTTAAAATCTACGCCGTAGGCTTCCGCCAAATCGATAAAGGTGGAATCGCCTTGATTGATGTAAAGCTTATTTTTTCCGCGGATCTGCTTGTAGTCGCCGACTTGGCAGACATAAATATCCAAGAGTCCGTCTCCATTGACATCAGCCATGGTGACGCCTGTCGACCAACCTCCATCACCCGTGACTCCGGCTTTTTCGGTGATGTCTTCAAATTGAAAATTGCCTATGTTGAGGTAGAGTTTGTTGGGGACTTGGTTGCCTGAAAAGTAAAGATCGGGTAGACCGTCGCCGTTGATATCTCCGATTGACACGCCACCACCATTGTAGAAGTAGAGGTATTCCAGAATATTCAGGGAATCTGTGGAGGTCAGTTTGTTCTCGAAAGCAACTCCAGATTCTTCTGCCGGAATCAATTCGAAAAGGGTAGGACCCTTTTCTTCCTGTTTGCAGGAATAAAGCGAGAGAAAGGCTAATGCCAAGGCTAAGGAGAAGGGTTTTTGTTTCAAAACTTCCAAATTTCAGCTTGAGCACTATTTTTCACAAAGAGCAATTTGCCTGGTGCAATCTTGGAAATCGCCCGAATATCCCCAGAAAGCTTCAATCCATTTTCAGCGTTTGGCCAGTATCGGAAAGTTCCGTCACCATTTCCAAGGAGTACTTCACCATAACTCGCGTCGTATTTCCCGACTTCTGGCTTGGCTTGAGAAAGATTTCCCCCTAAGATCAAATCTAATTTCCCATCCCCATCTAAATCTTCAGAATGAATGGCGAAAATGTATGAGCGCTGAGCCATTCTCGGGAAAGGCTTCCATTCAAACTTTCCATTGCCTAGATTCATTAAGGCTCCCGATTCCAGATTATTCAATTCGCTGACAATGGATCTGGAGATTACGTCGAGCGGGAAAATCTCAGAAAATGTCTGATTGTTGTAAGTCGAGTATTTGATGTAGCGCTTTTTGATGCTTGGAATCTGCTTCTCCAGCTCATGCTTTAACGTGTAGGGTATTTGAATTCCATCTACTTCCCGAACAAAAAGGTGCTCGATTGATCCGTTTTGATCAAAGTCATTTAGGTACATTTTGACGGGAGTTTCGGAGCTTGCTTTAAATCTGGAATTCAGCCCATTATTTCCCAAAATCAAATCAGGCAAACCATTTCCATCTAGGTCTGCAATCTCCAAGGTGCGGTACCAGCCTTTGAGATTGGCGAGTTCTGGCATTTCGATTTTCTCCAATTTCTCACCTGTATTTCGGAAGAAAATCGGCGCAGTCCAATCGCCCACAAAGATCAAATCCAATTTCCCATCACCATCCCAATCGGTGATTTTCCCATCAGTTATCATTCCCAGTTCCTTGAATTGAGGAGCCAAAGTCGCCGTCTGATTGGAGAAATTCCCCTTTCCGTCATTGATCCAAAGGGTACTTGAAGCTGGCGCACCATATACAAAAGGCACTAATCGAACTCCAACAATCAAATCCATTGCTCCATCTCCATTGAGATCGATGGGTAGCGCCACTGAGCTGCTCTCGGTAACCGTTTCGAATCCCGCCAAAGTTTTAGTGAAATTACCTTTGCCATCATTCAGGTAGAGACGGTCCGATAGATCTGGCGAACCTAAGGAAGATTCATTTCCACCTGAGCAGACAAATAAGTCAAGTTTCCCATCCTGATTTGCATCGAAGAAAATAGCATCTATATCTTCTGAAATCAGATCCGCTGGAAATGCAGCCTGCTCTAAGATTGTATATTTTCCATTTGAATTTCCTAGGTAGAGCTTGGCTTCAAAACCCTTCGCTCCGCCAAAGAAAAGATCATCAATCCCATCTCCGTTGACATCTGCTTTCGCAAAAGCTGGACCTTCGGTGGAGTACATGTGATAAGTCAACCGATCACGGTCAAAGTCCACCATTGGATTTTCCTCATGTACAAAATCGAGGTCTTGGGAATCTTCTCGAAGAAATCTCAGCTCCTTTTTTGCCTCGAAGAAGGATTCTCCAGGTGGAATTTCAGATGCTTCTGACCATTTAATCGTGAGAAGCTGATCAGCAGGTACATTCTCTAGCAAGGTGTATTTGCCATCCGGCCAGAGCAATTTGATCTTGTCAACTACGGCATGTTTGCCCAAACCTATGGTCAGTTTTGGATCTACCGAAGATTGAAAGCCACGGTTAGGAATTTGTTCGGTATAGAAAAGCTCCTCACCAGCTATCACTTGGATCTGTACTCCAATTCCAGCGGTATTCGCCCCTTTTCCTTCTAATTTCAACTGGATAAAATGATTTTCAGGACTCAGTGTTCGTCCCATGTTTTTGAAAATAGAAGCTGGCTTATTCACATTGCTGACTACCAAATCCAAGCTTCCATCATTATTCAGATCTCCATAAGCGGCACCATTGGAATGAATCGCTTCACCCAATCCCCATTGCTCGGCCATATTCTCAAATTGGAGATCGCCAAGATTTCGGTAAGCGAAATTTGGGATTGGATTGATCGGTATTGGATCAATCAAAGCCTTGTAGTTCACTCCAGATTCAGAAATAATTTTGCCTTTGGTCTCGTCATCGTCGATGAAATTTAGGTAATCCAAATCGGTAATATCCTGATAAATTCCATTGGCGATGAAGAGATCCCGCTTGCCATCATTGTCCATATCAAAAAGCAATGCTCCCCAGCTCCAGTCGGTTGCCTCTACATTTGACAATCGACCCATCTCACTGAATGTCCCGTCGCCATTGTTGACGTGGAGCATATTTCGGGAAAATTGGTAATGGTAACCGTGGGTTTTATTGAATTGGAACTTGTCCCAATTCTCGAAAGTAGTGACTTGCTTCAGCCGGGTAGGAGACTCCGGCAACATGTCCGTGACGAAAATATCCAATAATCCATCTCCATTGATATCTGCGATATCGGCTCCCATGGATGCCGCCGAGATCGAGCGCATGGAAGATTCCAGTGATTCCGTGAAGGTTCCGTCTTGATTATTGATATAGAGGTAATCCTTTTCGAAGAAATCATTGGAGATAAAGATATCCGGCCAAGTGTCCTGATTGACATCGCCAATGGTGATTCCTAAGCCAAAGCCGATGATCGAACCGTAGATCCCAGCTTCCTCGCTGACATCGGTAAAGGTGTTGTCGTCATTTCTAAAAAGCTTATCACCGCCCACAGCATCTCGCTTTGGACGCTCATTTTGCATCTTATTGAACGTTCCGATGGCCTGATAGCTATTGTTGAGCAAGTAGACATCCAGGTCTCCGTCTTTGTCATAGTCAAAGAAAACCGCATGGGTAGAAAAGCCCTGATCGGCTAGGCCAAAGGCTTCCGCCTGCTCGGTAAAAGTCCCGTCTCCATTGTTGATGAACAGCTCGTTTTGCTTGTTGTCGCCAGAGATATCCCCTGAGTTGCAGACGTAAATATCCAAAAGTGAATCGCCGTTGACATCTGCCATTGCCACTCCAGTGCTCCAAGCACGAGTTCCTGCTACGCCGGCTTTATCTGTGACATTCTCAAATTTGAAATCGCCTTTGTTGAGGTAAAGCTGGTTTGGGCCAAGGTTAGCAGTGAAATAAATATCCAGTAAGCCATCGTTATTCACATCACCCAGTGCTACTCCTCCGCCGTTGTAATAATTCCGATAGGTGAAAATGTTGAATGATTCATCGAAAGTCAGGTCATTGCTAAAAGTAATACCGGATTCCGAAGGCTGAATGGATTCAAACAGCGGATTGGGTGGCGGAAGCTCTTTTTTCCCACAGGCAAAAAGCAAGGTAAGAAGAGCTAAGAGTTGGAGCTTTTGTTTCATGCCGGTTCTTTCACTAGTTCTTTTTGGATTTTCAGATCCACGATCTCAACCCTCACGGTAGAAACATGTTTTTTGAAAATCCTGATTCTTCGATTCCCGTCAATTTTCACAAAAGCGATCAAGCTTTTATCGTCATTGGCCACTTCGAAAAAATCGGATCCGTACCATTCTTCCAATAAGCCTCGCACATCCTCGCGGAGTTTTTCTACGACCATTTCTTCATTCCAAAGAGCCCAACCTTCATAGGAGAACTCCATTGGCATCATGTAGATTTTCTCATCCTCAAATTTTGGATAAAAGCGCATTTTCGCTGGATTTCCTGATGGAAGATCTACCGCATATTCGATCGAAAGTTCACCCGGACCATTGGAGAGGACGCCTTCCTTATTCAAGTCCCAGCAGGTTTCGTAGAATTGCTTTTTGTCCATTCCGAGGGAAAGCCCAAGAAATAACTCGTTGACAGTTTTCCCTGAAGCGAGTTCTCTGCTTTCGATTTTTTCATATTCCGATTTGCAGGAACTAAGCAGGATTATTATCCCAAGAGCGAAAAGACTAGCGGATTTCAAATGCGATCGGGTTTTCATTTATTCGTATTGTGAGTAAATAGGGCTTATTTTTTATTTTAATTTGTTGGAAATCTCTGATTTCTCCTGGGATAAAGATTCCACTTTGCTCAGGAAGCAAGGCTTTCCAAGATCCATCTGTTTGCAATGCTAGTGACCATCCATAGCTTCCCATTTGGGATCCAAGCTCAGGTTTGATTCGAGATTGATTTCCTCCCAAAAGGAGCTGAATTTTACCAGCTGTAGAAGTGATTTTTTCAATGGCATAAACGGGAGCTTGCTGAATTTCAGGCGGAAGTGCTTGCTCTTTGAATTTCCCACTACCGTCATTTATCCAAAGTGTAGTTGCCAATGTTTGCACACTCAAAGTTATGGATTTTGATAGAATGGATTCTGGAAAAAGTAATTCCAAGGTTTTATTTTGGTAGGAGGCGTAGGTCAGTAATTGCTTTCGCAAAGTGGGAATTTGTTTGAGTAAGGTATTCTTCATCACCCAAGGAATAGCACCTTCGGCTTGCTGGCTTACTAAAATTTGTTCCACAGCTCCGTTTTGATCAAAGTCATTGACAAGCATCCGAAGTTCAGCATCCGAACTGGTAGAAAGCCTCATATTCAAGCCTCGATTTCCTGCGATGATATCCGGTTTGCCATCGCCATTCAGATCCTCAACCAAGATCGTATTCCAAAGTCCAGCTGCTGAGGGAATCCCAAAATCCTCCGAGCGATTAACGAATTGGCCATTTTCTAAGGCACAAATCATAATTGGTGTCCACTCACCAGCTAGGATGAGCTCAGAAATCCCATCTCCATCTAGATCGGAAAAGCTACCGGCGGTCAGCATTCCAATGGATTTTAAGTTTTCGCCTAGTTGATTTGGAAATAAGCTAAAATTTCCTTGGCCGTCATTTTGCCAAAAATCAACTCCTGCCGGGACTCCGTAGGCATATGGAATGGAGCGAACCCCAGAAACCAGATCAAGATCTCCATCCTGATCCAAATCCTCCCCAAGAATAAAGGCTGTAGGGCTGGTATGAAATGGCGATGGAAGTCCAGAGAAATTTCCTTTTCCATCATTCAGATACAAGCGATCTTGATAGGCGAGGTCATTCATCGGGAATTCGATACTTCCGCTAGCAACTACCAAATCTGGAAAGCTGTCACCATTTAGATCATAGAAATATCCAGCGATATCAGCTGATTTTTTATCTTTTTCGAAGAGGACAGTGTTGGAAGCGATGAATTCCCCGTCTTCACCTTGAATCCAAAGTGTGGAGGAGTATCCCATAGCTCCGGGAATGAAGAGGTCCTCCAGTCCATCTCCATTCACATCAGCTTTGGCCACTTTTGGTCCTTCGTCGCTGATCATCCAGAATCTGAGTCGATCTCTATCGAAGTCGGCAAAGTCATTTTTTGGACTTGAGAAGGGAAGCTTTAAATCAACTTGTTGGAAAGGGGTAGTTCCGATTAAGGCAGCTTGGAACATCGGAATTCCAATCGTTTTTTTAGGATTGATTTTTTGATTGGTTTTGACATTGACCATTCTGGTCAGTTGTTGGTCTGGCCAAATCACATGAATAGAATCTAAAACTTCCACTTGTCCCAAGCCAAAATGAACGGTCTGATCCACTGAAGAGAGGTAGCCTTTGACTGGCTGGAATTCTTGGAAATAGCGATTTCCATTTGCGAAGCAGGTAACCTTTGCGCCGAAGGCATTTCCCAGATTGAGCTGGAGGTAGTTTCCAAGCTTATTGTCAACGGCTAGATTTTGGTAGATAAATGCTTGATCGTTTAGATTGTTGATGATCAAATCTAAGTCTCCGTCATTATCCAAATCTCCATAAACTGATCCGGTGCTGAAGGTCAACTGATCCAATCCCTGTGTACTGGATTCATTCTCAAATCTCCAATCTCCATAATTCTTGAACCAATAATTCTGTTGGGGAATGGAGGGGAATTCATCAATCATTTTAGTGAGCAAAACAGAGTCTTTCCTGAATTCGCTGATGTTTTCCTGATTATTTACATAAAAGTCTACATAGTCAAAATCAGTCAAATCTTTGACAATTCCATTGGCGACGAAGATGTCTTTCAGGCCATCATTATCCGCATCAAAGATCAATGCGCCCCAACTCCAATCGGTCGCATGGACTTTAGCTTGCCTAGAGACTTCTGCAAAAATGGGCAGATTGGTTCCCGGTCTGAAACCCAAGTTTCGCTGCAGGGTGTTTCTGGTAAATTGGTGATGATAGCCTGCTTTGCTATTTGCCTGAGCTTTATCCCAATCTTCAAAAGGGGTTTTGGTCTTGACTCGCTCCATACTTGCTGGGAGCATCTCGGTGACAAAAATATCCGGGCGAGTATCATTGTCTAGATCAGCAATATCTGCTCCCATGGATCCCATGCTGATTTCGGGGAGCAGTTCAGGAAGCATTTCGGAAAATGTACCGTTTTGATTATTGAGGTAAAGGTAGTCACGCTCGAAAAAATCGTTGGAAACATATAGGTCTGGCCAAGTATCCTCATTTAAATCCGCCACGGTGACACCCAATCCATAACCAATGGCGCTGCCATAGATTCCTGCAGCTTCACTGACATCGGTAAAGTGATCGCCATCATTTCGATAGAGTTTATTTCCGCCTTCGGGATCTCGTTCTTCTCGCTGACCTAATCGTAGGTCATAGATACCAACTGATCGACCTGAATTAGACAAGAGATACATGTCGAGATCTCCGTCTTTGTCGAAGTCTAAAAATACCGCATGCTGGGAGAGGCCGATATCGTCCACGCCATATTGTTCGGATTCTTCCGAAAAAGTAGCGTAGCCTTTATTGATAAAAAGCTCATTATGTCTTTTTTCACCACCCAAGGGCCCGGATTTACAGACAAAAATATCGAGTAATCCATCATTATTTATGTCGGCCATACTGACTCCAGTAGACCAACTGCCAGTTGAGTTGAGGCCGGCTTCTTGGGTAATATCTATGAATTTTAGATTCCCTTGATTTAGGAAAAGTTTGTTTGAAGTTTGATTTCCAGCAAAAAAAATATCGAGTAGCCCATCATTATTAATGTCTCCCAGTGCGACACCGGCGCCGTTATAAAAATTCCGAAAGGTGTAAGGGTTTACTTGCTCGGTATAGCTCAGCTCATTTATAAAATTGATTCCGGTTTCTTCCGGAGAAAGGAGCTGAAATAATGGCTTAGAGTTTTGTGATTCCTGCTTGCAGGAAATGAGAAGAATGAAAATCAGTAGAATAGGATTTTTTAGATTCTTCATGGGTATTTTAAAAAAAAGGAAGTGCACAAATGTACACTTCCTTTCCAAAGGGTGATTTGATTCAATTAATAACCTGGATTCTGAACTAAATTAGGATTTTCGTTTATAAGATTCAGTGGAATCGGGAATAGTGCTCTGAAAGGCTCCGATTGACCTTTTTCCCACCATGGTTGATTCCACTTGCCAAATCTAATTTGATCAGTTCGTCGAGAAGCTTCTGCAAACATTTCAAATCCGCGCTCATTGTAAATTGCGTCTAGAGTTAATGCAGTTAAAGGAGCCACGCTTGCTCTTGTTCTTACTTGGTTTATCGCTGTAAGTGCCGCAGCAGTTTTACCTTGACGGAAAGCTGCCTCAGCTTTGGTTAAGACCATGTCTGCCAATCGGATCAGGACATAATCATTACTCATATTTGAACTGGCTCCACTAGCAAATTCATACTTACCCACTCTAGCTCCTGCCTGACGCAACGCATTTGGAGCTAGTTCATTTATTCTTGGGGTGTAGGTTAGTGGAGGACCATTAGGATCTGTTGATTCTGCCTGCACATCCAATAATCTAGAGCCATTAGCTGAGAATTGATCCCCCGTGATGAAGGATTGTTTTCTTACATCTGTGTCTTCAAAACGATTATAGAATTCCTCTAATGAAGCATAGCCATTCCATGGTTGTTCTTGTAAATCAAATGTGAATTGACTCTCGTAGTGAAGTGTCATCTGTACCAAATTAAATCCACCTGCATTATTCTCATCATATGGAAGTGTTAGGATATTTTCCGAGGAACCACCATTTCGCGTTGAAAAATTCGCAAAGAAATTTGAGCTAAGTGAATATGGTCCTGAAATTACGACATCTGCCATCGCTTCGGCATCCGCCCAACGAGCCTGGCCAGTATAAACCTCTGCATTTAGATATAGCTTTGCCAAGATTGCATGAGCAGTATAAAAATTCATCGTGGTCTTATTGGGCTCCATAGACAAAAGAGCTACATTATCGAGTATGGAGCGCTCAATGAAATTAAATACTTCTTGGCGTGAGTTGTTACTAGGATTTGCATCTGTAGATTCTTCTGTAACGATAGGCACATTTCCAAAGCTATCGATTAGCCACAAATACACTAGCGATCTTAATACACTTAGCTCAGCATTTAATAATTCTAGATCTGGATATTGCACCAAAAGATTATTGATTTCTCCTATTGCGGTAAATGCATAATTGTATGAGTTCCTGAAGGCTTCATCAGATGGCTGCCAAGTATGACGATGCATTCTTAGCCAAAGACCACCATCTTGCCAGTCAGCACCCTTTTGAGGAATAGCTAATTCGTCTGAGGATACCTCATAGATTGACCAAATACTATTGTGACCACCCCAGCTGCCAACGATTCTTGAATAGGCCGAAGCCTTCAATACATCTATCAACACGGGATTTGTACTCGCATCGACCTGCTCTTGCGTCACTCCATCGAGTACTTCTTGTTCAAGTTCCCCGCAGGAACTTATAAGAATTGGGGTCGCCACCACCATCAATATTCTACTTATATTTTTTAACATATCTAGGATAGATTAATTATTATTTGAAATTTAATGTCACACCCATTGTGAAAGATCTCGTTTGAAAATACGTACTCCTTCTCTCAATTCCCGGTGATAAAGCCGAGGTGAAATTATTATTGTTTTCACTATCATTTACTCTTGCTTCAGGATCAATACCTGTGTAGCCAGTGATAGTGAATAGGTTCTGTGCCGCGAAGTATGCTCTTAAAGAACCCAAATTCTTAGAATTGGTTTTAAAATTATATCCTAATTCCAAGTTATCTAATCTAATAAAAGAGGCATCTTCTACATAAGAGCTATTGTAAGTAGGTTCTGAAGTTACTAATGGATTGGTAGGAGTCTTATCAGTCACGACAGAATTCCAAGTGTTACCGCTTGCGTCGCCGTTCTCATAAAAACCTCTGTAAGAATTGTACAAGTCATGACCCCAAACACCTCTAAAGAAGAAATTTAAATTCCACTGACCGTACACGAAATTGTTTGCGAATCCAAACTCTCCTTTTGGTAAACCATTTCCTACTTTTTCCCAATTGTCAGGATTGTCTGTGGATAAAATATATTCTCCTCCATCAGTAAGTCCTGTTAGAATTGGTGCATAAATATCTCCTAAGGTTTGACCTACTCTGTTATAAATGATAGGATTGTTATTTTGTCCCGGAGATCCTGGAGTAGCAAATCTTAATTCGCTAGAACCTAAACCACCAGCAGTAAATCGCTCAATTGTTGTCTTTTGATAGATAGTGAAGTTGGCACTTGGAGACCAAGTCACACCACCTATTTTTACTGAATTGACAGCAGCTGCAAATTCAAATCCTGCTGCTCTAAGATCTGCAAGATTCACCCAAGTAGAAGCTACTGTATTAAATCTTCCTGGATCAAATATATTTGGTGTACCAGCTCTTACAGGAGTATTGAATAAAAGATCAGATATATTTCTGGTGTAATAATCTACACTACCAGTTACTTTATCATTCCAAATTCCAAAGTCAATTCCAAAGTTAAGTTCTTGCTTAGTCTCCCATTTCAAATCTCTGTTTGGGTTGGAACTTTGTATAATACCCACATAAAGGTCATCCGTGGTCAAAGGGTCATTGTCCAAATCAACCCTGTTACCGTTACCAAATGCGCCAATTGCTAAAGTAGGCGAAGGAGGTAAGTTACCAGTCACACCAAAGGAAACTCTTGGCTTGAATTGACTCAAGATACCCATATCAAAAATCTGGGTAAAATCTGATCCTACGGATACACCAGGGAATACGCCTGTCTGATTGTTAGGACCAAAGCCAGAATAAGTTTCCGCCCTTACTGATGCAGAGAAGAAGAATAAGTTTTGGTAATTAAAATTAGCTCTTCCGAAGACGGAATTCAACTGATCCTCATTCGCATAGGATGATAGCTCGGTATTATTTCCGACTCTGATTGACCCGCCCCCTAAGTTATCCCAATTTTGATCAAACAAAAACTGACGTGATCTGGCGTTAAATCCTTGATTTTTGATAGTCTGAGTTCCCAAACCTGCCAATAAAGTCATGTTCAATCCCTCTGAGATATCAGCTTCATAGCGTAAAGTAGATTCGAAAATTTGCTGCTTTCTATCGTTCGTAAGTCTCTGAGCTGTACCTCTTGCACCAAAACCCACCTCAAAATCCTCTCTAGACCAGAAATTACCAACGAGCTCATTTCTATTATCTTGAGAATATTGAGCGGATATTGTAAGATTCGTCAAAATATCAAACTCTGCCTGATAGGATACCAAGCTTGTTTTACGCTCATTTCTAAATTTTTGCTGATTTGCAAGTGCCACTGGATTTAGGAAATCTGTAAGTGATCTTTGGAAATAACCTCCAAAACGCTCGGCGTCTTCACCCGTTTCAAAAATAGGAGCCGTAGGATTGTAAATAGTGGCATGCCTAAATGCCGCGTCATTAATAGAGTTTCGATCCTCAGTAGTATTAGACACATTAAGATTCATTCTCAATCGATTATCCAACGCTCCATGAGAAACGTTAATTCTAGTATTTAGTCGCTCGTTAGATACTCCGTTTACAATACCATTGTTATCTCTGTAGTTTACAGAAGCAAGAAAGTTGGTGTTATTGAATCCCCCCGAAACGCTTGCATTGGTTGTAAATGAAAAAGCATCAGAGATTAGCTCGTCTCTCCAATCTGTTCGGGACCCGAAGTCAGTACCGCCTCTAGCTACGAATTCTTCTGGAGACAACATATCAAGAAGATTAGTCGCTTGATCCATAGTGGCAAAAGTATTTATGGCCACATTAGTTACTCCTTCTTTACTTTTTCGTTTGGTTGTGGTGATCAAAATTACTCCTGATGATCCTCGCGCACCATATATAGAAGCTGCCGATCCATCCTTCAAAACGTCGATAGATTGAATGTCATTTGGATCTACGTTTTCAATCGAAGCTCCAATTACACCATCTAATACGATCAATGGAGAAGAGTTAGCTCCAAATGTAGAAAGACCTCTCAAACGGATGTTGAAACCGTTATTTGGATTACCTCCCGGTCTAGTGATCGAAAGGCCAGCTACTTTACCTTGAAGTAATTGTGCAGGACTAGCGATGTTACCTCTGTTGAAATCTTCAGGCTTAACACCCACTACTGCAGAAGTAATTTCTTTTTTATCTTGAGAACCATAACCAATCACAACTGCTTCCTCAAGACTTTGAATATCCTCTTCAAGGCTTACCGTAATATCAGTTTGGTTTCCAATCTCTACTTCTTGGGTGTTATAGCCAACGAAAGAGATAACCAGAATCTGATCTCCCGGCTGGACTTCGATCGAGAACTTACCGTCAAGATCTGTTGGGACTCCTCGTGTAGTACCTTTTATGATGACCGTTGCTCCGGGAACTCCGTCTCCGAGCGTAGCATCCAATACAGTACCTGTTATGATCCTGTTTTGGGCATTGGCTGCTAGACTGACACTGAATATCAGAGTCATCGCAAGCAACAATGTCTTTAGTTTTTGTAAATGATTTCTCATAGGGTTTTTTGTTTGATTTAAAAATGAAATAGGCATGAGTACTTATTATCAAAGCTAAAGTGTAGTATATATTTTAATTTTGCAATTCTTAACATTTGCTTCACTATGATCTTAAAAACCCGCTGTTTAATAGATTAATATATATTTTAGTAAATTATTAACAATTCGTTAATAATTTAATGTTATCCGTAATGGAAATCGATTTCCATTTGCAGAAACTTAAAAAATCAAGTTTTTTTTAAATATTTGAAAATTTGTGTCTTTTTTGGAAACTGCCCTACTGACTTGATTTAGACATATTTAAAAAATTCATAGAAGTCCCTATTTAAAAAAAAAAAATTGAAAAAGATATTTTCGTTTCTCTACGAATTTTTTGGATTTTATTGATTCGATTTTTTCAATTTCGTAAAACATCTTAAAACTTTGTCATTGACTCCTCGTATTCTTTTTGACTCTTTAATTTTCCTATTCAATTCTATTTTCATGTGGACAATTCAGCGAAAAGCTAGCTTCTTAATTTTATTTTTTCTCCTAATGAGTGAGACTACACTTTTAGCACAAGGTGTTAGAGGCGTAGTCAAAAACAATGAAGGGGAAATACTTCCCTATGCCTCCGTTTATATTCGAAATCTTGGGGATGGAGTGCCTACCAATGTAGAAGGTAGGTATGAGCTCAAGCTGAAGAAAGGTGTCTATGATGTACTTGTCCAATACTTGGGATATCAGTCTAAACTCGAGACGGTAATCATTACAGATGAAACCTGGAAAGAACTCAATTTCGAACTCGAACCTCAAGTTTATACACTCGGAACAGTGGAGGTGAATGCCGGTGCTGAGGATCCAGCTTTGACTATTATGCGAAAAGCCATCGCAAAAGCAAAATATCATCGACTGCAGGTTCAAAAATACTCGATGACAGTCTATCTCAAGGGTACTGGTCAGCTAACAGATGCGCCATTTTTCATGAAAAAGACCTTAGAAAAGGAAGGTCTTAAATTGAACGAGGCTTATACTTCTGAATCTGTTTCTAGAATCACCTTTACGCAACCTAATAAAGTGGAGGAAAAGGTCATATCGATCCGAACCAACGGTGATAACCAATCTACTTCTCCGGCACCGTATATTCAAACGAGTTTTTATCAAGAGAAAATCAACGACATTATTTCACCATTGTCTCGGGCAGCTTTTCAATATTACCGCTTTAAATATGAGGGAAGTTTCTTTGATCAAAATGTGCTGGTAAGTAAGATCAAAGTCACCCCAAGATCCAGAGGTGAGCAAGTATTTGAGGGTTACATCTATATTATTGAGGATTTGTGGGCGATTCACAGCCTAAATCTTCAAACTTCTTACCTGGGATTTCAGATTCAAGCTACCCAACAATATGCTCTAGTGGCAGAAAATGTATGGATGCCACTGACTCACCAATATAAGTTTGGAGGAAAAATGCTCGGTTTCGAAGGCGACTTTAAATACTTGGCTTCTACGCGAGAATATGATATTACGCTTAACCCAGATTTGAAAGAAGTACCTCAAATCATTGATGAGACAGTTCAAGATGTTCCCGCATCTGCCACGCAATTCAAAAAGTCAGTTTCTGCTTTGGAACAACTTTCGAGCGAGGATCCTATGACCCGAAAGGAATACCGAAAGCTTTTGAATGAGTATGAAAAAGAATCTCTGAAGGAGCGCAAAAACAGTGATGTGATTGTGGAAAGCTACTATGAAGTAGATTCTCTGGCCAAAAAATACAATCAGACTTATTGGGATAGCATTCGACCGGTACCGCTGACGGATCAGGAAGTGCTGGGGTACTCTCGAGATGATAGTATTGCGGTGATTGAAGCTGCGAAAGTGAGTGAGGTAGATTCGGTGGCAAAAAAAGCCAAACGAAAATTAAAGCCACTAGACTTTATGAATGGAGGCTCATATAGTTTCGGGAAAGGGGTCTCGATGGGTTTTGATCAAAACTGGACCAAAATGTCATTCAATACGGTGGAAGGCTGGAAAGTTGGGATGGGGCTTTTTTACCGAAAAAGCACGGAGGTCAAGCAGGCAGACAGCGTCACCGTTCTTCGGAAAAGTTTCAATATTGAACCAGACCTTCGGTATGGTTTTTCGAGTAATCGGCTGTATGGTCGGGTAGACTTCCGATGGTCGAATACACTGCCCGTGTCCGGGACTACGTTTGGTTTTAGAGGCGGTAGGTATGTTTACCAATATAATGCAGAAGAACCTATCAATGAGCAAGTGAATGCCGTTTATTCTCTTTTGCTAAGACAAAATTACATGAAGCTATATGAGCAGGATTTTGCTGGCGCTTACTGGTCGCACCGTGTGAATTATGGATTTACCTATCGCGGTACTTTGACCTACGCTAACCGAAGGCAATTAGTTAACACGACCGACTATAGTTTTTATAATAAGCCCGAACGAGTATATACTTCCAATGAGCCTGAGAACGTAGAGACTTCAGCTAATTCCTTTGTTGATCACCAAAGCTTGAAATTAGTAGCTTCGCTCGAATGGCGGCCCGGGATCCGCTATGGGATCCGAAATGGGCGTAAATACCCCTTAACTGAGCGCTCTCCACTGGTAGAATTTACTTATCGCAAAGCTTTTGGCGATGTTTTCGGGACTGATGCGCTTGCTTCGGACTATGACCATGTTTCGATTGGATTCAAACATGATTACAGTTTTGCAGTGAGTGGAAAACTTGATTTTAACCTAACTGCAGGTGCTTTCCTCAATAACAGTCAAGTATTTTTTCCTGATTTTCAGCATTTTGGAGGCAATCGAACTATCTTTTCTAATTTCGGACCTGCTTCCAATTATAGGTTTATGGATTATTATAAGTACAGTACAAATTCCAATTATTTCTCTGCTATTGTCCATTACCAGTTTAGAAAGTTTTTACTAACTCAGCTGCCGATGTTGCGATTTTCGGGGGTTCGGGAAAATGTATTTTTCAACTATTTAAAAACTGAAAACTCGCCACATTATATGGAAGTGGGTTATTCCTTGGATAATCTCTTTCGAATCTTCAGAGTGGAGTTTGGAGCAGGATTTGAGAATGGGAAGTACTTGCGTGGAGGAGCCAGATTCGGAGTAGCGACTTTCATTCAGGTGAATTAAATGTTTTAAACCGCAACGGATGCCAAGGGTTCCTAAAGGACAGAGAGCAATAGGCTAGAGACACCATTGGGTCATCTTATGAATTGAATTTTAAAATTCAGAAAGTCTTCTGAATCGGTAAGTGCACCAAGGTTTAGCAAGGAACACTAGGCAATTAGATAGAGAAACCAATGGTTTGTTGTTTGAGCTTAAACGTTTGTTCAGAAAGTATTTTCCGAAAAGAGGTCGCCGAGGTTTCGTAAAAGACACAAAGTAATTGGCTAACAAACTATTGGCCCATACTTTGGGCCTGCCTACCGGATGCTTGAATCTTTATTCTGAGTATTTAAACCGCATAGGATATAACGGTCATTGGTAATCTGACTTCCGACCTGTCAATCAAAGAACTAAGACTTCACTGTCATCATTTCCGGTTACCATGATAAATACTCAGTTGAATAGTTAGATTTTCATAATGTCAACTTCTTTCTTGACAAGTAAATCATCGATTTTCAACGCGTACTGATCCGTGAACTTCTGCACTTTCTCCTCAGCCCGCTTAATATCATCATCTGAGGCCCCATCTTTTTGGAGTTTTTTCAACTCGTCATTGGTATTTTTCCGAACTGTTCTCAAAGAGATTTTTCCTTCTTCACATTCATTCTTGGCTTGTTTTACCAGCGAAATTCTACGTTCTTCAGTTAAAGCAGGTATTGTCAAAATGATTATTTCCCCATTGTTTTGGGGTGCTAGACCAAGATCCGAGTTAATGATTGCTTTCTCGATTTCTGAAATCATTGTTCGCTCAAACGGTTTGATCGCCAGAGTTCTTGCATCAGGAGTATTAACAGATGAAATTTGACTGAGTGGAGTGGGCGCGCCATAGTATTGCACCATAACCCCATCAAGCATATTAGGCATAGCCTTGCCCGCTCTGATTTTCAATAATTCGGAAGCAGTATGGTTTACCGCTTTTTGCATTAGCTCTAATGCTTCTTCCAGATATAGTTCGATTTCTTCCATGATTTAAACTTATGAAGTGATCAGTGTTCCAATTTTTTCTCCTTTTACCAATTCATGCAGATTACCATCTTTATTCATATCGAAAACGATGATTGGTAAATTATTCTCTTGACAAAGCGTGAATGCAGTCATGTCCATTACGTTGAGGTTCTTTTCATAGACCTCATGAAAGGTGATGGTTTCATATTTTGTGGCGCTTGGATCTTTCTCAGGATCTGCGGTATACACGCCATCTACTCGAGTGCCTTTCAAAACAACTTCAGCTTCTATCTCGATTGCTCTAAGGCTGGCGGTGGAATCTGTGGTGAAATAAGGATTACCAATTCCAGCTCCAAAAATTACAATTCTGCCTTTTTCTAAATGGCGAATGGCTCTTCTTCGAATAAATGGTTCACAAACGCTTTCAATTTTAATTCCGGACATCAATCTAGTGTACATTCCGCCTTGCTCTAGCGCACTCTGAAGTGCCATCGCATTGATCAAAGTGGCAAGCATGCCCATGTAATCTCCCTGAACTCGATCTATCCCGGATTTTTCAGCCTGAACTCCCCTGAAAATATTGCCGCCTCCGATCACGATTGCAATTTCAACACCCATATCTTTCACTTTTTTGATTTCTTGGGTGTATTGCTGAAGTACATTAGGGTCTATGCCATAACTCTTTTCGCCCATCAATGCTTCTCCACTGAGTTTGAGCAATATTCGCTTGTATTTCATCTGTTTGTGTGTTGATATAAGGTCTATAAATTCAGATTTTCTTAAGTGATTTCGAAGCGAGCTATCCACTGAAAAATTGTCGAAGACAGGCTATTGAATCCCAATAATCCCCCAAATATAATTTCTTCAAGCCATTATGCTAGGCAAAAAATCAAAATTGGATTAGCACTTGATTTTTTTCGACACTATCCTTTAGATTCACTTTCACCAATTTCACGATGCCGTCTCCTGGTGATTTGATACTGTTTTCCATTTTCATTGCTTCTAGAATTAGAACCACGTCTCCCTTTTTTACTTCATCTCCTGGTTTAACTTTTAGATCCAAAATCAAACCAGGCATCGGAGCCTTTATCTCCTTTAGCGCATTGGAAGCTGAAAGATTCATACCTAACTTTTCTAGGAGCAAATCATGTCGATCTTGGATTACGAGAGAGGAAATTTTATTTCCAAATCGAATCTGAAGTGTTTTGGACTCTCTTTCGAAGGAAATTAATTCAGCTTCGATTGATTTATTTTGATGCAAAAAATGAATCTTCGTGGGTGAAATCCATTGCAGATCCCAGGAGAGTGGGCTGCCGTTGACGCGGATAGAATCGTCTGATTTCTCAACCAGAAAGTTCTTATTTTGGGTTTTTACTGTAAACATTCCTTTTAATTTGAATCCGAATATACAATTTCCTCTCTAAGGTGATTGTTTTCTTACTACATGATGATAAGACTAATTTCTTCCCGCTGCTCAATTTTAGCAAATCGCTTTATTTCTTATTCAGTTCTAGTTTGTTTGATTTTGGTTTGGTCATGCAAGTCTGCGGAGTTGTCTGATCAAGCCCAAAATTATCCGGAGGAGAAACTCGAGATGATCAGTGAAGAAAGCGTGGATTCGATTGATACACTTGCGCTTAGAAGACTAAAAATCTCAAAGGAAAAGGCGATTGAATCCTACCGAAGCTCTCAAAAGCGAGTTTTTGACATTCTTCATATGGATCTGGATTTGAGCTTTGATTATGAAGCTCAAACCGTGATTGGCCATGTAGATCTCCGAATCAAGCCTTTTAAATACCCACAAAAAATCTTGCAGATAGATGCGCAGGATTTCGAATTAAGTAAAATATTTTTCAGTCAGAAAGGGAAATCGACTGAGTTAGCATACTCCTATGACGAGCAATTGATTCAGCTATATCTTCCTAGAGAACTAGATGAGCGAGATACTTTCAATCTGATTTTTGATTACAAGGCATTTCCCAATAAAAATTCAGGAGGTGGAAGCGAGGCAATTCAGGACACAAAAGGCCTCTATTTTATCGATCCGTTGGATACTATTTCGGGTAAGCCAAGGATGATCTGGACCCAAGGCGAAACTATGCATAATTCCAAATGGTTTCCAACCATCGATCATCCAAATGAACGATTTACGCAGCGCCTTAACCTCAGTTTAGCTGACTCATTGGTATCGATTAGTAATGGTGAGTTAGTCGCCCAAAAGAAAGTGGAAAATGGGATGAGAATTGATTCTTGGGAGATGAAAATGCCTCATCCACCTTACTTGGTAGCGTTTACGATTGGAGATTTTGAGAAAGTAAATGCCGTGTGGGAGGATATTCCGCTAGGATATTACATTGAAAGAGGGTACAAAAATGGAGCAGCGAAAGTGTTCCAGAATACACCAGAAATGATAGGGTTTTTCTCAGACATTTTGGGCGTAAGATATCCTTGGCCGAAGTATGATCAAGTGGTCGTTCGGGATTTTGTCTCAGGGGCTATGGAAAATACGACGGCTTCCATTTTTATGGAAGAACTGAGACTCACTGAGCGTGAAGCCATTGATGGAGAGTGGGATTACATTATTGCGCATGAGTTGTTTCACCAATGGTTTGGGGACTATGTGACTGCAGAGTCTTGGTCTAACCTGCCTCTTAATGAAGCTTTTGCAAACTATAGTGAGTTTTTATGGAACGAATACAAATATGGACCTGATGAGGCGAAATTAAAGTTGATCAGTGAGACAGAAAATTACTTTGCCGAGGCAGAATCCAAGGTTGAGAATTTAATCAGATTTGAATATTCAGATTCTGAGGATATGTTCGATTCTCATAGCTATTCAAAGGGAGGCGTAATCCTTCAGATGCTTCGGGAATATCTTGGGAAAGAGGTCTTTTATGAGGGCTTAAATTATTATCTAAAATCTCATGCATTGCAAAGTGTGGAAGTACATGATCTTAGACTGGCATTTGAAAAAGTTAGTGGAGAGGATTTGAATTGGTTTTTCAATCAATGGTTTCTAGGCAAAGGACATCCTGAGTTAGAAATTAAGGTGGATTATTCAGAGCCTGAGAATATTTTAGTGTCCATTACGCAGCAGCAGGATTTGACCAAATTTCCCTTATTCCAAATTCCTTTTGAAATCAGCTGGTATGTAGACGGAGAAAGAGAAAAAAGGAAGTTCTTTTTGAATAAAGCATTCCAACAGTTTGCCTTGGATAATAAAATGCCAGTAGATCAAGTATATTTTGATGAGGAAAAGAATGTTCTGGCAAACTTCAACATCGAGCGAAATGCGGAATCTTATCAGAAGCAATTTTTAACTTCTAAAATCGGAATCGCACGTTATGAAGCGCTCGACAGTCTTGTTTCTATGGAAGCGAATGAGGAACTGAAAATTGTTATCAACAACGCATTATCTGATAGTTTTTGGGCTATTAGAGAATCTGCACTTCGGATAATACAGGGCAATACAAGTTGGCTTTCGGTTGACAAGAACCTTGAAAACAAGGTGTTTGGACTAGTAGAAAATGATTTAAAAAACTCTGTTAGAGCTGGTGCAATTGATGCGCTCGCCAGCTATGATGCAGTCAAATATCAGCAGACATTCAAGCGTTTGACAAATGATCCTTCCTATTTGATTTCCGGATCTGCGTTGATGGGGTTAATGGAGGAAGGAATTGATTTAGAGCCAGACTATATAGCTCAATTTGATCGAGAGCAAAACTTCAGGATAGTGATTCCTGTTGCGGATTTTTATATCACAAAACCTATTGCTGGGAAAGGCGCCTGGTTTCACTCGCAGATAAAGACACTCTCAGGAGAGGGATTATATTTTTATTTGGGATATTATGCAGAGTATTTTAGCCGTTTTCGGGAGGAGGGAAGTGAAGAAGCTATTTCAAATTTGTTTACAATTCTAGATGGGGATGAAAAAAGTTTCATCCGACTTGGAGCATTTCAGGCCTTGTTGGCATTTTCTGATGAAGAGGTAGTGATTGACCGTTTGGTCAAGAGTACAGCATCAGAAAGCGACCCAGAATTGAAAATGTACTATCAATACTTCATGGAAGTAATAAAAGGAGAAAATTAAACGATTGAAAGCTAAAGGTTTGTAAATAAATATTGCAAAAACTCATCAAATTTGAAATGCATGTTTTGAATCTTTAGGAAAAGCCTATAATTTTGCCATCCGTTAGAGAGTAAAATGCTCTTAAAAGAAGAGTAGTACGGGTGTGAAAAGGGGGAATACCAAAGCGGCCAACTGGGACGGACTGTAAATCCGTTGACTTATGTCTTCACAGGTTCGAATCCTGTTTCCCCCACATTAATTGCTCAAATGCAAAATTTTTTTTCTAATTTTGCAGGGCTAAAAAAATTCGGCTTAGCCGGATACAAGCGGGAGTAGCTCAGTTGGTAGAGCGGCAGCCTTCCAAGCTGCAGGTCGCGAGTTCGAGCCTCGTCTCCCGCTCTGTGTTTTTTCTAGTGATAGGAAATGCATAAGGGTCTAAGCCGACGTAGCTCAGGGGTAGAGTACTTCCTTGGTAAGGAAGGGGTCACGGGTTCAATTCCCGTCGTTGGCTCAAATCGGCTTTAATAATAAACTAAATATATCTTTAAACTTAAACTGAGGATTTTCACGCATGGCAAAAGCACAATTCGACCGTTCCAAGCCGCACGTTAACATCGGTACGATTGGACACGTAGACCATGGCAAAACCACTTTGACTGCCGCTATTACAACAGTATTGGCTGCAAAGGGTCTGTCTGAATTAAGAGATTTCTCTTCTATCGACAACGCGCCGGAAGAAAAAGAAAGAGGAATTACTATTAATACCTCTCACGTAGAATATTCAACCGAAAAGAGACACTACGCACACGTAGATTGCCCTGGACACGCTGATTACGTTAAAAACATGGTAACTGGTGCCGCCCAAATGGATGGAGCTATTCTAGTAGTAGCCGCCACTGACGGACCAATGCCACAAACAAGAGAGCACATCCTTCTGGCTCGCCAGGTAGGTGTACCTCAATTGGTAGTATTTATGAACAAAGTAGATATGGTTGACGATCCTGAGCTTCTTGAGCTTGTGGAGATGGAGATCAGAGAGCTTCTTTCGTTCTATGATTTTGATGGTGATAATATCCCTGTAATCGCAGGTTCAGCACTCGGTGCATTGAACGGCGAAGAAAAGTGGGTAAACACTGTAATGGAATTAATGGATGCAGTTGATAGCTTTATCCCAATTCCTGAAAGAGCAGTTGATAAAGATTTCTTGATGCCAGTAGAAGATGTATTTTCGATCACAGGTCGTGGTACAGTAGCTACAGGAAGAATTGAGAGAGGAATAGTTAACTCTGGTGAATCAGTTGACATCATCGGCATGGGAGCTGAAGGCTTAAAGTCTACAGTAACTGGAGTGGAGATGTTCCGCAAGATTCTTGACAGAGGTGAAGCAGGTGACAACGTAGGTTTATTGCTAAGAGGTATCGAAAAATCTCAGATTAAGAGAGGAATGATTATCTGTAAGCCAGGATCTGTAAAGCCACATGCGCACTTCAAAGCAGAGGTTTACGTTCTTTCGAAAGAAGAAGGTGGACGTCACACTCCATTCTTCAACAGATACAGACCACAGTTCTACCTTAGAACTACTGACGTAACTGGAGAGATCACACTTCCTGAAAACGTAGAAATGGTAATGCCAGGTGATAACGTTACAATTGAAGTAAACCTGTTATCTACAGTTGCACTTGAGAAGGGACTTCGTTTCGCTATCCGTGAGGGTGGTAGAACAGTAGGTGCTGGTCAGGTAACTGAGATTCTTGACTAATCATTATTGATTAACAAATTAACAATGCGACCCTAAATTATTTTGGGGTCGCATTTGTTTCTTAAGAGATTTTACCTAATTTTGCGTTCCCATTAGCGGAACGTTCATTCACACGGGCATAGTTCAACGGCAGAATAGCGGTCTCCAAAACCGTTGATGGGAGTTCGAATCTCTCTGCCCGTGCCAATAAGAAAGTACACTATGAATCTTAAAAACTTTGTTCTGGAATCATATGATGAAATGAAAAATAAGGTCACATGGCCTAAATATTCATTTCTTCAAAACAGCGCAGTATTGGTATTGGTAGCATCTTTAATCTTTGCACTATTTATTGGTGCAGTGGATTTGGGTTTCGAAAATATCATGAAATGGTTTTATGATTTATTCTAATTGAATTGATTTTATAGAATGGCTGAACATAAGTGGTACGTACTCAGAGTAGTGGCGGGACAGGAAAAAAAGACAAAAACCTATCTGGAGAATGAAATCTACAGAGAGAAGATTGAAGAATTTATTCCAGACGTCCTTATTCCTTCTGAGAAAGTATATGAAATGCGGAATGGTAAAAAGCGTGTTAGGGAAAGAAATTTTTTCCCTGGTTACGTTCTAGTGAACGCAGATTTATCAAATGGAGAGGCCAATCATGTAATAACAAGCATTCCGGGAGTAATCGGTTTCTTAGGTTCAAGCTCCGGGGGAGCTTCCAAAATCCCCGAGCCATTACGTCAGTCAGAAATCAACCGTATTTTAGGTAAGGTTGAAGAAATTGATGAGTTTGCTGAGAAACTGGATACACCATTTATAGTTGGAGAGACCGTAAAAGTAATGGACGGTCCTTTCAGTGGGTTTACCGGGACAATTGAGGAGATATTTGAAGAGAAGAAGAAATTGAATGTTATGGTCAAGATCTTTGGAAGAAATACTCCTGTAGAATTAAACTTTATACAAGTAGAAAAACAAGACTAAGCAATGGCTAAGGAAATCACTGGTTATATAAAACTACAAGTGAAAGGTGGCCAGGCAAACCCGTCGCCTCCAGTAGGTCCAGCCCTTGGTTCCAAGGGTCTGAACATAATGGAGTTTTGTAAGCAATACAATGCTCGAACCCAGGATAAAATGGGTGCTGTATTACCAGTATTGATTACAATCTACTCTGACAAGTCTTTTGACTTTGTGGTGAAGACACCTCCAGCAGCAAATTTGTTGCTTGAGGCCGCAAAGGTAAAAAGTGGTTCCGCAGAGCCCAACCGTAAGAAGGTTGGTTCAGTTTCATGGGATCAAGTAAGAGAGATAGCTGAGGTTAAAATGCCTGACCTTAATGCTTTCAAAGTCGAGTCGGCCATGAAAATGGTGGCTGGAACAGCACGAAGCATGGGTATCACTGTATCTGGAAAAGCCCCTTGGGAAGTATAAACAAAAAACAATGGCTAAGTTAACAAAAAAGCAAAAAGAAGCTCTTTCTAAGTACGACCCAAGCCAAGTGTACTCCCTTGAGGCAGCTTCTTCTATTTTGAAGGAAATATCATTGGCAAAATTTGATGCTTCCGTAGATGTCAACGTCCGTTTGGGCGTAGATCCACGAAAGTCTGATCAGATGGTAAGAGGTGTAGTAGCCCTTCCCCATGGTACTGGCAAAGACATCAAAGTACTGGTGCTTTGTACTCCCGATAAAGTAGCAGAAGCAACCGAAGCAGGTGCAGATTACGCAGGTTTGGACGACTACATCGCAAAAATTGAAGGCGGATGGACTGACATTGATGTCATCATCACAATGCCTAACGTTATGGCGAAGGTAGGTAGACTGGGTAGAGTATTAGGTCCGAGAGGTCTAATGCCGAATCCGAAATCAGGAACGGTTACTCTCGATGTAGCTAAAGCAGTAAAAGAAGTAAAAGCTGGTAAAATCGACTTTAAAGTCGATAAATTTGGAATTATCCATGCCGGTATAGGTAAAGTTTCATTCACTCCTGAGCAAATTCAGGACAACGTGAAAGAGCTAATCTTAACTATCTCAAGGCTTAAGCCATCCTCATCGAAAGGAACGTATTTTAAGAGTATTTATTTATCCAGTACAATGTCTCCTGGAATCGCAGTAGACAAGGGTAGCATTCAAGGTATTTAATCATGACTAGAGACGAAAAGAAAGTAATTATCGACGGTCTTACTGAGAAGTTTAAAGAAAACCCTTTCTTCTACATTACTGATGCCTCCGGGTTTTCGGTGGCTAAGACCAATGCGTTCAGAAGAGCATGTTACGAAAAAGGTGTAGAGTATAAAGTTTACAAAAACACACTTATCGCAAAAGCTCTTGAAAATTTAGATGCTGACTATTCCAAGTTGTCATCTGAAGCTTTAAAGGGATTTTCTGGAATATTATTCTCAAAAGAAACCAGTAATCTACCAGCAAACCTTTTGCTGGACTACAGAAAAAAACAAGGTAAAAAGGAGACTAAGCCTATATTTAAGGGTGCTGCTATCGAAACTGATGTATTCATCGGTGAAGCAAGCCTTGAGATGTTGTCAAAGCTCAAATCAAAGCAGGAATTACTTGGCGATCTAATTGGATTGTTACAGTCCCCAGCGATGAACCTTCTTTCTGCATTACAAAGTGGTCAAAACAATTTGACTGGAGTGCTTAAAACACTTGCAGAAAAAGAAGAAAAATAATACTTAAAAAATAAATTCAACAAAAATTAAATTTCAAATACGATGGCAGATCTTACACAACTTGCAGATCAGTTGGTAAACTTGACTGTAAAAGAAGTTAAAGAATTGACAGATATTCTTAAGGACCAGTATGGCATCGAGCCTGCTGCTGCTGGAGCAGTAGTAGTTGCAGGTGGCGGAGCTGGTGCTGGAGAAGCTTCAGCTGAAGAAGAGAAAACATCTTTCGATGTGATCTTGAAAGCAGCTGGTGCATCAAAGCTGGCAGTTGTTAAACTTGTTAAAGAATTAACTGGTCTTGGTCTTAAAGAGGCAAAAGATTTAGTGGATTCAGCTCCTAAGGCACTTAAAGAAGGCGTTTCTAAAGACGAAGCTGAAGGCTTGAAGAAGTCTTTGGAAGAGGCTGGTGCTGAAGTAGAGATTAAATAATTTGCTTAGCCAAGACTATTAGGTTGAGGCTCGGCACCTAAGACCTGACTATTTTAGTCAGGTCTTTTCCTGTTTGTGCACAGGTATCAAATTGCATTATTCCAAGCGAAAATTGTCTTATTTCGCTAAATTAATTTCACCATAAACATACACTACCTTGGCTATCAAGAATCAAACCGAAAGGAAAAGTTTCTCCTCCATTAAGGTGGTCAAAGACTATCCGGATTTTCTAGATATTCAGCTGCAGTCATTCAAAGACTTTTTTCAGTTGGATACCCCTGCAGAAAAGCGACGGGCAGACGGCTTATTTAAAGTATTCGCAGAAAACTTCCCGATCAGTGATTCCAGAGAAAATTTCACTTTGGAGTTTATTGATTATGCAGTAGACCCTCCAAAATATAGTGTCGGCGAATGTATTGACCGTGGATTGACCTACTCAGTACCTTTAAAAGCAAAATTAAGATTGCTTTGTCATGACGAGGATAATGAGGATTTCGAGACAATCGAACAAGAAGTATTCTTAGGTAATCTTCCGTATATGACGGAGAAAGGCTCCTTTGTGATCAATGGCGCAGAACGAGTAATCGTCTCTCAGCTACACAGATCTCCAGGTGTTTTCTTCGCACAGAGTAAGCATACCAACGGTACTAAGCTTTACTCTGCAAGAATTATCCCATTTAAAGGTTCGTGGATTGAATTCGCTACTGATATTAATAATGTCATGTATGCTTACATCGATCGTAAGAAGAAATTTCCAGTTACCACTCTTTTGAGATCAATAGGTTATGGTACGGATAAGGATATTCTAGATCTTTTTGGTCTTTCTGAAGAGGTACCTACTACTAAAGCTGCTTTGAAAAAAGTGGCAGGCAGAAAACTCGCTGCACGTGTTCTTAGAACTTGGGTAGAAGATTTCGTAGATGAGGATACTGGAGAGGTAGTTTCAATAGATAGAAATGAAGTCTTACTTGAGCGGGATACTGTCCTTACTGAAGAAGACATTGAGATGATTTTGGATTCTGGTTCTAAAAGCATCATCCTGAACCGGGAAGATGTGAATGTTGCTGAATTCTCAATCGTATATAACACACTTCAAAAGGATGCTTCCAATTCTGAAAAAGAAGCTGTTGAAGTTATTTATCGTCAACTGAGAAATACTGAAGCACCTGATGAATCTACCGCTCGTGAAGTTATTCATAGCTTGTTTTTCTCAGACAAGCGTTATGATCTTGGTGAAGTTGGTAGATATAGAATCAATAAAAAGCTTGGACTTGATATTGATCCTGAGAAAATTGTATTGACTAAGGAAGATATTATTTATATCGTTAAGTATTTGATCGGACTGATCAATTCTAAAGCCGTAGTCGATGATATTGATCACTTAAGCAATAGACGAGTAAGAACTGTAGGCGAGCAGCTTTACAGTCAATTTGGCGTTGGTCTTGCCCGAATGTCAAGAACGATTCGTGAGAGAATGAACGTTAGGGACAACGAAGATTTCAAACCAGTTGATTTGATCAATGCGCGAACACTTTCGTCTGTGATCAATTCATTCTTTGGTACAAATCAGCTTTCTCAATTTATGGATCAAACGAATCCATTGGCTGAATTGACGCACAAAAGAAGGTTATCAGCTTTAGGTCCGGGTGGTCTTTCGAGAGAAAGAGCTGGATTCGAGGTTAGAGATGTTCACTATACTCACTACGGTAGACTTTGTACGATCGAAACGCCAGAAGGACCAAACATTGGTTTGATCTCTTCGCTTTGCGTCCATGCGAAAGTTAATTCTATGGGATTCCTAGAGACTCCTTATAGAAGAGTAAAAGATGGCAAAGCTGGAATGAAGTCGGAAGATATTGTATTCCTAACTGCCGAAGAAGAGGATGACCATAACATCGCTCAGGCAAATGCGCCTTTAAATGATGCTGGTAAGTTTATCAACGAGAAAGTAAAAGCAAGATTTGAAGGTGATTTCCCAGTATTGGAGCCTTCAGAGATTACTTATATGGACGTTGCTCCGAATCAAATTGTATCTGTTGCCGCTTCATTGATTCCTTTCTTGGAGCATGACGATGCAAACAGAGCCTTGATGGGATCAAACATGCAGCGTCAGGCAGTTCCTCTTCTTAAAGCTGAAGCTCCAATCGTGGGTACAGGTTTGGAAGCTAAGGCAGCTGTAGACTCTAGATCATTGATCATTGCTGAGGCAGATGGTGTGGTAGATTATGTAGATGCACGGAAAATTGTTATCAAATATGATCTAACCGAAGATGAGTTATTGGTCAATTTTACGGACGAATACAAGTCTTATAGTCTGATTAAGTTTAGAAGAACTAACCAGGATACTACAATAAACCTTACTCCGCTTGTTCTTAAAGGAGATCGGATCAAAAAAGGTCAAGTACTTGTAGAAGGTTATTCGACTAACAATGGAGAACTCGCTTTGGGCAAAAACCTCAAAGTGGCTTATATGCCATGGCAAGGATATAACTTTGAGGATGCGATCGTAATTTCTGAGCGAGTTGTTCGTGAAGACGTTTTCACTTCCATTCACGTGGAAGAGTTCCAACTTGAAGTACGTGATACTAAAAGAGGGGAAGAGGAATTGACCTCTGAAATACCTAACGTATCTGAAGAGGCTGTTAAAAACTTGGATGAGAACGGGGTAATCAGCATTGGTGCTGAGGTGAAAGAAGGTGATATTATCATCGGTAAAATCACTCCAAAAGGTGAAACTGATCCTACTCCAGAAGAGAAATTACTTCGTGCAATTTTTGGTGACAAAGCTGGCGATGTGAAAGATGCTTCATTGAAGGCATCACCTTCATTAAACGGTGTCGTGATTGAAACCAAGCTTTTCTCAAGACCTAAGAAAGACAAAGACAACAGAGCAAAGTCGAAGGCTGAGGTTGAGAAGTTGAAAGGAAAATACGGGAAAGATTTAGCTGCTATAAGAGCTAGAATGATCAATAAGCTAGTTACAATCTTGGATGGTAAAACATCTCATGGTGTTAGACACAAGTTTGGCGATGAGATCGTTTCAAAGGGGACCAAATTCAATGCGAAAAATATTGAAAGTAACCTCTTTCCTGCAAAAAATCCTTATAGGGACGAAAGTAATTATAACGTTCCAGAAGAAGCAAACTTGATTTCGGATATCATCCTTGACGACTGGACAAAAGATGAGCATACCAATACTATGGTTTCTCACCTTGTGAAAAATTTCATTAATTCTAGGAATGATATCAGTGGCAATTTCAAGCGAGAGCGATTTACATTAGAAGTAGGAGATGAACTTCCTGCCGGTATTGTACAGCTAGCTAAAGTCTACATCGCTAAAAAGCGTAAGCTTAAAGTGGGTGATAAAATGGCGGGTCGTCACGGAAACAAAGGAATTGTAGCTCGAATCGTAAGAGATGAGGATATGCCTTTCCTTGAGGATGGAACTCCAATGGATATTGTATTGAATCCGCTTGGTGTACCTTCTAGAATGAATATCGGACAGATCTTCGAAACTGTTCTTGCTTGGGCTGGTCAGAGGCTTGGTAAAAAGTACGCTACACCGATCTTCGATGGAGCTACTTTAGATGAAGTTTCCCATGAATTAGAGTTGGCAGGACTTCCAGCATATGGAAGAACTTATCTCTATGATGGCCTTTCTGGAGTGAAATTTGACCAGCCGATAACAGTAGGTGTTTCCTACATGCTGAAGCTTGGTCACTTGGTAGATGACAAGATGCACGCAAGATCAATCGGACCTTACTCTTTGATTACGCAACAGCCATTGGGCGGTAAAGCTCAATTCGGTGGACAGCGTTTCGGAGAAATGGAAGTTTGGGCATTGGAGGCATTTGGTGCTTCTCACGTCCTTCAAGAAATCCTGACTGTAAAGTCTGATGATGTAATCGGTAGAGCAAAAGCGTATGAAGCAATTGTGAAGGGTGAAAACCTTCCTAAACCTAACATTCCTGAATCATTCAATGTATTGGTTCACGAGTTAAGAGGTTTGGCTCTTGAAATTACCTTAGATTAATTAAGTGAATTAGGGTTCGCAAGGACCCTTTACCTATCTTCAAAAAACTATGGCGTTCAGAAAAAATAAAAAACTTAATAATGATTTTTCAAGAGTCACTATAAGCTTGGCCTCTCCAGAATCTATTCTGGATAGTTCCAATGGTGAAGTGACTCAGCCAGAGACGATCAATTACAGAACTTATAAGCCTGAAATGGGCGGCTTGTTTTGTGAGCGAATCTTTGGTCCAGTAAAAGACTGGGAATGTCATTGTGGCAAGTACAAGCGCATCAGGTATAAAGGAATCATTTGCGACCGTTGTGGGGTCGAGGTGACTGAGAAGAAAGTTCGAAGAGAGCGAATGGGACACATCGAATTGGTGGTGCCAGTTGCTCACATTTGGTATTTCAAATCTCTACCAAATAAAATCGGATATTTATTGGGCCTACCTACTAAGAAACTAGATCAAATCGTTTATTATGAGCGATATGCTGTGGTTCAGGCTGGTATCAAAGCTGAAGAAGGTGTTCAATATCTTGACTTCTTAACAGAAGATGAGTACTTGGATATCATGGATAAGCTTCCAAAAGAAAACCACATGTTGGACGATGAAGATCCAAATAAATTCATCGCCAAGATGGGAGCTGAAGCTCTTGAAATGCTTTTGGCAAGAATTGATTTGGATGATTTGTCGTACTCTTTGCGTCACCAAGCGGCCACAGATACTTCTCAGCAACGTAAGGCGGAAGCTTTGAAGCGTCTGAAAGTAGTTGAAGCATTCCGTGATGCACGTACCCGTATCGAAAACCGTCCTGAATGGATGATAGTGAGAATGGTACCGGTGATTCCACCAGAATTGCGTCCTTTAGTTCCTTTGGACGGTGGTCGTTTTGCGACTTCTGATTTGAATGATCTCTATAGAAGAGTAATTATTAGAAATAACCGTCTGAAGCGATTGATCGATATCAAAGCGCCAGAGGTAATTCTTAGAAATGAAAAGCGAATGCTTCAGGAAGCTGTTGATTCACTTTTTGACAACTCAAGAAAAGTAAATGCGGTAAGATCCGATGGAAACCGTGCCTTGAAGTCCCTTTCGGATATGTTGAAAGGTAAGCAAGGTCGATTCCGTCAAAACTTACTCGGTAAGCGTGTGGATTATTCCGGCCGTTCGGTGATCGTTGTAGGTCCTGAATTGAAGCTTCACGAGTGTGGTCTTCCTAAAAATATGGCAGCTGAACTTTTCAAGCCTTTTATCATTCGGAAATTGATTGAAAGAGGAATTGTTAAGACCGTAAAATCTGCTAAGAAAATTGTTGATCGCAAAGATCCAGTAGTTTGGGATATATTGGAAAACGTATTGAAAGGACACCCTGTGCTCCTCAACCGTGCTCCAACACTTCACAGATTGGGTATCCAGGCTTTCCAACCTAAATTAATTGAAGGAAAAGCAATCCAGCTTCATCCATTGGTGTGTACTGCATTCAACGCCGATTTTGACGGTGACCAGATGGCAGTCCACGTACCACTCGGACATGAGGCAATCTTGGAAGCTTCTACATTGATGCTTTCTTCGCATAATATTCTTAACCCAGCTAACGGTGCTCCTATTACGGTGCCATCTCAGGACATGGTTTTGGGACTTTATTACGTGACGAAGGGAAAGAGATCTACTCCAGAAGAGCCAGTAGCAGGAGAAGGAATGACATTCTACAGCACGGAAGAAGTGATTATTGCAATGAATGAGGAGAAAATTTCCAAGCATGCAAATATCAAGTGTAAAGTAAATGTCAGAGATGCTGAAGGCACTATCACGAGCCAAATTATCGACACCGTAGCAGGAAGATTGGTCTTCAATCAGTTTGTGCCGGATGAGGTAGGGTATGTGAATGAGCTTTTGACAAAGAAAAAGCTGCAGCAGATTATTGCAACTGTAGTAAAAGTTTGTGGTATGGCTCGTACCGCTCAATTCTTAGATGATATCAAGCACCTTGGATTCCAAATGGCATACAAGGGTGGCTTGTCCATGGGATTGAATGACGTAATTATTCCTGCTGAGAAAGAACCTATGATTGCGAAAGCAAAAGAAGAGGTGGATCAGGTTTGGAATAACTACTTAATGGGTCTGATCACAGATAACGAAAGATATAATCAGGTAATTGATATCTGGACTCGAACCAACTCTAATTTGACTAATAATCTAATGAAGCAGATGGAAGAGGACAAACAAGGCTTCAATGCCATCTATATGATGATGCACTCAGGAGCCAGAGGTTCTAGAGAGCAGATACGTCAGCTTGGAGGAATGAGAGGATTGATGGCCAAACCGCAGAAAAATCTTCAAGGATCTGTAGGTGAAATCATTGAAAACCCAATTCTATCCAACTTCAAAGAAGGTCTTGATGTATTGGAGTATTTCATCTCCACACACGGTGCACGTAAAGGTCTTGCCGATACTGCATTGAAAACTGCGGATGCTGGATATCTAACCAGAAGATTGGTGGATGTTGCTCAGGATATGATCATTACAGAAGATGATTGTGGAACCTTGAGAGGACTGATTGTTCAGCCTTTGAGGGATAATGATGAGATCGTTGAGCCGTTATCTGAGCGAATCTTAGGTAGAGTATCTGTTCACGATCTATATGATCCAGTCACTGATCAGCTGATAGTAGAAGCTGGTTCTGAAATCGATGATGAAGTAGCTCGTATCGTAGATGATTCTACAATTGAGGAAGTTGAAATTAGATCTGTACTGACTTGCGAAACTCGTAGAGGGGTATGTGCGAAATGTTATGGTAGAAATCTTTCTACTGGAAACATGGTACAGGAAGGCGAATCTGTCGGTGTAATTGCTGCACAATCAATCGGTGAGCCAGGGACTCAACTTACGCTTAGAACTTTCCACGTGGGTGGTACTGCTTCTAACTTGGCGGTTGAAGCTTCTGTTTTGGCGAAGTTTGAAGGTGTCGTAGAATTTGATGATGAACTGAGATGGCTAGAAACTACCAACAAAGATGGAGAGCCACTTTCTGTAGTAATGGGAAGATCTGGCGAGATCAAAATCAATGATGCGAAATCTGGAAAAACACTTGTTTCGAATCACGTGCCTTACGGCTCAATGCTTAACGTGAAAGATGGACAGAAAATAACCAAAGGTGAATCACTGTGTAAGTGGGATCCGTATAATGCGGTGATCCTATCGGAATTTGATGGTAAAATTGAATTTGATGCAATTGTAGAAGGAGTTACTTTCAAAGAAGTATCGGATGATCAAACTGGATTCCGTGAGAAAGTAATTATTGATACAAAAGACAGAACCAAAAACCCTGCGATCCTTGTCAATTATGGTGATGAGTCAAAAGGTTATAACATTCCAGTTGGAGCTCACTTATCAGTGGAATCTGGTGAAAAGGTAAAGGCTGGTCAGATTTTGGTGAAAATTCCAAGATCAATTGGTAAAACCCGTGATATTACTGGTGGTCTTCCAAGAGTAACTGAGCTATTTGAAGCAAGAAATCCTTCCAACCCGGCTGTGGTTTCTGAAATCGACGGTGTGGTAACTTATGGAGGTATCAAGAGAGGTAATAGAGAAATCATCATTGAGTCTAAGGATGGAGTGATTAAGAAATACATGGTATCTCTTTCAAAGCATATCCTAGTTCAGGAAAATGACTTTATTAGAGCTGGCGAGCCATTGTCAGACGGAGCTATCACTCCAAATGATATCCTATCGATCAAAGGTCCAACAGCTGTTCAAGAGTATTTGGTGAATGAAATTCAGGAAGTTTACCGTCTTCAGGGTGTGAAAATCAACGATAAGCACATTGAGGTGATTGTATCTCAAATGATGCAGAAAGTTGAAATCTTGGATGCCGGAGATACTGGATTCCTTCAGAACCAAGTAGTAGATAAGTGGGCTTTCCGTGAGGAGAATGATAATATCTTGGATAAGAAAGTAGTAATGGACGCTGGTGAATCTTCTACATTGAAGCCAGGTATGATCATTTCTGCCAGAAGATTGAGAGATGAGAATTCTAGCTTGAAGCGTAAGGATCTAAAACTGGTGACAGTAAGAGATGCCGAAACAGCAGTTTCCAAGCCAACCTTGCAAGGTATCACCGCAGCTTCTTTGGGTACTGAAAGCTTTATCTCAGCAGCTTCCTTCCAGGAAACTACAAAGGTGCTTTCTGAAGCAGCCATTAGAGGTAAGCGTGATGAGCTGAAAGGCTTGAAAGAAAACGTAATTGTAGGTCACTTGATTCCTGCAGGTACTGGTCAGCGAAGATTGCAGCCAGTTATCGTAGGGTCACAGGAGGAATACGATAAGCTTTCTGAAAACATCGAGAGAAGTAACTCAAAAAGAACTAGCGAGGCTATTCTTTAAGATAAATAATAATTCAATTGAAAGGCCTGTATTCGTACAGGCCTTTTTTAATCCAACTAGTTATGGCAGACGAAAAAGAAACCCCGGGACCAAATCATCAGATCAATATTGAGTTATCTGAAGAAGTAGCTGAAGGAGTATATTCAAACTTGGCAATGATCGCTCATTCCAATTCAGAATTTGTGATTGACTTCATCCGACTTATGCCAGGCGTGCCAAAAGCAAAAGTAAAATCACGTGTGATTGTCACTCCTGAGCACGCGAAGCGTCTTTTGGCGGCTTTGAAAGATAATATTGAAAAATATGAAGCGGCTTTTGGAAAGATTAATCAGTCAGGAGGAGTGCCACAGTTCCCAATCAGTTTTGGAACTCCGGGAGAGGCTTGATAAAATATAACTTCCTAAGTTTGTTCCTTTTATTAAGTTCATTACCTTTGCAGTCCAAAATTTAACAGTTTACAGGAAAACTAAATTTTATCAGTTAATGCCTACTATTCAACAATTAGTAAGAAAAGGTAGAACTACACTGGAGACCAAATCAAAATCAAGAGCTCTGGATTCATGTCCACAGCGAAGAGGAGTTTGTACCAGAGTATACACTACCACCCCTAAGAAGCCTAACTCTGCGATGCGGAAAGTAGCTAGGGTGAGATTGACAAACGGAAAAGAAGTGAATGCTTACATTCCAGGAGAAGGTCACAATCTACAAGAGCACTCGATCGTATTGATCAGAGGTGGTAGAGTGAAGGATCTTCCAGGTGTAAGATATCACATCATCCGAGGTGCGCTAGATACCGCAGGAGTAAAAGACCGTAAGCAAGGTCGCTCTAAGTATGGCGCCAAGAGACCTAAAGCTGGAAAAGGTGCTCCAGTAGCTGCAGGCAAAGGTTCTCCAGCTAAGAAAAAATAATCAAAACATTTAAAAAGAAATGAGAAAAGCGAAACCAAAGAAGAGATATATTCTTCCTGATCCAAAGTTCAACGACACCTTGGTAACCAAGTTTGTGAACTGTCTAATGGTAGATGGGAAGAAGAGTATTGCTTACAACATTTTCTACGATGCAGTAGGAAAGGTAGAATCCAAAGTAGGTGAGAATGGTCTTGAAGTTTGGAAAAAAGCGCTTAACAATATAGCTCCATCCGTAGAGGTGAAGAGTCGTAGAGTTGGTGGTGCTACATTCCAAGTTCCAATGGAAGTCCGACCTGAAAGAAAGATGGCCCTTGGGATCAAGTGGATGATCAACTACGCTCGAAAAAGAGGTGAGAAGACCATGATGGATCGTCTTGCTGGAGAAATCATTGCCGGTGCAAAAGGCGAAGGTGCTGCAGTAAAGAAGAAAGACGATACTCACAGAATGGCAGAGGCCAATAAGGCGTTCTCACACTTTAGATTTTAATTAGGATGGCAAGAGACTTAAGGTATACAAGAAACATAGGCATTGCAGCGCACATTGATGCTGGTAAAACCACCACCACTGAGCGTATTCTTTTTTACTCTGGAGTATCTCACAAAATTGGTGAGGTTCACGATGGAGCGGCGACAATGGACTGGATGGCACAAGAGCAAGAGCGTGGAATCACGATTACTTCTGCGGCTACTACAGTTTTTTGGGACTACAAAGATCAAAAATATCAAATTAACATTATAGATACTCCGGGTCACGTGGATTTCACTGTTGAGGTGAATCGTTCTCTTAGAGTATTGGATGGTTTGGTTTTCCTGTTTAGTGCTGTGGATGGTGTTGAGCCACAGTCTGAGACCAACTGGCGTTTAGCTGATAATTACAAAGTAGCTAGAATCGGATTTGTTAATAAAATGGACCGTGCAGGTGCCAACTTTCTTGAAGTGTGTAAGCAAGTTAAGGAAATGCTAGGTAGTTATGCAGTTCCATTGCAAATCCCAATCGGCGCTGAGGAAAAATTTCGCGGTGTAGTTGATTTGATCAACAACCGTGCGATTGTTTGGAATGATGATGACTTCGGAATGACTTTTAACGAGATCCCGATTCCTGAAGATATGTTAGAAGAAGTTGCGGAATGGAGAGAGCATTTGCTTGAGGCTGTGGCTGACTATGATGAGACTTTAATGGAGAAATTCTTTGAAGATCCAAATTCTATTACATCAGCAGAAATTCTGAGCGCTTTAAGAAAAGCAACCATAGACATGAAAATTGTTCCTATGGTTTGCGGCTCTTCATTTAAAAACAAAGGTGTACAGACCATGCTTGACTTGGTGATGGAACTTCTTCCTTCACCGATGGATAAGGATGATATCATTGCACATGACCGTGATGATGAAGATTTAGAAGTTCGGATTTCTCCTGACGAATCTGAACCGTTTACGGGTTTGGCTTTCAAAATTGCGACCGATCCTTTCGTAGGTCGTCTTTGTTTTGTAAGAGCATACTCTGGTATTCTGGAGTCAGGTTCTTACGTGTTCAATAGCCGATCTGGCAATAAGGAGCGTATTTCCCGTGTATTCCAAATGCACGCAAATAAGCAAAATCAAATTGAGCGATTAGTAGCTGGTGATATTGGAGCTGTTGTAGGCTTTAAAGATATCAAGACTGGAGATACCCTTTGTGATGAAAAGCGTAAAGTAGTATTGGAGTCTATGGTATTCCCTGAGCCAGTTATCGGTTACGCTATTGAGCCTAAGACCCAGGCTGATGTTGACAAGCTGGGTATGGCAATCGCCAAACTAGTAGAAGAAGATCCTACGCTTGTAGTTAATACAGATCATGAAACTGGTCAGACGATTTTGAGAGGTATGGGTGAACTTCACTTGGATATCATTATCGATCGTATGAAAAGAGAGTTCAAGGTTGAAATCAATCAAGGTGCTCCCCAAGTTGCTTACAAAGAGGCTCTTTTTAGCTCAATTGAACATCGAGAAGTTTACAAAAAACAAACAGGTGGTAAAGGTAAATTTGCTGATATCTCATTTGAACTTGGTCCTAAAGATCCTGATCCAGAGACTGGCGAAATCAAGCCAGGTCTTGACTTTGTGAATGGAATCGTAGGAGGTATAATTCCTAAGGAATTTATTCCTTCTATTCTAAAGGGTTTTAATGAAAGCATGAAAAATGGTCCTCTTGCAGGATACCCAATTGAATCTATGAAAGTTAGACTTTTCCATGGTTCTTTCCACGACGTCGATTCAGATGCACTTTCATTTGAGCTTGCAGCAAGAATTGGTTTTAGGGATGCCGCTAAGAGATGTAAGCCTCAATTACTTGAGCCAATCATGTCTGTAGACGTGGTAACTCCTGATGAATATACTGGACCAATCACTGGTGATTTGAACAGAAGAAGAGGCCTAATGAGAGGCATGGATACAAAAGGAACTTCCTCAGTAGTGAGAGCAGCAGTTCCCTTATCAGAGTTGTTCGGTTACATTACCGATTTGAGAACAATCACTTCAGGTAGAGCAACGGCTTCATTGACGTTTTCTCATTATGAGGCAGTTCCGAACAGCATTGCAGAAACAGTAATTGCTAAAGTTAAAGGTCAGAAAGACTAACCAAAAATTGCGATGAATCAGAAAATAAGAATAAAATTAAAATCATACGATCATAGCTTGGTGGATAAGTCATCAGAGAAGATCGTGAAAGCCGTGAAAGCCACTGGCGCAATTGTAGTAGGTCCAATTCCATTGCCTACTAAAAAGGAAAAGTTCACTGTATTAAAGTCCCCGCACGTAAATAAGAAGGCGAGAGATCAATACCAACTATGTACTTACAAAAGACTTGTTGATATATATTCAAACTCTTCTAAAACTGTAGATGCCTTGATGAAAATTGAGCTTCCAAGCGGTGTAGATGTTGAGATCAAAGTTTGATCTGACCTTCAAAAAACAATATTAAAAGGCCTGCCTATTACGCAGGCCTTTTTCATTAAAAGGTTGTTTTCGCACAATGGTAAGTATTATGCCTTAAAAAAGGTATTCAATACTTTCACATATTTTCTAATACTTTGAAAATATAGGAGTTCCGGTTTGTTGCAGAATTTTATTTCAGTAACTTTGCAGTCCCTTAAGAGGGCCCAAGCAAAAAATTGTTTGTGGATTATCAAAATATCTTATTTGTAGATGTCTGGTATTATAGGAAGAAAAGTAGGTATGACTAGCATTTTCAGTGCCGATGGACGTAGTGTCGCATGCACGCTAATAGAAGCTGGTCCTTGCGTAGTGACGCAAGTAAAAAACGTCGAAACAGACGGGTACAACGCAGTGCAGTTGGCATATGGTGAGCGTAAAGAGAAAAATACGCCAAAACCATTAATCGGTCATTTTAAAAAAGCCGGTACAACGCCAAAGCAAAAAGTTGTTGAGTTCAGAGATTTTCGGGTCGAATTTGAAGGACAAGTAAATTTAGGAGCTACTGTGAAGAGTGGAGAAGTATTCGTAGAAGGTGACTTCGTAGATGCTATCGGAACTTCAAAAGGTAAAGGTTTCCAAGGTGTAGTAAAACGTCATGGTTTTGCAGGTGTGGGTGGTGCAACTCACGGACAGCATAACCGAGCGAGACACCCAGGTTCAATTGGTGCATGTTCTTGGCCATCCAGAGTATTCAAAGGAATGAGAATGGCTGGAAGAATGGGTGGAGACAGGGTGAAAGTAATCAACCTTCGGGTGTTGAGAATCTATCCTGATAAAAATCTCTTGCTTGTTTCTGGTTCAGTACCGGGCCCTAAAAATTCTTTCGTTATTCTAGAGAAGTAAGCCATGGAATTAGCAGTAATTAATCATAAAGGAGAAGACACAGGTAGAAAAATCAGCTTGTCTGATGAGATTTTCGCAATAGATCCTAACGATCATGCAATCTACCTTGATGTTAAGCAGTACTTGGCCAACCAAAGACAGGGGACGCACAAGTCTAAAGAAAGAAACGAAATAGCAGGTTCTACTCGAAAGATAAAAAAGCAAAAGGGCACTGGTAGTGCGCGAGCTGGGTCTATCAAGTCACCGCTGTTCCGAGGAGGTGGAAGAGTATTTGGCCCACAGCCAAGAGACTATTCCTTCAAATTGAATAAAAAAGTAAAGCAACTAGCTAGAAAATCAGCTTTGTCTTATAAAGTAAAAGACAATAGTCTTATGGTAGTGGAAGATTTGTCTTTCGATTCTATCAAGACAAAAAGCTTTCTAGCATTACTTAGTGGATTATCTCTTACAGACAAGAAAACTATTCTAGTACTTCCTGAGGAAAACAAGAATATATATCTGTCCAGCAGAAATCTTCCCAAGTCAAAAGTTGTGACTGTAAATGATGTAAACACTTACCAACTCCTGAATGCTGATCATCTAGTTATCTGCGAGGGATCTGTAAGTAAGTTGGAAACCATTTTATCGAAATAAGACAATGGATATTCTAAAACAGCCCCTAATTACAGAAAAGGTTTCTGCCATGAACGAAAGAGGCGTTTATGGGTTCATCGTGGAAAAAACTGCGAAGAAGCCAGAAATCAAGAATGCTGTAGAAAAAACGTTTGGTGTCAAAGTGGTAGCAATAAGAACCATGAGATATGCTGCAAAGCATAAATCAAGATATACCAAAGCAAAAGTTGTGTCAGGTTTTACGAATGCTTTTAAAAAGGCAATTGTACAAGTAGCTGATGGAGAGGTAATTGATTTTTACGGAGAAGTTTAATTGAATCAATATCATGGCAATTAAGAAAATGAACCCTGTTACTCCTGGAATGAGATTTAGAGTAGCTCCTGCTTTCACCGAGATCACCTCGTCAAAGCCAGAGAAATCTCTTCTTGCTCCATTGAAGAAATCAGGTGGAAGAAATAATGAAGGTAAAATGACCGTCCGGAATATTGGTGGTGGTCATAAGAGAAGACTACGTATCGTAGACTTCAAAAGAAATAAGTTTGGAGTACCAGCTGTAGTGAAAGCTATCGAATATGACCCAAACCGAACAGCTCGTCTCGCCCTACTTTATTATGCAGATGGTGCTAAAACCTACATTATCGCTCCGGAAGGTTTGTCAGTAGGACAGACAGTGATTTCCGGTGAGCAAGTTGCTCCAGAAGTGGGCAACGCAATGCCAGTGGTAAATATTCCAATGGGTACAATTGTGCACTGTGTTGAATTGAAGCCAGGCAAAGGTGCCGCAATGGTTAGGAGTGCTGGAGGGTATGCACAGATCGTAGCCCGTGATGGTAAATACGTTACGGTAAAACTACCTTCAGGTGAGATGAGACTTGTACTAAATACATGTATGGCTACTGTTGGAACAGTTTCTAATGGTGACCATATGAATGTAGTTTTGGGTAAGGCCGGTCGTAAAAGATGGCTCGGATCAAGACCTCGTGTAAGAGGTGTTGCTATGAACCCGGTAGATCACCCGATGGGTGGTGGTGAAGGTCGTTCTTCTGGAGGTCATCCAAGATCTAGAAAAGGTCTCCTGGCTAAAGGTAAGAAGACTAGATCTCCTAAGAAGTATTCAAACAAGTTCATCATAAGCAAAAGATCTAAATAATTATGGCACGTTCATTAAAAAAAGGTCCTTATATCGAGCACCATCTTGTCAAAAAGGTGGATGCCTTGAACGAGTCAGGAAAGAAATCAGTAATCAAGACTTGGTCAAGAAAATCGATGATATCTCCAGATTTCGTAGGACATACCTTCGCTGTGCATAATGGGAATAAATTTATCCCTGTATTTGTAACAGATAACATGGTAGGTCATAAGCTAGGTGAATTTGCTCCTACCAGGAATTTCAGAGGCCACATCGCCAAAAAAGATAAAGGAAAGAGATAATCATGGAAGCAATAGCAAGATTAAATAACGTTCCTACTTCTCCGCGTAAAATGCGCCTTGTGGCTGACCTTGTCAGAGGCAAGAGAGTAGGTTTAGCACTTAGCATTTTGAAGTTTACTCCAAATCATGGTGCGCTTAGACTAGAGAAGTTACTGCTTTCTGCGGTGGCTAACTGGCAGGCGAAAAATCCAGATGCTAAGTTGGAAGAAGCAGACCTATTCATCAAAACTATAATGGTTGATGAAGGTAGATCTCTAAAGAGATTGCGACCTGCCCCTCAAGGTAGAGGACATAGAATTCGCAAAAGATCAAATCATGTCACTCTGGTAATTGATGCTTTCATCGACCAGGAAGTTACCGCTGATGTAGTAGAAACAAACGAAAAGGCAAATTAAGAACAGACTATGGGACAAAAGATCAACCCAATAGGATTTAGACTTGGTGTAGTCAAAGGCTGGGATTCCAACTGGTATGGTGGGAAAGACTTCGCTGAAAAGCTATACGAAGATCAACAAATCCGTAAGTACGTCCTTGCCAGAATCCCCAAGGGAGGAATTTCCAAGGTAATTATTGAGCGAACGCTTAAAAGAATTACGTTGACAATTCATACTGCCCGTCCAGGAGTCGTAATTGGTAAAGGTGGAGCCGAAGTAGATAAGCTGAAAGAGGAATTGAAGAAGATCACCAACAAGGATATTCAAATAAATATCTTTGAAATTAAACGTCCAGAAATGGATGCTAAATTGGTAGGAGAATCAATCGCGCAGCAACTTCAAGCAAGAATTTCCTTCAGAAGAGCAATGAAGCAATCCATTGCTGCTACCATGAGAGTGGGTGCAGAAGGAATTAAAGTTAAACTTTCAGGACGTCTAGGTGGAGCTGAGATGGCTCGATCTGAAATGTACAAAGAAGGAAGAATTCCTCTTCACACCTTGAGAGCAGATATTGATTACGCACTTTCAGAGGCTAAAACAGTCTATGGGATCATCGGAATCAAGGTTTGGATTTTCAAAGGGGAAGTGTACGGAAAGAGAGACTTGTCTCCTAATCAAGGTGCTGCCAATGAGCCAAAAGGCCCAAGAAATGCAGGTCCTAAGAGAGATAATGGTCCAAGACGAAGAAAAAGAAATAACTAATTTTCACCCATAAGTGAGAACTCATGTTACAGCCAAAAAGAACTAAATATAGGAAAATGCACAAGGGCCGTGTCAAAGGTCTTGCACAAAGAGGGCATACGCTCGCTTTTGGCAACTTTGGCATCAAATCCCTTGAGCCAGGATGGATCACATCCCGTCAGATCGAGGCAGCTCGTATCGCAATGACGAGAGCTATGAAGAGAGAAGGTCAGGTTTGGATTAGGATTTTTCCTGATAAACCGATCACGAAGAAGCCTGCAGAGGTACGTATGGGTAAAGGTAAAGGAGCACCAGAATACTGGGTAGCCGTTATTAAGCCTGGTACAATCCTTTTTGAGGCGACAGGCGTAAGCTTGGAAACTGCTCAGGAGGCATTGAGACTTGCCCAGCAGAAGCTACCGGTAAGTACCAGATTTGTTGTCCGTAGAGAATACGCAGAATAGAATAGCACTATGAAAAACACTGAAATTAATTCGCTATCCGCTAGTGAAATTGCAGAGCGAGTAGTCGCTGAGAAAGAGAGCCTGACTAAACTTCGGTTTGCTCATTCGATTTCTCCTATAGAGAATCCTAATAGAATCCGCGAGACCAAGCGCTTTATCGCAAGATTAAAGACTGCATTGGCTGCCAAATAACTAGCTAACAGAAAAAACAATGGCTACGATAGAGAGAAATCTTCGAAAAGAAAAAGTTGGTAAGGTGGTAAGTAACAAGATGGACAAGTCCATCACCGTAGCAGTAGAACGTCGCGTAAAGCACGCTATGTACGGTAAGTTTATTTCCAAGACAACCAAATTGATGGCTCATGACGAGAAGAATGAATGCAGCCCTGGTGACACGGTGAAAATCAGCGAGACTCGTCCGCTGAGTAAGAATAAGCGTTGGAGAGTAGTTGAAATTATTGAGAAAGCTAAATAATTATGATACAGCAAGAATCCAGACTAAGTGTTGCGGACAATTCCGGTGCAAAAGAAGTATTGGTAATCCGTGTGTTGGGAGGAACCAAGAAGCGTTATGCTTCTATTGGTGACAAGGTTGTTGTAACTGTTAAGTCAGCGCTATCATCCAGCAATATGAAAAAAGGTACCGTTTCAAAAGCGGTGATCGTTAGAACTAGAAAAGAGATCAGAAGAAAAGATGGTTCATACATCAGATTTGAAGATAATGCAGCAGTGTTATTGAACAATAATGATGAGCCTAGAGGCACTCGTATTTTTGGCCCAGTGGCTAGAGAATTGAGAGAGCGTCAATTCATGAAGATCGTTTCTTTAGCCCCTGAAGTACTGTAATCATGATAAGAAAATTGAATACTCAGACAAAGCTTCATATCAAAACAGGTGACACTGTTAAAGTGATAGCCGGTGATGAAAAAGGTAAGACAGCAAAAGTTCTCGCTGTTGACAAGCAGAAAAGTAGAGCAATTATTGAAGGCCTTAATATGATTACTAAGCATGTTAAGCCTACTGCTGCTAAACCTCAAGGAGGAATCGAAAAGAAAGAAGCTGGAATTCACATCAGCAATCTTATGCTTGTAGATCCTAAAACTGGTGAAGCAACTAGAACTGGCCGTAAGGCTGGTGAGAATGGAAAATTAGTAAGATACTCTAAGAAAACCGGGGAGGTGATCAATGGCTAATCCAAGAATCAAACAAAAATACTTGAACGATATCGTTCCTGCTTTGAAAGAAAAATTTCAATACAGTTCAGTAATGCAGGTACCTATGTTGACTAAAATAGTCATTAATAAAGGTATCGGTGCAGCTGTGGCGGATAAGAAGCTTGTGGATCAAGGTGTCGAGGAATTATCTCTGATCACAGGTCAGCGTGCGGTATCTACAAAAGCTAAAGTTTCCGTTTCTAACTTTAAGTTAAGAGAGGGAATGCCAATTGGTGCTAAAGTGACGCTTCGTGGTGACAGAATGTATGAATTTCTTGATCGATTGATGACTGTAGCTTTGCCTCGAGTAAGAGATTTCAAAGGAATTTCCGATAAGGGTTTTGACGGAAGAGGTAACTATACGCTAGGTGTACAGGAGCAAATAATTTTCCCTGAAATTAGTATTGAGAAAGTAAACAGAATCTCTGGCATGGATATCACTTTTGTGACAAGTGCTAATTCTGATGAGGAAAGCTTAGAGTTGATGAAAGCTTTCGGAATGCCTTTCGTTAAAAAAGATAAACAAGATTAATCATGGCAAGAGAGTCAATCAAAGCTCGTGAGAGAAAAAGAGAGCGCTTGGTAGCCAAGTATGCAACGAAAAGAGCCGCGCTTAAAGCTGCAGGTGATTATGCTGCACTTGATAAATTACCAAAGAACGCATCACCAGTAAGACTTCATAATAGATGTAAGCTTACAGGGCGTCCAAAAGGCTACATGAGAAAGTTCGGTATCAACAGGGTAACCTTCAGAGAAATGGCCGCATCTGGCAAGATCCCTGGAGTCACAAAGTCCAGCTGGTAAATAAAACGACAGTAGTTTTTATTATAAAAATCAATTCGTAACTTTGCACGCCCAAATCGGGTGGAGCTAGACTTAAAAATTATCATGACTGATCCAATAGCTGATTATCTGACTAGGTTGAGAAATGCGATTAAAGCATCTCACCGAATCGTTGAGATACCTGCCTCTAACATCAAGAAGGAGATTACGAAAGTATTGCATGACAAGGGATATATTCAGAATTACAAGTTTGAAGAAAACGGTCCTCAAGGATCCATCAAAATTGCACTGAAATTTAATCCTACGACAAAGCAAAACGCCATCGTAAGCCTAAAGCGAGTTAGTACGCCAGGTCTCAGAAAATATGTTAAACATACCGAGCTTCCAAGAGTAATTAATGGCCTTGGAATAGCAATCGTATCTACTTCCAAAGGTGTAATGACTGACAAAGAAGCCCGTGTTGAGGGTGTAGGTGGAGAGGTTCTTTGCTACGTGTACTAATTTACTATCATGTCTAGAATAGGTAAAAAAGCAATAAATATACCCAGCGGTGTCACTGTAGACGTATCAGCTCATGGAGTTGTTACTGTTAAAGGTCCAAAGGGTACCTTGATTCAGGAGGTTAATCCTGACATTCAAGTGAAAGTTGAAAGCAACGAAATCGTTGTGACTAGACCTACAGACTCCAAGAGGCATAAGTCTTTCCATGGTCTTTACAGATCTTTGATCAATAATATGGTCATCGGCGTTTCTGAAGGATACAAGAGAGATTTGGAACTTGTTGGTGTAGGTTTTAAAGCATCTAATCAAGGTCAAGTTCTTGAACTTAACTTAGGTTATTCGCACAGTATATTCTTCGCTCTTCCAGTTGAAGTTAGTTTGAAGACAGAAACTGCAAAAGGTAAGAATCCAATAATTTCCTTAGAATCAAATGATAAGGAATTAATTGGTCAGATAGCTGCAAAAATCAGAGCCCTACGTAAGGTAGAACCTTATAAAGGTAAAGGTGTGCGCTTCGTTGGTGAACAAGTTAGACGTAAGGCTGGTAAGACTGCCGGTAAAAAATAATAAGTTATGGCATTTAATAAGAGTTCCAGAAGACTTAGAATCAAGCAAGGTATCAGAAGAAAGATTTCTGGTACAGATTCCAGACCGCGTTTATCTGTATTCAAAAGTAATACAGGTATTTATGCTCAGCTTGTTGATGATCTTAAAGGTCAGACTTTGGCACATGCATCTTCCAAGGAATTGGGAGCTAAAGCCAATACTAATGTGTCAGTTTCGAAGGAGGTAGGTAAAAAGCTTGCTGAAAGAGCTGTCGCTAATGGAGTAAACGAAGTGGTTTTTGACAGAAATGGTTACCTATATCACGGTAACGTGAAAGCTTTAGCCGATGGTGCTAGAGAAGGAGGCCTTAAATTTTAATCCTTTATGTCTCAATTAAGAAGAAAGCCAATTAGGGCTACAGATACAGATTTAAAAGAAAAAGTAGTAGCGATCAACCGAGTAGCTAAAGTGGTGAAAGGTGGTAGAAGATTCTCTTTTTCTGCAATTGTTGTAGTAGGCGATGGTCAAGGTGTTGTAGGTTATGGATTGGGTAAAGCCAATGAAGTAACAGATGCAATCACTAAGGGTATCGAAGATGCAAAAAAGAATTTGGTTAAAGTACCAATTCTAAAAGGCACTATTCCTCATGAACAATTAGGTAAATTCGGTGGTGGATTTGTTTTGATAAAGCCCGCTGCGGCAGGTACTGGCGTTATCGCTGGTGGTGCAATGCGAGCAGTATTGGAAAGTGCGGGAGTTACAGACGTACTTGCTAAATCCAAGGGTTCATCAAATCCTCATAACGTGGTGAAAGCTACAATCGATGCATTGGTACAGCTTAGAGATGCGATTGCTGTTTCTCAGCAGCGTGGAGTGAAAATGTCTAAAGTTTTTAACGGATAATTATCATGGCTAAGATCAAAATTACTCAGACTAAGAGCATCATCGACAGACCAAAGGATCAAAAAGCTACTATTACAGCTTTAGGCCTTGGTAGAATCAGCAAATTTGTTGTTGTAGAGAATACACCACAAATTGCTGGTATGGTAAATAAAGTTAATCACCTTGTAAAAGTGGAGGAAGCTTAATTATGAAACTGCATACATTAACCCCAGCTGAAGGATCAACCAAAAATCGTAAGAGAATTGGTAGAGGTACAGGTTCAGGTAGAGGAGGGACTTCAACAAGAGGTCATAAAGGAGCTAAATCTAGATCCGGTTACAAAAGAAAGCTAGGCTTTGAAGGTGGTCAAATGCCACTCCAAAGAAGAGTACCTAAGTTTGGATTCAAAAGCTTTAACAGAGTAGAGTTTAAGCCAGTTAATTTAGATACCTTGCAAGTCCTTTCTGAGCAACATAACCTTGAAGTGATTAATATGGAGGCTTTAGTCTCACATGGTATTGCTTCAAAGAATGATAAAATCAAGATCCTCGGAGGAGGTGAATTGAAAGCTAAGTTGGAAATATCTGCTCACAAATTCTCTGCTTCAGCTGTTGAGGCAATTGAGAAAGCGGGTGGTTCGATAAACACAATTTGAATTAATGAAAAAGTTTATTTCAACAGTTAAGAACATTTTCTCTATCGAAGATTTAAGAATAAGAATCTTAAATACGATAGGATTTCTAATCATTTTCAGGTTAGGTTCCTTCATCGTACTTCCTGGAGTGGACCCTTCCAAATTGAATGGTCCAGCAGAAGGGATCTTTGGTTTAATTGATACGTTCTTGGGAGGGGCTTTTAGTAATGCGTCAATCTTTGGACTTGGGATTATGCCCTACATTTCTGCATCTATTGTGTTGCAGTTATTAACTGTTGGAGTACCTTACTTTCAGAAAATGCAGAAGGAAGGGGAGTCTGGGAGAAAACGAATCAATCAGATTACTCGAGTTCTTACTATTTTAATTACCATTGCTCAAGGTATTGGATATGTTTCCGCTACGATTTTGCCTACTGGTGCTGTAATGGTAAGTACTTCACTGTTTATGTTTAGCTCTTTGGTCTTACTTTCTGCGGGCACAATGTTTTGCATGTGGTTGGGTGAGAAAATTACAGAGAAGGGTATCGGAAACGGTATATCAATGCTAATCATGATAGGTATTATTTCAAGATTTCCTGGGGCACTGATTGCTGAAGGAGTTGAGAAAGGATCTTCTGGTCTATTACTTCTATTAATTGAGGCAGGAGTTTTGTTCTTTGTCGTAGTAGGTGTTATTGCACTTACTGAGGCAACAAGAAGGATTCCTGTCCAATATGCAAAGCAAGTGGTGGGAGGTAAGGTATATGGTGGGCAGCGTCAGTATATTCCAATTAAAGTTAACGCCTCTGGTGTAATGCCGATTATCTTTGCTCAGTCTTTGATGTTCGTGCCAGCTTTGATAGCCCAAATTTGGGCTCAGGATAATGATATTGCCAACTACATTGGGGCTACATTTAGTGATTTCACTTCCTGGCAATACAATTTATTGTTTGCTACAATGATTATAATTTTCACGTTCTTTTACACTGCGATTACGGTTAACCCAGAACAGATAGCAGAAGACATGAAAAGAAATGGTGGTTTTGTCCCTGGAATAAAGCCAGGTGCACCAACTTCAGAATTCATTGATGGTATTATTTCAAAAATCACATTACCTGGATCTATCCTTTTAGCTGCAGTAGCAATACTTCCAGCATTGGCTATCATTTCGGGAGTTGGTGGAGAGTTTGCTCAGTTTTATGGAGGCACATCGCTTCTAATCATGGTTGGTGTAATCATGGATACATTGAGACAAATTGAAAGCTATTTGTTGATGAGACATTACGAAGGAATGATGAAAAGTGGTAATATGAAGAATAATCCTTCTAATTACCAAGTAGCGTAAGATGATTCATTACAAGACTTCGCAGGAAGTTAAGTTAATAAAAGAAAGTGCTGATATTCTAGCAAGAGCCCATGGGGAAGTAGCGAAACATGTCAAAGAAGGGGTAAAGACCTCTTTTCTAGATAAGATTGCTGAGGAATTTATTCGAGATCACAAGGCTGTTCCATCCTTCAAAGGGTATAACGGTTTTCCTGCTTCATTATGTATCTCTACAAATGAGGTTGTTGTTCACGGGTTTCCCAGTGATTATGAATTGAAAGATGGCGATATAATCTCAGTGGATTGTGGAGTCTTTCACCAAGGTTTTCATAGCGATTCCGCTTATACGTATCCTGTCGGTGAGGTTTCCCCTTCTATTATTGAGCTTCTACGAGCTACAAAAGATTCCCTTTATCTAGGTATTGAGCAAGCTGTATTTGGTAATCGAATCGGTGATATTGGAAATGCTATCCAAAAATTTGTAGAGGCCAAGGGTTATACGGTCGTTCGCGAATTGGTTGGGCATGGACTTGGAAAAAGTCTTCATGAGTCACCGGAAGTTCCAAATTATGGTAAAAAAGGTAGCGGTCCTTTATTGAAAGAAGGAATGGTAATCGCGATCGAGCCTATGGTTAATCTTGGATCACGAAATATTGTCCAGGAGAAAGATGGATGGACTATTCGCACTGCGGATCGTAAACCCTCTGCACACTATGAGCACACAGTAGCAATATTTGAAGATAGAACAGAGGTTTTGACAACCCATAAATACATAGAAGAGAATTTTAAATTCTAATATGGCAAAACAGACATCAATAGAGCAAGATGGTACCATCGTAGAAGCATTGTCTAATGCGATGTTTAAAGTCGAACTGGAGAACGGGCATCAATTAATTGCTCATATTTCAGGAAAAATGAGGATGAATTACATCAAAATTCTTCCTGGTGACCGCGTCAAATTAGAACTCTCTCCATACGATTTATCAAAAGGAAGAATAGTATATAGATATAAATAAACTGATATGAAAGTAAAGACATCTATCAAAAAGAGAAGTGTTGACTGTAAGTTGATCCGAAGAAAAGGAGTTCTATACGTCATCAATAAGAAGAATCCTAAGTTTAAACAAAGACAAGGTTAAGATTATGGCTAGAATTGCAGGTGTAGACATACCAGACAATAAGCGAGGCGAGATCGGACTTACCTATATCTTCGGAATCGGAAGAAACTCTGCTAGAGCTATCTTAAGCAAGGCTGGTATCTCTTTCGATAAAAAAGCAGGTGAGTGGGATGATGAAGAATCAACCGCCATTCGTAACATTATTGCTGAAGAATTCAGAACAGAAGGTGTACTGAAGTCAGAGGTCCAATTGAACATCAAACGACTGCTTGATATCGGTTGTTATAGAGGTTTGAGACACAGAAAAGGACTTCCTGTTCGTGGTCAGAAGACTAAGAACAATGCCAGAACAAGGAAGGGTAAGCGTAAAACAGTTGCTAACAAAAAGAAGGCAACTAAATAAAACCTGAATAGATTATGGCTCAGAAAAGAAACGATAAAGCAAAAGGTAAAAAAAGAGTAGTAAAGGTAGAAGCTGTAGGGCAGGTACATATTAAGGCCTCCTTCAACAATATCATCATCTCTATTACCAACAATGCAGGACAAGTGATATCTTGGGCCTCTGCCGGTAAAATGGGTTTCAGAGGATCAAAGAAGAACACTCCATACGCTGCTCAAATGGCAGCCCAGAATTGCGGACAAGTTGCATATGACCTAGGTTTGAGAAAAGTCGAGGTTTTTGTAAAAGGCCCAGGTGCTGGTAGAGAATCAGCGATTAGAACGTTGCAAAATGTAGGTTTAGATGTGACCACGATCATTGACGTGACTCCTATGCCTCATAATGGCTGTCGTCCACCAAAGCGTAGAAGAGTTTAATTTTAAAATTGTAACAGAATGGCTAGATATACAGGTCCTAAATCAAAGATCGCCAGAAAATTTGGTGAGCCTATCGAAGGGCATAGCAAAGCGCTACAGAAAAAGAATTACCCTCCGGGACAACACGGAAAAGGTAGAAGAAAGAAGCAGTCGGAATATGCTATCCAGCTTTCCGAAAAGCAGAAAGCAAAATACATCTATGGTGTATTGGAAAGACAATTTGCTAAAATGTTTGGTATAGCTTCAAGAAAGTCTGGAATTACAGGTGAAAATCTACTCCAGCTTCTAGAAGGTAGATTAGACAATACAGTATATAGATTAGGAATTTCCCCGACCAGAAGAGGTGCTAGACAACTAGTTTCGCACAAACACATTCTTGTGAATGGTGACGTGGTAAATATTCCTTCTTATACGCTTAAACCAGGTGATGTGGTTTCAGTTAGAGAGCGTTCCAAGTCTCTTCTAGCCATCACTAGTAGCTTAGCTGGAAAAGGTGCAAATAAATATCCTTGGTTAGAGTGGGATGGCACGTCATTGACCGGCAAATTCGTCAGTGTACCAGGCAGAGATGATATTCCTGAGAATATCAAGGAGCAACTCATTGTCGAACTTTACTCTAAGTAATTTTAATATTTTCAGCTTTTAAAAAAGAACGAGATATATGTCCATACTAGCATTTCAAATGCCGGAGAAAGTGGTAATGGAAAAAGCCGATGATTTTCATGGCTTATTTACCTTCAAACCACTAGAAAAAGGCTATGGTGTTACCATCGGTAATGCCTTGAGAAGAATTCTGCTTTCTTCCTTAGAAGGTTATGCAATCACTTCATTGAAAATTCCTGGAGTAGTGCATGAATTTTCTACCATCGAAGGTGTAGTGGAAGACGTCACAGATATTATTTTGAACTTGAAACAAGTGAGATTCAAGAAAGTGCATGAAGCATTTGATGGAAAAATCACTGTTGAGATAAAAAATCAGTCTGTGTTCACTGCTGGGGACATCGCTAAGTTCACATCTTCCTTTGAAATTCTAAATCCAGATTTAGTTATTTGTCATATCGATGAATCTAAAAACTTTGAGATGGAATTAGTAGTGGAAAAAGGTAGAGGTTACTTACCAGCTGAAGAATCCAAACCAAAAGAACAAATCTTTGGCACTATCGCTATCGATGCCATCTTCACACCAATAAAGAATGTGAAGTATAGTGTTGAAAATACGCGAGTAGAGCAAAAGACTGACTTCGAAAAACTGATCCTAGAAGTATCTACTGATGGTTCAATCCATCCAGAGAAAGCACTTCAGGAATCTGCTAAAATCTTGATTCAACACTTTATGTTATTCTCTGACCAGACTATGGTTCTAGATTCGACAGGGGTAACTGAACCAGAGCCGATTGATGAAGAGTTCTTGCACATGAGAAAATTGCTTAAGACTTCTTTAAGTGATCTAGACCTTTCCGTCAGAGCATTCAATTGCTTAAAAGCAGCTGATGTGAAGACACTCGGTGACTTGGCAAGACTTGAAATCTCGGACATGATGAAATTCAGAAATTTTGGTAAGAAGTCTCTCGCAGAATTAGAGCAACTTATCCAAGAAAAAGGATTGACTTTTGGAATGGATATTTCAAAGTATAAACTTGATGAAGAATAATTAATATGAGACACGGTAAGAAATTTAACCACCTTGGGAGAAAGGCTGCTCATCGGAAGGCAATGCTTTCTAATATGGCAACTTCACTAATTCTTCACAAGCGTATCTCGACCACGCTTGCGAAGGCAAAAGAATTGAAGAAGTATTTGGAGCCTCTTGTGACTAGAGCAAAAGAGGATACTACTCACAATAGACGTATGGCTTTCTCTTATTTGAAAAATAAAGAGGCAATTATCGAACTATTCGGAGGTGTGATCGAAAAAGTAGCAAATCGTCCTGGAGGGTACACTCGTATCATCAAGACTGGTTTCAGATTAGGTGACAACGCTGAAATGTGTATCATCGAATTGGTTGACTTCAACGAATTGATGTTGAAAGATGCCAAGCCAGTTAAGAAAACCACCAGAAGATCTAGAAGAGTTACAGGTACAGCTTCCGCAGTGGCTGAAGCTAAAGTAGATGCTCCTGCTGCAGAGACAAAAGCTGAAGAGCCAAATGCTCCTGAGGCTAGCGAAGATTCAACTGAAGGTGAAACTGAAGAGAAGTAAGTTGAAGCACTCACAGACTATATCAAAGGATTGGACATTTGTTCAATCCTTTTTTTATACCCTTTTCAACCTTAATCCTTTCCAATAAATATTTAACTTTGGGCAACTCAAACAGAACGATGATCAAACAAAAAGCAACTTTACTCTTAGCGGATGGAACTGTCTTTCACGGTTCATTGATTGGAAACCATGGGACAAATGGTGGTGAAATTTGCTTCAATACCGGAATGACCGGCTATCAGGAGATTTACACCGATCCATCTTATACTGGACAGATAATTGTAACTACAACACCTCATATTGGAAATTATGGTGTGATCGATTCGGAAGTAGAATCTGATCACCCTACGATTGGTGGTATTGTAGTCAATAGTTTTTCTGAAGTATATTCTAGACTTGACGCAAAAGGTTCGCTACAGGATTATTTAGTAGCGAATAAAATCACAGGTATTGCAGATATAGATACTAGAATGCTGGTACGCCATCTAAGATCCAAAGGTGCTATGAATGCTATTATCAGTTCCCAATTTGAAGGAAATATCCAAGGTCTCCAGATTGAATTGGAGAAAGTTCCTGATATGAACGGTTTGGAGCTTTCTTCCGCAGTTTGTACCCAAGAGCCTTACTTTTATGGAGATGAAAATTCTTCTATAAAAGTGGCTTGTCTTGACTTTGGCATTAAGAAGAATATTCTAAGAAATCTTGCCAGCAGAGGAGTTTACTGCAAAGTATTCCCAGCCAAAACCAAATTGGCGGAGATGGAAGCTTGGTCGCCCAACGCTTATTTTCTTTCCAATGGTCCGGGTGATCCAGCGGTAATGGAATACGCAGTAGCTACTACAAAGGATATCTTGAATACAGGTAAACCCCTTTTCGGTATTTGTCTTGGTCATCAAATCCTTGCCGAATCTTGCGGAATATCAACTTATAAGATGCACCATGGACATAGAGGATTGAACCATCCTATCAAAAATTTGAGGACGGGAAAAAGTGAAATTACTTCCCAAAATCACGGTTTCAATATAACCAGAGAAGATGCTGAGAAGAGTCTAGAAGTGGAGATTACTCACGTGCATTTGAATGACAACACTGTTGCCGGAATTCGCTTGAAGAATAAGCCTGCATTTTCGGTGCAGTACCACCCAGAATCCTCTCCTGGTCCCCATGACTCGAGATACCTTTTCGACGATTTTATTTCTTTAATTAATCAAAACTAATACTCCTAAACCTTTTAAAACTATGACGTTGATTCAATCAATTCATGCAAGACAAATTCTAGACTCTAGAGGAAATCCTACCGTCGAGGTGGATGTATATACTGAAAATGGAGCTTTTGGTAGAGCTGCAGTACCAAGTGGTGCTTCTACAGGTATCAATGAAGCTGTAGAGCTTCGTGATGGCGACAAAAAGGCCTATATGGGCAAAGGAGTACTAAAGGCGGTAGCCAATGTAAATGATATTATCGCTTCTGAGCTGATGGGCTTCGATATATTTGAGCAAAATCTAATCGATCAGATTATGATCGAGCTAGATGGTACACCTAATAAAAGCAGACTCGGTGCCAATGCAATTCTTGGCGTGTCCCTTGCCGTAGCCAAAGCTGCAGCGATGGAATCCAACCAGCCTCTTTACAGGTATGTGGGTGGAGTAAATGCTAATACGCTTCCTGTTCCAATGATGAATATCATTAATGGGGGCTCACATTCTGATGCGCCGATTGCATTTCAAGAGTTTATGATCCGTCCGGTAGGAGCTCCTACTTTCTCAGAAGCCATGCGGATGGGAACTGAAATTTTCCATAATCTAAAGAAAATCCTTCACGACAAAGGTTTAAGTACTGCGGTAGGTGATGAGGGAGGTTTTGCTCCAAACTTCTCTGGCGGAACTGAGGAAGCCTTGGCATGTATCCTAGATGCAATTTCCAAGGCAGGTTATGAGGCAGGTAAAGATGTTACTATAGCATTGGATTGTGCAGCGTCTGAGTTTTTTAAAGATGGAAAGTACGACTATAAGAAATTTGAAGGGGATACTGGAAAAACAAGAAGTCGTGAGGAGCAGGTTAATTATTTAGCTGAGCTTTCTGAAAAATACCCGATTGATAGCATTGAAGATGGTTGTGCAGAAGAAGATTGGCAAGGATGGGCAATGCTCACTGCCAAAATCGGAGATCGTGTGCAATTAGTTGGGGATGACCTTTTTGTAACTAATGTCAAATTTCTGAAAAGAGGAATCGAAGAGAAGTCTGCAAATTCGATCTTGATCAAGGTAAACCAAATTGGCACCCTCACTGAAACTATAAATGCGGTTAATCTTGCCCACAAAGCTGGATTCACTGCTGTAATGTCTCACAGATCTGGCGAAACTGAAGATTCAACGATTGCTGATTTGGCAGTAGCTCTAAATTGCGGACAGATCAAGACTGGTTCTGCTTCTAGATCTGATCGTATGGCCAAATACAATCAATTGCTTCGGATTGAGGAGCAACTGGGAGAAGCGGCGATTTTCAATGGAAGGTTCATTTGATCCCTATAATCCTTAGCACAAATTTAGACAGCCTTTCGAGGCTGTCTTTTTTTTGCATCATTTTTGTACCTTGATCATTAAATCCTAATTCCCATGAACAAATACCTCAAATACACGAAAAACTTTTATGTTTTAGGATTGGCTTTTTTCTTTGCCTGGATGATTTTTATTGATTCTAACAGTGTGATCAATCAAGTCAAACTCAGTAGTAAACTCAATACTCTGGAGGATCAAAAGGAATTTTATGTAGAGCGAAAAGTGAAAATTAAAGCAGAACGAGAAGAGTTGATGAGCAATCCTGAACTTTTGGAGAAGTTTGCCCGTGAGAAATACCTGATGAAAAAACCAAAAGAAGATCTTTATGTCATTGTTAAAAAATAAGTTCGGCCTTTTATTTTTCTTCGTCTTAATATTTTCAGTATCCAGCACGTTCGCTCAGCGTGAATACTATCCAGGCGATAGTATTCGATTCAAAGATCGACTTTATTTTGGGGGAAATTTTGGGATGCAATTTGGTACCGTGACTTTAATAGATTTTTCCTCTTTGGTAGGAGTCATGATTACCCCGAAATTTTCCTCTGGAGTTGGGATTACTTATCAATATTTCAATGACCGCAGATACATTGGAGGCGAATCTTCCTCTTATGGAGGAAGACTATTTAGCAGATATAATGTGTTGCCCAACATCTTTCTACACGCTGAATATGAATCGATCAATTTTGACAATTACAACCTAATTTCAGATCGTTTTGAGCGAATCTGGTCCAATGCACTTTTCCTTGGAGGGGGGTATTTTGTGCCTTTTGGGCCAAGAGGTGGCGCTAACTTCACTTTCCTCTACAATGTGCTGCATAACAATCTCCGATCACCCTATGGTGAACCTTATGTGATTCGAGTGGGTTTTGTATTGTAATCAAACCTAGCACAACCTTTCATGGACCCTTTTATTTCAAAACTCTTTCTCGCTCATCAAGAGTGTTCGGATTGTCCCTCCCCAAAAGTAATTAAACAGTTTTTTGAAGAATTATTGGGATTGCTATTCCCTGAATACACTGTAGAGAAAATTAATGATCAGAAGGAGTTAGCGGCAAAATTGGATCAACTTCAACTGACCTTCTTGGCAATTTTGGCTAGAAACAAACACCTTTACGATGGTAAGGCAGAATTGATTGCCGAGGAGTTCTTCCAAAATCTAGAACGGATCTACGATTGGGTACATCAGGATGTCGATGCCATGTATGCAGGAGATCCAGCTGCCAAATCGCGAACAGAAATTCTTCGGAGTTATCCAGGCTTTTATGCCATTGCGGCTTACCGGATTGCCAATCAAATTCATCAATTAGGAGTCAAACTCATTCCAAGGATGATTACTGAGATTGCTCATAGTCGTACAGGAATCGATATTCACCCCGGAGCAAGTATTGGTCAGTTTTTTTGCATTGACCACGGTACAGGTGTGGTGATCGGAGAGACCACTGTGATCGGTGATCACGTGAAGATTTACCAAGGAGTAACGCTCGGTGCTTTGAGTGTGGAAAAAGCTGAAGCGGATACCAAGCGACATCCAACCATCGAGGATCATGTTGTCATTTATGCTGGTGCGACGATCCTGGGAGGTACAACTACCATCGGAAAAAATAGTGTGATTGGCGGAAATGTATGGCTTACCAGAAGTGTCCCTGCTGGAAGCAAAGTGTATTACCAAGCTCAAATGTATCATGCAGGCTCAGCTATGACTGACGTGTATGTATTTAAAAATGATCAAGATGAAATGAGCTTATAGGGATTTAATCATAGCATTATAGCTTGAATATAATTCCAGATTACAAATTCCATTTGGCCTATTAATTATCAAAAAAAAAACACATGAAACTAGTTGAACTGATCGGTAATACGCCCTTGATCGAGTTGGAGCATATCCCTACTAATCCTAATGTCAAAATCCTTTGTAAACTAGAGGGCCAGAATCCGGGAGGAAGTGTTAAGGATCGAGCTGCCTATAATATGCTTCGAGCTGCCTTAGATCGGGGAGAGATCAAATCCGGGGACAAGTTGGTTGAAGCTACAAGCGGCAATACTGGAATAGCTTTGGCTATGGTGGCCAAAGTTCTTGGATTGGAGATGACCCTGATCATGCCAGACAATTCTACGAAGGAACGCGTCCTTTCTATGGAAGCTTATGGGGCTAGGGTCATCCTGACACCTGCCGTCAAAACTATTGAGTATTCTCGAACTCTAGCCGAGGAAATGAATTTAAATGAGGGATATTTTATGCTCAATCAGTTTGCTAATCCCGATAATTACCTTTCACATTATAAGACGACTGGACCTGAAATTTGGAATGATACCGAAGGGCAAGTCACTCATTTTGTCTCGGCGATGGGGACTACAGGTACAATCATGGGGGTATCTCGTTATTTAAAAGAAATGAATCCTAATATTCAAATCGTGGGTACACAACCTACCGATGGGTCAAGTATTCCTGGGATTCGTAGATGGTCTCCTGAGTTTTTGCCGGTAATTTTCGAAGCGGATCGTGTGGATCGTGTAATTGATGTAAGCCAAGATCAAGCAACCATTATGACCCGCCGAATGGCAAAGGAAGAAGGGATTCTAGCAGGAATGAGTAGTGGAGGAGCATTATTTGCTGCATTGGAACTTGCTAAAGAACTCAAAGAAGGACTGATTGTCTGCATCACCTGTGATCGTGGAGATCGGTATTTGAGTTCGGATTTGTTTGGGTGAAAGTAGGGTTAGAGCTATCTGGAGGAGATTAGGTACTAGAGATTTTAAACCAGAGATTAGATATTTAAATCAGGATAAATGCCGGCTTGTGCTTTTATTGTAATATAAGAAGCAAGGGGATTTTATGTTTTGGCGAAATTAGAGGTAATCGAAAATTGAAGTTAAGAAAAAATAGCATAACAGCTATTGCATGGCTTTTTTGGGATTCTAAACCTCAAAAGCGAATATTAATTTTTTCATAGTATGAAATAGGTAGGTACGCCCTAATTTTTAAATTGGTTTAAGGTATTTAATTCTGCGTGTGAGTAGGGGCTAAGGGTATATGCACCAGGCTTAGTTGTTGGAAGTGTGATTAAATAGAAACAAGCTTAAATTGGAAATTTGATGTTTCACTTTTATTCCAAGATATTTCTTTTCCTAGGTGATAAAAAGCCTCTAAAAGAGGAGCATTATTGATTTTCCCAGCATCAACCGCATTAAAACCTATTAATTCTATTAGTCTTTTTACTCTAATTTTATCTGGAATATCATCCCCGCAATAATATACTTCTTTGATTAGTCCGACATTGTCTGAGTTGGGATAATCGATTCCTAAATTATTGAAGCCTTTGAACAAATGAGCCTCTGGAGCTGCTCTCTGAAGAGAAAGGGTATTAGAGGCACCTAATTTTTTATTATATTTTGTATTAGTGCAGTCAATGATAAGTTTATTACTGGTATCTACATTTTTCAAGGCAAGAGAGATTTCCTTCAAGTATGTGTTTTCACTACATATGAGAATTATTTCGGATTGGATGATTGCTGATTCATAGGGACAGATTCTATGATGGAGTAGGTTGAGCATTCTCCAGTCATTCTCTTGGGTATCGAAATCATGCCTCACTCCGAATACCACATTCAGTCCGGCATGAATATATTTTTTACCTAATGTTTTTGCGAGCGAAGTGCCCCCTAGAATTCCCAGTTTCATATGTTAGAAAGGGTTAAATGTTGCAATCAATTACTTAAGAAGTTTACTGTCAAATTTTGATATTAGCTATGTAAACAGTTGGAAAATAGGGCATAAGAACCAGTAATCAAAATATAATTTTGAAAAAATACTAAAAACAATATATTTTTCAATTTCATGTACATGAAATGCATAATAATTATTTCAAAAGATAATTACAACCTCGTGACTCTAAGTTATTTCTCAAGGGTTTTGACTTAATGGATTGGAATTGAGCGTTTAGCGTATCCTATTTAACCGTCTGTTTCTAACTGAATGATCTATAAAATTTTACCTCATTTGAAAAGGAAAAGCGCAGGCATTAAATCCCGATTTCTGTTTAGGCAAACCTTATTCTCATTGAAGACAAGAAAATAAGTCCGGGAAAAAGAGGATATCTAATTCCTGTTCAAAAAAACTGCTTCATTTTGCCAAGTCCTGTAGTAATCACATATTCAGGATCCATCGCATAGTAGGTTGGATTGAAGAGTTCGAGTGAGAGAATGATTTGCCCACCTTTGGATTGGAGTGTTTCTGCAAGTTCCTTCAGCGGCGCAGCTCCATCTCCTGGAAAGACGCGGTCCTTATCCTGCTGCTCTAGTCTGGGTATATCCGCAGGTACATCATTCATGTGAAAAATATCAATGGAATGTCCATCTAGCATTTTCATGCCCTCAAAGCCAGATCCTCCACGGAATAAATGGTAGACATCTGCCAAAATCTTGGCGTCTTTATCATCTGCAGCTGCAGCCACCATCATCGCTTGCCCTAAATGGTAAAAAGAAGGATAAGCTCCCCAGAATTCCAATTGTGGCATTACTCCAGTTTTTCGACCTAGGTCAAGCAAGCGTTTGTACTTTTCGCCTGCCTGAAGCAGGTCAAGTGGTGCTTCAGTCCCGAGTGCCGGAGCCGCAACTCGTGGACAACCTAGCTCGGCCAAGATGCCCATTTCTTTTTCCATCTGTATAAAACCAGTCTTACTCTTCTCGGCATCTTGTGACATCCAAGTCGGAAAGCCGATGCAATCAAAAAATTGTAAACCGGCATCAGAAGCAAGTTTTTTAAGCGAGGCAATTGATTTCCCAGTTTCCAGATAGGTTTGAATCTCCGCCATCCAAGGCTCGATTCCGTCATAGCCAGCTTTGGCGGCCAGCTCGATGACTTGAGGTAGGCTTAACTTTTGACCTCTGATCGTACTGGTATTTAGCGAAAAGAGAAATTTGGTTTCTTTTTTAGGCCTTGTAGTAGCAAAGGCAGCACTGAGCGGAAGGGTTGTCGCTCCTAATGCGAGGGATTTGAGAAGTGTTCGTCGGTTAATCATTTCTTTGTCTAAGGATTAGCGTTATGATCCATTTAAAATCTACTTTAGCCTTTCATGATAATCTTCTAAAGATTTGAATCATTTCTTCGGTACTATCGTGGAATAGTTTTATATGTTAAAAATAGGCTTTTTTCTTTCGGGTCTTTTGATTTTTGGATGGTCGGCTAAAGCACAGGAAGTCTCAGCTTCTGATTCTTACCTTTCACTTTACCAAAAACAGCTCCCCTTTTTCCAAGAGTTGATTAGTGGAGGGCTCTACGCAGATTCTCCTCGTAACTTTGATGGACATCCATTCTTCGAGACTCGAGTTTTTGGAAATGGGGTACTTCGGATTAATGAGGTAAACTATGAGGGTGTTCCCTTACTCTATGACAGCCAAGCAGATTGGGTTGTAACTTTCCATCCAATCCACAATCAAAAAATCCTAATCAAATCGGAGAAAGTCGATGAATTTGAACTTCAGGATGGTTCGGAATTCAGGAACTTTAAAGGGAATGAATCCTATACACATCACAGCAATGGATTCTACGAAATCATTTCGGATGGGGAGATCAAAGTTTTGGCAAAGCACCACAAAGAGCTAAAGCCAGTGAAGGAACTCGGAGATTATACCAAAGTATTTGTGGCCTATGAGGATTTGTTTTATTGGAATAATGGAAATTTTGAATCCGTGAGTAGGAAATCACAGGCAATCAATCTGTTGGGATTAGATAAGAAGGAAGCTAAGCAGGCGCTGAAAGCAAGTGGACTAGATTTTAAACGAAATATGGAACAGTCATTAGCTATTTTGGCAAATTTGAGGACTAAGGGTTCGGATACTTTTGAAGGATTTTCGAAATGAGAAAACTAGTACTCTTAGGGCTTCTTTCCTTTTTATACTTAAGCGCTTTTGCACAAAAGGTACCTTTGCCTAAAATCTCAGGAATGTATGCTGGGATGAGTTTTGATCGATTTGCCGCAAACATCGAATCAGATACTCCTTATCGATTCTTTTTCAAAGAAAAAGATGTTGCGGGCATTTTGGTCAATCTACAGTTAACCAATTCGGAACTGAAGGATGCCTTGGATCAGATTTTTGCGAAATCAGCCTTGACCTACACCATTGATAAATCTAATCAAGTGTGGATCAATCGAGGGCTAAGACTGACCTTAGATTTCCCTTCAGATTATTTTCAGATTCAGCAGCGCAATGATTCTGCAACTAGTGCTTCAGATTCCTTAGAAGCATTTGCGAAAAATAAACGCTTCATAATAGGAAGAGCTTCAGATAACTCCAATTCCAAAACGGCCACGCTGAGCGGAATAGTCAGCAGCATCGAATCAGGTCAGCCCATCATCGGTGCGATTGTCTTGGAAAAGGTTAATTACACACAAATTGTAACCGATGCTACTGGGAGATATCGACTGAATTTACCCAAAGGACGACATACCATCGTAGTCCAGAATATCGGTGGATTTCAGGAGCAGCGCCAGATTGATCTGCAGGGTGATGGGACTTTGGATATGAGGATTGAGGAAAATGTGCTTTCGCTAGACGAATTTGTGGTGAGTTCTGGAGCTTTGTCCAATATCAACAAATTAGAAATGGGCGTACAATCCATCAGTATTGCAGAGGTGAAGCGATTGCCGGCAATATTGGGTGAAGTGGATGTGATTCGAGGATTGCTGACGATGCCAGGAGTAAATACGGTCGGTGAAGCAAGCGTTGGATTCAATGTCCGAGGTGGAGCTGCAGATCAGAATTTGATTCTATACAATCAGTCTACTATTTTCAATCCTTCACACGTATTTGGATTCTTTTCTGCCTTTAATCCAGACATGGTTACTGGAGTAGAGCTTTATAAAGGTTCTGTCCCGGTAAATTATGGCGGCAGACTTTCCTCTGTCTTACAGATTACACCTAAATTCGGGAGCACTGAGAAAATAGAAGTGAGCGGAGGAATAGGGATCATGACAGGCCGACTTAGCGTAGAAGGTCCAATCAGTGATAAGACTACTTTTATTGTCGGAGGCCGAACTACTTATTCCAATTGGGCGCTCAATCTTTTGGATGATGAAGCAGCTCTGAATGGCTCAAATGCTTCATTCTATGATTTCAATGCCAATGTAAAGCATCAGATCAATGACAAAAACAGTCTGGAATTTACCAGTTACTTGAGTAGCGATGAATTTAGCTTTGATGCCGATACGACTTATTCCTATCAAAATCGTAACCTGGCACTTACTTGGAGACATTTTTTCAATGATCAATTGGAGGGTAAATTCACTGTTGGCTACGACAGCTATGAATTTGGGATCATTGGTCTAGATAATCCTTTGAATTCTTTTGATTTCAAGTTTAATGTCAATCAGCTCCATGCTCGCGCCGATTTGGAATACCGGAAAAGTGATCGACATATCCTGAAATTTGGCTTACATGTCATAGACTATCAATTGAACCCAGGAAGAAACAGTCCATTTGGATCAGAATCCATAGTCATCAAAAAAGATTTGGAGGATGAGCAAGCCCGAGAAATATCAATCTATTTTGGGGATGAATTTTTTGTCAACGAAAAATTTTCAGTGAGCTATGGTGGACGATACAATTTCTATCAACTCTACGGGCCTTTGACAGGGAATCAATATGTTCCTGGTGCACCTATAACAGCGAGTAATGTCATTGGGGAAGAGACTTTTGAAAAAGGTGATAATGTGAAGACTTATCATGGTCCGGAGTTTAGAGTCTCAGGAAGGTATAATCTAAGCAATCAGTCCTCTATTAAGTTTGGCTTCAATACGATGCGTCAAAACATTCACTTGCTTTCCAACACCTCGGCGATTGCACCGACGGACTCATGGAAACTTAGCGATAGCTACATTAAGCCACAATCTGGCGGACAAGCTTCTTTGGGTTACTATCGAAATTTGGCTAGCAATCGTATCGAATTTTCAACGGAGGTATATTACCGATACATGAATAATCTATTGGATTATCGTTCTGGAGCCTCCATTATTTTAAATGAGAATATCGAACAGGATATTCTCAATTCTATCGGAAAAGCCTATGGTGTCGAGCTACTTCTTAAAAAGAATACAGGCAAATTGAAAGGTTCATTAGCTTATACCTATTCTAGGTCTTTGCTGAAGACATCTGACGAGCCAAGTATTGAAAAGATCAATAATGGAGATTTCTACTCTAGTAATTTTGATCAACCACACCATGTGGTACTAGTGGCGAATTACGAATTGAGTAAACGAGTCAATGCTTCAGTCAATGGTAATTATTCGACAGGAAGACCAGTAACTCTTCCAATTTCAAAATTTGAATACGCCGGCTCGGAGCGGGTATATTTCTCCGACCGAAATGCCTATCGAATTCCAGATTATTTCCGAATTGACTTTTCCGTGAATTTGGAAGGAAACCATAAAGTCAATAAGCTTGCGCATTCCTCGTGGTCGCTTGGGATCTATAATGTATTGGGCAGAAGTAATCCATACTCAGTCTATTATACGGCCGTGGAAGGTCAATTACGTGGCTACCAATTGTCGATTTTTGCCCGACCTATTCCATTTATCACTTATAACTTCAGATTCTAATGAGACATTTTCAGCTATATCTGATTGTTATTGTGGCTTTGCTGGCAGGGTGTAGAGAGCCATTTGAGCCGGAGATCGTATCATCTGATTTGAATGTATTGGTGGTAGAGGGCTATCTGGATTCAGAAGGGTTATCAAGCATTTTGGATCTAAGCTATACTCGATCGATTCAGAATGATACTGGTTCTAAGCCAGTGGTTTTAGGAGCATCCATCTATTTGGAAAGTTCAGGAGGAGAGCGGTATGCTTTAACAGAATTGGGCAGTGGAAGCTATGAATTCAAACATGATGTCCCAGAAAATGACACATACGTCCTTCGGATTTTTGTTCCAGATGGTACAAGCTACTCCACTATTTCATTAACTCCATTGGTAACTCCAGAGATTATTGATGTGGGTTTTGAGAAAAATGAAGCTGGAGTAGAAATTTTTCTTACCACCAAGGGAAATACGGATGCGGATGATTTTTTATGGACCTATGATGAAACTTGGGCTTTCCGACCTCCGATTACTTCTCAGGTCAAATATGATCCAGCAGTCAAGGATGTAGTACTTAGAACCCCCGATGAACGTACCGATTATTGTTACAAAACTGTTCGTAATTCAGATTTGGTATTGGAGACTTCTTCTCGATTTGAGGATCAGTTTGTATTCAGACAGACACTCAATCAAATCAATAAGGGCGATGAGCGTCTTACTGTCCGATACAGTATCCTGATTTCTCAGAAAGCACTGACGAAAGACGCTTCAGAGTTCTGGGAGATTTTAAAGAAAAATACGGATGATTTAGGTTCAATCTTTAGTCCACTTCCTTCCATAATCCGAGGGAACATTACCCAAGATCAGAATCCAGAGGTTCCGGTGATCGGGCAGGTAGGTTTAGGGAAAGTGCAACAGCGAAGACTTTTTATCGATATTAACCAGATTAGTCCTTGGCGAGCCGAAGTCCCCGAATATGACGGATGTATTCTATCAGCAGATACGGTTTTGATTCGAGATTATGATTCCAGATTCCGGTCAGGAGTTAATATTCCTGCACAGCCCATAGTTCCTGAAGGAGCATTTAACCCAATAGGCTACCGCTATTCTTCTTTGAGATGCGTGGATTGTACCCAGCGAGGCACTAATGTCAGACCTGATTTTTGGGAGGATTAATATATGAATCAGGTGAAAAAAAATACATTCATTTTAGTTCTAGTGACCCTCCTAACCTCAGTGGTAGGGTTTGGTCAAAGTTCCTCGTTGAAGAAAGAGCTTATCAGTTTTTCCATTCCAAAAAACATCTATTTCGGAGGAGAACGAATCTGGATTCAGGCTGAGGTTTCCACTGAATCAGGAAGCTCGCCCTCCCAGATCATTTATGCAGAGTTGCTGAATCGTTACAATGAATCAGTGGCTCTCACAAAAATGCCTTCCGTCGAAGGGGTGGCTTTTAATTACTTGAGAATCCCCTCAAATCTCCCCTCGGACCACTATTTGCTTCGAGTTTTTACCCGAGTGAGCCCTTACTTGGATTTGGAAGTGGGTCTGACCCAACAGTTAGTTACTATCTTCAATCCGAGTATCCCTCCGGCAGTGGTATCTAACCGAAAAGAATACATAATTCAAGAGGAAAATACAGATAAGATTTCCTTGAATTCAAAAGACCTAAAAGGAGGAGAGTTTTTAGAACTTAAGCTAGATGCAATTAATGGTATAAAAGAGATTCAAATCTCGGCTATGAATCCTTTTTTGGAAAAAGGGGGTCAGCTCGCTTCGAAGGAGCTATATCAATCGATTGACTCAAGAACTTTGGTCCCAGAGCTATTTGGTCATATCGTGGAGGCGAAACTAGATCAGGAATCGCCAGATACTACGCAACTTTATTATATCTCCGTGCATGGTGCCAAATCTGCGCTTTTTACTGATCGACCAGATGCTTCTGGCTCGATGTACTTCGATACAGGAGGAATGAAGAATTGGCGTTTTATGGTGGCTCAGGCCAATAATAATTTAAACTTGGTAGACTTATCGATTGTCTCATCAGCACCGAAAACCAAGTTCAAATCTGAGTTCAACTTCCCCGTACTTGAGATCTCTCCGGCAGATGAACCCTACCTGACAGCCCTTTTGAAAGCGGGTCAGGTTGAAGGTTATTTTGTCCAAGAGTTTAACAGTAGCCCATTTCCTGTGGTGACTGGGTTTGTGGAAGACATTACGTATAACTTAGATGACTATACTCGCTTTGGGTCTGTTGAGACAGTGATCAAAGAATATGTGCCAGAGACTAGCGTAAGGACTGTTCAAAAACGAAAGGAATTCCGAGTGCTTGATAAGGTTCGAGGTAGCATATTCGATAGTAATCCACTGATGCTGATCGATGCTATGCCAGTATTTGATTCAGATTTATTAGCGGCTTTCGATCCTAAAGGATTGGAAAAGCTGGAGGTGTTAACTCGTAACTTCTACCTCAATGAGGAAGTCTTTTCTGGAGTAATCAGCTTTAGCTCTTATAAGAATGATTTCGGAGGTTTTCCGATTCCTACCAATGGGATTTACCTAGACTATCAAGGGATCCTTCCTAAAGTCCTTGAAAAAAGTGAACTGTTTGCTGCTCCGACAGATCCCAAAATGAAAGACTGGCGTACGGTAATCTATTGGTCCGCAACTAAGACCGGTGATAGCTCGAATGAAAACCTAAGGTTAAAGGTGCCAGTAAATAGCGGTGTATATCAAGTAAAAGTTACTTTCGTAGACCAAAGTGGAAATGTACAACAAGCACTTCGGACATTTCGGGTAGATTAATTTAGAACCTGATTTAAACAGGATTAGCGTTTATCCTCCCAAGGCAGATAAATCACTTTTTTGGTTTCGAAATAGTCTTCTTTGAAATAATCATCTAGATGATATACGACGTAAGACTTGTCCAGCTCATCCATTTCTTCATCTACGTCTCCGCCTTTCAGGTAGAGAATACCATTTTGAAACTCGTTGAAATCCTCCTTTCGGATCTTATCTTTCACCCAAGGATAAAAATTTGCCATACGAGTGACTGCTCGACTGATGACAAAATCGTATTTACGAACCAACTCTTCCGCCCGAGCCTGTTGGGCTTCCACGTTGGTCAGCTTAAGCTGCTTCACCACATCTTTGACCACGGAGATTTTTTTCCCGATGGAGTCGACTAGATGAAAATGAGTTTCAGGAAAAAGAATGGCTAATGGAATACCAGGGAATCCGCCTCCCGTACCAATATCCAAAACTCTCGTTTCAGGTTGGAACTCCATGACTTTGGCGATTCCTAAAGAGTGAAGTACATGATGAACATAGAAATGCTCCATGTCTTTGCGACTGATTACATTGATTTTAGAATTCCAATCTGCATAGAGCTCACCCAGACGGTCAAACTGTTCCAATTGGGTTTCGCTCAGACCAGGAAAATAGGAGCTGATTAATTCAGTTTCTTGATTCATCAAATATGTTTTTCTTTGCCAGCTGCAATTTCGTAGAGAAGCTCTCTGGATCGGTGAAGTTGTGCCTTGACCGTACCAAGGGGCTTTTCTAATTCTTGCGCAATTTCCTCATAGGATAACTCATCGAAATATCTGAGTTGAACAAGTTTGCGATATTTCGGAGGTAGTTTGTCTACAAAGATTCGAACCATTTCGATACGTTGGGTTCGAATAAATTCATCCTGTGGATTATTATCTTCGTCAGTCACATCAATTGTGACCGAATTTCCACTGTCATCGGAGAGGGTTCCGTTTAAGCTCATAGTCTTGAGCTTCTTTTTCCGGATAAAATCAATGGTGTTATTGGTAGCTATGCGAAAGAGCCAAGTGCTAAAGGTGAAGTCTTTTTTGAATCGATGGAGATTCTTAAAGGCTTTAGCAAAAGCTTCCATCGTCAAATCGTCTGCATCATCCGCGTCTCGGATCATCTTGAGGATCATGTAATAAACAGCCTTTTTGTAGCGCTTCATCAGCGCCGCAAATGCTTGTTGATCCTGCTCTAGTACAGCTCGGTCAATGAGCTCGAAGTCCTCTAAGGCTTTTTTCGAAAAATCACGTTTGCTTATTTCCATTGGATATTTTTTGCCTGATGAGAAATCGTCCCTAATATCCAAAAATAACCTAAATACAAGAAGTCAAGCATCCAGGTAGTTTTGGAAGGGGCTATTCCCCTGATCTTTTTGTCAGCCTTTCTAAATAGGACGGTGACAAATAAAGACCTTAGTAGCATAATACCAAAAACAACGGAAAAATGTTCCCAAGATTGAGATAAACCAAAATAAATCAATAATCCTATCCCGCCAATCCAGAATAATGCATGAGAAAAGGCATATAATCCAATTTTTTGTTTGTCGCCCGAATCATAGTATTTGCCAGCGTGGAGATGTCGTTTCTTTTGGATCAGGTATTCTGATCTGGTCTCTTTTGGTGTAGATGTGGTATTCGATTGTGGGTCGATTACGATAGCAGTATTTTTTCCTGTGGTGTACAGATTGACAAACAAATCATCATCTCCACCCTGAATATGCCAAAGTCCTTTGAAGGCCTTCACTTCCATAAAAAAGCTTTTGCGGTAGCATAGATTTCTTCCAACTCCCATAAAGGGTCGATTCCAAAGTCCAAAAGACATGTAGAGTAAGGCAGTCAGAAGCGTCTCAAATTGAATCCAAGAGTTTAAGAATCCCGCTTTGAGCTCATAGCCAGAGAAGCCGATCGCGAACGTTTTCCCTTGACTTCGAACGGGTTCTGTCATCTTACTGATCCAATGGTCCGTATCAGGAATACAGTCAGCGTCGGTCAGTAGGATTACATCGTGCTTTGCTACTTTGATCCCTAATGTCAAGGCAAATTTCTTCGAAGTAACATGAGCGGGAGTATATTTCACAGTCACCGATCGGAGCCGTGGATAGATTTCCATATATTCTTCAAGCAGTCTTTTAGTCCGATCGGTCGAGCGATCGTTTACAATCATCACATCAAACAAAGGATAATCTTGCTCAAATAATTTTGGGATGAGAACTTTAAGATTCTGGAATTCATTGTGTGCAGCAATCATCACTGTCACACCCTCAGAAGAACTCTTAAGACTAGCGTTAGTGCTTTTTCCTGCGTAAAAGGCAGTTCTACCGAAGATGATCAACAGGTATACCACCTGAATAACTACTCCAATACCGAATAATAACCAAAGTAAAAATAGGCCCATAGGTCAATTTGCTGGGCAAATATAAAATCAAATTCAGCATTCGTTTAAGAATAAGGGTATATTTTTGTAGCCTTTTAGGACAAATAATTAAAATGTCCAAAAATAGTAGCAAGTATGAAATTTACGCTTACCAAAACAGATCACAATACCAAGGCAAGAGCAGGAGTAGTAACTACTGATCACGGTGAAATCCAAACGCCTATTTTTATGCCTGTGGGGACAGCAGGCTCTGTTAAGGCAGTCCATCAACGAGAGTTGGATCAGGACATCAAAGCTCAAATTATCCTTGGAAATACCTATCATCTCTATTTGAGACCAGGATTGGATATTCTCGAGCGAGCCGGCGGACTTCACAAATTTAATGGCTGGGAAAAACCAATTCTGACGGATAGTGGGGGATACCAAGTATTTTCACTGGCAGGAACTCGGAAGATAAAGGAAGATGGGGTGATGTTTAAATCTCATATTGATGGGTCGAAGCATCACTTCACTCCAGAAAATGTGATGGATATCCAGCGCACCATTGGGGCGGATATCATCATGGCGTTTGACGAATGCACTCCTTATCCATGCGAATACGGGTATGCACGAAACTCCATGGAAATGACCCATCGCTGGTTGAAGCGTTGCATCAATCGCTTTGATGAGACTTCGGGAAAATATGGCTACAACCAGACTTTGTTTCCGATTGTCCAAGGATCAGTATATAAGGATCTGAGAGTTCAGTCTGCTGAATTTATCGCCTCCTGCGAACGAGAAGGAAATGCGATCGGAGGTCTTTCTGTAGGCGAGCCTGCGGAAATGATGTATGAAATGACTGAATTGGTAACTGATATTTTGCCGAAAGACAAACCACGCTATTTGATGGGTGTGGGTACACCAGCAAATATTCTCGAGTGTATCGCCCTTGGCGTAGATATGTTTGACTGTGTGATGCCAACCAGAAATGCGAGGAATGGAATGCTTTTCACCTCAGAAGGATTTATTAATATTCGAAACGAAAAGTGGAAGGATGACTTTACAGGAATCGACCCAGCTATCGGAGGCTATGTCAGCACCTTTTATTCTAAAGCTTACCTCCGTCATCTGACTATCAGCAAAGAGATTCTGGCAGCACAGATTGGAAGTATTCATAACTTAAGTTTCTATTTATGGTTAGTCGGGCAAGCACGGGAACATATCCTTGCAGGCGATTTTAGCGTTTGGAAAGATCACATGGTGAAAAAAGTCAGCACTAGATTATAAGATGAAAATTCTCGACAAACTGATCATTAAGGATTTTTTGAAGACCTACTTTTTTGTAGTGGTCATGCTGATTCTGATTGTATTGGTTTTAGATTTTACTGAAAAGAACGATACCTACATTCGAAACGATGTCCCTTCCCGTGAGATCTTTAAATACATGGGTAACTACGGCTTGTATTTAAATAATCTATTGACTCCTATTACGGTATTCATCTCGGTTATTTTTATTACTTCCAAAATGGCCGGAAGAACTGAGATCATCGCAATTCTGAGTAGTGGGGTGAGTTTTCCGAGAATGCTCCGTCCTTTTATTTTTGCAGCAGCGATGATCGGTGGAGTTAGCTTCCTGATGAATGGCTGGGTTTTGCCCGTTGCGACTGCTGGAGTGACTAAATTCCGGTTGACCTATCTCGATAAAGGAGCGGCATCAAGTGAGCCTAATATTCATATCAAAGTGGGGCCTGACTCGTATGCCTACTTGAGTAGGTTCTACAAAACTGGCTATACGGGTTATAATTTTACCTTGGAAACAATTCGTGATGGAGAGTTAATAGCCAAGCTTTCCTCTGATCGGATCGAGTGGGACACTGCCAAAAATGTATGGACGCTTCGTATGTGGAGACTGCGCGAATTGAATGAGCGGGGAGAAACTTATACGGTAGGTGAAAATCTAGATACAGCTTTGTCCATTACGCCTGAGGATTTTGATCTTCCAAAAAATCACCATGAAACGCTAAAACTTCCAGAGCTCAGTAAACAGATTCGAATCTTGGAAGACCGGGGTGCTGACAATGTCAGTTTCTATAAGATTGAGCGGTATGTGCGTTTTATGTCACCATTTGCAGCAATGATTTTGACTTTTATAGGAGTGATCATGTCGGCGCGCAAAACTCGTGGTGGCTCAGGATTTCAGATCGCAATGGGATTCCTATTGGCCTTTGTGTACATCATCCTATTTTTACTCTCGAGGACATTTGCGGAGAATGGGACCGAGTATCCCATACTTGCAGTCTGGCTACCGAATATAGTTTTTGCTGTCACTGGCTTATTCCTCTACAAAACCGTCCCTCGCTAGATGAACGCATAAAATGAAGATTCTAGATAAACTGATCATTAAGGATTTTTTGAAGACCTACTTTTTTGTAGTGGTCATGCTGATTCTGATTGTATTGGTTTTAGATTTTACTGAAAAGAACGATACCTACATTCGAAACGATGTCCCTTCCCGTGAGATCTTTAAATACATGGGTAACTACGGCTTGTATTTAAATAATCTATTGACTCCTATTACGGTATTCATCTCGGTTATTTTTATTACTTCCAAAATGGCCGGAAGAACTGAGATCATCGCAATTCTGAGTAGTGGGGTGAGTTTTCCGAGAATGCTCCGTCCTTTTATTTTTGCAGCAGCGATGATCGGTGGAGTTAGCTTCCTGATGAATGGCTGGGTTTTGCCCGTTGCGACTGCTGGAGTGACTAAATTCCGGTTGACCTATCTCGATAAAGGAGCGGCATCAAGTGAGCCTAATATTCATATCAAAGTGGGGCCTGACTCGTATGCCTACTTGAGTAGGTTCTACAAAACTGGCTATACGGGTTATAATTTTACCTTGGAAACAATTCGTGATGGAGAGTTAATAGCCAAGCTTTCCTCTGATCGGATCGAGTGGGACACTGCCAAAAATGTATGGACGCTTCGTATGTGGAGACTGCGCGAATTGAATGAGCGGGGAGAAACTTATACGGTAGGTGAAAATCTAGATACAGCTTTGTCCATTACGCCTGAGGATTTTGATCTTCCAAAAAATCACCATGAAACGCTAAAACTTCCAGAGCTCAGTAAACAGATTCGAATCTTGGAAGACCGGGGTGCTGACAATGTCAGTTTCTATAAGATTGAGCGGTATGTGCGTTTTATGTCACCATTTGCAGCAATGATTTTGACTTTTATAGGAGTGATCATGTCGGCGCGCAAAACTCGTGGTGGCTCAGGATTTCAGATCGCAATGGGATTCCTATTGGCCTTTGTGTACATCATCCTATTTTTACTCTCGAGGACATTTGCTGAGAATGGGACCGAATATCCCATACTTGCAGTCTGGCTACCGAATATAGTTTTTGCTGTCACGGGCTTATTTCTCTACAAAACTGTCCCTCGCTAGATGAACGCATCGATTAGGGACTACTTAATGCTTCATTTCATAGTGCTGATCTGGGGATTCACCGCAATTTTGGGTTTGTTGATCAGTTTGCCTGCAATAGAATTGGTTTTTTATCGGACCTTGATTGCTTCGGTTGGCGTCGCTGGATTATTCTTACTTAAGAAAAAAAGTCTTTTGATTCCATTTTCAGAAATGAAAAAAGTCATTGGCGTTGGCTTCGTGATTGCCTTGCATTGGATCTTGTTTTTTTGGTCGGCTCGGGTTTCTACGGCCTCAGTTTGCTTGGCAGGGATGGCCACCACTTCACTTTGGACTGCATTTGTTGAACCGATCTTTAATCGCACTAAGATCAAATGGTATGAAGTTGCCTTGGGTTTAATGGTGATCTCTGGGCTTCTGGTGATATTTAGTTTCGAGACTGGCTACTGGCTTGGAATAAGTATGGCTTTGGCCGCGGCATTCCTTGCTGCAGTTTTTTCGGTCTTGAATAGCCGCCTAGCCCAAAAACATAGCCCTTATCACATTACTTTTTATGAGATGGCGGGAGCCTGTCTTTTTTCCCTGTTGTTTATGCCTGTGTATTCTTATTTTATTGCTGAGGATGGGCTCAAAATGAATTGGGAAGGATACGATTGGTTTTGGCTGTTTATTCTGGGAGGAGTTTGTACCGTTTATGCTTTTTCTGTTTCAGTAGAATTGATGAAACGACTTTCCGTGTTTACAATCAATTTGACTATTAATCTGGAGCCGGTGTATGGGATAGTTCTCGCGGTCTTGTTTTTTGGAGAAAGTGAAAAAATGACCCCTCAGTTTTATATCGGCACAGCGATTATACTGGTTTCAGTACTTACCTATCCGGTTTTGAATTTTTGGAATAAAAGGCGGAAGACAGTGAGGACTTTGGGGTGATTTTAATCTGGATTACTCCCAAAATCATCTAGAATTAAAAATTAGGTTCCCATTCAAAACAGGTTTTGAATTAAAAGAATAGGAATTCTATTTTTTAACGAAAAAAAGTTTGAACGATTAAATTGGTATTTAAATTTTTTTGATTATTGTTGTGACTTAACTCTTTAACTCATAACAACATGAAACTTTTAAAAACAAATTTATGCAATCAGAGAATCTCTCTCTCTCTCTCTCTCTCTCTCTCCTGATTTTTTTGCTGGGAATAATTTCCTGCCAAGAAATCCCTGATGCTAGTCAGGCAATGGATGACCAAGTTGAAGAACTCTTCGTGTCCAAAGAGCCTGATTATGAATCAAAATTAAAGTACTTGACCCTTTTCATGGGGCAAGTGTTTCAGAATCCAGATGCAAGAGCTGAATTATTTGGATTTTCGAAAATTGAGGGAAATCAAGGTGAAATATCCATCGACTTGGCACATCTTTTTGAATCAGGAGTTGACCCTTTTGCAAAAAAGAAATCTGCTATAATTGATGCATTTTACAAGTTAGGTGCGGCAAGAGTTTCTTCTGAAGTTGATTATTCTGTTGAAGAGCTCATTGACTTTATTAGGAAAAATGAAATTGGTATTATGGCACCGTATTTAGCCAAAAACTTCGAAGAATCTTCCTTAAATGAATTGACAGTATCTTGGTGGACTCAAGAATTTGAGGACTGGAAACTTGCCAAAGATCAAGATTGGAAAGGGGAAACAAAAGCCAGAGTCATTAATCTGACTAAGAATATTAATGTAACTAGTGATAATCAGGAGATCTTTGTAAGTGACGAATATGCGAAAAAGAACCCTACTATTGTTTTAGGGGTATTTGATTTAGAGAGTGAAAGTGAAAAAGCAAAAAGGACTTCAACTTCACAGGAAAATTTTGCAGTTCAAAATTTTGTCAATTCTGCCAATTGTCAGGATTTGAATCAAAATAGCGTTGTTCGTATTCTAATGCCCAATTTGAGGCTTGCAAGTTCAATTAGGCCATGGCCTCATCCTGATCAACTCACTTTATATGTAGTACTTGGTACAAATCCTGGAGGTAATGGACAGGTTAACACATTATTTAACAGCCTGGAGATAAAAAGAAGTGATGCAGGTAATTGGAGGACTTCAAACCTCTCATTTCTTATAAATAACTGGGTTGATATGCAAGTTGATATGAAATTACTTCTCTTTAATAAAAGACCAGGAAATTCAGATGAAGTTCAGGTAAGTGTTAATGTGAAAACAAATTCTCAAGGTCAAACAGAAACTCAATTTGCGACTGTAGGAAATGTTGCATATTATCAAATACATTTCGCTCAAACCTTTAATAAATGCGGTACCATAAATAACCCATTTAGTGATAGAGGTTTTGGACAAAGGTCCTATCTAGGAGTGAATTATGGAGTTGAGAGATTCGGGAAATTTGAATTTTATTTAGTGCCAGAAATTCAATTGTGATGAATAATCTCAAATATCCGGTTTTGACATGTCTATATTTTATGATTTCTTTCTACTGCTTCGGGCAATCGGAAAAGATATCATATAATGCGATAGGAGGTATAGTAAGACAAACAAATAGTGACGATAAAACCAACCCAAATCAGTTTGGTGGATATCTAGGGGCTTCAGCATTCAAAAATCTACCAAAAGCCAAAATCAATCTAGAAATCCAAGCTATTTTTTTGACTAGGAAGGAGCCAGAAGAACCTAATTTTAATAGTTATAAAGGATTAAGTTATAAAGTCCTGTCAAATTATTTAGTAAAAACTTTTCCGATTGGTGAAGATTTTATTTTCCTGGGGCCTGGAATAAGCATTAATCAGTCATTGACTGGAAGTGGTAGTTACAATGGGCCTAGCTTCGGAGTTAATTTTAAAGCAATGGTTCCCGTGAGGATTTCAAATTTTCCTTTTTACATCACCTATGACTTAGATTACCTTACAATAGGTTTTTGGAGAAATAGTATTGGAATAACCTTTTCACCGAATTTCTAAAAATTAGCCAGAAAGGGTAGTCAGAAAATTTGACTACCCTTTTTTACTTTTAGCAGAAGTAAACTATTGGAATAAAAGACGAAAGCCTGTAAGGACTTTGGGATGATTTTTTTTAAAGCGTAGTAATATCAGTCAAAGTTGCCAACGCCTGCTTCAATTCGGACTCATTCAGTTCTCCTATTTTGTCAATCAAGCGGGTTTTTGAAACAGACCGAATGTGGAAAATCATTAATTCCGAATCAGATTTCAAACCGTTTTTTTGAGACGGTTCCAAAATCGGGTTTCCTTGATAATTTTTGATTTTTGAAGTTAAAGGAGCGATGATAACCACTTTCAAAAACTTATTCATCAGATTACCACTCAGAATTACTGATGGCCTTCTTCCGGATTGTTCAGATCCTTCAGTTGGGTTAAGGTCGACATACCAAATCTCACCTTGCTTCATCCTCAAGCTGAGTAAGGTAGTCTTCCATTCCTTCTTCGGCGAGCGCAATCATGTCAGAATCGTTATCTGCTTGACGATAAGATTTGACATATTCTGCACGCTTGAGATGATCAAGATAGAGCGAAAGTGCTGCTTCAATCAGCTTGTTTTTTGGGAGCTTCAGTTTTCTTGCATATTCTGAAAGCTTGTCGAGCAGTTCATCCGGGAGTGTGCTAGTGAAAGTTGACATTGTATTTCGTATTTATGAAATGTAAATATAAATCACATTTATCAATTTATCATACTCTCAAAATAAAAATAATTACCCCGCAGTTTAATTGAATCAGGCTTTTCCTCAAATAAACCAAAAACAGAAGATCCCGAACCGGACATGGCTGCATAATAGGCCCCCGCTTCATAAAGCTGCGATTTGATGTCAGCGATTTCTGGATGATTTGGAAAAATACTTGCCTCAAAGTCATTGATCAATTCATCTTTCCACCGACTTCGATCTGCTAGCACCTCTTTTAGTTTAAATTTTGGAGCTGACGGAGTTACTCCAGCATAGGCTTCTTTGGTACCAATATGAATCCCTGGATTGATTACTACCAAGTGAGTTCCTTTGAGATCCAAATCGATCGATTCTAGAATCTCTCCTCTGCCAGTTGCGATTTTTAGAGTGTTTTCAATAAAAAAGGGACAGTCACTTCCCAGCTGTTCAGCATATTCTTCCAAGAAGAAATCATCCAGAAGCAAATCAAAAAGATTATTCATCAGCGTCAAGGCAAAAGCACCATCTGCTGATCCACCACCCAATCCTGCGCCCATAGGAATAGCTTTATGTAAATGAATCTGCGCAGCGGGAAGGCCGGGGAAATCCTGCTTCAGCAGGGCGAAGGCCTTTAGGATCAAATTATCGGTAGGATTTCCAGGTATTTCCATTCCGGTGCATTCAAAAGTCGTTTTTTTGGGATCAATGATTATTTCTAAGGCATCATAAAGCGGAATGGGTACCATACAGGTTTCAATTTCATGATATCCGTCTTTCCGTTTAGAAGTAATGTGAAGACCGAGGTTGATTTTGGCGTTTGGGAAGCAAATCATCTATTGGGAAGTGTTTGGCACAAAAATAAAGGATTATTTAGCTTGTGCATTAGTGGGAATGCTATTTTAAAAATTCTCAGTGAAATCAATTTTTCTTGCCAGAAACTATAGCTAATCATTCTTCTATTAAAAAAAAGGAAATTTTTTTTCAAAAAATTTGAATAATCTAAAATCAGAACAAAATTTTGAGATTTGATTTTTTAAACAAATCATCAACTGAATTTAGGGGGTGTTTTACCAAAAAAGCAATTCAAAATTTGGAAAAAAATATTTTTACCTCCATATTTTAGTGTTGTTTATGCCAAAGTGTAAAATTAAATATTGTAAGTCTGCTGAAACAGGATTAAGTTTGTTCAGTGATTCGATTCTGAAAACTTTCAAACCTATTCAATTATATGTACCGATTGGTCTTCTTGCTTAGCTTTATTATTCTCATTGGACTATAATGTAAGGCACTAGACTATTTATCATAACCAAATAAAAAATCTTAAGTGCCTCATTAACCTGAGGCATTTTTTTTTACCCTATCCTATGAACCTAAAGAAGTACAGTTGGGAAATCAGCGACAATGACGAGCATCCGGCAGGAAAAGCCATGCTTTATGCCACTGGTTTGAGTGATAAAAAGTTGAAGCAGCCTTTTGTAGGGATCGCAAGTTGCGGCTATGAAAGTAATCCCTGCAATATGCATCTGAATGACTTTGCCGTTTTAATCAAGAATTCCTCACAGGATCATGATTTGACTGGTTTAGTTTTTAATACCATTGGGATTTCTGACGGGATTTCAATGGGGACTTTGGGCATGCGCTACTCGCTGGTATCCAGAGATATCATCGCCGACTCTATTGAGTCATTTATTTTGGGACATTCATTCGATGCCTGTATCGCGCTTGCTGGCTGTGATAAAAACATGCCAGGAGCAATCATGGGCATGCTTCGAATTGATCGTCCTTCCATTTTGGTTTATGGTGGTACCATTGCTTCCGGAAATTACAAAGGGGAAAAACTGAATATCGTCTCCGCTTTTGAAGCCTTCGGTCAGCGAATCAATGGAAATATTTCGGATGAGGATTACGATGGGGTGATTCGAAATGCTTGTCCTGGGGCTGGAGCTTGTGGAGGAATGTATACTGCAAATACCATGTCATCCGCTATTGAAGCGATGGGAATGTCACTTCCTTACTCGGCATCCTATCCAGCAAATTCTCCTGAAAAACTCGCAGAATGCCGCCAGGTAAATGAATACATGCGAATTCTCCTGGAACGAGATATTAAGCCAAGTGATATCATCACCCGCAAGAGTATAGAAAATGCAGTGAGAGTAGTAATCGCATTAGGTGGAAGCACGAATGCAGTACTGCACTTATTGGCTATCGCCCAGACTGCAAGAATTGATTTTACCCTAGAGGACTTCAAAGCACTCAATGCTAAAACACCAATGATCGCTGATTTTAAGCCTTCTGGAAAGTTTTTGATGGAAGACCTCCACGAGCAAGGAGGTCTTCCAGCATTCATGAAATATTTCTTGGAAAAAGGATTTTTACATGGGGATTGTCTCACCGTAACGGGTAAGACGCTTGCGGAAAATCTGGAAAACATTGATGCTATCGTCCCTTCGATGGTAAACGTGATTCATCCAATAGAAACTCCGATTAAGCCAGAAGGACATCTTTGTATCCTCTCGGGCAACCTTGCTCCTGATGGGGCAGTCGCGAAAATTACCGGGAAGGAAGGAAAAGCCTTTACTGGTCCAGCAGTTGTTTTTGATTCCGAGCAGGAGGCAAATGACTCAATTCGAGATCATCAGGTCAAAGCCGGCGACGTGGTCGTCATCCGAAATGTAGGGCCAAAAGGTGGTCCAGGAATGCCCGAAATGCTTAAGCCTACTTCGATGATTATTGGGGCAGGCCTAGGTTCATCTGTAGCATTGATTACTGATGGGAGATTTTCAGGAGGGACCCATGGATTTGTTGTTGGTCACGTGACTCCCGAGGCTTGGACAGGTGGGCCTATTGGCTTACTTGAAAATGGTGACCAGATCACGATTGATGCAGATTCGATGGAGCTTTCTGTAGCAGTATCGGATGAGGTGCTTGCTGATCGTAAAAAACGATGGAAACAAAAGGAAATAAAGGGGCTTCAGGGTACCCTAAAAAAATACAATAAACTGGTAAGTACCGCTTCAGAGGGATGTGTGACGGATAAATTCTAATTTATGAAAGAATCTAAAATCAGAGGAGCAGATATTGTAGTACGTTCATTAATAGCGGAGCAAGCAAATATAATTTTTGGGTATCCAGGAGGTGCTATTATGCCGGTTTATGATGCCTTGTATGATTATCATGATCAAGTCAGACATGTCCTTACAAGGCATGAGCAAGGAGCAATTCATGCAGCACAAGGCTATGCAAGAGTTTCCGGTAAGGTAGGAGTCTGCATTGCTACCTCGGGCCCGGGAGCTACAAACCTAATTACAGGTTTGGCAGATGCGCAGATCGATAGTACGCCATTGGTTTGTATTACCGGCCAGGTGGCTGCTCACTTACTCGGCACCGATGCATTTCAGGAAACAGACGTTCTCGGGATTTCGATGCCTTGTACCAAATGGAATATTCAGGTGCGAAGAGTGGAGGATATTGCGCCAGCTATAGCAAAGGGATTTTACATTGCTAAATCAGGCCGTCCCGGACCTGTTTTGATTGATATCACTAAAAATGCGCAAGTAGATTTCGGGGATTTTAATTACATCAGATGTGAAGGTTTCCGTTCGTATAAAACGCAGATTCCTGTTGAAAAAAGTGTAATCCAAGAAGCTGCATTCCTAATCAATATGGCAAAAAAGCCATACCTGCTTTTTGGACAAGGTGTGGTTTTGGGTTCTGCCGAGGAAGAGCTTAAATTATTTTTGGAAAAGAGCGGAATTCCTGCGGCCTCGACGCTGCTAGGGTCTGGTGCTTTGTCTCAAGATCACCCAAACTATGTGGGCAAACTGGGGATGCATGGCAATTATGCCCCAAATGTACTGACCAACCATTGCGATGTACTGATCGCTGTCGGAATGCGTTTTGATGATCGAGTGACCGGAGATTTGAAGCGCTATGCTAAGCAAGCTAAAGTAATTCATCTTGAACTTGATCCAGCTGAAATCAATAAAATCGTAAAATGTGAGGTGGCAGTCGTTGGAAATTCTAAAGAAAGTTTGGCTCTTTTGACAGAAGCTGTTAACCAAAAATCTCATCCGGAATGGATGGCCAGATTCCGTGAATTGGAGGAGGAAGAAAAAGCGGCTGTAATCAATAATGATTTGAAGCCAACGAAAGAAGGCTTGACGATGGGAGAGGTCATCCATCAGATTAACCAATATAAAGCAGATGATGCCATTTTGGTGACTGATGTTGGACAGCACCAGATGATTGCTTGGAGATATTTTAATTATAAAAAGACTCGGACTCAAGTTACCTCTGGTGGATTGGGGACGATGGGTTTTGCTTTGCCGGCAGCTTTAGGAGCACAGCTCCACGATTTTTCGAGACAGGTGATTTGTGTGGTTGGAGATGGAGGAATTCAAATGACGATCCAAGAATTTGGTACCATCATGCAGACAAAGGCTCCCGTAAAAATCGTTTTGTTGAATAATAATTTTCTTGGGATGGTGAGACAATGGCAGCAAATGTTTTTTGACAAGCGCTATTCCTTTACCGAATTGGACAACCCCGATTTTGTAAAAATTGCAGAAGCATACAGCATAAAAGCACAAAAAGTATCGGAAAGAGCTGATCTAAGAGAAGCGATAGAAGATATGTTTATCCATGACGGCCCCTTCTTTTTGGAAGTAGTAGTAGAAAAAGAAGATAATGTATTCCCAATGATCGCTACCGGATGCTCGGTAGAAGAAGTCAGACTTAGCTAAAACCTACTTATGAAGCGCTACACCATTTTCGTCATCACGGAAAATTTCATCGGGATCCTAAATCGGATCACCATTATTTTTACCCGAAGGGGGATCAATATCGACGCCTTGACGGCATCAGAGAGCAGACTTGAAGGAATCCATAGGATTACCATCGAAGTCACTGCATCAGAGGAAACCTTGATCCAGCTTGTTCATCAGATCGAGAAAATTATTGACGTAATCAAAGCATTTTACCACGAAGATGAGAGTGTGGTGTATCAAGAAATCGCACTCTATAAAATTCCAGTGTCAAGACTTGACGGAGGATTGGAGAAAATCATCAGACAGCATAATGCAAAAATTATAGCTGCAGAACCTGAATTTGTGGTCTTGGAGCTCACGGGACATAAAGATCAGACTCAACAACTTCTTGAAATTCTCAAAGGGTATGATCTTCTGGAATTTGCCAGATCAGGCCGTGTGGCTGTGGCCAAGCGAATGCTGACGATCGATGACTTTGTCAAATAGAAAAAAATTAATAATAAAACACAAAATCAAGGAACGAATAGGACCTATTAAATCAATTAAAAATGAAATTAAAATTCGGCTCAGTAGAAGAAAATGTAGTAACCAGAGATGAATTTCCTTTGGAAAAAGCTAGAGAAGTCCTCAAGGATGAAGTAATCGCAGTTTTAGGTTATGGAGTTCAAGGACCAGGACAGGCACTTAATCTAAAAGATAACGGATTCAATGTCATCGTAGGACAACGTAAGGGCTCCAAAACTTGGGATAAAGCTGTTGCAGATGGTTGGGTTCCCGGTGAGACGCTCTTCGAATTGGAAGAAGCATGCGAAAAAGGCACAATACTCCAATTTTTACTTTCTGATGCTGGACAGATTACACTTTGGCCGACGGTTAAAAAACACCTGACTCCAGGAAAAGCACTTTACTTTTCTCATGGATTTGGGATCACCTATAAAGAGAAAACAGGAATTATTCCTCCAGCTGATGTAGATGTTATTTTGGTGGCACCAAAAGGATCAGGTACATCGCTGAGAAGAATGTTTGTAGAAGGACGCGGATTGAATTCTTCCTATGCCATTTTCCAAGACGGAACAGGTAAAGCTAAGGATCGAGTTGTTGCATTGGGTATTGGTGTTGGGTCAGGCTATTTGTTTGAAACCGATTTTTACCGTGAAGTAACTTCCGATTTGACTGGAGAGCGTGGAACCTTGATGGGAGCTATTCAAGGGATATTTGCTGCACAATATGATGTGCTACGTGCAAATGGACATACTCCCTCCGAAGCATTTAATGAAACAGTGGAGGAATTAACTCAATCCTTGATGCCATTGGTAGCAGAAAATGGAATGGATTGGATGTATGCTAATTGCTCGACTACCGCTCAGCGGGGAGCACTGGACTGGTGGAAGCCATTCAGAGATGCAACTAAGCCAGTTTTTGAAGCGCTTTATGCATCTGTAAAATCAGGTACGGAAGCTCAAAAATCTATTGATTCCAATTCGAAGCCTGATTACAGAGCGAAACTGGAAGCAGAATTGAAAGAATTGAGAGAGTCAGAAATGTGGCAGGCTGGAGCTACCGTACGTCAGTTGAGACCAGAGAATAATTAAACCTAAACCCAAAAAAGATGAGTGAGAAGCTTTGGATATTTGATACTACCCTCCGAGATGGGGAGCAAGTGCCTGGGTGTCAGTTGAACACCCAAGAGAAGATCATTGTGGCGAAAGCCTTGGAAGAATTAGGAGTAGATATCATTGAGGCTGGATTTCCAATTTCCAGCCCAGGAGATTTCAATTCGGTGTTAGAAATTTCAAAGGCTGTTTCAAATCCGATTATCTGCGCCCTCTCAAGAGCAGTAGAAAAAGATATCGAAGTAGCAGCTCAATCCTTGAAGTTTGCAAAGAAAGCCCGAATTCACACTGGAATCGGAGTTTCTCCATACCATATTAAATATAAACTCCGTTCGACGCCTGAGGATATTATCGCTCGTGGTGTGGCTGCTGTGAAGTTTGCCAGAAGGTTCGTCGATGACATAGAGTTTTATGCGGAGGATGCAGGTCGTGCAGAGCATGATTTCCTTGCTAAAATTATTGAAGAGGTGATCAAAGCAGGAGCGACAGTTGTCAATATCCCAGATACGACGGGTTATTGCCTTCCAGAGCAGTATGGGGGAATTATAGCGATGCTAAAAAACAGAGTTCCAAATATCGATAAAGCGATTATTGCGACCCATTGTCACAATGATCTTGGTATGGCTACTGCCAATACCGTATCAGGTGTACAGCATGGCGCACGTCAAGTGGAAGTGACGATTAATGGTATCGGAGAACGAGCCGGCAATACTTCTATGGAAGAAGTGGTAATGGCTATCAAATGTCATAAATCAATTGAGGTCCATACGGATATTGTCACTCCGAGAATTTACAATACCAGTCGATTGGTTTCCAAACTGATGAACATGCCCGTCCAGCCAAATAAGGCGATTGTCGGTAGAAATGCCTTTGCGCACTCTTCAGGAATCCATCAGGACGGGGTATTGAAGCACCGAGAAAATTATGAGATCATCGACCCGAAAGATGTTGGAGTAGCAGAATCTACCATCGTATTAACTGCCAGATCTGGAAGGGCTGCTTTAAAGCATCACTTAGATGCTTTGGGTGCAGAATTAGAAGGAGAAGAATTGCGGGAAGTGTATGAAGCCTTCTTGATCTTGGCTGATAGCAAGCGCGACATTAGTCGAAAAGACCTCATGGGGTTGGTAGGCAAATATGTGACTGATTCGAATTTTATTGAATTAGAAAATGTAGCCTATTCTTCCAATGGAACAATTGAGAGTAAAGTCACTTTGAAAATCGGAGATGAATCGATGACTGCATCTGCTCATGGAAATGGGCCTGTAGATGCAGTACTAAAAGCCATCGAAAAACTTGCTAAACCTCGCGTGGAACTTGAAGAATTTTTGATCCAAGCCATCACTCACGGGAGCGATGACGTCGCAAAAGTCCATATGAAATTGATCAAAGGAGACAAGCCTTATTTTGGCTTTGCTTCCCATACCGATATTGTCTTGGCTTCTGCTCAGGCATTTATCGACGCACTTAATAAAATCCCAGTCAAAGACTATACGACTGCCTAATTATGGAAAAATCAACTCTATTTGATAAAATTTGGGATGCGCACGTGGTGAAATCCGTGCTGGCAGGCCCAGATGTGTTTTTCATCGATAAGCACTTTATCCATGAAGTAACCTCCCCAGTAGCATTTCTAAATCTAGATACCCGAGGAATCGGAGTGAAATATCCAGAGCGTACGATTGCCACACCGGATCACAATGTGCCTACCATTAATCAAGAGCTGACGATCAAAGATCAACTCTCTCGGATGCAAGTGCAGAAGCTCCGAGACAATTGCTCCAAATATGGGATCGAACTTCATGACTTGGGCTCAGCTCATCATGGTATCGTCCACGTGATCGGACCGGAGTTGGGTATTACTCAGCCAGGTATGACCATAGTTTGTGGGGATAGTCATACTTCTACCCACGGGGCATTTGGAGCGATTGCATTTGGAATCGGTACATCTGAGGTCGAAATGGTTTTGGCGACGCAGTGCATTATGCAGTCTAAGGCTAAAAAAATGAAGATTACGGTAGATGGGATTCTTGGACAAGGTGTAACGTCTAAGGATATTATCCTTTATATCATTGCAGAAATCACTGCTTCGGGAGCTACGGGATATTTTGTAGAATATGCTGGATCAGCGATCCAAAGTCTATCGATGGAAGCAAGAATGACTATTTGCAATATGTCTATTGAAATGGGTGCGCGTGGGGGCTTGATCGCTCCTGATGAGACTACTTTCAATTATCTTGAAGGAAAAAGATATGCTCCAAAAGGGGGAGATTGGGATAAGGCAGTCGCTTATTGGAAAACTTTGAAGACTGATGAAGGTGCAATTTTCGATAAAGAGTATCACTTCGATGCAGCAGATATCGAACCGATGATTACCTACGGAACCAACCCTGGAATGGGAATTAAAGTCAAAGGAACTATTCCGACCACAGAAGGAATGGAAGGAAGTAACAAAGCTTCTTACCTAAAGTCTTTGGCATATATGGGCTTTGAAGCTGGAGAAGCTATTAAGGGTAAGCAGGTAGATTTTGTTTTCGTGGGTTCCTGCACCAATGGCCGGATCGAGGATATTCGCTCGGTCGCTCAGTTTGTAAAAGGTCATAAAAAGGCGGATAATATTACGGCGTGGATTGTGCCAGGATCAAAAGAAGTGGAGAAAATGGCTCATGAAGAAGGATTAGTTAAAATCTTAGAAGAAGCTGGATTTGAATTGCGACAGCCAGGATGTTCGGCTTGCCTTGCAATGAATGACGATAAAATCCCGGCTGGTAAATATGCCGTTTCTACTTCCAATCGAAATTTTGAAGGTCGCCAAGGTCCCGGAGCACGTACGATGCTCGCATCACCTTTGACAGTAGCGGCAGTTGCTGTTACCGGTAGAATCTGCGACCCACGGGAGGTATTTACAAATTAGAAATCTGAGGTATGAAGTGTGAAAGAAAGCGTCAAATAATGAAAAGTTTAACCTTTAATTTCTTAATCATTAACCCTTTCAACTTCCTTACCTATCAACTTTGAACTATAATCACATGGCTTACGATAAATTTACTACTCTCAGAAGCACTGCTGTGCCACTACCCAATGAAAATGTAGACACAGATCAGATTATCCCCGCTCGATTTCTGAAAGCTACAGAGCGAGTAGGTTTCGGGGATAATCTTTTTAGAGATTGGCGCTACAACGTAGAAGGCAATCCAAAAAAAGATTTCGTCCTAAACGACTCTACTTACTCAGGAAAAATCTTGGTAGCTGGAAGGAACTTCGGTTCGGGATCCAGCCGCGAGCATGCCGTTTGGGCGCTCTACGATTATGGCTTCCGAGCCGTTGTATCGAGCTTTTTTGCTGATATTTTCAAGAATAATTGCCTGAATATTGGGGTACTTCCTATTACAATTTCTGCTGATTTTGCAGATAAATTATTTGAGGCAATCGCTTCAAACCCTGAAACTGAACTCGAAATTGACCTTCCAAGTCAAAAGATCACACTCCTTTCTACCAAAGAATCTGAATCTTTTAATATCAACGAGTATAAGAAGGAAAATATGAAGCATGGCTTCGATGACATCGACTATCTACTAAATATGTCAAGTGAAATTGATGCATTTGTAGCGGATAAGTAAAAAGCCATGGTTAGAATTTAAGATTCGCCAGTTAAGAAATAAAATAATGGAGTTGAAAAGAAGAATTGAAATCATGGATACCACGCTGAGGGATGGTGAGCAGACCTCGGGGGTTTCTTTCCTGCCTTCTGAAAAACTCCAAATTGCGAAGCTCTTGCTCGAAGAGCTTAAAGTAGACCGAATAGAGGTTGCTTCAGCTCGTGTTTCCGATGGAGAACTTGCAGGAGTCCAGAAAATCACGAAATGGGCCGCTGAAAAAGGCTATTTGGATCGTGTGGAGGTCCTTGGCTTTGTGGATACTCCAGCATCGGTGGATTGGTTAGTGATTGCTGGTGCAAAAGTGATGAACCTCTTGACGAAGGGCTCTTTAAACCATCTCACTCACCAACTGAAAAAGACCCCAGAGCAGCATTTTGAAGAGATTGCTAATTGTATTGATTATGCCAATTCCAAAGGAATCGCAGTAAATGTGTACTTGGAGGATTGGTCAAACGGCATGCGGAATTCACCTTCTTATGCCATCGAGTTGATCGATTTTTTGACCACTTTACCGGTGAAGCGAATCATGCTACCAGATACCTTAGGATTACTTTCGCCTGAGGAAACCAAAAGCTATTTCATTCAGATTTCTACAAAGTACCCTAAAGCGCATTTTGATTTTCATGCTCATAATGACTATGACCTATCTGTTGCCAATGTGATGGAAGCGATGTTACATGGCGCTTCTGGAATTCATACGACAATCAATGGACTTGGCGAAAGAGCCGGTAACGCTCCTTTGGAATCTGTGATTGCGGTGATCAAAGACTTTACTGATTTTGAGATCAATGCTCAGGAGCAGAAAGTCTACCGAGTGTCCAAGCTTGTAGAGCAATTCTCTGGTCAACATATCCCAGCAAACAAACCCGTGGTTGGAGAAAATGTCTTCACCCAAACTGCGGGAATCCATGCCGATGGAGACAATAAAAAGAACCTGTATTTCAATGATTTGATGCCTGAGCGATTTGGGCGAAAGCGAAAGTATGCACTCGGCAAAACTTCCGGTAAAGCCAATATTCTAAAAAATCTGGAAGAACTTGGCATTTCCTTAGAAAAGGAAGAGCTCACTAAAGTAACTCAGCGGATCATCGAACTGGGTGATAAAAAGGAGCGAGTGACTACCGAGGATTTGCCTTACATCATCTCCGATGTACTTCAGAACAACTCCATTGCCAAAGAAATCAGCATTGAAGGCTATCATATGACCCATTCGAAAGGCCTGAAACCTTCAGTTCAACTTCGATTGAATATTCAGGGGAAATCGTATAATGCTTCAGCTACGGGTGATGGACAATATGATTCTTTCATGAAAGCAGTGAAAAAGATCTATAAGTCCCGGAAAAAAGATCTGCCAAAACTCATCGACTACCATGTCTCAATTCCTCCTGGAGGAAAGACTGACGCTTTTGTCGAGACAGTTATTACCTGGGATTTTGGAAAAATATTTAAAACGAAAGGGCTTGATCCCGATCAAACTGTGGCCGCGATGATGGCCACGGAAAAAATGCTTAACATCATCGAAACTTTAAATCAAACTACCCACTCAGAAGAATCCAAGTTTTATGGAAATGAATATAGCGCTATTGCCAGGTGATGGCATTGGTCCAGAAGTAATCGCTCAAGCAGTCAAAGTAATCAATGCAATAGGCCAGAAGTTTGGTCATAAAATTACCTATAAAGAAGCAGTTGTAGGTGCAGCGGCAATCGATGCTACAGGCGATCCATACCCGGATAGTACCCACGAAATCGCGTCATCTTCAGATGCAATCCTTTTTGGAGCGATCGGCGATCCCAAATATGATAATGATCCAAAGGCAAAAGTAAGACCGGAGCAAGGTCTACTTATGATGCGCCAGAAGCTCGGATTATTTGCAAATGTGCGCCCTACGTTTACTTTTCCTTCGTTGATTCATAAGTCTCCGCTAAAACTGGATCGTGTCGAGGGAGTGGATTTTGTGTTTTTCCGTGAGCTTACTGGAGGGATTTATTTTGGTGAGCCGAGAGGAAGAAATGAGCAAGGCACCAAGGCTTTCGACACCAATGTGTATAGCAAGTTTGAGATTGTACGATTGGCTAGAATGGGTTTTGAAGCTGCGCAAAAGCGTAGAAAATTACTAACCTGCGTGGATAAGGCAAACGTGTTGGCTACTTCCAGACTTTGGAGAGAGACTGTCCAAGAATTGGCCCCAGAATATCCGGATGTCAAAGTGGAATATGAATTTGTCGATGCGGTTGCGATGCGTTTGATCCTGACGCCAAAAGCCTATGATGTGCTAATCACAGAGAATTTGTTTGGAGATATCTTGACGGATGAAGCTTCGGTCATCTCAGGTTCTATGGGCTTGATGCCATCTGCTTCGCTTGGTGCTGCGGTCAAATTATTCGAGCCGATTCATGGCTCCTATCCGCAAGCTGCCGGAAAAGATATTGCCAATCCATTGGCGACAGTTCTATCGGCAGCGATGATGTTTGATTACGCCTTTGAATTGAAAGAAGAGGCTCAATTGGTTTCTGATGTGGTGAACCGCTCTTTGGAAGAAGGAATTGTAACTGAAGATATCGCTGATGGAGGGAAAGCTTACAAGACTTCTGAAGTTGGAGATTGGCTGGCGAAGAGGATTTTGGCTTAAGAATAAGTTTCTAAAACCACCTTGGAAAGGTGGTTTTTTTGTGAGTTGAAATACTTAGGATGACTGATTTCTCTTTGGTAATTGTCTTGTCCAAGGCATTGTTATATTTGAGAATAACAACACTTGAGTTAACCATGAAAATCTATTCCTTAATTTTTGTTCTTCTTTCCCTTGGATCCATTTCCTTTGATTCAAAGGATAAACAAGAAACTCCATCAAAGCAATGGTACAAAGGGAATTTGCACACACACTCCTATTGGTCAGATGGAGATGATTATCCCGAGATGATCATGGATTGGTATAAGTCCCATGAGTATGACTTTGTGGTTTTATCGGATCATAACACCCTGGCTGAGGGGGAAAAGTGGAAATTGATTCCGAAGTCTCCATCCCATGAAATAGGATTTCAAAAGTATATTGAGAAGTATGGGGATCAGGTAATTTATCGTAAAGATTCAACGGGTAGGATAGAAGTTAGGCTGAAAACCTTAGCTGAATACGCACCTTTATTTGAAAAGGAAGGTGAGTTTCTGATCATACAATCTCAGGAGCTGACAGAGAGTTTTGAGAAAAAGCCCCTTCATATGAATGTGACGAATATCCAGAAATTGATCCCTGCCGAGGGAGGAACTTCTGTTACTCAAATTTTGCAGAATAGTTTGGACAGAGTTAAAGCTCAACGTGACTCTACCGGAGTTCATATGTTTTTGCATATTAATCATCCCAATTTTGTGTGGTCGATTACTCCCGAAGATATCATCGCACTGGATGGTGAGCGTTTTTTTGAGGTCTATAATGGACATCCACAAGTTAATAATTACGGTGACTCCCTGAGACCTAGTATGGAAGTCCTTTGGGACAAAGTCCAGGCAGCCTATTTGACCGATGGCAAGCCTCTAATTTATGGATTAGCTGTTGATGATGCGCATAACTATCACGTTTACGATCAAAATAGCAGTAACCCGGGACGTGGTTGGGTAATGGTTTTGGCTGAAGATTTAAGCCCAAGTTCCTTAATTGAAGCCATGGAAAAAGGAGATTTTTATGCTAGCACAGGAGTAACCTTGAGTGCGATTGATTTTGATGGAGGAACACTAAATGTGGAGATCGAAAAAAAGAACGGAATAACTTATGAAATTCAATTCCTTGGCACCAAAAAATCCTCGCCAGAAGTCAGTGGGGTCTTGTTAAGTAAAGTCCGTGGTACATCTGGATCCTATACTTTAGCCGCAGATGACCTGTATGTTCGGGCAAAAATCATTTCTTCGAAGCTAAAAGAAAACCCTTATCAAACTGGCGATATGGAAGTGGCTTGGACGCAGCCTGTGTTGAAAAAATAGATTTAGGGTTCTTTTCACTTCGATTTCACCTTAGCTATAGCTGGGTTATATTTGAACATGCAATCCCGACCCTTTTCTTATCTTTTTTCCATTAGCTATTATGGAGCTCGTTACAAAGGCTGGGCTCCACAACCTAATCAGCCTACTGTTCAGCGAAGACTCGAACGAGTGCTTCGACATGTATTGGGTCACGAAGATTTTTCTTTGATAGGAGCTAGTCGTACAGATTCTGGCGTTTCTTGCCTGGGAGGATTTCTCCAGCTTTTCCTTAGAGAGAAAGTGAGTATGGAAGCTTTGTTGCCGGAGTTTAATACTCATTTACCGGATGATATTAGATTGAATGGGGTAGAAGAAGTATCTATATCTTTTAATCTGATTCAAGCGGTGAAGCAAAAAACCTATCGCTTCTATTTTGCACAGGATTCAGATTTTCATCCTTTTTCTTCATCGTTTCTAGTAAATGTTGCTGAAACTTTGGATTCGGAACTGATGCAGCATGCTGCTCAAATTTTCATTGGGAAGCATGATTTTAAAGCTTTTTGCAAGCCTTCAGAAAATAAAGTTGACTTCGAGCGTGAGGTCCTTTCTGTTCAAATTCAATCATCGGATGAATTTTTAGGAACATTTTTCTCAAAAGAAATCTACTATTTCACAGTCACAGGAACAGGTTTTCTTCACCATCAAGTCCGAAAGATGATGACCGCTATTTGGGAAGTCGGAAAGGGGAATTGGGAATTGAAAGCTATCCAAGAAAGACTGACACATCCAGATGCCGATTGGGATCAAATCCCACCTGCTCCAGCCCATGGGCTGATACTTTGGCAGACAGATTTAGAAATGTAGGATTTCAGATGTATGAGATAAGATTTGCCATAACATCTGAAATCCCATATCTCAAATCATACATCCTTAGGTTCCGGATGCGCATAGCCTTTTCTGTAAGGTCTGCGTAACTTTTCGGTAGCTTCTTTATCTCCGATGACAGTCATGGTTTTTTGATCGTATTTCAAAGCTCGACCTCCGAGTTCCATCGAGATGTTTGCTAGGATACACGAAGCGGTAGAAATATGCCCTTCTTGGATATCAGCGATAGGGAGCGTATCCTTTTCGATCGAACTCAGCCAATCTTTCATATGAATACGGGTGGCGGGAGCAGCATTCAGTTCGATTCGCTCTTCGGTGACATCCTCGGGGAATTGCTCTTTTTCTAAGACTAAATCAAAATGTATTGGTTTTACATCCTCTCCATATGGAAAGAAATCTGCCTGCTGAGTACTTCCAGCGAGGTAGCCATTCTCTCCAAAAATCTTAAAAGCCCACGGATAGTCTTTGTCCACTGGGTTTCCCCAAGTACGATGCTGCCAAACCACATTCAATTCTGGATATTGGAAAATAGCAGTCTGGGTATCTGAAATATTTGATTTGCCTTCTTTCTGCACATATATTCCACCGGTTGAGGTGATTTGTGTTGGCCAACCTAGCTCTAACATCCACCTTACTGTGTCTAGCATATGTACACACATATCGCCGGTGATTCCATTGCCATATTCTTTGAAAGTTCTCCACCAGCGGATATGAGGTAGTCCATCATAAGGTCTAAGCGGTGCTGGCCCGGTCCAGAGATCGTAATTGAAAAATTCGGGTACGGGTTCTACTGGAGGATTTCCATTGGCGCGCATGTGGAAGTAGCAGCAGACCTCAGCATGTGAAATTTTACCTAAAAGGCCTTTGTCGATTACTTCTTTTTTAGCGGTGATCAAATGTGGAGTACTCTTCCGCTGGGTACCTACCTGTACTTTTTTATTGTATTTTCTTGCCGCTGCTAGGATTGCTTCACCTTCAATCACATCAACTGAGATCGGTTTTTGAAGATAAACATGAGCACCAGATTTCAATGCATCGATTGCCATTAATGCATGCCAGTGATCAGGTGATCCTATTAACACATATTCCGGCTTGGTAGCTGCTAGAAGCTTTTTATAATCTTCGAAAAGTGGAGGGACCTTACCTGATTTTTGTCGCTCTGAGACAAGCTTTCCAGCAGCCTCTAAAATATTTCGATCAGGATCGCAAAGTCCTACCACTTCCACATCAGCAACTTGGATCAAGCGGAAAAGATCTGATTTGCCATACCATCCGGTGCCGATCAAGGCAACTTGAATTGGGCCTTCTCGATCTTTAAAATCCATGCCGAGTAGACCAAAACTAGCCAAAACAGCTAGTGTTGAAGAGCCTTTTAGAAAATCGCGTCTATTTAATTGGTTCATAGGTTTTTGGGTTGAGTTGAATCTGAGAATCAATTTACAAAAAGACGGCAACTGAGCAAATCTACTAGGATGGGAGGTTAAATTCCCTTTTGAAATAATCAGGAAGATTTCCAGTCAAGTTGTCGCCCTTCATTTTTGGCTTTGGTATCCATTCCAGTACCAACTGCTATTCCAATGGACATTCCGATAGGTAATCCGATGCCTAACAGTCCCATATTTCCCATTATTGCACCAAAGGCAACTCCTAGTGGCATTCCAAAAGCGCTCATTCCCAATACGAGCCAGAGCGTTTGATAATAGGATTTTGGAACAATTTTGAGCTCTTTTTCGAGGAGTTTGAGGATGGCCGCTTGACCAGTCTTCAGTGTTTTTAATAATTGTGGATCAGGACCCGAGAAATTGTTAAGTCCTGCTATGATTTCATTAATCTGCTGATCCAGACTTTCTGGAATGGACTTTTGATCAATTGCCATTAGGAGTGTGTCTAAATTATGAGCGGATTTGGCAATCTTGGGATTTTCTTCGAAAGAAGAGCGAGGAATGAGTAGAGTTAGCGGCATGAGGGAAAATTTAATCGTTTAAAGCAGAATGGTATGATTGAGTGTAGTTAAGTGATGTTTTCCAAATCGTCTTGGTCTTTGGGACGGTTTGATGCTTTTTTGGCTGTGATTAGGTCATTTTTATGGATTCTCCGGATAAATAAACCGTCTTCTTCAAAAAGTTTTGTTTGGCCAAATGTCTCCTCAAAATCTAAACCCTTGACCGATGTCATTATATCTATTGCTACAGGTGACCTCCCAAATGTGAATACATCCCAAGTTGGATGGTTTAAAAAGTTGTATCTAGTCAAGTCAAATACTGGCATTCCGAATTTTTGAAAGGCTTTTATAAGTTTATGATAATTCTGAATTATTTTTTTTATCCAAACATCCAAATCACCGGTTGTTCTGGAATATCCATATAGGAAAACTGAGAAACCTCCAACTAAAACTCACTCTACACCCTTCTCATTGAGGGCAGAAATAAAATCTCGAAAATCATCCTCAAAAATATTTCCCATTACTCTCTTGACCTCACAGAAAAAGCAGTTTTATCCATTCTTGGAGGATTGTCAATGTCATCGCCATAGGCGAAGCTATTGAGATAGCAATGAATCTTCAAACGCTCCTGCCAAGTTAGCTGCTGATGCCCTTTGCCATAGTTGACAGGTTCAGATGCACTCCGGGCTTCAAAAGCGTTTCTGTCAAGTTTGAATTTTTTAGGGTTTTCTGACATACTATATATATATGGTGTATACTCAATTTATGTAAATATTCAAACAATTCATTCCTGTCCTCGAATCTTTAGCCTTTCAATCTCTATTCTCCAAATCTCGAATCTCTCCTCAGCTTATTGAATTAAGGTAAGATCGGGCACCCGACATCCCTCATCCAACATTCTTAAAACTTCACCCCAAAGCGTTCGCCCAACTCCGTCAAATCCTTCACCACTGGATCCAATAATGGAATGCCTTCCTTCCTTCGAATAGTTTCCAGTTCCCGTTCAGGATCGCCAGGGATCAAGACTTTTTCATTTCCTGGCGTTGGAGTAGCTGACCGGAACCGGCTGATCCAATTGTCCATATGCGATTTGAATTCTTCTGCGGGGCGAAAAGCATCTACTCGCATTGCCCCGAAAAAGTGACCAATTCCTTCTCCCACAGGGTTGGGATCCGGTTCTAAAAAAGCAACAAAAGGCGGTACCCAAGGGCCATAATTGGCGCCGGAAAGTACTGCTGAAAAGATATCTACGATTGATCCAAGCGCATATCCTTTGTGAGAGCCGTGTTCCCTATCTCCACCTAAAGGCAGCAATGCGCCACCGTCTTTCACTCCATTGGCTGAATTAGTAGGATTACCTATTTTATCTTGTACCCATCCAGATGGAGTATCCATTCCTTTGCGCTGGAGAATCTCCAGTTTGCCATTGGCAGCGGTAGTAGTGGCCATATCAGCGACGAAGGGCGGCTGATCCTTTGCAGGGATTGCTACAGCGATTGGATTAGTGCCGAGTAGTCGTTCTTGGGAAAAAGTTGGTGCGACCAATGGGCTAGCGTTTGTCATAGAAATCCCAATCATATCATGCTCCAAGGCCATCATGGCATGGTAGCCTGCAATTCCATAGTGATTCGAATGCTTCACAGAAACCCAGCCTGTTCCTGCGATTTTTGCTTTTTCGATAGCCACTTGCATTGCAAAAGGAGCAACTATCAAGCCTAATCCTCCGTCACCATCCACCACGGCGGTCGATGGAGTTTCATATACTACTCGAATATTCGGGGTTGCATTTATCCGACCTTTTTCCCAAAGCCGAACGTAGCCTGAAAGGCGAGCTACTCCATGCGAATCTACGCCTCGAAGATCTGCCGAAAGCAAAACTTCTGTTGCAGTCTTTGCCTGATCTTCGGGACAACCGATTTTGCAAAGCATCTGAAAAGTAAATTGGTAGAGTTGATCGTAGGAATAATTCATCGGACAAAAGAAAAGGCCAAAAGGTTAATTTTTGGCCAAAGATAAGGAATTGATTTTTTTGAAAGGTAAAATCAAGCAGTTTGCTCCGCAATCAAGAGCCTGGAAATCGCCCCTTCCTTTAGTGCATAATGAGAGCAAGTGATAGAGCGGATTGGAATTAATTTCAGAATAAAATCAATCAGAGTAGCTGCTACCACAATCATATCAGCTCGCATTGGGATCATACCGGGGATAGCCATCCGCTCCTCGTGATTTTTGGAAAGAAGGTCAAGATAGATTCTATTAAAATCATCTATTGGCAACTCAAAAACATGCTGTCCAGTCAGTTTACATTGAAGCATAGATTCAAAATACATGTCAGTTAAGGTGTCAAATGTACCTGATGCTCCAACTAGTCCAGTGGGTTGGAAAGTTTGAATAGCCTCCAATAATGGATGGAGTTTTTCGGTCAAATAGATAGTAATAGCACTGACTTCTTCGGGAAGAATCGGGTCATGGTGATGAAATAATTCCATCAGACGTTGTCCACCAATCTCAAAACTCTCTTTATAAAACACCTCTTGAGAAGTGCCAATTATAAATTCGACAGAACCTCCGCCAATATCCATCATCAACTCAACGTGACCATTGAGCGATCCAGACAGTTTGATGCCTTCATAGATCAGTTGCGCTTCTTGTTCTCCTGAAATAACATTAATCTCAATTCCGATTTCAGATTTAACGGTTTGGACAAATTCCCCACCGTTTTTCGCATTTCTCACCGCGCTGGTGGCAAAAGCAAACGTATTGTTAATACCCTCTCCCTCTATGAGATTTTTGAAATGGCGAAGCGTTTGCATCGCTCTTTTGAGGGCTTCGGGTGCTAAAAAATCCTGATTGATTCCACCTTGACCGATTTTCACAGGGATTTTTTCCTTGTAAATCGTCTTAAAACTTACCCCGTTTATTTCCACCAATAACAAATGAAATGTATTGGTACCCATGTCAATCACCGCTGCCTTTCGCGTACTCATAATAGTGCCAAAATTTTTGGTTGGGCGAAGATAGAAAGTTTATTGAATTTCAACGGATTAATAAAACGTGAAAAATCAGAGAAGTATTAACAATATTGAAATTTCAATGTAAAGTTTAATCAATAAGCCAAACTCGCTTGTCCGATTTATTTTCTTACAATTCAAAGGGGCTTATATTTGACTCAGTTAAAAATATTTTCCATGGCAGAACAGCATAAACCCAACTCAGCTTTGACCCCAAATCAGCAGAAATTGGCGGTTTTAACCGCTAAAAATAAAGAAGCTCTCCTTGGCGGAGGCCAATCTCGAATTGATTCACAACATAAAAAAGGTAAGCTCACCGCAAGAGAGCGGGTTGATTTATTGCTTGATGAGGGGACTTTTCAAGAGATAGATAAGTTTGTAGTGCATCGAACCAAGGATTTTGGTCTGGATAAGGAGCACTACCTTGGCGATGGCGTCGTGACGGGATATGGGGAAGTCAATGGGCGGTTAGTCTATGTTTTTTCACAGGATTTCACCGTTTTTGGAGGGTCTCTTTCCGAGACTCATGCAGAGAAAATCTGTAAGATCATGGACATGGCAATGAAAAATGGTGCTCCAGTGATCGGATTGAATGATTCCGGGGGGGCTAGAATCCAGGAAGGAGTGAATTCACTTGGTGGCTATGCGGATATCTTTTATCGGAATACCAGAGCTTCTGGAGTGATTCCTCAGATCTCAGCCATCATGGGTCCATGTGCTGGTGGGGCGGTTTATTCTCCCGCGATTACTGACTTCATCTTTATGGTGGAGAATACTTCCTATATGTTCGTGACTGGCCCGAATGTCGTCAAAACTGTGACGCAAGAAAATGTTACGGCAGAGGAGTTAGGAGGTGCATCTGCACATAGTATTAAAAGTGGGGTCACTCATTTTTCTTGTGCCAATGAATTAGCATGTATCCAACACATCAAACAAACCCTAAGCTACCTTCCGCAAAATTGCGAAGAAATAGCACCGAAATACGATTACGAGATTCAAGGAGATGAGATCCGCAAAGCATTGGACTCACTAATTCCGGAAAACCCAAATCACCCTTATGACATTCGAGATGCTATTAATGGGATTGTAGATGAGGATTCGTTCTTGGAAGTTCATGAAAACTATGCAGACAATATTGTGGTCGGCTTTGCCAGAATCGCAGGGAGAAGTATTGGGGTGGTCGGAAATCAACCTCAATCTATGGCTGGAGTCTTGGATAATCATGCCTCTACTAAGGCTGCTCGATTTGTACGTACATGTGATAGTTTCAATGTGCCTTTGCTCGTCTTGGTTGATGTGCCGGGATTTCTACCAGGAACCGATCAAGAATGGAATGGTATAATTACCAATGGAGCCAAATTATTGTATGCTTTTTGCGAGGCTACGGTACCAAGGATTACAGTGATTACCCGAAAGGCATATGGGGGAGCTTACGATGTCATGAATTCCAAGCATATCGGTGCAGATTTAAATTTTGCCTGGCCAACCGCAGAGATCGCAGTGATGGGGGCAAAGGGTGCTTCCGAGATTATATTCAAAAAGGAAATTGCCGAAGCTGCTGATCCAGATGCTAAGCTTCAGGAGAAAGTGGATGAGTATACAGCTAAGTTTGCTAATCCTTATCGGGCTGCTCATCGTGGCTTTATTGATGAAGTCATTTTACCTTCAGAGACTCGGATAAAATTAATCAAGGCTTTCAAAATGCTAGAAAACAAGGTGGACAAGATTCCGAGAAAGAAGCATGGGAATATACCTTTGTAGTAAACCAATTATCAATTTTCAAAAACAATTTTCAATATGGATTCCAATACCTTTTTATATAAATACTTAAATAATGCTTCCCCAACTGGTTTTGAGGCACCAGGACAACAGATTTGGTTAGACTACCTCAAACCATTTGTCGACACCTATTTTACAGACAATTATGGCTCAGCTGTAGGAGTGATTAATCCCGAGGCGCCTTATAAATTTGTAATCGAGGCCCATGCGGATGAGATTAGCTGGTTCGTGAATTATATCAAAGACGACGGCTATATCTATGTGCGCCGCAATGGCGGGTCAGATCACATGATTGCACCCTCCATGCGGGTCAATATTCATACTGACAAAGGCGTGCTTCCAGGAGTTTTTGGCTGGCCGGCTATTCATGTAAGAAAAGACGGTAAAGAAGATGCTCCAACCTTAGATAATATCTTTATTGATGTGGGAGCTCGAACCAAAGCGGAAGTAGAGGAAATGGGGATTCACGTTGGCTGTGTAATCACATTTCAAGACGAATTAATTGAACTGAATGGAAAATTTTATTCAGGAAGAGCCCTAGATAACCGAATTGGCGGATACATGATCGCCCAGGTAGCGCGACGAATCAAAGAATCTGGCAAGAAATTACCTTTTGGGTTATATGTTGTGAATGCAGTTCAAGAAGAAATTGGACTAAGAGGCGCAGAAATGATTGCGGAAAGGATCAAGCCGAACGTAGCCATCATCACTGATGTTTGTCACGACACCACTGCACCAATGTATAGCAAAATAGCAAGCGGAGATCAAACTGCGGGTAAAGGCCCAGTTTTGACTTACGGGGCATCAGTTCACAAAAAGTTACTGGATCTGATAATTGCTACCGCAAAGGAAAAAGAGATTCCATTTCAGCGATCTGCAGCCTCTCGAAGTACCGGTACGGATACCGATGCTTTTGCGTATTCTAATGGTGGTGTTCCCTCTGCATTGATTTCTTTGCCTTTAAAATACATGCATACTACGGTGGAGACGGCCAGTAAAGAAGATATCGAACAGGTTATCAATTTGATGTATGAATTTTTGATCGAGTTCGATCCTAGTTTTGACTTCCGTTATATAAAGTAAGTTTTATCTCAGGAGAGCACATTCGAATCTTTATTTGGGTGTGCTCTTTCAAATTTCAGCTGATATGATTTTTTTAGATCAACTCCATCGCTCCATTTTTATCCCGACTATCCCGAAGCGGATCATATCGCTAGTGCCGTCACAGACAGAGTTATTGGTGGACTTAGGCTTGCAGGAAAACCTAATAGGAGTGACCAAGTTTTGCGTCCACCCAAAATCGATCCGAAAGCAAAAAGTTGTGGTAGGTGGGACAAAGAACTATCGGATGGATTTGATTGATGAATTAAAGCCTGATTTGATTATTGGAAATAAAGAGGAAAATGAGCAAACTGGGATAGGAATTTTAATGAATAACTATCCAGTATGGATGAGTGATATCTATACGTTGGAGGATAGTCTGGAAATGATTTTGAAATTGGGTGAAATTTTTAAAGTTGAAAAAAAAGCAAAATCAATCTCAGGTCAGCTTCAGGATGATTTTCAAGGAAAGATGAATTTCAAAGGCACAGCGGTTTATTTGATTTGGAATAAACCGATGATGGCAGTGGGTAAGGATACATTTATTAATGAGATGTTACCCTATGCTGGATTTGAGAATTTCATTAAAGATAGCCGTTATCCTGAAATCTCATTAGAAGAACTCCAGCGACTTGATCCCGAATATCTACTATTGAGTTCAGAGCCATTTCCATTTAAACCCAAACATTTGAAAGAATTTGAGAATGTTTTACCCCAAGCCAAAATTGTCATAGTCGATGGAGAGATGTTTTCATGGTATGGATCAAGATTGTTAAAGGCAAAAGAATACTTTTCAACCATTTAGAATCAGAGTGTTGATTCTACCGTTTGTGAAAAATTCATATTTTATCAAATACTTTTCTAAAAATTTCAATTAACTTTTGATCCTGATCAGTGGACTCCTTTTCTATTTCAATCTTTGGCTCATCAATAGAGATTTGAAATGTTGAAAATTTAGTCAGAAACTTAAAATCAATACAATGAAAAATTCAAAAATTGCATTTGTAGCAATGCTGGCAATTGCATGGTCTTGCGGACCTAAAGCTTCCGAAGACTCTATCGAGGAGCTAGTGGAGGAAGAGGTAGTAGTACCTGATAATAGTCTAACTGAAGCAGAAAAATCTGATGGTTGGATGTTATTATTTGATGGACAAAGTGCAGATGGTTGGAGAGCATTTAATGGTGACACCTTGCCTTCCAATTGGATCATAGAAGAAGGAGCGTTGAAAGGCCTTGGCGCGACAGGTGGTTCGGATATCGGTGGGGACATTGTTTTTGGCCCGATGGAATTCGAAGAGTTTGAAATGGAGTTCACTTGGAAGATTTCTCCTGGAGGAAATAGCGGCGTGTTCTATCACGTGGTGGAGGACCCGAAATATAAAGCTCCTTATTATACAGGACCTGAATATCAAGTTATTGATCAGCTTGGTTTTCCCGAGCCGCTCGAGGCTTGGCAATCGCTTGGTGCAGATTATGCCATGACTGAACCTGATTATGAAGGAGTGGTGAAGCCAGCTGGAGAATGGAATACTTCGAAAATCATATTTTCGGAGGGAGGATCAAGCTATTGGTTGAATGGAAAGCAGACTGTTTCCTTCGTACCCTATTCAGAAGATTGGACTGCTAAACGAAATTCAGGAAAATGGAATGATTTTCCTGACTATAAAATTGCAAAGACAGGTTTGATTGCTCTCCAAGATCATGGAGATCCAGTTTGGTTTAAAAATATTAAGATAAAGAAATTATGAAAAAAATAGTTTTAGCAGGAATACTTCTGCTTTTAGCGCAGATCACTTTTGCCCAAAAGAAAGAAAAGTTATTTAATGGTAAAGACCTTAATGGATGGATCATTTACGGAACTGAGAAATGGTACGTAGAAGATGGCTTGCTTATCTCGGAAAGCGGTCCTGATAAGGGGTATGGTTATCTCGGTACTGAAGGAGTATATGATGATTTTGAGATTACTTTAGAGTTTAAGCAAGAAGCAAATGGGAATTCTGGTGTATTCATAAGATCTACGGTGGATGGAACCAAAGTTTCTGGTTGGCAAGTGGAGGTAGCACCTCCTGGTTCAGATACCGGAGGAATATATGAGTCATATGGTAGAGGTTGGTTGGTAAAGCCCGATCCTGAGAAGGATAAAGCCTTGAAATTTGGAGAATGGAATAAAATGCGAATCGTTGTAAAAGGAGATAATGTGACTTCATACTTGAACGGAACCGAAATGGTGAACTTTTCAGATGCAAAGATTGGAGAGGGTAAAGGAGGCATTTTACTCCAAATTCATGATGGTGGGGGAATTAAGGTTTACTGGAAAAATATAGTTTTGAAAAAGCTTTAAAGGACGTATTCTTATAATATCAATGCCGTTGGGAATCTAAGTTTCCCAACGGCATTTTTATTTGAACTTTTTAACCTTCTTACTCAGTGAATTAGGAAAAAAGTAAACTTTTTTTGTGAGTAGGTATTGTGAATGGGATAAAAAGGGAGATATTTGCACTCCCAAACGATACGAACGGTATCGGGGGAAAGCTAAGAGGAACGGAAGATCGGGGAAAACGGAAAGGATTAGTTTGGAAGTTGAGAAGATTTATTTAAAATTTCTTT